>NPIE01001987.1_pt1 | contig 189560 bp, 150 predicted proteins | sample 8637661 | NCBI WGS metagenome assembly NPIE01 (sample SAMN07420842, study PRJNA396082) | bioreactor metagenome | isolation source: sample BA12 brine-fed electro-methanogenic bioreactor BA | place: Japan: Kochi | collected 2016-12-09
CAACAGATTTACAGTCTGCCCCCTTTGACCACTCGGGAACCTCGCCACAAGTCATTTATGTACTGACGCTTACGCGCATTTTCACTCCTGGAGCTGGCGATGGGACTTGAACCCGCAACCTGCTGATTACAAATCAGCTGCTCTGCCAATTGAGCTACGCCAGCGCAGGACAGCGATAATACTACGGGCCCCTGTGACCGTCAAGGCTCGGAACCCGGCAAATCCCGTCACTGTTGGATGCGCTCTTTTTTGTTCATAATTCACATCCGGGCTGGAAACTAAACTCCTGGATGGAGGGTGTCAATAATATGAAATTCAAACGGATTATCCCGGCTTTAGCCGGGGCTTTCTTCCTCATCATTTCGGGGTGCGGGAGGAACCCGGTTCCCGAACTGGAAATGGTCCCGGGAACCTCACTGCTCCACATTCACATTGAGAAGGGCTTCAACTCCAGGGCGATGGAACTCGCCGGGGAGGGATTCCGGGGCTTCCTGCTGGCGGATTCCCTTCTGAAGTCCGGCCCTGTGGGGGTCTCTCTGGTTGGCATAGACATCACCTCCCTGGAACCCCAGCTGCTCATCCTGTCCAGGGACGTATCCGTGGAATACACCAGCGCCCTGGCGGCAAGGCAGCTTGATCTCGATCCCAGGCAGGAGGATTCCCGTATCGACCTTGTGTCGGAACAGGGTTACGCCAGGGCATCGGTTGCGGAAAGGAACGGCTGGACCGCCCTTTATATCGGCCCCGCCCCCCATGTAACCATTGGTACCTGGCTTGACCTTAAGAAGGAGAACTCCCTTGCCGCCGACGAGGCCCTCGTGGGGATCATACCGGAAGAGGCCCACATAACGGTGCTCCTCCCCGGCAACCTCTTCGGCTTCCTGTCCCTGCTTCCCCTCGAGAGGCAGATAAGCTGGTGGCAGAGCTACAAAGACGCCGCCGCCGTGATAAGGCCTGCGGCGCTTACACTGGGCCTGAGCTGGCCCGACCCCCCGGAGGACACCATCCAGGCGGTCCTGGGCATGGCCCGCCGGGAGGGCGGCACCGTTACCGTCTCCATGGAAATTGAAGATTCCGGGATAGACGCCGACAGCGCCTTCTCCCTGCTTCTGAACATGGCAGAGGGGATTTACTGATGGCTGAACCGCTCATTTCCGCCAGGTCCATAGTCAGGACATTCGGGGACATGCCGGTGCTCGACAGCCTCAGCATGGAACTCCGCCCGGGGGAGTTCTGCGCCGTTACAGGAAAAAGCGGCGCAGGGAAATCCACACTGCTGGGCATACTGGGCACCCTGGACATGAAATACGAAGGCACCCTCACCATCAGGGGAACCGATGTGAGGGAATGCTCCCCCGCCGAACTCTCGAAACTCAGGAGGGAGTCCATGGGTTTCATCTTTCAGGACTTCCATCTGCTGCCTAACCTTCCCGCCATCGACAACATTCTGCTGCCGGCGGTTTTCAGCGGCACCGACAGCCCCGGGGTGAGAAAGGGAGCCGCCGGGGTAATGGAAACCCTTGGCCTCAGGAACGACGCAACTCCCTCCCGATTCCTCTCCAGGGGGGAAAGACAGCGTGTGGCAACCGCCAGGGCCCTGGTGAACAGCCCGGATATCCTCCTTGCCGACGAACCCACCGCCAGCCTCGACGAGAAGAGCGAGAACGATCTCTTCGACCTCCTGGATTCCCTCCGCAGGGAAAGGGGCTTCGCCATGGTAGCGGTGGTTCACTCCCGGGCGGTTCTGTCCCGGGCGGACAGGGTGCTTGAACTCAGGGAGGGGGTGCTCCATGAAAAGCATGCGTAAGGCCGTTTCCCTCTGGAACAGGGGCCACTGGAGGGACTATATCTTCAGCCAGGGAATGCTTCTCGTGGCGGCGCTCCTTCTTGTTTTCTTCATATCCATAGGTCTCGGGGTTGGGAACATACTCCAGCGCTTCCTCTCCACCGACCTCCCTGAAGAGCAGGTGCGGATAACACCCCTTGGTGTTCAGGCGGGTTTCTTCCAGACTGAAAGGGGCGGCGCTGAGATCACCGACGAAGCCCTGGATTCCATTCTGGCCCATCCACTGGTGGAAAGGATAGACCCCCAGGTATATGCCCATGTGCCGGCGTATCTCCGGGGGCTCCTGGGGGGAAGGAACTACTACACCGACATAACACTGGAAGGGGTAACCGAGGCCTTCGTCCCCGATTCCCTTCTTCTGCACACCGACTGGAGCTACACCCTCCAGGACAGTTCCTCGAAACCCCTTCCCATAATCCTCAGCGAGAACCTCCTCATCCTCTACAACGCCGGCTTCGCCGAGTCCAGCGGCCTGATGGGCCTTACCCCCGAGGGGGTCCTGGGCCTTGAATGCAGGGTAAACGTGGGCAGTAGCTCACTGGCCTCCCTCCAGGCCCCGCCGGTGAATGTGAGGGCGGAAATAGTGGGCACCTCCAGGAACACCGCCCTCTTCGCCCTGGCTGTTCCCATCGAGTTCGTGGAACAGATAAACTCCATCTATCTTCCCGACGAGACCCACACCTACAGCGCCCTCATGGTCACAGCCACCCGTGCCGAGGATGTTCCGGAAATAGTCCGCTACGCGGAATCCATGGGTTTCCAGGCGGAAACCCGCAGGGGCATAGCCCAGAAGGCGGAACTCCTTGTGGGAGTGGTGATAGCAGCCCTTGGCGCCCTCGCGGCTGCCATACTCGGTTCCGCCGTTGCAAGCGCCATACACACACTGGTCGCCGACCTCAAGAACCGCTCCTACGCCCTGGGTGTCCTTGTGGCCCTGGGAACCAGAAGGGACAGGCTGGTCTCCATATTCGCCTTCCAGATATTCCTCATGTCCCTGGTCACCACGGTAACCGGGGGTCTTCTCGGCTGCGGCCTGGCGGCACTGGTCAGCAGGGCCATGCTCAGCCTGGTCCCGGCTCTGGCCATCGCGGTGGACTCACTGGCGGTGTTCCCCGTGGGCTGGTTCTCAGCCGGGCTGGGTCTGGTTCTGGCCACGTCCACACTTTCCGCCTGGTTCTTCTTCAAGAAAATTCTGTCCACCCCTGTAACCGAGCTGCTCAGACGCTGAGAACGGAGGAAATATGAAAACAGCCGCACTGATACTCCTTGCCATGGTCTCCTCCATCCGGGCCCAGTATCCGGACACCTTTCTCGGCTCCCTGGCCATGGGTAACGGTTTCGCGGACATCTGCATCTCCCCCGACGGCAACCGGGCCTACGCCGCTGTGGGCTTCGGTTTCGCCGCTGTGATAGATATCGGGGGATACGACGAATTCACCCTTGTGACCCTTGTGCCGATAGACGGCGAGCCATCGGCGGTTCAGTGCGACGAGACCGGTGAAAAGCTCTATGTGGCCGACTGGGAGAACAGCCAGGTACATGTGGTGAACACAGCGTCACTCACACTGGAATACTCCTTCTCAATACAGCCCGGGCCGGTGGATATGCTCCTGGTGTCCGGTAGCGGAAGGATATTCCTTGCCCACTCCCAGGGCATGATAACGGTGATAGACACCGAAACCGGCTACCCTGAGGAGGTTTTCTGGGCAGGGGAGTCCCTGAACGGTCTCTGCATCTCACCGGACGCCGCCTTTATCTGCGCCCCGGACAACGAAAGCTCACAGGAGTCACTGATAGACCCCGAAAGCGGCCAGGTGAACAGGGTGAACAGCGGAATGGACAGCAGAAGCGCCGCGGTATCCTCCGACGGGTCAAGACTGTTCCTCTCCTGCACCGCCTGGAACTTGATAGGGGTCATGAACACCGAAACCCTCACCATGGAGACCACCATTCCCTGCCAGGGTTCCGCCCCGGCATGGATGACCACCCTTCCGGGACTTCCCTGGCTCTACGGAGCCCACCCGTCGGAGAACCTGCTCAGCGTTCATCACTCCGGGGACCTTACCCTCCAGGGAACGGTGGATGTCCCGGGCACCCCTTCCCGTATCGCCGTCCACCCCGACGGCCAGCGGCTCTTCGTGGTCTGCGGGGGAGACAACAGGTTACGGGTCTACGGTTTCGACCCCGAGGGAGTGGAAACCCGGGAAGCCGGGCTTTCTCTGAATGCCGTCCTCTCCCCGGCAATGGTCCCCTCTGTAATGGTAACAGCAGGTGAAGCTGGGCCGGTTTCCCTCAGGGGCCACGACCTCGCTGGAAGGACAGTCTGGAGTGAGACCATCGTTCTTGCCCCTGGTGAATCACGGGTAGTTCAGATCGGGACCGGTGGCACGGGGATGGTTTTCATTACCGCGACCTTCCCCGGGGGGACCCTGAGAACGAGAGTGGTGGTCCTAAAGCCTTAATCGGAGATAGAGTTCCGAATCCAGGTTCTCCCAGCTTTCCACAACGGGGGTCCTGGTGTAGTCCAGGGATGTGCCGAAGATGAGTGACAGCGGGCCCGGCAGAGTGAACTCCAGTTCGCCCACTCCATTCGCAACCAGCCCTTCGGTGTCCTCCGGCGGGATGTAGACCCCTCCTGATATCCACAGTGACGGCAGCCAGGAGACCGCTGTCCTGGCCCATACACTGAGGCTCAGGTAAACGGTCCACTCGTCGGTCCTTCCCTGTTCGCCGCTCCAGCTCGTGTTCACAAGGCCGGCCCCTGTTTCCGGAGCGAACCATATCCAGGATGCCGGCCAGCTCTTCCAGCCCGCGGCAAGATAGGAACTCACCTGCCATGGCCGAACTGTGAGGGGCTGCCTGTCCCAGCTGCTCCTTCCCCCGGCATAGAGGTGGCGGGAGATGAAGTGTTCAGCGGAGAGGGAAGCCCAGGCGGTGCGCCGGAGGTCCCTGTCGTCCTTGATCTCCGCGGTTCCGCTTGTCTCCAGCGTTATGGAGCTTCCCCTTTCTCCGTAGTTGAAGGAGAGGCTGGCTCCCCCTCCGTAGTTCTGCTCGTCGACATTCCCACCGGTCCTGGACAGGTCCAGCCAGAGACTCCAGTCTATTTTTCTGTTCATGCTTCTCCGCCTGGCGGGGTCATAGCTTTCCCCGGAGATGTACCTAAGCCTGTCCTCGGCGTATCCGTACCCCGGCTGTATGCGAAGGGCCTCAAGGTATCTGTCGGCGGCGGCGGCTGGATCCCCGCGGTTCTCCTCTATCAGGCCCAGGTAGCAGATGGCGTATACCGAAAGTGGATCCCTGGAAACCACCTCTGACAGTATTGCCTCGGCGGTGTCCAGATTGTCGTTGAAAAGGTATGCCTCCGCCAGGGCGGTGGCCACCTCGGGGTTGCAGGGGTCCCGTGAATACTCCCCGGAGAGCAGATCGATGGATTCGCGGTACATGCCCCGATCGAAGAAGTAGTTCGCGATGCTCACGGAATGTGCCGGTGTTCTCAGTGGTGACTCCGCCGCGGCCAGGTAGCAGTCGTGCCTCCGGTCCGTCTCGCCGAGTTCCTCAAAGAGCTCCCCCAGACTGATAATGTCCCAGGGATCATCGGGAAGGGGATGGGAGGCAAGGTCAGCAAAGGACGCGGCCCTGGATGGGAAACCGCCGTAAAGTGCATCCCAGCCGGCCTGGACCCATCCGCCCTGGTGGCTGGCAGCCATTGTTTCCACAGAAGAGCCGAAGCCCTGTATCAGTGCCCTCTCGGCGGTAACAAGCACCGTGTCGCCCCCCCGGGAAAGGCTGCTGTCCAGGGCGGCAAGGGCGGAGGGGTCATTCCCTGTCATGGCCAGCGCCCTGGCCAGACCCAGCCAGCCGGTATGGTCGGCGGGATCCAGATCAACCGCCATGCGGAAGTACACCGCGGCGGAATCGGGGCTGCCCATCTCAGCCAGGACGGAAGCCAGACTCCTGGCGATCCAGGGATCGGGTTCGGAAAGGGAATCCAGGGCCGAGGCGAACCAACGGGAGGCCCCTGGCAGGTTCTCCTGTATACGGTAGATGTCGCCCCTGCGCTGCCAGCCGTAGAGATACTGGCCGTCGATCTCAAGGGCTGTCTCATAGGCCTCGGAGGCGGAATCGTACAGCCCCAGGTTCTCACGGACATAGCCCAGTTCACCATAAAGCCAGGCGTCGGGAGCCAGTTCGACGCACTTCTCAAGGGCGATCTCCGCCGAGCTCAGGTCATCGAGGCTTTCATAAACGAAAACGAGCTCCTGCCAGGCCTCGAAGAAATCCGGTGAAGCATCCACAGCCCTCTCCAGGAGGCCCGCCGCTTCCTCGGGGCTGGAACCGCTCCTTATCCTGCCCAGGGAGAAGAGGGTGCCGGGATGATCCGGCTCCAGTTCCAGCAGTCTTAGGAACAGGCCCTCCGCCAGGTCGTCCCTGCCCAGGGATGAGAGAAGCTCACCCAGCCCCTTCAACGCCATGATGTGATAAGGGTCCGTCTCAAGGATGTCCCTGTAGACCTTGATGGCATTCCCGTCCATGCCCCGGGTAAGGTAGAGGGAGGCAAGGTCCGCAAGGGCCGCGGTGTTCTCCGGGTCGAGGTCCGCCACGGCTCTGTAGGCCTCCTCCGCCGGGGAAAAGGAACCGGAGGCGTCCAGTGCCGCGGCGTACTGATACCTCAGTGGCACGGAACCTGGCTGAAACACCAGTGACCGCCGGGAAACATCCACCGCGGCTTCAAGGCTGCCCATATCCATGTATGCCATTGAGAGGGTAAGCCAGGCCGGGCCGAAGGATGAATCGGCGGCAATTGCCGCGGAGGAGTGGTCCACCGCCCCCTGAAGGTCCGAGGAGGAAAGAAGCCAGTAGGCGTATATCTCTGTGAGCACGGGGTCGGTATCCGCCGCCAGGGCGAAGGCCCTTGAGAACAGGCTGTCCATGAGGACAGTGTCCGGGGACATCCTCACAAGGGCAAGGGCGGTCCAGCCCCTGTGGTCGGTGGTGTCCGCGGCAACCGCGGCCATTGCCGGGGGAAGGGGGTCTCCCCCGCCGGTCCCGAAAAGGGAAATGGCCAATGCCGCCAGCTCGCCGGGGTCTTCCCCGGGTTCCGCTGAAATGAAGGCCATTTCGTCCCAGTTCATGGATGAGTATTCCGAGTACCACTGTGAGGGCCATGCCAGAATGATCACCAGAAGCGCAGTCAACCGCCGACCTCCTTACCCGCCGGGGGGATCACAGGAATATCCGCAGCGTATAGTATCGGTGATGACGCGGATTTATCCAAGGCATCCCCCTCATGACAGGAAGTGAACAGTTATCCCCCCGGCGGCAACCGCCCAGCAGTACCAGGCGAAGCCCCGGAGCCGGCCCTTCCTCACGAAGCGCACCAGGACCGAAAGGGCAAGGAAGCCTACCAGAGCGGAAACGGCGAAACCGGTGATGAGGATACCCGAGGGAACGGTCCATTCCGCCGAGGGGAGCTCCTTCACAGCGGCGCCGGTTATCGCAGGGATGGCAAGGAGGAAGGAGAACCGGGCTGCCTCCTCCCGGGAGAGTCCCGTGGCCAGGCCGGCCGATATGGTTATTCCGGAACGGGACACACCGGGGAACAGGGCGAGGGTCTGGGCAAGACCGACTTTGACACCCTGGCCCATGGAAGCCCTCTCGTCACCGGAACCGGAGCCGCTGTTGCCGAAAATGAACAGGACCGCTCCGGTGAAGGACAGGGCCAGGGAAACGAAGAGAACACTCTGAAAAAGCCCCTCTATGAAGTCACCGGCGAGGATTCCGAAAACCGCCACTGGAACAGTTGCCAGGACCAGGGTGAGACACAGCCTGATGCTGGAGGGATCCCTGCGGGCCACCCCGGAGGCTATTCTGATGATGTCTTTTCCATAGAAGGCGAAGACCGCCACCAGGGTCCCCAGATGAAGGATAATGTTGAAGGCCAGCCCGCCGTCGGGCACCTCCATGAGTGAGGAGGCAAGGGCCAGATGGCCGGAACTGGAGACAGGGAGGAACTCGGTAAGCCCCTGTATCAAAGCCAGGAAGAGTGATTCGGAATATGTCATTCCATGAACTCCCTGTGCAGTTCACCCAGGGCGATGTCCCGGCGTTCAAGCCCCACAAGGGCGCTGATGGTGGCATGGGAGTCCACGGTCTGCAGCGCGTCGGTCCCGGCCCGGTGGAGGGCTTCGCAGAACCTGGCCATTACACCCCTGAGGCCATGCATGCCGGCTCCAACGATGGAGACCTTCACACAGGGGCTCACCGTTGTGTATTCAAGGCCCATGGAAGCCAGAAGGGCCCCCACGGCGCCGTCTGATTCGACTGGAACGGTGAAGGAGGCGGTGCACCGGTGAACACTGAACATGTCCATGGACACCCCGCTGTCCGCCACCCGCCTGAAAAGCTTCGCGAAGAATGCCGAGGGACTTCCGGAGCCCTCAACGGTGAAACCTGTAACCACGGGACCGGAGGCTACCCCTACAATGTACCTTGTGTCCTCAAGGGGTTCGGGGAATACATCGGTTACCACATCTCCCGTTGAGAAGGACCGCACCCTGATGGTGAGACCGGCGGAAAGGGCGGCCTCGGCGGCCCTGGGATGAACCACCTTAGCCCCCTGCCAGGCCATCTGCCTCAGGTCCTCGGCGGATATCCTCTCTATCTTCCTTGCGGAGGGCACCTTCTCAGGGTCGGCGGTGAAAACCGAATCCACCGTTTTGAAAAGCATGACCTCGTCGGCCTTCAGCGCCACTCCCAGTACAACCGCGGTGGTGTCGGTCCCCCCGCGGCCCAGGGTATTCAGCTGGCCCATGGGGGCCCGGCCCTGGAAACCGGCAATGACCACCACCCGGTTCTCCCCCAGACAGCCGTCTATTCCGGAGGTGTCCACGCTGACTATCCTGGCGTCGCCGGAGACGCCGTCGGTGGATATACCCGCCTCCCACCCGGTGAGGGCCTCGGCGGGGATCCCGGCATCCCTCAGGGCCGCCGCCATGAGGATGGCGCTTATGACCTCTCCGCAGGCCATCAGCCTGTCCTTCTCCAGGCTGGTGGATTCCCCGGGCAGAAGGCCCAGAAGGGTATCCGTGGCGTAGGGATCACCCCGCCGGCCCATGGCGGAAACCACCACCACCAGCCTGTCGGTCTCCTTCAGCAGGTTCCCGCAGTGGGCCACCGCCCGTTCTCTGTTCTCTTCGGTTTCCAGGCTGGTTCCGCCGAACTTGGCAACCACCAGCTTCTTTCTCTCAGCCAAAACCGTTCTCCTTATGATGACTGGCCGCGGTTTCCGCGAGTTTCGTGAATTCCCTGGCGGTATCCGCCCACGTATAAAGGCTTTCAGCCCGTTTCAGACAGTTCTCGGACATTCTCTCCCGAAGCGGCGCTCCGGTTATGAGTTCCCGGAGACGGAGGGAACACATGGCGGCGTCCCCCGGGGGGACCAGGAAGCCCTCCACCCCGTCCTCAACTATTTCCGGCACCGCCCCGGCCCCGGCTGCCACCACAGGCATGCCGGACTGAAGGGCCTCGGCCACCGCCATTCCATACCCCTCCCACCTGGACAGGTTGGCGAGGATGTGACCGGTGCGGTAAAAACCCCGCAGCTCCTCCAGTGTAAGGTGGCCATGGAAGAATACCCTTCCGGATATCCCCGAAGAGGCGGCGAGTTCCCTCACCCGAGCTGCATACCCTGGGTCGGCGGATTCGTCGCCGAGAATATGAAGCTGGAAGTCGAGGTCTTCCAGGGCGGCGCAGCCCTCCACCAGGGTCAGCTGATCCTTCCTGGGGCAGATGGTGCCCACGGAGAGTATCTGCACCGGGGTCTCCCTGAGACGGTAGGGGGTGACGGGAAAGGGGGTGTATCCGGGGGGCACCACCGTCATCCTCCCCGTAGGTATCCCCAGGGAAGCCACATCCCCTGCGGTGCTCCCGCTGTTCACCCATATTCTGTCCCCGGCGCCAAGGAACCATCTGACAATGCGCCTCCGGGCACCTGAACCGCTCTGATCCCGGTCGTGCCACTCGAGGTGGTGAACCATGTAGAGAACCGGAAGCCTTCTCAGGTAAAGAAGCATGCGGAGGGGGAACATGAAACTGTAGCTCTTGCTTATGATGAGGAGGTCGGGGGGGTGTTTCAGAACATGCCCCAGAACATGCAGGGACCCCCGGAGCCTGGAACCCCGCACACCGGGAGGCACCGTTCCCCAGTGGACCGGTGACACGGAGTGGCCTGCCTCTTCCAGGGCCTTCACCATTCTGAAATTGAAGGCGTATCCGCCGGTGCTGTGGTCACGCAAACCGAGCATTACGAAGGTAATATTCATTCCGCCCCCCTTCCGTGCTGTCCCTCCGGGACTGCAAAGTATAGCCAAGCGCCGGATTAAAGTCATATTATTCCCGGTGCCCCCCTGCTCCACGGCTCCCTGCGGACCGGTTATGTTTCAGGGGTACCGGCAGAAGGAGGGATTCGGTTTGTCAGCGGAACATGTATGCATGGTGGTGAAGAACCGCCTGTCCACCGACGCCAGGGTTAAGAAGGAGGCCGCGGCACTTGCCGAAGACGGCTGGAGGGTAACGGTTATCGCCATGCCGGAAAAGGGCTGCCCGGAAAGGGAGACCCGTAACGGCATAACCATTATCCGTCCCCCTGTGTACTCCGGAAGGAAGCAGAGGCTCAGAGAAATGGTTGCGGGAGCCTCCTGCCCCGGGGACACCACCCTCAGGGCCAGGCTCCTCCGGGACATAAGGAAGAACCCACTGAGAAGGTTCATAGCAGACCTTCAAAGGGACATTCCCTGGGAGCTGAGGCTTCGAAGGGCCGCCATTGAAACAAAGGCCGATGTCTATCATGCCCACGACCTCGACACCCTGGAAATATGCGGCCTCGCGGCGGAAAGAACCGGCGCACTGCTTGTCTACGACAGCCACGAACTCTGGCTGGGGTCGTCCAGGTTCCTCATAGCCACCAATCCCCTCAACCGTCTCCGCCTCAGGCGTATCGAGGGACGCTACCTTCCCCGGGCGGAGGCAGTGATCGCCGTTACCCCCCTCCGCGGGGGCGAAATGAAGAAGATGTACCCCGGCATGGGGAAGCTGGAGATAATAGAGAACGCCCCTGAGATACTCTCTGAGCCCCCCGCCCCGGGGAGGCTCCGAGGGATGACAGGCACCGGAGACAACACGCTGATAGCCCTTTATCAGGGGGTTCTCTGCCCTGAAAGGGGCCTCGAGGAACTCCTTGCCGCGGCGAAAATGTGCCGCCGCAGTGATGTAAGGTTCGTGATAGTGGGTATGGATTCATGGAACGGCACCCTCCAGAGAATGGCGGGGGATGCCGGTCTTTCGGACAGAGTGGTGTTCATTCCCCCTGTCCCATCGGAAGAGCTTCCGGAACTCACCGTCGATGCCGACATGGGCTTCATTCTCTTCCGGAACACCTGTCTGAACCACTACTACTCCCTTCCCAACAAGCTCTACGAGTATATGATGGCTGCTGTGCCCGTGATCGCCAGCGATTTTCCGGAGCTGAGCAGGGTGATCGAGGCAACAGGCTGCGGCATCACCGTGGACCCGGAGTCCCCGGAGGCCATTTCCTCCGCGGTGGAAACCCTGGCGGCTCACCGTGAAAGAAGGCTTGCCATGGCGGCGGCGGGAAGGGCGGCGGCCCTGGAGGGGTACAACTGGGAGCCCCAGAAGCGCAAACTGATAGAACTCTACAGAGAGCTGGCGGAAAAGTGAAGAAAAAGGCAATACTCCTCACATACACCTTCCCCCCCCTTTCAACCGGGGGGACCCCGGTGGTTCTCAACATGTGCCGCTACCTTCCGGAATACGACTGGGAGGTGATACCCGTCACGGTGAAGGACCCCCGGGGAATGGCCCTGGATGAAACCCTTCTCAGTGAGGTGCCGGAAACCACCAGGGTGATACGGGTCCCCCACGGGAAAGGGCCCGCCCGGGGAAGAACACCGGGGGTGTCCTCGAAGGGGTTCCCGTGGAATGTTCCCGGGTTCCTGGCCCACAACTATGTTCTCGTTCCCGACAGGCTGATAACCTGGAAGACCTCGGTGATGCCTGTCCTTGAGGAGCTGATAAGCCGGGAGCGCCCCCACTGCATCGTTTCCTTCGGCCCCCACCATTCCCTGCACCTTATCGCCAGGTCCGCCTGCAAAAAGACCGGTCTTCCCCACATTCCATTCTTCGGCGACCTCTGGCTGGCGGACAGCTATGTGGAGTGGCCCAGCCGGATAAACCGTTTCATCGAGGGTCTTCAGGAGAAGGCGGTGGTGTACTCCGCCCGGGGAATCATAGCCACCACCGAGGGCTCCGCCGGCTATTTCGTCAACCGCTACGGCCACCGCTGCCCCCCCACCCATGTGGCCGAGAACGCCTATGATCCACGCCGCTTCCCGGAACCGGCCCCCCCGGCAGGCCGGGGAGAACACCTCATCGCCGGCTGGACGGGGAACTTCTTCGCCAGGCAGTCCCCGGATGAACTCCTCAGGGGACTGGAGATGTTCTACGGCAGGAACCCCGACTCCCTGCTGCGTTTCAGGATGGCAGGGGGTATCGACGACATATCCCTCTCCAGGCTGGAGAGGGCTCCACTGGCAGGCAGGGTCACCCACCGTGGACGCCTCCCATGGAAGGACGTCCCCGGCTTCCAGAGAAGCTGCGACATACTGGTCACCTGCCTCAACGGCCGCAGGGGAAGCGAGCTGAAGAACTCCAGCAAGACCGCCGAGTATCTCATTTCCGGCAGGGCGGTTCTGGCCATCGCACCCGAGGGCGACATGACCGAAAGGGTAAGGGACTACGGCCGTGGCTACTCCGTGGAGCCCAGGGCAGACGAGATAGCCCTGGGGCTGGAGAACATCGAGTACCAGTGGAGGACCTCCTCCCTCAGCCTTCCGGCTGACTTCCGGTCCATAGAGGAGAAATTCTCCGCGGTGAACGTAATGAAGCGGCTTTCATCCTTTCTCAGCGAAATGGCAGCACCGTGAGGATACTTTATGTGCTGGGATTCCTGCCCACCTATGTGAAAAGGGAGATTGAGGCCCTGGCCGCAGGGGGACACCGGATAAGGGTGCTTCTTCCCGAGGAGGGCGCTCCAAGGCAGACCGACGGGCACTGGCGAAGGATAACAGGCGACCCCGCCGGGGGCGGCGTGGAAACACAAAGGGTGATGCCCTTCCGCCTCTTCACAGCCCCGCCCGGCGGCCTTGCCGCCCCGGTCCTTCGGGGATTCAGGTTCCCCGGTCACATGCTCAGGGCACTGCAGCGCCGGGAGTTCCGCTATTTCCTGGCCGCCTCTGAAACCATGAGGGCCCTTCCGAAGGGCTGGAAACCCCGGGTGATACACGCCCACTTCGCCGGGGACCAGGCCCACGTAGCCTCCATCCTCGCTTCCATGCTCGGTGTTCCCTACACCGTAACCACCCATGCCACCGACATCTTCGTTCCCAGGAACCGGGAAAGGCTCCGCAGGGTCCTGGCCGGGGCCGGGGCGGTCTTCACCATCTCAGAATACAACCGGACCTACATGAAGGAAACGGGCATTTTCAGCGGAGAAGCGGTGGTTGCCAGGCTGGGCATACCCCTTTCCGGCCTTCCACTGCCCAGACCCGCCAACGGTCCCCCAGTTGCTGTTTGCACCGCCAGCGGGCTTGTGGAGAAGAAGGGTGTGGACATCCTTCTGGAAGCCGCTAAGCTCCTCCGTGAGGAATACCCCTCCCTGCGGTTCACAGTGATAGGCTCCGACCCCGGCGGGAAGCTTCTCGCCGAATACAGGGAAAGGGCCCAGGGCCTTCCGGTGGAATTCACCGGAACCCTGTCCTCGAATGAGACCATGAATATCCTCGCCGGCGCTTCCATGTTCGTCCTTCCCTGCGTCAGGGCCGGGAACGGCGACCTCGACGGCATTCCGGTCTCCCTTATGGAAGCCATGGGCATCGGGGTCCCATCTGTCTCCACACGGGTTTCAGGCATACCGGAACTGATAGAGCACGGCGGGAGCGGCCTGCTGGCTGAATCCGGCTCCCGGGAAGACCTGGCCCGGATGATACGGCGCATACTGGAGAACCCCGGTGAAGCCCGGGAAATGGGCCGGGCGGGAAGGGAAAGGGTTCAGAAGCAGCACTCCGCCGAGGGAGCCTCGGCTGTGCTTCTGGAAACATTCGAAAAACTCACGGATCGGAACAACAACGAAAGGGGAACATCTTGAAGTACACCTATGAAAGTCTGCCCGCCGCGGCGGATGAGCTTGGATCACTGCTGCAAAGCCCTGAGGGTGCCGTTGCCGCCTGTGTTGCAGCCCTCAAGATACTTGCCGGGGATCCCGCCGAGGGGGAAAGGGCCCTGAAGACCCTCGACCCCGGTGTTCAGGAACGGCTGATAAGGCTGGCCAAGGACAAACTCGGGTCCGCCCCCTACATCATCAACTCCTACTTCCAGGGAACCGGCCCAGAATCCGGCTACGCCCTTCCCGAGGAACTCTCGCTCACACTGGAAACCAACCCCTACAGCGGCTCCGAGGCCGGAGGCTCCATCAAGTTCTTCGCCGGCTGCTCCGGCGCCTCCTCTCCCAGGCCTGTAACGGTAAAGAGGCGGGATGACGGCACCTGGTACCCCCACGAGTGGAGCTCCCTGATAGTTGGCATCATTCCGCCAAAAGGGGTTTAAGGCCATCCGTAAATTTGACAAATAGATTGCGTAAACAGAAGAGGCAAAGCAATTTAAGCATGCCCCGCCCTGCGGCAAAATAGTACAGTAGCCCTGTTTGGACGGGGGAATACTCCAGAAGTGGAGATCCCCGACGGTCAGCGCTAATCCCCTGTTGCAGCAACCTCCAAGCCGGTGTTTTCAACAGGTGTCCTCACCAGCCTGAAACCGGTAAGGGAACTGGTGAACTCCCTGGACAGGGGCACCCGCCATGCTGACCTGCAGTGCTGGGGATCCATTGCCCATGCTCCACCCCTGACCACTCCGGGCAGTTCTTCCTGCCCTCGCCTTGGGCTGTGGTCGGAGGGGGCGTTAGTATAGTCCGGAAAGTAATCGTCGGCGCACCATTCCCAGACATTCCCGCACATGTTAAGAAGACCGAAGTCATTCGGTGTACCGCACCGGACAGAAACGGTGGTTCCGCCGGATGTACACCGGCAGAACGCCTCTCCCCGGCAGAGTTCCCCCCAGGGAAAGGGAGTGGCCGTTCCCGCTCTGCAGGCGTATTCCCACTGTGCTTCCGATGGCAGGGAATACACGTAACCGTCATCGGTCATGTTAAGCCTGTCTATGAACTCCATGCACATATGGAAGCTGACGCCCTCGACGGGTAGTGAATCCCCATGAAAACGGGAAGGATTCTCACCCATGTATTCCATCCAGAGTACCTGAGGAACCTCTGTGGTCATTATTTCGAATCCATCCACATGAACTGTTCGAGCGGGGAACTCATTGGAATTGCCTTCCCATTCTTCGATACTTCCCATGAGGAAAAGTCCGCCGGGGAGCGAAACGAACTCCGCGGGTAAAATCCCCCCGGGAGCACCGGCATGGGCGGCGAGGGACAGAAGCAGGATAACGGTGTATACACGGCTGAACATAGAGCACCTCCATTTGCGATCACTAACAGAATAGACAAAGTGAGGAAATCGGTGACAAGTGTATTACTAAATCATATATGCAATATTATGAGATTTCTCGAAACCTGTATTTTTTTATTACTGATTTTCTGTTGTTATGCTTTTGTCGTGGAGAGTTCTGGCAGGCTGCCCGGCATAACCGCCGGGATCTATTCTCTCCTTCATTGACAGGGCCTGATGCAGGGTTATTTTTCCACCGGGAGGTTGAATGAAAGAAGTGATATGGCCGGAGGAGTTCCCGGAACTTGAAACTGAGAGGCTCCTGCTGAGAAGGGTGTCCCCGGAGGATTCCCAGGGGATATTCGAATGCTTTTCAAGCCCTGTAGCGATGAGATATATGGGAACGCCACTTGATGACCGCGATTCCGTTGAAGGCATAGTCGAAGACTACCGCAGCGGCCACGAAGAAGGGCACGGCATGGTCTGGGCACTGGAGGAGAGGAAGGGCGGAGCCTTCGCCGGCACAGCGGGTTTCGAGGAGTTCAGCTTTCTGGACTACTCCGCCGGGATATCCTTTACACTCCTGGACTCAATGAGGGGAAGGGGATTCATGGGTGAAGCCCTCGGGGCCATTCTCAGCTACTGCTTCAACTCCATGAAACTCAACCGGGTCCAGGCCCTGGTGCTTCCGGAGAACACCGGCGCGGTAAAACTGCTGAAGGGGCTGGGCTTCTCCACCGAGGGGCTGACCAGGCAAAGCGTTTTCTTCCGCGGGGCCTTCCATGACCAGCTTATTCTCTCCCTTCTTGAACAGGATGTTCGCTGATGGAAACCGGGGACTTCTACGCAGGCTTCGCCGGGCTCTACCACCGGCATCTGGAGGTTACCGGAAGGGACGACATCGCTTTTTATACACAGCTAGCCAGGGCCGCAGCCGGACCTGTTCTCGAACTGGGTTCGGGAACTGGCAGGACCCTGATACCCTCAGCCATGGCAGGTGCAAGGATCACCGGTCTGGATATCTCGAAGGACATGCTGGACCACTGCGCGGAAAAGCTCCAGAGTGAAGATCCTTCTGTAAGGGAAAGGGTAACGCTGGTAAAGGGAAGCATGACGGACTTCAGCCTGGGGGAGAAATTCGACCTTATTACCACCCCCTTTCGCTCCTTCCAGCACCTGCCCGGTGTAAAGCAGCAGCTGTCGTGCCTGTCCCGGGCCAGGGAGCACCTGGCGCCCGGGGGGAAATTCGTACTGGACATATTCGACCCGGACCTGGAGCTGCTCACCGACTACGGCAGGGCCGCTGAGTTCGGTGAGGAGCCACCCTTCGCCATGCCCGACGGGGAAATGGTGACCGTAAGCTACCGGAACCCTTCTGTGGATACGGTTAACCAGATCATTCACTGCGAGATGATATTCAAATGGGATACCCCGGAGGGAAAACCCCACCGAAAGGTGCAGGAGTTCATAATGCGGTACACATTCAGATGGGAGGCGGAGCACCTTCTTCACCGCGCCGGCTTCCAAGTCCGGTCGGTGCTGGGGGGCTACTCCGGCGAACCGGTGGGCGCCGGGGAGCTGGTTTTCATCTGTTCTCCCCGTTAGCCCAGGAGTTTCTCCAGGTTATCCCGGTTCCTCGCCGCAAGGGAATGATCACCGGTGGCTTCAGCAAGTAGAATGGCCTCCTTTGCCGCTGCAATTGCCCCGGCAATATCCCCCTTTTCATGAAGAACGGGAGCCTTGTTACCAAGAACATGGGTCAGTGTGCCCAGGTCTCCCATCCTTCTGGCAAGCTTCTCAGCCTGGATGTAAAGGCTCAGTCTGTCCCCTGTTCCAGGCTCCCTCTCCGCCAGGTTCGCCAGGTTGGACAGAGCTGCCAGTATGCCCTGCCTTCTTCCTGTTCTCTCATCCAGCTCCAGCTGCCTTCTGAAATGGGCCGCGGCACCGGTGAAATCCCCCTTCATCGCCCTGCAGGCCCCAAGGTTGCTCTCGGCAATGGCCTCTTCCTTCAGACTACCGGCTTCCCGCACAGCAGCAAGTTTCCTCTCGGTGAGTTCGATGGCTTCGTCGACCTTCCCCTGTGATGCCCTTACCATTGCGATGTTTCCCAGGGCAACCGCTTCCGCGAGACTGTTGCCCATTGCTTCTGCAACAGCAAGGTTTTTCCGGAAACAGGTCTCAGCCTCGCAGCTCTTCCCGGTTCGCCAGTGGGCCACTCCCACATTCCTGTTCACCCGCATGAGCACCTCGGGAAAATGCTGGATCCCAGGGGATTCAAGTATCTCAAGGCACTCCTTCACCGCCCTTGAGTTCTCGCCCATGCTGACAAGCTGCTGCGCCCTGCAGGCCCGGGCCTGGAACAGAAGCCCGGCAAGCCCGTTCGACGACGCGAAATCGCACGCTTTCCCGTAAATGTCATAGGCCTCACGCCATCTGCCCGCTTCCCTGCAGGCTTCGCCATAAAGAAGAAGGAAGGCTGAGTAGTCTTCGGGATCTTCGCTGAAGTCCTTCCATCCGGTGACTTCCATTACTGAAGAAGCGGTTCTCATGGCGGATTCATACTGGCAGCCTTCAAGCATCCGTTCCAGGGAGGTCCTGCCCCAGAAGAAGGCCCTTGAAGTATCCCCCGCATGGAAAAAATGGGCGAACACCAGTGAGGGGTCCGCACCCTCCCCGGATGTGACCCTTTCTTCGGTAAACTCACCGGCAAGAAGATGAAACAGCTTCCTGTTCACTGGAAGAATGGATGAAAGAACGGTTTCGCGTATAATTTCACTGGTAAACCGGTACTCCCCCTGGGTGACACACTGCAGCAGACCTGTTGAAAGGAGCCCGTGTAGCTCCCTTCCCACGCCGTAGGGACTTTCCCCCGTCCGCTCGCAGAGGTAAATGACCATTTCGGCAGAAAATACGGAACCGGCAACCGCCGCGGCATGAAGTATCCTCTCCCTTCGCTTTGAGAAGAGCCCCATTCTTCCGAAGAGTATGGAAGAGGCATCACCCGCCGCGATGGAATCCGGGAGGCTGGTCAGTCTCCATTTACCGGTTTCCCCAGAAAGGGAGCCGGACTCAAGGGTCTGATCAACAAGATTCATCAGCAGGAGGGGGTTACCCCTGGAAACCTCCCAGAGGAGCCGGCCGGTCTCTCTGAATACCACCGGTGAAACAGCCCCGGTCCTTGTCTGTATCACCCCGGAGGTGAACTCAACCACTTCCTCCTCGGTGAGACCGCGGAGACTTACGGCAAGCGACCCATGCAGCAGCCCGGAGGCAACCTCCTCCCCCGGATCTGAGCGCCGGAGGAGAAGAATTCCGGGATGGCGTTCCCACTCCATGAGGTTTCGAAGCTTCCTGAGCACTTCAAGGCTTGAGGAGTCGATCCACTGAACATCGTCCAGTATGACCAGAGGGCTGGAGGGGGCAGCTGCGGACTGAAGCGCATCGGCGATGAAGATCGCCGCCTCCAGGTCGGGATCTCCTGGGGTGGGGTGCCCCCCGGAAATCACCACACCGAAGATCCTGCCGAGAATTGCCTTATCAGCCGGGGTAAGGTCCCTGATCCCCTCCCCGGCCCTGATGAGCACCTTCGCATCGGGTATCACATCGGGGGAAATGCCCATAAGCCCCCCAAGGAGGCTTCGCCACAGGTAGAGGGGTGTTTTGGAGAAGGAATGGCAGTTCCCCTTGAAAACACGAATGCCGAAGGCTCCCGAGGTGCATTCCTCAAGGGCCAGGGCCAGCCTGGTCTTGCCCATTCCGGACTCGCCAGAAACCTCTGCTATCCGCAGCTGCCCGGGGATGAAATGGTCTCTGAGAAGGCTCAGTTCCTGTTTCCTCCCGAAGAAAGCAGGCTGGAACGACTGGATATCTTCCCCTGTTTCATCCCGATGCTCCGCCACGCTCCACCCGCCCATTACGGAGCACCAGTCGAAACATCCGGAACACAAGTCCTTCACATCATCTGTAACCCTGAAGGGGCCTTCCCGGGAAGCCAGCTCCATTGCGGTCTGAACCGCTTCCTCGGAAAAGAGAGGGAAATCCGATGTGTTCTCTCCCATCTTCATCATTCCAGAGGTAACGCCCATTCCCCAAACTACCCTGAGGCCCTTCAGATCTGGAGAATCATTGAGCAGTCCCATGGCCTTCTGCAGCCTGATCGCGCAGCTGACCGCCCTTCGCGGGTCATCTTCCCGGGAATGTCGAGATCCGAACAGCCCGGCCAAGGAGTCCCTACCCACTGGTTCGGGAACTCCCCCATAGGCCTTAAGAACCCTCTCTGTTATCCCGGCGCAGGCATTTCGAACAAGGGCTTCCCGCTTCTCCCCCGGGTACTCCCTGACCCCGAGTATCCGCAGGCAGAGAATGGTCACCGGTCTCATACTGCCGGGCACCGGCTTTGAAGGGCCGTCTTTCTCAAGGAGTTTCAGATGAGCTCCAAGGGAATCGATCTCCTCCCTGATGAAGGGATCGAGAACGGTTATGTCCCTGGAGAAATGTGCCTGCCCGGAACCCTCAAGGGCGGGGAGAACACCTGAAAGAGAACCGATGGGGTCATTTTCATCAAGGGCGTGCCAGTGGCGGGATGATATGAAATAGTCCATCCAGCCTGAGAGCCCTGTGGTCTGAAGCATCAGGGGGATTATCGTCTTCCCCGCTGAAACCGCCCTCTCTATCTCGGTCCTTACCTGATATGATCTGCAGGAGTTCCGGGACACAACCACTGCGAACAGTGAACAGAGGTCTACGGCGGAGGCGATGGCCCCGGGCCAGTCCTGCCCCGGGATAATGTTCCTTGGTGCGATCCAGGATGGATGGCCGTGATCCTCGAAGAACTCTGCAACCCGCCCCGCGACCGCCCCGTCGAGGGAAGAATGGCTGATGAATATCCATCCGGACATGGATCCTCCCTGACCTCAGCGGCCCAGAAGGACCACCGGTTCCGTTTTGTCGATATCGCCGGAAACACACCGCAGGAAGTATACGCCGGGGGGAAGTGGAGCGCCACCTGAAAAGGTTGCCGGCAGGTACAGGGTGTTCAGCTCACCGGTCAGACCGGGGTCTTCCGTGAACTGAACCCTCCTTCCGCAGGTGTCATAAAGGGAAACCTCATATGGCTGTCCCGCGGGATACGAGATCTCGGCGCTTATCACACCGCCTGTGGGAACCGGATTCACTGTAACCCGAAGCATGGGGGCCGGAGAGAGTTCGTCCTGCGGAGCACCGCTGTAGAAATCACCCAGTAGAAGGGTGCCCTTCTCGGAAACCGCCCAGGCGGCGGTCTGGGAATAGCTGGAAACCCCGGTAAAGGAGCACTCCTCATAGCTTGGAACCGGGAGCTGCTGCCAGGTGCCGCCGCCGTCGGAGGTGAACAGGGCGGTTCCGGCGTTTCCCACGGCGAAGCCGTGAAATGCGTCGAAGAAACTTACACCGGTCAGGTTTGAGTTTACCGGGCAGTCCTGTGCTGTCCAGGACTCGCCGCCGTCGGAGGTGCAAAGGATGGTGCCGTTCTCACCGGCAATCCACCCTCTCTGGGGACCGAAGAAATCCACACAGTTCAGATCCTCTGAAACTCCGGTGGCAAGTAAGCTCCAGCTGGTTCCGTCCCGTGTAACCGCCGCCTGGCCCGAAGCACCGCATATGTATGCCGTACAGTCGTTCACCGCTGAAAGACCATTTATGGCCCCGGAGAGTGGATGTGTCTGTTCAGCCCAGTTGAAACCGGCGTTATCGGTTCGTATGAGAACCGCGTCCTCACCGGCGGCCCATCCGGTGAGCCCGTCGGCGAAATCCACCGCCAGCAGAGCTCCGGTATGACCGGTATTCTTTTCGGACCAGTTTTCTCCATCAAGTGTTATCAGAACCCTTCCCGAGTCCCCGGCGGCCCATCCACGGGATGAGGAAACGAAGTCCACGGAGTGGAGGTCAGCCGTAGTTCCTGTATCAAATAGCTCCCAGGTCTCCCCGAAGTTCTCTGTGGCCAGAAGCCTTCCTCCCCCGCCCACGGCCCATCCCATGGCTCCGTTCAGCGTGCAGACGGCGCTGAGGGGCTGGATGAACCGCATTGGTATCGCCACGGAAGGGTAAACATGAAGCTCATCAATCACAGGAAATCCCATTTCCGACTGTCCCTGAACGGCAAGGGACTGTGAGTCCCACAGGGAAAGCTCCAGGCAGGTTGCCGATGTGTGCCGGAGCGTATCGTTCCTGAAGAAGGAAAGGCTGCCGTTTCCGTTAACTCGGATGGTGAACTGCTGCCAGACATCGTTCATATCCGTTTCCCATTCCTCCGTGAAACACTCATCCGCTGTCTGAAGTGTTATCAGGCCCGAGGCGGGATCCGCCTGAACAAAGGCAAGAAGTTCCGGGGGAGTCTCAAGGTATCCGGATGCGTCGGAGGAGGACCAGCCCACGGAAACAATACCCGATGAAAGGGAGCTGCCCAGTAGGCTGAACCATATAAGGGGTTCGGCGGAAAGGGGGAAGACCTGGAATGACACCGCGCCGCCGGGCTCTCCCTCACCGGGAAGAAGGCCGGTGGATCCATAGATGCCGCCGCCGGGCACCGTGCCGGGCTCGCCGTTCCCCCAGGTGTACCAGGACAGCGGGATACCGCCCTGCTCGAAGTCTTCGCGAAGGGAGGGAAAGGAGATCAGCAGTTCGTCGAGGATCTGGTGGTGATACATGGATTCACCATCCAGAACCAGGGGCTGATCCATCCAGTCCCCGGTTTCCAGCCAGCGGTTCGATTCCCACCTGAGGGTGTCCTCCCTGAAGAATGATATTGTTCCCCAGGGGTTTATCCTCATTTCATAGCCCATCCAGACACCGTGATAGGGATCGGTGAGCCAGGGCTCCCTTGAGAACTCACCGGGAGTTGTCGTGGCTTCGTAATACTGTATGGCGGACACGGAAAAAGCGGGAAGGATGGAAAGGGTGCAGAGCTTCTGGGGCTGGGCTCCGGTGCCTCCATAGTACTGGCTGGGATACCTGGACCAGCTTACAGCTACATATTGCCATGAATCGTGTGTGTCGCTGCAGTTGGCCTGGTAAAACACCCAGGGCAGCGCTGAAAGGTCGTAATTGGCGTGGGTGCAGAGACCGCTGCCATAGTCCTGATCTCCGTTGCAGTCCAGCCCCCAGGACCCATTCACTCCCTCCCCCTCATACAGCACCGGTGGTGGAACTCCATAGGGCTTCCAGATCGTTTCATCGATCACGCCGGTTTCCCAGTCTTCGGTTAGAACGGTGGTGGCCCCGGCCAGGGCGGTGGCGGAAACTAAAGCGGCGATCAGGAGCAGTACCCTCATTGGCCTCCCCCTCCGGGAAGGATAACGAAGGAATCCGTATTGAAAACCCCGCCCTGGGAAAACACCGCGAAGTAAACCCCGGCGGACATCCCTTCCACAAGCTCGGTGCTTCCCTGGGCATGCCCGGCGGGAAGGGGCTCGAGCAGTTCCGTGAGAACCGTTCTTCCTGTAATGTCATACACCCGAAGGGTCCCACTTCCCGGAAGGGGAAGATCGGTGGAATAGTAAAGGTTCCCCCCTACCCGGCAGGGGTTCACCGTGATGGCGAAGAGCCTCTTCGGCGGGGATGGGGCTTCCGGGGAAAGCCCAGTGACTCCTCCGGTGAGCCCGATAAGGCCCTCGGGACTCACTCCCCAGGCAGCATCTTCAAGGCATGCATGAACATCAAGAACATCGGGAGACTCGTTCCTTCCCCCCGGCTGCAGCACCCAGGTTTCACCGGAGTTCTCGGAGTAGAGGACTATGCCCGCCTCTCCCACTATCCAGCCGTGTTCCTCGTCGTAGAAGCTCACCCCGAACAGATCCCCGGTGACTCCTGATTCCTGGATGGCCCAGCTGTTCCCCCCGTTCTCCGTTTTCAGAATGGTACCGCCGTTGCCAACCGCCCAGCCTGTCTGGGGGCTTATGAAGGAGAGACCGTTAAGATCCACGGTGACACCGGTGGGTGTGCCGGTCCAGGAAACACCGTCGGTGGTCCTTATCAAGTGACCTCCCTGACCTGAGGCGAAGGCGGTGGTGGTATTCACCACATCCACATCGGTTACATTCCCGGTGAAGGGGCAGCTCTGCTGAACCCAGTCGAAACCGCCGTTGGCTGTCTTCAGGATCAGTGAGCCATCCCCGGCGGTCCAGCCCAAGGAGTTGTCGGCGAAACCCACGCCGTTAAGGTTGTTGGAATAGCCTGTGGAGGAGGGTATCCAGTTCACTCCATCGAAGGTGTTGAGAACCGATCCGCTGTCGCAGCAGATCCAGCCCCTTGTATCCGTTTCAAAATGGATGTCGTTCAGGTTGTTTAGAAGCCCCGTGGGCTGTTGGGACCAGGAGGCGCCGCCGTCGTCGGTGTGCACGATGGCACCGTTGTCTCCCACCGCCCAACCTGTGTACTGGTCCAGAAAGTAGATAGCGTTCAGGGGTAGCAGAAAGCCGCCGGGAAGATAAAAGGAGGGGTAAACGGCGATCTCGTCAACAGCCTGGATGCTCCCCGAAGAGATCCCCTGAACCGTTACGCATTGAGATCCGTATTGGAAGAGGTCGATGCCGGCGGAACTGGTCCAGCGGAGTGTATCTGCGGTGAAGAAGGATACGGTGCCATCCTGGTTCACCCGAATCGAGCAGTTCACCCAGACTCCGTTATGGCGCCAGGGTGAGGTTGAGGTTTCAGGACCGGCGGTGAAGGAAACCATTCCTGTGCCCGGTTCCACTGATATGGAGGCCAGCAGTTCAGGCTGCTCCTCCGAACCCTGATAACCCGAGGAGTTCGAGGTGGACCATCCCGCCTGGACGATGTGGGATGGTGAGGAGGGCTCGGTTCTCAGCATGAAGTCCAATACAGGGAACATCATCAGATCGAATGTCTGATAGGATGAGGCTCCGCAGGGCCAGCTTTCACCCCCGCCTGTGACCATTGCGGAGGAACCCTGCCATCCGGCACCGGGAAGTATTTCCGGCCCGGGGCTCCCCCAGGGCTTCCAGTAAACGAAATTCATGCCCGACTCCCAGTTCTCCCGGAATGATGCCGGTGAAACGCAGATGTCGTCGATTACCTGGGGGTGGTTGAAGGACTGACCCTTGAGGGCGAAGGCCTGGGCCTGCCACAGGTCCGTGTCAAGACCTTCGGTGGAGCGGAACCTGAGTGTGTCGTTCCTGAAGAAGGAGACTGTGCCGTCTGAATTGAGCCTGGAGTCGAAGGACATCCAGGTGTCGTTGTGCAGTTCCGGAATCCAGTCTTCAACCAGGGAGTCTTCCCCTGCGAAGTAGATGATGGCCGAGCTTGTGATCTTCGGTTCGATTGATATTCCAGTGATGTAATCCGGCTGATCCCAGTATCCACCTGCATAGGAGGCATAACCTCCTTCACCGAACCCGGCGGCGATGTACTGCCAGTGGTACGTTGACTGATGCCCGAGGGCCTGGAAGCGGAACCGGGGCATATCAGAGAGGCTGTAGTTCCAGTAGAGGCATCCTCCGCTGCACAAAGAATTGTCGCCATTGCAGTCGAAACCCCAGCCGCCGGTGTATCCAAGGCCCTCGAGGAGGATCGGCAGGGGAGAGCCGAACAGCCTCCAGGTGCCTGTATCGATCCCGTTCTCCCAGTCCTCGAAAAAGGCGGTCTGCCCCATCAGAAGGGAAACGGAAAAAAGCACAGGAAAGAGAACCAGCGTGCGTGGGTTCATGATCCTCCTCCTTCCATCATTGCCCCCCGGTCATACCCGAAGGGAAAACATAAGAAGAGAGGGCTGAAAATCAATTGCCTGCATATGGCAATTATCAATACTAAAATGCTATGTCACTGTTTTAGATGCTATTACCTATACTAATCATATAGGCAGGAACCATGTGAGCTTGGCAAAAATGCCGTAGTCCGGTCTGCCGAAGCCTTCGCCGTCGTTGTCGGTGAACACGGTTTCCCCCAGGATGTAGAGCATGCTCCCAGGCCTGTACTGCCATGAAAAAAGGGCGTTCCCCCGGAGTTCTTCCCATCCGGTCTCCCCGGTGGCTTCCCAGTCCATGGAAAAGTCGGTGTACTGGGAGAACAGCCGAATGTTCATATCGGTGTTGAACATGTAGCCCATCCGGAGGGTTACGGATCTCCAGTCGGTTGACCTGTTGTCATAATCCTCGGTCTGCCAGTCGTACTTCACCGTGTCCATCGTTCTGAACCAGTCGCCGGAGGCGGCTATTTCCACCACTGGAACCGGTCTGTACCTTATGTTCCCGGTTAGGTTGGTGAAGGTGCCCCCGCTCTGATATCCTCCTCCGCCGGTGCCTGCCCAGAAGCTGACATGGTGGAAGGGGTTGGAGCCTCCTCCTGCGAAGTATTCAGCGTAGCCGTCGCAGTATCTGCCCTCGGGGCCCTCGTAGGGGTCGAACCGCGACCGGTGGAGGGTGGTGTTCATTGTGAAGTTCCAGCCATTCCTGAAGGAGCCTCCAGCCTCGAATTTAGCGCTGCGGCCCAGGAGTTCCCCGCTGCTTTGAGTCATGTTCTCGAGATCGCTCCTTATGGTGAGGGTCGAGAAAACCCTCTCCGGCCGGAAGGTCTTCCTCAAGCCGGCTTCCCATGCACCGTAGTCGGTCCTGGATGTGTATCCGGTGGCGTTCACGTTGAACCCGTCGTCTATCCTCCTGTAACCCAGATGGTAGCCCAGTGTGCTGCGTACATTCTGGAGACCCCAGCTCCAGCTGCCGCCGGTGCCCGACCCGGTGTTGTCACTTCCGGCCCAGGCGCCGTGGATGAGGTGATTCCCGGGAACCTCCAGAGCACCGTCGAATGCTGCGGCGGTCATGTCGGTGCCGGGTACGTCATACTGCTCCGGGGTGTTCTTCATTACGGCGGAAACAGCGGCATAGCTGTAGCCGCCCAGTTCCCTTATTCCCCTGAACACGCCGAAGTTCGACGCCGGTGCAACGAGTGTGGTGTCGTTCTCCCATACCCTTCCGGTGACCGCGTCGAGGAAACCGAAACGGTAGCTTCCCGCGGAGCCGGTGACCTTGGCCCCGGCGATGATGGGAAGGGGATCTCCGTTCTGGGCAACGGCTCCTATTCGCCTGGAGTAAAAGAGGTTGAAGGGCATCTCGAAGAGTTCGCCCCTCTCAAGGAAAAAGGGTCTCTTCTCCTGCAGGAAGAGTTCGAAGTGACCGAGGTTCATTTCCGCCTCGTCGGCCTCCACCTGGCCGAAGTCCGGGTTGAGTGTGAAGTCGGCGGTGATGCCGCTGGATATGCCCATTTTGATGTCCATGCCCCCGTCGGCGGAGTAATCCCCGCCATCACCGGAGGTGGCGTCATAGAACCTTCCCGCTGCGTAGGGCCTTACCTCGAATCCCAGTGAACCGGTTATTCCTGAAATGCCTCTGAGCCGGGCAAAATCGGTGAGATCCGCCATCTGTCTCACGGTTGAAAGCCTGTACCATCCGTTTTCCGAGGTCCTGCTGAGGACCCGCTGGAAGTTCACCGCCCACACATGCTCGTCGAGGTCGGGGAAGCGCAGACAGCTCAGGGGAATTGCGAACTCCGCGGACCAGCCGTCTTCAAGCTTTGCGGTCCCGCTCTCCCAGACAGCATCCCAGCCGTAGTCCCAGTTCCCTTCGCCGTTCAGCCTGGAGTCCATCTGGGAGTTGGCCAGGCTAACCTCGAAACTGAAGGCACTCCTGCCGTCGTTCCAGGTATCCAGAAGAATGGCTATCCACTCGCCGTTGATGTAGTTGTCCCTGGGGGTGAGGGCTTCGGTCATCCTTTCGGGGATGGAGTCGTACATGGTCATTCCGAAGTAGATCCGTGAATCGTCGTAGAGGACCCTTATGGTCGTGGGATGGGACATGGCCCCGCCGTATGAAGGGGAGAACTGAAGGAAATCACAGGTTTCGCCCGGGGCAAGACTCCATTCATCCTCATCAAGTACGCCGTCTATTGCAGGGGGAACCGGGGTTCTCCACGCATTCACCGTTCCAAGGGGAAGCCCCGAGACAACAGCCGCAAGTGCGATGACAGGAAACATCATGCCCTCCTTTCCCTCGACCCGTTATGGTCGGTGCAGGGTGTTGCTCTTTCAAACAACATTGATAATATGGTAAAGTCCTTTGGCATAATGCAAATTTTGACTTGTGTATTTGCGCTGTATGATCTTACGATTACCCGGGGCTACAGCAGGGCCAGAAATCTGTGCAGCTTTTCCCCGGAGAGAATGGAACCGGATGAAAGGGTGACCACCGGAAGACGGTTCTCCCTGTAAATTCTTTTCAGCTCCGCCAGAACCACATGCAACCTGCGGACTTTCGCCTGACTCCATGGGTCGCTTAGGGAGTTATCAACAAAGTTATCAACAGTGCTTCCCCGGCGCGGTTCCGTCCAGGAAATGGAGCAACCGGCCAGCAGCTTCACCGCCGCGGCCCTTCTGCACATGAGGGCACCGGCTGAGGCCACGCCATCGAGGACCTTCATGATATATTGCTCGTCAAACACTTCTGCGCAGGGCTCATCCGCTTCTTTCTCCCCTTTGCCCTCCTCAAGGAACAGTTTTTTTCCGTGCAGCAGCAGTCCCGCTTTCCCCACGCTTTCCCGCCAGGCTGACAGGGCATCCCCGAGGGTTGCCGCCGGAGCCTTCATCAGGAAGTTTTCCACAAAAGTCCCTTTAATTTCCCCTGTTTTCAAAATGAAGGCCAGGCCGGCCAGTTCAGCAATTATTCCGCAGCCGGTGAAGGGGCCGTACCGGCTCTCCGTCCTTGTAACGGCGGTCATGTCCCCTGTCAGGTACCAGAGATCATGGTCGGTTATCTTTCCGGCCCTGTTGTACTCCGGGGAAAGCCCGCTGATGAGCTCGCTCTCATGGACAGCGGCGTGGAAGGGGGTTTCAGCTTCATCCCACTCTATTCGTGATATTCTTGAGAGCATCTCCCCCTTTCTGCCCCGGGCCCTTCCGGTGAAGTGTCCGTTAACCCTGTTTCGAAGGTTACTGGCCTTCCCGGTGTAGAGCGTTCTCCCGCCGGCATCGAGGAACCGGTAAACCCCCGGCACCGACGGCAGGGAAAGCCTCTCTTCCCTTGGAAGTGCATCAGCTGTGAACCCCTCCATCAGAGCCATGTAAATGGCCTCAGTGGCCAGCACATGCCCGGAAGCCCTGCGGTGTTCCTCCATGACATGGCCGATGACCCCGGCCACCGCCCTGAGACTGCCTGACCTAAGACCCGGGATCCTTTCCCTTGCCATCTCCCTGGTGCAGAGGAAGGGAAGGTCCATTCCGGTGAGGTAGTCCAGCCATTTTTTCTCGTAAACGGCGTGGTGCGCCACCAGTACGAAACCCTCCGCCACCCCGGCAAAGAGTTTACCCATCTCATCCGGAGCCACGGCCAGGGGGTTCTTAAGCCACTCCGGTTCCATTCCGGTGAGCTGCCTTATTCGGGGAGGTATCGACGGGGCGCTGCTGTGAATGAAGAAGTGGTGAACCTCCCCCCCGGGACTTTTCCAGGCGATCTCCATTGGGAGGCCATTCCCGGGGCTTCCCACGGCCTGAATGTCCACGAAGAGGATGTTTTCAGGGATCATGGTCTCCTTTCCTCGTCACGGGACTTCAACCCTGACATTATAATACCGGCCTATGATGAATCCTGTTTTTTCGTGGGCCGGGGGGCTTCTGAGAAAGACCGCCCTGGTATGCGCTGAACTCTTCAAGGTAATGGTTCCTGCGCTTATTGCGGTGAAGCTCCTGGAGGTTCTGGGGGTTTTCCAGCCGATAGCCGGCGTTTTCGCCCCGGCCATGGAACTCTGCGGTCTTCCGGGGGAGGCGGGGCTTGCCTGGGTAACCGGCATGCTTTCGAACATGTACGGCGGCCTGGCGGTAACCGCCGGCATGGTGAAGCCCCTGGGGCTCACCACCGCCCAGGTCACCACACTGGGCTGCATGCTGCTCATTTCCCACTCCCTTCCCGTTGAGATAACAGTTGCGGCCAGGTCCGGGGTGAAACCCTGGTTCCTTATCCCCTTCAGGCTTCTTACCGGTTTTCTCTTCGGCATCATACTGAACTGGTTCTTTTCCGCCACGGGTCTGCTTCAGGGAGAACCGGTGGTGCTCTGGAGCGCGGCGGAGCAGGGAGCCGGCTTCACCGGCTGGGTCACCGGCACGCTGAAGAGCATGGCAACCATATTCGTTGTGATACTGGCGGTCCTCCTGATGATGGACATCCTTGAGAGGGTGGGCTTCATGGCCCTTCTCCGGCGTACGCTCAGGCCGGCCTTCGCCCCCATGGGCATTGGCGACGAGGCATCCACCATAACGGTGATAGGGCTGATACTGGGGATCTCCTACGGCGGAGGAATGATCATAAGGGAAGCTGCACGGGGAGCAATTCCCCCCAGGCAGATACTGGCCTCGGTCTCCTTCATGAGCATTTGCCACGCGGTGATAGAGGACACCATGCTTGTGGGATCCCTTGGTGTATCCTCAATCGCGGCGCTACCAGGACGCATCGTCTACTCCTGGGTGGTGATGTTCCTTCTGCTTATGGTGTCGAGACACCTTTCGGACAGGACGATATCCAGGGTATGCGGCCTCCCGGGAGGAGGGAACTGAGGGGTCATTCCTCCACGTGTTCAGCGGTCTGGTTGTCCCAGAGGGCGGAAAAGCACTGATCAACCGTGGGGTTGTCGGGCAGTATCCCGTCGGCGGCCATGTCCTCCAGCATGTCAAGTATCCTCCCGATAACAGGGCCCTCGAAACCCAGGGCCTTCAGCCGGTGGCCCATGTCATCGGGTATTATCCGGCCCGTTTCCTGGCCGGCCAGCCGTTCCCGCAGTTCGGCCAGACGCTCAAGGGATTCCCCGGCATGCTCCGGGGAGTGGGCCTTGATGTCCGCCTCGGCGAGGAGCATGAGATTCTGAAGCTGATCCCCCGAGTCCCGTATGAGCCTCCTCACGGCGCTGTTGGTCCAGCCTGGATCATACAGCACCGGCCTCATGTGGTTCCTGACCAGGAGGGCCACCGCCCTTTTCCTTGCCCTGGAGAACCTCAGCCTTTCAGCCACGGAGTTCACCAGGACCTCCCCCTCTATGTCGTGACGGTGGAAATGGGGCTGGCCTTCGGTGTCCACCCGTCTTACAAGACCCTTCCCGCAGTCGTGGAGAAGGGCCGCCCACCTGAGGTCCGCCAAGGGCGGCACCTCGGCCACCACCCTCAGGGTGTGGTTCCAGGCGTCGGTGTCGTGGTACTTTCCCTGCTTCAGGCCGTCGATCACGAAGAGGTTTTCCATCTCAGGGATTACCTTCATGAGAACGCCGTCGTGCTTCATCATGGACAGGGCGCCGGCAACGCCGGTGCCGTCGAAGGATGCGAGAAGGCCGGTGAACTCCTTGTGTTTCCTCTCGGCGGAGACCGCTTCAAGCTCGAAGGACAGGTCACGGGCTGCCCGCCTCACCCTTTCGGCAATCCTGAACCCCAGCTTCGCGGCGAACCGGTAGGCCCGGAGTATTCGCAGCGGATCGTCTGAAAAGGAGGCGTTGGGGTTCCCCGGGGTATCGATGACGCTCTCGGCCAGGGCTTTTCTGCCGCCGAAGGGGTCGATGACATTGCCGTTCTCGTCCATGGCCATGGCGTTCATGGTGAAATCCCGTCGTCTGAGATCCTCTTCTATGGTGTCGCCGAACTTCACCATGGGGTTCCTGGAACCCCTGCGATAGACCTCGGAGGCACGGAAGGTGGTTATCTCGGCCTTCTGCCCGGTTACCGGATGGATGGCGGTGACGGTGCCGAAGGGCACGCCGGTGGGAATGACCTTGACCCCCCTTTCGGAGAGAAAGTCGATCACATCCTGTGGCCTGCCGTCGGTGGCATAGTCGCAGTCCCCCGGGGATATACCCAGAAGGCGGTCGCGGACGGTTCCTCCAACGAGGAAGAGCCTGAACCCGGAATCTCTGAAGATATCGAACATGTCTGGAATATACTTTCATGGGTGCCGGGGCACTAGAAGACCTGTCAGCTACCTGCCGAAAACCCTTCTGAAGAACCTCCGGAACCGTCCCTGTTTCTTCGGTTCCTCTCCGGTGCTCTCTCCGGACAACGCGGAGAGGATCGCTTCTGTGTCCACATGCCGGGCAACCAGCTCCACTATCTTCCTTATCTTGAGCTCTTCGTGGGGCTCCACCTTGAATATCCGCCTGGCAAGGCTGCCCGAGGACCTTTCCAGGCCGTGACCGGTGTAATACATGGGAATACGGGTTGCCCTGAAGGCTTCGATGCGCCTGGGGTCGGGCTCGCCGCCGCAGACAATCACAGCCCCGGGCCCCGGTGCCCCTGAAACTGATGCCACCACGATGGCGTCCAGCACCTCGGGTCTGGAGTGGTCCACCAGAACCGTACGGTCCGGTTCTTCGGCTATCTGTCTAAGGACCTCCTCGGAGGACCCGAAGGCGCTGATATGCCCCGCCCCGGCGGATGCGTCGCCCCCGGCGAGTTCCACCACCGGTTCGGCGCCAAGGGCCCTTCGAATGAGCCCCAGGGAAGGCTTCGCTATGCTGTCTTCGTAGGGAATGTAGCCGAACACAGGGATGTTCCTGTTTCCGAACCACTTGCCCAGCAGCTCCCTGACCGCTTCCATTTTGCCCGGGATTATCCTGTTGATTACCACGCCCAGAATAGGTACGTCGTAGTAATGGAACATTGAGGCGCACAGGTTGAACCTGTCGATGGTGGACCCTATTCCGCCGTCGAGGATGAGAAGCACCGGTGTCCCCAGTATTTTCGCCACCCTGGCGTTGGACATGTCGAAGACCGAACCCACCCCGGGATGGCCTGTGCCCTCCACCAGAACCGTGGTGCCGTTCCTGCCCAGGGCCCTGTACGCCCTTCGAATACGCCCGGGCAGGTCCGAGGGCTCGCCGCTGCGGATGTACTCGGCCGCCGCCCCGGAGGACGCCGCGAATGGCGCTGCCTTCTCGAGGGGAAGGGCCATGCCAAGGGCCTTGTCAACGAACCAGGAATCCTGCCCCACCTGCCTGCCCTCGACCAGGGTGGTCTTCTGCCCCAGGGGCTTCGTGAAGGCCACGCCCCCCGGAAGACTCCCCCTGAAACCATGCAGCAGCCCCAAGCAGAGCGTTGTCTTGCCCGCGTCCTTCCCGGCTCCAGCTACGTACAAGCCTTTCATAACAGAATTATAAGGCCATCCGTAAATTTGACAAATAGATTCTCTAACGAAATGACACACAATGATTAAAGCATGATACTCGAACCGGCGCGCCCCGAGGAGTGGGGCGCGCCGGCGAGGAGGGATGTATGACCGGATTAACCGGATGAAGCGCAGGTTCTTATGTGTCTGCCTTCATCAGCTATTACCCGCTTCCGCTGGAATGGTTCCATTCAATGGAAGGAGCCGGCACCCGGGGGGTGGGCCGAATGCCGGCTCCGTGGTCGCATCAATCCGGAGGGATCTTTGCGGACCGTCAGTTGAGGTCGACTGGGCTCCCTGTCACGGTGAAAATGGTTCTTTCGCAGATGTTGACCACCCTGTCTCCGACCCTCTCAATGTTGTGTGCCACCCAGTCAAGCATCATTGTCTGTTCTATGTTGCCGGGTTTCTGCATCACGAAGGTTATAAGTTCCCTGTGTATCTGGTTGTAGAGAACATCTATCTTGAGATCCCTGGTGGGGATCTCGGCGGCGGCCTTGTCATCGTTCTCCGTGAAGGCCCTTATGGCGTCGTAGAGCATCTTCCCGGCGATCTCCTCCATGCGGGGGATATCGATCAGGGGTTTGATCAGCTGGCTGGAGCCGATCTTTTCGCTTATCCGGGCTATTCCCTTGGCGTAGTCTCCGATCCTCTCTATCTCAGTGGATATCTGCAGAATGGAGAACAGAAGGCGAAGGTCGGTGGCCACCGGCTGCTGGGTAGCGATGACATCCAGACACTGTTCCTCTATCTCAAGGCACTTCAGATTAACTATCTCGTCCGCCTCGATGATCATCCTGGCGCCCTTCATGTCCCTGTCTTCCAGATACTTGATGGACGCGGAAAGGTTCTTCCTGACCCTTTCGGTAACCTGGAACAGTTTCTGCTTGAGTTCGTCCAGCTCCCTGTCGAAATTCTCTCTGGTCATGGTATCCTCCCGATCAGCCGAATCTTCCGCTGATGTAATCCTCGGTTCTGCTGTCCGAGGGCGTGGTAAAAATCTGTCTTGTGGGTCCGAACTCGATCAGGTTGCCAGCACGGTTGTCGTCGGTGAGCAGAAACGCGGTATAATCGCTTACCCTGGCGGCCTGCTGCATGTTATGGGTCACTATGGCTATGGTGTAATTCTTCTTTAGATCGTTCATCAGTTCTTCTATCTTCAGCGTGGCCACCGGGTCCAGGGCCGAGGCGGGTTCATCCATGAGGATCACCTCGGGTTCCACTGCAATGGCCCTGGCTATGCACAGACGCTGCTGCTGACCTCCGGAGATGGACATGCCTGACTTGTGAAGGTCGTCCTTAACTTCATCCCATAGAGCAGCTTTTCTGAGGCTTTTCTCAACGGTCACCGCAAGCTCGGACCTGTTCTTCATGCCATGGAGCCTCGGTCCGTAGGCCACATTGTCGAAAATACTCTTCGTGAAGGGGTTGGGCCTCTGGAAAACCATGCCTACCTTTCTCCTCAGGTCAACCACATCCTCACCGGAGATGTCTTTCCCGTCAAGATACACCTTGCCCTCGGTGGTTACACCGGGGATGAGGTCGTTCATTCTGTTGAAGCTCCTGAGAAAGGTGCTCTTGCCGCATCCTGAAGGGCCGATGAAGGCTGTTATCCTGTTCACCGGTATATCGAGGCTTATGTTGTTCAGGGCTTTGAAGTCTCCATAGAAGAGGCTGTATCCCTCTGCCTTCATCCTTACTTCCTGTGTCATCTGTTACCTCGTTTTCGCTGATATCCGGCTGGTTACGATGTTGATGACCAGGTTCATCAGAACGATCAGAGCAACCAGTACCGCCGCTGTGGACATTGCCTTGTCAAAGGCCCGGGTTTCCATGGCCAGATAGTAAACATGAAGGGCCATGGTCCTTCCCCCGGACATGAGTGACTGGGGCACCCTGTAGCTGCCGCCCAGAGTCACGAAGAAGATCGCCGTTTCACTTACTATTCTGCCGGCGCTGAGAAGGATACCTGTGGATATGCCCGGGAATGCAGCGGGCAGAACCACCTTCCAGATGGTTTCCCACCTGGTTGCCCCAAGGGCCAGTGAGCCCTCTCTGTAACCGGCGGGCACTGAACCCAGGGCCTCTTCCGTGGTCCTTATGATCACCGGAATGATCAGACAGGCTCCGGCGAGGGAGGCTGAAAGTATGGAAAAACCGAAATTGAGGGCGGAGACGAAGAGGGCGTATCCGAAAAGACCGAAAATTATCGAAGGCACCCCTGCCAGTGTTTCCACGCCGAACCTCGCCAGGGAAACAAGTTTCCGAACCAGTCGGCTTTCGGCATTGGAGGAATATTCGGTAAGGTAAATGGCGGCGCCCACACCCAGGGGGGTGGCGAAGGCAAGGGTTACGACGATCATGTAGAAAGTGGTAACCACCGTGGAATAGATCCCGCCGTCGCCGGAAAGCCCGCCCCGGGGAGATGTGGTGAAGAAATCCGGTGTAATCTCCGGGAGACCCTGCACCATTATGTAACCAACAACGAAAACCATTATGAGAACCGCTATTATCCCAGTGATCCAGAACATGGAAAAAGCTGCTCCCTGGGACAGTTTCCTGTGCAGACGGGAGTTCTTCATTGCTTTCTGTCTCCCCTGCTGATGGAGGATTTGAGAAGGAACCTGGCTGAACTGTTAACTATCATTATCAGTATGAAGAGAACCACTCCGGTGGCAAACAGGGCGCTCTCGTGGACACCAGTGGCATAGCTTATCTCCACGGCTATGTTCCCGGTGAGTGTCCTTGCCCTGCTGAGGAATATGGTAAGGGGATTCCCACCTGCCGCCGAGGGGATCACCACTGAATTGCCTATCACCATTATCATGGCTATGGTTTCTCCCAGGGCCCTGCCGAGGCCGAGGACCACAGCGCTAATTATCCCCGGCCTTGCCGCCGGGACCACCACCCTGGCAATTGTTTCCCACCTGGTGGCTCCCAGGGCAAGGGAGCCCTCTCTGTAGCTTTTCGGAACGCTCCTTATGGCGAATTCGGAGACATTGGCGATTGTGGGAAGGACCATTATTGCAAGCACTATGGAGGCGGTGAGCAGGCCGAAACCCACATTCCCCGGGGCGGGGATGGTTCGCACAAGCGGAACCAGAACCACCATCCCGAACAGGCCGTAGACCACCGATGGGATCCCCGCCAGCAATTCTATGGAGGGCCGAACAACCCCGCTGACCCAGCCCGGGGCGATGTCCGAGAGGAAAACCGCCGTGCCCAGGGCAAGGGGCACTCCGATGGCAACTGCCCCGAAGGTGACCAGACCGCTGCCCGCTATCATGGCGAGTATACCGAACTCGCCGTTCCCGGGCCTCCAGACCTTTCCAAGCAGCAGGTTCCGAAGGCCGATCTCCCGGAAGGCCGGCATTGCCTCCTTCGTTGTGAAGACAAAGATGAGAAGTACGATCAGCACTGAAGCGAGGGCGGAAACTAGCAGAACCGTCTTCATTGTTTTTTCCATTCCCGATCTCGCTCCATAATGCCGGCTTCCGGAAGTCATATTCTACATCCCCCCGGTCAGTTAATGGCCAGGTAACCTTCGGCTACCACGATTGCCTGTCCGTCTTCACCCTTGATGAACTCGAGCCAGTCGGCCACTGCGCCCTGGGGCTCGCCGTAGGTGACCATGTTCAGCGGTCTGACAACGGGATATTCCCCCGCCTCTACGGCTTCGGGTGTTGGCAGGGAACCGTTCACCATGAGTGGTTTGGTGCTGTCATCAAGGTAACCGAAGCTTATGTAGGCGATCGTTCCCGGTGTGGAGGCGGCGGTGGTGCGAACTGCGCCGTTGGAGGGCTGAAGAATGGCGTTCTCGCTCATGAGGGCATCGCCCAGAACGAGCTCCTCAAAGGCAGCCCTTGTGCCTGAACCCTCTTCCCTGGAAACCACGGTTATGGGGCCGGGTGTTCCGCCCACTTCGGACCAGTCGGTTATAACGCCTGAGAATATCCCCATGGCTTCTTCCATGGATATTCCATCCACATCCACATCGTGTCCCGTGACAATTGCTATTCCGTCGTAGGCAACTGTGTGGATCACTATCTCGGGGCATTCCTCTATCTCACTGGCCTTGATCTCCCTGGAGGCCATGCCAACATCAGCGGTCTGCTCGGAAGCGCTCTTCACGCCCACGCTGCTGCCGCCGCCGCTGACTGTGATGCGAACATTGGGATCAACGGCTTCGTAGGCTTCACTGAAGAGCTCAGCGAGGGGCTGGACGGTTGTTGAGCCCACAACGCTTATCTCCACAGTTTCAGCCCGGGGTTCGCCGTTACCATCGGCAGCCGGGGTTTCGCCGGCTTCCCCGCAGGCGCTGAAGAGCGCCATGAGGGCAAGACCGGTTATGGCTGCGAGTTTTACTTTAAGCATTTTTTCTTTTCCAATCATTTTTTCGGGTTACCTAGAACTTCATTCTCCAGCCGAAGTACATGTCGGTGTAGCCTTTGAATTCATCATCCTGTCCTGAGTAGTTCCTCATGCCGATCTGGGCTGTGTTCTTGCCGGAGTAGAGATCGAGGTTGAGGCAGAAGTCGATGGCGCTGATGTCGTTCTCGGGATCCTCATCACCGGCGAAGCCGGGGCTGACTGTTTCGTACCTGATCGCGGGCCTCACGGCCTGAAGCATCTCTCCCTCGAGATCGAAGTTGGCCATCAGTGTGAAGGCGTAGCCGTTGGCGTCGGTCCAGTCCACATCGTCGTCCATGGTGTCGCCTGTCATCAGGTACTCACCTGCGAAGTGAAGGTCTGAGGAGGGGCTGAGGGGGAAGTCGGCTGTTGCGAAGAAGTCCATGCCTGTTGCGCTGTAGGTGTCCTGGTTGGTGCTGTCGGCATACTCGCTGTTGGTGCCCATGGCGGCCCCAACCATGATGCCCTCGGTGGGATTGATCATGGCGCGAACGTTGAAGTTCTTGAGGTCGTCGTCCTCGGGCTCGTTGTCGCCCTCGCCGTTGCTGTAGGTAAGGTCGATGTCCACCATACCGAAGTCGGCGTTGAGGTTAAGGCCTATGTCGCGCTTGCCGAAGTCGCCGATCATGTCCGCAACCATTGCCCTGTCGCGGAAGTAGAGGCTGCTTCCGGAAATGAAGTAGTTGTAGCCGAAGGGCTTCTTGAAGTGACCCATTGAGAGGGTGAAGTTCTCGGTGAAGTGCATGTTCAGCATGATGTCTTCGGTGGTAAGACTGAGATCCTCATATGTTCCGGTGAATGCGGTTGGCTTGGATTTGAAGGCTATCTTGCCGTCTACCCAGTCGTTGAGCCTGGGAAGCCACTCGATGGCTGCTATGATATCGAAGTCGCTGTTCGGCTCGCCGTCGGCAAGCTCCTCACCATAAACGTTGAAGGTGCTGATGACATAGCCCTTGAATGTGAGGAGCTCGGCTCCTCCGGTGGAAAACTCGCCGCCGGCCATGGCTGCCAGAGCGACTATCAGTGTAACCGCAAAGAAGTTACGCATTCAATACCCCTTTCGTGTTTCTGTTGAGCTGCCGGTTTACACTCCGGCTACCGGGGAAACATCGGGGCTCCCTGTTAAGGATGTATTTTGGAAATGTTAAGGAACTGTTAATCCGCCAGTGGCAATGTGAAGAGGAAGATCGAGCCCTGACCCGGTGTACTGGTAACGCTTATGGATCCTCCATGGGCTTCCACTATGTGCTTTGCGATGGCGAGTCCCAGGCCTGTGCCACCCATTTTCCGTGATCTGGAACGGTCCACCACATAGAAACGCTCGAAGATGCGCTCCTGTTTGTCCTCGGGTATTCCCCTTCCGGTGTCGGAAACGGCGATCACCGCCCAGGAGCCCCTGGAAGAAACCCTGACCTCCACCCTTCCCTCTTCAGTGTACTTCAGGGCGTTGTCGATGAGATTCACCAGGACCTGCTCCACCCTGTAGCGATCGGCCATCACAGCCAGGTCAGGCTTGTCCATTACACAGGAAAGGTCAAGACCGGAGGAAGAGGCCCGATTCTGGAAAAGGGGAAGAACGGTTTTTAGAAGATCATCGACCTTCGTGCTCTCCAGTTTGAGAAAACTCCCGTCGCGCTCCACCTCGCTGAGTATCTGTATGTCCTTCACCAGGGCAATGAGCCTGTCGGTGTTCCTCAGTATCACATCCAGGTAACCGGCGGCGTCTCCTTCGGAGTCCTCCTTCAGTGTTTCAGCGTAGCCCTTTATGGCGGTGAGGGGCGTTCTCAGTTCGTGGGAAACGTTAACGGCGAAATTCCGCTTTATCTCGGACAGGTTGAACTCCCGGGTTATGTCCCTGAAGGAGAACACGCTGTCGCCGGAGCCTTCAACCCCGGCGGCGGTCCAGGCTATCACCCTTCCCTGGTACTCAAGCCTGCCGCCGGACTTGCCCCGGTGTCCCCTTCTGAACACTTGTCTGACCTCGCCGGGAATGGGGCAATCGGCACGGGAAAGCCTGAAAATGCTTCCGAAGGCCCGGTTGACAAGAAGGATGCGGTCATCCGGGGAGACCACCACAACCCCCTCGGACATGGAGTGGAGTATGGCTCTGTTCCTGTTGTTCGAACTGGAGAGATCCCCTATGAGATCTTCGGTTTTCGACAGTGTCTGGTTAAGGGTCTTCGCCAGGGCATTCTGCTCCCGGGTGAACCCCGGGGCGGCCCTTGCGCCGAGGTCTCCGCCGGTGACACGGTCCGCCACCGCGGCGAGGTCGGCTATGGGCCTGGAAATCCGCCTGGAAATGAGCCAGGCGCTCACCACTGCGACAATGAAGGCCGCGGCTATGATGAACAGCATCCGGGCAAGCACCGGAGATACCATGGCTGAGTGGCTTTCAAAGAAAAGACTTGTCCTCACCACCGCGGGTATGGAATCACCATGGAACACCGGAACCGCGGCGTATATCATTTCCCTGTCCAGTGTGGCGCTGTTCCGGGAAGAGCTTCCGGGAATGCCGTTGAATGCGCTGATGACCTCCACCCGGGTCCTGTGGTTCTCCATTTCCCGGCTGTCCTTCTCGCTGTCGGAGTAGACGGTTCCGTCCCTTCCTATTACCGTTATCCTGGCCCCCAGGGCGGAGGAGGTACTGCTCAGGACCGAATCCATCCCATGGATGTCATTGCTGCGGAGATACATGTCAACTGTGGGAACAAGGGCCCTTGCTGAACGGATGAGATCCTGTGTGGCCCTGTCCCTGAAGGCGGTGCGCAGTGAGGAAAGAAAGATAACCGGGGCAATCACCGCCAGCAGAAGGATCACCCAGAGATAACCCCGGACAACTGAAAGGAAAAGGGAGGGCATTCTGCCTTTCACTTGTCGGGCCCCTCGATCCTGTAGCCTATTCCCCGTACGTTCTGAACCATGTCGGCTGCTTCGCCCAGTTTCTCCCTTATGTGCCTTATGTGGACATCGATGGTCCTCTCGAAAACGAACTTCTCGCCGCCCCAGAGGTGGTCGAGGATCTTTGAACGGGAGAACACCCTGCCAGGGTTCTCAGCCATGATATGGAGTATCCTGAATTCCGTGGATGTCAGATCGACCCTTCTTCCCCCCACTGTAACGATGTATGTCTCGGCATCCATCTCCATGGGGCCGAAGGAGATGGTGCCTGTGGCATCACGCTTCCTGTCATCCCCGGATACCCTTCTGAGGACCGCCCTCACCCTGGCAACGAGTTCCCTGGGGCTGAAGGGCTTGGTCACATAGTCGTCGGCGCCGAGTTCGAGGCCCGTCACACGGTCGGTTTCGTGGTCGAGGGCGGTGAGCATTATGACAGGTATCTCCGAGTGTTCCCCGGAATTCCTGAGCCGCCTGCAGATGTCGGTGCCCTGAAGATCGGGAAGCATCACGTCCAGTACACAAAGCGAGGGAGCGTTCCCGGATTCCAGCCAGTTCAGGAAATCGTTGCCCTTCTCAAAGGAGACAACGCTGAAACCCGCCCTTTTCAGATGAAGGCCGACGAGGTCCCTTATGTCCTCCTCGTCGTCCACAACGGCGATCAGCTTATCATCCGGCATGGCTCCTTCCCTCCTCTCTGCATTTTCTCAGGGTAAGGATAACAACTGCCAGGGCTCCTGCAAAGACCGCCGCGGCGGTTGCCCATGCCGCGCCCACCCCTCCCATTTCCGGTATAAGGAGAATATTGAGGAAAACATTCACCGCCGCGGAGATCAGAACGCTCCAGAAGGAGTACTGGGGCTTTCCCATTGCGGAACCGGCGGTGGAGAAGAGGCTGCCCAGGGGTTTGATGAGGGACAGGCCGCCAAGTATGGCAAGGATAGGCCAGTTGTCATTGTACTTGCCCCTGTAGACAACATCAATCACCCATCGGGGACACAGGACCAGAATGGCCACCACCGGAAGCTGGATCAGCTGAACATAGAGAAAGGCCTTCATGGTCTTTTCTACAAGGTCATGTCTACGGCCCTCGGACCAGGCCCTGGAAATAACCGGCATGAGGACCATGTTCGCCGCTGCGGACACCATGACCACCATGGATGTAAGGGCCCTGGAGGCTCCGTAGGCCGCCACATCCTCGGGGGGGGCCATTTTCCCCAGCATAAGTATATCCGTTCGGGTGTAAACGAACCCTGCCAGGGTGGTGCCAAGGGAAAAGCCCGCGAACCCGGCAACCCGTCTGAGGGCGTTCCTGCTCAATCCGGCTTTGGGGTCGAACAGATCCCGGGCGGCCCAGGCTCCGAAAATGAAAGCGGCGGCATTGGCCAGAGCAGTTGCCTGGAGGACCTGTACAGCACCTGTGAGTTTTCCTGAGAAAATGAGCCAGCTTACTATGCCGCCCCTTATGAGAAGGATAAGGAGATCGGTCTGCATAACCCTGACGGTTCCCAGCCTTGTGAGAAGGACATTCCTTGGGATGTGGGAAAGTGCGCCTGAAACCGCGGCCACGGCGATCCATGGGATGATCCCCGCAAGGTCGATCTCGCCGTAAAAGGAATCCAGGGCACCACGGAAAACAAGGAGGAGCACCGCTGCTGCGGCGCTGAAACCCAGGGTCATGATGATCGCGGTGTTCGCCGCGGTGGAGGTTTCCCTGGAAGGCCTTTCGCTGCCCAGCTTCAGAAGGGCCTGCAGAACGAAGCCTCCCCCAAGCAGACCTGCAAAGAGCTCGATGGACCTGGCAATGGAATAGGCGGCGTAGGCATCGTCGGGAAGCTGCCTTGCGATGAAGATGGACAGTATCCCCCAGATGGCAAGGGAACCCTGGCTGACCAGGGCGGGGAAGCCCAGACTGACCGTTTTACTTCTTCTCAGAAACTTTCCTCCGGAAACGGAGCTGCTCCTTCGTGTCCTTCATGAGACCTTTCAGGAAGGGGCCCGACTCCGGTGATTCCAGAACTGATTCATACCAGGTGACGAAGGCTACCCAGATCACGCAAAGGAGGAATGCCAGGGCGGTGTACAGAAGGACCATCACCGTTCGTTTGGGATAGGCTCTGAGGTACTCCGGTGTGGCGGGGACGATGACCTCGATGGTGGGGCTGTCCCTGGACTCCTCTATGCGCAGCGTTTCAAGCTCGCTTCGGAGGAACAGGTAGACGGCGCTCCTGGTTTCCATGTCCATGAGGAGGGACTCGTACTCAGCCAGGTATCCCGGTATGCTGTCCATCACGGGGAATACACTCAGGGAGTCACCGGATGTGGACCTTACCCTGAGGGCGTTCTCGAGGTATCGGTACTGGGCGCTGGCCTGGGTGTACATGGCGCTTCTGGCGGAAAGATTGCCGGAAATGCCCTCGAGAAGAGCCCCGGCGGTTACCATCTCGCTCTCTATTGCCGCCATGGCGTCCATCATGCTGGATGCCTGCTCTTCGGGGAACACAAGGCCGGTCCTGGTTCTGAACTCTTCCATGGCGTTCCTGGATGTTTCCAGGGATTCAGCGGCCATTACAAGGGCCTCTTCTGTCTGTATCCTGCTTCGCCGGGCCCTGCTGGTGACCAGTGTGCTCAGCTCTTCGTTGGCGAACCGTATCATGTCGTCCACCATGGCGGCGGCTTCGGTTCTTGAAGAGCCCTGGGCGGTTACGAAGATGATGCCCTCGGGGGACAGGGAGACGGAGGAGCGCTCACCGAATTTTTTCAGCGCCCTCTCCATGCTGATGGACCTGTATGCACTGATGAGGTCGTATTTCAGTATGACCCTCTCCTGTATCCTTCTGGAACCGAGGACCTGAACCGCCAGGGTTACATCCACACCGCCGAAACCGGGAAGTATTCCCGAACCCAGGGCGCCAACGGCTTCAACCGCATCGCCCAGACCCAGTGCGCCGGCGGTGGCGGAAAGTGACGAAGAGGTGGAGCCCGGGACTATCGCCGCTGCCCACGCTCCCCAGCGGGGCGGCCGGGTGAGGGCCCATACCGAGGCGATCACCGCAACTATGAGGCAGACCGTCATTACCCGCCGGAGGTTCCTGGCGGTGCGGCTCACCACCCTGGCGAGGAACTTGCTGGAAAGTGGCTTCTCTGTCATAGACTTCCTATCTGGTCAGATAGATTATGGTGGAAGTTATTCCCACCACAGTGGCCAGAATACCTATCTCCTGTGAGTGCCGGGCAACCCAGCCATAGGGAACCTCGATAACATCCCCGGGAAGGACCTCGGTGTCCAGGGCTTCGTCGCCTGTGGCTATCCGGCTGCCGTCCCTTGTCAGGGTGGTTCCGCCGAGGCTGCCGTTGTAGACCACTCCGCCGGCTCTCTCCACATATACCCTTACCGGTGTGCCCGGTGTGTATGCGATTATTCCCCTCTGGTGAACCGCCCCGGCCACATATATGTCGTTCCCCTGGACCACCAGGCGGAGGGTGTCACCGGAGGTTACCATCTGATCGGAAAATCCCTCTCCCCGTGACCAGACCGGGACGGAGCCCGTTGGAGACACGAGGAAGCTCCTGGCAAGATCGATGTTGCCGGAAATACCGCCGATGCGGTACATCAGGTCCTCTATGGTCTCACCGGGCATGAACTCCCAGGTTTCCACCTCGGGGACCGGATATGCGTCGTTGTAGTTCCTCACCCCGGGTCGAAGGACATACACCGGATCGTTGACCAGGCTGAAGTGAACCACCGCTCCGCCGTCTACGAAGGGGTCGGAAACGGGCTGTCCCGTCAAACCGTCGAAGTGAAGGTTCACCTGGACGGAATCGCCGGAGGATGTTACCATCCAGCCGTTCCTGGAGGCATAGGCGGAAAGGCCCCCGGCCTGGGAAACGAGGTCGCTCACCCTGTTGATGGAATAAAGGGAATACTGACCGGGCCGCTCCACCATGCCGTTGATCCATATCTTCACCGTTCTGGGCTGTATCAGCCCCAGGCCGATGGATGTTCCAGGGTAAAACCTGGAGACCAGCCTCTGAAGGGCGTTCTCCGCCTCACGGATGGTGAACCCGGCCACATCCAGCTGCCCTATGCCGGAAAGCTGAATAATGCCGTCGCCGGAAACCTTGCACAGGCTCATGGGCGAAAGCCCGGAAACCAGCATTACCTCGCTGGTGCCGCCCTCCACCACCATCTGGAGCACATCCCCGGCCCCAACGACATAGGTGTTCCTGTCCACCGGTTCGAAAATGGAGAAGTCCCAGGCGGCGGACTGGCTTTCCGTGGAAACGGAGGGAGCGATCTGGGCCATGAGGACTGCCAGTATCAGTATCATGATCTTTCCACCAGACCCCTGAAGTATTCGATGGTTCTCTGAAGACCCTCTTCAAGGGAAACAACCGGTTCCCATTTCAGAACGGTCCTGGCGGTGGTGATGTCCGGCCGGCGGACCTTGGGGTCGTCTACGGGAAGGTCCCTGTATGTCACTTCACTTGAACTGCCAGCAAGCCTGATAACCTCGTCGGCGAAATCACGAACGGTCATCTCGTCGGGGTTGCCTATGTTCACAGGCTCATGGCAGCCGCTCTCCATGAGGGCGATGAGGCCGTTGACGGTGTCGGAGACGAAGCAGAAGCTCCTTGTCTGGCTGCCGTCGCCGAAGATGGTGAGGTCTTCCCCACGGATGGCCTGGCAGACGAAGGATGGTACCACCCTGCCGTCCTCGGCACGGTTCCTGGGACCGTAGGTGTTGAATATCCGCGCTATCCTTGTGTCCACGCCGTGGGTCCTGTGGTAGGCGAAAACCATGGCTTCGGCGAACCTCTTGGCCTCGTCGTAAACACCCCTGGGGCCAACGGGGTTCACATTTCCCCAGTATGACTCCGGCTGGGGATGGACCAGGGGGTCGCCGTAGACCTCGCTGGTGGATGCCAGAAGCAGCCCGCACTTCTTCTCCCTGGCAAGACCCAGGGCCTTGTGGGTACCAAGGGCACCCACCTTCAGGGTCTGTATGGGATACATGAGATAGTCGATGGGGCTGGCTGGGCTGGCAAGATGGAAGATGAAATCGATCCTTCCGGGGAGATAGATGTATTCGGTGACATCGTGGTTGATGAACTTGAAATCTTCCCTTCCGGCGAGGTGGGCTATGTTGTTTATGCTACCGGTGAGCAGGTTGTCCAGGGCGACAACCGAATGTCCCTTCTCAAGGAGCTTGTCGCAGAGATGGCTTCCAATGAATCCAGCTCCTCCTGTAACCAGTATTTTCACTTCTGATCTGTCCTTTCGGATTTTTCCAGACGTTTCCCGTACATCCTGCTGTAGTACTCGCTGAATTCGCCGCTCTTAATGGTTTCCCACCAGCTGGAATTGTCGCGGTACCACTGAACCGTTCTTTTCATTCCCAGGGTGAAATCCGTGGCCGGGGACCACTCAAGTTCATTGACCGCACGGGTTATGTCAAGGGCGTACCTGCGGTCGTGTCCCGGGCGGTCTTCGATATGGCGGATGAGTGTTTCAGGGGACCCTGTTGCCTGGAGTATGGCGAAGGTTACCTCTTTGTTGGTCTTCTCCTCGCCGGCGCCTATGTTGTAAACCCTCCCTGGAGCACCCTTTTCAAGAACGGCAAGGAGGGCGGAGCAGTGGTCGGTGACATACATCCAGTCCCTCATGTTGCCGCCGTCGCCGTAAAGGGGCAGCCTTTCACCCTGGAAGCAGTTGGTTATGAACAGCGGAATGAGCTTTTCCGGATACTGATAGGGGCCGTAGTTGTTCGACGCCCTGGTGACGGCAACGGGGACACCGAAGGTGGTGTGGTAGCTCATTGCCAGGAGCTCTCCCCCGGCCTTGGACGCGGAGTAGGGACTTCTCGGGTCCAGCCTGTGGTCTTCCCGGGAACGGCCGGTTTCCACGCTGCCGTAGACCTCGTCGGTGGATATCTGCAGGAACAGTTTCCTGGAGGGATCTTTCCTGAACTCCTCGAGGAGCACCCGGACACCCTCCACATCGGTTCTTACGAAGGATGACGGGTCATCTATGGACCGGTCCACATGGGTTTCCGCGGCGAAGTTCACCACGGCGTCGCACCCCTTCATGGCCCGTGCCACTGCCACCGGGTCGCATATATCACCCTGGATGAATGTGAACCCGCTGGAATCCTGGCATCTGGAAAGGTTTTCCCGACGGCCGGCGTATGTGAGTTTGTCGAGGACGGTGATGGTCCATCCCGGTCTGTTCTCCATGATGTGGATACAGAAATTCGTTCCAATGAAGCCGGCTCCTCCGGTGACGAGGATTTTCATGGGTTCTTCCTTCTTATCTCCCTGGCCCGGTTGTTCGCCTCGAGGAGGTTGTCGATGCTGGCGCCGCAGTCGGACCACCAGCCGGTGAGTTCGTCGGCGTAGAGGTCGCCGGACCTTATGTAGGCATTGTTCAGGTCGGTTACCTCCAGTTCGCCCCGGTCGGAAACACTGAGGCCGTCGATCATGTCGAAGGCCCTGCTGTCGTACATGTAAACCCCTATCACGGCATAGCTGCTCTTGGGGTTCTTCGGCTTTTCCTCGATGGATACCACCCTGCCCCCGACTATTTCCGCCACCCCGTAGTCCCTGGGATCAGCAACCCTCTTGTAGAGTATCCTGGCCCCGGAGGGCTGCCTGGTGAAGGCCTCCACCGAATCCCTTATGGAGTTCTCCAGTATGTTGTCGCCAAGTATTACCACGAAGCGGTGGTCGCCCACGAAGGCCCTTGTAAGACCGATGGCCTGGGCGATGCCGCCCTCGCCGGTCTGATATGCATAGTTCAGGCACCGGAAGCCGAAGCTTCTGCCGTCGGCCAGAAGCTGCATGAAGCTTCCCGCGCTGTTCCCTCCGGTTACCACCATTACATCCTTTATCCCGGCTTCCGCGAGGGTCTGGAGGGGATAGTAGATCATTGGCCTGTCGTAAACCGGCAGGAGATGCTTGTTGGTTATGCTTGTAAGGGGACGCAGCCTGGTACCCAGACCGCCTGCCAGAACAACACCTTTCATTTCTGCTCCTACCTGACCAGGGCGAATTTCATCAGCAGGGTATCATATGCCCCGCTTCTAACCGTCATCATATAAACACCGGATGCCGCCGGGGAACCGTCGGCGGTTGTGCCGTTCCAGGCGAAATCATCCCTCCCCGTTGAAGAATACTCAAAAACAAGTTTTCCGGTCAGGTCAAATATGCTAATTTCCGCCGGAGCGTCGGGAACCCCGGATATCCCCAGCACATCCCCCCTTCCGGGAAGGAATGGATCGGGATATATCCCGGCGGCGGAGCCGTCGCCGGTGAGGCCGGTCTCCAGCTCACCCATCCACATTCCGTGGCCGGTGGCCATCCACAGATGTCCGTTGTCGTTCTCGACCAGCATGGCGGAGATGGTTCCGGAGAGAAGGGGACTGTTGAAGGGTGTGTACTGCTCGACGACACCGGTGGTGGGGTAGTACCTCTTAAGGCCGTCGGAGGTGGAGACCCAAACGGTCCCCAGGTTGTCGCAGACCACCGATTCCACAGCCAGATCAAGGCTTTCAACCGGCGAAACGGTGCCCCGGGATAACCCGGCGAGACCCGATGCGGTCCCGACGTATATGGTGCCGTCGCGGTGGAGGGCCAGTGATGTGACCAGGGCTGAGGGCAGGCCGTCCTGTGTACCGTAGGTTTCAAGGACCATCAGCCTGTCGGCGTCGATGTAGGCGAGGCCTCCGTCGGTTGCGGCCCAGGCATAGCGGCCGCCCATGGGGAGAACGAAGCTCACCTGCGGGCTGGGAAGGCCTCCTGAACCGGTTATCACCGCCACGGACACGCTGGAGATGTCTCCGGGAATCCAGCTCAGCCGGCTTACTCCGCTGTCCTCGGATTCGAATGGTGTTCTGTGGGCGAACCATACCGTTGTGTCGTTTCCCCGGGCGGCGTGGTGAACCCTGTTGTTCACAAGGCCGTTCCCGGTGGTGATATGAAGTTTTTCCGTGATGGTGCCGTTCTCCCACCGCAGCCAGTCCACACCGGAACCCAGGGATGAAACGAAAACCCCGTTCCCCGAGGGGCAGATGGCGAAGCACTGGTTCCTGGATGTAAGGTACTGGTTGAGGTTTATCCACTGTGATCCTGTGAACACAGAAGCGCCGTTCCTGTTGCTTGAGACCCAGAGACTGCCGTCGGGGAGCATGGTGCAGGCCCTGAGATCGTTGGAGACCGGCCCGAAGTCCGGGAAGGTCCTGCGCCAGGTGCTGTCGGGAAGGAGCAGCGCCAGGCCCGACCCTGAAGCCCTGTTGTCGGAAAATGTGTTGGCAAGCACACCGCAGAGACGGCCCTCCCTCCAGACCAGACCGGTGAGGGCGTTGCCGTCGAGATTCGTGTCGTAGAGAACCCAGTTGCCGTCCTGAAGGATGTAGCAACTGTTGGAGCACCCCACCGCCAGGCTTCCGTCGCCTGCGGAGAGGCTGGATATGCCGGTTCCCGGAAAGAGGAGGTCTTCCTCCCACTGGGAACCCGGCGGCTTCCTGAAAAGCTTCTCCGAACCGGCGGCCCACAGTGTGTCCCCATGCCACTGGAAAGCCGTTATGGAGACCTGTGGGGTGTTCTGAAGCTGCCAGGAGGCCGGGTCTCCCGGCGGGGCGGAGCGGGGGAGGAAAACCATGCCGGCGGTGGTTCCCACATACAGCCCGGAATCCGAGGATACCATGCAGTTCACATTGTCCGAGGGAAGGCCTCCGCCTGTTTCATATGTGTCCCATATCTCGAAGTAGCCTGCCTCCTTGATGCAGAGCCCCTGGGTGGTGGCCACATATACCACCGAATCCGGGATGGTCTGGTTGATCCCCAGGTTAAGGGGCAGGCCGTCTATCTGATTGTAGTGGGTCTTGTTGCCCTGGGGGGAGAAAACATCTATGCCTCCCCCGGCCAGGGACACCCAAAGACTGCCTTCGGGATCCGCTGCGAGATGGGAGACCCTGTCATAGGAGAGCCTGCCCGGAGCGGTCCAGCCCGAGTCGGCCACGAGCTTGTCTTCCTCCGGGGAATAGTGGGAGAACAGTATGCCCCCGGAGGTTCCAGCCAGGACCAGGCCGTTGTAGCTGATTATGCAGTTCCCTCCGCCGTAGTGGGGGTAGTGCTCCCATTCCGTAACCCTTCCCAGAAGGGCGAGGGCAATAATAAAGATCGTCACAGTCTTTCCTCCCACCATCTGTATAGAAGCTCGAGACCCCTTTCAAGGGGAATTTTCATCTCCCAGCCCAGTTCCTTCAGGGCGGAGGGGTCACCCACCTGGCAGAACTGATCACCGGGCCTGAGAAGGTCCGGGCTCGTGAGGGCCCTGATGCAGGTACCGCTGATGGCGGCAAGCATATCGAAGAGCTCCCCGATCGAGTGTCCCCCGCCGGAGCATACATTATAAACACCCTGGCTCACCCCCCTGGAAAGGAGGCAGGCATAGGCTCTTACAACATCGTCTATGTAAAGATAGTCCCTTACGGCGAGAAGGTTTCCAGCGGGTATGGACCCTTCACCGTTCCGTACCGCTGTGATTATCCTCCTGCAGAAGGAGGGCAGTACGAAATGACCCTGCTGCCCCGGGCCGAAATGGGGAAAGGAGCGGCTGATCACGAAGTTGCCGGAGGCCTTCGCCAGGGCTTCTTCAGCCATCAGCTTGCTCTTTCCGTAGGGGCTCCGGGGTCCCGGTGGCGAGGATTCCACCAGGGGATCAATGGAGGGGCTGTAGACCTCGGCGGAGCTGGCAAGGAGTATCCTTGCGTCGGGACAACTGCCCTTCACCCAGCCGGCCACCGAGGCGGTTCCCCGGCTGTTCACGGAGATCACGCTTTCCTCGCCCCTGTGTGAATGGGCCACGGAGCTGAGTCCGGCCAGATGAACCACATGGCGAACCTTCCCCAGTGCTTCCGGGGGCGGGCCGGGAAGTTTCCATGCTATCTTACTGACCCCCGGCGGGGCGGTGAACTCAGTGGAGGCGTCGGCGGCGAAGTCCCCCGGGCCAAGCTGGAACATCCTCATGAGGGTTCCCCCGACGAAACCCGAGGCTCCCGTTACGAGTATGGGCCCGTCCTCCACCGGGAATCCGCAAAGGTTCCTGCTCATTCCGCCTCCCCCAGCATCCGTACCTCGGGAAAAAGCTGGAAGCCTGTTTCGCTGAGTACCCGCCGTGAAACAATCTCCATGAGCCCCAGGACATCGTCGCTGGTGGCTCCACCCAGGTTCACTATGAAATTGGCGTGAACCGGGGATACCATGGCTTTGCCAATTGTCTGCCCCTTCAGACCGCAGTCCTCTATGAGCTTTCCAGGGGGAGGGCCGTTTTCAGGCCTTCTGAAAACGCTTCCAGCGTTGGGCATCCCCAGGGGAAACTTCTCCCTGCGCAGGGCAAGGAGTTCAGCCGCCCTGGTCCTCAGGGTTCCGTCTCCCCGGGCGAGTCTGAGCTTTACCCCTGTGATCACCCCCCTGCCATTCTGAAAAACGCTGGTGCGGTAGCCGAAAAGGCAGTCTGCCCGGCTAAGCACCATTGCACCCTCCGCCGGGTGGAATACCGACACTCGCTCCACCACATCTCCTATGCAGGAGCCGTAGGCCCCGGCATTCATGAACAGGGCGCCTCCGGCGGTTCCGGGAATTCCCACGGCGAACTCGATACCAGCCAGGTTCTTCGAGCAGGCGGCGCCGGCCATGGAGGGCAGGGGAGCCGCTCCTCCGGCGAGGAGAGTGTTCTCACTGAAGGAATACTTCCTGAACTCCCCGGACAGCATCACCACCACACCATTCCACCCCCGGGTGGGAGCCAGAGTGTTGGAGCCCCTGCCGAGCAGTGTCCAGGGGATGGACCGGCCCTCAAGGTGTTCAAGCACCGCGGCGAGCTCTTCGGTGTTTCCCGGTGTGGCGGCGTCGCAGGGCCCTCCGATCCCCCAGGTGGTGTATTCGGAGAGCTGAACTCTGGTGAAGAGGTCCCGGTGGCGCCGGGCCGTTCCAGGGGTTGTCACAGCCTCAGCTCCTTCCCTTTCAGCCCCGCAAGGCATGCACCCACTGAAAGATATGTAAAAAGAGGCCGGAAAGCTCCGAACTTCTCGGCGAAGGAGAGGGCGGTCCTGTAGACCGGAGATGCAAGGGCCAGGGCAACCGCAATGCGTACCGGGGCAAGGTGCACCGGATGGGAAAGGACAGGTTCCACCCATCTGCTCCCCAGAAGCCCCCTGGTTCCGGGATGCTTCTCCAGTGTGTACCTCAGGCCGGTTCCTCCGTATTCGAGCATTTTCATGGAGTGTTTCCGAACTGTTACCTCGTCGAGGTGATCCACCCGGAGGGAGGGGTCCCAGTGGAAAACCGCCCCGGCCTCCATGAGCCTGTAGCCCATTTCGGTGTCTTCTCCTCCGTACCTGTCTATGGCCCCGTCGAAGCCGCCGGCTTCAAGGAGCATCCGCACGGGAACGGACAGGTTCCCGGTGATGAAATAGTTCCAGGGGAAGGGCCCCGGGGGTGAATCGCCCATGGCCCTGGTGTCCATCCATTTCTGCCAGGGGGAGGCGTCGGGGCTCCAGGCGTTGACCCTTCTGCCCATAACGGCGTGGGCTCCGGTCTCCCGCCTTATCTCCAGATGTCTTCGAAGGAGACCGGGCTCGAAGGCGAGGTCGGCATCCATCAGAAGTGCCACCGCCGCGCCGGAGGCTTCAAGGGCGGCGTTCCTGGCGGCGGGACGGTTGCCGCCGGGGTCGATGCGTATCACCTTTGCTTCGCAGTTATCGGGAAGGGTGGAAAGAAGGCTGAGATAATCGGTCTGCACCGGGGTTTCACTGCCGTCGTCCACCACGACCAGCTCCCATGGCCCGGTCAGGTCCTGACTGGCAAGGCTTTGAAGGAACCTTGCAAAGTGGTCTCCGCCGTTCTTCACAGGAACATGAACTGAGATATCAGCTGTCATCCTCAGCCTCTCCGCCGCTGTCCCCCACGGGGACCTCGGTTCCCAGGGCGCGGAGCACCTGTATTATCAAAACGGTAAGGGCAGTGCCGCCCAGTGCAAGTGCGGACCTGACCCCGGGGGAAAGACCGGACATGGGACCGGAAAAAACAGGGAGGATCACCAGGATCAGAATGGCGAAAAAGTTCACGGGGAACACCTTTCTGCCCAGCCAGAAGAGAGAGATGGCCATGAACATGTTGGTCCCCAGCGTGGCGAAGGCCGCCCCCACGGCGCCGGCAACGGGTATCAGCCTGAAGTTGAACCCGATGTTAAGCACTGCGCCGAAGGCGGTCATCCAGCCGATGTACCTGGTCTGGCCGGTGAGCAGCGGGGCGGTCTGGGCAATCACGAAGAGTGCGTAGAGGGCGGCTGAGCCGGCGAGCCAGGGAAGCACATCCGCCGCGGGAAGCCAGGCCTGGCCGCCGAATATGGCCGTGATCTCCCTGGAAAGAAGGGCAAGGATCATGGCTGCCCAGTTCACCGTTACCATGAATAAAAGGGCGCTGCGGCCCAGTTCGTCCATGCTGCCACCCTGCTTCCTTTTCCTGAAGATGTACCTCTGCCAGGCCATGCCGAAACCGAGTGTGAGGGGAGTGAGGACCAGTACAGCCCTGCCGGCCCATTCGTACCATCCGCTCTGGTTCAGATCGGGGCTGATGGTCCGGAGCATGAACATATCGGCGCTTGAAAGCACGAGAAGGGCAAGGTTGGCCGGTATCAGCGGCAGGCTGAAGGCCAGCATCTCCCCTGTGAGGCCCCGTGTGTCGCAGCCACGGGGGGACTTCCTGGTGAGGAAGACCATCAGTGCCACGGTGAAGACCGCGGCGCCGAGGGTCGGGATCCACCTGGCCTCCAGGAAGGCCACCAGGGCCCTGGAGTCACGGATCCCCCGGAGAAGAAGGAATAGAAGGCCCAGGGAAAGGAGGCCCCTGAGGAGCTGAATGGCGAAATATGTTCCCGCCATGCCCCTTGCCCTGGGCATGGAAAGGGCTACCTGCAGCATGGCTGCACCGCCGCCGAGGGCAAGGGCGTGGAGGAGCAGAGTTCCGTGTGACAGGTGAAGGGAGGCGGAGAGCCTGGCTCCGAAAACCAGTATGAGCCCGGCTGAAGCCGCCAGTGGCAGAAGGGGCAGAAGGACCGCCCGTTTCAAAAGGGCTCGGTGTGCATCGGTCCTGTGCCATGACCTGACCACCGCGGCGGGAAGGCCCAGGACCACAATTCCCGCGATTATCTCACTGATTATCCTCACCACTCCCAGTTCCCCTGCCTGCTCCGGGGAAAGGAAGGCGCTCATGAAGGGAAGGAAGGCCACCTGCACAAGGCCGGTGACCACCATTGCAAGGGCGTAGAGCAGTGTTTCCCTGGCGAGATCCCTTCTGCCTGACCGCTCGGTCATTCCCATCCCAGCTCTCTGTACCTGCGGTGCATGGTCTCAGCCACGGTCCTCCAGTTGTGGGTCTTCCGTATCCATCCTGGACCCGCGGCGGCATGACGGTTCCTGAGGTCGGCGTCGAGTATCAGTTCCCGAAGGACAGCCTCGAGGCTCTCCGGGGTGGCAAGGGCGAAGGGGTGACCGGGAATGAACTCCCTGTAGGCCGGGGAGAGGTTGGTTACCGTACATATCCCCATGGAAAGGCTCTCAAGGGAGTTTACGCCGTAGCCCATGTCCCCGCTGGCGGTCTGGTCGATGGCAATGTGGCACGAGGCCTTGGCCTTAAGGGCCTCGGCATGGGACATGTTCTCGATGAGGACCATTTCCACCGGCAGGCTCTTCGAAAGGTTCTCCACAGCGGCCAGTATCTGCCCGGTTCCCTTCACCGCCCTTATCCTGGGAGCGTGGCATATCCTTATGGTGTCCCCGGACGGGGCGGCGGGGGGAACAAGGGAGGTATCGAAGGGAAGGAAAAGGTATTCAAGCTCGGGATACCTCTGGTAGAGATCGAACTCGCAGGTGGTGTGGAGTTCAGTGGCATCCCATACCGGCCCTATGGCCCCCCGCATCCGAAGATCGAGGCCGTGGTAGTTGGAGACGATGTGCTTACCCCTGCGGCTGAGGGCCTTCACATCCCTGCCGTCACGGAAAAAGCTCATTCCCCCCTCGAAGACGAAGGTGTCGAAATCCCACAGGCCGTACTTCCCCGCCGCCCTGTTCACCGCCGGGGTCCAGACAAGGTCCCTGAAGGCCATCAGTATCCTCTCCATCCTGGAAGGGCTCCAGAATATCCTCTCGGTGGTACCGGTGAAGGGAACTCTGAGGCTGCCGCTCCTTATGAGCCGCTTAATCTTCCACAACCATTCCATGGGCCCCACGAAGGGAAGGTTCAGGCAGATGTCCTCGGTGTAGAGGTTCTTCGCCCGGTAGAAGGTCACAAGCCTGCTGGTGTGGCCCAGGGCCCGGTGGCCCTGAACGAAAAGAGTGAGTATTCCGGTGTAGTTCTGGGGGGAAAGATGGAGGATCTTCATGACTTCCTTCCGCCCTTCAGGGCCCAGAGGAAAAGACCCGCGCCGGCGAGAAGCTGCACCGCAGCCCCGGGGGCGCCGGCGGCGTGGCGGCCCAGTATGTCCGGCGAGGCAAATTCAGGCCCGGTGAGTGTGTGGAGCAGGGGCGACCTCTCCGGCGACCAGATCACCTCCTGCCGGGACTGGGCGTCGAAGTGGTCACGGCCCAGTGAGCGCTCGAGGGCGTTGGTGTCGGTTACAGAAGCGGTGACGGCAATCACCGCGGAAACCGCCGCCAGTATCCAGAAGGTTCTTCCGCCGGTGCCCCGGCGAACCAGGGGCATGAAGAGGACAGGGAGCACCGGGAAGAGGAAACGGGGTCCCCAGCCTGTGCCCCCGGTCCAGTCGTGGAGAAAGCCATGGAGCACAAGGGAGAAGGCGAAGGGGCTCCAGAAACGCCAGTCCCCGCAGTGGAAAATGGCCAGGATGGTGAGGGGGGCATACCAGAAAAGCCCCTTTCCCGGGCTGAAAAGAAGCCCTGGAATTCCCCTGCTGTTCATATCCAGGGCGATTGCCGGGTCCTGGGAATGGCCGTCGTTGAGTATACCGCCGAACCTGTAGTGGTTGTATGCGAAAATGGCCAGTATGAATGGGAATGCTCCGGCGGCCATCAGGGCAAGCCTTTCCAGCTGCTTTTCCTCCGGCCAGTAGATGGGAAGCAGAACGATGATGTCCGGCCGGACCAGAATGGCCCCGCCGAGGAGAACCCCTGCGGGGAAAGGTCTGCCGGTGTGCATGAACCAGGCGCCCCAGAGGGCAAGGGCAGTGGCGGAGGTGACGTCGTAGGGCATTCTGCCGTAGATCAGAGCCATTGTGCCGACCATCACCGCCAGGAACCTCAGGGGCTGAAGGGGCCCCATGAAACCCTCGGCCAGCCTTTTCGCCCCTGCCACCAGAAGAAGGCTCATAAGGGCGCTGGTAAGGGCGGCGAGAACCTTGCCGGCGGAAAGGCCCAGAAGAAGCCCGGCCCCGGCGGCGGGCAGAAGTATCAGTGAATACCCGAGGGAATGGGGCACATAGCTGTCTGAACGGACCCCGGACACCAGCCAGCCGTCTTCCGCGGTGAAGAGTTCACCGGGACCAATAATGGACCGGGCAACCTGGTACTGCGCGGCGACATCGGTGGTCATCAGCCTGCCTCCGAAGAACATCACCAGAAGTCCCGCCCAGGCGAAAACTATACGGAACCGCATGTGATTCAGATCCTGCCCTTGAATGTGTTCCTGAACTGTCCCCTGGCGGAAAATGATTCCTTGAACCTGCAGAGGCCGTAGTTGACCTCCATGTCAAGGGTATATGTTCCCAGATCGAGGTAGTGGTAGCCCATTTTCCTGGCCCAGTCTATGACTCCACGGTATACCAGGTTCACCGGCCTGAGCGCCTGATGCTCTTCGTTGTGTGAGATGTAGAAGGCCAGTGTGACCCTGGGATTGCAGTGAAACATTATCATGCCGGCGTATACTTCCCCGGATGAGTCCACGGTGATGAACTGCCTTACGGCGTTCTGCCCCAGGAGGTCTTTCAGCAGCAGCAGCTCTTCGAGGGAGTGGGTGGGCTTCACTCCGTGCCTGTCCTTCAGGTTGTTGGCCAGGACCGGGTAGAACTTCGAATAGTCGTTGTCCTCAACCACCCTGAGCCCTGATTTGAGGGCCTTCTTCACACCCCGGCGGGCCGACTGGGAAAAGCCCAGGTCTATCTCCTCCCCCAGTCTCTGGAGGTCTATTACCGCGGTGAGTTCCCTCTTCCTGTATCCGAAGCCCTTCCTGACCAGGGCAAAGTCTATGTAGTGGTGGGGTCTTCTGTAGTAGCACACCGGTGGGGGGGTCATCTCAATTCCGGCATAGCCCTGTTTTCTGCAGTAGGCTATCAGTGAGTCCACGATACGCTGGACCCTGTCGAGGCCGGTGGAGTCGTCGAGTACCACTCCGCCGTAGGATGCCCCGGGGTAGCTCCTGAACCAGGTCTCGCCGTCGATCTCGGAAAGGGCTCCGGGAACCACCGCCATCAGTTTTCCTGAACCGTCCTGGATCACAAGGTGATGGTTCTGGAACCTTCCCGGGGGATGATATCCGAGGAAGGCCGGTGTGTGGAAAACAGTGCCGTTGTTTGCCCTTTCGGTGAATGAGGTCCATTCGGGAAGGTCAGCATTCGTCGCCTGCCGGACTGTGATGCTGCTCATCTTACCACCGAGATCTTTCCCCGGTGGACATCCTGACCGGTGGTCACCAGCAGCATGTAGACCCCGGAGGCTACGATCTTGCCGTCGAGGGTGCCGTCCCAGCTCCAGTCCTCCACCGTGGGCGCCTCAACCGTTCCCGCAAAGGTGCCGTCGAGCCTGAAGAAATCCACCGAGACCGGGGATCCCTCAATGGAGGACATGAATCTCAGGGGCTCCTCTCCGGAGACATACGGCTGGGGATAGAAGCTCACTCCGGAGGGAACTCCGCCGCCGCCGCCGGCCTGCTCTACATGCCATATCCCCTCCATTGATGAGAAGTTCACTCCGCCGGTGACGGGGTTCCGGAGGGCATACTCCCAGGTGAAAAGTGTGGATGGCCTGTAATCGCTGTTGATGCCGTTGAAGGATGAAAGCTGCCCGTCGGATATCCTGTAGATGGAGGACTCTCCCAGGCACCAGATCCTGCCCGCGGTGTCGGTGCTTATGGCCTTAACCCCTTCGCTGATGTTCTGATAATCGGTGAAACCGCTTCCTGTCCACCTGGCCAGGCCGTTCCCCGTTCCCGCGAGAAGCCCTGCCCCGGGAACCTTCAGGAAACAGTACACATCGTTTGATGGAAGGCCGGAGGAGGTGGTGTAGGCCTGGCCGAAACCGGGATACCACTGGTCTTCCGATGTGTCCGCCGGGTTTCCCGAGTGAACGAGAAGCTGGCAGCCTCCGCTCTCCAGGGCTATCCACAGACTGTCCTGGGAGACGGGATACACCGACCGGACATTAATACCGGCTATTCCGCTTCCACCGGTTCTGGGACCCCAGTTCATGGTTCCCATGGGGTCGCCGTTGAAACCCAGTATCCCCCCGGGCTCATCGGGCTGCCCCGCGGGATCGAACTGCTTGAAGGCTGCCCACAGGCCGTTGGCCTGGCCGGTTATCATTACCGGCTGGTTGTTCGGGATGTCCGCCTTTATCAGGGTGGCTCCGGGGCTGTGGGACTCGAGGGTGTCACGGACGAATGTGAGGATGGTATCACCCTGCTCGCTCCAGTCGTCGTTGTCCCTTATCCAGGAGAGCCCGTGGTGATAGGATGAAGCCCATATCCCCTGGCCGAACCCCGCTGCCAGGGCAAACACCTGGAAGCCGTTGGGCATACCGTGGGATTCGGTGTAGCCCCGCCATCCGTGATCCGGATAATAGGCCTGAACCCCCCTGAGATAGGTTGCCACGTAGATCCTGCCGTCTTCGAGACTGGCCATCTGGTGCACCCTTTTGCACTGGATCCCCGGGATCTCCTCGAAGAGCCACTGGCTGTTCTGAAGGCGATAAAGCCCCATGCCAGCCTGGGTGTTCACGAGGTCTGTAACCTTGGTCTGGTAGGTGAAGGATGTGTAGAGAACGCCATTCACAGTGAACAGGCTCACAGGCCACCTTGCCGAGGGAAGCCAGATGCCAGCCTCCTCCCAGGTTTCACCGTTTCGCATGAGTACGTTCCCGCGGATGGCGGCATAGAGGGAAGACTCGAATTCGATCACATCGGTAACCGCGCTGTCCGCCTCGGTTGTGTAGTCGATGATCAGCTGGAAGCGGTCGGACCCTGCCTCGAGCTCCACCGCACCGCTCATTCCGCAGGCATAGACGCTGGTTTCACCGGTTCGGACATTTTCAAGCTCGAAGGCCCGGGTTTCCTCCCAGTACTTCCAGGAGGAGGGATTCAGGGGATTGTAGGGGTCATTAAGGGAGAAAATGCCCTTTTCGGTGCACAGCCACAGTGTGTCGTTCCTGGCGGCGATGGAATAGACATCGGTTGCCGGCAGGGCTTCCCCCACCGGGGTAAAACCGCTGGGACCGCCGTGGGAAAAACCGCCCCTGCAGCCAGCCCAGATATCCCCGGCGGCTTCTATGAGGGATGTTACAGTGCCGTCGCCGGGAATGCCCTCGAAGGTTGAAAAGGAAGACCAGCTCTGGCCGTCGAACAGAACAAGCCCCTCGCCCCCGGTGGCGAACCACATCCGGCCGGCGGAGTCCTCCAGTACCGCCCTTGTGTCCGGGATGGGGAGGTCTTCCGGGCAGGAGAATGTTTCACCGAACTCCCCTGGGCCGGAATAGCGGAAAACGCCCCCTGAAGAGGCGCACCAGACACCGCCGGCCTGGGAGGGTGAAACTCCGTATACATAGGAAAGGGAGGTGGTCAGCTCCCAGCCGGGAGCGGAGGACAACAGGATAAAAAGAAGGATCTGCATTGATTCCTCTCAAAAAAGCCAGGGAAAACGAATGTGCCAGACCATCCAGGCAGCCTCCCACACAATGGAGCGGGACATTTTGGACGTGCCTGAGTGTCTGTCGATAAAAACGATGGGAACCTCTTTCAGGGAGCACCCCGCCTTGAAGAGCTTGTAGGTGACCTCTATCTGGAAGGAGTAGCCGTCGGACCTTATGGAGTCGAGGTCGAGCTTCTCCATGGCGGAACGCCTGAATGCCTTGAACCCTCCGGTGGCGTCGTCCACGGGAAGTCCGGTGATGAACTTGGAATACCGGTTCGCCAGCCAGGACAGCATGAGACGGTGCAGGGGCCAGTTCACCACGTTGACACCGCTGGAGTACCTGGAGCCGATGACGAGGTCGTGCTGCTGAAGCCCGGCAACAAGCTCAGGGACCATGTCGGGGCTGTGGGAAAAATCGGCGTCCATCTGCACTACGGGATCGTATTCCGGCCTTTCCAGGGCCCACCGGAAGCCGGCCACATAGGCCTGGCCCAGGCCGCTTTTCTTCTCTCTGGAAAGAAGGTGTACCCTTCCGGTTTCCCTGTGGGCCAGCACCGCCCCGGCGGTGCCGTCGGGGCTGGAATCGTCAACCACAAGAACATGGGCACCGATGGGAAGCCCAAGAAGCCTGGGGATCATTTCGGTGATGTTCTCCAGCTCGTTGTAAGTAGGTATTACTATAAGCGGTATGCTCAACCCCACCCTCCCTGTATCTGCGGTTTGCGCCAATATAATCCATAGCCGCCCGGCGGAGTACCGACACGGCCTTCACCGCTTTCTGTAACCGGCCGGGGGAAGTATGTTCCCGGGAGAACTCATAAGAACACCCGGGAGGATACAAATTGAAAACCGCACTGATATTGCTGGCCGCCGCAGCGGCGGTCTCCTGCGCCGCAACCGTTCTGCCCATACTGGGCTATTCCTCATCCACCGGGTTCCTTATCGGCGGCTATATGGTAACCGGTATCCAGACCGATCCCCCGGGAAGCAGTTTCTCGGTGGACGCCTACTATGGAACCGCGGGGGTCATAAAGTTTCAGCCCAGCTTCACCAGGATATTCCATGGCGGCGCGCTGAACTCCTATCTTGAATGCCGCAGGATACTTGAGAAGAAATGGTTCGGCTGGGGGAACGACACCGACCCCGACAGCTCGGCACTGATGGATTTCGAGATGTACAGGCTGTCGGGAAACTACACCTTTCCAGTCTCCGGCGGCATCTTCATCACAGCGGGGGTGGAAGCCAGGCACTCCTCGGTTTACAACAGGGAAGAGAGCGCCCTCTGGGATAGAATGCCCGGACAGGTGTACGACGCAACGCTCACCGCGGGACTTTCCGGGGGTATCACCGGGGTCTGCCCCGGCCCGATGGAGGGCGACATGCTCCTCGAGGCCCGGGGTTTCTTCCAGACCGGGGATGTGTCCTACTCCGGCCTCACCGGCAGAGCAAGGATACAGGCCCGCCCCTGGAGTGGAGGACAGCTGGCCCTTGGTTCAAGGCTCCACAGGCACTTCGGCATCCAGTCCACTCCCATACCCTACACATCGGGGATAGGGGCTAATGTGGATTTCAGGGGCTACAGCGACCACCGTTTCACCGGCCCTGTGTGGGCCATTGCCCAGTTCGAGGTGAGCCAGCTGGTTGCGGAGTTGAGGAACGAGGAGGGTGAGCCCGCCCTCTCCCTCACCCTGGCGGCCTTCACCGAGGCGGGGAGGACCGCTGAGAGCTTCGGGGAAATGACCATGAAGAACATTCACACCGACATAGGCGGCGGGGTAAGGATAGGGGCCGGCGGCGAGGCCACAATGAGAATGGACGCAGCCTGGGGGGACGAGGGCATGGTCCTTTCCACCGGTTTCCAGAGCGCCCTTTAGTTCTTTGCCCCGCCGGGGCGGATTTCGCTAAATTACACCGAAGGAAATTTCTCTCTTTCGGAAGGCGGTGTGATCTTGAGCGTTACCCTTGTTCTGGCGGCCCTGCTCTCCTGGGCCATGGACCCTGCCCCTGGCCCGACGGTTCCCTTCTGGTGGACGGCATATCCCGAAGCGGACAACGCCATTCTGGTAAACCCCGCTGGAACCGGCTGGCTGAACGGCTCCGACATGCGTATAGGGGCGGTACTCAGCGACAGCTCCTTCGAGCACTTCGACCGGTTCACCATTGAGGACAAGTCCGGCGGGTTCTCCGGATGGTGGGAGGACAACCAGAGCCTTAGAAGGTTCACAGCCTCCGGTTCCCACCAGATGGGCGCTTTGTCACTGGGGCTTGGCTACACATGGTACGATCCCACCGTTGGCGGCCACCCCCAGGAGGGGGAAAGGTTCTTCACCTTCGGCATGAACCTGAGGAGCGACGAGCACATAGGTTTCGGAGCCACTGCAAGAACCGCCACCGGCGACATCGACGCCTGCTACATAGCCGGTGTTGCCCTGAGGCCCACCGGCACCCACGCTTTCACCCTCACCGGGGATTACCGTTTCCAGTCCGGTATCATTGACAGCAGATGGACCGCCGGGGCGGAGATAAGGGCCATCGACGGCCTGACCTTCAGGGGCGCCTACGGCGAGAACGACACCTTCACAGCGGGGCTCCAGGTGGACTTCGGCAAGGCGGGGATATCCGCAGGGGCGGAAACCCACGACGGCGACTACACCGGCGGCACCGCGGAGATCATTCTCTACGACCGGGCAAGGCCCAGCATAGTGACCCCCCTTCCCGACTTCCTCTCCTATTCCGTCGAGAACACCGACGAACTCCCCTCAAGGGCCTTCCTCGGCCCTGTGAACCATTCCTTCACCAGGGACATCACAACCCTGGCCCGGGGGGTTTCCGACCCTTCCGTGGAGGGCGTTCTCATCGACATGTCCGGCTACGACCTTAACGCCGCCCAGGGCGAAGAGCTCCGTGAGATAATGGTCCGCTACCGGGAGAGGGGCAAACCGGTCTTCGCCTACATGGAGTACGCCGACAAGGGTTCCTACTACACCGCCTCGGCGGCGGAGGCCATCTGCATACACAAGGCGGGGCAGGTCTCCGTGGGAGGCTACACCGGGTACGCATTTTTTGTCAGGGGGCTTCTGGACAAGCTGGGGATATATCCGGATCTCATGCACATAGGCGACTACAAGAGCGCCAGCGACATGATCACCGAGTACGGGATATCCGATGCCCAGATCGAGGCAACCAGGGCACTGCTGGAAAGCTTCAAGGAGGAGCAGGTAAGGGGTATCTCCGGGGGCAGGGGGCTTGAACCGGCCCAGATGAGCGTTCTCTTCTCAGGCTCACCCTTCGCCGGGGAATCCATGGAGACCATGGGCCTGGTGGACACCACCCTCTACCGCGATCAGTTCGAGGAATTCGCCGAGGAACGGCTTGGCCGGAGCCTCTCCACCATGAGCCCCGAGTTCTACCGCGGCGTTGCCAGGGAACCCTCCCGCTGGGGTGAGACCCCGGTGGTGGCCGTTGTCGTGGCAACGGGGAACATCATCAACGGAGAGAGCGGCGGAGGCCCCATGGGCAGGAACATGGGAAGCGACACCATAACCGAACTCCTTCAGGAGGCGGCCTCCGCCCCGGGGGTGAAGGCCATCGTCCTTCGCATCGATTCCGGCGGCGGCGATGCCATGGCCAGCGCCGACATGCACCACGCCGTGGAGAACATCCGGGAAGAGATGCCCGTTGTCGTGAGCATGGGAGCGGTTGCCGCAAGCGGCGGCTACTACATGGCCTGCGGAGCCGACGCCATCTTCGCCGACAGGATGACCATAACCGGTTCAATAGGGATAATCAGCGGTAAAATAGTCTTCGGAGACCTGCTGGACATGGTCGGAATAAATGTGGAAAAAGTGGAGATAGACCCCGCAGGCAGTCCGGGCAACCCCTTCGAACCCTATACCGAAACCGAGCACGAAAGGCACTTCACCGCCATGCGGGAGGGTTACAACCTCTTCGTGAACACCGTTGCCCGGGGAAGGGACATGACCTTCGACCAGGTGGACGCCATCGGCCAGGGCAGGGTCTGGTCCGGCTCCGATGCCCTGGAACTCGGCCTTGTGGATTTTAACGGCGGAGTGGTGGATGCCATAGCCCATGCCGCCATGCTGGCGGGGATTGACACCATAGACCCGGAGATAGCCATCTTTCCCGGGGTAAGCGGCCTTGGCACACTGAACCTCAGCCCCTTCGGAACCGCATCACTGGCCGAGGCGGTGGCGGAGCTTGCTGAAGACCCCATCCTCAACGCCAGGGGCCCGCTCTACATGGCTCCCTTCATCTCTGTGGAGTAGCCGCCGTGGAAACCAATCATTTCAGGGGGCTTCTCAAGGAGCGCATAATGATGACCTTCGCCGATGAACCCTGGGTAAGGGGTATCTGGCAGGGAGGTTCAGCGGCCACGGGATTCCTCGACGATCTCTCCGACCTCGACATAGTCTTCGTGGTGGAAGACCACATGACCGAGGAAACTTTCGCCCTTTTCGAAAAGCTCCTCGGTGACCACTATGGCATAAAAAGCAGCTTCAGAATACCGGAACCCGCATGGCACGGACACAGTCAGGCCTTCTATTTCCCGAAGGAGTGCCCCCATCTGTTCTATGTGGACATGCTGGTGGAGAAACTCTCCGCGGGTAACAGGCTGCTGGAGCCCGACCGCCACGGAGAGGCGGACATCTGGCTGAACAGGAACCGCCTGCTGAAACCGGAACCCACACCGGAGGATGAGCTGCTCGAGGCCAACAGACGGACCTTCCAGTCGGTGAAGGCCACAATGGAGATAGTGCTCACCGAGAACCGGAAACAGATCCTCCGGGGAAACGAAATAGACGCCATGCTGGAGTATCAGGGCTTTATCCAGAGAAGGCTGGCCACACTGCTGAACCTCAGGTACCGTCCGGCGAAGCACGATTTCGGAATACGCTACGGTGACAGGGAGTATCCCCGGGATGTGGCTGAAAGGGTGAAGCGCCTCTTCTACCCGGGAAGCCTTGAGGGGATAGGGCCCCGGTTCGAGGAGGCCGCGGCATGGGCCGGGGAACTGATGAAGGAGCTGGAGGAAAAGCTGGGGAGCTGATCACTTTCCCTTCCTACTCTGTGTTCTCATGCGCACCAGATGGATGGTTACCCCCAGGGCCACCGCCAGAAGCAGCCCCCTTAGCCACCACGCGTCGGTGAAGAATACACCTGTTATGGATATCGTGAGCCAGAGGAAAACGATGGTAAGGACCTTCTGCCCGGCGGGGATCCCCCTTCCCTCCCGATAGTCGCTTATGTAGGAACCGAAAAGCCTGTTCGTGGTGAGCCATCCGTAGAACCGCCGGGAGCTCCGGGCGTAGCAGGCAGCGGCAAGGAGCAGCAGCGGCGTGGTGGGCAGAAGCGGAATGAAAATCCCCAGAAGCCCCATCAAAGCGGACAATGTGCCCAGAAATGCAAGCAGATGCCGGAAGCAGGCACTGTTCGACCGCTCATTCCTTATTTCAGTAATAAATGATCCTCCCGGTGGTTCTGTGGAATATCCTCATTTTCCCGGAACTCCGCAATCCGGTTTTGACAGAAGCTGGAATTCGGCGTATTCTTCACTGAAGAAAAGCGGTTACAAGGGGTCGATATGGAGGGGGCGAAAAGTGGCCGAGGCAACAGGGTTCGACAACGAAAGATATCTGGAAGAACAGACAGCGGAGATAAACAGGCGGGTGCAGCAATCCTCTGGAAGGCTCTATCTCGAGTTCGGCGGAAAGCTTATGTACGACCACCACGCCGCCAGGGTCCTTCCGGGGTACGACCCCAATGTAAAGATCCGCCTCCTTGAGAAGCTCCGCGACAAGGCGGAGATCATTCTCTGCATCTACGCCGGCGACATAGAGAGAAGGAAGATCAGGGGGGACTTCGGCATAAGCTACGACTCCGACGCCCTGATGCTCATCGACGGCTTCCGCTCCCGGGGAATAGAGCTCCGGGGAGTGGTGATAACCCGTTTCGAGGATCAGCCCTCGGCGGTTTCCTTCGAGAACAGGCTCCGCAGGCGGGGAGTGGATGTTTTCAGACACTATTTCACCAGGGGCTATCCCACCGATGTGGACCTGATAGTAAGCGAAGAGGGCTACGGCAGGAACGACTATGTTCCCCCCACCAGACCACTGGTGGTGGTCACCGGCCCGGGGCCGGGCAGCGGGAAGCTGGCAACCTGCCTCTCCCAGCTCTACCATGACCACAGGCGGAACATCACCGCGGGCTACGCGAAGTTCGAGACCTTTCCCGTGTGGAACCTTCCCCTGAAGCACCCTGTGAACGAGGCATACGAAGCGGCCACAGCGGACCTTCAGGACGTGAACCTGGTTGACCCATTCCACCTCGAGGCCCACGGCGCCGTTGCAATCAACTACAACCGTGATGTGGAGGCCTTCCCCCTTGTGAAGAGGATACTTGAAAGGATAAGGGGGAACGAATCCCCCTATGCCTCCCCCACGGACATGGGCGTGAACAGGGTGGGCTTCGGAATAGTGAACGACGATGCGGTGAAGCGCGCGGCGAAACAGGAGATCATCAGAAGGTACTTCCGCTACCGGTGCGAATACGCCATGGGAATAGCGGACAGGGCAACGGTGCAGAAGGTGGAACTCCTGATGAACAACCTGGACCTGACAGTATTCGACAGGCCGGTGGTGAAGGCAGCCGGGGAGATGTCAGCCAACGGTGAGGAAACCAAATCCGCCGCGATACAGCTTTCCGACGGCACCATCCTCACTGGGAAAAGCTCCCCCCTCATGCATGCCAGCTCAGCGGCGGTGCTGAACGCAGTGAAATACCTGGCTGGGATCGCCGACGAAACCCATCTGCTTTCCCCGGAAACCATACAGTCCATAAGGAACCTGAAGACCGCCATCGGCAGCATTCCCCTCCGCCTGAACCTGGAAGAGGTCCTGATTGCCCTGGGTGTCAGCGCGGCGGCATCACAGGAGGCAATGCTTGGTATGGAGAAGCTCACGGAACTTCACAACTGCGAGGTTCATCTGACCCACATGCCCTCCTCCGGAGACGAGAGCGGCCTGAGGAGCCTTGGAATAAATGTCACCAGCGAACCCAGGTTCTCAAGCTCCAGGCTCTATGCCGACTAGTTCCGGGCGGCCTCCATGAGAATGCTGGCCACCTCGGGCCGGGTGAACTCCGGCGGCGGCATTTCCCCTGCAACCAGCATGGCCCGGACCTTCTTCCCGGAAAGGAACACCCTCTCATTCGCCGTGTGGGGACATGTCCTGGCGGTTGCCATGCCGTCGCATGCGGTGCAGAAGAAGGCGTGTTCGAACTTCAGCGGAGTGATGCCTATTTCCTCGGCGGTGAAGCTGTCGAATATCTCCTGGGCGTCGTAGGTGCCGTAGTAGTCCCCCACCCCGGCGTGGTCACGGCCTACGATGAAGTGGGTGCAGCCGTAATTCTTTCGGACCAGGGCGTGGAAAATGGCCTCCCTGGGGCCGGCGTAGCGCATGGCGGCGGGGAAGACGCTGAGGGCGGTGCGGTTCCCTGGGTAATACTTTTCAAGGATGGTCTCGTAGCAGCGCATCCGCACATCCGCGGGTATGTCGTCGGACTTGGTGGCGCCCACAAGGGGATGCACCAGCAGACCGTCCACCATTTCCAGCGAGACCTTCTGCAGGTATTCGTGGGCCCGGTGAATGGGGTTCCTGGTCTGGAAGGCCACTATGGTCTTCCAGCCCTTTTCACGGAAAAGCTCCCTGGTTTCCCGGGGAACGAGCCTGTGGCTGCGGAAGGGTTCTTCGTCCCTCATGTCCATGGCGCATATCTCGCCGCCTATGTACTTCCCTGAAAGGCCGTTCAGATACTGAACTCCCGGGTGGTCGTCGTCTTTGGTGAGAAGGGTTTTCTCCGCTTCCCGCTTCAGGTCCGCTTCAAAGATGTCCGCCACCAGCATCATTCCGCGAACCCGGCCCTCGTAGGCAAGCCTTACCGTATCGCCGGGCCTTACGTCGGGGTCGCCCTCCTTAACGGCGAAAACCACGGGAAGGCTCCATACCGTTCCATCGGCAAGGCGCATCCTGTCAACCACGGACATGTAGTCGGCGCTTCCCATGAAGCCCTGGAGGGGGCTCATGGCCCCGAAGCTGATCATCTCGAGGTCGTTCTTCTCCCTCTCGTTCAGCGTGAGTACAGGGGCGTTAACGGGAATTCCATCCGGGGTTGTAATGCGGTCGATCAGTGTGCCTCCGTGGGGCTGGATCATTGTTCTCCTCCGTGGTTCATTCTTCGCCGCCGGGGAACCGGCGGCTGGGGTACTGTTCATAGATATCTGTAGAGAGCGATCTGGTGGCGATGCCCTGGTCGATGAGATCGAAGATCACTTCCTCCAGGGGAATGTTGTTCCAGTCCTCGTAGTAACGGGCGGCTATTCTGGAAGCGGTATCGATGACAAGAACGGCGGGAACGGCGCTGACGCCGAAATTAGCCATCACCCCGCAGTCGGGGTCGGCCATTACGGGAAACTCTATCTGCCAGGTGTCCACCAGGGATTCGGTCATGGATACCTCTCGCCCTGCACAGACCACCACACAGGCAACGGCCTGGTCGTGGAAGGTTGACTTGATGGCGTAGAGCCTGCTGAGGTCCTCGAGGTCCGCCAGGCTGTTGAAGTCGTTGAAGAGGATCAGCACAACATGCCCCCTGAGTTCCTGGAAGAGCCCCGGGGGGGTTTCTGTGTTGAACCAGACCCCGTCGGGGAAGTCGCTCACTATGCCCATCCTTCCCGAGGGAGGCCGTGGCGGGGTTTGCCTGAAAAGGAAGCCCGCCACAACGGCGAAGACCATCACGCCCAGGACGAAGAGCGCCGTGGCCTTCAACTGGTCCTTCCGGTAGTCGGAGCTCCTCAGCTCGTGGAGATACCTTCTAAGCAAAACAGCTCTCCGTCCAGGGATTACTGTTCATCTGTCTCCAAAACCGGAGGGGTCATGGTGGTCAGGTCAAGGAGCCACCTCTCCCCGACGAGGCGCACCGGGATCACCTGGTCGCCCTGGATGGTGGAAACCGTTACCATGGCGGTGAGGGAATCGGTGAGCTCCACGCCCTTCACCGAACTGGAGAGAACGGCGGTCTCCGGGGCGGACATTACCATTCTCGTGAAGAGCATCTCCCCTGTCAGTTCGGCGAACTCATCTTCGGTTACCGGCGCCTCAAGGGTCAGAAGGTAGCCGGAGCTCTCGGTGTAGCCGAAGCGCTGCATGATCACCGCGGTGGAATCCCACACCGCCCGGGTCTCCGGTGTGAGCATTGTCCAGGCGGATCCATAGGATGAATCGGCAAGGGCCATGGTAAAGGCCTTCACCGAGTCGGAAGCCGGGTGATTCACACACCCGGCGGCCATGATGACGAGAACGGCTGAAAAAAGATGCACCCTAGAGAACATGCACCACCAGCCCGCTCCTGAGCTTGGGCTCGAACCATGTGGACTTCGGAGGCATCACATTTCCGCTGTCGGCAACGGACATGAGCTGCTCCACCGATGTGGGATACATGGAGAAGGCCAGTGTGTATTTCCCCGAGTCAACAAGCCTCTCCAGCTCCCCGGTGCCCCTTATGCCCCCTACGAAATCAATGTGGGAGGCGGTCCGGGGGTCTTCAACTCCCAGGACCGGGCGGAGAAGGTTCTCCTGAAGAATGCTGGCGTCGAGGCTTTTCACGGGATCCTCCGCCGGGAAGGTGCCATCCTTCGGCCTGAGGGTGTACCAGTTCCCGGCGAGGTACATGCTGAACTCCTGGCTGGCCCGGGGTTCCTTCACCCCTGTTCTCTCCACGGTGAACCCTTCGCTGAACCCCTGGATCAGCTCTTCAGGGGTTCTGCCCTTAAGGTCCTTCACCACCCTGTTGTAGGGAAGGATCTTCATCTGGGTCTCGGGGAAGATGACAGAAAGGAAGTAATTGTACTCCTCCCTCCCGGTGTGCCCGGGGTTGGCCGCCTTACGTCTGGAGGCGATGATGGCTCCGGAGGCGCTCCTGTGGTGGCCGTCGGCCACATAGAGGGTGGGCACCTCGGAGGCGAAGAGGCGGGATATGGCCTCTATGTCGCCTGGTTCGAAAACCACCCAGAGGGTGTGCCTGATGCCGTCGTCGGCGGTGAAATCGTACTCCGGTTCTCCGGAGCAGACCCTCTTCTGTATGGAGTCTATTCCCTTATGGTCCGGGTAGGTGAGGAATACCGGTCCGCACTGGGCGTTCTGTGTCTCTATGTGGCGGATGCGGTCTTCCTCTTTTTCCTTCCTGGTGAACTCGTGCTTCTTTATCACATCGTTGTCGTAGTCCTCGGCGGACACGCAGGCAACCAGGCCGGTCTGGGAATGGTCACCCATTATCTGTCTGTAGAAGTAGAAGCCAGGGGATTTGTCCTGGTTCATCAGGCCGTCCTCCATGAGCCGCCTGAGGTTCTTGGCCCCCTGCTGGTAGACCGGCTTGCTGTAGAGGTCGATGTCCGGGCTGAGGTCCACCTCGGGTTTCACCACCCGGAGGAAGCTCAGGGGATTGTTCTTCACTATTTCCCTGGCCTCATCGGAATCGAGTACGTCGTAGGGCGGGGAAGCGATCTTGTCCGCGTATGCCTTTACGGGCCTGAGGCCCCTGAAGGGTCTGACTGTTGCCATGTTTTTTTCCTCCGGTATCAGCTGAGCCGTTCCATTTCGGCGTCAACCATCTCCCTGACAAGGGAGCAGAAGTCCGTTTCTGGTTTCCACCCCAGAACACGCCTGGCCCTGGATGCGTCTCCGCAGAGGGCGTCCACTTCAGTGGGCCGCATGTAACGGGGATCGGTCCTTACATAATCGTGCCAATCAAGATCAAGGTAGCCGAAGGCCTCCGCCAGGAAGTCCTTCACAGAATGCATCTCACCGGTGGCAACGACATAGTCGTCGGGTTCAGGCTGCTGCAGCATGAGATACATTGCCTTAACATAGTCCCTTGCATGGCCCCAGTCCCTCTTTGCGTCGAGGTTGCCCATCATGAGATGGTCCGCCATGCCCTTCTTTATCTTTACCGCTCCCAGGGCAATTTTTCTGGTGACGAAGTTCTCCCCCCTTCTGGGTGATTCGTGGTTGAAGAGTATGCCGCTGGACGCATGGATGTTGTATCCCTCCCTGTAGTTCACGACCATCCAGTGGGCGCAGAGCTTCGCCGCGGCATAGGGGCTTCTGGGGCGGAATGGGGTGTTCTCCCCCTGGGGCGGCGGGCTGGAGCCGAAGAGTTCGCTGGTGGATGCCTGGTAGAACCTGGTGGTTCCCGCCATACCGGTTTCCCGGAGTGCGTCAAGAAGCCTTACCACACCGATGGCGTCAACGTCGCAGGTGTATTCCGGAAGCTGGAAGGAAATGCCCACATGGCTCTGGGCGGCCAGGTTGTACACTTCGTGGGGTTCCGTGCGTTCGATGATCCTGTTCAGGGCGCTGGAATCGGTGAGGTCGCCGTAGTGAAGGAAGAGCCTCCGGTTGTACACATCCGGGTCCTGGATGAGGTGTTCTATCCTGGTACGGTTGAAACTGCTGGACCTGCGCACAATTCCATGAACCGTGTAGCCCTTTTCCAGCAGGAGTTCTGTGAGGTAGGAGCCGTCCTGGCCGGTTATTCCGGTTAACAGAGCCTTTTTCAAGTTTTCTTCCTTTCCCGGTGCAAAAGCTGCCGGTAAGATACTACCCCGGGGGACCTTTGACAAAGCTGCTAAACAAAGGCCTTCAGCCTCTTCCTCTCCTGAAAGTACCTGGGATCCAGAACCTTCCGACCTGTGATCCGGAAGTAGAGCCTCCACTGTTTCATGGGTCCGCCGGAGTCCAGCGTGAGCATGGCTCCCTCGAAGAGTATGCGCCAGCGCCACTCGGCCTCCCCGGCCTTCCAGTGGTCGAGTATTCCTGCAAGGAGAGCGGGGTCATCTCCTGAATGTACCTGCTCGAGGAGGAACAGTTCCCGCCAGGGGGAGGCTTCGGGCATGGGCACAGGCGGCGGCGGTTCCCCTGAAAGCCGCAGCGCCCTGCGGCGGAGAAGCCCGGTTGGCGCCACCTCGATACAGCGGCGGTGATCCCCCCTGGCCTCGGCAAGCAGGAAAAGGGGACCGGCGGCGAGGGATTCGGCCTTTTCCGCCTTCCCGGCCTCCAGACAGAGCCGGTGAGCCTTTGTGAAATACTCCTCCGCAGGGCGCCATTTAGCCACGGAGGCATAGATGTCCGCAAGGAAAGCGAAGTCCCCCGGAGAGGCCGTGGACCCTTCGATCAGTGAAGTCGCCACGGCAAGCGCCTCTTCCCTCTGGCCGAGTTCCAGAAGGGTAACCGCCTCCCTGCGCTTCAGGGACGCTATTTTCGCCATATCTGTCTCGGCCTTCATCCTGTTCCTCAGTATCAGCAGTTGACGGCCGGCGTTTCTCTTCATATTAGGAGCCATAATTGGAGAAAGGAGTCCCATTTCCAATGAGTGAGCTGCTCGACAAAATTACCGACGACACAATTTCCGGAGCCACCGGAATATACATAAAAGTTCTCAATCATATCGTTCTGGGTTTTCTTAAGGGTCCGGAGCTCCCGGACCTCCTCCGGGAAAAGGCGGGGGACATGGTATCCCTCCACTACCTCGCAAACAGCCTTGAGCAGGAGCCCCTTTTCCGCCAGATAGAAGTGGCCAAAGAACTTCAGAAACAGATACGCACCGAATCCTCCGCCGCAGGCATACAGCTCTACAAGGCCCTTGCAAGTGCCAACAACATAATACTCTGCCACTCCAACAGCGGCAGCGTGCTCAGGGCCCTGGAACACAGGAAGAACCGTATCGAACTTGTCTATCAAACCAGGTCGAAGCCCGGAGAAGAGGGCAAAGAGGCGGCAAAACTCCTGAAGGCCTCGGGTTTCAATGTAAAGATGATACCCGATTCAAAGATAAACGAGGCCATAGAACAGGGGGCCGTCCCTGTCCTGGGGGCAGACTGCCTCAGTGAAACCTTCTTCGTGAACAAAACCGGCACTGCGGAAATCGTAGAAGCAGCCCTCGAGGCCAAGATCATTCCCATCGTCATCGCGGGAACTGAGAAACTCGCCCAGGAAGACTCCTACGAGAACCGTCCCAGAAGCAAGTTCTTCGAGCGGGTCTCCCTGATGAAGCTCAAGGTCATCGTGGGTGGCTCCACATACAGAATGCCACGCGACCGCCGCAGGCTCTGGAAGTCCATGGAAGAGGCGGATGTAACCTAGTGTCGATCCTCTCGGTCAATCTCGGCCACTGGAGGGCGCTGGAAAAAAGCTGGCAGGATGTCTTCACCGAAGCCTCGGAAACCGGAACCGTCGCGGTGGTCACCGCGGGAAGCACCCAGAGCCGCAGGCTCATGTCCCTTGTCAGGGGAACCAGGGCGGGGGCGGGGTTTTACCCCGGCTTTCCCCAGCTGGCCGCTGCCCTTGCCGGGGAGATAACATCTCCACCGGTTTCCATACCCCAGAGGATGGCCCTGGCCGCCTGGGCGGAATATGGCCCCGAGGCGGCCCCCGCCGCGGGGGATTTCTTTGAAAGGCTCCTCGACAACGGCATAACCGGGCAGACCTTCCATCTCCAGGCCCAGTCCATGCGCAGCCCCGACGCCGAGGTAACGAAGACCGCCGGGAGATTCCTGGCCTACCATGAAAAGCGGAAGATCCTCCACCCCTCCACACCTGATTCCAGGGTGATAGAGGGGCCGGTTACTCCGGATCGTTTCAGAACATACATCTTCTACGGCTACTACGACCTCAACCCCGGCCAGAGGAACTACATAAGGAAACTGGCGGAAAGGGCTGACATACACTGGTTCTCACCGGTGCACCCCTCCCACCAGTGGCGGGGAGCCTTCCAGCGGACGCTGGATTTTCTCAAGGGTCTTCTTTCCCGGGAGGACTTCCACAGGGTCGACGGCGGGGTTCCCCTTTCCCCCATGGCCCAGTTCGCCGAGAACATGCTCACCGGCAAGGTCCTTCAGCGGAGCGGGACCATCCATCTCAGGCAGTGCCGAAGCGGCGCCCCGTTCACCAGGGCGGTTACAGGGGAGATAATGTCGCTCCTCGCCCCGCCGATGTCCCTGGAGCCCGGCGAAATTGCCGTGGTGGCAAGGGGCCGGGATGCCCGGTGCATTGAGACCGAGCTTCACTCCGAGGGCATTCCATGCGGCTCCAGCCTCAAGGTGAAGGCTTCGGGTTTTCCGTGGGGCAGGCTCATTCTCAGGCTCAATTCACTGGCGGACAACAATTTTCATCACATTGACATACAGGGTCTCCTTGCCACCGGGGCGGTGGACGCCCCGGACACGCCGGACCCCTTCCTCTACGGTGAACGGGTAAGGGCCACAGGCGCCCGTTTCGGCCTCGATTCCCTTGGCGGGACCGGTTTCCCCTTCGCCGGGGCAATCCGCCGGTATTACCGTTCACACCCCGCCTCGGCCACACCCCCGGCATGGCTCTCACTCCTTGTTTCGGCCCTGGGGGAGCTTGCCCGGGGAACTGTCCCCGGTGTGTGCTTCCAGAAAATACTCAGCGGGAGGGTGTTCAGTTCCGATGTCCCGGTGTCCTTTCCCATGTTCAGGAAAATGGTTGAGAAGGCCATGGAGGAGCCGGTAAAGGCTGCTGAAAAACACCCCGGTGGCGTTGCCGTCATTTCGCCTGAGCTGGCCAGGGGTGCTTTGTACAGGGCTGTGATCCTCACCGGCATGGAGGAGGGCAGCTTCCCGGGCAGGACCGAGAACGACCCCAGGCTGCCGGTGGACATGAAGATCCTCCTCCAGATGCCCTCCCCGGACAACAGGGAGACCGAGGACGCCTTCATCCTTCGGCAGGTATTCGAAGCGGCTTCAGAAAGGCTGGTGCTGATAGCAAGGAACCAGGACAGCAAGGGAAATCCCATTGCCCTCTCCCCCTTCCTCACCCCCCTCAGGGGGACCCCGGGGGAAGCCACGCCGGTGGACACCGCCATCATCCACTCCACCCCCCTTGCCACTCTGCCTTTCCCGGAAAGCCCCCCCTTCCTGGTGTCCTCCCTTACAGCCCAGAGGGAGAGGCTTCTCTTCAGGGAGGACGATCCCTCCCCCGATGCGGTCCACTGCGGAATGATAGGCCCTGGATACACCAGCAGGGAAAGGATCTCAGCCACCATGCTGGAGGCCTACTCCTACGACGAGTTCTCCTGTCTCACGGGCAGGATATGGGGTGTGGAAAGTCCTGAGCCGTTCCCGGTGAGCTCCAGGCTCCCGGGAAGGACCGGGGGCACAGTGATCCATGCCTGCGTTCAGCGGGCACTGGAGAGCCCCGGGCAGGTGGAGGATATCGTAGGGGAAGAGAGCTCCCGCCGGGGAATTGCGGCCCTTCTGGGAACCCCTTCCCTGGAGGAGATCTGGCGGCGTCACACCGTGGCTGGGATAGAATCCCTTCTCAGTGAACTGGAAGGGCGCCGGTGGGAGTTCGTGGCGAAGGAGAAGCATCTCACCGGGACAGTGGCGGGCCACGAGGCCTACGGCTTCATCGACCTCATCTTCAGGACAGGAGAGGGGGGCGTGGTGGTGGCGGACCTGAAGACCGGCCGCCCGAAGGGAACCAACGGGCGCAACATACTGAAAAAGGGGCTTTTTCAGCTCCCCTTCTACTCCTCACTTGCCTCCCAGAACGGAATTTCCCCGGTCACCTCAGCCTGCTACATCCACCTCGAGAGCAGCGGCAGGGTAACCTTCGAGGAGATATCGGCGGAAGAACTCCTTGAGATCAGGGAGGATTTCGAGGAAAGGGTACGGGAGATCGCCTGGAAAATAGACCAGGGACAGTTCCCGAAAAGGGAGAGGAAGGAATTCAATGCCCGCCGCTGAAGCAGCCGACGGCGCGGTGCGCAGGGCGATTATAAATCACCGCGAGAAAAGCGTTGTGGTTGAGGCAAGCGCCGGAACAGGGAAAACAACCCTCCTCACCGGCAGGGTGGTCTCCATGGTGAAGGAGGGCATTCCCCTGGAGAGGCTGGCGGTGGTAACCTTCAACGACACCGCGGCCAGCGAGCTGAGGCTCCGAATACGGGAGAATCTTGAGCCGGAACTCAGACGGAAAATGGACCAGTCCTGGATATGCACCATGCACAGTTTCGCTTCCCGTGTGCTTCGGGAGTACTACTACCTCACCGGGGGCGTTCCCGAGTTCTCAACCGTGGAGAACCACTACAGCAGGGCGGAGATCGAAATGCGGTGGGATCTCTTCCTGGCAGGGGCTCCAGGGGCCTCACTGGAATACTCCGAAAAAGCCCTGAGGCGTCCGGGGACCGGGAAACTCCTGGACATGGCAGCGGCTCTGGAGGAATACAGGTGGATCAGTGATATGACCGTTCTGGGGGACACCGGGAAAAGGGCGGATGAACTTGTTCGGGTGTGGACGGAAAGGCTGAGTGACCTTCTCCCCCGATGCACCGACCGGACCGACCTCCTCTTCAGGGGCATCACCGAAGGCCTGGAGGGCCTGAAGAACCGGAAGCCGGTTAAGATAGGCCTCCGGGGAAGGCAGGCGGCCTGGGGCGGAGGGGAGAACCTGGAGAGTGTGAAGGAAACGGTACGGGAATACCAGGAAGACCTGAAGGACCTGATTAACTTCGCCGGCGCGGCGAACCTCATCCCCTGCCTTGAGAAGCTGGTGATACCATTCCTGAACCGGCTGAGAAGCGGATGGGACAAAGACCCCACAAGGCTGTCCTTCGACGACCTTCTTTACAGGGCGGGGCAGGGGCTCGAAAACTCCGCCGCCCTGAGAAAAGCCCTTGCGGACAGGTTCGACTGCATTTTCATAGACGAGTTCCAGGACACCAGCCTGGTCCAGGTGAACCTGTTCCGCTCACTTCTCGAGGGGGAGGGATTTCACAGGAAGCTCACCGTGGTGGGCGATCCCAAACAGTCCATATACGGCTGGAGATCAGCGGATATCGAGACCTACAAGACAACGGTGGAACAACTGGAGAATGCCGGGGCACTGTCCCGGACCATCACGGTCAACTTCCGCAGCGCCAGATCCATAATACGCTTCGTCAACAGCTTCGGCGAAGCCCTTTTCAGCCAGACCACCCCGGGGGAGCTGCCCTTTTCCAGCGGCTACAGCCCCATCAACCCCGGACCCGGCGCCCCCGAGGGGGAGGGTGTTCATGTGCACCGGCTCCCTGACCTTCCCGCCGGGGCCCAGGCCAGTGCCCAGGCCAGGGCAATCGGCGGGCTCATACAAAACCCCGGGGAGACAGCCATCCTCCTCAGGTCGACCACGCATATGGACAGCATCCTCAGGGAGCTCGACCGCCTTGGCATACCCTACTCGGTGGAGGCAAGCAGGGACTTCCACAGCCGTGACGAAGTGAGGGACACCGCCTGTCTTCTTAGAAGCCTCCTGAACGGAGAGGACGAGTTTTCCCTTGTTAACACCCTCAGGTCCATGTACTTCGGTATAGACGACAGGGAGATAACCGCCTGGAGGGTGAAGAAGGAGAAGTCCAAGAGCCTTGAAGCCGCCCTTGAGCTCATGGAAAGGCTGAGGACCGCGGTAAGGACACTGCCCCCTGGCCTCTTCGTAAAGACTCTCTACAGGAACACCTGCATTCTCAGGTCCATAAGGGACAGCGGTTATCAGACCGGAAGAAGGCTTTCGAACATGCAGTTCCTCCTGGAAAGGGCCCAGTCCACCGACGACAGCTCCGCCCTGCTTGAGATACTGGAGGGCAGCGCCCCGGTCAGCGCCGATGAACCCTCGGCCCCCCCGGAGAACAGCCTTGGAACAGTAACGGTAAGCACCATACACAGGGCTAAGGGCCTTGCCTGGAAGCATGTGATACTGGCCAGTCCCGGCGGAACCAGAAGGGGAAAGACCTCCACCGTACTCACCGACCACAGAACCAGAAGGGCGGCAATAAGGACTGAAGACGGCTACACCGCCCACTGGCCGGACCTGCTTGAAAGGGAGAGCAACCGTGAAGCGGCGGAATTCCGCAGGCTTCTGTATGTTGCGGTAACAAGACCCAGGGACCGCCTCGACATTATCCTCCCTGGTAAGGCGGTACCGGGCTCCCACGGGGATGTTCTGGAAAGGGCCCTGGTGAACCCGGAACACTACACGGAAACCGCCGTGGAGGCTGCCCCCCAGGATGAGGGGTCACATGCCTTCCCCGCCATACCCCGCCGGACCTCCCCGGAACCCTTTGCAGATCCCGTTGAACTCACACTGCGCACAGGGGACGACCGGAGGGAAATGGCCATGCGCCTGGGCACCGAGGTCCACCACGTTATGGAGTTCATAGACCTCGAAGCCCCTGAAAAGTGGCTTGAAGCAAAGCTTGCAGTCCTGGAGAACACCCTCGAGTTCCCGGAACGGACCATAACCCTGGTGAGGAACTTCTTCAGGGTCTTCGACATGTCCCGAGCCAGGGTCCTGGGCCGGGAGTATCCCATAACCTCAGGCGGAAGCCAGTACTATGTGGACCTTCTCATTGAAAGGAACGGCTGTCTGGAGGCTGTGGACTACAAGACCGACCTGGGCATCCCCGGTGAAAGGATGAAGCTCTACGAAGAGCACCAGAGGCTCTACATCAGGGCTTTGAGGGAGTCCACCGGGAAACCGGTGAAGGCCTGCCTCGTTTTCCTTCATCAGGGCGAGGTGCTGGAGATAGAGGAAGGGCCCGGGGTTTGACCGCCCCGGGCCCTTCTGGAGAAATGGTTTACAGACCCACCTGAACAGGTGCGCTCACATCTTCTGCGCCCTCTGTAAGGGGCCTTGCCACGAAGTGAACGTTGTCGTTTATCCCCGCTCCGCCGTAGGACTCAACATCGATGTCCCAGGGGCCCGAGTTCTGCCTTGTGGCTTCTATCTCGAGGTAGGGGTTGAAGTCGCCGCCGTCGTCGTCGCTGAAGTAGACCTCACCGGCTGCGTCCACCACGGTAAGGGTCAGGTCCACATTGGACTCGGCGAAGATCTCGTATGTCTGTCCCGATTCGAAGATCATGGTGAAATAGAGGTTGGAGCTGGTGTACTCATCCATGTTCATGGGAACCGTTGCCTGGTCCCGCACAAGTGGCGCGGCCATGTAGTAGCTGAAGTCCACGAACTCCGTTGAGGATTCGGAGTAGGGAGTTACAAGGGCGGCGTAGAAGCCCGGTGAGAGCTGAAGGGTGAGCTGGGGGTCGAAACCCTCGGGGCCGTCGTCGTTGTAGTCGATCAGGGTCATGTCCTGGTCGATGATGGCCATTTTGGTGTCGTCGAAGCAGCTGGCGTCGAATACGTACTCGCCGTCCTCCTCTATGCTGAACTCGAAGACCACCACCTGCTCTTCGGGGTAGATGCCCCAGTAGTCGCCGACCTCGGGCCAGTAGGCGAGGACCATGGAACCCTCCCTGAACTCTCCGGTGTACCACTCGTCCATATTTTCCGCCTGAACGATGTCAGCGGTCATGTCGTCGGGGTCCATCTCGGTGAGGGATACGGTGAATTCCGCGTCGTCGGAACCGCCGTAGGTGTTCACCACACAGAGGTAATCGCCGGCCTCCAGTTCACCGGAGAACGCGGGATTCATGCCGTTGGTGTCGTCGTCGTAGTCGATGTAGGTGAGCCCTCCCCTGTCCACCATGGCTATTGCCATGATGCAGTCGATCTCGCTCTCAACGGCGATCCTCACCCACTTGTCGCCGTCGACACTGAAGGGAATCACCCTGCAGGTCTCCCAGTCGTCGCGGTACATTTCCGACATGTCGTAGAGCATTTCCTCCATGAGTTCGTTCTCTTTGTCACCCAATGTGAAGGACTCCACTTCGCTGTCCATATCGAGGGTCCACCAGTAGTCCTCGGCCTCGGCGGCCTCTATGGTGAAAAGGGCCCTGTCGTCGCCATTCAGGTCGAAAACGATGGCCCTGGCCCCCTCGGGGACCGCGTCAAGGGAAACGAAGGCGTCGAGGGACTCGTCCCAGTCGTCGCCGGCCACGAGAACGGCGCCCTGGGCGTCAACCACAACTATCACCGGGTCCATGCGGTTTTCCTCCACAAGCAGCGAAATGCCGTCGTCGGACTTCGCCAGGGGGAACTCGATGGCGGCCCAGTCGTCCTCAACAACGAATCCCGCCGCAAGGAGAACATCCTCGGCGTCGGGAATAAGTTCTTCAATTTCTACACCGGCGCCGAGATCGCCCTCGGCGGTGTCTCCGGGCTTGAGCCCTCCGCCGCCGAGAAGCGAACACCCCGCGGTGGCAAGAAGCAGTACCAGCAGACAAATACCAGTTTTTCCAACCATAACTGACCCTCCTGTTCATCGTTTCACATCCCGGACCATTCACAGATACCCCGGGAAAGGTTCTTTCATTCCGTAACACACCGGAGCTATTATAAGGAAATGCCCGCCGGGGCACAGACCCCCGGCGCAAACAGAAAAGGGGCCCGGCAGCCGCCGGGCCCCACTGGTAAAGGCTGTTTTACCTGATAACGCTTACCCTGGCGGTGGCCATGCTGCCGCCCTGGGTGAGACGCATGAAGTAAACACCGGTGGAAACGCTTGAGGCGTCCCAGGTGAATGTGGCCTGTCCGTTGAGCTCACCCTGGAAGGGGCGGGCGATAACGCGGCCAGTTACGTCGAATATCTCCACCGAGGCCGGTCCGCCGGTGCCGGTAAGGGAAACGGGAACGCTTCCCATTACAGGGTTCGGAGCGGAAACGGAAACGGGAGAACTGACGATGCCCGAGGTGAAGTCCTCTATGCCGGTCATGGGCCAGGTCTTCATTATGACACTGGGGTCGCCGAAGAGGGTGTAACCCTCGTAGTAATACTGGGTTCTTCCGCCTCCGCTGTAGTACTCGTAGACAGCCATGAGGCCCTGGTTGAGGAACCCCTTGGGCCAGTAGACATCGTTGCCCAGGAAGGCTTCAAACTCGCCCCTCTCCTGAATATCGTCTTCGTCCCAGTAAGTATTGGGAACAGAACCCCAGAACCACAGGCCGCCGCGCTCCGGTGTGCGGGTCCAGGTTTCACCCCAGCAGGTTGAAACGCTGAAGTCGCCTGTAACGCAGGCATGGCTGAGAACGCCGGGGAACATACCGTCGTTTGTGAGCTGATTGAAATCACTCTGCTCAAATAGCATATCATACCAGTAGGTTTCAGCACCATGACCACTGAATGTAACCATTGAAAGGCCTTCGTTTATGGCGGCCACGGCATCTGCGGCGGTTCCACCTGTACTGACAGGATACACTTTCGTGGAATTGTAGCTTCTTGGGTCACAATAGGTCTCAATGCAGTAATTATGGGTTCCTTCAGCCACCTGCCAGAAGTTATCATCTTCTGAGGCTATAAAAAGCTGGCCCTGAACCCAGCTCTGCACACCCACCGAGTTCTCATAATCGATAACCCTCTGGGCCATTGTAACGGTTTCGCCGGTGGTGGTAACGCTGAACCTTCCTATGAAGGCGTCGGGAACCCAGCCGCCGTCGTCGAGGCAGGCGTAGTAGAGGTCGGTAACGCCGCCGTACTTCACAGCGGAACCGCCGGGAAGGAACTGGTCGTCGCCAACGAGAAGAACATAGACAACGCCGTTGTCGATGGCGTTCTGTATGTAGTCCTGTATCTCATCGGCGGTGGAACCGGTAACGGAGAGGTCGACCATTTCCACATCGAAGCCCAGTGCCTCTTTGTGGGAGACGAAGTCGTCCATGGCGGTGTCCACGAAATCGCTGTGGCCAACTATGAGGTAGGGGGCCGGGGGTGTGTCCATGGCCTGCTCGAAGGTGCCGTAGTTAACCAGCATGTTCTCGAGAATTCTCTCGTACTGGGAGGTTGCCAGCCTTGAGGCCTGCTCGTAGCTGGCTGCAAGGTCGCCGCCCTGGAACTGAAGCTCTATCTCGGCTCCGGCCAGGAGAGTGAAGCTGTTGTCCTGAACGTTCCAGCGAAGGGGCATGACCTCGACAAGGGCGAGGTTCCTTCCCCGCATGCCGCCGGCGTAGACGATCCTTACCCAGTTCTCAGGGTAGGCGGAGCCGGAGGTGTAGACCTCGGGTGCGAAGCTTACGGTGTATTCGTCCCGGGAGCGGCTCTTGGGAGCGCTTTCTACCGCGGGGACCACCGGAGCGCCATCGTGGGCTATGGTCTCAAGTCTGTTCTCGTTTACCAGGACATCCACCCTGGCGCCAACGGGGATCTCCACCCATACCCTGTAGACGGGGACCCTGGGGAAGCCAGCCTCGGCGAGGTTTTCGGCGTTCTCCATGGAAATGGTGGTGTATGTTCCGCCACGAAGGCTGACGGTTCCGAATTCCGGCATGGCGGAGCTGAGGTTCAGCGTAACACCGGTCTCGGAAGACTCCATAACGGCGAGCCCCGAGGCGAATGACGCCCAGGCGAACACCGTGAACAAAAGCAGAGCAGTTTTCATCTTTCCTCCAGTTTGTTTTCTTTCTTATATCATTGGCCGGAGCCAGGATATCTGGCGTGCATATTTATATACGCATCACCGATAAGATAGTTTCATGAATAGCCGGAGTAAAGGAGGGGGAAATGGCTGTGATAACAAGGAAGCCCAGGGAGCGCCTCATAGCCCGGTCCGGAGCCAGGGGAACCCGGGAGGCTCTTCTTGCCGGCCCCGCCTCCGGCTGCAACAGGTTCACTGTGAAAAGGCTCACCCTCGAGACCGATGGCATAACAGCACGGCTCAGCGAAAAGGCAGGGGCGGTTTACTTCCTTCATTCCGGGGCGGTTACGATGAGCCACGGCTCAGGGGAACTGGATGTCCTGGAGGCCGGCGACACCGCTGTTGTCCACCCCGGGGAGGCCCACCGGCTGCAGAACACCCACGGCGGCAAAAGCACTGTACTGGTGGTTACCCCCCAATGAGATCAGCAATAACGGCCCTTCTTGTCCTTGCGGTACTTGCCCCTTCAGCGGCGAAGTCTCCCCCCCGGACCTCCCCTCCGGGGATAGCCCTGGTCCTTGCCGGGGGCGGCGCAAGGGGCCTTGCCCACATAGGTTTTCTCAGGGCCCTGGAAGAGAACGACATAAGGGTCTCCGCCATCGCCGGGACCAGCATGGGCGCCCTCATGGCCGGGCTCTACGCCTGCGGCTACTCCGCCATGCAGCTCGACAGCCTGGCCAGGTACATGGACTGGAACCACCTCTTCAGCTCCAGCCCGGAACCCAGGCTTACCTTCCTGCCGGACAGGATAAGGGGCAGGCAGGATCTCATCAGTCTTACCCTCAGGGGCTTTACCCCATCACTGCCCGCCAGCGTTGTCTCCAACATGCGTGTGGGTTTCCTTCTGTCGGGGATGACCGGTCCCGCCCAGGTCCAGAAGGGGTTTTCTTATGACTCCCTTCGAATTCCCCTCCGGGTGATTGCCTCGGATCTGGCCTCCCGGGAAAGGGTCTATCTGGACCGTGGACATCTCTGGGAGTCGCAGCTTGCCAGCATGGCCATCCCCGGGATATTCCCCCCTGTGCGGTACGATTCCCTGCTTCTTGTGGACGGGGGCATGTTCGACAACATGCCGGTGGATGTGGCGGAAACGGTATGGCCCGGCCTGCCGGTGCTGGCTGTGAATGTGGGGAACGCCAACCCCATCGAGTACCCGGACACGCCATCCCTGTTCACCGTGACCGGCATGACCTTCTCCGCACTTTCACAGCGGGTGAACGAGTTCTACTACAGGGAACCCAGGTGGCTGTTCACCCCGGACCTCCACGACGCCCAGGTGTGGAGCTTCGATCAAACCGATTCCCTGATAAGCTGGGGCTACCGCCAGGGGCTGGAGTGGCTTTCTGAGCAGACAGGTCTGCCGGTGGGTGCCGGTGAGAACCGGGGCTTCACCCCCCCCACCTTCATACTCCGCAACATAATGTTCTCCGGGAACAGCAGTGTTTCTGTAATGGCCATAGACAGGTGGCTCACCATAGGCTCCGGCGACACCATAACCACCCGCTCCGCCATGGAAGCCGCCGAGAACATCTACGCGTCGGGGCTCTTCAGCATGGTCCGCTTCTCCATGACCCCCGCCGGGCGCCAGGGAAACGCCAACCTCCACTTCCGTCTCACCGAGAAGGACCCCGGCAGCATCGGCCTGGGCCTCTCCTACAACAACGACTTCGGCATGGACGCAAGGATAACGGTGGAACACAGGAACACATTCAACAGGGGCATAACCTCATACATCAACACCGGCGGCGGCAACGGATACGCCTTCGCCGAGTTCAGCAGCCTCACCAACACCCGAAGACGGGACCGCTACATGGGCCTCCGGGCGGGGATCAGCCAGATAAAGGGCTGGGAGCCCGACGAAAGCGGTGAGAACAACCTGAGAACCTGGACCGACCACACCTTCTCCATGGATTTCGGAAGGCCCGTCTCATGGTTCGGCATGATGGAGCTCAGCGGCGGCATACAGGGGAGGAACTACGCCGGAACACAGATGACCCAGTCCTTCCCCCTTCTGACCGTTTCCGTTCTCACGGACACCAGGGAGAACCCCGCAGCCACAGCGCCGGGCACAAGGTTCTACGCCAGGGCCGGGTGGTGCCCAGCCCCTGGCAGCGCCCACCAGTCGGTGCAGTGGGACATCAGCAGACGAAGGGATCTCGCCGGGGAGTTCCAGGGAAGCATCTACACCTGGGGAAGCCTGCTCTGGGGCGATAACTATGAATGGCAGCACGGAAGGCTGACCGCCTCACGGGGAATACCCGGCTACAGGTGGAACACCCTTCCCACCAGGGAAAGGGCAGCCGGGGGTTTCTGCATCTCCAGGAGCCTGGTAGGGCCCCTCTATCTTGACCTGGAAACTGTGGCTTCCTACGACTTCGAGTCCTTTTCCCGGTACGCCGATGGAGAGATCAACTGGGGAATGGGGCTGGCGGCCAGGGTGAACATACCCGGCGGCACCGCAAGCCTGGGGCCTGGCTGGAACGACCAGGGCGAACTGAGGTGGTCGTTCTCCTACGGAAGCGACTACTCCTTCGGCCCCGGCCGCTGAGTGCACCTTCCAGTCTGGACCATTCCATGAGGTTTTTTTCAGGAACCCCCGCCGTTCCATGCCCCTGCCGTGTGGAAGCATGGCCATCATGAGCAGCTGCCCCGGACCATGAATCCGAGGATGGCTCCGTACAGTGAACAGGCCTTGACCCCGGGGCGAAAATCAACCTAATTTGGTAAACGCAGTTTTATCGGGAGGGGGGAAGAATGGCTTCAAGGGAACTCTGGAACAGCAAAACGGCTTTCATACTGGCGGCGATAGGGTCCGCCATCGGGCTGGGGAACATATGGAGGTTCCCCTATGTAACCTTCGCCAACGGCGGGGGCGCTTTCCTGGTGGCATACTTCGTGTGCCTCTTCGTGGCGGGGATACCCCTTTTAATGCTGGAGTTCAGCATGGGGCACAAAACAAGGCAGGCGGCCCCGGGGGCCTTCGCTAAGATAAGGCCCCGAATGCAGTGGTTCGGCTGGTTCGCCGTGGGCGTGGGGTTCATAATCGTTACCTACTACGCCATAATCATGGCCTGGAGCGTGAACTACACATGGGAGGCGGCCACACTGGGCTGGCAGAAGGACCAGGGCCAGTACGCCGACGTGGAATACGCAGTCATGCCCACGGACCTCGAGAACATGGAGGTCCTCACACCGGTTCCCCGGGATCTTTCGGGAACCGCCTTCGTGGACCCCGTGGACGGCACCCGGGGCATTATCCAGAGCAGCGGCACATTCCTGGTGGCCTGGGAGGGGAACCTCTACGCCATGTCCTCCCTTGAGAACGCCGACACGTTCATGTCCTCACCGGGGAATTTCTTCTTCAACGAGTTCTTGTGCCTTACCGGCGAACCATGGGATCCCGGCCCCTTCAGATGGCCCCTGCTTGCGGGTTTCATCATCTCCTGGGCATGGATAGTGGCCTCGGTATGGAAGGGAACGAAAACGGTGAGCAAGGTGGTGTACTACACCGTGTTCATTCCCTGGGGGCTTCTCATCCTTTTCATAATAAGGGGAATCACCCTTCCCGGCTCCGGGGCGGGGATCTCCTACTATCTTACCCCGGTCTGGTCGAAACTGCTGAACGCAGACATCTGGCTTGCTGCAATATCCCAGGTGTTCTTCAGCCTCAGCGTGGGCTTCGCCATAATGATAGCCTACGGCAGCTTTCTGCCCAGAAAGACCAACCTCGCCGGCTACGCCATCATCATAGGCGTTGCCGATGCCCTCACCGCCTTCTGCGGCGGTCTGGCGGTGTTTTCCGCCCTGGGCTACCAGGCAACGAAAATGGGTGTGCACATCACCGAGGTGGCCCAGTCCGGCCCGGGGCTTGCCTTCGTGGCCTACCCGCACATCATAGGGAACCTGCCCGGGGCCAGGGTCTTCGGTGTTCTGTTCTTCCTGATGCTTCTCACACTGGCGGTGGACTCCGCCTTCAGCCTCCTCGAGGCCGCAACATCCGCGGTGAAGGACAAGTGGAAAATGTCCCACAAGCGGGCCAACCTCACAGTGGGCGGCCTGTCATTCCTTCTGGGACTCCCGATGCTTTTCGGCGCCGGTCTGCACATACTGGACATCGCCGACTACTTCATGAACAGCTTCGGCCTCACCCTGGTGGTGCTGGTCGAGGTAATACTCATCGGCTGGTCCGTTGGCGCCGAGGAACAGAGGAAGTACATCTCCAGGAACTCCAGCTTCAGGCTGGGACAGTGGTGGAACATCTGCATAAGGTGGCTTATTCCAATGGGCATCATCTGGATGCTCTTCGACGCCATAATGGCAAGGACCGCTCCCTACGGCAGCTTCGGCCTGAGAAGCCAGGAGTTCATCTTCGGCTGGCTCCTTATCATCCTGCTGCCCATAGTGGGGGACATCATGGCAAATGCGAAGGGTAAAGGGGATTTCCCCGAATAGCGAATACAGAAAAGCGCCCCGGCCGGGAAGGGTCGGGGCGCTTTTTTTTCGCCCTATGGATTCATTGAGGAATTGACATGGGCGCAGTCCACGGTTCCTTCCAGTCCCCGGGAGGGCATGTGAGTGCCGCAGCCGGCAAGGGACAGGAGAAGAGCCGAGATAACCAGATACTTCATTTTCTCTCCTTTCTTCTAATTACGCAAGCCTCGTTTGCCATTATTATATATTGGCAAACAAATTTGTCAAGTTTTGCCTGCGGAATTGCCCCTCGCCCGGATGGACGCCTCCGTCGGATGTAACTGTATCAGCGGGTAACGGTGATGGTAACGGAATAACTGCCCGTGCCGTGCTCCAGGGCGTAAACCCTTGCCTGGCAGGTGCCTCCTCCGGCGATCCTGTAGGTAAGCGCCGGCTGGTCGGTGTACTGGGAATCCCATTCCGCCAGCACCGCCCCGGTGGACACCTCAACGAGCTTCAGCATGGGGTCGAAGCCCTCGGCCTCTATCTCCACCGTAACGTTGTCCAGCGGTCTTACCGGGAAGTCGTATGGATCATAGGGCAGCCCGGTGTGGTTCACATCGGTGAGGTCCCCCGGTTCTATGGTGCCGGTTTCCTCCATCACCATGGGAGAGTCCTCCCGGGCATCTTCACCGCAGCCGGGAACAAGGAGCATGGACAGTGCAACTAGAAGAAGCGTTCTCATATTCTTCCCTCCGTTTTCCTTTCATGGGCCTCCCGGAAGAAACGCCAGATGAAGGGTCCCCCCTGGAAGTCCCCGCATGCCCTTCCTATAACTGATATGGGCAGGTACTGCTCCCCGCCGGGCCACACATGGCCCCCTCCCTCTATGTTCACCAGGGCGGTGGACCTGATGCCGCGGTAGAGGTAGAACACCGGGGTGCACCCGTCCCCGGGTGACCCCTGGGGCAGGAAGACGGTTTCCGGCTGGTTCCCGAAGCTGCCGTTCACCCGCCGCCACATTTCCATGGCCTCCGGTGTTCCCATAACGCTGCCCCTGCCTCCCCGAAAACCGATATCTCCTCCCTGGTAGGGCACCAGCGGGTCGGCGGTTCCCTGAATGATAAGAACATGGGTGGGCACAGCGGGAGCGAACCAGTCGGTCCCCGGGTCTGCTATCCCGGAGCATACCGGGGCGATCCCTGCGAACACACCGGGCATTTTCACCGCCAGGAAGTGGCAGAAGATACCCCCGTTGGACATTCCCGCGGCGTAGACCCTTGAGCCGTCGATGCTGAAACGGGTCTTCAGTGAATCCAGCAGGGCCTCCACGAAGGCCACGTCGGTGAGGTCGTCGGGGTCGGTCCTTCCGTCGTTCCAGTGGCGGCCAAGCCCCTGGGGGTACACCGCTATGAACCCCTCGGTGTCAGCCAGACCGCTCAGGCCGTAGTTCCTCTCCGCACCCGCCGCCGTGCCGTAACCGCCGTGGAACACCATCAGCACAGGAAGCTCGTTGGCGCCCCCCTCAGGCGGGTGCACGAGGGCCGTTCGAGTCTCACCGCCGGAGACGATGCTCCAGACCTCGGTGCCCTCCATGGGATTCACAAAGGCAGTGCCGCAGGAAAGCGCCAGGGCAAGCAGAGCCCCGGGGAGACAGCGTATCATCTTCATCCCTCCACCTTTCTCCTCAGTTCCAGTGTCCGGTAATCGAAAAGGGCTCCCGACTCAACCTCAGCCAGGAACTTCGCCAGTCTTTTGTTCTCCAGAAGTTCCTCCAGTTCCCCGGAATGGGTCATCACCCTCAGGTAGTCGTCTATCATTCCATAGGACAGGTTACGCCTTCTGGCGATGAAGCTTCTCTTCGTCCCAACCCAGCCCCGGAAACGCTCCGCCGCCCGGCGGAGCTTTTTCACACCGGTTCCCCTGTCGCGGTAGAGGGTCTGCATGTCGTCCAGAAGAATTGTGAACTCGTCGTAGAGGGAGAACTGCCCGGCATAGAGGCGGTGGGGAATGAGACTGTCCAGGTCATCATGTTCCCAGGCCTTCCTGGCCCTCTTCCAGAACTCCCGGGAATAGTCCTCCGGGGGCTCTCCCCAGGGGCCGCTTGTTGAATAGAGCTTCAGAAGGGGCTCCACAAGTTCAGGCATGGACTTCCGCAGGGCGCTGAAGAAGAAACCCTTCTGCCTCCCCTCCTTCAGTGTGAGAAGGCCGGGCATTGCGAAGGATGCCCCGGTTCCCCTTACCATTTCCGCGAAACTCGAAAGATCGTGGGATCCGTCGGTAAGGAATGGGATGAAGGGCATTGCCAGAACACCGGTGGATATTCCCCTGGAGGCGCACTCCCTGAGCAGGCGAAGCCTCTCCTCCACGGTTGACGCACCTGGTTCGAGCCATTCCCTGATACCGTCGGTGTTCATCGTAAGGGACACCATGACGGTCACCGGGGCGGTGCGGTTCAGCTTCGCCCAGGTCTCGATGTCCCGCAGAAGCAGGGAAGACTTGGTGTGGATCACCACCGGCCGGCTGCCCCGGGCCAGTATCTCCGCCGCCCTGCCGGTGAGGTTAAGCCCTTCCTCCACCGGCTGATACGGGTCGCTGACACCGGAGGAGATGCACACCGGCCCGGCCTCGCGGAGTTTTCCAAGCTCTTTTTCAAGCAGCTCCGGGGTGTTGGTCCTGGCCACTATGTCCCTGTCGAAATCCCCCTGCACATGGTACTTCTCGAAACGGCCGTCGCAGTAAATACACCTGTGTCCGCAGGCCATGTAGGGGCTGAAGCGATACTTGCCGCCGAAGAGACCCGGCCGTTTCTCCCTCTTCAGGAGCTTTCTGACAGTGGTTCCGGTATAGCCGGCATCAGTCACCGGCGGGCACCTGCCTCCTCTTGTAGACCACCCTTCTCTCCCCCATGTAGTCAAGCATGAAGCGGAAGCACTCATCGTCCTCCCCCAGGTACTCCGCCGGGCTGAGACCGGTCCGGGTGTAGAGGCCGGAGGCCAGGGCATTCACCGCGGCGGTGCAGGCGTATCCGGTGGTGCGGGCCATCGAGGAGGTTTTCGTTGCCCCGTCGTACTGGTCGTAGAGGCTCCAGGACCAGGCGGTTCGCCTGCCATCCTCCTCCCCTGTTATATCCACACGCATCACCGTGAACTCCCGCTCTTCCTCCCCCAGTTTCCAGTTCTTCCCGGAGAAGAGGATCCTCTCGGTGAACTCCAGGGGTGATATCATCACTCCTTGGACCTCCACCGGGTCCCTGCTGAAGAAACCCGATTCCCGGAGCACCCGGACCTTCTCGATGTGGCCGGGCCACCTGAGGGTCTTTTCCTTCATGTGGGGAATCCCCGGCATGGTGCGAAGCAGGGACCTGAGGCCGTCGCTGTTCCAGGCCTCGAGGGTTCCCACACCGGGAAACTCCACCAGCTCAGGGTCGGAGAGGGCAGGGCGGACCACCTGTGCGCCGTTCTCCCTGTACCTGGCCGGGCGCACATACTCCTCTATCACATCGCAGGGGGAGAAGGGGGCCCTGTACTCCCAGGGCCATACCCTCTCGAAGGGCAGCCCCCCAACCAGGCACAGATAACTGTCGACCTTCATGAAGGCGTTGTGGCGGCCGAGGAGCACATTGCACATCCCAGGGGCCACGCCCATGTCCGTTACCGCCACGACCCCCTTCTCCCTTGCCAGGGCGTCCAGGGGCTGTGAGTCCTCCGGGAAGAAGGCTATGTCCACCACATCCTTCCCCTCCTGGATGATCCTTTCCAGGGTCCCGTAGCCCATGAAGCCGGGAACGGCGTTCACCACCATGTCCGCCTCCCGTATCACACGGGCCACGGCCTCTCCACTCCGGAGGTCCGCTGTGACGGTGTCTATGCCATAAAGGGAACCCAGGCGCTCAAGGGCGGCGGGGTCGATGTCGGCGGATACAACGCTGTGGGAGCCGGACAGGTCCGCGGCAACTGCCCTTCCCACCATACCTGCGCCGAGAACGGCTATTCTCATACTGTGCCTTCCGTTGGTGTACGCAGAGGACAATAGTGAAAGCCCGGTGAAGCAGAAAGGGCGCCCCGAAGGACGCCCTTGAAGGTACTGGTTCCTCTAGAAGGTGTAGGTGGCGGCAAGGCTTCCCATGAAGCCGTTGTCGTTTCCGCCGACCATGTAGGGTCCGTCGTGGAGGAAGCCCTCGGTTATGGTTGCGTCTATCATGAAGTTGTCCCAGTGAAGACCGGTGCCGAAGTGTGTGCTGTAGCTGGTGGTGAAGCTGTTGAAGTCGCCCACTGAGTAGTACTGATTGTAGCTGGTTGCGCCTGCGCGGAACACGAGCCACTTGCCTATCTCCTGCTCGACTCCGCCGGTGATCCTGGGAATATGGATGTACATCTGTGCATCCTCATCCTCGTAGTCGCCGCCGAAGCTGGTGGACTGAAGGCCGGCGTACACGCCGAAGACCAGGTTGGTCTTTTCGGCTATCTTTTTGTTGTGGCCTGCGCCGAAGTCGAAGTAGATGCTTGTGGTGCTGTACTCGGCGTCTTCGCCCTCATCTTCATTGTACATGTTCATGCTGGCCGAAATGATCGGGAACAGGTTCATGAAGGCGTCGCCGTGTCCCCTGAGGGATGCGCCGAACATTATGGTACCTTCGCTGGTTTCAATCTCGTTCTCATCTTCGGTTTTCTTGTCGTATCCAACCATGAGGGCAAGGTCGGAGTAGTCGGCGAAAAGGGCCACATCGGTACCCCAGGCCAGATTTACCTCAATGTCCTTCTGTGTCGTTTGAGGGTCTGGAGGGAACTTTGCGAAATCGAAACCGAGAATGAGACCCCAGCCGCCGGGGCTGTAGAGAACTTCGTGGCTGGTGCCTGCGTGGTTCAGCGTTACACCCAGTGTGGTTCCGCCGAAGTCCTTTGTGATACCGAACCAGCCGTCGGAAACGTCGTCTGCGGTCTCGCTGCCGCCGGTGACGAACTCGTAGTCGCCGATGTTACCGGGATAGGCCCACATCTCAAGATAATCGTTTACCAGGAGCCTGGCGTCGCCGCCGAGCACGGTGAGTCTCGGGTCGCTTGCGAACGCAGCTACGGCGAGCAGCGCCATGATGGCTATGACCTTCCTCATTTTTCCTCCTTTTTGATCCACCCCTGCACCACACTGTGCGGTGCATCAAGCGAGTAATATAGTAGGATTAAGGCCATCCGTAAATTTGACAAATAGATCTCCTAATGCATTGCCTTGCAGGACTGTACAAGAGTTCAAGCCTTGAATATGTTAATGCTTATGATGTTAATTAATATGAAATGCCCCCGCAGGCGGGAAGAGTGCAGGATGAAAAGAACCGCAAGAACAGCACTTGAGATACTGGGAAGAAGGGGCTTCAGGTGGCCCTTCTCCCTTGTGTCGAAAACCATTTCCAATATGGTTCGGGGTCTGCCCAGGGGGCTGATAGTGGAGCCCTCCACCGGGTGCACCGGTTCATGCAGGGGCTGCCCCCAGCCTGAAAGCCCGGTGAGCCTGGAACCGAATTCCTTTATGGAGTGGCTTCATGCAAGGCCCGCGGATCATACCACCATACACTTCGCTGGAAAGCATTCAGACCCACTGGCGGCGACAGCCCTTCCTGAGCTTGTCAGTATTGCCAGGAAGCGCTCCTCCATGGTTTCCATCAGTACCATAGGGCTGGGCTTCACCGATGCAACCGCGGGTTTGCCCGTGGACAGGTGGATACTTTCCATTCCCGCGGCCACCGGGGAAAGCTGGCTGGCCCTCCGGGGGAACAGTAGGCTTCAGGAATTCAGGAACAATCTGCGGCGGATATCACTGGAGGGCTGCGGCATGGTGGAACTTGTGCTCACGGTGTGGAAACCCTCCCTGGGGGACACGGAAGCCTTCCTGGAACTTGCCGCCGAGGCCGGGGTGAAGAACCTGAAACGGGTCTTCGGAAGGTTCGACCCCGGGGGAAACCACCTTGGCAGGGTGGAGAACCTTGCCATTGATTCCCCGGACAGCCCCTATCTGCTGGATGAAGCGGGAGTGCCGAAACTGAAGGGTACCCCCGCCGGCTGCCCCCTGGCGGACACCCTGTTCCTGGATGCCCGGGGAACACTGCATCCCTGTCCCTTCTGCTCCGACAATGAGGCGCTGGAGAAAAACCCCTCGAGGGAAGCCTGGCAGACATCGATGAAGTGGAAGGTCCTCAAGGACCGAAGGGAGTTCACACCCTGCAGGTGGTGCCCCTGAGTATTGACGGGGCAGCAGACCTCAGATATCGTTCATTTTCGGGGTACTCAACAACTGTCAGGGAAGCTTGTAAATGCAAACGGGAGGGGTTGTGATGTCATTCTTCGGAAAGCTCAAGAAGGGTCTTGGCATAGGCACCGCGAGTGTAGACCTCGAAGTGCCCGAAAGGGTCGAAAAGGAAACGGGACAGCTCACCGGCAAGCTGCGGATAACCGCAAAGAGCGATCAGACCGTGAAGTCGGTTACCATCAGACTGGTGGAAACCCGGATCAAGGGGCAGGGAAGCGAGCAGAAGAGAAGGGAATATGTCCTGGGGGACATAGAAGCCGCCGGCGAACCCTTCCAGCTCACAGGGGATCAGAAGAAGGAGATCGACTTCACTCTGCCCTTCTCCCTTAACCAGTCCGGTGCGCAGGCACTGGCGGACAAGGGCGGCGCACTGGGCATGCTGGGCAAGGCCGCAATGAGGGCCGCCGACGAAAGATCCGAGTTCCATGTAAAGGCTGTGGTGGACCTTGAGGGAGTTGCCCTGGACCCCACATCGGTCCGGAGAATCAAGCTTAACTGAGGCTTCAGCCGGGCATCATTCAAGGCCGGAGGCGGTTCACTGCCCCTCCGGCCTTTTTTCAGGTATTCCTACAGTGCGAACTTCTCCATGTGTATGTCCCCGGGGGCAACCCCCTCATGGAGCAGCTGGGCGGCCACGGAATCCATCATGGGAGGAGGCCCGCAGATATAAAAGGCGGCGCCCTCGAGTGAACCCATATGTGCCTTCATGATGCCGCAGTTCACCCTGCCCCGCTCCCCGGACCAGCTCCCTGAGGGGCTGCTTAGCACATGAACCACTTTGAACCCGGGGAGGGCATCGTTTCCGGCAAGCTCGGTCAGCTCTTCCCTGTATGCGATGTCGTCTTCCGTGCGGTTGGCATAGAACAGCACAGTATTACCCGAAAAGCCTGAATCCCCCATGTGCCTTATCATGCTGAGAAGGGGAGTAACCCCTATGCCCCCGGCGATGAGGACCATCCTTTTCCCCTGGGGGTGAAGCAGGTAGGAAAAACGCCCGTAGGGCGCCATCAGGGCAGCTCTGTCCCCTGGAGCGGTTTTCCCGATGGAGGCGGTGAAATCCCCGGACTCCTTGATCGTAACCGCCACATGACCCTTTTCCGTGGGGCTCGATGAGATGGTGAAGGGGTGCTCTTCATTGGGAAGGCCCCTGCCCCGGAGGAAGGTAACGAAGAGGAACTGACCGGGCAGGTAGACGAAGGGCTTCTTCCCCGCCGGTGGTTCCATAACTATCTCCCATACATTCCCTGTGATCCGGTTTACCCTGGAAACCCTCCAGGGATTCATTCTCGCGGAGAGCCTCTGGTAAAGGGTAAGATGGAAGTAGGAGAATAGCCCTGTTAAGAGCAGAAGGAACCAGAGGACCTGCATGGAAAGGGAAAGGTACTGCACCTTGATGAACCAGCTGTGCAGGAAACCGCCGGCTATCAGCAGAGGGGCCAATGCATTGTGCATCCGGAGCCATATCTGGAAGGGTATTTTCAGCCCGGCCCTGAACACCGCCCCGGCTCCGTAGATAATGAGTACCGCCAGTGTTATCCTGCCGGCGTTGATCTGCCATGGTGAATCGAAGTTCGTAAACAGGGAGAAGCTGTTCTGGCTAAGGGCCAGCATCAGTGGATGGAGGATGATGAAGACCCCGGCGGTAATGCCGGTTAGACGGTGGAAGGCCAGAAGCCTGTCCAGCCCCGGCCTTCTTTCCATCCACCGGAACCTGGCTGACAGCAGGGGCTGAAAAAGAAGCATGGCGAACCCGGTGACGCCGAAGAACCTCGCCGCCACCAGGAACGCCCCGGCGCCTTCCATGCCCCCGGTGAGGGCCATGAGGGCAGCTGGCAGCAGGGCAGCCGCAATGTAAAGGACGACGAGATACGCCGTCCTGCCGGAGGGGTAACTCACCTGGGTCATAATGACTCCCTTCCCACGGGCAGTATTCGATTGTCACTTGCTCAAGTAATAATACCCAGGGAACCTCCCCGCTGCCAGCCGCCTCCCCCTCTATCCGTGTGCCCTGAACACCTCCGCAATGGCGCTGTCATCACCCTTCGACCCGAAGACCCAGTTGATGGTGAACCGCTGTTTTGTCAGATGGGGCTCGTAGAGGGAGAAGTGGCATCCCATTTCGCCGTAGTCCTCCGCCAGGAGGGCGCCGCTGCCTGAGGCATGAGCCTCGATGAAGGAGCTTCCCTCCTGGACCCGTCCCCACCTGCCCAGGGGCACCCATGCTCCCGCATGGTCACGGCCCTGCTTGAGCCCTGGGAAACATGCGCAGGAGAGACGGGTGTTCTCCCTGGAACCGCCGGGCTGCAGGAAACCCCTGATGTTCGCCTCCCCCTTGGTGTAGCCCCCCTCCGGGGAAAGACAGCAAAGCTCGGTGCGCAGCACCGGAACCCCGGGCAGAAGTACCGCGGTCCACTGAAGCTTCGCGGAGCCGTAGTCCAGGTGGTTCACCTTCCATACCATCCTCCAGCCCCTTTCCTCAACGCCTCCATAGGACCGCTGGTAGGGCTCCACCTCCGGTGGATGCTCCTCCAGGGGGAAGGACCTGTTCCTGGGGTCGGTGAAGTCCGGGTGGATCCCGCCGAACCAGGGCTTCTCCCAGACGAACTCCGAGGGTTCAGGCCTGGAGGCCAGTATGAACTCGGTACCGTCAAGGACCGCCGAGAACACCTGTCCCCGTGCTGCGGGGTCCAGCTTCACGGTGATCCTTTCCCCGGAGATGGAAAGGATTCCTCCTGCCTCCCTGGCAACCTTCACCTGCGAAGCCCCGGTGGTTAACCAGACAGGGACCACCCTCTCTCTGCCGGCAACTGTAAGGGAAACATCAACCGCTCCTTCCCCGGAAAGCTTTCCGGATATGGCTTCCCCGCTTCTGATGGAACCGGAGCACACCTCCACCCCGGGAACGGCGATGGATGCCATGCGCCTGCCCTCCAGTGGGTGTGTAAGTGTGACATCCGCACCGGAACCCATCACCGGGGACAGGTCGTGGGAGGGGAACTCCACCGGGTTCCGCCAGTTCCCTGTTCTCCAGCCCAGGGCATCGGCCTTTGAAAGAAGGGCTTCAGCGCCGCCTGGAACATCCATCATGCAAAAGGGAGGCGACTCGATGGTTTCTCCTGGATTTACAGGGCTTTCTTCCGTACCGGCAATGCCCATCTCGAACATTGTCCATCCGTCAAAGGTGGTCATCGCCGCACGGTTGCCGGCACGGGTCCCCATCCATGGAGCGTCCAGGGCGGGAACACCGGCTGAAAAATCCTCGTCCCGGTCCGGCACCTGATTATACACCTCCAGTATGTCCAGAAGCCCTCCGGCCACCGGGATGAGCCTGGAGTGGGGTCTCAGGTCACCGAGCAAACTGGTCCTGGCCCTGAAGCTCACCCTCTGAACCTCCTGTGTACCGTTCTCCACCCGGGCCCTTGAACCGGCGAAGCCCGCTGGATCAAGCCAGGACTCGAAGCTGAACACAAGTCCAGGCCTGGAGGGCCACTGTGTGCTGCATCTGATGGTGTCTCCCGTTGTCTGGACCTCATACTTCTGAAGGGTCAGGTCGGTGTTCCAGGTGGGTGGCCCGGCGGAGATGAAGAAATGGCCGGTTTCCAGGGGGTCCCCGAAGGCGTCCCGGGTGAATACCTGTGAGTATCCGCCCCTTCTGTTCACGGCAAGCACCCTGTCCCCGCGGATGAGCAGGGCTTTGCGCCTTCCATCAACGAAGACCGGGTCTCCCGTATGTATGCCCGCTATCAGCGCCACTGTTTCCCGGAAGCCGTTCCTGCCCAGCCTGAGGGAGAGCCTGTGCACCCCGGGGGACAGGGGGGGCAGTTCCAGTGTGAGGTTCTGGTAGCATCGGTCATCCAGGGGAACCACAGCATGTGTCTCCCCGCAGCTGTCCACCGAGTATGTCACCTCCACGGAATCCGCTTCTGTCCTCTTCCTTACACCCAGCGTCACACTGCCTGTGCCGGGGGGAAGGAACCGGAAGTCGGACCTGTGGAGTGATACCCCCTCTTCCGCCAGAATTCCCACGGACAGCCTTGTGCTGCCAGAGGTAATCGTGATCCTGTCCGCCGGGTCGCTCTTTGTCCCCGGCAGCCTCACAGGAAGGGGTTTCACCGAGAATTCACCCCCACCCTTTTCGGTAACCGCAAGGGAACCGGCGGCCTCCGCCCGGGCGGAACACGTATCGATCCCCGTGCCCCGGAGGGTTACGAGGATCGGTTCCCCTGTTGTGTGGTCCACGCCGGGGTTGAGGGAAAGCTCCGCGGTGAAACCGGGACGGCGGATCCCCGAAAGGCATCTTCCCAGCCTGTCGAACTCAGCCTGGAACGTGTTGCCGCCGCGGCGGAACAGGTACCTGAACACCTGTCTTCCGGAGGGGGAGGTTTCAGTGTCCGGGGCGGTTTCAATATCCCTGATGAAACACCGGTACCAGTGGTCCTCCCCGATGAATTCCCTGAAATCAGGGTCTCTGAGCAGGGCTGGCATGTAGTTCTGCATGTACACCCTTGTGTCCGGCACCCAGAAGAAACCGGTCTTCTTGTACAGGGGCACCGCCTTCAGGTTCGCAGGCCAGGTGTGAAGGTCCACCCTCTGCTTCCCGGCCTCCGCCGAGCGGGACACCGCGTCAAGAAGGAGGGCCTTCCCTATGCCGGAACCCTGCAGCCCGGGAACCACATTGATCACGCCAATGTAGGCGGCATCGGGCTCTCCGCCATAGCCGCTGGTGCGGCAGTAGCCCACTATTCTGTCCCCGGCCAGAGCCGCTACGGAGAACAGATTGGCCGAAGCCTTCTCCTCCTGGCTGACGCTCTCCGCGGTTATCTCCGAAGCGCCGAAGAAGCCCGGCGGCCAAGCTTCCCGGCTCTCACGCCACATACGAACCAGCGCTGGAATGTCTTCATTACAGAAAGGCCGATAAACGATAGAATCCATAGGATCTCCATTCAGTTGATATTATGCTATTATCTTTATTAATACGATACATCGCCGGAGGGGCATCCACTCTGGATACGCCGTTCTCACCGGCGCGGGGCTCTCTGCCCGCCCTTCTGCATGATGATTCCGAAAATAGGGACCGGCGGTGAAGCCGGCGGACGAAGGGAGGCTGTTAAGCCCGGCACCCCTGCCGGTATTCACTGGATATGATCACTGTACCCTCCCTTCTTCTGTGTCGGCTGAGTGCCGGCTGCGGATAACCGCGAATCGGTATTCCGGAATATATAAAGGTTCCGAATAAACCGGCAAATATTACTGAACGGAAAAGGGGCCATGGAACAGCTATCACTCCATGGCCCCCTGGGACCGGTCAGCGAAGGGGGATCAGTTGTGCTCGATGGTGAGCATTCCCTCGCTGTACTTCTCGTAGGTGTCGTCCTTCACAGGGTCCTTCAGAAGGCCGTAGATGTAGTAGCTGCCCTCGGGAACCCCGCTGCAGTCCCAGTCGTAGTCGCTGAGGTAGGTCGGGCAGGGGACATCGGTGTCTATCAGAACGAGACCCTGGTCGGGATTGGTGTCGGTGTCGTAGTAGAGGTCCACCGTGCGCCCTTCAGGACCCGCTGAGTACCATTCCAGCAGGTAGCTGTCATCGGCTGTAGCCCCCGGAGGCGGAGGCGAGTAGAAGCTCATCCACAGGGGCTCACGGTCGATGATGAGGGTTCCTTCGCTGTATGAGGTGAGGGTCTGCTGGGAGTTCTCGAGCTTCGCGTAGATATAGTACTCCCCCTCGGGGGTGCCGGAGCAGTCCCACAGGTAGGACCCGGCATTCCACTCAAGCCCCGAGGTTATGAGTTCCATACCGTTCCCGGGATTGTTGTCGGTGTCGTAGTAAAGGCTCACAGTACCGCCATAGGGGGTGCTGGCAGCCCACTGGATGGTGTATTCGTTCTGTGCGTAGGCACCCCATGGCGGCGGCGCTGTCACTATTATGTAGTTGTATTCGTGCTCTATGCTGAGGGTGCCGTCGCTGTAATCCCCGGCAAAGCCGTCGGTGCCCGGTACAGGTGGGCCGTCGTCGGGGTCGTAGATAGCGGCGTACACATACCACTCGCCCTCGGGAACCGCCACTGTGTTCCAGTCGTATGAACCGGTGTTTGAGAGAAGGTCGGCTAGCTGGGTCATGCCGTTGCCGGGATTGGTGTCGTCGTCGTAGTAGAGTGCCACTACGCTTCCGCCGCCGCCGGATGCGGTCCACTCCACGGTATAGCTGCTGTCGGCGGTGGCGCCCGCCGCCGGTGGCGCGGTGACCTCCATGGAGTAGCCGGAGTGGTTCACGCTGAGCATGCCCTGGCTCCAGGCGCTTCCTGAACCCCTCCATATCTCCGGGTCACGCATTCTCTCGTCGGAGACGAAGCCGTATATCCAGTAGTCGCCGTCGGGTACACCGGAACAGTTCCAGTTGTACTGGCCTGAGTTCCCCGTACCCTGAACGATGGTGTACATGGTTCCGCCGGGCTGATTCGAAGTGCTGTAATAGAGGTACACCCAGGCTGAACCAGGGGCGTCGGTGGTCCACTGGAGCATGTATTCCTCGTCGGCGGTGTCCCCTTCGGGGGGTGGAGCTGTGAAGGAGAAGGAATACTCGTCTTCGTGTATGATGGTCACCCGACCGGCACTCCAGTCACTGCCCTGGCCCCTCTCGGCAAAGGCGGCGTAGATGTACCAGCTTCCCTCGGCCACCATCCCGGTGTTCCAGAGGTGGGAACCTGAATTGGAAACCCCCATGGCCACCGGGTAAAGGGTTGCACCGGTGGTGTCCGCGGCGTAGAAGAGATCCATCGTGGTGTTGGAGGGGGCGTCGGAGTCCCACTCCACAAGGTAGCTGTCGTCGGCCTGTGCGCCCTCTGCAGGCGGTGCGGTTATGGTGATGTACCAGGGGAAGTCGTGGCTTATCGTGAGGGTTCCCTGGCTGTAGCTATCCGCCAGAACGGCCCTGCCTGTGGGAAGCACCCTGGAGAGCATCCCTGAAAGTGCCCTGCCGCCGTCGGTGGGGGCCATGAGCTGGGCGTAGATGTAGTACTCCCCCTCGGGGGTGCCGGAGCAGTCCCATGTGAAGTAGCCGTCGTTGAAAGCCCCGGAGGCTATGGGCTGCAGACCGCCTGAGGGTTCGGTATCGGTATCGTACCAGAGGGTGACAGTGGCCCCTGAGGGGGCGTTGCTGCTCCACTCGATGGTATATGTGTTGTCGGCGGAGGCCCCGGCGGCGGGGGGCTTTTCAACCAGTATCCAGGGGTCGGGGACATGGTTCACAACAAGGGTGCCCTGGCTGTAAACGGTTACGGTATCGGTGCCACCAGCTATCATGCCCTTTATGCGGTATGTGCCATCGGGCACCGGTGTGCAGTTCCAGAGATACTCGCCGTTGTCGGGCTGATCCAGGGCTATCTCCACCTCTCCTCCGGGGAGAGTGTCGGTATCGTACCAGAGGCTAACGAGACCCTGATCGAACCCCGATGAAACCCACCGCAGTGTGTATGTCTCGTTCGCTATGGCACCCTCGGGGGGCGGCGCTGTAATGGTAAGGGAGGGTTCCCCTCCGGAATGATCCACTTCGAGGGCACCCTGGGACCAGCTTGAAGCGGTCTCCATTCCGCTTGAGATAACCGCCCTTACCAGATAGGTGCCGCTGGGCACCTGGGAAAGGTCCCACTGGTGGGAACCTGATACGGAGAGCCCTGAGGCTATGAACTGCTGCCCGACAGGGCTCTCGACGGTGTTGTAGTAAAGGGAGACGCTTCCTGTGCCCTCCCCGGCCCAGCTCACGGTGTAGGTGTCGGTGGCGTAGGCTCCGGAGGCCGGCGGCGCGGTAACTGTCACCGAAAGGGCGTCGGAGGGCCCGGATGTGTCTTCCCCGCAGGAGAAGAGCAGTACGCAAAGAGCAGCTGTGAGGAGCTTCCTGGTCACTGTGATACCTCCGTGCCGTTCAGATTGTGAAGGGGAAGGAATACCGGTATCTCATCGCGGTATGGCGGGACCCTGGGCTGGTAGCCCGGCCCCTTGGGGCCGTCGGTCTCAACTGGACGGCCGGGGTCGCGGCCGTTGATCGCCCCGTGTGTAACATCCGGCAGCCACACATCGGAGGAGAAGAACCTAAGCCTGTCTATGTTCCAGCCGCCCAGGGTTATGCTGCCATCGGAGGTCATCCTCCAGCGGAAAACAACGGTCCTGTTCGGGCCGAAGACCGTTTCCGGAAGGGCGTCGACCCTGTACCTGTAGTGGCCCCAGCCGGACTGAACGGAATTCACAGTGCTGAATGTGTGCCAGTCATCGAACTGATGTGGGGCTATTTCGCTGAACCTCGCCGCCTGCACATAGCCATAATCGTATCCCGATTCGAACCGGGGCGAGGCGTAGAACTCGATGTAGGCGAAGGTGTCGTAGTTGTCCATTGTGTACACTATTGGCGGGGTTATAAGGGCGTTGTGCTGGTTGTCCTCATACTGCAGGTCCCATATGCCCCATGTGCCCATATCGTTCCCGGCCCACCTGGAGCCGTCGGGGGTGCTTGTGGGGTCGTATGAACCGGAATTGACCCAGGTATAGGCGAACCAGTCTGCCTTTTCCGGTGTGTAGCCCCACACTATCTGTGGCCAGTCGGCCCCCGCCCGGCTTCTGGTGTAGTCGAGCTCCCAGCCCGTGTTGCTTGAGGAGCCGGTGGTTCCATAGTTGAACCGCAGGCGCACCTCTTCACCGGCATACTCGGTTATGTCGATAACGGAGAAGTTCCACACACCTGAACCGGTGGCCCCTGTCCAGCCGGGCTCGTTGCCCAGTGCCGGGACCGAGGCGGTGTAGTAGCCCCAGTAGGGAACGATAAGGTCCCAGTTCTCACCGTTGTCACGGGTCATCTTTACATTGCAGCCGTCGCCGGAGGTGCCGAAGCTGTACCTGTGGAAGAAGGCAATGGCCATTCTCTCCCCGGGGGCGTAGCCGGTGAGGTCAATCACCGGGCTCTGGAGCCATGACCGGGTTGGAGCGGCCTGGTAGCTGCCGCTGCCGGCGGTGGCATAGCACCAGTTGCCGGAATAAGCTGCATGGTTCGAGGGCTCCCACTCGCTGAGGGCATAGCCTGGCCATGGGCCGTGGGTCCAGCCCTCCATGCCCCAGCCCATCTCCTCAACGGCAATCTGGTCGTAGGCTATCCCGTTCACTGTCATGGGTTCGGTGCCCCTCTGGGAAAAACCGATGAGGAAATTGGAGCTGAAGGGCACCCCGGCGTTACGGGCGGCCTGGCTGAGATCAAGTGTGGCCTCGGTCCAGTTGGGGAAGCTGGCCGGTGCGGCGAGGATCCTGTTGCTCATGTCCCAGTAGCCCTCGGTGCCGTTGGCCACCACGACATTGTCAATACTGATGCCGCCGTAGTAGTTGGCGCCGGCTGTATTAAGGTTGCCGCTCTGGGCGAAGATCAGTTTCGTGTTGGAAAGGTCATAGCCAGCCGGCAGCATAGCGTCGATGTCCACTGTGACCGTTGTCCAGGAACCGGCGGGATAGGCACCCGGATTGAGGTTCTGCTGGGCCACCGGATCGCTTGTTATGCCCCCGGTGCCTATAAGCCCCACGAAGGCGGAGTTTGGCGAACCCCTGCTGCACATGTCGAAGGAAAGCTCGATGTCGGAACTTCCTGCGTAGGCGGACAGGTCCATGGTTACCATGACCCTGCTTGTCCCGGTGTAGCCGTAGCGCCGGGTGTCGAGGTTGAGGTAGTTGCCGTCGGTGGGATAACTGCTTACCACCTCGACCCGGCCGTAGTCGTTGGACCAGAAGGTCCAGTTCCTGGGAAAGAAGCCGTCGCGGAAGCCGCTGAAATCCTCGTTTACTACTTCCACCTGGTTATCAGGAACCCAGACAGGAAGGAACACGCCGTCCTCATAGTTCAGCACATCGTTGAACTCTTTCCAGAAAAAATGAAGCCTGAGGTCGTCGGAATACTCGTCGTATGCTGAAAGGTCAACGCTCCAGACCGCCATCTGGGCACTGTTCCCGGTCTTGTGGCAGTCGAGTGCCAGGCAGCTCTGGCCTTCATAGGCGTCGCTGTCGGTCCAGCGGCGTATCCTGCCGTAGCCGTCGTCTTCGATGTACAGCTCCCAGTTGTTGTTCCAGGACACCGGATCCTCGAAGTATTCGGTGATGATGGGCACCCACATGTCCCCGGCCTCCATGTGGTCCTCAAAGGCGAAGGGGGTGGGAGTCTCGAAATCCTCAAGGAAGATCACATGCTCGAACCTTGAGCCCTCCCCGCCGCCGTATTCCAGGAAAAGGTCCCTCAGCATGGCGGGATCGCCGGCGGCGGCAAGGTTGTACGGGGCGGCTGTTCCCCCGGCGGAGGAGCCTCCTGCGGTGAGTGTGAAGTCTATTCGGCGGACCATGCCCGGTTCGTCGGCGGTCTGCCCGGCGGCGTCGAAGTACTGGAAGACGGCCTCGCCTGCCACCGGGGCCATGAACTGGGCGCCGGAGGCGTCGGCAATGGTTACCGTGCCGTTCTCAGAAAGTACGGTAACCGTGTCTTCCGGGCCGAAGGACTGTGGATCGTTGAGGTTCGCCACGAAGGTGAACCGGTTCGCCTCGGCGGTGATGACAGGCTGCCAGGCACCGGGGAAGACTTCCCCCATGTAGCCTGCGTTGGCCAGCAGCGCCTCGAGACGGGAAGCCTCAAGCCTGGTTTCAGAAGCAGTAGCAGCCATTTCCATGGATTCGGCTCCCCTGGTGGTTCCCTTCACGAAGAAGAAGACCGCTGCCAGTATGATGCCGATAACCGTGAGGGCCATAAGCACCTCGACAAGGGTAAAGCCCCTGGTAGTTCTCACATCAGCCACCTTTCAAAAAAGGAATGATCTTTATTACAGGAAAATGCTTGAATCCAATGATTTATGAAGGAATGCAAGAAGAAGCCCGGAAAAAGGGCAGGGGGAAAAACGGACCTGAGACGGGGACTCGGATGGGATGTTCCCCCGGACAGGGAGTTACTCTCCCTCGGATCCAGTTTTACCTCCGCCGCAGACATCTACACACAACTCCTATACATAAAATGAATCGGGATAGGCCACGATGGATTTATTCCAATTCATCCAAATGTATGATAACCCCTTAAAGTCAACGGCGTCAATATGATGAAAGAGGCTTTCAAAGGAGCTTCATGGAAGGCTCAGGGGCCTGAAAGGAACTCCTCCAGGAAGGCAGAAAGCCCCTCGGTGCTGAACCTGTGCTCACCGGTGAAGGTGAACAGTTCCACGTCGTAACCAAGGGATGAGAGTATGGAATCGGCCTCGAGGGCGGACTGGTAGTTCACCACCCGGTCCTGTTCGCCGTGGATTATGCGCACGGGAACTGAGGACGCCAGGGAGAGCTCCTCCGGGCTGAGGACCGACATGTCCAGCCAGCCGCTGAAGGGGGCCAGGGCGGTGAAGCGTTCCGGGGCGTAAAGTCCCGTGAGGAATGTCATGCCTCCCCCCTGGGAATAGCCGAAAAGATACACCTCGGACACGGCGTATTCCTCCTCGAGGGTGTCAAGCAGGGAAAGCACATAGTTCCTGGAGGCTATGGAGGATTCTATACGAGATTCATCGTTAGAGCCGGTGAACCATGAGTAGCCCAGGCGGCCGCCCACAGGGAATGGCACCGGCCCCTGTGGCACGGCGTATATGCAGTTGTAATCGCCGATCACTTCCCACAGGTCGATGAACTGCTCCGGAGATCCGCCGTAGCCGTGTATGCCAATGACCAGGGGCACCGGCCCTGAGCCGTCATACCCCTCGGGCACCCGTACCCTGCAGGTGAAGGGGGCCCCTGCGTAGAAGGTTATCTCCTCCCCCAGTCTCTCCTCCCGTTCAGCGGCCAGCTCCGACAGGCTGTCCACCAGGGAGGTGAAAACAGGTTCTTCCCGAACTGCGTCGAAGTCCGGGTCGTCGTTTATGTGGCTGATGTTGTCAAACCCGGCGTTCCATGCGAACCCCAGGTAACGGGCGGCCAGGTCGGCCCTTTCCAGAAGGCCGTAGCAGCAGGCCAGGTTGTATATGGCGGAGCTGTTCCCGGGCTGCTCCCGGAGACCGGTGAGGTAGTACTCCGCAGAGGCTGCGTAGTCGGCTTCCCTGTAAAGGGAGTCCGCCGTGGCGAACAGATCGTCGGCACCGGTCGTGGATTCCAGGAAGGCCCCGGCTTCCGGGTCGAAAACATCAATGGGGGCTCCCAGAAGAACCACAGCAAGAATCAGATGAATCATCAGTATTCCCTTCGCTGGACTGTTTGCCCTTACAATACAAAAATCCCGGAACGGGTGTTTCCCGCCGGGGATGTTCAGATTATGCTATGCATTGAAGCGAATCACTTTGAAACACCGGAAGGGCGGGTTTCATGTCTGTTGTTCTTCTCCTTCTGACACTGGGTGCCGGCGGGTTCATCACTGAATCGGTCAGCCTCATATCAAGATCGAATGGCCTTGAATACCCCGAAAAGGAAAACGGAAGAACCGAATACGAGATGGCGGATGTGAACGGCGACGGCCACCCCGACATCGTATCCCTCGGCGACCACGCAAACCCCGGGGGCTCCTCGGGGCAGCAGGGGATCATGGTCTGGTTCGGCGACGGCCAGGGCAACTGGACGGTGGCCAAGGAGGGCGGGTTCGGGTACGGCGGCTGCGCACTGGGCGACCTGAACCTCGACGGCGTAATGGACATCGCCTTCGGAATACACCACAACTACGCCGGGGGGCTTGGCAGCAGGCTCATAGAAGCAGCCCTGGGCAACGGAACCGGAACCGGCTGGACACAGTACAGCACCGGGCTGGCGGAAAACGGCGAAAGCTGGGGGATGTTCGCCACCGACCTTGCGGATTTCGACAACGACGGCCTACTGGACATAATCTGCCAGTCATTCGGCTCCGGTAACGGCGTAAGGGTTTACCGGAACAATGGCGACGGCAGCTGGACACAGCACTGGTCGCTTCCCGGCAGCAACGCCAATTACACACTGGAAACTGGGGACTTCAACGCCGACGGAAATGTGGATTTCATCTGCACCAGGTGGGGAGACTCCCAGAAGACGAATGTCTACCTTGGCGACGGCGCCTTCGGCTTCACAAGGCATCACGACGGCATCCCCGGGGTGGATGTCAGCGCCGTTGACACCGGCGACTTCAACAACGACGGCAGGAGCGACATACTGGTGTCATTCTACGGCGACTCCGGGGCAAGGGTGTATTCCCTTAACGATTCCACCGACCAGTGGGAGGACCACTCCGCGGGCCTTCCAGGGGGTTCCGGCTGGGAAATGGTCCAGTTCGGCCACTTCAACGACGACGGCTTCCTTGACCTGGCGCTCTACTCCGCCCCCGACGGCATACTGTATCTCGGAAACGGCCAGGGCAACTGGACCCCCGACGCAGAATTCAGCTTCTCCACCCCGGGCTACTACTCCGCAATGCGTTCACATACCGACTTCGACCACGACGGCAGGCACGACATCGTTGTGCAGGCCGCTGAGGGATCGATATACACCTACACCAACAGGGTCATGGCCCTGTCACCCTGGCAGGAGCCCGGCGAGCTTTCCCTGCGGCTGCTCTCCCCCATCGGCGGAGAGTACCTCCCGGCGGGATCCGCCAGGTTCGTCAGCTGGCTCACGGCGGTGCCTCCGTCGCTGGGACAGGCTTCAATAACACTGGAGCTATCCCAGAACGGCCCCGACGGGCCCTGGGAAGCCTTTGCCCAGGGGATCCCGGACAACTGCAGGTACCAGTGGACCCTTCCCCAGATCAACTCCACGGAATGCAGGCTCCGCATAAGCGCCTCCGCCGGCGGCCAGGAGTATCAGTATGTGTCCCCGGGGGACTTCACAATTGCCCAGCTCACCGGCACATGGGAAGGCAGCGCGGCGCCTGTGGAACCCATTTCCCTGGGGATATATCCGAACCCGTCTGTATCCGGAGCAACGGTTGAAACACAGGGAGTACACGCCGGAGCCCTTCTGGAGGTTTTCGATGTTTCCGGAAGACTGGTTCAGAGGAAGGCCCACGAAGACCGCACCACCGTGATCGACGCCCTTCCTCCCGGGGTATATGCGGTGGTTCTGTCATCACCGGGGGGCAGGGGAACAGCCCGTCTGGTACAGCTCTGAGAACCGCAGCTAAGCAGTTGCCCCGCAACATCCTCATGCGGTGTTAGTAAAAACGGGACCGTAATGCTATAATTGCGGCAACTTTTTCAAGGAAGGCACGGTCCCGCTGATGAACAGAAACACAAGAGCCTGGTCCATCGTACTGGCCGGGGTTGGAATTAACCTCTCCTTCGGTGTGCTCTATGCCTGGAGCATCTTCGCCGCCAATCTCCGGGACGCCTCCGGCTGGAGCGGCACCCAGGCGTCACTGCCCTATACCACCGCGGTGGCCATGTTCGCGGTGATGATGATCTTCGGCGGAAGGCTGCAGGACAGATACGGCCCCAGGGTGGCGGTTACACTGGCGGGAATACTGGTGGGGGCGGGAATGGTGCTCAGCAGCATGTTCCCCACTGTGACCGGACTGGTGCTTTCCTTCGGAATACTTTCCGGCTCGGGAATAGGTCTCGGTTACTCAGCCACCACTCCGGTGGCGGTGAAGTGGTTCCCCCCGGAGAGGAAGGGGCTTATCTCCGGCCTCGTCGTGGGCGGATTCGGAGCCGCCACCATCTACATTGCTCCCCTCACCAATTATCTCATTGAAAGCCACGATGTTTTCACAGCCCTGCGAATACTTGGAATATCCTTCTTCGTGGTGGTGGTGGGCCTGGCCCAGACACTGAAGAACCCCGATGCACCGGTGGCTCCGGGTAGAGGTAAAGTTCGTGTCGGAGTCCGGGAGTACACCTGGAAGGAGATGATCCGCACCGGGCAGTTCTATCAGCTCTGGATAATGTTCCTGGCCGGTTCCCTGGCGGGACTGATGATAATAGGGCACCTCTCCAGCATAGCCAGTGTACAGACCGGCAGGAACATCGGGTTCCTTCTGGTGGCCCTCATGGCGATCAGCAACGCCCTGGGAAGGCCCATCGCCGGCTCCATCTCAGACAGGCTGGGCAGGGCCAGGACCATGATGATCCTATACATCGCACAGGGGACCGTTCTGCTTTTCTTCTCGAAGTTCACAGGCTTCGCCAGCATACTCTTCGGCGCCGCAACGGTTACCTTCGCCTACGGCGCCATGCTGTCGGTTTACCCCTCGGCGGTGGCGGACTTCTACGGAAGCAGGAACCTCGGCCTGAACTACGGAGTTCTCTTCACTGCCTGGGGAGTGGGCGGGCAGATAGGCCCCATGATGGCCGGACGAATACTGGACGCAACAGGGGGCTACTCCGGAGCCTACTACACCGCCGCAGCCCTCTGCTTCGTGGCGGCGGTTATCGGGTACACACTGAAGCCTGTCAGGAACGGAGATTGACCGCCGTCTTCCCTGCCCGTATTCTATGAAGCAGAAGCGCCCATACCGCGGTTCCCCGGCGGAGGGAGGTACCTTCAGTGCTCAGAAGGGGCGGCCGGCTTTTTATCAGCCATTCATCCGAGGACAGAGAGCTGGCTTCCAGCATAAGGACCAGCCTCTCCCTTCTGGGTGTTCCCTGCTGGATGGCTCCCGAGGACATACCCCCGGGGTCTGACTGGGCTGAATCCATAATGAAGGCCATCGAGGGGGCTTCCGCCCTGCTTCTGGTGGGAACCGGCTCATCCCTCTCATCCGGCCAGGTAAGGCGGGAGATAGAACGGGCCTCCACCGGTGAGGTGCCGGTTTTCGCCGCTGTCTTCGACGGCTCCAGCTTCCCCGGTTGGCTCAGGTTCCTCCTCTCCGGAGAGAGAATGTTCTTCTTCAACAGGAACGACATCCCCGGGGCGGCCCTTTCCATAATGCTCATGCTTCAGGACTCCGCTGTTCCGTGCTCCGGGGGCTGGAGGGCGGCGGCCTTCTCCGCCGAGGCCAACTCCGAGGATGTAATACCCTGCAGAATACAAGGTTCCCCCTTCACAGGCGAGCTCCGCTCCATCCATGTGCTGAGGCTGCGCATAGGGGGAAGGACCCCCCTCTGGCTCCAGACCGCCCTGCTCACAGCCGCCGAGAGGATATGCAGGGGGTTCGGCGCCATACCGGTTCCCACGGCCCTTCCGGGAACCCTCTACATCTTCGACAGCGCCGCTCCGGGACGGGCACGGGACAATGCGGCGGGATGCGCCCTTGCCCTTCAGGAGTTCCTGGGGGGAGAACATTCCGGGGCCGACGCGGGGATAGGCCTGGACACCATCGACGCAATATCATCCTTCGGCCCTGCCTTCATCAGGGAAATAGAGCCTGCGGTGAAAAGGGCCTGCGGCCTTGCCGGCGAATCCAGGGGGAAGGCCCTTGTAACCGAAAGGTTCAAGTGGAAGAGCCAGCATCTTCACCGCTTTGCCGAGAACCACTCAGGCGGGTTCACCATCACAGCCGGGCCACCGGAAGCCGGGGAACCGCCGCACCCGCTCACAGGAAGGGAAACCGAGCTGGAAGCTCTTCTCCGGGAGGCCAGGGCTCTGAAGTCCCTTCTGAGGGAAGCCGACTACGGCGGAATAAGACACAGGATCACGGTGATAAGGGGGAGCATGGGAATGGGAAAGACCCGCCTCGTCCGTGGGGCGGCGGATGCCATAAAGGATGATTTCACCGTTCTCACCGGAAACCCCGTAGGATGTCCCTGGCTCCACGATTCCCTCTGGGGATCCCTCCTGAGGAACGCCGGCTGGGAAACCGACGAGATGTCCGAAGCATGCCGGAAGTTCATAGAGCTGTACGGCGGAGAAACCTCACCTGCCCCGGCGATAGACGAGCTTCCGGACTTCAGGAAACACCTCTCGATGGCCCTTGCCGTCGCCGCGTCCTGGAACCCCCTGGTGGTGATACTGGAGGACATCGACCGTGCGGACAGTTCCAGCATCCAGACATTCAGGGAGATCATCGGCTCACGGGTCTTCAAGATGCCGGTCCTGTTCATCGCAACCTGCGAAGATCCCCCTGAAGACCTGGGCGGAAGGGCCGCCGATTCGGTCCATTCGCTGGAGATAACACTGGGACCCCTTTCACGGGAGGCCTCTGAAACGGTTGTGAAGCATATCCTCCAAGGGGACACCGCCGGGGTGGCACCGGAAACCATGGAATACCTTCTGGACATGGGAGGGGGCAATCCCTTCTTCCTGGAGAAGACCATAGCCCATGGATTGAAAACGGGGGTACTGATCAACGACGATAACGGTGTGCTCCGGCTGATCAGGGAACCCGACCGGATGCCGGAGGTGATAAGGGCTTCGGTCCTGGGAAGGCTTTACAGGCTGTCCAGAAGAACCATCGACATAGCCAGGGCAGCCTCGGCGGTTGGCGGCCCCTTCACTCCGACGGATATGGACAGACTTTTCGGGAACCACGCCGGAGGGGTGAAGGTGGCGGACATTCTTGCTGAACTGGAGGGGGAAGGATTCATCACCAACCTGGGCAACTCCTTCTCCGCAGAGTACGTTTTCACCCGGGAGCACGAAAGAAGGGCAATTCTCGCAACTGTACCCCACGGGGACCGGAAGCGTATTCAGGAGGACACCGGCAGGGGGATCAGTCCGGGGGTTCCCTGAACCAGAAAACCCTTCCATAACCGCATTTCTTCATCAGTTCCAGTGCCCGGGCGACATGCTCTTCCCCCCGGTTGCCTCCGATGGCCCTGCCCAGTGCGTAATCCGACGCCGCAGTGAGAAGGGGCCTTCGCAGCTCCCCGGCGGCAAGTGCAGCCCTTTCCGCAAGCTTCACCGCCTCGTCCCTTCTTTGCAGGGCCAGGACCGCCCGGGACATGATAAGGACAGATTCGACCTCTTCATAGACAAGGGTCTTCCCCTCAGGGGCACAGGTAACCGGGGCGCAGTACTCCACAGCCTTCTCCGGCCGGCGGGACATGAAGGCTTCCATGGCAAGACCGTTCAGCGCCCGTCTTTCGATGGCCGGCAGCCCCTTCTCCCCGGTGATCAGAAGGCATCTTTCCAGGGTTTCACCGCACTCTTCGTGACGGCGGCACTCGAGGAGGGCCCTCCCCTTTCCCTCAAGCATCCTTGCCATCCAGTATGAGTCACCGGTATCACCGTTCAGCTCCATTGCCAGGTCAAGCTGTTCCAGGGCTTCTTCAGGAAGCCCCCGCTTAACCAGGCAGCTCGCGAAGTTGCATCTGGCCTTGTACTCCCCTATTCTGTTGTCGGACTCGACATGGAGTTCAATGGACCTGCTGTAGTCATCCACCGCCTCCTGGGTCCGGCCTGTCTTCAGAAGATCGTTCGCCCTGTTCCCCAGGCCGATGGCCAGCATCCTTATGTCGCCGGTCTTTCCCAGGAGGCGAATTCCCTTTTCATGTGCTTCAATGGCGTCGTCAAGGCGTTCCAGAACGCCGTAGACCGTTGCCAGATTGGAGTAGACGGCTCCCTCTCCCTGTATGAACCCCGTTTCACGGAATGCCTCGGCGGCCTTACTGTAGTATTCGATTGCCTCATGGAGCCTCCCGGTTTCCCTGAAAAGTATCCCCAGGTGCATCCGGGTTATGGCAATATCCCGCCGGGAGTTCAGCTCCTCGAACATTGACAGTGCCCGGAGATAGAGCTCCTCCGCCTCCTCCGCCCTGTCCCTGAAGTCGCTGACGATTGCGGCCAGGTCGCCCAGAGCCTTTGCGGCGGTCTGTCTGAGGTTTCGGGACTCAGCGATCTCCGCCCCCCGGCCCACCAGTTCAACCGCTTCGTCGTACCTGCCCTGGTGCTGCCTCATTCTGCCCTTGGAACAGAAGAAAAGGGCCTGCATGTCCGGCAGGTCGAACTCTGTGGCAATGTCATACAGCCTTTGGAGGACTGCCTCTTCCTCGGGGATCCGGCCCATCCGGTTCAGCGCGTCCTCCCATATGCTGAGTATCTTTGCCAGCACCGGGGCGTTGCCACGGTGCAGACCTGTCTCCCCGATGAGTTTTTCAGCCTTTTCGGCCCAGTCCAGGACCGCGGTGTTGTGAAAAATGGAATAGATGTGCTCCAGATAGGCCATGGCGTGGGAGAGGGCGTTCTCCGGGTTTCCCGATGCCGCCCAGTGCCCGGAAACCTCACCTGAGAACCGTGGGTCTCCCCGGTGTCTCTCCTCCAGAAGGACCGCCGCTCTGAAGTGGAGGCCCCGACGTGTTTCATGTTCCATCCACCGGTATATGCCCCGGCAGAGAAGGTCATGGCGGAAGGAGAGCAGATCAGCCAGGGATGTCTTCCTCCTTAACAGGAAATCGTCGTCCTGTATCCTGCTGTCGGTATCAGGGCCGGGGGGAACCGACGCCACCGCCAGGACCAGTGGAACCGCCGCCTCTCCCCCGAGGACCGCCAGGGCCATGAGTATCTTCTTTTCCTCCCCGGGCAGCCTCCCGAACCGTTCAAGAAGAAGGTTTTCACCATCCATTGGAGAACCGGAGCCGCCACCTTCAAACCCCGCAAGAAGCTCCAGTAGAAGGGGCTTCCCCATGCAGCGATCCGCCATGGAGAAAAAACTGTCCCCATTACTCTTTCCCCGGCCCATCAGCCGGCTCAGCAGTTCCGAGGACTCATCCGGAGACAGGGGAGACAGGTCTATCTCCAGGGACTCAATGCCGCCGGCGGCGGGTATCCTCACCGGTGTGAGGTCCCATGCCAGGGGTCTGTAGGCAAGAACCATCCTAACCGGGGTGTCCGAGAGACTTTCCAGTATCATCCCCAGTATCTCCAGGCTGCCCCGGTCCGCCCAGTGAATGTTGTCCAGGAAGATCACCGGGGCCCCGGAACTGGAAATAAAACGGATAATATCGGCCAGGAAGCCAGCCACCCGCACCGCAAGGTTCTTCATGTCGGCTGGCACCGGTGTGGCATGGGATACTTCCAGGGGAAGAAGCCAGACCGCTTCATCAAGGGCTGCACCGTCAACTTCCCCGGCTATGGCCCGTGAAATGCCTCTGCGAAGCTCCTCAGTTGATGAGACCTCCCCGGCGACGCCGGTGAGGAACCTGGCCCAGAGCATGTAGTCTACGGTATGGTCCTCGGAGCCGGCGGAGACCCTGATGCTTCCCCGGCGGTCAAGCTGAATGAAACGGGAAACCAGTGTGGTTTTCCCCATGCCAGCCTCTCCACTGACCCCGGCGAGAACAAGCCTGTCCCGGGGCTGGAGCCCTTTGGCCAGCCGACGAAGCTCCTGCTTCCTGCCCACGAAACAGGACAGCCCCGACGGGGCACTGGAACGGCGTGGGGACGGGGCGGGGACATCCATTCCTCCGCCGTGCTCCAGGAGGAGTTTCCCCGCAAGGCTGTGAGCGGCGGCTTCCAGCTGGTCTTCCCCGGCGTTGAGCCACTGATGGTTCGATATGCTGAAGCTCAGCCAGTCCGGCAGATCCAGCTGTTTCAGGAACAGGGGAAACACCGGTGTTCCTGTCCTCAGGGCGCGGTTGACGGATCTCCGGACGGACTCAGACTCACAGGCTTCCGGTGAAAGGAGCAGCACCAGTGCCCCGGGGCTTTCGCTTTCCCCGGCAAGACACTGCATCCGGCGGGACTCCAGTATTTCCCGAAGCCGGGATGCCTCGGCTGAGGCGTCGGAGGCGGAACAGAGTTCGACGGTAAGCATGTGTTCCTTCAAACCGGGTTCACTGCCCTTCGCCAAGCCAGCCCAGGGCCGCCTCCAGCACTTCGTCCCTGTCCGCCTGCAGACCCTGAACCGTGGGAGCAACCGGGAAGTCCGGCGATATGCCCCGCCGGTGGACCGGGGTGCCGTCGGGGTGCCAGGTTCCCAGCCCGGTGAAGCCCGCTTCAATGCCGCCGGGGAGGATGAACCGGTTCACGGCGTCGGGGGCGCCGCCGGTGGTGTCGCCGAAGACCCTGCAGCCCGGGGCCAGGTGCCAGGCCATGACCTGGAGCTCGGCTGCACCGGTGGTCCTGCTGTCAACCAGCAGAGCAACCGGCCCGGTGAAGGCCGATGCCCCTCCCCCGCCTGCTGGGACGGATCCCAGGTAGCGGAGTGTTCCCGGGGCTTCGAATGTGCTTCCGGTGACCCTGCGAAAGGCCACGGCTTCAGGCAGAAGGAACTCGGCCATCTCATAAAGGACATCCTCAGCGGCATTACCCCGCATGTCTATCACTATTCCGGGAAGTTCAGAGAAGTTTTCCCGGATCATGTCCACATCGGGTGAAGAGAGCCTTGAATCGTCTATGAATCCGAAGCCTGAACTCATTATGTAGAAGGATTCCTCCCCTGTGGGCTCCAGGCGGATAACCCGGCTCTGAAGGGCTTCACCCGGCACTCTTCCAACGGAGAGCTCGAACCGCTGTCCTCCCCGCTCGATGATAAGGCTGGCGGTTTCAGATGAGCCCCGAAGCAGATATTCCCCCAGGGTCAGCTCCGCCGCCCCGGGGGTGGAGCCGCCCACGAATGGCCTCAGCCTTTCCGCAACGTCCTCCAAAGGAGCTCCGTCCACGGAGAGCAGCACGTCTCCCCGGCGCAGCGGGGTCTGAAGCATGGATTCGTGGAGAAAGCCGTCGATCACCCATCTGCCCTCAACTGGAACAAGCCTTACCGGCAGATGAAACCTTCCATGGAATGAGGTCATCTCCGGGGGCTCGTTCAGCATCTGGCACCGGCTGTCCCCCAGGGTGGCCAGCATCCGCTTCACCGCAAGCTGGTATTCCATGGCACTGCCGGCGGAAACGAAGTAGGGCAGGTTCAGGGCCAGAAGCTCACCCCCGGAAACCCCGGCGGCCTGCCTGAGGGGGTACCAGTATTCAAAGAACCCGTAGAACCTGTACAGAGAAAGCAGGCGGTAGCCGCCGTCGGGAAGGGCGGGAAGGCTGTAGTCCTCTTCATTTAATACCGGGGGTGCACCCCGGCGGACATAATGGCTTGCCCCGGTGTGCCGCCCCTCAAGGACGGAGTTCAGCAGGAAAGCAAGTGAATTCCCGATCTCCGAGCCCTTGATCCAGGAATGATCCGCTGTGAAGTGAATGGAGTCCTCAGGCGGAGGGGACAGCTCCACCGGGGGAAGGGGGTCCACCGAAGGCAGAAGCCCCATGAGCGCCGCCTCCCTCTGGGGCATTGTGGTGGCCTCCAGAACAGAGGGCAGGACCCTGAACATCTCGTGGTCCCAGTTCACCTCACCGGAGCATGGGAGGGGATGATGGTACTTCAGGAAGGCCCATACCCTTCCCAGCAGCTCCAGGGATTCCATCTGGAAGGGACTCAGCTCCTGGAACTCTATGCCTGAGGAGGATTCGGTGACCATGCTCCCCGGAACATCGGGAACCACCTGCTGTTCGGCGTCGGTGTCGACCTGGGAAATCAGAAGGACCAGAATGGCGCAGCAAATATTCATGATACCCCCTTCATGAATCGGTTGCCGATAACACGTAGTGGCGGAGGGGAGGTCCCCGCCGCGCAGGAGGTTGATCTATCCTACGATAGTGACATGGCCCGGGAGAAACAATGCTGGCCTATTCCCGGGGTATCTCAACGAGCCAGATCCTCTGATAGTCCGCGGGGTTCTCGGCGTAAACAAGCATCCTTTGGCCACGGACCCTGAAAACCAGCTGTTCCGCAGGGGGAAGACCGGGAAGGGTGAACTCTCGAAGAAGCTCTCCGGAGGGGGAGAAAAGAAAGAAGCTCACTTCGTCGGTGTCTCCCCGGAGGACCCACAGCCGCCGGGCGTCGTCCACGGTCATGGAGCGGACCGGATGCCGGAAGGGGAAGGGATCGCAGTAAACATTGTACTGGGGATCTCCCATCTCCATCACGGTGAAAAGCGCCGCGTAGTACTCCCGTTCCTCCTCAATCTCCGCCTGGGTCTTCTCCACCGCGGGAAGGTCCAGCTCGATCACCGAAGCTGGTCCGGGAGCGGGGGTGCCGTCGGGTGAGCCGGGAAGGGGATAAACGCCAATGCGGAATTCTCCCGAGGAATAGGGTGCCGCATAGACAGTGCCGTCGGAGGGGTCAACGGCCCAAGGGCACTGCAGCATCGTTTCCATGAGGAAGCCGCTGATGGATTCAACGTCCAGAGGAGCGGTGGTGGAGATGTACTTATGGTCCGGTTCCCAGCGCATGGGGAAATGCCCTATGAAGGTCTCCAGCTGGGGCGCACCCTCGTGGTCGAGGATGGCGGTGCGGCTTCCGGCATATCCGCTGTCCCCCACCATGACCATGCCAAGGGGAATGTTCTGTCTTATCTCGAAATCCAGCCCCAGGTACTCCCCCTGGGGGCTGAAGCGCATGAGGCCGCCCTGGCTGGGGTCCATTATGCCGAAATCGCCATCGGGGAAAAGCAGCATGCCGTAGGCCTGCACCACCTCTCCCGGACCGCTGCCGGGAGCTGATATATCCCGGAGGAACTCTCCGGAGGGGGAATACACCCGAATGTTTCCCATGGCCCTGTCCAGCACAGCGAACCCGCCATCCGGGAGGAATTCCATTCCCATGATGGCACCGAAGGTGTAATTGGGGTCGCCGAACTCTACACCTATCGTGTCCAGTATGGTGAGCTCCCCGGAGGTCGATGGGGCTTCGGGGGATACCTCGCCGCAGCCTGTGGCGAGGACGATTGGAAGGGCGAAAAGCAGCTTATTCATGAAGTGTCCTCCTGTCATTCGAGAATGTACGGGAAGAATATATCGAAGACGGAAGGGGAGCCGCCTTATCAGTTGCAGCCGCAGTAGCTCATCATGTGGACATCGTTGGTGAGGGCCAGAGCCGCCCATTCTTCAACGGGGAAACACACATTGCCCTCTTCGGACCCGTACTTTTTCTTCAGCTCCTCCTCCAGCTCCAGGTTCAGGTCGAACACACCGATGCCCCTCATTGCCCATCCCTCGAAAAGTCTGGTTGCCGCCGGCCGGAAGGAGATGATCTGTATCGTTTCATGCCTGGTATCCCCGGCGATCTTCATGAAGGTTTCGTTCAGCTCCCGGAAACCGCCTTCGAGCACCTGCAGGAAATGGGTGTCGGTTGCCAGCAGGGCTCCGGTTATTCCGGCGGCCTTGTTCAATTCGCTGCTTTCGTGAAGAATGGTCCTTACCGTTTCCCTGTCGATGGATCCTCTGCACCTGCTCTTGTAGATAAGCCTGAACATTCTAACCTCCCGGTTAAGTTCTGTGAAAAGTATAAGGAATCGTCCCCCGGGAAGAAAGTGTGGAAGGCATTGCTCAAGCAGATATTGTTGATTTTTCTGTATATTCGGCTATATTACCGTAGCCATTAAGAAGGAACACCGGAACCTTTTCCCGGTATTGTCTGTAACACATTTGATGATTAGAATATCTGAGAGCGGGGGGATTTTTTGAGATCACTGAACTGGTCGCACGCCCTGATAGGCTTTTTGATAGGGGTTGCAATAATACTCTATCTCAGGGGAGAAAAAGGCCAGCAGGAACCGGTTCAGTATCAAACCGAGGTTGTGGAGGTACAGACAGAATGACTGAGAAGGTAGTTTCCCTGTCCGGGGGGCTGGTGCTGGGAATGGCGTTCGCCCTTCTTCTCGGCGTCACCGCCTCGCAGAACAGCACTTCGTCTGTGAACATCGACTATCCATCGATGTCCAGTCTCATCGGAAACAACGATTTCCAGAGCTACAGAACCTCCTCCCCCGCCCCCCAGGCAAGCGACACAACCCCGGTCATAAGCGTATCTCCCCCGCCAAGCCAGGAAAACACCGGCAGAATAGTAAGAATAGCCACCGCCTCTGAAACCGCTCAGCCCGTCACTGCCTCCGCGGTCACCGTAACAACGGAAGAGATCGCCCTGAAGGGCCATGAACCCGCTGAAACCCCCAAGAACACCGGCAACCTTCACCATATGAACCTTCTTAACACATACACCGCCAGGTCTTCGGAAACATCCACCTACGCCTCGGCGGGCTTCATTGCCGGCCAGTCGGGCAACTTCACCGCCATCGCCAACGGCAGCTCCCAGGGCGGCCAGGGCGGAAGCACCGGCAGCCAGCCACCGGTGGCTGACAACAAGCCACAGGTGAACGGCTCCCCCGCCATCGCCCAGAACAACCCCCAGGGCGGGGAACAGGGCCAGGAAGAGGGCAACGACGAACCCGCCATCGCCGGTTACAACCCCCGTCCACCGGACTCCATGACGGAGAACGGAAACAGGGCCCACACCAACCCGGTGAGGCCGGAACCCAGGGTTAACTTCCATGAAACGGAAGAGGGCCACCAGGGCGGCGGCGGAGCAGCCGAGAACCAGCCCAGACGCCGGCCGGAATTCGGTTAGGTCCGGTCCAGCACCCTTCTCACGGCCCTGAGCAGTTCCTCGGCGGAATAGGGTTTCTGTATAAGTGTCAAACCATCGTGCAGTATGAAGTTCGTGTGTATTGCGTTCTCCGAGTAGCCGCTTGAGAAAAGTACCGGCACATCCGGGTTCATCCCGTGTATCCTTTCCAGCGCTTCCTTGCCGCCAAGGCCGGGCATTATCACGTCCAGAAGCAGCAGGTCCGTTTCGGGATTGTCCCTGAAAAGGGCCACGGCCTCCTCGCCGTTCTCAGCCTCAAGAACCGTATAGCCGCCCATCTCAAGCATCTGTTTCGCAAGGTTGCGCACCATGCCGTCGTCCTCGGCAATAAGTATGGTCTCAGTTCCGCCCACCGCGGCGCCTTCAAGCCTGGCCCCAACCTTCCTGGCCCGGAGCTCGGACATTGGAAGATAAACCTTGAAAAGGGAACCCTTCCCCGGTTCGCTGTAGGCGTTTATCATTCCCCCGTGCTGCTTCACTATGCCGTACACCGTTGCCAGGCCGATTCCCGTGCCCTTCCCGGGCTCCTTCGTGGTGAAGAAGGGCTCGAACATCTTTTCCAGAATCTCCCGGGACATCCCCACCCCGGTGTCAGTGACAGACAGCAGCACATACCTCCCCGGTGATGCCCATGTGTGGGTAACGCAATACTCGGAATCGATGAGCACATTCATTGTCTCTATGGTGAGCACACCCCCTTCGGGCATGGCGTCGCGGGCATTCACACAGAGGTTCATCACCACCTGCTCCATCATGCCCGGGTCGGCGTTCACGGAACCCACGGCGCTTCCCGGCATCCACTCAAGCCTGATGTGCTCCCCGATGAGCCGCCTGATCATCCGAAGCAGGTTCTCCACCAGCTCGTTGAAATCGATGGACTGCAGGCTCATCACCTGCCTCCGGCTGAACAGGAGAAGCTGCCGGGTAAGGTCCGAGGCCCGCCTGGCTCCGGAAACTATCTCAGCTATGCTCTGCTTGTTCTCGGTATCCTCCAGGGAGCTCTGAAGCAGCTGGGCGTGCCCCATGATAACCTGCAGCATGTTGTTGAAGTCGTGGGCTATTCCACCGGCCAGCTGGCCTATGGCCTCCATCTTCTGGCTCTGGAGCAGCTGCTTCCTCATCTCCGCCCGGTCATGTTCGGCACTGACCCTTGCGGCCCTTTCCCTGATGGAAGCCAGGGCGTAGGCGATGTCACCGGCCATTTCCGAAAGAAGGGAGGTTTCCTCTGAATCCATGGAAACCCCGTCTTCGAGGCACACCGCCAGGAAGCCGTAAAGGACACCGCCGTGATCCAGTGAAGCAGCCAGGGAGCCGCTGCTTTCGCTCAGATCACCAAGGGGGCACCGTGAGCAGGCGGACCTGTCCACCATGGAGCAGGAGCCGTCTTCGGGAACCAGGGCGAAGCAGTCGGGGAAATCCCCGGAGGCCAGCATCTCTTCAATGCCCGGGGACCCGGCTGCAAGCCCCGCCCGGCTCCAGGAAACAACAGAGCCGGTTTCGTCAACGGCAACCAGAAGTGCGGAGCGGTAGCTCCGCTCGTTCACCAGGAGTTCCACGGCGCTGTCCATCAGCTCCCCGGCGTCGGTCTCCCTCACGATGAGCTGGTTGATGTCCCTTATTGCCCTGAGCACCCTGTTCAGGTGTTCTATGCGGTTCTCGTAGTTCTTCAGGGAGGTAATGTCCTGGAAGGAGCCCTGCACCTTGACCACCCTGCCGTTCTCCATAACAGGCCGGCCGATGGTGCGCACCCATTTCTTCTCGCCGGAGGGGGTCACAAGCTCGAGGTCGAGGTCGTAGGGGCGCCCCTCCTTCACCGCGTCCCTCACCGCTCGAAGTATTCGCCGGCGGGATTCGCCATTGTAAAAGCCAAGACCCTTCTCCAAAGAGGTCTCCTCGTCGGGTGACAGGCCGTGTATCCGGGCAACTTCGTCGGTCCAGGTTCCCCTGCCGGTTTCCGGGTCGAACTCCCAGCCGCCAACAAGGGCTATGCGGCCCATCTCACGGAGAAGGGCATCCCTGTAACGGGCGGTCTCCTCGGCCTTCTTCTCCTGCGTGATGTCCTGCAGGTAACCGGCCACGCGGACCACAGCGCCCTTTTCCATGAAGGCCCTGCCCCCGGTTCGCACCCACTCCACATCTCCTGTGGCGGAGCTGAACCGGCATTCCATCTCGTATGCCTCGCCGGTTTCCACGCATCTCCGAAAGGCCTCTTCGACCCGCCTGCGGTCTTCGCCGCGGTAGCATTCCAGGCTCCTGTTAATGTAGCTATCAATGTCAGCGGGCTCGAAAACCGGTTCATAGCCGTGTATCCGGAAGGTTTCCTCGGTCCAGAACATTGTCCCGCTGGAAATGTCGTATTCCCAGCCCCCCATGCCGGTGATCGTCTGGGTGGTCTTCAGTATGCCCTCGCTCCTGAGAAGCTGTGCCGTCTTGATCCGCACCTGCCTCCGCATCAGCCTGAGCCAGAGGAGCACCAGGCCCAGGGCGAACAGAAGGGGCACCAGGAACACCAGGGAGCTTTTCAGCACCGCCAGGAGAGAGGGGGGCTCCCGGTCCACATAGTCCCCCATCCATTTCTCGAAGATCCTCCTGTAGCCCCCGGTTTCAACAAGCACCCGCAGCCCTTCGCTGAACTGGGCCTTCAGGGCCAGGTTGCCGCTGGCAACGGCTATGCAGTAACCGCCGGAGTATATGGGAGTGCTGCCCAGGGAAAGGTCCCACCCGTTCCTCTCCATCAGATACCTGGCGGCTACCATGCCCACCAGGGCGCAGTCGTACTCGCCGGATACCACGCCGGCCAGGGCCTCCTCCTGGTTGGGCAGGAAGGATGTCCGGTCGGTGAGACCGTGTTCCGTGATGAAGTCGTGCATTATGTCGCCACGCTCCACCGCCAGGGAAAGCCCCCGGAGGGAATCAACCGATGATGGCGCCTCGCCGCTTCTCACCACCGCCACATAATTGACCACGGTGTGGGGCTGTGTGAAGTCGAAATACCTGTCCCGTGAAGGGGAGTAGAACATCCCGGTGATGGCGTCGATAGTGCCGTTCTCGAGGCCGGTCATCACCGATGACCAGTCCCCGAGCCTTATCTCAATGGAAAGCCCCGCCTCAGCGGCTATGGCCCGCACTATCTCCACATTCATGCCGGTGGGGTTGCCCAGGGAATCCAGGAACTCGTAGGGGGGGAAGTTCCTGTCCCCGCCCACAATGAGAGTTCTGCCACTTGGTATTTCAAGGTGGGCGAACCATTTGGCGTGGAGATGGGCATAGGTGCCGTCGGCCATCATCAGGGCAAGCCCCTCGTTGAGAAGGGCGAGCAGCTCGGCGTTTCCCTTTCGAACCGCAAAGCAGAAATCCTGCCTGAAGTCCATCAGGGGCCATTCCAGTACCTGAACGTCAGAAAGACCCATCTCCGCCGTGAGCCTCAAGGCCACCAGCCTCTGCATCACAACGGCATCCACCTGGCCGGCGGAGAGCATTTCCAGGGCCTCCTGGAATGTTTCCGTGGGTACGAGGTCAGCCCCGTAGTCCCCCCGAAGCATGAACTCCTGGGCGTTGTCTCCGGCCATCACACCCACTGTGAGCCCGCGGAGGTGCTCCACGGACCTTATGGTGTCGCAGTCGGCCCGCACCACCACGGCACCGTGGAGTGTCATATAGGGGAAGGTGAAATCGAAGAAGGGCTCCCGCTCGGGGGTTCTGCCCACAAGGGGAAGGCACTCGATCTCCCCTGACTTCAGCAGTTCCATTACCGAAACCCAGGGGCCGGTTACATAGGTTGCCTCCCGGCCCATGGAGGCCAGGGCGGCATCCAGCAGCTCCACGGAGAAACCGTCCGCAGCACCTGAATCGTTCACGAAGGAGAAGGGGGGATAGTCAATCTCGCAGCCGGAAAGCACCGGGGCGGCTCCCATCCCAGCCGCTGAACAGAGCAGCACTGAAAGAACCAGAACCCTCATGAACACCCCCGAGCGGCAAGAGATAATCTTACGATATCCTATGATACGCAGGTGCCATTTAAACCGCAACCGTGGGGGGGGGGGAACAGCAGTCTTGACGCCGGGAGCATGAAGAGGGTATTAACACCGGAACGAAGAGAAGGGAGGGCAGAAGTGGCAAAGGCAAAAACAAAGCGAAAGAAGAAGAAGTCCGGAAGGAAACCGCCTGTCATCCTCACCCTTTTCCTCGTCGCCGCCGGTCTCTATGTGGCCGCCTGCGGATACCTCTATGTTAAGCAGCGTGATTTCCTCTACATCCCCCCGGAGGGCTCCCTGCCCACCGGGGAACAGACCCTGGAGATACAGGGGAACGGCGTCACCCTCAAAGGCTGGGTGGTGAACCCCGGCCGCGACCACGCCATTATCTACTTCGGCGGCAACGCCGAGAGAATAGAGAACAATCTTGCGGACTACGGCGACCTCTTCACCCACCACACCATCTATTTCATGAACTACCGGGGCTACGGCGAGAGCACCGGCTCCCCAACGGAGGAGGGTCTCTACTCCGATGCCCAGTCCATCTACGACCATGCCATAAGGCACCACGAGAACATCACCGTAATCGGGCGCAGCCTCGGCACCGGCGTTGCCACCCACCTCGCGGCAAACCGCCCGGTGCGGGCCCTGATACTGGTCACCCCCTTCGACAGCATGGTAAATGTGGCCCGGTCCATCTATCCCATCTTCCCCATAAGCCTGCTCCTGAAGGACCGCTACGACTCCGCTGAAAGGGCACCGGACATTACCGCCCCCACCCTCATCCTCATCGCCGGTAACGACGAGGTCATCCCCCGAGAATCTACCGACAGGCTCATCTCCGCCTTCTCCCCGGCCACGGTTCACACCGCGGTTATAGAGAACGCCACCCACAACGACATCCAGAACTACACCGAGTACTTCATGAGGATACGGGACTTCCAGATCACCGGCCGCTAAGGCCATCCGTAAATTTGACAAATAGATTTTGTAATCACTTGTCTTACAACATTATAGTTCGGGGCAGGCCTTGTTTCTTGAAACATAGGGCTGCGTGCTGTTTATTCCAGTCAAACTGTGATCAGCCGGGGTGACTCGGCAACTGCAACTCCCAGCTGAAGGGTATTTCGGGTTAACCACCAGGACCTATATATTAGGGGAGGAATTCGCCCGATGGCATTCCTTTGGACACTTGAAATCAATGAAAGGAAGGAATCAGTATGACAGCTATTCACAACCGGGGCAAAGCCCTCATGGCGTGCTTCATGGTATTAGCCGCCTTGGCGGCAGCGGGCTGCGGAGACCCCGAGGCCATGATAGAGAGCACCGTTGAGAACCTTGTGGAAGCGGAGAACGCCTCCATCGAAGCCGCCGCCGGGGAGACCTCCACCGGGGAGCCACAGAGTGAAATCACCCCAGCCACCCTTCCCGGCGGGGAATGGCCCGGGGAAATGCCTGATTATGTCCCGGGGCTTCCAGGCGACATCACTGATGTGTTAACCCTGAACCCCGAGCCCGAAGCGGTGAACTACACCATATCATATGAGAATGTAACAGGGATCACCGCCGATGAATACGAGGCTGAGCTGACCTCACTGGGATGGTCCATCGACATGATGATGCCCATGGATGGTGAATGGATAATCCAGGCCAGCCGTGACCAGGAGGCCGCCATCATCGTAACCGTGTCCGCCGACAACTCGGCGGTAATGAATGTAAGTCTGTTTTAGGACCGCTTGCCGGAAGGGGGAGAATCCGGTTCTTCTCTGGGCTCCCAGTGGGAAGGCCAGGGAACTTCATATCCGCCGGCTGACAGCTTTTCGTAGAGATCTGTGAAACCGTCAAGGTTGTTGTTGCCCATCTTAAGCTCCATAACTGTTTCATAAGACTGCCGGAAAAGGGCTTCAGCGGCTTCACCATCGCCCTCCAGTAAGTTCAGACAGCCAATGTTCGCGAGTATTCCCGCCAGGTTATCCCTGCTTTTCAGTTCGCGGAGTATTCCAGCAGCCTTGACATAACTCTTTCTGGCCTGGCTGAAATCTCCCCGTTCCCTGTGGATGTTGCCGATGTTGGACAGGGTCAGCGCTTCCATGGATCGGTTGCCCGTTTGCAGGTGGATCTCCAGAGCCTTCTCGTAATGCTCCATTGCCTCCTCAAACATTCCCTGGTCGGAGTAGAGAATGCCCAGATTGCTGAGTATGTATCCCTCCAATCGCACATCACCGACCTCACGGATTACGGTCAGGGCTTCTAAGTAGTTCTCCCGGGCTTTTGCGTAGTGTCCAAGGTTCATCTGAAGGATGGCGATGTTGCACAAAAGAATCCCCGAGGAACGGCGGTTGCCTGTCTCTTTCTGTTTAGGGATCGACCTCAGGTAATACTCTTCGGCGGAATCAGGGTAGCCCATTGTCAGGAGAAGAGTACCCATATTGGCAAGGATATCGGCCTCCGAGCGGCGGTCGCCTACCCTTTCGGCTATGTCCAGGGCCATTTCATAGTGGTTTCGGGCTTCCTGCCAGGCACAGTGCTGCTTGTGAAGGATACCAAGGTTCATCAGTATGATTCCCTGGGAGCGCAGGTCCCCCACCTCACGGTGGATCTCCAGGGCTTGTTCAAAGAACTGCCTGGCGCTTTCGGTTCGCATCTGGTTTGTATCCAGGCTGCCAAGGTTGCCGAGAACTATCCCCTCGAATGCCCTGTCTTTGGCCTTTCGGGCATACTCCAGCGCCCTCTCCAGATTCACTCTTCCCTCTTCAATTCCGGTTGTTACCATGTCCAGGGCTCCCTGTTTTTTCAGGGCGATGGCCTTGAAACGGTCAGAACCGGTTCTCTCAGCAATGTCCTGCATTCGCTGTATGGTTTTCCGCTGCTCTTCTCTGTCCGCCAGTATGTTCTGGGTCTTCTCCCTGTATGACAGCAATTTGAAGATGCCTTCATCCAGTTCTTCACCGCTCTTCGTTTCCTCAAGGAGTTCCTCGAGCCTTACGGAGAGCCCGAGAGCTTCTTCGCCATAATAGTTGTTCAACGCTCGCAAACCCCACTCGATGGCAGCGTCAAATTCTCCCGCCCTGTCGTAATGGTGCGTCAGGATTCCTGCAATACGGTCAAGCCCGCCTGCATACATCTCACGCAGGGACTCGGCGGCGGCTTTGTGAAGTTTCTTGAGGTTCTCCTTCAATATGCTGGAATAGGCGGTGTCATGAACCAGAATGTGTCTGAAGGCATACATCTTGTCGAAGGCGGCTATCTTCCGGTGAAGCATCTGCTTCTGTTCCAGCCCATCAAAAACATCCAGGTGGCACCTGGCAAGGTATAGCCTGTTTACCAGCTTCCAGTAGAGTTTCAGCTGAAACTCAACCCCCAGCACGGAGGCATTCTGAAGAACGCCCCGCCAGCTATCCGGAAGCCTCTCCAGGCGCGACTGAATAAGCCCGACAAGGCTGTCTGGAACGAACAGGCCGCCCGCCGGAACACGAAGCCCCCATTCTTTTTCGCCCTCCATCAGCACACCCCGCTCGACCAGGTCGAAGATCAGCTCTTCCAGAAAAAACGGGTTCCCGCCTGAGCGGGAAAGCAGAAAGCTGCGAACTTCCTCGGGAAACCGAGACACTTTTTTATCGCTGATGGTCTCAAGGAGCCGCCTGATAAGATCCACCGAAGCGGGCTCATCCACCTCGCCCAACTCCATGGATTCATATACCGCAAGGGTGGAGTTCACATCGAAACGAACACCTTTTCCGTCCTTACCCTCGGGTCTGGAAACCAGAAGGAAAACAATAGGGAACTCTGTGGTGCAGTTCTCCGCCAGAAACCTCAGTATCTGCCTGTCAGATTCCTCCATCCAGTGGAAATCTTCGAGAACCACCACAAGCCTGTTCTTTTCGGAAAGAGACTCAAACAGGTTTCGGAATGCGATTTTCGTTTCCAGACGGATACCCTTTTCGTCCAGGTTCTCAAGTCTGCTGTCGTTGCAGGGAATGGAAAGCAGCCTGGCCAGGAATGGTGCCGAATCAGCCAGGGCCGGTGACCCTCCAAGCCTCTGCAGGAACTCCTCATAAACAACAACGCTGCCCGGCTGTATAACCAAAAGGTCCTGAAGGAGGGTGGTCCATACCCAATAAGGCGGCTGGGCAAAGGAAAGGGTCTGACCCCGGAGCACCCGGCAATCCTCACAACACCGGCGGGAAATGAATTCATGAACAAGGCGTGATTTGCCTATCCCCGCTTCACCCCATATTGCCATGAGAATGTGCTCCCCGCCGGAGCGCTGCCTCTGGAGGAGGGAGTCCAGCCGGGCAAACTCCTCTTCTCTGCCCACGAAGGGGGTGAGTATGGACAGTATCCTGGAACCAGTGGGGGTATCGGGAAGGTCAGTCAAGAGGCAAACCCCAGTGGAGTGCTCAACCCATGAATACTGCCCCCGTAAACCCCGGGAAAATGCTTCGGTGGCCAGGAGGGAACCGGAAACGGTTTCCGCCATTTCCCGTGCGGAAAGAAGCACCTCTCCGTGGGCTATGAGTTCCTGGTCATCAACCCACACCATTCCCGAGGCTATCCCCAGACCGAAACTCACGGACAGGTTCCTGGCATGCAGAAGGGAATCAAGTTCATGAAACCCCCCAAGAAGCCCCACGGCGCAACTGAGGGCCCTGTCGGCGTCGTCCTCCCGCACCGTTTCCAGTCCGAACACGCACCGGAATCCGGATAGGGAAAGCCCCTCGAGATAGCCGCCGTAGAACTCCGTGAACTTCTCCACAAGGTTAACCACTGTTTTCTGAACAGCCATTCTTACCGATGAGAAGGCTTCCCTGTCGGAAATTTCAGCGACAATGTGAAGTACGGTAACCTTCCTCCGTTCGCCTGGCAGAAGCCGCTCGGAATCCCCACCTGAAGCATCAAGCTCGGCGGAAAGGCTTGCCAGATCGTCGGCGACCATGGAAGAGAGGGCGGCGAAGTCCGGTGGGGGCTCCCCGGCTGAACAGGAGGCAGTGACCGCCCTGAAAAGCTCTGTAAGCCGGGTGTCCAGGGAAACATCTGAAGCGTCATTCCACTGATGAGCGGAAATGTAATACTGCATCCACTTGGAAAGTTCGATGCTTTCAAGAAAGAGGGGGTATATGGGAATACCCCTGTCCACAGCCCTTTCAAGCTCTCGGCGCACCTGCGGCGATTCATTGGAGTACCGGGATAGAAGCAGAACCATGCCGGAAGAGGAGTCAATGCCATCTATTATGGACTCGGCCCAGTCAGCTGAGGGCAGTATGTCCCGGGGAGCAATCCAGCACTGCTGTCCCCGGGACTCGAAGAAAGAGACCACATGGGACGCCACATCCCTGTCCCCGGAAGCGTAGGAAACGAAGAGTGATTTCGGTTTCATAATATGCTCCGCTAATCCATTTGGCTGTGTGGTGTTCAGCTTTTCATAACAGGCACTAAGTATATAAACGAATGGCGCAGAAGGCACCCTGCGGATTTACCGGGAATAGAGAACAGAAAGTGATAAGCTATCTGGGGGAGGTGCTGCCGTTCACATTCTGTCAGGGCTTTGGTATCCCGTTATAATTCAGCGGGAGGCATAACCATGTGGCTGAAAAGGCTGTTCAGGGGGCGAAGAAAAGGTATAGGGCTTGCCCTGGGCGGCGGCGGAGTGCGGGGGCTGGCCCACATTCCCTACCTTGAGACACTGGATGAACTCGGGATAAAACCCGTGGCACTGGCGGGAACCAGTATGGGGGGCATAATGGGCGCCCTTTACGCTTCAGGCAAGACCGGGGCCGAGATCAGGAAGATAGTCATGGAAAACATCATCACCGAAGACGACGGCATAAGGGAGGTGTTGAAGAAGAGGGGGGCCATCCTCCGGTGGCTTGGGGCGGTGAAACCGTCCTGGAGCCCAAGGGGAATGCTCAGGGCCGACGGCCTTGTGAACGACCTTCTGGACATGATGGAGGCGGAAACCTTCGAAGACCTGAAGATACCCCTGTCCATAATAGCAACCGACTTCAATACCGGGGAGCCGGTGGTGTTCCATAAGGGCGACCTCCTCACCGCCATAAAGGCAAGCATGGCCATTCCAGGTGTGTTCGTTCCCGTGGAGCACAGGGGCAGGATCCTCGTTGACGGCGGTGTGGTCAACAACCTGCCCTATGACATACTTCGGGGCAGCTGCGGCTATACCATTGCCGTGGATGTATGCCCCAGAACCCATCAGGGAGAGGCAGAGCCCCCGAACATGCTTGAGGCCACCGTGGGCATGTTCGACATGCTCATAGGCAGAATAACCGACCAGATGATGCAGCAGAACCCCCCGGACCTTTATGCCAACCCGGAGATCACCGGTGTGCGGATACTGGAATTCGACAAGGCGGGAAAGGTTCTCCGCCAGGCGGACGCAGCGGTGGGAACATTCCGAAGTCAAGCGGCCCGGCTCTCCGGATAGAAGAGGGAAATGAAAACCGCTCAAGGGTGTCTCCGTGCCCGGCCCGGCTTTGCCTCCCCGGTGATTTGTTCATATCATACGCACTGAACAATCACTGACAACAATTCGTCATTCGGGTTGCACGGGTTCAGGCGCTGAATACGCGCCTTTGGCACGGTCTGCTGCCATACCCGAATTTCGGAGAGAGGCGGGCTGTTTTGCGGGAGATCCCCATTGATTCCGACGCACTGAGAGCCAACATAACCGGCACGGCGAGAGAGGTGGAAATTCCAGACCTGTATGCGCCCCTGGTGGACGCGGTGGGGGATTTCTACGGGGTCAGGGCAAAGCTTGTGGAAACCCTCCAGGAGTACTTCCACGAATACCGGAACATAGACGCGCTGATCGACGGTTTTCAGGTAATCCTTCTACGTAACTGGTCTTACTTCGAGTCATCCGGGGACAGGGAGAGGCTCTTTTCCCTTCTTGCCAGTCTCCTTTCCGACCTGCTGGGTGAAGAACTCACCCACCGGCAAACCTCCTCTATTCTCCGCCAGATCCTCATGTGGCTCTCAGCGGGGCTTACCGGGCCCCACCGGGATTCGTACATCACCTCAGCCGCCCTCCTACTCAGGGCCCTTGCGGCAAAGGCAAACACCGATCCGGTGCCGTTTCTGGAGAGAGACAACCTGCTCGGGGACACAGTGGGGAAAACCAGCGCCTTCAAGGATCTTTTCCCGGAGGCACTGGAACTCTACAGAAAGGTTCTGGCCCGGGGTTACATGATGATACTGGAAAGGCTGGACATCATCCGGTGGTGCCGGAATGAGGACACCGGGCTCAACCATCCCGAGGAGGTGATCTCCGGGTTCGGCTTTCTGGAGCAAAGCGCCATCTCCGCCCTTCTCAGCTCAGTGGAAACCGCTTCCCCTGAAGAGCTTCTTTCCCGGGGGTTCCCCACATTCTCCCGGCTGATCGACAGGGCAATTTCCAGTGTGTTCAGGGTGGAGAACCTCGAGGACCGTTTCCTGGTCTGCCTGTATTTCCTTAAGGACGACACCCTACGGAGCCGGCAGAACGATGTGATGTCGGATCTTCTGGGGGTCGTGCGCATAATGATGAAACCCCGGCTTAACCACGACATAGAGAGGGTGCTCAGCAGGCTTACCCGGTTCTTCCGTGGAAAGTCCGACGAGTTCCTCCTGATACGCCTTCAGTGCTATGAAGCCATTGGAACCGCCATCGGCGGCGCCGGGAACACCAGGGCGGCGGATCATCTTATGGAGGACATCCTCTACTGGCACTTCCAGTATCCGGACATACGGGGGGCCAACGACGACTGGGAAACCCTGGTGAACCCCTTCCATCTGCCCAAGATACGCTGCTGGATGCGGATAATTGAATCGAATCCCGCCCTTTACGAACGACTGGCGGCGGCACTGAACGTTCAGCTGAGGCTGGGGGGAGTCTACATAGCGGATACCGACCTTTTCCAGAGGGACATCACAAGGTTCCTGAACGCCGACATCAGCCCCATCTATTTTGTTGCGAAACAGCTTCTGAGGACATTCCCGGTGTACTTCAACGAGGTTGGAGCCGAGGGCGAGCTCCGTTCCGTATCCACCCGGATCGATGAGATATGCGGAAGGAACGATTCCCTTATGCACTTCCTGAGGAAGCAGATACACGCCGAGGCCTCCAACAGGATAGTAAAGTTCTCAAGGGCGGTTATGATGTACTGGATAACCTCCGACATCTCCCACGTTCAGCCCTTTCTCTCGGCGAACACACTCAGCGCCGTGGGTTCCCAGGGAAACTGGTCAGAAGGACCCGGCACCTTCCTAAGAGGGCTTGCCCTGGAGGGAGAATCCGCCGGGGAAACGGTGGACAGGGTTCTTGCGCTGCCGGCGGAGGAACTTACCCCCCCAGGGGAGGCAGGCTCCCAGGGCGCCGAGAGGGTAGGTCTCATGGTTCGCCTCCACCGGCTGCTCATGCAGAAGTACTACCCCTCCGCGGAAGCCCTGGAGACCTCGGTTTCCGGCTGCCTGCTTTTGAGCTCCGACACTAGGAAGGCTTTTTCCGTGGCCCTTGGGAAATGGCGGGAAACCCCGGGACACCGGAGCAGGGACGCCCTGATGGACGCGTGCCTGGACATCATTGAAAGCCTCAGGAGCATCATACTTGACCCTGCCCCCTCCCAGGGGAATGAGAACATCTATCACAAACGGCATATTGCCGCGGGAATACCCTCCATGTACGGCAACTACTCCGAGCCCAAGTTCGACGCCCTGGGTCTCTCCTTCCGTGTGGAGGAGCTTGTGAGCAGGCTTTTCGAGGAGGTTGCGGCCTACCCCGAGGCCCCCTACATGAACCGCTCCCTTCTGAAGCGGGTGGCGGTGGAGCTGAGGCGTTTCGAAAGGGCACTGGCCCTCGACGGGGTGAACCCCCGTTCGCTTTCTTCGAACATCGGGATGCTGGAGGCCAGTTTCGCCTGGCACAGCATAACCTTCGACCAGTACAGGAACATTTTCCTGTTCCTTTCCAAAAGCGTTACCGAGCTTTCCAGGCGCTCCACTCTGAGCCACGAGAGAATACTGAGGATTATACTGGACCACGACCCGAGACAGTGCGAGAAACGGGGGATGTGCGCCGACGCAGTGGCTGAAATGGTTCTGCGGGAGGTGCTGGTTTCCGCCCTGGGGCTTCAGACCCTGGACAGGTACGTGGCGGGGAAGTACCGCCTTATATCGGAACTCACCGGAGAGCTCTGCCCCGAAGCCCTTACCCGGATGATGAACTACGACTCCGATGGCCTCATCTCGCACATGGATGAGGCGCGACCCAGCGACGACCAGATGACCCTTGGCTACAAGGGACTGGGGCTGAAGCAGCTCGCCGGTTTCGGCCATAATGTACCGGACTTCTTCATAGTAACCACAGAGCTGTTCGCAGCCCTCCCCGCCATGTCCTACCGCCCCCTCTACCGTGACACCATCGCCCGTATCAGAAAGGCCCTGAGGGTCCTCGAGGAGAGGACCGGCCTCCAGCTGGGCAACCCTGAAAAACCCCTGCTCCTGGCCATAAGGTCCGGGGCCGCCTTCTCCATGCCCGGCCTGATGACAACCTTCGTCAATGTGGGGCTGAACCGGGACATCGCCGAGGAGATCTCCAGGAACGGGGAGCTGGCCTGGATGGCCTGGGATTCCTATCGCCGCTTCATACAGACCTGGGCAATGTCCTCCGGGGTGGAACGGGAGGTCTTCGATTCCATAATGAACCGCTTCAAGGGGACATACGGCATTAAGCAGAAGCTGGATTTCACCCCGGCCCAGATGAAGGAAATGGCCCTGGCTTACCTGGCAAAGGCGGAGGAGCTGGGTGTGGAATTCCTTACGGACCCCTTCGAGCAGGTGGTGGCCTGCGTGCACCGTGTCATGGACTCCTGGAACTCCCCGGATGCGGCATTCTTCAGGAACTATGTGGGAATAGCCGAACAGTGGGGCACCGCGGTGGTGGTTCAGAAGATGGTCTTCGGCAACAAGGGCCGGACGTCCGGCTCCGGTGTAACCTTCACCCGTGACCCCAGGGAGCCCTACAGCAGGCAGGTACGGCTCTACGGGGATTTCACCGTCTGCAGCCAGGGGGAGGACCTCGTGGGAGGTCTGGTTTTCCCACTGCCCATATCCGAAGAGCAGCGAAAAACCAGCCCGGCTGACACCGATGCGTCCCTCTCCCTGGAAACCGCCTATCCGGAGGTTTACAACGCCCTGCTCCGTGTGGCAGAGGAGATAGCCTCCCGGGACTACGACCCCCAGGAGATAGAGTTCACCTTCGAGTCCGCCTCCGGAGAAGACCTGTACATCCTCCAGAAAAGGGTTATGGTTTCCGAGGAAAAGACCGACTCCCCCTGTTTCGTCACGCCCCCGGATGAACCGCTCCGCCCGTTGGCAATGGGCATAGGGGTATCCGGCGGAGCCTACTCGGGAAGGGTGGCTGTGAACCAGGAACAGATACAGGCACTGCTGGAAAGGTCCCCGGAGGAGAACGTGCTTCTGCTCCGGCCGGACACCGTGCCGGAGGACATAGCAATGATAATCAGCGTACATGGGATACTCACCGCCCGGGGCGGTTCCACATCCCACGCCGCTGTAACCGCGAAGAGGCTTGGAAAGACCGCCGTGGTGGACTGCAGGCAGCTGGAGGTGGACGAAACCGCGGGAACCGCCCGTCTGGCGGGCAGAGAACTTAACTGCGGGGACTGGCTGAGCATAGACGGCCGAACAGGAAACATTTTCTCAGGCAGGCTTGAAACAGCGCTCACGTCGCTGGGCATGGAATAAGGAGGACGGGCTGATGGCATCCGATCGCACCCTTGGTATCAACGGCCTTGGAAGAATAGGAAAACTCTCCCTCTGGCACCACCTGGCCGCGGGGGAATACGACAGGTTCATAATAAACACAGGGCGGGAAGTGGGTACATCCCTTGAATCCATTGCCCATTATATCTCCAGGGACAGCACCTACGGCACACTGCACCGCTGGCTGGACGGCAGCCGGGGCAAGCCGGACTGCACGGTCATCAGTGAGAAAGACGGCCTTCTGAGCGTTCACGGCAAAGAGGTGAGGGTGCTGAGAGAGGCCAGGAATCCCATTGACATCCCCTGGCGGGACAACGGAGCCGGTGTGGTGGTGGACTGCACAGGCAGGTTCCTGGACCCCCACGACGAGCCGGACAAGCCGGGGGGCTCCCTCAGGGGGCACCTGGCTGCCGGGGCGCGTGTGGTGGTTCTGAGCGCGCCGTTCAAAAGCCGCCAGAAGAACGCCCCTGACCCCGACGACAGCCTGATGATGATATACGGCATCAACCACTACAAGTTCGAACCCGGCCGCCACGCTGTGGTCTCCGCCGGTTCATGCACCACCACAGCCCTCGCCCACATGATGCGACCCCTACTGGACAGGGACCTGACCAGAAGGATGATAACCGCGGGAATGAGCACCATCCACTCGGTAACCGCCACACAGCCGGTTCTCGACAGCGTTCCCGCGGCCGGAGCCAAAGACCTCAGGAAGAACCGCTCGGGGATCTCCAGCATGGTCATCACCGGAACCGGAGCCGCCAGGGCCCTGGAGCAGGTGATGCCCGAAGTGTCCCGTATAGGCTTCATGGCCGAGTCGGTGAGAATACCCACCGCCACCGTCAGCCTGATAATACTGAACGTAACCTTCCAGTCCGGAATGACCCCCGACGGCAGACCCCTCATCGACAGGGAATCCATAAACGGCATCTACAGGCAGGCCTCCCAGGGCGAGGCCCGGGGCTTGGTGAAGTACACCGAGGAACAGAATGTTTCCACCGACCTGAAGGGGGATGACGCAGCGGTGGTGATCGAGGCCGCTGAAACCCACACCCGCACCGGTTTCGTTGATGTGGAAATACCCGCGGACCCGAACGGAGATTCACAGCGGGGCCAGTTCCGCACCTGCCGCATCCCCGTAACCCATGTGAAGATCTTCGGCTGGTACGACAACGAGCTGGGCAGCTACACCAACCGGCTGGGGCAGCTTACCAGCCACATCTCGGGGGTCCTCTGATCCAAGGCCATCCGTAAATTTGACAAATAGATTACGTAAGTTTTTGTCATAAAGGAATATAGAAGGTTCAGGCTTTGGCTTTCAAACGCCTGCGTGGTTCATCTGGAAAGCAAAGGGAAAGACTATCCCAAGTTGTACATCATGCGTCTGCCGGTGATATAGCCTTTCACAACGGCCAGATCACCGGAATGAGAATGGACCCCACAAGCCACAGCAGCAGGCTCAGGGGAATACCAACCCTTGTGAAATCCCGGAAGGTATAACGGCCGGCGTTATAGATCATGGTGTTCGTCTGATAACCCACCGGTGTTGCGAAGCTGAGGGAACTGGCAAAGGCCAGGGCGAAGAGGAAAGTTCTCGGGTTCAGTGACATGGAATTCGCGGTGCTGATCATGATAGGGGCCAGAAGAACCGCTGAGGCCTGGTTGGACACGATGTTGGTCACGACGATTGCCAGCAGGAAAAAGCCGGACAGCACCATACCGGGACCAAGTGGCCTCAGGGCGGAAAGCACCAGGTCCGCCAGCAGCCGGTCCGCCCCGGTATTGCCCATGGCTATCCCCAGTGGAAGTATCCCCGCCAGCAGGAAAATGACCTTCCACTGAACGGCGTTGTAGGCCTGTCTTGTGGTTATGGTCCCGGTGAAAAGAAGCACAAGGCATCCAAGCAGAGCGCTGACCACTATGGGGAGAATGTTCAGGGCTGCGGTGAGTATCACTCCGGCAAGCACCAGGACAGCAACCGCCATCCTGCCCCTGTTCTGACCCTTGGGCTCCACCCGGGACAAGACGATGAAATCCGGGCTCTCCTCGAGATGGGGTATTCTGTCGTTTTCCATGGAGAGAAGCAGGGAATCGCCTCCCGCAAGCCTTGTATCCCGGAAATCCTCCCTTATCAGCTCTCCCCGGTGGCGAATGGCAAGGACCACCGCACCGTAAGTCCGGTTCAGGTCAGCGGTTTTCAGGGGCTTTCCAGTCAATCCGGAATCGGGTGCAACGGACACTTCCACAAGCACCTCCCTCCCCGCTGAAAGGTCACTGTCCTTCCAGGCCCGGGGGGGGCGTATCCGCAGCCGGTCACGCCGGATGAGCCTACCCACCTCTTTCTGGCTCCCCCTGGTTCTCAGGACATCGCCTTCCTGAAGGTCGGACCGGTGGGCGGGGTTCCCGGATTCCCTTCCCCTGAACACCCTGAGCACGTCCAGGTCAATGTCGTCGGTGAGTATGCATTCCTCGAGGGGTTTGCCCAGATGCCTGCACTCTCCGGTGAGCTCAAGGTCGTAGAGGTAACCGCCCATGCTGTACTGATCTGTGAGGTCAGCCCTGGGGCCGTAGTCCGGTATCTTCCTGTTCCCGTAAAGGAACATGTAGATGAAGCCCACCGCCATGAAGATCAGCCCAACTGGAGCGAACTCGAACATTGAGAACTCCTCCAGACCGGCGTCGATGGCGATGGAGGCAATGAGGATATTGGTGGAGGTTCCCAGCAGTGTGCACGCTCCGCCGAAGATGGATATGAAGGAGAGGGGCATGAGCAGACGGGAGGGGCTCATGCCTATGGTCCGGGACAGGCCGAAGAAGACCGGAATGAATATGGCCACCGCGGCGGTGTTGTTAATGAAGGCCGATATGCCTCCCACCAGCAGCAGGATGAGGAAAAATCCCCGTCTGGAGCCCCCGGCGGCTATCCGGGCAAAGAAGTTGCCCAGGGCTCTGAGGACACCGGTCTCCCTGAAGCCGGCACTCAGTATGAACATGGCTCCGATGGTAACCGTGGCCTGGTTGCTGAAACCGGACAGCCCCTCCTCCACGGTGAGTATCCCCGAGACCATGAGTATTCCGGTAACCGCAAGGGCGGTTATGTCAAAGGAGACCTTCTCGCTTGCGAAGAGAACCACGGCACCGGCGATCAGGGCGAACAAAAATCCAGCCTCCAGTGTCATCCCGCAGTATTCCCGGTTCAGATCCCGTGGCTGAGGATCAGCTCCTGAAGGGATTCCATGTTGACCTCTCGGCGGTACATGGGGGTATCGTCGTTTTCCCATACCGGCTGAAGTTCTTCGAAGGTTTTCCTTAAGTCATTCCTGTAGATGATCCCCAGGGGGATCTTTTCCGAGGCCTTTGCCAGGCGGAAGGCGGCTTCCATGTCCGTCGGGTCATGGTCTTCATCCACCTTGACGGTGTGTTCCTTGAACCACTGGTAGTCGTTCACCCTGTTGAAGGATACGCAGGGCTGAAGGATGTCCACCAGGGCGTAGCCCGGATGACGGACAGCTGCGGTTATCATGCTTACGAGATGCTCGGTGTCCCCGGCGAAGGACCTTGCCACGAAGGAGGCGTCCAGGGCGATGGCCACCGAAATGGGGTCGAAGGGCCTCAGGATCACACCCTCGGGCTGAACCGGCGTCTCGAACCCCTCGGCACTGGTTGGGGAAGCCTGGCCCTTGGTGAGGCCGTAGACCATGTTGTTGTGAACCAGATGGGTAATGTCGGGATTCCTTCTTATGCAGTGGAGGAAGTGGTTCCCCCCCTCGGCGTACATGTCGCCGTCGCCTCCTTCGGCTATCACGGTAAGGTCCCGGTTGCAGACCGCAATGGCGGTTGCCAGGGGCAGGGCCCTGCCATGAAGGCCGTTGAAGCAGTTGCACCTGATGTAATGGGGCATCTTTGGGGCCTGGCCGATGCCCGAGGCTATCACCAGTTCTTCCGGGGTCAATTCCAGCCCTTCGAGGGCTTTCATCAGAGCGGTCCTTATGCCGAAATTGCCGCACCCGGGGCACCAGGCGATATCCAGTCCTTCAATGTCGAATTTGCCGGCCATTATTCTCTCCCTTCCAGCAGGGAAGCGATGTCTTCCGCCAGTGTGTCCGCCCTGAAGGGCAATCCGTCGTACCGAAGTATCTCCCCGTAGGGTGTTATTCCAGTTAGGTCCCGGAGGAGCCTTGCGAACTGACCGGTGGCATTCCCCTCGACGGTTATAACCATTTCCGCCTTCTCCATTATCTCTGCAACTTTATTTGAAAGGGGATAGGGCTGTGATACACGCAGCACCGCCAGATCGTCCCGGCCGAGTATGGAAGCGGCCTCAATGCACGCGTTACCGGTGGATCCCCAGCAGACGATGAGATTCGGGCCCTCACCGGTAACCTCCGGTTCCAGCACATCTTCGGCAATCCCCCGCATCTTTCCCAGCCTCTTGTCCACCATTTTCACCCTCAGGTCCAGGTCTTCTGTGATATGGCCCGCCTGGTCGTGCTCGTCGCTGTCCAGGCACACCAGCCCCCCGCCGCTTCCGGGTACCGCCATGGGAGAGGGAGGGCCGCCTTCAAGGGTGTATCTTTCGTATCCCTCCTTTGCCGCCGCCAGGAATCTTTCGGTGCTGATGCCATCCAGGGGAAGCCCTGGAACATTGTAGAAGGAGTCGATCAGGTACTGGTCCGTAAGGATGAATACGGGTACCTGGTGCTTCTCCGCCAGCATGAAGGCCCGGGCGGTTAGGGAAAATGCCTCCTGGAGGGTGCCCGGCGCCAGTATTATCCTCGGGAACTCGCCGTGTCCGGCGTGGAGCACCAGCTCGAGGTCCTCCTGGGCGGTTCTGGTGGGCAGCCCGGTTGCCGGGCCGGGCCTCTGGGCAACATGGAGCACCAGGGGGGTTTCCACCATGCCGGAGAGGCTTATTCCCTCGGACATCAGCGCCAGCCCTCCGCCGGAGGTGGTCACCATGGACCGGGCCCCGGTGTACCAGGCTCCCAGCCCCATGTTGACCGCAGATATCTCGTCTTCTGCCTGCTCCACCACAAGCCCGAACTTCCGGGCGTTCTCTGCAAGGAACACCAGCACCGCGGTGGAAGGGGACATGGGATAGGAACAGATGAAGCGCAGCCCCCCGGCCAGAGCTCCCAGCCCCACGGCGGTGCCGCCGCTGAGAAGAAGCTGACCTTCTGTATTGCCGGGGGTTATGGGGCGGTTCAGTTCCAGTTCCTCCCCGGAACCATAGCCCTTCCCGAAGGCCTCAAGGTTTCCGCTGACGACCTTTTCCCCGTGTTCTTTGAAAAGTTCCTTCACCACCTCTTCACAGGTATTCCTGTCCAGCCTGGCCGCTCCGGCGGCAACCCCGGCGGCAACGGTATTGGAGTAAACTTCCGCTCCGGCCTCGCCGGCCAGTTCCTTCAGCGCAACCGGTACCGGCCTTGCCGAAAGACCCTCACGGTCTTCCAGGCTTTCCGGGTCGGCCACCACAACGGACTCCGGGCCCAGGCGTTCTTTCATGTGGCCCACGGCGGCCCTGTCCAGGGCTATCAGCATGTCCACCCGGGCAACGGGGCATCGGACACAGCTGCCTGATACCCGGAGGTCGGTGGAATTGCTGCCCCCCCTCACCCTGGACATGTACTCCTTGGTGGAGAACACGAAGTGCCCTGTACTGCCGAACATACGCGACAACAGCTTTTCAACGGTCTTTATTCCCTGGCCAGCGGCACCGCATATAACGATGTTCAGGTCATCAATCCCTTTTTTCATATCAGCTCTCCTCTTAAGCAAAGCCATTACTGTTCTGCAACTGTCTGAACAACTCTAAGCAGTCCGGTAAGGCTTCTTCCGGGCCTTCTCCCCAGGCCCCTTCCCGAACACCGGGAAGGGAGTCTGAGGATTACTATTTTCTCTTTTCTTCATATACCATAGGTTTACAGGTGTCAAGCCCGGATATGATCCCATACATTATAGATGGTAGGGGTTGCTATCATTCATCAATTTTGATATATAGGTAATAGTGTTATTTATTGATTGTTTTATAAAAGTATAATCATTCAGTTTTATTCACCATTACCACGGAAAGGCATATTCAAATGGAGGCAAGACCGGCTGAAAGAAGGGCCCGATGAAAAACCCCAGAGGTGGTGCAAACCTTTTCCGACTGGCGGGTTTTCAGGTGAGCATGGATCTCAGTTGGCTTGTTATAGCCTTCCTTGTGACATGGACACTGGCCGCGGGGGTATTTCCAGGCAAATACCCTGCTCTGGCCCCTGGGATGTACTGGCTGATGGGAATAGCCTGTTCCATAGGGCTGCTGATATCCATCGTGCTCCACGAGTTCAGCCATTCCATGGTGGCAAGGAAGCACGGAATGCCCATCGGCGGGATAACACTCTTCGTATTCGGGGGAATGGCCCACATGGAATCCGAACCTCCCGGCCCGAAGGAGGAAGCCCTGATGGCCCTGGCCGGACCGGCCTCGAGTATTGTCATCGGTGGCGCCCTGTACGGGATACACGCCCTGCTCCAGGGGCAAGTTCCGATCCCGGTTGCCGGGGTGCTTCAGTATCTTGCCCTAATCAACCTGGTACTGGCTGCCTTCAACCTGCTGCCCGCATTCCCCCTCGACGGCGGCAGGGTGCTCAGGGCGGGGATATGGGCAAGAACGAAGAGCATGAAGAAGGCCACCAGGATAGCCTCGAACTTCGGCAGGGTGCTCAGCTGGATACTCATAGGGCTGGGAATGCTCGCCCTGCTCTCGGGGAATCTGATAACCGGCATCTGGTGGGGCTTCATAGGGCTTTTCATCGGTGGGGCCGCAAAGCAGTCCTACAGGCAGTTGATACTGAAGCAGGAGCTCGAGGGGGAGCCTGTGAGAAGGTTCATGGAACGAGATCCCATTACCGTTCCCGAGGACACCACCGTGGAAGAGCTGCTGAAGAATTACGTTTACCGCCACTACAAGAAGATGTTCCCCGTCACCAGGGATGACAGGATGACAGGCTGCATAACCACCAGGGAGATAAAGACCGTTCCCGAGAAGGAACGCAGCACAACCACAGTGGGAGACATCGCCGTCCCCTGCGGCCCTTCCAATACCATCGGCCCGGATGAGGACGCCTCCCGGGCACTCTCCATAATGAACAGCAGCGGCATAAGCAGACTTGTGGTGGCAGAAAACGGCAGGGTAGTGGGGGTCATCACGCTGAAGGACCTTCTGCAGCTGCTCGCCCTTAAGATAGATCTGGAAGAAGGTCAGTAAAACATGCAGGGCTCCCGGTGAAGTTCCGGAAGCGTGCCCTGAAAACCGAGGAAAGGAGACCGTAATGCTCAACGAAATGATCCAGACAGCGGACTGGAAGAGCGAGAAACACGTACCGGTGATAGAGGTGCCCGAAAAGGCGGAATCCGGAAAGATGTTCGATGTGAAGGTGACACTGGGCAAGGAGGTTGCCCACCCGAACACCACCGCCCACCACATAAGGTGGATAACACTCTACTTCAAGCCAGAAGGCGCGAAGTTCCCCCTGGAGATAGGCAGGTCCCAGTTCACAGCCCACGGAGAGTCACCAGAAGGCGCCGATGAGGGAACTGTATACACCCACCACAGCTGCGTGTTCGGCATGAAGACAGAAAAACCCGGCACACTGATGGCAATGGCCTACTGCAACATCCACGGACTGTGGCAGAACTCCATGGAGCTGACCCTCAGCTAAGCCTCAAGGCCACCGGCAAATTCGTCAATCGATTGCTGCGATTCCCTGCTCGATAGAGCTGTCAGCAGGAGTGTATTTCATTGAAATCTCATATGCTATGTATGACTTTTCAATGGAAAACAGCCATTGAAACCTTAATGGAGCATATCTCATCTCTCGCCCGGATCTCAGTTTCCCACCCTCCACACATGCACAACAGGAGCGCAGCCGTCGGCGAAGAGCTCAAGCACATACAGAAGATGGTTCTCCCCGTCCCAGGCAGCGTCCCCCAGCCGGAACCTGCGTTGAACCCCGGCTCCCAGCATTTCCTCCTCCAAACCCGCTGGAAGGAACAGGTGTTCATCCACCTCAATGAAAGCGTAGGGCTGCGGTTCCCGGGGGGAAAGCTCCCCTGAGGCCACCTGCGCCAGGTCCGAGGGATCGTAGAGGAGGAAACCGGCTGCAAACTCGCTGCTCCACCAGCCCCTGAAGGAGACCGGCTCCCCCTGGCACAGATCTCCCTCCGCCGGTGAACCGTCGGCCCTCCTGCACATGGTGAACTCACCTGTCATCTCCCGCTCAACGCAGGGATGACAGGGGCCAAGGGAGCTGCGGTAACCGTACCAGTACAAATCGCCGGTGCCCTTCGTTCCGCAGAACAGCACCGCCTGGTTCCCGGAACCGTCCTCCACCCATGCGCCTCCGGTCCATTCATCGGCGTGCTGGTAACCCGGTATGCACCCTTCTATCAGGTCCGTATCAAGGGAGGTCCTGTACTGAAGGAGGGGGATCGCCGGCAGGTAAGACCCACTCCAGCCCGGATCGGGGGGAAGGTAGGCATACAGGGAAGGACCCATCCCGCCCCAGCCGCCGTCACGGTAGCGGCCTGTGAGCATTGTCCTTCCACCGGCATGTGAATCCGCCCAGAGGGAGGGAGCACTGAAAATGTAGTCGTTGGTGCTGTAGGGAACGCAGCCGGAGATCCTCCAGGGCCCGGCGACGACGGTATCCCCCTCAAGCATGGCCAGGCCAGTGGTAAGGGGAGGGCTCTCCTCAAGATGCTGACCCCGGCAGAGGTGGAGGCGGGAACCGTCCCACTCCATGCCGGCCCTGGGTATCTCATCCATACCCGGGAACAGTTCCTCGAAGAGAGGCACGAATCCGGTGAGGAGTTCCGCCCTGGGAAGGTCCTCAATATCACAGGACATCACAGGGGAGGGTATGGAAACCTCCGCCACACGGTTCCCGTCGGGGAGTTCTCCATAGGGCATCGAGTTATGCCCCATCACCAGAAGGGTGCCGGGATCCCCGGGCAGCCAGGTCATGGCCTCCCCCCCGTACTGGAAGGTATGGGGCCTCTCGCCCCCCTCGGGAAGCCTGAAGGCCCCCAGGTAATGGAAGGAGCCCGGGTCCACCGCTCCCGAAGCCAGTATCACCGCCAGCAGCACCATCATTCCAGACCGCCTTCGGATGAGATATTCACCGGTCTCAAGATGTCTTGCCTGTGGCCCGGTTCCGGGTCGGGGACTTCCCGCCAGGCAGAAGGGATCGCACCGAACTCGTCCTCGGCACAGGCTACTGCCTTTGCAGTGTCCTCGAACCAGATGTCAGCAAAGGCCGGGCCGTCCTGGACCGTTCGATACAGGAACAGGTAGCATCCCCCGGTTCCCGGGGAATACACCATTACCCGGGCGGCTTCACCGCCTGGCATACACTCGGCGGTCATTCTCACGATATGCTCCCCTCAGGTCTCATCCCGCAAGTAGGGATGGTACTCCTCCACCGTTCCACCGTCGTGCCACGCCATGTAGTTCGCATGCCAGTCCAGAGCACCCTCAAGCTTCTTTTCGGTGATGTTAAGGGCTTCGGCGCAGAGCTTCATCACCAAAGCCCTGGGAAGCCCGTCCCGAAACCTGATCCTGGCTAGACGCACCGCAGCGGCGCAGAGCCAGGTGCTGGGGTCCGTCCTGTTATGCCAGTAGTTCGAGGGGGTGTTCAGTTCCGCAAAGTCCTCTTCGCTGAACCTGTATTCGGTTCCCTGGTGAACCACCCGGGCTTCTCTGTTGAAAAAATTCAGGCTGATTCCGCACCCCGTTTCCCTGCCTGCACTTTTGGCGCCTTGCTGCATCTCCTGCGAACACGAATATTCAACGGGTGATCCGAAGGAGAAAGGTCCTGCGGTATGAAGCTGAACAAAGGAACGGGCAATTCCGGCGGCGGATGGGGTGTTCTCTGATGCCCGCCCCGGGCAATCTCATTCTTTACATCATCCTTGGAAGCCTTCTCCTGCCCATGCTCGTTATGCTTCTTTTCAGGTTCCGGAGCAGCCCGGACTGCAGGGTGGATGTTTTTCAGGGTTCAAGGTGGAGTCTGGGAACAGTTGCCCACCCGGGGCGGAGATACAGGCTGTGCCACCGCTTCCATGTTCAGTTCAACGGCCCCGACGACGGCTTCGGTCTGGTTGCCGATTACAGGCTTTCAGCCGGCGGAGAAGTGCTGGTGAATGAAAGGGCCGGGGTTGGAACGGTTCAGCCGCCTGAAAGGGACCGCCTGATAACTGTGCAGACAATGGTTTCATACGGAACGAATTCGCTGAAGGACGCCGAGTACGGCCACGCAATGCATAAGGCCACAATCGTTCTGGCAACCATAGGACCATTTTCCCGGGCAACGGAACTGACCGCCGAGGGGGAGATACTCCTCGACCCCGGCACCCGCCTGGCCTCCGGCGAGATCTTTTTCGCCTGAGAAACCAGCTGCTGCCCGCAGTGGAATGACCTACAATTCCCGCAGCCCTATATGACCTGCCATGATGCTGAAATCTGAATCATTGTGAACAAGGCCGTAACCGTTTTCCGCACAGAACGTTCCAATGAGAACATCTATTGTCTTCCTTACGGTGACTCCCTTCGACCTGAGAAGCCTGTAATTGGCCGCGGACTTTTCGGCAATGTCAAAACCGACCATGTTGAATCTCTGCAGTGAAAGCAGCAGCCCGCCCACCTCCGCCCGCTGATCCGATGCCCTTATTCCCTGCATTATCTCACAGTAGATAAGGTCGCCAATTCCAACCGTGTCCTGCTCAAGGCTAAGTCCGACCTTGTCGGCAACCGGTGAGGGGTCTCCCCTGAAGTATTCGATCCATGCGGATGTGTCTATAATTATCATCTCAATCCCGACGCATTTCTTCCAGGTTCCCCCTCCAGTCAATCTTGCCCCTCAGCTTCCTCAGCTTCTTCTGTGAAGCGATCTGCACCAGCAGTCGAAGACCTGACTCTATGGCAGCCTTCCTGGTTCTGCAGCCGCTTGATTCCATGGCTTTTTCCATCAGCTCGTCATCGATCACAACATTGGTACGCATGATACACTCCTTATGTGTGTATTGACTATACACATACTGGATGCACCGAGCAAGATGACAATTGAGAGCTTCCCCGCCGGGAATGAGAGCACATCATGGCTACAGGGATTGCATACTCTATGACCGTTTTTATATATATGGTCATAGCGAAGGGAAGGCACATGCCAAGGGCATTCACGGAAACTGAATCCCATGAGATAAGGGAAGCTCTCCGCCGGGCGGCTGAGGGCTGCCTGGCCAGATACGGTGTGAGGAAAACCACAGTAAGCGAGCTGGCAAAGGGGGCGGGGATATCGAAGGGGTCTTTCTACAGGTTCTTTCCGTCAAAGGAGGTCCTTTTCTTTTACGCCGTTGAAGAGTACCAGAAAGCCCTCTTCCAGGGCCTCTTTCAGATGGTGAAAGAAGAAAACCTCAGTGGAAGGGATGGCCTGGCGGAAGCAATATGGTACCTGTTCGCCCGGGTGAAGGATTCCTTCCTGATGACCCTGATGCACCCGGAGGAAATGTCGGTGCTTCTTCGGGGTCTTCCGGAGGAGATGGTTTCCCGGCACCACCGGCTGGACGATGAAACCACTGAAATTCTTCTTGAGGCCCTGGGCATTCCGGAGTCATCGGTTAAGGTCCCCCTGTTCTCCACGGCTCTCAGGGCCCTGGCCATGGCCCTGATGCACCGGGAGGAAGCGGGCAGCGAACATTTTGACGAAGCCATGCAGCTGCTGATAAAGGGGCTGGTTCTGGCAGGGGTAAAGGAGACAGAAGGTGGAGAGTAACCGGGGCGCCATTCGCATTGAGGACCTGTGCTTTTCATACACACCGAAGGAGCCCCTGATCCAGGGCATGGGGTTTCAGGTGGAAAAAGGAGAGATATTCGGCTTCCTGGGGCCCTCTGGGGCAGGCAAGAGCACACTGCAGAAGATCCTCACGGGGGTTCTCACCGGCTATGGGGGAAGGGTGCAGGTGAACGGATCCGAGGTGAAGCACCGCAAAGCCGACTTCTATGAAGGCATCGGCGTGGTCTTCGAGTTTCCCGGGCTCTACGGCAAGTTCACCGCCCTTGAGAACCTGGCCTTCTTCGGCTCCCTCCACAGGGGTGAGCTGATACCCCCTACAACCCTTCTGGAAATGGTGGGTCTACAGAGGGAAGGCCACCGGAGGGTGTCCGAGTTCTCCAAGGGCATGAAGACCCGCCTCAACTTCGTGAGGGCCCTGATGCACCGCCCGGGGATGCTCTTCCTCGACGAACCGACATCCGGGCTGGACCCTTCCACCGCGAGGCAGGTGAAGGGGATAATACAGGAGCAGAAGCGGATGGGAACCACCATCATACTCACCACACACAACATGCACGATGCAGGGGAACTCTGCGACAGGGTGGCATTCATCGTGGACGGCGGGATAAGGGCCCTGGACACACCGGAGAACCTCACCAGGGGTAAAACCCCGGCAACCGTTGAATACACCTGCCGGGAGGGAAGGACCGAAGAGCACCACTCCACCCCCATCGCACAGCTCTCTACCGATGAAACGCTTCACAACGCAATCAAAGACAACCGGATAACCCGGATCCACTCAAAGGAACCAACGCTGGAGGATGTCTTCGTGGAGGTAACAGGGAGGGCACTCAGGTGAACACGAGGCGTTTCACCGCGGCGCTCGCCAACGATGTTCGGTTCCAGTACCGCTACGGATTCTATCTGCTCTATCTGGTCATAACCATTATCTATGCCGGCATACTCCTTGCAATGCCGCAGAGCTGGCGCCCCCTTGCGGCGGCGGTGATAGTGTTCAGCGACCCGGCGGCCCTGGGGCTGTTCTTCATGGGGGGCATAGTCCTCTTCGAGAAGAGCGAACGCACACTTGACTTCCTCTTCGTCTCCCCCTTCACCCCGGGTGAATACCTCTTTGCCAAGGTCCTCTCCCTGGCTCTCATCTCCACACTGGCCGGCCTTGCCATCGCCTCCATTGCGGTCCCCGAAGGCCTCTCCCCTGGAATCCTCACCGCCGGTCTCTTTGCCGGCTCGGTGCTTTTCTCGCTCACGGGCCTTGCCACCGCCGGCAGGGTTCGTTCCCTGAACAGGTTCTTCATGGCCATCGCCCCGATATCCCTTGTTCTCTGGGTTCCCCCCTTCATGGTCCTGGGGCAGCTTATGAACCTCTGGCAGCTTCCCGGCCCCATGGGTCTCTGGGAACTGCATCCTGGAACCGCCCTGCTCTCCGTCATGCTCAGGGGCACCGGGGCGGCGGGGGATGTCTCAGTAGCGAAACACCTGCTCACAGTTGCTGCATGGGCGGCGCTGGCCATTCCTCTTGTTCTGATAAGGGTCCGGGGAATGGTGAAGGAACTGGGAGGCATGCGGCTGTGAGAACAGGAAGGGTATTCCAGGCGGGGTTCACCCTCATCAGGCGGGACGCAATGCTCGCTGTCCTAATACCGGCGCCGGTGCTTATCGGGATAGTTTTCCGGTACGGCCTTCCGGCTTTGGACAACTGGCAGGCGGGAACCCTGGGGCACGGGGCTGTGCTCCACCAGTTCGCCCTGATGCTGGACCTCATGCTGCTCCTGCTCATTCCCTACCTTCTTAACATGGCCGCCGCCATGATAATGCTCGAGGAGCGGGACGAAGGGGTAAGCCTCTACATGGCGGTATCCCCCCCGGGTACCGGGGGCTACCTCACCGGCAGGCTTCTGCTGCCCGCACTGATTGCAACGGTGCTTTCGGCGGGGCTGTTCATGGTGTTCAGGTCATCGGAACTGAGCGTAATGAAGGCCATTCCCATAGCCTTACTGGCCTCGGCGGCCTCAGTGGCGGTCTGCCTTGGTGTAACGGCCTTTGCGAACAACAAAGTGGAGGGTCTCGCCCTGATGAAACTGGGAGGCCTTTCCATCATGGGTATTCAGGCGCCAATGTTCATAAGTGGAACGGCACAGTACCTCTTCTCCCCCCTTCCCTCCTTCTGGATGGCGAAGGCGGCAATGGAGCAGACCGGCTGGCTCCTCTTCCTTGCAGCAGGCCTGGCGGTTTCCGCCATCTGGATCCGGCTGTTCTTCAGGATCGCCGGGTACACGGCCTCGGGCAGGCGGGTGTTGTGACAACAGTATCAGAGGTTATGCATAAGGATAGTTATTGTTTGCCAAAAAGCTGTTAAGGAGAAGTATTCTTTACAATGCAGGGGCAAGATGACTGGGAAAAATGCCAGCCATGACAGATAGCAGAGCAACGGAGAATGTGATTCCTTTGCTAACCATGGAACGGATCGTTTCACGGCATGAAAGCATTTCACCACTTGAGGTAGTCAGGGGTGACCCGCAGAACGACAGGTAAGTCGGCAAAGCATTTAAAGAACTTCTCAGCCTTCTCGTTGTATATTCATATCATTGAAGTATGAAATGGAGGGCTGAATGGCCGATGGATTCCTGCCGGACCACTTCAAGACCGTCCTGGAGGCGGTGGGTGAGGGGGTTTACATCCTCGATGCCCAGCGCAGGGTCGTGTTCTGGAACGCCGAGGCGGAGAGAATAACCGGATACTCCGCACCGGATGTGGTGGGCAGAAAATGCTCCGACAACATCCTTATTCATGTTGATGAAAAAGGAAGAGAGCTTTGCTCCGGCTGCTGCCCCGTTGCCGCAACCCTCAAAGACTCCAAGAGCAGACGGATCACGGTGTACCTTCACCACCGACTGGGGCACAGGGTGGCGGTGAATGTTCGCACGATGCTCCTCGAAGTGAACGGGGGGCCGAAGCTGGCGGTGGAATTCTTCCATGAGGCGGGTTCCAGATTGGCCATGCAGGAGGAGATAGCCCATTTGAGGACCCTCTCCCTGGTGGATCCCCTCACCGGACTCCCGAACAGACGGCAGCTTGAAGCGGTTCTGGACGCGAGGCTGGCCGCCATGCGCAGGAACGACATCGTCTTCGGGGTGATGTTCATGGACATCGATCATTTCAAGGGCTGCAACGACACCTTCGGCCACGCCGCCGGGGACGCGGTGCTCTCCGCGGTGGCCAGGACCCTCTTCAGCTCGGTGAGACCCTTCGACACCGTGGGAAGATGGGGAGGCGAGGAGTTCCTGGGGGTTTTCCCTCGAATCTCCCGGCCGACCCTTCTCGAGATAGCGCACAGGCTCCGGAACCTCACCGCCGCCACCAGCGCGGAGTTCGAGGGAGCACTGATCAGGGTTACGGTTTCGATCGGGGCAACCCTGGCCCTTCCCGGGGACAGCATGGAAACCCTTATCGGCAGGGTTGATGAACTGATGTACAGCAGCAAGGAACGGGGAAGGAACCGGGTCACCGTCGGCTGAAAGTCATCTCAGGCAATCAGTTGAAACCTTTATCCCACATTGACATAAACACTGACCCCATCTATAGTGCCAATGGAGAAAAGAGGTTTATTATGAAGATCATTTTGCCTTTGCTCTGCGTTTCTCTAGGGTACTCTTCAACCATTCAGGTTCCCCCGGATTACTCCACCATTCAGGAAGCCATTAACGCGGCCCTTCCGGGAGATTCCATACTGGTCTATTCGGGGGTTTATCAGGAGGTTATAGATTTTTCAGGGAAGCCCATCGCCCTTGTGAGCGTTTCCGGTCCCGAGGTCACCTGCATCCAGTCAGTCTCTTCCCCTGGTGAGCCCGTTGTTTCGATCACCGGCGTCGAGGGCAGCGGAACGGTGCTTGAGGGTTTTTCCATCACCGGCGGAAGCTCCATCAAGGGAGGAGGGGTCAGGATCATCGATTCCAGCCCCCTCATAGTGAACAACATCATCTACGGGAATCAAGCCTACAACGCATACAATGCCTATGGAGGCGGCATATACATCCAGGATTCATCACCGGTCATCGTTGGGAATCACATCTACGACAACATGGCGATGTCCTTTGATCCGACCTGGAGATTCGCCTATGGCGGAGGCATTTACGCCGAAAGTTCAGAGCTGCTTCTGCTGAACAACCGCATCGAGCAGAACTACATCGACCTCGGCAGCGCCTGCGAAGGGTACGGTTCAGGTGTTTATCTGAATGACTGCACCGGCCAGGTGAGTAACAATGTAATTGCGGCTAACTACTCCGAATCCGCATCCGCCGACGGAGTGGGCATCTATGCTCCGGGCTGCGATCTCGTAAACAACACCATATTCGGGAACGACGGGCTGGGCATCAAGTATGCCGCGTCTGTGGTGAACTGCATTGTCTGGGCGAACAACCTCGCCGGCACACAACTGGAAACCGTAGGCCCGGTTACGTATTCCGATGTCATGTACGGTTATCCGGGGGAAGGTAATATCACCCTGCTGCCCGGTTTTGCCCCGGGCCCCCTCAGTGATTTCCAGCTTGATTCAGCCTCCTCACCCTGCATCGATTCGGGGAACCCCGACCCCGTGTACAACGATCCGGAGGGGTCTTCCGGCATGGCGCAATGGCCCGCATACGGTTCACTTGTCAACGACATGGGAGCCTATGGCGGCCCCGGCGCGGCATACTGGCTCGAGGGCTATACCACGGTTCAGAACAGCTCTATAGCGGTTCCGGGAGTGCTTACACTTCATGGCGCCCTGACCAATCCTGTGCGAAGCGCGGCGACCATAGCCTTCACCACCGCCGGGGAAAGCCTGGTGGAAATTGCCGTTTTCGATTCCGCGGGAAGAGAGGTCTTCAGGGAAAGTTCTGTCTGTTCCCCGGGCTACCACACAGTGACTCCGGGAGTTCTGCCCCCCGGGCTGTACCTTTCCAGGATCCACTCTTCCGGGGAAGTGGGAACGGCAAAATTCGTTGTGATCCCATAGGCCTGTCCCCCTCCCATTCCTGGAAGCCCCTTATGCTTCCAGGCTGGCCATGGCCTCTTCGTATTCCTCCGGTGCCGGCAGTTTGATCTCCACGGTGGCCCTGTTGCTGCTGCTTCCTCTCCTGGCCCGGGGTTTCAGCACCTTAACGGACCAGTGCCGTATTTCTTCGGTGGGCAGGTGTTTCGAAGCGAAGTGCAGGCTGGCCATCTGACGGAGGTACCAGATGGAGGAAAGCCTCTGGAACTTCTCGTCGGCCTCGTATATCTTCTGCTCCCGGTTGAAAATGTTCCCGAGTTTCGTGTTGTACTCCGCCATTAGCTTCTGAAGTATCCCGGAATAGATGTGGTCAAGGCTTCTGAAGATGTCCAGATACGCCTCCACAGTTGAATCCACAGCCATTGTGGTTCCGGCAAGGAAGTATGAGAATGCCCTCTGGAGAGCATGGAACTCGGGATACTGGGCGTTTCCGGGATTCAGATCAAAGCCGATATCCTCGGCGGAAAGGGTTCCCTGAAAGAAACCCATGGCATTCTCAAGTGTTCTCTTCACCGAGGCCGACTTCAGCTCACCGGTGAGACCGGTTCGAGGCACCACACGGGAAAGCAGATCGTAGAAGGCACGGGAACGAATGGGAAACTCTTCAAGCTGGTACCAGAAGATGTCCCTGGCAGCGATGCCCTTCACCGTTCCGTAGTAGACCAGGCCGATGGTGAACTTTCCCCGGGCGCCGATGAAGTCCCAGTCCAGCCCCGTTGACCCGTTCCCGGGCTCGAAGGAGGTAACATCGGAATAGTTCAGGGTATTCTGTTCCTTCAGCTTTGAGAACCCCTTGTTCGCTTTGAACGAGATGTACCTGTCCGGTGTGAAGACCTCCCCTCCGCCGCCGAAAAGTTTCTTTTCTACAACGGCAAATGGCTGGTCTCTCAGATGACTTCCCAGTTTGAGAAGCCCGGTGATCTTATCTCCGTAGCTGTCCATTGCCAGGGGCATTTTCTCCAGAGTATCAAGCTGGATCTTCATTTCTTTCCTTCCTCCGGAACGACCAGGGAACCGCAACATCTTCATAACGGCACAGAAACGGGCAATTGATGCAAATATCATTCATTGCACACAGAAAGCACGGCACCCGGGGAACAGGTACTATTTCAGAAGGCACAGCCCCGTTGTCTCCGCGGAGTCACCGCACACGATCCGGCAGAGGTAGAGCCCCGGAGGAACCTGTGTTCCTTCGTCGCTTTTCCCGTTCCACTGAAGGCTATGCTCTCCCCTGGGCAGGTTGCCTTCCAGCAGGTTCGCAACCAGCCTTCCGGACAGGTCGAACACCCTGAGTGAAACAGGGCCGGATCCCTGGAGTTCAAAGCTGATGGCGGATACGGAGTGGAACGGATTCGGGCTGGCCCTCAGCCGGAGAGTACCGGAGGGTTCAGGGCTCATTCCCGTCCCGGTAACGGTGAAATGCACCGTATCGGCCCCGGCGGCTGATCCGCCGAAGAAGGAGGACACGATCAGCGCATTCGAACCGGCTTCTGCAATGAAGTCATCAATGTATGTGTATTTCAGCCCTGATCCGAAGGCGTAGAGATTCATGTCCTGACCCGCTATGTAAACCACTCCGTCTGTAATGGCGGGGCTTGACCGTATTCCGGTGCTGTTCGTGGCATAGGACCATACCTCGGATCCGTCAAGGGCATTCAGGGCAACCACTCTGGCATTATCCGGATTGTTGTACTCGCCGTAGAACAACAGTCCGTCTGCGTACCCGGGGGAGCCATGCTGGTTCCCCGGCACTTCCCAGACAATGGTCCCGTCATCGGCGTTCAGGCAGTAGAAGGATTCGGTCTGATCACCGAAAAACAGCCTGTCCTGGTGAAAGACCGGTGTTGCAGTAAGGTGATCGTACACACCCCCGGCTGTAAGCGGGGCTTCCCAGATGGTCACGCCGTCGGTTGCGTTGATTGCCCGGCACGATCCGTCAACTCCGTTGATGTAGATAACTCCGTCGATCATGGTCGGGGAGGAATCCCAGTAGCCGCCAAAACTGTCAGAGTTCTCCCAGAGAATATCGCCGGTGGCTCCATCCAATGCGTAGAGGGGCATCGGGTAGTACATCTTGTGGCTGGGCACGAAAAGAATATCGTTCCAGAATGTCATGCAGGAAGCCAGTTCACCCATCACATTGCTCGACCAGACCTCCTCTCCGGTGGCCCTGTCAAGGCAGAAAACCTGACTGGGCACTGAGGGCTGGTTGCTTTTCCCGCAGTACACCACATCACCGGTTACCGCGGGAGTGCTGCCGCTCCAGTCGGCATTCCCGTTCACCCACACAAGCTCTCCGGTAAGGGCGTTCAGGCAGAACAGCGAGTCGCTGGCTACGAAGAGCAGACCGTCCTTCACCGTAACTGCGTCATCTGTGCCCCCCACTCTGTACTTCCACAGGATCTCACCGGTGGCCGAGTCCAGAGCGTAAAGGGAATCACTTCCGTAATTGGCCGGGTAGTAGACTATTCCATTAACTATGACAGGTGTGGGGAACTCGTGGTCAGTTCCGGTGACAGGCGCCGACCACAGCAGTTCACCGCTGTCCGGTGCGGGGGACAGTGAAACCCCAGTGTGGAGATCGTTGCCCATGTATGTGTACCAGTCGGTATCAAGCCTTGATAAAGAACCTGTTTCAACTCCGTTCAAAGAGAACAGGACCGAGTCAGGAAGAACATTCTCATTTTCGATGATCGCCCGGATGGGAAGCCAGTCCCCGTCGTAGATCCCGCCATCAGCGGGTTCCACAATTGAAACTGAAGAGGCGGCAATGAGTGACACCACCAGATCAACTGATATCAGCATGAAAGTCCCCCCATTCCCATTAAGCCATTCCACATAAATTGAATCGACTTAATAATAAATACGATTATGGATAACCAATACCATGTCAATAGATACTTGATGTATGATCCCGGTTAATCGCGGCGGCTATACACCATCAGTGTACCGGTTTCCCGGCTTCCGCAAAGCGAGCAGGTCCATTGACATAACTTGCACCTTCCCGCATCATTAGATTGGCTGGTTTCCCATGCCCGGGAGGAGTGGAACCATGGGCGAAGGCGGGAAGGATTCCGTGAAGGGCCGTACCGGGGAATCTCCCCCATTGCCCGGTCAGGACATTCAGCAGCGTCTGGAAAGCATCTTCAGGGCCGCCCCCGTGGGCATCGGTCTGGTAAGGTCCCGAATCATACTTGAAGTGAACCGGAAGCTCTGCGAGATGACAGGCTACACCCGTGAAGAACTCATGGGAAAATCCGCCATCATGCTCTACCCTTCCCGTGAGGAATTCGACCGGGTGGGCAGGGAGAAATACGCCCAGATAGAAAGATCAGGCACCGGCACCATCGAAACGGTATGGAAGCGAAGTGACGGCACACTGCTTGATGTGCTTCTCAGTTCCTCGGCCCTGGACAGGACCGACCCGGATAAGGGATTCACCTTTTCCGCGTTGGACATAACCGAAGAGAAGAAGGCAAAGGCCGCCGAGGAAGCCAATGCCGCCCTACTCAGGATCGCCGGTGAAACCGCAAGGTTCGGGGGATGGGACGTAAACCTGGAAACCAACATAAGCACATGGTCCGACACTGTCTGCGACATCCATGGAATGCCCAGGGGATTCGCCCCCCTGGTTGAAAAGGGAATTGAGTTCTACGCCCCTGAATACAGGGAGACCATAACCCGGGTCTTCAAAGCCTGCGCAGAAGAGGGAATACCCTACTCAGAGGAACTGGAAATAATCGACGGGAACGGCGGGCGCGTATGGGTAAAGACCATCGGAAAGCCCGTCAGGGATGAGAATGGCAACATCACCGGGGTTCATGGCTCCTTCCAGGACATCAGCGACCAGAAGAGAACCGACGAGCAGCTCCGCAGCTATTCCGAGCGCATGGATTTCCTTCTGAGGGCAACGAATACGAACATCAACATAATGAACGAAGACTACACACTGAGCTTCGTCGACGACAGATGGCGCCAGGTATATGGCGATTTTGAAGGAAAGAAATGCCACAGCTACTTCATGGGAAAGGAAGCACCCTGCGAGGGATGCGGGGTTCCCGAAGCGCTGAGGACCCGGAAAGTCGTGGTATCCCAGGAATACCTCCCCAAAGAGGACAGGTTCGTGGAGGTTCACACCATTCCCTTCCAGAACAGAGAAGGCAGCTGGCAGCTGGCGGAATTCAACATAGACATAACGAAGCGGAAGAGAGCTGAAGAGGAGCGGGAAAAACTCCGCTTCCAGCTCATGCAGATGATGAAGATGGAATCCGTGGGAAGGCTCGCCGGCGGTGTGGCCCACGACTTCAACAACATGCTGGGAGTTATCCTGGGCAACGCTGAGATGACCCTTGAGAAGCTCGACCCTTCAATGCCTATTTACGGTGAACTCACGGAGATAAGGAACGCTGCCAGACGCTCCGCGGACCTTACCCGACAGCTTCTTACCTTCGCAAGGAAGCAGACAATCGCCCCCAGGCTAATCGACCTGAACGAAACAGTGGAGGGCATGCTCCAGATGCTCAGCAGGCTTGTAGGTGAGAACATCACACTGAACTGGAAACCGGGCAATGCTCTGCCTCCGGTGAAGCTGGACCCATCCCAGTTCGACCAGCTCCTGGCTAACCTGGTGGTAAATGCCAGGGACGCCATCACCGGGGTGGGCACCATAACCATCGAAACCGCCCACGCATCCACTGAAGATGTTTCATCACTTCCCGAATGCGAACTGGCACCTGAGAATTGTGTAACCCTTTCCATCACCGACAACGGCTGCGGAATGGATGAAGAGACCCGGCTGCATATCTTCGAACCCTTCTACACAACCAAGGGGACCGGCGGAGGCACCGGCCTGGGCCTGGCAACGGTCTACGGCATAGTAAGGCAGAACGGCGGTTTCATCAATGCAAGTAGCCAGCCAGGTGAGGGTACCGCTATAAGGGTATTCCTGCCCGGCCAGTCAGATGACGCCGTGAAACACATGGAGAACACGAACACAAGCCCTGCCGAAGAGGGCAGTGAAAAGGTACTTCTGGTGGAAGACGAAGTGTCCGTTCTTAAAATGACAAAAACCATGCTGGAGAATCTCGGCTACAATGTGATAGCCGCGGAAGCCCCTGGCAAAGCCCTGCGGCTGGCCAGCGAAGGGTCCATCGACCTGCTCCTCACCGATGTGGTGATGCCTGAAATGAACGGCAGGGAGCTTGCGGAAAGGCTCACCGCAGCACACCCGAACCTGAAGTGCCTCTTCATGAGCGGCTATACAGCCGATATCATTGCGCAGAACAGCATGATCTCCTCCGGGGAGGGTCTCCGGTTCATACACAAACCCTTCACCATGAAGGAGCTTGCAGAAGCTGTCCGCAAGGCAATCGACAACAGCTGACCACCGAACCGCCCCCCCCTCATCTCCTCTGAATCGGTTATTGTTGGCGATCAACGGGAGCGCAAACATGAAGAACGAATACATGATGAAGGCCATAGGCTCGGTATCCCTTGAGAACGGCTTCACCGTAAGGGTAAGGGAGGAATACAGGAAGGGGCTCAAGGGGCTCGGGGAGTACTCCCACGCCATGATACTCTGGGTATTCGACCGTGTCCCCGGAGATGGCACGGCCCTCGAGGTCCAGCCGCCTTTCCGTTCCATTTCCCGGAAGACCGGGGTCTTCTCCACGAGGTCGCCCCGCCGCCCCAGTCCCGTGGCGGTAACCACCTGCGGTATACTGTCGGTGGACGAAGAAGAGGGGCTGGTGGTGCTTGACCGTATCGACGCCATGGACAATAGCCCGGTGATAGACATCAAACCCTATCACCCCGACTCCGACAGAGTTTCAGAGGTCCGCCTGCCGGAATGGTGCGCCCACTGGCCACAGAGCCGGGAGGAATCCGGCGAGTTCGACTGGGAGGCGGAGCGTTCCCGGGGCTGAAGGCGGAAACAGCAGCAAAAAGGAGAAAGATGGGTAGAATGCAACCTCTCCGGAGCACCGGCTCGCTCATGGCGGCGGCTGCAGCTGTCTTCGCCATTCTCACCGCTGGGTGCGGAGGCGGAGACATTCCGGCAACGGCTGCCGCCGACAGCGTGATAACGGTGGTGGACGGCCTGGGGCGAAGCGTAACAGTTCCCTTCGACCCTGAACATGTCATATGCTCCGGTCCCGGGTGCCTGAGGCTTCTGGTCTACCTCCAGGCCCAGGACAGGGCGGTTGCCGTTGACGACATGGAGGGAAGGCGGGCCGCCTTCGAGGCCAGGCCATACTTCCTGGCGAACCCGTGGCTGGCGGAGCTGCCTGTTTTCGGCGAGTTCAGGGGGCACGACAATCCGGAACTCATACTGGCGCTTGATCCACAGCCTGAGGTGATATTCAAGACGTTCCCCCTTATGGGGACCGATCCCCTGGAGCTTGAGGAAATGACAGGCATACCCGTGGTGGTGCTGCAGTACGGCAGGATATGGCCGGACAGAGGCGACTTCGACGGTTCACTCAGGACCATGGCCCGGGTGCTGGACCGCGGGGAAAGGGCCGAGGAGGTCATCGCTTTCATCGACTCCACCGTTTCCGACCTGGCGGAACGCACCGCTGGAATACCCGAGAACAGGCGCAGGAGCTGTTTCGTAGGGGGTATTGCCTATCGCGGGCCCCACGGATTCCAGTCCACCGAACCGGGCTACCCTCCCTTCATCTTCGCCGGGGCCAGGAACATTGCGATGCCCGAGGATACCGACGGGCTTACCGGGGAGCACGCCGACATCGCCAAGGAGCAGATACTCGCCTGGGACCCGGAGGTTATCTTCATCGACGGCTCCACCCTTGAGGCCGATCCCGGCGCCAACGCCCTACAGCAGCTCACCGACGACCCGGCATACTCCTCCCTCTCCGCCGTGGGGAACGGGGAGGTGTACTGCCTCATGCCCTACAACTGGTACACCTGGAACCTTGGCTCGATCCTCGCCGACGCATACTACATTGGGAAGGTGCTCTACCCGGAATCCTTCGAGGACGTGGACCCTGCGGCAAAGGCCGACGAGATATACAGTTTCCTTGTGGGCGCCGGTGTATTCCAGCAGCTGAAGGAGTCCTTCGGAGGGCTGGTCTTTGAAAGGGTGACACTCACACCGTGACCGGAGCCCGCCATGCACCTTGAAAACGGAAAAATATCCGGGGAATACACGAAGTACACCGGCAGGAAACTGCTGCTGAACCTGGCGGGGCTGATTGTGCTCTTCGCGCTGCTGATACTCTCCATCTCAGTGGGTGCGGTCCCCATACCGCCGGGACAGGTGCTAAGGGCCCTCTTCGCCGGTGATGCCCCAAGACAGGTACAGATGATAGTGCTGAATATCAGGCTTCCCCAGGCGCTCTCCGCGGTGGTTGCCGGGGCTGGTCTGTCGGTGGCAGGCGCCGCCATGCAGTCCATACTCCGCAACCCCCTGGGTTCGCCCTTCACTCTGGGCATATCCAACGCCGCCGCCTTCGGCGCGGCATTCTCCGTTATGATCCTCGGGGGCGGGGCGATGCAGAGCACCGCCGCCGGGGCCATCTCCATCACGGACCCCTATACCACCACAGCGGCGGCCTTCATCGCCTGCCTTGCCGCGGCGGCGGTGATACTGGCGGTGGCCGGCGCCGCCCGGGTCTCCCCGGAAGTAATGGTGCTCACCGGAGTTGCCCTGGGATCCCTTTTCAGCGCCGGAACCATGTTCCTGCAGTACTTCGCCGACGACGTGCAGCTGGCGGCCATGGTTTTCTGGACCTTCGGGGACCTGGCGCGGGCCAGCTGGAGGGAACTCGCCGTCATGTCGTCGGTGACCATTGCCTCATCGGCCTATTTCATGCTCAACAGCTGGAGCTACAACGCAATGGACGCCGGCGACGAAACCGCCGCCAGCCTGGGCCTTCCGGTATCCAGGAAAAGGCTTGCGGGAATGCTTGTCGCCTCACTGGTCACAGCCACCATCATCTCCTTCGTGGGGGTGATAGGCTTCGTGGGGCTTGTGGGGCCTCACATCGTCAGGAGGCTTCTGGGCGACGACCACAGATACCTCATCCCAGGCTCCATCCTCGCCGGGGCCATCCTCCTTCTGGCCGCGGACACCGCCGCCCGCACCGTCATGTCCCCCCGGGTGCTTCCGGTGGCTATTCTCACCGCCTTCGTCGGCGCCCCCGCCTTCGTGTTCCTTCTGGTGAGGGGATACAAAAGATGATCCTTAGCGTAGAGGAGCTCTCCTTCAGCTACGGCCACCGCCCGGTACTCAGGGATGTATCCTTCACTGTTGCAGATCACGAGGTAGTGGCGGTGATGGGACCCAACGGCTCGGGAAAGACCACGCTGCTGAAGTGCATAAACGGGCTTCTCAGACCGGAGGCGGGAAGGGTGCGGCTCCTGGGGAGGCACATGGAGGAGTACTCCCGTCGGGAAGCCGCCTGCAGGATGAGCTATGTTGCCCAGAGAAGCGAGCCCGGGCGGGTCACCGCCTTCGACGCGGTGCTTCTGGGGCGAAAGCCCCACATCGGCTGGCGTGTGGGCAGAAGGGATCTGGAGCTGACCCACGCCGCGCTGCACAGGCTGGACCTGGAGCACCTGGCCCTGAGGCACACCAACAGCATGAGCGGTGGCGAGTATCAGAAGGTATGCATTGCCAGGGCACTGGTGGGCGAACCGGCGGTAATGCTTCTTGACGAGCCCACAGCATCACTGGACCTGAAGAACCAGCTCTCCATCCTCAGGCTGCTCAGGACCATCGTACGGGGTCACGACATGTGCGCGGTGGTGACAATGCACGACCTGAACACAGCCTTCCGCTACGCCGACAGGTTCCTCTTCCTGAGGAACGGCGGCATAATGGCCGAGGTGGACAGGGCGGGTATAACTGAATCAGTGATAGAGGAGGCCTATGGCGTTCCGGTCAGGCTTCTGTGGCACCAGGACCATCCGGTGGTGCTCCCCCTTGACGACAACTCAGGGAACAGGTCCGGGGCTGACCACTCCCACTTGTCATAAGGCTTTTCCGTCCCGGCAATGAAAGACACTGCGGGGCAGAGGGAGGGATCATAACAGGGCTAGTCAGTCCGGGAACCTGGCCTTAAGCCCTCCCCAGGTAAGCGGTTCCATGGCTCCGATCAGTTCGTCGGTCACCAGGACATCGTCGAAGCGGACCGAGTGGGTCTTCAGCCGCCGGTCAGATCCGTATGAGGCATGACTGTAAAGACCTGCTCCTCCGGTGTCACCAACCCGGGTCTCAGTTGCCCATACAGCCCATTCCGCGGGCTCGTCACCGATCTCTCCGGTCCATGCCCGGCCCCTGTAGTCATTTCCTTCAACCTCAAGGCGCATCCAGTAGGACTCCTCCGGTTCAATGCTGAAGTAGCAATGGTCGATGACACTGCTGCCTGCGGCCCGATTAAGGCAGAACAGGTTCAGTCTGTTGATGTCCGGCTGAAGCAACAGCCCTACGAAGTAGTTGTCCACGCCGGAAAACCGCACAACCGGTCCGGCATGGGCACAGCACTCAGGGACCACCCTGACCACCATGGAATAGTCCGGCACCGACATGGCTCCGCCGGAATCACCGGTGCAGGAAAGTCCCCAGGAATAAGCTGAACCGCTGAACCAGTACCCGCCTTCCACCACATCATAGATACCTCCCCCGTATTGGATCTCTTCCCATCCGTCGGCGTTGCCGTCGGAAAAGTCATCCTCCAGAAGGATATCGGCATAAGCCGCCGGGGAGATTACCAGAATAGCCGCAATCAATAGCATGAGTGTCATAATATGCCTCCTGATACAGTGAATCCAGAATATTCCTTCTTAATATCATATCCACTTGACGGTCTGGTGTCTACCGCTGCACTGCAAACAATCGCTCCGGAGATCAGATGGATTCTGTCTTCAGTTATGCTGACAACCGTGACGCAGCGTTCAATGCAGAACATCACGCATCCCCGATGAAAGAAAAGAAACGATCTTGCTTGCAAGCTCATATTTATCCAATTCTAATAGTATTCTCTTTATAATAATCCCGTTACATTTGATTAGCGGTAACGGCGAGCTTGACAGCGCCGCGTCTTGAGTGTATCTCGAAGGAGAAGCAGCCATTTGAGATCAGTGCTGGAAATCAGATGGGAGTGTAAATGGATAAGATCATTCTTGATCTGAACGACGTTACCCTGGAACTGGGTGGCAAAAAGATACTGGACGGCCTCACCGAAGACAGCGCCACGGACATGATAATCGAAGGGCTTCTTTCACCGGAATACTGAAAGCGTCCAAGATTAAGGAGATACAGGGACAAAGGTGAAACAGAGCGAAAGGAGTGCCATGAAGGCTGAAGTGGACAAAATGAAATGCGACACCTCAGGGAGATGCGTTATCATCTGCCCGGAGGTTTTTCAGTTCAGCACCGGGGACAAGAAGGCAAAGGTGATCAGGAACCCTGTTCCCCCTGAATACCAGCAGAAGGTCCTGGAAGCACACCGGGAGTGCCCAATGAATGCCATTATCCTCGGCGAGTAAGCCTGATGCGGAAAGATGAGGACAGAGCCAGACCGAACTACAGAAAGAACAGCATAACCCTCACCGGAGCAGTGGCCATGGGCACCGGAGTGATGATCGGAGCCGGCATCTTCGCCCTGACCGGGCAGGTTGCAGAACTTGCGGGCAAATGGTTCCCCTTCGCTTTTCTGGCCGCTTCTGTGGTGGCGTCCTTCAGTGCCTACAGCTATGTGAAAATGGTCAATGCCAATCCATCCGCCGGCGGAATAGCCATGATACTCAAAGGGGTTTACGGCCGTACCGTTACCACTGCCGGGATGTCCCTTCTCATGTACTTCTCAATGGTCATCAACGAAAGCCTGGTAGCAAGGACCTTCGGCACATACACAATGCAGCTCTTCAACGGGAGCGGTCAGGGTTATATGATCCCCGTTCTGGGAGTCGCCCTGATAGTGTTCGCCTTTCTGATCAACCTCATCGGGAACAGAGCGGTTCAGAACATGTCCTTCGTAACGGCATTCATAAAGATAGCAGGGATTGCTTTCCTCGCCCTGGGGGGTCTCTGGGCATCGGGGCTTGATGTTTCGGGAATATCAGTGGTTCCATCTCAGGCGGGGGTCTGGAGCATCCCCGGTTCCATTGCCCTGGCCCTGTTGGGCTACAAGGGTTTCACCACGATAACCAACAGCGGTTCGGAGATTCAGAAACCCCATGAAAGCGTGGGACGGGCCATCGTCATATCCATAGCGGTCTGCTTCCTGCTCTACATGCTGATAACCGTTGCCGTGGGCTCCAACCTCAGCGTGGAAGAAATAGTCGCGGCAAGGGATTATTCCCTGGCGGAGGCGGCAAGACCGGCATTCGGAGATACAGGGGTGTGGATCACGGTTGTCTTTGCCATCGTGGCATGTGTATCGGGCATAATAGCAAGTATTTTCGCGGTATCCAGAATGCTTGCCATGCTTACGGAAATGAAACTCGTTCCCCACAGTCATTTCGGCATGCCCGGGGATATCCAGAAGCACACCATGGTTTACACAGCGGTCCTGGCCATCCTGTCAACGGTTTTCCTCGACCTTGGACGGATTGCCGCCATGGGAGCCATCTTCTACATAATCATGGACATCGCTATTCACTGGGGTGTCTACAGGCATGCTCGACAGAAGGTGGGCGCCCGGGGCGGAGTGCTGATCACCGCTATGGTCATGGATGCGGTAATACTCCTGGCGCTGCTGAAGATCAAAGTGGATACCGATGTGTTCATAGTGTACACATCACTGGGCTTCATCGCGCTGCTGTTCCTTGGTGAATGGCTCTTCCTGAAAAGAAAGGGGTAATGGTGCCCCTGATGCCCGGTTACCGGTTCTCCAGCAGAGGCTGAAATCCTGAGGTCATAGCTCAGACACAGGAAGATCTTACCCCTTAAGCCGTCCCACAGGACCCGCGTTATGAACCCGCAGGTAACCGGCTTTCTTAAGAAGCCCCTTCCCACGTGCGGAACGGATACCCGTGACGCAGCAGAGAAGCAGGGGGGTTTCCACGGGAATGTCAAGCCGGTTCAGCCCCTCGGGAAGGGTATCCAGGGGGAGGTTCACAGCGGATTCGATGTGGCCGGCACGGTACTCGGACGGGGTCCTCACATCTATCAGCATCCCTCCGGCGGCAAGGAGCTCTTCCACCCTTTCAGGCGAGACATCCGGTCTTGCAGCGATCATCCTCACCGCGTAAAGGATCAGGAACAAAGCGAAGATGACATATATCATCCGGTTCCGTCCATACCGCTTCCCCGGAGCAGAGATCGCCGGATCAGGCATCCCTCAGTTCGGAAAGAAGCTCATCGATAAGCTCTTTTACCGTGGTGATCCTGTCAATTCTGTGGGCATTCTGCCCGCAGAAGATCAGGCCGTTGTCCACATCGCCGAAATAGGAGTTCAGAAGGGCCAGGGCTATGCAGTAATGGGCGGAATCCATCTTGCAAGCCGTAAGGCACCTGTAGGGGCAGCTGACGGGCAGGCTGCCCTTTACCTCCAGGTCCCTCAGGAAATTGTTGTAGATCGCCCTGCCCGGCATGCCCACGGGGCTTTTTATAATGGCGATATCCTCTTCCTTCGCATCGATATAGGCCTGCTTGAACTCATCGGAGACATCGCATTCCTCAGTGCACACGAAGCGGGTTCCCATCTGAACTCCGGAGGCTCCCATGGAAAGCATCCGGGCAATGTCCTTCCCGGTGTAGATGCCCCCGGCGGTGATAACGGGGATCTTCCTTCCGTGCTTGTCCTCGTAGGGTTTTATGGTCTCCAGCACTTCCGGCAGCAGCTTCTCAAGGGAATGTTCGGATATGTTATCCAGCTGTTCAGGGGAAAAACCCAGATGTCCCCCGGCCATGGGGCCCTCAAGGATAAGGGCATCGCATATCCTTCCATACCTCCTGTCCCAGGTCCGGAGGATGAGTTCCGCTACCCTTGCCGAACTGATTATGGGAACAAGGTTCAGCTCGGGCTCGGGAACGATCTCGGGGAGCTTGGTGGGCATTCCGGCGCCGAAAACTATGATCCTGATGCCCGCGTCCACAGCCGCTCGTATGTGTTTGTCCACACTGGTGAGAACACCCATGAAGTTCACGGCGAGATGACCGTCGGTCATGCTCCGGGCCTTCTTTATCTCGTTCACCAGGGCATTCACCGATGTTGTCTCATAGTGGTCCGCCATGTCCGCCAGATTGCCAAGTCCTATGCTGGAAATGGTTCCGATACCCCCCTGATTCGCCACCGAGGAAGCCAGGGAAGCAAGGGATACCCTGACTCCCATGCCGCCTTGTACGATTGGGATCTTTGCGGTAATGCTGCCTATGCGAAGTTCAGGAATCTCCATCTGTGTCTCCAAATTTCTTAATTACAAGGCAAGCGTTTCCGCCGCCAAAACCAAAAGAGTTGCTCATTGCCGCGTACAGATCCATTGAGAGGGCTCCATTGATGACATAATCCAGTCTGCAGTTTTCATCGGGCTCAGTACAGTGGATGGTGGGGGGAATGGTACCGGTATGGACGCTCAATACAGTGGACACGAACTCAACGGCCCCGGCGGCGGCAAGAAGATGGCCGATCATGGACTTGATCGAGCTGATCTTCAGTGACATCGCGTGTTCACCGAAGACACATTCGACCGCTGCGCTTTCGCATTTGTCGTTGAGAACGGTTGATGTGCCATGGGCGTTAATATACCCTATTCCTTCAGGATCCATGGAAGCATCCTTCAGAGCCGCCTGCATTACACTGACCATGCCGTGCCCCCCGGGTTCAGGGGCGGTTATATGATAGGCATCAGCGGTGTTGCCGTACCCTGCAACTTCACAGTAGACATCTGCCCCCCTTGCCAGGGCATGCTTCAGGGTCTCCATCACAACTATCCCGGCCCCTTCTCCCATAACGAAACCGTCACGGTTCCTGTCGAAGGGCCTGCATCCGGTTTCAGGGCAATCGCTGGGGGTCATGGACCTTGTTGCGCAGAAGCACCCGTAGGGCAGCGGAGTAATGCACGCTTCGGAACTGCCGGCGAGCATTATGTCAGCATCCCCCCTCTGGAGGATCCTGAATGCGTCGCCTATGGCGTTGGAGCCGGTGGAACAGGCCACCGACGGAGCGGAGATGGGGCCCTTCAGGCCGTATTTTATGGAAACGGTGCAGGCGGCCATGTTGATAAGCATCCTGGAAACGGCGAAGGGGTTCAGCCTTCCCGGGCCGTCCTTCATCAGTGTGGCGAATCCCTCTTCCAGGGATTGTGAGCCGCCTATGCCCGAACCGATGATAACACCGGCCCTTGCTTTGTCGAATGGGAATGTGTCGAGCCCTGCATCGGTAAAGGCCATCTCCGATGCAGCCAGGCCGAACTGGGTGAAACGATCCATTCTCTTCGCCGACTTCGGGTCCGTCCAGTCCTCAGGGGAAAAATCCTTAACCTCACCCGCCAGCTTCGACCGGTAATCGGTTACATCGAAACCGGTAACCTTCCCTATGCCGTTCTCCCCAGCGGTGAGCCCGGCAAAGAATTTTTTCACTCCGGTGCCAACTGGTGTAACAGCCCCCAGGCCAGTTACGACAACTCTATTCCCATTCATTATTCTTAATTCCCTTTTATTAATTTCCGACGATCAGCCCATACTCCCGGTCAGCCCCGGGCGGGTCTGCTCTGCCGGCCGGTTCTGATGGGGGCAATAAAGGTACCATTTTCACTGGGGATCATTGCGCTGTAAAGGGTTGAAGATCCGCTCAAATCCTTCCAAGTTATTAAAACATAGCAAATTTATTCGAATGAAGACAGGCTCTCATCCATCTGGCTCGAGATAAGCATTTATCACAGGACACCTGTTTTCAGTAAGGGATACATACATCGTGCAGGAAGCAGCTCCCACCCCTTCGGCAGACCCCAAAGGGAAAGTAAAGGCCTGACCTGGGCTTTCTTGTTTCATGGCAACATTATACGAGATCTATTTGTCAAATTTACGGATGGCCTTGGATCTCCGGCTGGATTATGTTCTGGCAGGCTGGAGCCTGAGGACATTCAGAGAGGTGAAGATGCTCTGTATTCTCATCCTGATTGCGGGAATAGCGCAGGAAGTCGGTGCTGCCGTACGGAGGGAAGCGCATTTTCCCGAAGCGGGGATCCCATACGGGGATACCATGGCATTGGAAGCCTCAAGCAATGTGACCCTGGTGGGAAGCTGGCCATTCTCCATCACCGCTGACGCGGAGTTCGACTCCCTTCGTGAGGTGGGCTTCTGCACCTCCGGAGGGGGGGTTTATGTGTTTGACCTCTCCGATCCCTCCGAACCGGTCGTTCTTTCCGATATGATCAGGACTACGGATATGGTCCAATCCGTCTCGTACGACGGTAACCAGGAAAGGCTCTACCTTGTGGCGGGGTCCGCCGGAATGGAGATATGGGATGTTCAGGATGCCTCGGCACCCTATCTCCTGGGGCACTGCGCAGTATCAGGGTCCGCCGCAGGAGTGGCGCTGCAGGGAGATATAGCCTGCATAGCCGACGAAGAGGGAAGCCTCAGGGTGATCGATGTCTCCAATCCTCTGAATCCGGTTGAAACCGGCAGTGTAAGTATCTCCGGGTCTCCCGGAAAGGTTTCGATCTCAGGGGACCATGCCTTCATGGCCGCTGGCTTCCAGGGACTGCGGATCATAAATATCTCTGACCCCTTCGGCCCCTGGGAGGCTGGCTGCTTCCAGCTGTCCGACCAGGTGCAGGATGTAACAGTTCGGGGAGATCACGCATTCCTGGCCGGCAACCAGGATGGTCTTTGCATAGTGGACATCTCCACACCGTCGGCACCTTTCATGGCTGGCAGCCTCTTCACACCGGGCTTTGCCATGGCGGTGGATGTCCGTGAGGACCATGCCTTCGTGGCGGACGGCAGTTCCGGTCTTCGAGTGGTGGATGTGTCGGATCCGACCAACCCTTTTTCAGCGGGTTCCTGCCCGATACCAGGTTACTCCACAGGACTCGCCGTGTCCGGCGACTTTGCCTGCGTGGCTGATCAGGAAGGTTTTCGTGTTGTGAACGTCGATACTCCCACTTCACCTGTTCTCCTGGGCGGTTTCGACGCCCCGGGCTATGCGAGGGGTCTCGTGGTCAATAACGGCCTCGCATTCATAGCAAGCCTTGGAGACGGGCTGCGGGTGGTGAATGTAACGGATCCTTCCCTCCCCTCCGGCATTGGCAACTGCGGCGGTTTCAGCCAACCTTGGGAAGTTTCTCATCTTAACGGCTTCGCCTATGCCGCGGACCATTCCTCGGGACTTCATGTGATCGACATGTCAGATCCTTCCTCCCCCTTCACCACCGGCAGCTGCTCTCTTCCGGGAACTCCCATGGATGTGGATGCACTGGGCAGTCATGCCTTTGTCACCTGCGGAGATTCCGGCTTGCGGGTGGTAGATGTATCTGAACCGGCCTCTCCCTTCGAGGCCGGGAGCTTCACGGCCTCAGGCAGCATGAACGGCGTTCGGATCCGGGGCGAGTACGCGTATGTCGCCGCAGGGAACTATCTCAGGATACTGGACATCTCCGAACCGTCGAACCCGTTCCAGGTCGGTTCCTGCTTCTCCTCCTGCACCGCCTATGACATCGATGTAAGCGGCAGCCATGCCTTCATCGTGGGAGGTGATTTCATGAGGGTGGTTGATGTGTCCTCACCTTCGAACCCCTTCACAGTGGCGATACATGAGCTGCCGGGCATATCCTACGGCATCTCCATCGACGGAGATCTGGTCTACATTGCCGGTGGCAACGGAGGATTGCGTGTCATCGATGTCTCAACTCCATCGGAGCCGGTGGAGGTCGGCTTCTATGCAACTCCCTCACTGGCACTAAATGTCGACGCTGCTGATGGCTTTGCCTTCGTAAGCACGATGTATCACTTCATGTTGGTGCTGGAGTATTCCCTGACAGGTATCGAAGAATGCGATGATGCCCTTCAATCACAACTCATAAAGGTCTTCCCGAACCCATCCCCGGGCACTGTCAGTATCCGGATGACCCTCGATGAAGCCTCCCATGTGGAGCTGGGGATATATGACATTGCGGGAAGGCTGGTGGCAAAACCGGCTGAGGGCCTTTTCTCCGGCGGGGAGCATTCCTTCTCATTGGATGACATGCCCTCCGGAGTCTACGCCGTCAGGATGACCGCGGGGGAACTGAAAGCCTCCAGGCTGTTCGTAGTGCTGGATTGAACATGAGTAACCTCGCTCCTTGATGTGATAATCATATCGACATACCTTCTTCTCCTGTTGTACAAGCTCGCCATCCTGTTCACCGAATCCAGGGCACGAAAAAATTTCTTCAACCATGTTCAGCAAAAACCACGAAACAATTCCGAAGAAGGCCTGAACTCCATTATTGGTGTTATGGCAACAGGATACGAGATCTATTTGTCAAATTTACGGATGGCCTTGGATCATGTACCGGTCGAGCCAACGCTCCGTTTCCCACAGCACATGGAGTATGGATTCCCGCGCCCTGTAGCTGTGGCTCTCCATGGGCAGCATCACCAGACGGGCGGTGCCCCCCAGCCCCTTCAGGGCCGCGAAGAACCGCTCGCTCTGCATGGGGAAGGTCCCGGTATTGTCGTCGGCGTCGCCGTGTATCAGCAGTATCGGTTCATCTATGCCGTCGGCGTTCATGAAGGGCGACATCTCGATGTAGGCATCCAGCGCCTCCCACAGGGACCTGTCCTCGGACTGGAAGCCGAATGGGGTCAGTGTCCTGTTGTAGGCTCCGGTCCTGGCAAGGCCAACGGCGAAGAGGTCCGAATGGGCAAGCAGGTTGGCGGTCATGAAGGCGCCGTAGGAATGGCCACCTATGGCTATCCTGTCAGGGTCGGCCACCCCCCGGCGGACCACTTCGTCCACCGCGGCCCGGGCACTCATCACCAGCTGTTCCACGAAGGTGTCGTTGGCAGGTTCATCCCCCCGGGCAATTATCGGCATTGTCGGGTCGTCCAGCACCGCGTAGCCCCGGGTCAGCCAGATGATGGGTGACCACCAGCCCAGGTAGTCGAAGCGGTAGGGTGATCCGGAGATCTGCCCCGCGGCATCGGAGGAGATGTAGTCCTGGGGATAGGCCCACATCACCATGGGCAGGGGTCCGTCATCGGTGGTGTAACCCGGCGGCAGGTAGAGTTTGCCGGAAAGCTCAACGCCGTCCTCCCGGGTGTATGTGATAAGCTCCTTGGTCATCCCAGAAAGCATATGGAAGGGGTTCGGGTTGAATGTAGCCTGCTGCTGTGAACCGTCGGTCAGGTCGAGGATGAAGCTGTTGGGGTATTCCGTGGGTGACTCCCTGAGAAAAAGCAGCTTCGAACACCGGTGGTCAAGGAACCGCACCGGTCTCTCGTAGTGGGGCGGGGAGGAATGGAACAGCCTTTCTGTTTCCAGGGAATCAAGGTCAAGCCTGTCCAGGAATGGCCTCTCCCCCTCCGGCGAGGCTCCGTCCCCCTGCAGGAAGAGACTCCCACCGTCCGGGGAGATAAGAAGGACATCTGCGCCCCGGGGGTTCTGCACCGTCATGAAGTCCCCGGGGTCGCCGTACCTGTCCTCCCAGTTCAGATCAAAGGCCAGCCGGGGCTCAGCATCAGGGTCCGACGGATCGATCAGCCAGCTCCTCACATTCCTGGTGGGCCACCACCATTCCGAGACCACCGCAAGGGTGTCGCAGCCCCACTCAACGCCGCCGAAACGGCTCTCAAGCTCCATCAGCACCCGGGGTGAAGAGTCGAAGGGGGCATCCAGGGTAAGGATGCGGTCCCTCAGCTCGGCCTCCGCCGAGGCGTCACCTCCATCAAGGGCCTCCACCCAGCACAGGGTCGACGGGGCGTCGCTTCTCCAGGAAACGTTCCTGGGCCCTTCGAAGGTGCTTCCGTAGGTAATGGGGATGGCGTCCCTCACCGGATGGCTGGCCACGGTAAAGACCGGTTCACCGGTGATGTCCCAGACCTGGATCTCCTCGGGGAACCGCCCTGCGGTAACGGAATAGGAAAAGGGGCGCATCAGTCTGGATACCATCAGATAGTTGCCGTCCGGGGAGGGTGAGTAGTACCAGATGATGCCCGGTTCCCCAATGGCCTCCACGGAACCGTCCAACCCCACGATGGAAAGCCTGGAAGTCAGGTAGTACTGGAACAGGTCCTCCTGATAGGGGCTCTCCAGCAGGTCCTGGTATGTCCGGGAAGGGGCGGCCTCACCGGTTGTCTCCATGGTCAGGGGCCCGGCGGGCACGGTGTCCTCCACCGGGGGAGGGCCCATCCCATCCGGCCGGGTGCAGCAGAGGATGCCGTCGCTCCCCGGGAGCCAACGGGGAAACTCGTTGGCCGCAAGGCTTATAACCGGGCCTGTGAGTCGCGCAGCGGTAGCGTCCGCTGCATGGATCAGCCACAGCTCCACCCCGGCATCCGTTTCCAGGGTGAAGGCTATCATGGTGCCGTCCGGCGACCATGAGGTGCTGAGGATGTCGCCGTACCCGGGCATGCCCTGTATCTCCGCCTCCTCCAGGGAGGGGTAGTACATAAGCGACAGCTCCTCTATCCTGCCGGACCTGGTGGGGGCCAGTGTCCCGGGGCTGAACCGCATTCCCGCCAGCTTCAGTTCCTCCCTGGCAAGCACCGCGATGGAGGGATTCCTCTGAGATGTCCGCATGAGCCAGGTGGAACCGTCCGGGGATATGCTGGGCCAGGGCGCCCAGTTCACGTCCACGATGTCGATCAGGACCTGATCCGGCTCCATGTAAGACACGGTGTCGCTTCCCGTAAGGACCGCAAGAATGAGGAAAAGGGTCATCGGTGCTACCTCCATCAGCTTTATGAGCAGTTCGGTCAGTGATATGAATGATATTCAGGAATATACTGAACCGGTCCCGATTTCCGCTTAGGAAAACAGGCCGGACTAGCGGGCTTCAATGAGTTTCCCGCTGAAAAGCTGCAGGGTTACCACCATCAGATTGCCGGTTATGATGAACATTACGGGGGGAAGGGCAACGGACTCGCCGAACACGGTCAGGGCCAGAACGGTGGCCAGTGTGGAGTTCCGGAAACCGGCTACTGTGGCAAAGGTCATCTTCTGTCTTCCTCCTCTGCCCAAAAGCATTCCAAGGCCGCCGCACACAAGGGAGAGTACAACCGCGACGGAGAAAACACCCATCGTCCGCGCAGGGTCAAGCAGCACCAGATGTCTCACCGATGAAACAAGGGTTACGGTAAGGGTCAGGAAGATGACCCTGGACAAGGGCCCCCTGATGCTCCCCAGCTTCCTCCCGGCGGCTGTCGGACCGGTAACCACCGCCGCGGCAAGTGGAATGAGCACTATGAAGGCTGTCCTACCGGACATCTCCAGGAAATCGATGGGAACACTTCCCCCTGCGAAGAGGGACACCACCGCTGGAACCGAGACAGGAGCCAGCACCGAGGATATGAATGCCAGGATGAGTGCCTGGCCGGGAGAGCCGCCCAGCTGTTCCGAGAGGAAGATCACCGCGAGGCCTGTGGACATGGTTCCGGCCAGTATCAGACCGGTGTAGGTTCCGGCGTGGAAGAATGACCTGAAGGGAAGGACCAGCAGAGGAGAAAGCAGGCTCAAAAGAGCCAGCATGGCCAGGATGAGGCGCCACTCCCTTCCCGCCTCCTGCAGCAGGACCCTCGGGCGGAGTTCAAGGCAGCTGAGGAAGAGGATCAGCATAAGCAGGCCCTGAAGAACGCCGTGGGGCACCCTTCCCGGCAGCGACCAGACCAGCCCGAGAACGGTTGCCGCAGGAATACCTGTCCAGCCGTAGCCCCTGGTAGAATTCATAGCCGGTAACATAAACAGCAAGAAAGTGAACGGCACTTCCGGGATCGCTGAGGCTGCCGGGTCAGGCCGCCTGTTGACCGCCACAGGGTTCCCCGTGGCTTGCTTTTGAACCCGCGGCTGGCCATGGTAAACCGTAACGCACAACACCGCGGAGGAGGAACCATGAAACGACTACACGCATTGGGGGCATTACTGTCCCTGGCAGCGGTGTTTACAGCCCCTGCTGCCGCCGAATACTGGCACGGGGACTTCACCGGTGACTCCACCAGGGTGTTCCTGGAGGGAAGCCCGGTCCTGGCCTCCCCGGACATCTCATCAGACACCGTGGGCAGGGTTTCCCGGGGCGCTCCGGCGGAAATACTGGGCTCCGGGGGCGTGGCGGTCCTCGGTGATGGAACCAGGACCTACTGGTACCGGGTATCGGTTGGTACCGAAGCAGGAATGGTGGAGGGCTGGATGCCCGGGACCTCCCTGGCAATGGTCAGCCTGGAACCCGAGGCCGGTTCCCTTTTCATGTTCACCGTAACCGGCTACGACAGCTCCGCCTCTTCCTTCACCGGTTCCGCCGTTCTTCTGAAAGAGGGCGAACCCCTCCGGGAGCTTTCCCTCCATCCCGTTGGCGGGGATTCACCGGAGTCTCCCTACGACTATTCGGTAAGGGCCACCCTTCTGGACCCTTCGGGCCTCGACCGGGTAGAGCATCTCCTTGAGCTTTCCTTCATCTACGAGGCCTGCGGCTATCCCAACATGGATATGCTGATAGCCGCGACGGAAAGCACAATGGTAACGGGGCCCTCGGCGGGTTCCCAGTTCGAGGCCGGGCTTTACACCTTTAACGAGGAGTTCATACTGCCCTCGAACGGCCAGGGGACTCCTAACGAGGTCCTGATAAGCGGCTGGCTCGGTTTGTGGGACGAAGACGGCGAAGATTACATGGAACAGGAGCGCACCGTGAGAACCGCTCGGTGGACGGGATACGAGTTCATCGAACCCGCCGCAGGAAGCAATTCCGTTGAATGATCTGTGCCCGGCCATCTTGAACCCGGCTGCTATTTTCTCAGATTGAACTCTGATACAGAGGCGAGTTCAGCAAGGGTCATCCTGCTGAACTGACAAAACGGTCCTTTCAGAACTCAAGTGTGTCTATCCGCTCATTAAAGGCTTGTCGCAGGGTCCCCAATACAACACATCCTTTGTGCGTTATCTGCTGTACAAGAATCTGCGTAACCCGCGCTGTGAACATAACCTGTTGCCTTGCAAGCGCCTGGTTCATGAAGTGGTTATGGCCTCGTTATGATGCTTTGCATACTCATCCAGGAGAGTTCGGATCATCTTCTGGTACTGAGTATCGTGCATTTCTGCTTCTTTCTTGAAGAATTCAATACTTCTCTTTGTTAATGAGATGGTTACCTTGACTGTCTCATCCTTCAATGCAAGTTCAGCTGGAGAAGGAAGGAAATCTTCGGCTCGCCTCACCTTGCCCATAGGTTCGCCAGTGTATTCGATTTTCTTTTTCAAATATCTTCCTGCCCTTTCGCCAATATCCTGCTCCGAAGATCCTGATCTGCTTGTTTCGGTACACGAACCGAACAGTCAGGATACCCTCGGCAACTCGACCTATATGCAGTAGTAACGGTTCTCATCGGCACTATGCGATAGATCTTCCAGGATTATCCTTTGGGGATCAAGGAAAGCAAATTGAGCCAGAGCGAATGAGACACCATGTTTGTCTTGATATGCTTTGTCTTTCTATGAATCCCATTGGAAATCCGTTTTCCTGCTCATGAGTATATATTGCTATTCGTATGGGCTTTTGTCAATATTTCCGGATTCCATTCTTTGTCATAACAATATTTGTATTGTAAGAATGCCAATGCTGTACATCTTTTATATTGTGTATGCTCTTTGAATGTTGTGTATTTTGACCAGCTGCGTCAGTTCGTCAGAAGCTCTTGAAGCCCAAACATTTCCCGGCGCTATTCCGCGGGAAAAATCGATACGAACCCTGTTATACCGGAAATCATTGCCGGGATGGTGAGTGAGTATACCCCTCAAGCTTTTCAGTGATCGTCCCTTTAACGACTTCTCACTCGACGGGCTCAGATGTCATGGGATCCGGTTCCGCATCGGCATCAAAAACACACGTTACTCAGATGATGGAGAGATCAGTTTCTCAGGAAGTCTGAAACTGCAGGCTGGAAAGTTCTTCCTCTGTGGCTCGTTCAGATATTCTGAGGAATTCAATGCCCACGACATTCCGGTTTTCGTCGAAATCCAGTATCACCCCCGGTCGAACCTCCTCAGACTCCACGATCCTGCCGTCATCCAGACGGAAGTACAGTGCGTCACTTTCCTTGTTGATCTTTATCCTCATTGAGTCACCTCAGTCTCCTGTAGATAGACAGATGGACCCCGGTACGCCGAGTGTTACTACAGTCGAACCATCGAGGGGGCGCCGGACATCCTTCGGCTCAGGCGTCCCGACATTCCAATCATACCTCCCCGAAAGAGATTCCGTAACCCACTGGTTGTTGCTATGGAGTTGCAGGACGAGATGGTCCGTGACAACCTGACCCGAAAACAGTTGGCTGAAAGACACGGCATCTCATCCGACAGGGTGACCCAGTGGCTGTGCCTTCTGAAGTTGCCGGAGGATGAGAAGGAGAGAATTATTGCTCTGGGAGATAACTGGGATAGACAGGTCGTGACGGAGCGCCAGCTGTGGATGCTCCGAAGGACACACGAATAGAACGAATGCTCCATCTGCTGTTCCAGATTGATTCCTGGCAAGTATTCATCCCCTTGACAGCCCCCCCCTGCTCTCTTTCATATTCATTAATAAATCGCTATCTTACTCAATATGAAAGGGATGGCTTCAAATGAAATCTTGCTACCTCTCTCTCACCCTTACTGTTCTTCTTCTCTCAGGTTTCTCTTTTGCGGACACTCCTCTCATTCGAACAACGGTGGCTGACAGTTCCCGGGTCGCATTCATCGCTCAGACTCCGCTGAACTGGGAAAAAGTTGAGCATGACAGCCTTGATTTCATAAGGTTCATCGACTCTCCTCTGACAGACAGCGTCGGTTATCCGGAATTGCCAATGATTACCTGCCTTGTAGCTGTTCCGGATAGCGTGCATCCAAGCATCAGTTACAGTTTCACTGATGAAAACAGCCAACATCTACTTCCGGTTTACCCTTGCCCAGCAACGGTCTTGTTCTCTGATAACTGTACTCCCTGCGTTGTTGACTCTTTTGCCATGGATTCCACCGCATATTCTTCAAGCTCTTTCTGGCCTGCTGAAAGAGTAAGATTTGTCGGAGAAACCCGCGTTTGTGATCAGAGATTGCTCAAGATCCAGTTATTCCCGGCACAGTACAGAGCTGCCGATAGCACATTGATTACGGTAACAAGCTTCAGCGTTTCGGTCTCGTATGACAGTTCAGAAGCTGTTTGGAGCAACATCGGACTCGGTTCATTCCAGAAAATGGTCTCTGGTAGTCCTATTGTGGGATACCACAACCAGGATCAGACATATGCACCAGTTCCGGATTACTTCGGAGTGGTTGATCCAGAGGATGGTCCCCAATACCCCAACAGCCGAATGCCGGATTATGTAATTATTTGTGCTTCCGGCCTTTATGCTGACTGCAACGAAGCCATTGATGCGTTAGCTGAGCACAGAGTCAGCCTTAACGGTTTTGATGTTGCAACTGTTCTTACAGATGCAATCTTCGAGGACTTCCCGGAGGGTGAAGAAGTCCTTACAGATGAAAGCATCAGAGCTTTCACAGAATACATGTGGGAAAACTGGCCGCAGGCCTCAATTAAGAAGCCTGATTACCTTCTTCTCATCGGCGACCATGAGGATGCTTCCTACGGTTCCGCTGACTGGTTCCTCCCTACTCACATTTATGATGACTGTTTTGGCGAGACATTGATAGAGGATATCGGGAATGATGAATGGTATGCTTACATGAACGATGATCCCGATATCAACAATGATATTCCCAGTATGGCAGTGGGAAGGCTTTCCATGAAAAACGGTGAGACTGATACTCTGAGCACCGTTATTCAAAATATCATTGCAATGGAAAATCCAATCACACAAATTCCCGTTCCTAACAACAGAAGGAGAATCAGCAGACTGACCGGTACAGGCAATGAGATAAGGAAAGACAGCGTTGGTACTGGTTATCAAACTCCCTGCGACTGGGGTCCATCCCTTGACTGGACATCTGATTTCACTGAATGGCTGGGATACGATTACACAACCAACTTCTGTGGAGATGGAAGGGACTTCACCGACATGGATGGCAGTCTCATGCCAAGCTGGGCCTTTAGAGACCGCTGTCTTTCTGAATATGAAAAAGGGGCTGGAGTGGTTTTCTACAGCGATCATGGCTCTTTCCATATGTTCAGCGCCGGACTTGAATGGCTAACTGAGTACATTCCCCAGGACCCTTATACAAAAGGAGCCAGGGACAGTACATTCAACAATTATCAGATCGATAACAACCTGACTGCAACTGCCGGTCACGCAGCGCCATTTACGCTTCTTCTGTGCTGCTCGGCTGGGACTTTTAACCACACGGTCGATGAACATAATAATCCATCAGGTTATCCTGAGCTATGCCACTATATAGACTCCTTATCCCCGCCGGTCGCCTCTTACGACTTCGGTACAGACTGTCTCGGAGAAAAACTATTCAAGAATACGACAGCTCCTGTCGCAGGTGTATTCTGCGGATCCAGGGCGTCACAAATCGGTTGTTACAACTCATACGGCAAGGGCATTATTGAAGCCATCTTCGTCCAGGGATATGGAAGACTTGGCGATGCAGTCAGGCAAACAAGGCTGGCCAATTATGACTACAGTACTTCCATGGATGGTGATGGGGCCCTGTCCCTGGGACAGTTCAACCTGCTCGGTGATCCGGCTCTGGACATCTCCGATTATGTTAGGTACCCCAACAGCTGTGATCTGGTTGTTTACCCGGGTAACCTTGACGTATTCCCATACCCTCGTCAAACATCCACCGGTTCTGAAATGGAACTCAGTTTCACTGTCAGGAACAATGGAAGACTGGCTTCCGGCAGCTTCATCACCAAGATCACAATTACCGATGGATCAGACACTTCAACAGACTACATTTCATGTGCCAGTATTGCATCAAAAAACGAGCGTACATACCCGTACACATGGACTTGTCCCGCATGGTTCGATACTCCTGTTGAACTGGTTGTTACAGTCGAGGCTGACTGGCAGCACAGCATCAGCGACAGCTGGCGACCCAACAACACTGCAACTGAGGCAGTTCAAGTAAATGATATTTATCCTTTCAACTCCGGTTGGCCTTTGGAAACAACTGGCAACATCAGCACAACACCGCTGCTTGTGAATCTTAATGGTGATGCGTATCTTGAGGTAGTTGTTCTCACTGGAAGCAGTCTGACTGCCTTTGATTACAGCGGAAACAGTCTTTGGACAATCACGAATGAAGATCTCCAAGGAGGAGTGGATCCTTTGGCAGCTGATCTCAACCTGGATGGGAACAACGAAATTCTCGTTGTTTATGAGAATGGAATAAAGACGATCAGCAATACAGGCTCAGTTCTGGGGGAACTTGAAACGAACGCGACAGTTTTTGCGGTCGGTGACATGCACCCCAGAACAGGACTCGAACTTTGTACTGCAGATGACAATATTCTCACTCTTTACTACTGGAGTCCTTCTTCCATGCCTGCAGGATTTTCAGAGATATCTTCAGAGGATCTTGGATTCAGGCCTTCACGACCGGCAGTCTCGCTCTGCTGTAATGATCTTGATGGAGATTCCTATGAAGATGTTGTCTGCCTGCATGGATTTTCGGACTATCAATTTCCTAGCCCCCCTGAAGTCAATTCCATTTCAGCCTACAGCTGGTATGCTGAAGACATGATCTATCAGCACACCTGGAGTGAGTATCTGAAGTCATCGGTAAGCCTGGCGGCGGGTGTTATTGCTGAGAGATCGGTCATTGGATACCCGATGGGTGAGTTCGAAGGCTCCGGTGACCCGGCAATGCTAATTGAACCTGATGAATCTATTCCTGAAATCTTCTGCTCAAATACGGATGTCACCACCACATACCGGCTGAATCATGGCGTATTCGCTGATTGGAGCTCTCTCGCTCAAGGTGCGGACACATATGTGCTCCCTTCAGAAAGACAGTGTATGGCTTGGGATGTTGACGGGAGTCGTTTTGCCGGATTCCCAACAACCAATTTCGGAGGAGATACCGAAAGTTCTCCAATCAGTACAACAGCTCTGGGGAACCTTGATGGCACAGGCAATTCAGACGTACTCTTCAGCACTGTTCTGGATGGAGACTGGACAATACTGTCATATAACTCTGCTGGTGAACCGCTTAGTACTACTTCGGACTTCCCGTTCACCCTTCCTGAAAACGTTTCCGCCGGAGGAGGATTTGCCGTCGCTGATCTGGACAGAGACGGCAAAGTTGAGATCGTATTCGGCACAAGTGACGGACTTCTTCATTGCTGGGAACTTGGAACCTGTTCAACCGGTTATTCTCCATGGCCTCAGTTCCAGCATGACTGTGGAAGATCGGGTGTTCTGGAATGATCTTGCTTCTCCTTGCCTGCTTTGGAGTAACGATAAGTCCAGGCTGGAGCACTCCTGTGCTGGTTACAGATTCAGCGAATACAACAAGACCAATACAGTTCATCAGCAGGGATTCGCTGGGACGATTCCATCTGGTATGGGAAAACTATAACGGTGAACCCAGAATCGGTTACAAGATGTTTGCTTTGGATGGAACTACCCTGTACCCGGAAACAATGATTTCGAGGAACATAAACAGTGCTTACCTTTCTACTGTGTCCGTGGGAGACAGCCTGTTTGCGTTCTGGAGAGAGTCAAACCCAGTTTACTATGCGATTAGAAGCATTTCAGACGGCTCAGAAATAACCCCAGCAACCCACCTGTTCACTACCTACACAATGTATGGTTTTATCCGTGCCTGCCCTGACAGCCTGGGCAGATTGCATGTGCTGTACAATGACGGGTCCGATGTAATCTACGCGGTCTGGAATCCTGCACCTGGTTCGGGCTTTACCACCGAGTACGAATGGGTGATCGAGGGTGCGGACGCCGGTGGGGTGCTTCTGGTGGATGGGAACAGAGTGCATGTCGTTGTGCAGGATCCTGTCGATCATGATTTTTCATACCTGCAGTATGATCTTGAAGGGAATACCGTTGTTCCCCTGACTGACTTCACCAGTGGCGAGTTTTACAGCAGCAGATTCCCAGTTCTCACGGTGGATTCATCCCGAAACCTGATGATCCTGGATAATACCATAGCATACAAGGCTGTTCAGGCAATCTATCTATGGAAGCTTGATGGAGAAACAGGAGATCTCCTCATTGATCTGAAACCTCTTGTAATTCCTGAATTACCGCTCATGAATACTAGTAATGCTTTCATAGTAGAGCCTATGCCTGTTCAGGACCAGTTCTACCTGTGCTGGGCAAGCGGGTACGATGTCAATAAGATATTCTGCCTGATCTTTGACTCTGACGGAAACATCATCGATGACTGGTATACAGCATATGATTACTCTGATGAGGATCCGGAGAATGTCGCTAATATCGATGGAGTTTCAGATGAACTGGGAAACCTTTACATCGTTTACGGTCAGGGAGAGACCGAACCTGTTCTAGGGTCATATCCCACCTTCGGCTGGTTCGATTACGAGTATGTCGGCACTGAGCAGCAAGAGACCGCTGCTGTTCCCGGAGAAGGATTCAGCTTTTCATGCAACCCGGTAACGAGCTTCGTCACGGTGTATACCACTTCCGAATCACAAACACTGAGAGTGTTCGACATCTCTGGAAGAGCGGTTTCTGAGATTTCCGTTTCAGAGGGAGTGGGTATCTGGAACGGAAGGAGTCAATCAGGGGAAAGTCTACCTGCAGGAATCTACAATATCGTAGATACAACAGGCAACATGCAGCGCATTACGCTGCTTGGTCTGTAATATCTGCTGGTATTCCGGAAGGTACTCGAACCGGTTGGATCCCGGGGCAGACTCCAGCAGAACACCTGCTTGAACACCTTGAACCAGCACCATGGCCCTGCGTTCAAGGACTTCACCAGAATGGCAGGTACTATTCATAACTGTAGTCTTCCTGCTTTTCCGCGAACTCACTGGAAAATGGTCCAGACAGCTCGATCCTTATGTTCAACACCTCGAGAACGGCAAGCAGGCTGTCCAGCTGCACGGTGGCCTTGCCGTGCTCGATGTCGAATACCGTGGTCTTTCCCACCCCGGCCAGATCCGCAAGTGCCAGCTGGGTCAAACCTGCCCGTTTCCGGTGGTGTTTCAGCAGTTCACCGATCTGGCTCATTTTCTGAACAAGCAATGCTGTGCCCTCCCAATTTCACTGCCTAAGCGGTATTATATGCTCTGTCACTCACTGAAGCAAGGGATATCGAGGACATACTCAAGATATTTACCGCTATGGCAGTACCATTCCCCGTGTCACCATTCCAGCATGCATTCACCGGTCAAAACCCGCATTTTTACCGTTTCAACAGTAATATTAGCCGTGTCTGCATTCTGATGTTCCCTCTGTAACAACGGGTTTTTATCAGCAAATCCAAAACAGGCCCGCACAAAAGAAACCCCGCAGCTCGGGAAGGAGCATCAGTTCCTCTAGTAGCTCCAGAGTTTTCGGATCGACGGTTCGGCGCTCCAGCATCTGAACTTCTCTCTTGGTGTTTTGAACACGACTGCACAGAAACTCAGGGTGACCTTGTCCAGGTAGCGGATCTGAAGGGCTTCGTCCCTTATCCTGTCCAGGCCGTAGAAATCCCTCAGTTCAAGCCAGTCATCAAGGTTGCCCCTGGTCAGCACTCTTCCGATGACAAAACGGGCATGTTTCTGATAATCGATCTTATCAGGATCGATATCCCAGAACAGCGTTCTTCTCAGATTCGGTCTCTTCATGTTCATACAGTGATTGTACCCGCTATAAAAGCTGGTGTCAATCAGAAACAGAGGTTCCAGCCAACAATCAAAGAACACAATAGTGCGGGAGCTGTCGGTAATACCCGAATGGAAGAAACGGTTTCAGCACACGGAAAACTGAGGAGACAAAGCGCCATTCTCCGTATTGGACAAATTGCATTTCCGAGTTGCAATTTGTCCAGGAAGGCATTTTCTTCCATCCGATGGAAAAGATGTTCGTTAAGGGCAGGTAATCCCGCTAATTTTTCCGCGCTTTGCGAATGACATATGTGAGATGGCTGCAATCACTTTTCTCTACAACGTCTTGACGTTATAACGCTATAACGTTATGGTTTTCCAGAGAGGAGTCAAGCATGACAGATCTTACAAAAAGAGCCACAGTGTATCTTGAACCGGAACTTCATCGCGCACTCAAGCTGAAAGCTGTTGAAACCTCCTGTTCTATCTCCGAACTGGTAAACGACGCACTCAGAGAAAACCTTCGTGAAGATGCGGAGGATCTTGCTTCATTCAGGGAGAGAGAGAATGAACCTCTCACGGCCTTTGAAGACTTCGTGGAATACCTGAGGGCTGATGGCAAGATATAGAATCCTTGTAAGGAAATCAGTATACAAGGATACCCAGAGTATTCCCGGAAAGGATCTTCAACGGATCCTAAAAGCCATCTCCGATCTTGCGGAGGAACCAAGACCTCCCCAATCGAGAAAGCTCTCCGTGGAAGAGAAGTACAGGCTCAGATGCGGATCATATCGAGTGATTTACGAAATCCGTAATACTGAGTTGATCATCTGTGTTGTAAGAGTCCGTCACAGGAAAGACGTGTACAGACCTTAGGAAACCCGGGGGATTGGGAGCCGGGATTCTATCGCTTGGCCTCTCATAGATGTAAATCCAGCAGAACGAATTTGAGATCAGCACCTGCGCTTGCGAATGATGATTTCGTACCTGGCATCCATAAGCGGTGAAGGAAGGAACACGCCGGGCACCATGCCGATCAGGGGCCCGTTGATGTGAAGACTACCTCCAGGTCTCCGTTTGTCTGGCTTGACATGCTGAAAGGTCTTACTCTCACAGCAGCTCTACCCTCTTGAAGAGGACACTGTAAACACAAGATTCGCATCACCACAGCAGAAGTCGGACCGGCCGCTGTCGTCGTCGCTGAGTACACTGCCGCCCTCTGTTCTGAGTTCTATGAATTGTCCCGGCGAAGAAAGCATGGCAGAATCACCGCACATATATCTTTGACCCGGCTTTCCACTGACGTTGAGCCTGATCCTGTGCTAGACCGTAAGGATATCTCCGCGCTTGATCTGCTCGGCGGTGGAATCCCTGAACAGAAGACCCACCATATCACCCTCGCTGGCCTCGGGCATCTGTCTTTTATGAATCTCTATTTCGGTAACCACAGCCACCCCGGCTGAGGATGCACCGTTGATATGAACTTCGTCGCCTACCTTTACAGATCCCCTGTCGACTATGCCAGTTACCACAGTTCCACGGTTCCTGATAATGAAGACATCTTCCACGGTCAATCTGAAGTATGGTCCGAATCCCATGTTGCTCAGTGCCTCCTTCCATCCGGTTGCACCCATCACAATTTTCTTTCCCCGGCGGGAATGCAACGGGATGCTCGAAGGGCATTAACTGATATTGGCTTCAAGTACACCACTGATTCCGCCCCTGTTGCCATGCATCATCACAATAGCGGAGGAAGAAGAAAAAGCGGCCTTCCCCTATTCACGCAGACGGGCCAGGTCGGGTATCAGGGCGCGTATCTCATGGGAAACAGCTTCAACATCCCCCTCCAGTGTACCGTAATCCTCCCCGGCGCAGTGGTATACCCATCCCCGGAAGAATTCACCTTCCTCATTGTACATCACAACAGTCTCTGTTGTGCCTCCGGTACAGCCTTCATTCTCCTTCTCCGGCACTATTGTGAGCCCCGCCTCCTCAAGGGTCTCCAGCAGAGCCTGGAACTCATCGGGGGTAACGGCCCTGGTCTCCCGGGCCAGAACCTCTCCGTAGCTGTCCACCACCACCAGCGCGGAGTCCCGGGTAACCTCTATCACGAAGCTGCGGTGATACTGCGGCGGCACCGAAGAATCGGTGTACCTGTAAACCACCCGGGTCACATCATCGTATTCCATATTCGCCTCCTGGCCGGGTATGGCGGCGGCCAGCGCCGCGATCATGGCAAGAAATGTCATTCTGATACCTCCTCTGGAACAGAATATACCTATGGAACGGCGGAGGGGAATGTGCTGGCTAGTGAGCTTTCTCATGTCCTCCACCGGGAGTACAGGAACAGACCATAAGGGGCAAAATCGTACACGCTGTTGAAAACCCACAGAAAAGAAATGCCGGCACAATCTGTGCAATTCTCAAGTTCAACTTGAGATTTGCACAGAAATCAGCACTCCCAACCGCAGTTCAACTGAATGCTCGACTTGATGCTGTGCGCCTCAAGTGCTAACTCATCTAACACTTGAAGCAAACATCCTCAAGTCCCGGAGAGAAAAACAGTTCGCACCGCCCGGCCTGCTCAAGGGAAGACATCGAGGCAAAGCTTCGAAAGCCCCTCAAAATCCACGAACTAATGGGCCTGGGCAGGCACCACTGCGGCTTCACGGGGAAGGACTGGATAGGGGAACAGAAAGCCGATGTAACGGAGCTCTGGGACCTGGGAATGGACAGGGCAAGGATAGTCTTCGCCGTTTTGGAGAACAGAACAGCAACGAAGATCCTCGCCAGCGAATACCCCCGCCTCACCAGGGTCTTTCTTAAGAAGAGGTTCCCTGAAGCCAGGGTAAGAAGGAGCTGGGGCCCACGGAAGCCCTGCCCCTGGACGACTTTGCAAGGTTCCTGAGGTTTCGTGCTGAGTATTCCGCTTGCTTTGAGTATCTGTCTCCAATAACTCGCTCAATGTGCTCACAGAACGGTATCATAATCGACGTCCTGCCGATTGTTTCACCATTATGGCCCATGATTCCAGCAAGAAGAATCGCCCGGGTGCTTCAGAAAGGTCGTGGCCGAACCGGGCCTATTCTCTTGCCTGAACCCACGAAGCCGACCTCGTCCGTTAGTCCAAGCTTTTCATATATCATATTCCCGATGTAGTAACCGGCCTCATAATCTTTACCTAAACGGGCCAGGACTACTGGCTCTTCCTCACCGGTGAGAACGGCGCGCAGGTGGTATCTGATGTTGCCGCTGCTGCCGCCGGTGTTCGCGTTGGTTTCTGCCTTCACATGCAGATTCTCTATCTCATCGGTAGTCAGCCGCCTGGTTCGCGACAGTGACAGGGGACCCCGAGCGGCGATCAGCTCTGAATAGCTGACCGTAATAGTTGTCGTGTTTATGATCATAGCCAGCGGTATGATCAGGATCAGTAAGCCGATCACTGCGGCAACGATGATCTCTGAGATGGGGAAACCCCCGCTTACTGCGGCATAGGCCACGACGATAATGACATACATGATGAACGCGCTGAGCAGGCCGTATCCGGTGGTGGGATTCCGATGCTGGAGTATCAGTTGTCCTTCATGTTCCTGTACGGAGACTCCCTTTGGAGGCGAACAGGGTTCAATGGGTCTGCGTTCAACCTCCTGGGCGGAATCATCGGGGGTGTTCATGGGTGTCCTTTCTTGTGTTCGCAGGCTCTAAACCAGCAGACCGCGAAAGCACGAAAATCAACGATCTCAATGCAGTGCCTCTGCATTCAGCTATCACCTAATATCTGTATGCATCCTTGCTCAAGTCCATTGTTAAAAGATAGATGGTCTTTTCGTTGGGATTTTCGGCTGTACTCTCATCCCTGATGTTTCTTCCCGCATAGAATCCTTACTTGACGGAGAAAAGGGAACGGGGCCATAGTCCGCCCCTGAAAGGTGGAAAGAATGAACAAGCTCGCCCCGGTTTCCATGCATCACCATCATGTTGTGTGCATAAACACGCGGGGCGGGGGTGCGTTCTAAAACCGAAACAAAAACGCAGAACCGTTACCCGCCCAGAGAGGCGGGTTTTTTTGCCAGGGAAAAAGAAATGCAACTGAGAATACTTATACCCAAGCGAATGATACGGGAGGGGTAACCACACTTCCGGAAAGTGCGGGGTTACCCCATCCCGATTATGGTATCATTCAAAAGGGAAACAGGAACCGTTCTCATTCCCCGGCCCCGGCAGACCGTGTTTAACCGGATTCATAACCTTTACATCCTTGAAAGTGAACTCTCTATCTCCGTTGTAGAGCAGAATGCCCTTTCCGCTTCTATCCCCTACGGTGCTTTTGAAACTGCTAATACCTCTGATGAAACCGGGAGTGAATGTAGCCGCCGATTTAACCTCCACAGGGAATAGCGTATGCCTTTCCTTTATGATCAGGTCCACTTCGTTGCCGTTGGAATCCCTGTAGAAATACAGCTCAGGCTGAATACCCCTGTTCAGTCCCTGCTTGAGAAACTCCGCCACCACAAGATTCTCATAGATGCTTCCCCGGAGAGGGTCCCTTTCCAGTTGATCCGCGGAGCGTATTCCAAGGAGATAGGATACCAGACCCACATCGGTAAAAAAAAGCTTTGGGGACTTAACCAGTCGTTTTCTGATCCCTGCTGAAAATGGCTGCAGCTCAAACACTACAAAGGATGCCTTCAACACTTCTATCCAGTTCTTCAATGTAGTCCCGGACACTCCTATGTCGCTGCTCAGGGCTGAATAGTTTACCAGCTGACCTGTACGACCGGCCAGCAGCCTGAGAAACTTCTGAAACGCGCCAATATCCCTGAGATTGACAAGTGAGCGGACATCCCTCTCCAGATATGTCTGCATGTATCCCGGGAAGAACCTTCCCGCACTGGCTTTGCCTGTATGCAGCACTGGATAGAAACCGCTCATACATACCTCAAACGCTTTGATCTTTTTTCCGGCTGCGCGGAGTTCCTCGAGAGACAGCGGCAGCAGAGTCAGTACAGCGGTTCTTCCGGCAAGTGTCTGGGATACAGCATGACTCAGTTCAGGTTGATGGCTTCCTGTAAGAATGAAACGACCCGGGCGGTGATCCCTGTCTACGATCTCCTGAATGTAGGATAGCAGTTCCGGCACCCTTTGAATTTCATCTATCACCGCCCCGACTCCGCACCCCGCAAGAAAACCCCTGGGATCCTCAACCGCCAGTCTGCGGACATCCGGAGCTTCGAGAAGTCTGTACTGATAGTCAGGGAACGATGCCCTGGCCAGTGTGGTCTTGCCGGATTGCCTGGGACCCAGGAGGGTTACCACAGGGAACTCGGCAGCGCATTCCTTAAGTTCCTTTCCAAGTTGTCTTTCTATCATCATGGATCAATAATCAGCAATGTCTATGCAAATGTCAAGTTCAACTTGAGATTTGCATAAATACAGAGGCCATGACAACCTCAAAGGTTTCCATCGAATGGCTCATTCGGCTCATTTGCCGGCTTACTATCAGTTCGGGGTGTTGAAGAAGTGGAACCTGATCGTCCCCGAACAGATCCTGGTCAGATCATGAGAGTAAAAGCAGGCCAGAACGCAAATCACGCCTTCAGAAGACCACCGGAGGTTGACGGGGAAAACCATAGCAGGCTATAGTCCGCCCCTGAAAGGTTGGAAACAATGAACAATTTCGCCCCGGTTACCATGCATCACCATCATGTTGTGTGCATAAACACGCGGGGCGGGGGTGCGTTCTAAAACCGAAACAGAAAACGCAGAACCGTTACCCGCCCAGAGAGGCGGGTTTTTTCGTTGGAGGAGAAAAAATGAGAAACCGTAACCATCACCATCACGGAAGCAGCGAATGCAAGGGGCGGGGTGCACCCTGAGGAAGGTTACATAACTGTTAAGCACCCGCCCGAAGAGGCGGGTTTTTTGTTAGGGAGAGAGGAATGAAACTGAGAATGCTGATACCCAAGGGCAGGATACGGGAGGGGGTTACAACACTGCTTGTAAGCTGCGGAGTAACCTTCACCGGCGGAGAGAGGTCGTACCGCCCGGCCTGCTCAAGGGATGACATTGAGGCAAAGCTTCTGAAGCCCCAGAACATCCCCGACCTGGTGGGCCTGGGCAGGCACCACTGCGGCTTCACGGGGAAGGACTGGATAGAGGAGCGAAAAGCCGATGTAACGGAGCTGCTGGACCTGGGAATGGACAGGGCCAGGATAGTCTTCGCCGTTCCGGAGAACAGAACAGCAACGAAGATCGTGGCCAGCGAATACCCCGGCCTCACCAGGGCCTTTCTTAAGAAGAGGTTCCCGGAAGCCAGGGTGATAAGGAGCTGGGGCGCCACGGAAGCCCTGCCCCCGGACGACGCCGACGGAATAGTTGATGTGGTCTCATCCGGGGACACACTCAGGACCAATCGCCTCATAGAGGTGGAAACCCTCATGGAAACCTCCACCAGGTTCATTGCCAACAGAACACAATATGAGAACAGCCCCGAGCTGAGAAAGAAGCTCGACGACCTCACCACCCTCATGCAAAGCTGCCTGGATGCCAGGAGCAGAAGGCTCCTTGAGATGAACGTGCCCAAAAACAGCATGATGGCAGTAACACGGATCCTCCCCTGCATGCGCTCCCCCACGGTGGCCCCCCTCCACGACGGACAGGGCTTCAGCGTAAAGGCCGCGGTGCCAACGAAGGACATTCCCAGAATCATACCCGAGCTTGTTCGCCTGGGGGCCACCGACATACTGGAGAGCCGCATGGAGCGTATCCTGGCAGGGGGCAAGGAATGAGGCAGGCAAAAAGAACAAAGGGCCTCTCCCCCTACAGTAAGAGCACGGCAAAGGGAAAGCCCGTGCGGATGCACATGAACGAGAACCAGACGGGAAGCAGGGGAACCCTCACCCTTACCCCCGGTGAAACCGCCCTCTACCCCGAAGAGGAACCCCTCACCAGAGAGCTGGAGGAAGCCTGGCAGCTCAGGGAGGGCAGCCTGATGCTCTTCAACGGGGCCAGCGAGGCCATCATGTGCGCAGCCCTGGCCCTGGTGAACGAAAATGACAGTGTGGTAACGGTGAAGCCGGAGTTCACCCTTATACCCCACTACCTCACACTGGCCGGGGCGAAGCTCATCCAGGTGCCCATGCAAAACAGAAACTTCCAGATGAATGAAATAGAAGAGAACGCTAAAAAGAGCCGAATGGTCTTCATCTCCGTTCCCCACAACCCCACCGGCGCCACAATCAGCGGTAAAGAGATCAGCAGCTGGTGCGAAGCCTGCCCCAAAACCCTCTTCGTGATAGATGAAGCCTACGCCTCATACGCGGAATGCTCACTTACTCAACAAACAGGGAAAACAGACAATCTCATTGTGATAAGGTCGTTCTCCAAGGACCATGCCATGGCGGGCCTCCGCCTGGGGGCGGCCATAGGCCCCAAAGCTGCCATACAGGCAATGGCGAAGATAAGAACCCCCTACAGCATAAACGCTGCGGCCATAAAGGCGGGCAAAAGGCTCAAAACAAGGCCCAACATCGAGGAAACGAAGGAAGAAGTAAAAAGGCTGGCCCGGGCAACCGAGCAGGCGGGCCTCGAAACCATCACAGGCGGAGGGAATTTCTTCCTGATAACCGGAGGGGAGGCAAAAAGCTTCGCCGGGTTCTGTGAAAGGAACCAGGTGCTCCTGAGAACACTGCCCGACGGAACAGTACGGGTATCCCCGGCAACACAGAGGGGCAACGCCAGGTACCTGAAGCTCCTGAAGGAATGGAGAGAAGAATGCAAAAGCTAGAGAGAACCACCGGGGAAACATCAGTAACCATAAAAAAGGCGGAAGAGGCAAGAATTGAAACGAACTTTCCCCTCCTCACCCACATGCTGGAGGCACTCTGCTGCCACGGGGGCTTCAGCATGGAGATAAAAGCGAATGGTGATGTGCAGGTAGACCCCCACCACCTGGTGGAAGACACCGGCTTCCTCCTGGGCAGGTTCATGAAGCCAGCAGGGCCGGTGCAGAGGGCGGGATGCTTCACCTTCCCCATGGACGACGCCCTGGCCCAGGCGGCGGTTGACCTCTCCGGCAGACCCTACTGCCTGTGGAGCGTAAACCCGGTGGAGACCACCGTTGCAGGCACCCACACAGGCCTTTTCAGGGAGTTCTTCCAGGGCTTCGCCAGGGGGGCGGGGGCAGCGGTGCACCTGGTGCTCATCCACGGCACCGACCCCCACCACTCAATTGAAGCTGTGTTCAAGGCATTCGCCAGGGCGCTTTCGATGGCCCTCACCCCCACAGCAAACATCATGTCCACAAAGGGGGTGATAGAATGCTGAACCTGATAACCGCCGCCGGGGGCAACCTGGGCAGCGTACGGGGCCTGCTGGAGAGAACCGGAACAAGCTTCAAAGAAGTTAGTACCCCGGAACAGCTCGAAAGGGGCCGCCCCATACTCATCCCCGGGGTGGGCTCCTTCGGGGCGGTGATGCAAAGGCTCTCCGAAGCCGGCCTGAAACAGATACTGCAAGAGGAAGCAGAACAGAACACAAGGATCCTGGGCATCTGCAGCGGAATGCAGGTGCTCTTCAGCAGAAGTGAGGAATCAGAGGGAACCCGGGGGCTGGGGATAATCCCGGGCACCGTAAAGAGGTTCCGGGGTGGAACGGTGCCCAACATAGGCTGGTGCAGGCTGAAGGAAGGTAACAGCCATGTCTACTTCGTTAACTCCTACCACGCAGAAACGAATTACGCGAAGGACACCGCGCAGCACGAAACAGGCCCCTTCACCGCAATCGCGGAAAAGAGCTCCGTTACAGGCTTCCAGTTCCACCCGGAGAAGAGCCACAAAGCCGGAGAAGATCTCTTCAGGAGGTGGCGTGATGGCCTGTAAAAGGATAATAGCCTGCCTGGACGTAATGAACGGCAGAACGGTGAAGGGCACCAGGTTCGAAAACCTGAAGGACCTGGGCGACCCCGCTGCAATGGCCCTCTACTACCAGGAACAGGGCGCCGACGAGATAACCCTCCTGGACATCACCGCCTCCCCGGAGAACCGCGCCACCAGAACGGAATGGGTAAGGAACACCGCAAGAAAGCTCTCCATACCCCTCACCGCAGGGGGCGGCGTAAAAACCCTGGAAGACGCGGCGGAGATACTCGACGCCGGGGCCGACAGGGTAACGGTGAACACACAGGCGGTGAAGAACCCCGGCCTGATAACACAGATAGCGAACAGGTACGGCAGCCAGTGCTGCACCCTGGCCATAGACACCAGGGAAAACAGCAGCAAAGAAAACACCGTTCTAATCAACGGCGGCAGGACCGACACGAAAATAGAACTGATAAGCTGGATAAGAACGGCACAGAACGCCGGAGCGGGAGAGATACTCCTCACCAGCTGGAACCGCGACGGCACGAAGAAGGGCTTTCACATTGCCCCCACGAAAATGGCGGCAAAAGCAACCAGCCTGCCCCTGATCGCAAGCGGAGGTGCCGGGTGCCCCGGCCACTTCACAGAGGTGTTCACAAAAACGAACGCAACGGCAGCCCTGGCCGCGGGCATACTGCACCGGGGGGAATACACAATCAGACAGATAAAGGAAACCCTGAAACAGGAAGGTATAGAGGTAAGACCATGCTGATACCCAGCATTGACCTGATGGAAGGCAGAGCGGTCCAGCTCAGGCGGGGCAGGGAAAGAATAATCACATCAGACAAAGACCCAGTAACCCTGGCAGAAGAGCTGAACACATACGGCACCCCGGCGGTGATAGACCTGGACGCCGTCATGGGAAGAGGGAACAACTTAGAACTCCAGAAGGAGATCTGCCGCAGAACAGGCGCAAGGGCCGGCGGCGGCATCAGAACCGAAGAGAGGGCAAAAGAGCTCCTCAGGGCCGGGGCGGAAAGAATAATCCTGGGCACAGCGCTCTGGGAAGACTTCACGAAGAACCTGCCGAAGGACAGGGTCCAGGCCGCCCTGGACACCAACGACAACAGGGTAATGACCCACGGCTGGAGCAAGGAACAAAAAGCCCCGTTCGAAGAGCAGCTGGAACGGGCGGAGGAAAGGGCCGGCTCGGTGCTATGCACCTTCATCGAGAACGAGGGCACCATGCAGGGCATAAGCAGACAGAGGGTGGAACAGCTCAGGGAAACAACCAACCTCCCCCTCACCGTAGCGGGTGGAATAAGCGGCACGAAGAACGCAACAGACATACTGAGAACCGGTGTAGACCTCCAGGTGGGCATGGCCCTCTACACCCAGAACCTCGACCCGAATGAAACCATGGCGAAACAGATACCAGAGAACTCCCTCACCCCCACCATAGTGCAGGATGAAACAGGCCAGGTGAGAATGCTCGCCTACAGCACCCGGGAATCCCTGAAACAGGCCCTCACAACTCGAAAAGGCATCTACTACAGCCGCAGCAGGAAGGAACTGTGGGAGAAGGGAAGCACCTCGGGAAACACCCAGCAGCTCATCTCCTGCAGGCTCGACTGCGACAGCGACGCGATCCTCTTCAAAGTGAAGCAGAAGGGAAAAACCTGCCACACCGGCAGCCACAGCTGCTTCGGGAAGGAGAGCTTCAAACCGGAGACACTGCAGCAGATCATCAAAGCAAGAAGGAACCAGCCCCGCTCCTACACCGACGCACTGCTCAAGAACGAAAACGAACTCAACGCAAAACTCATGGAAGAAGCGGAGGAGCTCACACAAACCGCAACCAGGAACGAGACCATCTGGGAAGCCGCCGACCTCTTCTACTTCATGATGGTAACACTGGAATCGAAGGGCTGCACCTGGCAGGAGGTGCTCTACGAGCTCCAGGGAAGGCAGAAGCAATGATCACCATAGAACAGGCACAAAAGCGAATAAGGAAC
>NPIE01001952.1_pt1 | contig 186990 bp, 182 predicted proteins | sample 8637661 | NCBI WGS metagenome assembly NPIE01 (sample SAMN07420842, study PRJNA396082) | bioreactor metagenome | isolation source: sample BA12 brine-fed electro-methanogenic bioreactor BA | place: Japan: Kochi | collected 2016-12-09
AAAAAAATCAAAGATCTCGCACGTTGGGAGTCCTCGCTCTCGCCAGGCGTTGTAACGTTGTGGTTCAGGGCAAGGTGATTTGTTCCATCGCCCACTTCTGCCGCAAACACGGTCTGCTTTTCGCCATCACCGCGAACGATCTGACTAACCGCCAGTGGGTTTCGACCATCTTCCGACAAGTCTAGGGCACCTATCAAGCTATCCAGACCGCCTGAAAGAAGCATGACGCAATCTTGCGGCGGGCGGGTGGTGTTTTTCGGAGGCTTTGGTTGAAGCCCTCCTGGCACAAACCGCAAACTCCAACGGTCCGTTGTCAAAAACTGAAGTGCAGATTGAAGTGCCGTTGCCTGTGTATTCCAGAACTTGGGATCAACTACAGCAATTGTGAGCTCGAATGTTCGCGTCCAGCCGTCTGGGCTTTCCTTCCGGAGCCCGGCCGAATCAGCGGCGATAACCGACAATGCGATTGAAAGAAAATCCCAGGCTCTCGAACTTGGGACCAAGCCCGATTGCTTGATCTTCCTAAGCGCAGCCGCTCCTCCTCCACCGCGAGCAGACTTCGCTCTGGTGGCCGACTTAGGTTGTCCGTAAAGGCAAAAATTTAAACCGTCATCTTCTTGGAAATCAAATCCGATCGGAGCACAGGTTAACCTCATTGAGCGTACTCCTCGAACACTTCAAATGCATCTCTAATTGCCGTGCGGACAACCGAAGCTATCGATCTCTGTGAGAAGGATTTGTTTGACTCCCGTAGTCCACGGAAAGCAGCCGCAACTGTCTGCTTAATGTACTCTCGAGCTTGACCAAGACGCGACAATCCGGCTGCTACGGAGGGCGCTTTGTCGCGAATAGTTTTTCCGATATCGAGCTCAAAGCGCCTAAACACGTCGTTAGCTGCGTAGTTTTCAATAATTTCCTCACGCTGGGAGTCAGTCAGCTCTAACAGGTCTGCGTCAGGATGATTGGTAAGCATTTCTGCCATAGCATCTCTGATGGAAGCGCGCGAGGCTTCCGCGTCTTGCGTGCCGTCAACTGGTCGTGCAGCTTCTACTACTGCATCCATTACTTCGTCTGCAGATTTACTCGCAAGCAAGGTGGGGTCCAAGGAACTCCCTTCTTGCGGCGGGGTGTCGCCAGACAACTGCGATAGAGCGCTTCCTAGGGCTCCAGCAGTGGATGCGGTGCTGCCCAATCGACGCGTCGCAGTCCCTGCTCCGCCATACCCCTTGTTTACATATTGACCGACGCCCCTTTGAAGTGCGGATCTGTCGCCCGTCCTCGCATAGTCACCAAGATTTCTGCTGCTTCCAGCAAATCTTCTTGCTGGGGCAGGTTCTATCGGCGGCAGCTTGGGATCATGTTGGTCCGTCTTTCTGTCACCTTCCTCTTCAGATCCGTCGTTTGGAGAAGAGTCCTCGGTGTCTGGCTCCGATGTTGGTTCACTGTCAGGCGGTGGATCATCAGCCCAAGGAGGTACCATCGGAACGCCGCCGCCCGGGCCAGGGTTGGATTGAGATGTACCCATTACTTTTTCTGACCCTCTATAGCTTTCTTGACCGGGCCGGCGACTTCGCTGCTCGACCAGCTATTGAAAACGGTTTGCGCCCATCCTTGATCGCCGATCTTCGGAACGATGTTCGGTTCAATCTGAGCAACTGGACGATCAGCAAGAAATGTGGCTAGCCGCTGCCCTTGGAGAGGGTCCGCTTCGGAGATCACAAGACATGCCTCCAGAATGTCTGGAACCCCCCAGCTTTGTTCACGTCGTGCACGATCAAGCAATCGATCCATGATTATCGAGGTTTCTGAGCGTCCTAAGCCTTTTATCTCACTTAGAATCGACCTCGCCATCTTGGGCTCAGTCAGGAGTGCCTCCAACAATCCAGCGGCCTCGGATGATAATCTGTCTTCCGGAAGAATAAGCGGAGTGTGTTCTCGGCTTACGTAGAGGGCACCTCTGATATCAACGTTGCCAATTTGCGGTTGCAGGGCAAGCCACTCTTCGACGAATGGCGCATCCCACGGTTTCTCAAGCTCAATCGACTTGCCCGAACTGACATCATTTTCCCATCTGGCCAGAAATTCCGGATGACCTTGGTCATGCGCTGATGCTTTGGAAATCAGGTCCGCATAGGCAGTCGGGTCGCCCAGACGTTCGAACAGCAACAGTTTCGCCAAGACTGCTTCATCTACCCCCACACCTTGGGCCTTGGAAATCGTCATCCTCATAGCAAGCGCGTTCAGAAATCGCTTGATAAGCCTAGGGTTGCCTTGGATACCGCTTGCCGTTGCCATGAGAGGAGCCAACCTGTCAGCCGCTTCAAGTTTAGCAAGGAGGGCTGGCGGCATACCACTATGAAGCGACTCCACAAAAGCACGATCGACCCGATTTCCTTGCCAAGATTTCTTTAGTTGTTCGCATACATCCGAGCGGATTTGTTCTTTCACTTCGGGTGGAAGCTGACTGTTCTCAATGTAAAGCAGCATCATGTATGCGCGAACTTCTTGCGTCCCAAGAGTAGGCACTTGAATGGGGACCTGGATTAATTTGTCAAAGTAGCTCGTGATAAGTTGATCGTCCGACACCCCTTGAAAGTGGCGTTTAACTGCGTGCTTTATCATGTCGTTATCGGCCGCGACAACGAACGCTGTGTTCTGCAAGAAAAGAAAGAGCCTAATTGCTTCCAAGGTCGAAATTGTGGTTTCCGGTAAGCACCTATCCAAGTCATCGATCAACACTACAAGCGTAATTCCAAGCTCCTTGAGGGTGTCTTCGAAACTGTCGCGTAATGCCTGAATCTCCTGGGGCGGAGATGTGTCTGATTTCTCATCGATCAGCCCGGACAAAGTACTTGAGGCCTGACCAGCCAACGTTTGAGCTTTGTCGATATCTTCGCCCGACACATTGCCGTCAAAGGCCGCTTTACCTAATTCTGATAGCCCTCCAAACATTCCGGGTAGGGGCACGCCAAGAGCCAAGGCAGCGGTGGGCCCTGCAATGAGCTTTGCTGCCCGTAACCATTTCACCCTTGATGCGAGGTCTTTAACTTTGTCGATTGCTGTCTCACGAGAAACAGCTTCATCCTGCAACTTCGACGCAATCACGTCCATAAGGGCTGCGCGTGCATCATCGTAACCTTGATAAAGCCAAGCATTGAACTCTACGAAGACAAACTCGCGATCATCTCCCGCCTGTGATCGCTCAAGCAGGGCAGCCTGGGTCAGCTTGATCATCGAAGACTTGCCTATACCCCAGGCTCCAGAAACACCAATCGATATGGGTCGACCGTCAGCTTGAACCACGATTTCCGCGACTGTCTCTGCTACGCCCGAGAAATTTACAAAATCAATTGAGGTTTCGTTATCCGGCCACAAACGACTGGCTCCTTCTCTAAATTCACAGAAATAACACCGATATGCACAACTTATGATTTAAACGCGCTTTTTGAAACACAATTGTTATGCGCCTGGTCCCGTTCTTTGCGTGGCCGCTCAAGTACCAAAACGGGCTTGATCCAACCTGCGATGCGCGAGCGACAAGACTGACATAATGTCTACGGCATCTTCTTTTCTCATCGGCCAAGAGACTTTTGGAGCGTGAGCCGTGGGGTTGCGAAACATACCAAATATTCCCTTGCAAAGGGTGGCGAAACCTTTCTGTTCCGACCATTGGCTCTCATCTGTAAGTGTATTGATCGCTAGAAGTGGCTTCTTTCCGAGCAACACTCGATCAACCAAAGCTGCGCCATCTTCGGTGCAACCGGATCGGTCACGCATTTTCTGTGCCAAGCTCTTGGATGCCTCAAGAACAGCATGAAAATAGTTGTCGGCCAACAATTCCTCTCTGCAGTAAGCTAGGACATCTGGGTGTACACCCCGAGTTGTAAGCTCTTCCCGCAGCTCGGTGGCACGCCTCAATGCATCAGATATTGTATTTGCTCTTTCAGCCCTTCGAATCTTCCCATCCTTCTGAAGCTCCATGCCCTCAAAGAGGAGCGCGCGATTCAGGTTCTGCCGAAGTGTTTCGAATGCTTCCGGTGCTTGCACGTACAAGGCAGGTCTCATGGCAACACGGATGAACTCTAGGATCCCACGTCGATCACCCCGCTCGTTCTGATCATTCACCAAAATATTGTAAACGCGTTTCCACTTTGTCCCTGCTTCTTCTATCGGAAATCGGCATGCCAAGCACACGTTATCTATCTCAGAGTTGGTTAAACCCACCTCCGTAGCACCCAACGCGCGCGCTATTGCTTCGATGCTGCGTGCGTCAAACGAGGGATACCGCTTTGTCATGCTCTTCGCCGCCTCCTCAACTTTGATAGTGGATGCGGCTCGTTGGCTTCAACTCCTAAAGATCGAGGACATTCGGAAATTCCGTAACTATTGGGTGCTGAGTGTTTGCAGGTCGGTACAATAACGCTTCTTTACCAACGAAGTTCTGCTTTTCGTAATTGGCTAAACCGCACGCTTGCAGTGAATGGCCGTTATCCGCCGATCGATGTGCACCTTTCAACATTGGGTTTCAGAAAAACATACTATATTTTCTGACAGGGAGACAGGCGATGATCACATTGAAGATCAAACAACGCATCATCGGAAAAGGCCGCGGCGCAATCTTTGCACCGTCGGATTTTCTGGGCATCGGGTCCCGCGCCAGTGTGGATCAGGCGTTGTCGCGTCTGGCCGATGAGGGAGTGATCCGGCGCCTGACGCGAGGGCTCTATGACTATCCCAAGAAAAGCCCGCGCTTTGGCTATCTGTCGCCGTCCACGGGCGATGTCGCGCTGGCTGTGGCTCGCAAGGACAACCAGGTCCTGCAGCCCTCTCCCGCCATGGCCGCCAACCAGTTGGGGCTCTCCACCCAGGTGCCGTCCAAACCTACCTATATGACCGATGGCCCGACACGGACCAAGACAATCGGTCGGCAGGTGATCCAGTTTCGCAATGCGTCCTCCAAGACGCTCATTGGCGCGGGCCAAAAGACCGGTGCCGTGTTTCAGGCGCTGCGTCATGTCGGCAAGGACCGGGTCGATGATCAGGTGATTGGCAAGTTGGCGCGTTCTTTGGATGACAAGGATAGAGCTTTGCTTTCCAAGCAAAGCAAGCATGTGCTTGCCTGGATGCATCCTGTCGTGCAGAAAATCGTTTCATGTGAATGAACGTTGGTCGGGTGACTGGCGGATTCCGAAATACGCCGTCTAGTGAACAGGCCGATCGGTGTGCAGCCTACCAAGGTAGGGACACATACAACTCCCGCATCATCGCAAATCGTTCCTCGAAAGGTGGGAGATCACCGAGCTCAAGCGCAAGTGTGCTCCAGTCAGCCTCGGCTCTTTGGCGAACTTCGGGGTTGTCGATTGAATCGGCGTTAGCTTCAATGTTGCGGGTACGGCATTTCTCGATCAGCGTTTCTAGGATGATCTGTCGGTCTTCATCGTCCAGCTCGTTCTCTTCTATCAAATAGGCGATGTCGTATACGTCCTGACGACGGTTTCTATTTCTTATGGGCTGCTGAAGCAAAGCCCGGAGCTTCTCAGCAATGATCTCGTGCAATGTGAATGCCCGTACCGCGACCCCTGCCCCAGTCAAGTTGAGCTCCTGAAACGCATAGACCTGGTCCCTGAAACTGATTTCAATATCTAGAACTCGAGTCGCGCGACCTGCCTCGAGGCGCTTTTCTTCGCCCGTCCCACGCTCTGCAGAGCCGATCCGGATAAGCAGCGCCGGAAAATCATGCTCTTCGAAGTTTAGGGGGCGAGGCATCTTTTTGACGGTTTGCACACGACAAAGTAGGTTTAGGTATCCCAGCCGAATTGCGGTTCTAGGCAGCACCGCGTTCAAGTCCTCGGCGATCTGGTCGGCAAATCCTTCCGGCTCGGCGATGGAGGTAAAATCAACGTCTCCTGTCACCCGATTGCTTTTGAATGCCAGCGCCATCACAGCCCCGCCCTTGAGAACGAGGTTTGCGTTCAAGCTAGGCGTCAGTCCGATAGCAGCAAGGACAATTTCGGTGACTTGTCTATCGCGGTATTGTGCAGGGTTTGCTCTTGCTGCTTCCACCCATTCGCGGACGTCGACGTCAACAATGTCAAATTCGGTTTCATCGGGCGTATGTGCTTCGTCAGACATTGAGTGACATCATCCATCGTTCGGAAAAGGTCGGGAGGTAATCTCCCTCGGGGTCGAGCTTACGTGAGCCACCTCTTTGAGCGAATTGCGCCCAACGCTCAATTGCAGGATGCTCGATTTCTAGCAACTCGGAAAGAATGTAGCCCGCACGAACTTTCGCGATCTTGCTGGTGATTTGGTCTACGGCCTCCACAATCTCAGGCACCCATTGGTCGGCTTCTCGTTCCCATACATCAAGAACGTGGCGCATCCCACCGCAAAGGCCAGGTTCGCTGAGCATATCGGCAAAGGTTTGACCGATCGATGTTATCTTGGTTTCCTCGCTGCTTAGAGGTACAGGTGTCCAAGGGTGACTTGAAACGTGAAAGATGACCGACCGGCGTCGAAGCGTATTTCTAAATCCAGGGCGGTTCAGAACAGGTTTCTCGATGGTCTCAACGTCGGGAAGATCTTCGCGGGCACGTTCGTTCCGGAGCCTGTTCCAAATGTCACGTTTGGGCGTTGTGAGGTGCAGTGCCTTTGGACTGCGATCGGTAAGGCTGTAGCGTTGCATAGCCGAAAGATGTGAAACATATGCGAATGGATCGGCAATGCAGGCGATCTCTTCGGCCGATCCTGCCCGTGTGGACTGCGTGACACGCCAAACCCCGGACCGAAAATCAGTGTCTGAAACAAGTGCCCTTCGCTCTTCCATCCGTTTTATGGCGTTGTGGGCGCGCGTTTGATCCCACCCGTGCGGCGTACGTTTCAACGGCTCGCTTTCCCAGGTCTTTTGGGAGAAAAGCCCATGACCCAGCACGAAAAAATCGTAGAATGTGATGATGGGAAGATCACGCTTTAGAAGCGCTTGCTCTACCCCGTCAGTGAATTTCATTCGACCACCATCTGTATCTGTCCTAAGGACAGATACAGATGGTGGTCAGAGATGTCAAGGGTGCAATGGGTGAGTTAGGTAGGTCGCACTTTACATTCACGGGTGATATCTATATGTCCTTAGGACATATAGATATCACCCGTAGAGATAAAATCAGCATTTCAGAGTTGATACGTTTTCTCAACCCATCAACTTGCGCTGATGACTACGTACCAGGCAGCTTAGCTAAATCGTTCCTAGCTTTGGCAACCTTGGGCATCAATCATCTCGTTGATGATAACCCCGACGATATTTCTGGGCTGACAACTTATCCAGGGCAGCTTCTGCCTCTTCCTTTGTTTCCGTGTAGTCGATCATCCTTTGACCGCCTGCCGATCCTATCCGCCCCCATTCCCGAATAAGGCACCATTCACCAAAGAGGGTCTGGGCGACATTCATCACGTAGAACCGCTTCTGGCGTTCTGCAGGGTTGATTTTTTCAAGCCGGACAAACATCGAAATCTCCTGCTTGAAACCTACCAGATTCAGAACAAAAAGTGAATCCTTGAAAACCTAATCAAGGTGCTCGCTCATGGTTTACTGTAGCCCATATCCTGCTCTTGCGCCGCGGTTGCCAGCTGGTCGAGCACGCCTTCCCGTTCGGCATCGATGGAGGCCTTGTAAGCCATCACATCTTCCATTCGGATACGACGATGCTTGCCCACCTTGCGGTGCGGGATCTTCTGTTCATCGAGAAGCTTGATAAGGAAGGGCCGGGAGACGTTCAACACATCAGCTGCCTGAACCGTGGTCAGCTCGGCATTCTCGGGGATGATCGTAACCCCCCTGCCCCGCCGCCATGGCTTCCAGAATGTCCATGAGAAGCGCGACGGCGCCTGCCGGTAGTTCAATTGGTTCGGCCTGCTCCCCATCGGTGACGCGCAGCTTGAGAGGCGCTTTGCTCCTTGCATAGCGCGATAGGAGCTGCCCGGATGCGCGTGCGATTGCGGCCTCCTGGGCGCTCGGGGGCAATTGCCGGTGAGCCATCATGTTCATGTGCCATCTCCTTTGCTGCGAACCTCAATATAGGCCTAAACGCAATAAATGTAGCAAATGAATTAAGTGTAGTTCGTGCGTTGTGTGGTGAATCTGGTTGTTAGGAATGATTGTGTTGGCACGCCAACGCCCTGGCGCTGATCAGGCTCTTGGCTGCGCCCGGAGCCGCGATCTCGCGTCTCCGCCATTCGGTGTCGATCCTTCGTGCATATCTCAGGTGAGATCGCGGGCGAGACCACGATCACTTGAACCAGCGGTCAGCCGGGCCTCCGCTTCGCTCTAACCCGGCTGTCAGGTTTCCATTGTTGAATTCCGCCTGCCATCCGGCCGGCGTCCCGAACAGGGGCTCTGGTGTCGCGTGCCGCGTCAGCCTCCTCGGAGAAATCCGGCTCCTCCCACGCGGAAGCGCGGGTCCCTCCCGATTTCACCGCTCCGGCCCCCTGTGTCGGGCCGCCGTCCGGCCGCAGGAGGGCTGCCGCCCTCACCTGCTCTGCCCAGCCGAAAAGCACGGGGGCTTTTCGGACTGTGAGATCAGTCGAGGCTTCCGCCACTGGCGGAAGCGGACAGGGCTGAGAGGTCACAATAAAAGATCCCGCGCCGCTCTAACCACGAAAGGAGCAGGCCATGGGCCTTGATCAATACGCATATGTCAAAACTCCCGAGTGCGGAGAAGAAGGCGAAAGCCCGAAATTCATCTGGCGCAAGCACTCCAAGCTGCAGACCTTCATGGAAGCGCTCTACACCGAGCGGACCGGGCTTTCGGCCTCCGATCTTAATTGTGGCGAGTTGAAACTGGAACCCGCCGACATCGACACGCTGGAAAAGGCGGTGAAGGGAAGCGCCCTGCCCCATTGCGACGGCGGGTTCTTTTATGGGCATCAGTTCCAAGACGAAGTGGCGGCTGAGTCCCGCGATTACGATCTCGAGTTCTGCGCATGGGCGCGGGCTGAGATCGCGCAGGGATCGACCGTGATCTATTCCTGTTGGTGGTGATGCCATCAGGGCCGGAGCCTCAAGCGGCCCGGCCCCCTCCCCTACCCCGTCAACAAATCGGCCGACGAGCGCCTGAGCGGCGCTCCGAGCGGGCCGGACATCCATCCGAAAGGACAATCCAATGACCAAGCAACAGGCCATCCAAGCAGACACCGCCAATGCCGTAATCCTGCAAGTCCCCTTGGAGATGCTCTACTTCTCCGATCTGAACCCGCGCAAAGCGGTCTCAGATGCCCATATCGAAAGCTTGGACAACACCCCGAAAAGAGTTCTCCCCTGTCCCTTTTCGTGAGATGCGGTGCGTTACACCATGCAGCAGGAAGCCTAACAGCCTTGTGTTCGGTGACGACTCGCCCACTAGATGTGGAAAAACCTTGCGCGAATCCGACTCTTGCGCCAATAGTCACGGAAGCGAGGCAAAAAACGTCAATTTCCGTGAACACGCCAAAGACGCGATGTCTCGGAAGCGAGAGGGCAGATGGATAATACCTTTGTGCATGAGGATCTCAACGCGGTAATCCGCCAGCATTCGGAATGGCTGGCGAACCAGTTGCATTCGCAACGTGAGAGCCTGTTTCCACCCGATGCCGAGAAGACCATGCGCAAATTCACCTCTGGTGAGGCTGCGGCGCTGCTCGGCGTAAACGATTCCTATCTTCGCAAACTCAACTTGGATGGCAAAGGGCCTTCTCCCGAGCTTACCGCCGGCAACCGTCGTCTTTACTCGGCGCAGGATATCCAGGCGCTGCGTGTGCTCCTTGAAAAAACCGCTCGAAAGCCGGGCGATTACGTGCCCGGACGACGAGAAGGTGATCATCTTCAGGTCATCGGCGTGATGAATTTCAAGGGCGGGTCCGGAAAAACAACAACCTCTGCCCATCTCGCCCAACGGCTTGCCCTGCGCGGATATCGTGTGCTGGGCATTGATCTTGACCCACAGGCTTCCTTCACCGCGCTGCACGGCGTTCAGCCGGAATTGGACCTCGAAGATGGCGGCACTCTCTACGATGCGATCCGCTATGAGGACCCGGAGCCGATCCGGTCGGTCATCCGCAAGACCTATATCCCCAATTTGGACTTAATCCCCGGCAACCTCGAACTGATGGAGTTCGAGCACGACACCCCGCGCGCGCTGGCGCAGGGCAATGCCGGACTTTTCTTCTTCCGTGTGAAGGAGGCGCTGGCCCAGGTCGATGAGGACTACGACGTGGTCGTCATAGATTGCCCGCCGCAGCTTGGCTTTCTGACCATGTCCGCCCTGTCCGCGGCCACGGGCGTTCTGGTGACCATCCATCCAGAGATGCTCGATGTGATGTCCATGTCGCAATTCCTCCGCATGACAGCCGACCTCATGGACGTGATCGCCGAGAGCGGCGCTGACATGTCTCATGACTGGATGCGCTATGTTTTGACCCGCTACGAGCCGCAGGATGCGCCGCAGAATCGCATCGTGGCTTTCCTGCGAACAATGTACGGCGAAGCCGTGCTGAATTCGCCCATGTTGAAGTCCACAGCCATCTCAGATGCGGGCCTGACCAAGCAGACACTTTATGAAGTGGAACGCAGCGCGTTCACGCGTTCCACCTATGATCGCGCGATTGAAAGCCTGAATACGCTGAATGACGAGATCGCCGACCTAATCCAGAAAACCTGGGGGCGCACATGACCAGTGGCAAGAAGAAGCGCATGTCAATGCTGGACAGTCTCGCGGCAGCTGGGGCCCCCTCCCCTGCCCCTCAGACAGGTGCTGTGACACCGATGATGACCTCGAATCGCGCCCTTCGGTCCGCCCGCGACGCAGTCGATTCCCATCATGTTTGGGAACTGGACCCGGCGAGCATCGAAGACGGGCGTATGGCGGACCGGCTTGACCCGGCCGATGTACTGGATTTGCGCGATGCGATTGAGGCGAACGGTCAGACTGTTCCGATCCTCGTGCGACGTGCGCCGGGTGAAGATGATCGCTACCTTTTGGTCTATGGGCGACGCAGGCTGGAGGCGGTCCGTCAGTCCGATAAGGTTACCAAGGTTCGCGCGTTAGTCACCAACCTGGATGACGACAGCGCTCTGCGGGCTCAGATTTCGGAGAACATGGGGCGGCGCGATTTGTCTTTTATTGAAAAGGCCCTGTTCGCAAAGGACCTTGTGTCGTCCGGCTTCGGAAATCAATCTCAGGTTGCAGAAATTCTTACCGTCACGAAGTCGTCCATATCTATGGCGATCGCGATCGCGGACATGGTCGGGCCGGATCTGGTACGCGCCATTGGCGCCGCCCATGGCATTGGCCGACCCCGATGGGAATCCCTTGGTCGGGCCATCGACGAGAATGCTCTGGACCGCGAGGACCTTATCGGGATCGCGAAAGAGGCACGTGAAAATGCCGAGACCTCCATGGTGGTGGATGACGTTGCCTCTACCAATGACCCGTCCATCCAAGCGTTCCTGGCCGTAGAAAAGGCTGTGATCAAGGCGATTAAACCGGCCAAGTCGCCCTCCCCTGCCCCACCTTCCAGCGTCCCGCTGAAGATCGGCGGCAAACGCGGCGGCACGGTCAAACGCACTGCCAAGGGCCTATCGATCGAGTTGGCGGGTGGAGACTTCGCCGATTGGGTCGAGACGCAAGTGCATGACATGATTGAAGACCTTCACGAACGCTGGAAGCAGCGGTCGGAAGACTGAGGAAGAGCAGAAATCAAAGAAGGAGGCACGAAAAGGCAAAAGAAAAGGTCCCGCAAAGCGACCACTCCACGAGACCCTAACTTGTTTCTAGCACCTTCAAGGTAGTGTCCGGAGCTATTTTCCGCAAGTCCAAAGTGATTCGCGGACCGGGATATTTTTGTCTTCGTGAATGACAAAATGGACTACACGCCCGTAACGCCGTTCCGGCGAACGATAGATGCTGCCATCCTGAAACATCAGGCAGCGACCCAGGAAGACCTGCCCCCAGCCGGCGCCAACAAGTGGGAGGTCCTGAGGGAGCTCGCTGCCGCTCGAGTCGCGTTCGGCTTGTCCGATCGGGATTTGACGGTGCTTCAGGCGCTGGTCAGCTTTCACCAAGCGACAATTCTCGGAGGCAATGACAGCGAATTGATTGTACATCCGTCCAACAAGGCGATTTGCGAGCGCCTGAACGGCATGCCCTGCTCGACGATGCGGCGTCACCTCTCCAACCTTGTGCAGACTGGCTTTGTTGTCCGGCGCGATAGCCCCAATGGGAAGCGCTATGCCCGCCGCTACGGCGACGAAAAGGTTGCGTTTGGGTTCGACCTCTCTCCGCTCGTTCGACGCTTCCAGGAGGTTTGTGAGGCCGCTGAGACCGTCCGGGCCGCAGAAGAGCGGTACAAGCGCCTACGTGCCACTGTGAGCCTCATGCGGCGTGACCTCGCAGGGCTGGCCGAGTACGGGCGCTCACTTCGTCCGGATCAAGGCGTCTGGGACCAATTCTCTGATCTTGCGGCCCTAATGACCCGAGATCTTCGCAGAAAACTCGAAATGGAAGATCTTAGGCGCATCGAAGACGCTTTGGGGTCAGCTTTAGATCACGCCCGAAGCCTTCTGGATGGCTGTGAGACAGAAAATATGAGCACCAATGATGCTGTTTCTGAGCATCACTATCAGAATTCAAATAAAGACTCTTATGATCTTGAACCTCGCTTAGAAAAAGCGCGGGTCGGAGGCGCTGTGCGCGAAACTCCAGAAGTTGCCAATAGTCCTCTGTGTTCTGAAGATGAGGGCAACTCAACGGCAACTATTGACGATCAACTGATGCCGAACATACCGCTTGGTCTCGTCCTCGCCTCCTGTCAGGAATTCAAAGCGTATTCCGAGCAACCCGTGCGCCACTGGCACGATCTGGTCCGGGTGGCAGATGTGGTCAGGCCCATGATGGGTATTTCCCCGTCCGCGTGGGACGAGGCGAAACGCCATATGGGTTCCGAAGAAGCGTCTGTTGTGATAGTTGCAATGCTTGAACGGTTTGCGGATATCCGATCACCTGGAGGCTACTTGAGAACCCTATCTTCAAAGGCAGCAATTGGGGAGTTCTCCTGCGGTCCGATGATCATGGCCTTGATGCGGCGGGATGCTGCATGATGAGTTCACAGCTGTGAACTCGGCTGACAAGTAGGATAGCTCGGGATAGTTCACAGTTGTGAACTTCCTTCCAACACGGTCAGAGGCTGCGCTCGCGGACTTGGCCAGAAACAGGGTCCTTCGGTTGCCAGTCACGCCGGCAGGTCACCATCGCCAAACAGGTTAGGGAAAAGACGTTCCCGGTAGTCCAACGGAAACGCCAACCGCACCGGAGTCTTCGGAGATGTGGAGGTCAGGTATCGGGCGGCAGTCAGTTTACTCAGTGTGTTGCGAGCAGCACGCTCGGACGTCTTGAGCACAATCTGCGCGTCGCCTCGTTCCAGTGCGCCATGCCGAAGTACCGCCGAGATCAGTTCCGGCGCACGCTTGTCATCGATGGTATCTGGAACAAGAGGACGATACCGTTGGTCCAACCCGCCGAGATCGAACAATCTTGCTGAGAAGATGATCTGATCGAGCGTCACCTTTAGGAACCATTCACTGAACGTCCTCAGTGCCGCTTCTGACAGGTTCCCCCGTCCGTCGCGGTCTCCGCGGCGTGGACTGTCGGCCAGATCCATCATCCGGTTGTACTCGCCCCGATCGGTTAGCCCGCGCGCTAGCACATGCGATACGGACCAAAGTCCTTGGCCACCAATCCCCGCTGTGAGGACTATGGCATGAGACATCAGTCTGCTGACACGGCCGTTACCATCCGGGAAACGGTGGATGTAGTTCAGCCGGTGATGTGCAGAGGCGATCGCGATGATCCGTCCGCTCGAAGACCGCGCCGCAATCTGAAACCGTTTGTCGAAATCGTCCATGAATGCCGCGACCCGCGACGATGAAGGAGGTAGGTGGCGCCCGACCGCAACTTCCCGATTGTCATCCTGGCGCATGCGTCCCGGAACGATGGACTCTTGTGTGCTGTCGGGATGTTCGATGACCCGAAACTCATCAGGCATCTCGTCGTAGAAGCTCTTATGGAGGTGTTGTCACATTAACTCAACCAGTCTTCAGGTTGGCGTGCCGATTTCACATCAAGCGACGTTGGCCGCGATTTTCCATGCCTTGAATGCTTCCAGTCGGTGGTAACGGATCATAAGTGCTGCGCGGCGGCGGGCTGGGACGGAGAAGGAATTGCGGGTTGCGGAGTGCATGGAGACGAAGCGTTGCAATCCCCCTGGTGAGCGGAAACGCTGCATCGTCCGTTCTCTTTTCCTCAACGGCAAATGGCTGTTCTCGGCGCGGTTGTTGAGCCCTTTGTGGGACCAGTGATCAAGGCCGGGGGCGACATCTCGTTTCGCTGCGCCGTAGGAGCGAAGCTTGTCTGTGATGATCCGTCTGGGCACGAAGCCCCAGCGTTTCATCAGCCTGACCAAGAGCCGCTTTGCCGCGCGCTTGTCCCGCCGGGGCTGGAGGATCTCATCCAAAACAACACCGTCCTGATCGACGGCACGCCAGAGCCAGAATGACCGGCCCGCGATCTTCACCATGACTTCATCCAGATGCCAAACATCGCCGGGGCGGTCCTGTCGGCGGCGTAAGTTGCGCGCAATCAGCGATCCGAACTGGCGAGACCAGCGGCGGATCGTTTCGTAGGAAACGTAGATGCCACGTTCCAACATCATCTCCTCGACCTCGCGCAGGCTCAGATTGAAACGGACGTACAGCCAGACCGCATGAACAATGATCTCGGGCGGGAAGCGGTGGCGTTTGTAGCTGATCGAGGGTTGGGTCATGCACTTCGATTAAGCTGATGTCGGCACACCGACAACCGACGCCGAATTTACGTGACAACACCCCCTGGGAGCATCTTTCAGGGCTGTTTGAGGGTCTTCTGGACCGACTTCCGCGCCGGAACACCGCCTCGGAGACCCTTGAGCGACTCCTGGCATGGTTCAAGGAACTCCAGGAGCGCGTCGAGGCGACTTATCTCAAGGAAGTTCGGGCGAATGAGGTTGTGGAAAACACCACAGAAGCCACCGAACAAGTCAGTGAAAAGACTCAAGAAATGGACCCCAGGGAGGTCAATTCTGAACCCCATATACTAATTACAAACCAACTTAATCCTGTAACCTGTAATCGCTCAGAAACTGAGCAAGCGGCGGGCGTGGTGCCCAATGCGCCACCCGAGGAGCGGGTTGATAGGGAGTTGGAAGATTGGGTTGCCGAGACGCGGAAAAAACGCGGTGCAGCGCTTGATTTGCCGACTGTTATGCAGGCCTGTCCCGAATTTGCGGTATGGGCGCGCAATATGGGCGGGTATTTGAAGGATTGGGGCGATCTGCACCGGGTTGCCGGGCAGTTGAGGCCGATGATTGGCGTTTCCGAGCACGCCTGGAACCTCGCGCAAGACCGGCTTGGGCCTCAAATCGCGACAGCCGCGCTGGTTCTGACTTTCGACAAGCATTGCGCCGGCGAAGTAGCGTCTCCAGGTGGATACCTGCGTGGCATCGTCCAGAAAGCCGGGGCAGGGGAGTTGCATCTCGAGCGCAGTTTCTACGGTAGGCTCAGCGGACAGGCAGCGTGATGGCGATGCGGATCAGAGACCTGCAGCCTTGGTCAGGTTCACCCGGAACCGATCCCGGCGGCGCTGGTAGCGGCGGGTCATCTCGGCCGAGGCGTGTCCTAGTTGCTTTTGAATATAGCGTTCATCGACCTCGGCAGAGCTGGCGAGCCCGGCGCGCAAGGAATGGCCCGAGAACAGGGCGATGCGGTCTTTCTCAGGTAGCTCTGCGCGGATGCCGGATTTCAGGACGGTGGATTTGATGAGGCGGGCGACATGTTTGTCATTGAGGCGCGCTTCCAAGGCCTTCTTTCCGTCGCGCGAGGTGCGCACAAAAACCGGCCCGAAATCGATCTTGGCGAAGTGTAGCCATTGCTCCAGCGCATGCACCGGGCAGGTTTGGTCCGAAGATCCGCGGCCAATCTCGACCTCGCGCCAACCGGTCTTGGCGTTCAGGGTCAGTACCGCGCCATCGTCGAGGATCTCGATCCAACCGCCGGAATCGTCGGTGTCGTCCTTGCCGACATCCAGGCTGACAATTTCCGAGCGCCTGAGGCCGCCGGCATATCCGAAAAGCAGGATAGCTCGGTCGCGCAGCCCACGCAGATCGAATGGCAGGGTCGCAACCATGGCGAGGATATCCTCCGGCAGGATGGCCTCTTTCTGCACCGGTGGGCGGGCATGTCTGCGCTTGATCCCGGCCAGCACGGTGGCGATATGGCGGTCCTTGCGGTCGAGTGCGAATCCACGCTGTGCATAGTTCCAGGCGAGGCCGGACAGGCGGCGGTCGATCGTACTGACGGATAGGGGGCGGGACGCTGACTGCGAAGGGAAGGAGCCTGACCCGGACGCCAGGTCGGCGAGGTAAAGCCCGATCATCTCAGGGGAGGGGGGCAATGGCTCCGTGCCCTTCATCCGGCACCAGCGGGCAAAATGCGCCCAGTCCGTGGCATAAGCCTTCAGCGTGTTCTCGGATGCAGCAGCACGTGCGTAGTCGCGGGCGGTGTCCACCAGTCGATCGAGCGTGCCGGACCCGGCGACATGGGAGGGCAGGGCGATGCCATCGCTTTCTTCTTGATCTCTCTCGTCAACGCGAGCACCATCCAACTCATCAGAGGGCGCTGACGTCGATTTCTCGGTCTCTGAGTCCACCATTTCCCCGAAAATTCACCATTTTTTGAGACAGTGCTGCAGCATAGACCATATACGTCCGATAATGCAAACTTATTGGACATAAAGACGACCAGCAAAGCGGGGCGGTTTGTACATCATATCGTGGACCAAAGCGCCGCCATGGGATAGTGTTGTGGCATGACATATGCCCGCCTTCCGTCTGCTGACAACTCTGCCACGATATCGCGTCTGCCCGACTGGAACACCCTCGGGCGCGCGGAAACCCTTGAAGATGTTGCCTTTTTGTCGGGCGCGGCGCTGGCTGCTCTGCATCTTGTGGTAAGGCAGGCTGAGGTCCCCCACGTCTTGTTGCGCGACCGATTGGCCCTGCGCGCAGCGGAGGCCTGTGTCATGTTTTCCGGTCGGCAGGAGCGGGCAGCGGCGCTGCGCGATGCGGTGCATCTGTTGCGGCCCGGCGATCTGCCCGGACCGGCGGGCGAAACCTACTTGGCCTGGCGGCGCGCGGTGGAGGGGCCGGTGTCGGTCAAGGCTCTCGGCCGAGCCTTGCCGACATTTGAGCCGGGCCAGATTGCCATGTGGCTCGATGCGGGGAAAGGGTTGCCGGTGATCCGGGCCGCGATGGTGCTGGAGGCGGTGCTGACGGACGCGCCGCGTGCGGAAACCAAGGGGCTGATCCTCGCGGATGCCGCCCTCGCCCAAGCTCTTGGGTGGGGCCACCTCGTGCCGCTGCTGGCCGGGGGCCTGAAACGCGCTGACCTGCGCAAGCGCGGCGATGACTTGCGGTTTGCCTGTCACCGGGCGTTCGTCTCATCGACGATTGAGGCGGAGCGGCTGGCCGCCGATCTGGCACGTCGGGCGGCGCATCTGAAAGCGGTTGCGCCCAAGCTTCGCGCCAAGGGCGCGGGGGACGCCGTTGAGATGTTCCTGACCCGCGATGCCTTGACCCCTTCGGCCTTGCCTTTACCGGACCGTGCTGCCCGGCGGTTGTGTGATCGGCTGGTTGATCTCGGAGCGATCCGCGAACTGACCGGCCGCGACACGTTCCGGCTCTATGGGGTGTGACGATGGCCAAGGATTGCCCCGAGTCAGAGCTGGATCGCGAATTAACCGACCTGCCGCCCGAGCTGCGCTGGCGCGAATGGATGCGCAGGATCGAAGCGGTTCTCTTTGCCTCTGCCTCCCCTGTGCCGCGTGACGACCTGGCCCGCGTGGTGGGGCAGGGGGCCTCGGTCGACCTGCTTGTCGAGGACCTTGTTGCTGATCTGGAGGGGCGCGCGTTCGAGATCGCGCAGGTCGCCGGCGGATGGATGTTCCGGACGCGACCCGCCTATGCGCCCGCGATCCGCGCTGCAGCGGATGTCGGGGACCAGCTGCTTGACCTGAATGAGTTCGACGTCGCGGTGCTGGCCGCCATCGCCTACCACCAGCCGATCACCCGCGACGGGCTGAAGGACATCTTCGGCAAAGAGATCAGCCGCGATCTGATCGGCCGGCTGCACGCGCGCAACTTGATCGGGACGGGACCCAGGGCGCCGCGGCGAGGGGCGCCCTACACCTTCGTGACGACAGAACAGTTCCTGATTGCCTTCGACCTGCCTTCCCTGCAGGACCTGCCGGACCGCGAGCAAATGGAGGATGCAGGTTTGTCCGCAAACGCTTGAGGCTCTGCGGTCCCATAAATATCTGTGTTAGCTGAACCTTATGGAAACCGTACGCTAGAACCTGGCACGACGCCGACGGTACCGCACCGTTTGCCGAACAGGTTTGCCAAACAACACGTCCGGTATCGGAGTTCCCTTTAAAATGTTCTCGACAAGTGATCGTTTCGGATATGCGAATCCATAGGCCCAGTCACCTTTGACTCTCCGAAGAAGCCACACCGTGTCCTCCCCAAAATCAAAGGCGACGATCACGCCGACATGGACCCATTCCTTCAGCAGCCTTGAATCGTAGACCCAGAGCTGCTCAACCAGACCGTCCTTTGTCGGATGCTTCATGCCATCTTCTTGCGCGGCCACAAACTGCGTGCGGTCCGTCTTGCGGCGCGTTCCGTCAACAATCCAAAACATAGGGTTGTGGAACTTTGTCCGCGTTCGCGCTTCTACGGGCTTGATGTATGAGTGCTGAAACTCAACCACCAGCCCCTTAGATGTCTTGATATCTGCGATGTGAAGCTCGCCATGTTCGTCGCGCGCTGCAATCTCCTGCCAATCTGTCGGGAACTGGCTCTTCCAGTCCCTGTGCCACTCGGTTTCATTTTCCCACCAATGGTCGCAGTGGCGCTGTCCTTTGTGCGCCCAGTGCCAAACCTTCTTGGTCCCGCATCGGGCAATGAGCTCAGCGCCGCAACCAGGGCATCTGCCTTTGGCGCCTGGGGTGGCTTCAACTCGTTTGTCGTCGTCTAAAGCGAACCGCATGACTATGCCTCCGATTGCTCGGGCTGTAGTTCGAGCCGCACGGGTCGCTTTGTTCGCTCGCTTAGCATTTGTGTCATTCTGCTTTCTCCATTGGCGATTGCGGCCGTCCACCTTTGCACCAGTGAACCTGACCCTTCTTGACCCAAAAGTGGCATCCACAGTCGTTTGTCTGGTGTACCGACGGGTGAAGTGTCGGCCTTTGCCAGAAATCTGTTTTGATCTTCCAGCGAGGTCTGCGATCCGGGTTAAGAGACAAGGCGATCCTCTCGCCACAGCCTCCAGGACAGGAGAGAAAGGCCCATTTTTGGATCGCGCCGCTCTCTACCAGAATTAACTCGTCCGATTCTGTTTCAGGCGTTTGCGGAAAGGTGTCTTGCCTGGTTATAAGAAAGTCATACCTCAGCACTCGAAATCGCCGAAGCAGGTTTGCCAATAGTTTTTTCATCTCATGTCACCATGTCCAGGAAGGGTGCCATGTCCCCCCGGCCCAGAGTTTCAGTTGCATCACAACACGGGCAGCCCGGGCGCGGCGAAATCTCAGGAAAACGCTCATCGCGCGCGTGAAACCGTCGCATCCGCGTCGGTGCCATTCCGTTTGCTCCGGCGAACCCGGTAATACCGGTCAGCCATTCATTGACCGCCATGGCACCCGCCTCTGTCGTGAAGGTCACAACGGCAGGGGAGGGATCACCCTCACCGAGCAGATAGGCTTCCTCTTTCAGTTTTTCATAGGCCTCTGGATCAGTTCGCTGCAAGGCCTCCTCGCGAGCGCGTTGCGGGTTGATGAACCCGCCGCAAAGCAGACAGGGGTGTCCGGGCACAAGGGTGGTAACCCGGGCAAAGAGATCGAACGACTGAGCATCACGACGCTGCATTGCGAGCCCGACATCGATGACCGGAATGCCATAGAAACGGGCGAAGCGGTTCAGAAAGAGCCGACCGGCGTGGTCATCCGTGCAGCAGAAAATCACATCACAAGATTTCAACGCATCCCATGTGAATGGCTCTCCGGCCCAGGCATCGATGGTTGCCAATGACATGCCAAGATTGGCCTCCGCAACTGTCCGCGCGTGAATGTCGGCCTTGGCTCGATGAGCGTCAACATCCTCCTGTCGTGCGCCATGGAGCCTGTTGAGATTTGTATCTTCAGCATGGTCCTTTTCGAAGAGGACCGCTTCGCGCACGCCAAGACGCATCAGCAAGGGCAACACGGCGCTTCCCGTAGCACCCCCTCCGGCAATGCCGCACCGAAACTGCGTGATCATTGCATTGGCCTGGTCGCCGAAGAGTCGAGTTTGACGGTCCAGGAAGCCCAGATTGCCGCCGTTCTCTGCGGTGAGGGTCAGGCGCGGTCCTGTGTGAAGAATACGCGCGATAGCCGTTGGCTTTTCGGCCGAGCGCCAAATCCTCACGGCAATCTCGCCGTCGCTCGCAATCAAAACGCTGATCAGTCCGGGTGCACCCTTGATCAGGGCGGTCCGCGCAAGTTCCGCCTCGTTCCGGTCATCTTGTTTGGAAAAACGGGCCCGTCCCTTTGGATGGGTATGAATGATGGCGGGAACCAGACCATCGGACTTGGCGCGACCAAGCAATCGCATGAAGCTGTCGGTTTTCCACGTCACGTGGCGCTCGGAGGCTGAGACCACGTCGTCATCATCGAGATCGATGAACGCATGCGAAACGAGCCGTGTGCGAGCAGTGTTCGTCCAGGGGTCTTTCTCAATCGCCGCCGTCCCAAAAAGCATGTAGGCGGAACGCTCGGCACCGGCACCCTGGACGAGCAGGGACCGGATACCGGCTTCGTGCGGACCAGCCAGAATAACATCCAACGGGCCCTTCATGGCCGCGCCTCGGCGAGAGCGGTTTTGATCCGTGCCACCATCGTGCGCAAACCATCAATCCCGGGCCGCCAGGCGTTGTTGTGGCGCGACCAGCGCTGCCAAACACGACCTGCATAGTTATACTGCACCGTGCAGGCTTTCGGGACCTGACCGCTCGCCAGCGTCAAATGCGGAGAGGCATAAAACATGTCAGGCGCGCAATCGGGATACCCGGCAGGCAGGAGTACAAGGATATCCGCGGCTTCCACATTGAACTTGCCTTCAGGCAGGTCGAGTGACTTCAGGATAATGCCGGTCTCACGGCCTTCCTGAACGACGTCGAACTGATAGCCGTGGTCCACCAGAAAAGTCTGATCAAACGACGGAAGGGTGTCCCCCTCCGTCGTCTGATCGATGAGCGAGATGAATCGCTCCACACCCTTGGCATCGAGATTGATGACATCGCTGTCAGCAATCTTGCGGTCCTGCTGGCCCGGGATTTCCTGCCAGAGATTGTAGTTTTCCGGCAGATCAGCAAGCTTACGCAGTACAAATCCGCTGACGCACGCGCGCGGCCATTCAAGATCCTTGTCGTCAATCTTAAACTTGAAGACACGGTCCGTCCGCGCGACCAGCACTTTTTCAGCACCGCGACCGCGCAGATCATAGCTTTCGTCGAGGCGAATGTCTTCGAAGTCCCCATTTGGCAAAATGGCGATTGCCACATGCTCATCAACAGGATGCCCGTCGGCAGCTTCGATCAACTGCCGACCGAGAACCTTTGGGTCATCGAAAACGTGTTTCTTGAAGTTGAGGCCCTCATCGGCGATGAAGACCGGGAAGCGAGGATCATTTCCTTGCGATTTCATTGTGTTCGTCCTTAAGAAGTTGGCGGACGCAAACCTCATGTCTGCGCCTTCACAAGGACAATCGCGGCGTCAGGAGGAATCCGGTAAGCCTGATCCAATTTTTTTTCGGAGCGTGCCTGAGGGCGGTTCGCTGCAGATGAAGAAATAGGCGCAGCGGGCACAGCGATCGCTGCGTTTTGGGGGGAAGTGCCCTTCTAGGATCGCAATTGCAGCTTGAGCGATCTTTGTTTTCCGGTTCCCCAACTTCGTACTGCTCATGGTCAATCGGTCCTGCGTCGCGCCTGTCAAGAACACGAACTCAGCCTCGCCGTGGCCTTCAGCGGCAAGTTGAAACGCAGCCGCGTCTAAGGACTCAACAGCGTTCGTGGTCTTGCGTCCTGTTTTGATGCGCCGCAGTACCCTGCCAGACCCAGCATCGACTTCCTCATGTGCAGATACGACAATCTCTGCCTCACCGAATTTCAAGGAAATTGGGGTTGGTGCGCGCCGTTTTTCGCCTGTGCGGAGCAATCGGAAAAAACTCAGCAGCTCGTCTGAGATTTGACGGTACTCGGCAGCGTATCCATGATCCGCCGGACCATTTTCCATCCACGCCTTATCCATGATGGCTGCGAGCTCGGCTTCGCTTGGTTCATCGTTCAAACGAGACGTCAGCTCATCGACAACGCCCTGGACTGCGTTGTGCATACGCATAAGGGGCGACTCTGCGCGACGACCGCCAACCTGCAACACATGCGCAAAGAAAAATCGCCGTGGGCACTTCTCATAGGTCGTAAGCTCAGAAGGCGATATGCGAGCGATGCCATCAACCTCCAACTTTATTCCGTTCGTTGATACCGCACCTTCAGCCGATGCCGATTGCGGAGATTCGTTCAGAACATGACCAGATATGTCATCCACGAACTTCGATCGCTTGCTGTAGGCATAAAGTATCAGTCGCTCCTCCGCTCTGGATAAAGCGACGAAAAACAAACATTGCTGCTCCTCGTCATGCCCGGACGTGAGCGCGTCACAACCCTTAAAGGGCGCACCCTCGATCATGCCGTCAGGAGGTGCAAGTCCGCGATTTTGCTTAGCTGACAGCGGAATGGATCGGCTGGTCAATGCCGGCAAATGAAGGACTTTGAACTCAAGGCCCTTGCTGCCGTGAATGGTCATGATCCGGACAGCGTCGAGGCTTTGTGCAGCTTCAGGCAGGTCGCGTAAGTCACGTTCATCTGACACTATGACAAGGCGTCGGATGTGATCGAGAAGATCGCGAATGGGGTACCCGGATTTTTTCGGCAATGTTGATCTCAGAAAGTTCTGAAACTGCCACAGCGCAATCGCAGGATTTGCGTTGCCTGATCTTGCTCCCTTCGCAAATTCGGCGGCCAAGCGCGTCTTGTCGAGATAGAGAGTTGTAATCACGCGCCAGGCCGATGAAGTGGGTTCAAACTCCCCAAACACCTCAATCAAGCTTGAGAGGGACTTCTCACCCTCCTCGCTGATGTCGTCTAGGCCCGAAAGCGTTTGCCTCCAGTCCAAAGGCAGCGTGTTCCTAGCGGCGCGAATCGCATCAACACAGGTTGAGACATCCTCAATTCCCAGTTGAAATGGGCGGAGAGACGCGACGCAGGCAAGTCCCATGGCGCGCGGATCAACCACAAGGGAAAGGACGGAAAGCGCTTGCTTGATTTCTGGTCGGTCAAAGAGGGGCCCAAGAAACAAGACCGGAATCCCCCGCGCCTCTAAACCAGCGGCGATTTCTGCCAGTCTCGCATTGCCCTTACATATCACGGCCTGGTCACGGAAAGACGTGGTCTCGTTGCAGGCCTGTTTTATTCGGAAGGCGATTTCGTCTATTTCACGATCCTTGGCATCAATACCCACAAACACGGGGCTAACCCCATTAGCACCTTTAAACGCCGTGGCCTCAAAGCCCACCCCGGCTGCTGCCATGCGCGTTTGAGCGAAACCCTTGAATGTTTCGCATATTTCTTGTGATGACCTGTAATTGACATTGAGTGGGAGACTTTCGCCTCCTAAGAAATCCTCGGTCTCAAATCGATCAATGTTGTACGAGGATGCGCCTCGAAACCGGTAAATTGATTGTTTGGCATCTCCCACAACCCACAGGTTGGTGCCGTTGGGCTTCAGCGCTTTCAACAATCGCACACTGGCCCGGTTTACGTCCTGATACTCGTCCACCAGAACATGGTCATAGAGTCGTTGAAGTTTCTCGCGAACATCCGCGTCACTTTCGACGAGCATTGTCGGTCGAGCGACCAGATCACCAAAATCTACTACGCCGCGTTCCGCCTTGAGGCCTTCATAAAGATCATAGACGGCTGAGATCTCCAGACACTTTTCTGCTGCCTCGATATCCTCCTCTGTGTCTGCAGCCTCCATCATTTGCTCGGCGAGTTTACGGTAGTGGATGTTGTCGACCACCTCATCCTTGGCTCGTGAAATGGCTGAAAGGAGAGAGCGCAGGGTATCTGTCGGATCCCAAAGTTCGTTGAAATGCTTCAAACGCAGCCGTGGGAATTCATCCTCCAATAGGGCAATGGCTTCGGTCGTATCAATCATACGTGGATCTGCGGGAAGACCCACGCAGTCATGAAACCTGCGCAGGATATCAAGGCCAAATGAGTGAAAGGTCCCAATCCAAGCGGCACCAGCTGCTTCCGGCCAAACCCGCAGGGCCCGATCGGTCATCTCTCCTGCGGCCTTGTTGGAAAATGTCAGGAGCAGAATGGATTCTGGCTGCACATCACGGTCTCGAAGCACAGACAGGCGGCCAACGAGCGTTTGTGTTTTGCCTGTCCCCGGTCCCGCCTTCAGAAGAAGCGCCTTTCCGTCATGATCCGCAGCAATCTGTTGCTCGCGGTTCAATGGTTTGGGCGGGCTTGCGATATCCGGCGCTTCCTCCAACACCGGTAACAAAAGCGCATCAAATAGCTGGACCGCAACCATGTCGTAGGGGGCGCCAAGGCGCTCCGAAATCTCCCCTGCGCCAAGGTTGTCTTCGACATGCCATGACCAGGCCAAACTGCGCGGAAAGAGGAACTCCCGCGCAAACATATCCATCTGGACTTCCTGGCGGGCACGGTTGCTGTAATCGACAACGCGGTCCGCTCCAACTGAGGCCGGATCAGACGATCGTGCCGGATCGATGTTCATGGTTGGCCGGACATCAATACCCCCGCCAAATTCATCATGACCAATCTCATGGGCAACAAGAAACGCATTTAAGAACTCAATGCCCGTATCCTCATGCAGGATGACTTTGGCTCTCGGCTGCAAGAGCGCCCGTCCACCTTTGAGCTGAGGATGGTCAGGAGCGAGCTTGCGGACTTCGTAATCCCGAGCTTCTGCCTCTTGAAGAGCAAACGAATAGGGCTGGGTTGGATCGCCTCCCTTGCTCCTACGCTCAGTATGAAGACGCGCGGCGCATCGACGAACGGCTTCAATCCGATCCATCATCTGCAAGCAACTCTTGCAATGCGCGTTGCTCCTCCTCGGTCAATCCAGCCTGGTTTGCATAATCTTCGAATTCGATGGCCGGTTGCCCCTCAGGTTTCACATCAGATTTCATCGCAACGGCCTGCTGATCGCCAATTTGCATGCCGCTAATGACATCCTGCAGTCTCACATCCAACAGTTTCGCAAGCTTATTTAGGAGAGAAATCGGCATCGAACCGATATGGACTACACTTGCTTGCAACCCCATGAGGAAACTCCGCGGCAAACCCAACGACTTTGAGAGTTCACGAACGTCGGCGCCGTACAGTGCTTGCTCGACCTTCTGAACCCGCAAGACGCTGGTCGTCATAGCCTTGGTCTCAAGCGGAAGACTTGCCTCGACCGCTTCCATGTCGCTCATTGTCAGCTCGTGGAACAGATCCAGAAGTTCGTCTGCAAATTCAGGGTGTTTTTTCAAATAGGTTTTCAGCACGGCAAGCGACATTTCAGGCTCAATCGTGAAGTCGCTGAGGACATCTTCTCTATTGGTCATCATTGTCCTCCAGTTTTAGTGCACGTCTGATCTTTTCAAACGCACGATCACGCCTGTTTCGTACGGTTTTTTCGACGCAGCCGAGCAGCTGGGTCATTGAAGGCTCACCGTCTTTGTTTGTCTCAATGGGAATCTCTGCGAGCATCAAATCGATCACCTTTCGTTCTTCCTCGGGTAAGGCGTCAATCGCGCGACGTATGCGAAACCGGTAATCAAAATCTTCTTCTTTTGTCAGGCCTGACTTTTTGTATCGCTCAAGCGCCTCTTCGACTTCCTCGCGGATGTCCTCACTGCCATCGTGGTGCACAACGGATTCGGTGGCATTTTCCCGGCCACTTACCTGCCGGAATTTGTCTATGCGGACGGAGCGAACGGCCCGGTCAAAAAACACCTCATATGCGTCAAGCTGTTCTACGTAGCCTCGCCGGTCCTCAAACATGAGCTCTGTCACACGTTCTATTGTTTTATCGCGGATCTCGGCGACGCGAAAATCCTCGACATCCTTATCACCGCGTCGGCTGTTGGGCCGGGGACAGGCGGCTTCAATCCGATCCAACAAAATGTTGTAAAGTGCCACAAACCGGCCATCTGCATTGTCGGTCTTGGTTTGTCTCAGGTGATAGAGCAGCACTTCGGAAGGCACGTAGTCGGCGTGCCGCCGATCTCGCATCGCAGCTTTGTTCAGGAGTTCATCAAAGGGCCAATCAAGGCTCAAGCGGATAAACGCACTAATCTCATCCCGTCGGGTATAGAGCTTTCCGCTTACTGTTCGTTTTCTGAGGGGTTCAATGCACATATCAAGTTCATAACTGTCTTAAATCAATTCGTTAGGCTGGCTTCTCCAGCACGCTCCCTTCGTTGTTTTAGGTGCTTTTACCTTGAAATCTGTCAGAAACCAAGCTATATATCTGACACTTGGAGGCGAACATGCAAACCACATCTCAAGCGATCAAGGCCTATGCTGAAGCGCTGCCGGAGGGTGCGACCCTGTCGGCGCGGGAGTTGTTGCACCTCGGAGAGCGTGCGGCGGTCGATCAGGCGCTGTCTCGGTTGGTGCGGCGTGGGGAACTTCTGCGTGTGAGGAGAGGATTGTTCGCCTTGCCCTTGAAAACCCGCTTCGGGAGCCGGGCGCCCTCGGTTGAGGCCGTGGTTGAGCACATTGCGAAATCAACCGGCGAGCGCGTGTCGCAAAGCGGAGCGTCGGCAGCGAACTTGCTCGGCATCTCGACGCAGAACCCATCCCGTCAAGTCTATTGGACTTCCGGACCGAGCCGTCATCTGAAGCTCGGAGCGCAAAGCGTCGAGCTTAAACATGTGCCGAGCTGGCAGCTTCGTGCGCCCAACAGCCGTGCCGGCCACGCCTTTCGGGCGCTTGCTTACTTCGGCAAGTCCGAAGCTGCTCAGGCTTTGACGCGCATCAAAGCGACATTGAACGAAGAGGAGCAGCGGGAGCTTCTGAGCCTTCGAGCCTCTGCGCCAACTTGGATGGCCAAGGAACTTAGCGCGCTTGCGTCATTGCAATGACCGAAAGCCAAACCTATTTTTCGCTGTCGCGTGAAGACAAGATCGACGCGCTGGAAGTGGCCGCCTCGAAATTCGGGCGGCCTGCAGACCTGTTGGAAAAGGATATCTGGGTCGTCTGGGTGCTTGACGCCTTGTTCGACAGTGCTCTCGGCGAACACCTGGTGTTCAAGGGCGGAACCTCGCTGTCCAAGGTCTACAAGGCGATTGACCGGTTCTCAGAAGATGTCGATCTGACATATGACATCAGGCAGATCATTCCCGATCTGATCAAGGAACCCGACGATCCATATCCGCCAAGCCGCTCGCAAGCTCAGAAATGGACCGAAGCCGTTCGGGGTCGCTTAGGCGAGTGGGTGGGGTCAAAAGTGGCCCCCATGTTGTCGGACAAGGTCAAGGCAGCGGCGCTCCTGGCAGAAACCCGTGTAGAAGGTGACAAAATTTATCTGGACTACGACGCGGTGCGCAGTGGCAGCGGATATGTTAGATCCTCGGTGTTGTTGGAATTTGGTGCCAGGTCCACAGGAGAGCCGGCACAACGTCACGAAGTAATTTGTGACCTCTCCCAAGCACTACCTGAGTTGCTCATGCCCGTCGCCACGCCTCGTGTGATGATGGCCGAACGGACGTTTTGGGAAAAGGCGACAGCTATCCATGCCTATTGCTTGCGGGGTGCGTTTCGAGGCGGCGACCGCTATGCGCGTCACTGGTACGACCTGGATCGCTTGCAGGCTGTGGGTATCGCTGCTCGGGCGCTGGAGGATAAGCCGCTTGCCCAGGATGTTGCGAAGCACAAACAGCACTTTTTCCGCGAAACCGATCGTGCGGGCGCGACGATTAACTATGCCGATGCCGTCTCAGGGTCGCTTTGCCTGATCCCAGAGGGTGAAGCCTCGGAGGCGCTGGCCCAAGATTACCAGAAAATGCAGGAAGCGGGGCTGCTTCAGTCAGACTCCATCGCTTTCGATGACCTAATGGCTCGTCTGATGGTCCTTCAAGATCAGGCCAATAAGCGAGCTGAGTGAGGTGGGGCAAGTTTCTTGCTTTCGGCGTCCTCGTGATCGCCAGAAGGTTCAGCTTCCGGCTTCGTTGCAAACCCATGGTGAGCAAAAAACGAAACACGCCAAACCGGCTTTCATGCCGATCCCGCCTTTGTTGCGGGAAACTGTGTGATTTGATGATTTTGGCGCCTCCTGCACTTTGGTCAGGACCGCGCTAGTCGGTTGGCTGAGCAGCCGTCCTCCCCTAGCGGAAACGCGGCCTCTCCTAGCGACACGCCACTGGTAGTGCCGTCTCCTCCGGAGACAGCTCGGCCAACCGTCGCATGGTCATGACAACGCCTCATCTCGGCCGTTCTGGTTGCGGTCGCTGGGGCGGACGCATGACATCAGTGATCTCGTTGGGTGAGTAACATATGCCGCTTTAAACATAGAAGCGGAATGGCTGTGGTGATCCCTCTTTTGCTGACCCCATCACAAGGATATCGCCTACCATTTTCGCAAAACGGACGGTGACTGGAAGACCGTCGTTAAAGTTGCACGAGTTATAGTTGATTTTTGTTAATCCCATGATGTCGTTGAGTACCGAATTCAGTGCAGGGCGCTCATACTTTGCACGTAAAATTGTTATGAACAAAGGGTTCGGCGTTTCAGGGCCGACATAAGTGTCGAGTTGCGGGACGTAGCCGCTTGTCCATAGGTATGCGTTTCTGTCATCGAGATGAAGCGCGGTTCCACGAATTACAGGATAGTCACCATCGCGAAATACTTTCGCGTCTCCAGTCGTCGATTTGATGCGAACGCCAATGACATTTGTTCCCGGCGGTGCTGCCTTACAGAATGCGTTCCACTCAGATTCATTGAACGAAGTCTGCCCGTGGATGAACAGCTCTTTGGGTGGTCGATCATGTAGATCCTCGTAAGTCTCGATGACCTGTCTAAGAAGCTGTTCAGCAGCGTCTGCGCTTAGGTGGTACTCATATTCGTCCGTTTTCCATGGACCGTTTGCACCGCGGAAAACAACGCCGTCGCCTTCGGTCAAAAACATCTGCGCGGCACAGCAGACATGATTATCTCTGTTGTTTGGAAGGTTCTTGTAGACCATTCCTATATAGCACACGCCATCGCGAACAGCTGATAAGCGCCACGGCGGCTTAGGTTGAGACTTGTAATATAGACCCGTGGCTATGTTCCATGCGATCGTTGCGCCGTCTTGAGCTTTCCTGATGGGGTAGCCAGCACTATTCAGAAAAGCGTAAGGATCAAGCGTGGTTTCTCGCAGAATTTGAGTAGGGGCTATCGATAGAAACTCAGCTTTGATACGGCGCCGAAAGTCCGGAACATCATCAAATATGTTTTCAACGCTTGTATCAAAATCAGGCAGTGTCTCGAACTGAAGTGGTCCCGCCTTTTCGGACAGGTTTGCAGCGTTTCTAAGGTCTACCCGGTTTAGGTTTCATGCTGCTTTTTGGTCAGAACCGAGCCCTAGTCGGTCGGCTGCATGCGTAAGGTGTGATCGGGACCGGACCGCGATCGCCGCGCCGCAGAGCGCCCTATACCTTTGTGACGACACAGCGGTTCTTGACGCTGTTTGGGATGGAGAGCCTACAGGACCTGCCAGACCGGGAGGGACTGGAGGATGCGGGGCTGGGTCATCACAAAGCTGAATCGCCCAGAGTGGATCGATTCAGATTTGTCGTTGGACGGATGAAGCCCGACAGGCCAGACTCTGGCCATGCAAAGCGGCACACACGACCCTGTCGATCTCGAACGCATTGATCCCGCCCAGAACATGGCGCGGTTCTATCAATTGACTGTGCAGCCCACTTTGTTTGGAGAACAATCTGTCATCCGGTGTTGGGGGCGCATCGGCACACGGGGCCGCAGCATGACAGTCACGTATGCAACGGAAGGCGACGCTGTCAAAGCCTGCAAGAAACTTGTACGCAGCAAAGTGGCAAAGGGGTATCTTTGCCTGAGCGCCGCCGAGGAACCGTGAGGTATGGATTTGACACCTATACCTCAAAAATGATCTATTTATGAGGTATAGAAGAGAGCGCTATAACTCATGGCATGGAACTGGCAGATATCTGGCTGGCCGGAATTCCGGTATGACGAAGCAGCATTGGCACCGCTTGAACAGCGCTTTCTAATGTCGTCGGGCGAGGTCCTGGGGGCAGTCCACCATGTGAACCCGTCCGAACGCGACCAACTCCGCATCGATCTGTTGAGCGATGAAGCCATGAAGACCAGTGCCATCGAGGGCGAGATGCTGGACCGGCGCAGCGTGCAATCCTCGCTCCGTCGGCACCTTGGATTGGAACCAAGCAGCTATCCGAACAAACCTCGCGAGCAGGGTGTGGCTGAGATGACGGTCGACGTCTACTCGACCTATGCGGAGCCACTAGAGCATGACACGCTGTTTCGGTGGCATGAGATGCTTCTGGCCTTTGATAAACGTCTGGAGGTCATTGGGTCATATCGGCGGCACGAGGATGCCATGCAGATTGTTTCGGGCCGTCTTGATCGTCCGGTCGTGCATTTTGAGGCCCCACCATCTGGACGGGTTCCGGATGAGATGGACCGGTATGTCGACTGGTTCAACCGGACTGGGCCGGGTGCCGAAGCACCCGTGCCAGCCTTGACGCGTGCGGGCCTGAGCCACCTCTACTTCGAAAGCATCCACCCGTTTGAGGATGGGAATGGCCGTTTGGGCCGGGCCTTGGCCGAAAAATCCCTAGCTCAGAACATTGGGCAGCCCAGCCTGATCGCGCTGGCCTTCACCATCGAGCGAAAGCGGAAGGACTATTACGATCAACTTGAACGCCACCAAAAGACGCTGGATGTCACACCGTGGCTCGTATGGTTTGCAGAGGCCGTACTGGACGCGCAGCAAGTCACCCTGGATCGTGTAGGCTTCTTCATTGCCAAGGCACATTTTTACGACCGGCATCGCGAGGCGCTGAATGCAAGGCAGGCCAAGGCGACCCTGCGGATGTTCCGCGAAGGGCCGAACGGATTTAAGGGTGGTCTGAGCGCTGAAAACTATATCGCGATCACGGGGACATCACGCGCGACCGCGACGAGGGATCTGCAGGAACTTGTCGAGATAGGAGCTCTCACGCGCACAGGCGAACGCCGATACACACGGTACTGGCTGAAGCTTGAAGAGCCAGGCGGGTAGTGCAACGTGGGCGGATTCCGGTCGTTCGCTGCGGCAAGGTCGAACGGCTGGTTTGGAGCCATCGCTTACTCGCAGATTCTAAGGACAGCAATGGCAAGAGGATTACACACATTGCTCAGTGCAGGATAGCTGGCGCTTGGAGGATCAAGCCTCTGGCAAATTACAATCTATGAGGGTAACTCTTCGTCAGAGGGCAAAGTGACGAAAAGCAAAAGAGACCATATAACTAGCCAAATCGAGGAGTTGAAACCGCCCACGCCGTGGCCGGGAGCGAACGCGCGCTTGCTCGGCTTGGGCGTCGGATTGCCTATATCGGCACTAGATCGTCTCGCAAACTTCAGCGCCGCAGAGTTCGAACGCTTCACGTTAGAATGGGCGTCCGATTATCTGGCGGTGAAAAGGCCAGAAATCGTTGAGGTCCAACAGCGCGGTGGTGCAGGTGATAAGGGCCGCGATGTGATTGCTTGGCATGATCCAAACACCGTCGCGGTTCGCAAATGGTCGCTCTATCAATGCAAACACTACAGTTCAGCATTGGGAGCTGGAACAGCAGCGGCAGAAATCGGCAAAGTGCTGTTTTACAGCCACCGTGGCGATTACACCTTTCCTGAGGAGTATCATTTCGTAACGCATAAGGGCGTGACTTCGCCATTCCAAGACCTGCTGGATAAACCCGAGGACCTCCGAAAGTTCGTCATCGATAACTGGGACAATCATTGCCGTGGCAAAATCCGCAATGTTCCTGTCGAGTTGACGGCCGAACTCAGGGCTCACATCGAAAGTGTCGCGTTCTCGGCTTTCCGTGCGAAGCAGCCGCTGATCCTTCTGAACGAACACGCCCAAACCAAATATCATCTAACGGTTTTCGGCGCGCCGCTGATCGAGCGTCCGAAGCCACCCCAGCCGCCATCCGAGGTGGCACCATGCGAGAACAAATATCTTACACAGCTTATGGAAGTGATTTCAGCCGACATCGGCCACACAGTATCAAACCTGACTGATTTTCTGGATTCGGAAAAGCATCGCAGATTGTTCGATCGCTCACGCCTGACTTTCTACCATGCCGAAGGCCTCAAGGAGCTGGCGCGGGATCAGATGGCTGACATAACGTTCTTTGACACTCTGCTTAAGGAGTTCCACGATGGTCTGTACCATTGGCACACTAGCGAGCCTGACGGCTATCAGAGGCTGATCGAGACCGTTAAAGCGTCGCAGAACATACAGCTCAGCAAACACGCGCTCGAGCCTCATGTCCTCCCTAACGACCGAGAAGGTATGTGTCATCAGATGGCAAACGATGGGCAAGTCCGGTGGTGTGACAAATGAGCTTGCCAGATCAGCAGACACGACCCTTTAACACTCCGATAGAGTCGGGGTTACGGCTTCTGTTCGTGCTTGATGAAGCGAAGGACGAAGCCTTTGATCTACAACGTCTGGTGTCCTACGATTATCTTCTTGTCCATTCAGGCGACGTGGAGGGCGGCCCGGCGAGCCTGCACCCCGCCGTGCCGTTTAGAGGAGGAGAGCTTTTGGTTAAGCGCGAACTCGTTCGTGCGGGACTGGACGCCATGTTCGCGAAAGAACTTCTGGAAAAGAAATTTGAGCCAACCGGCATTTGCTATCGTGCCACGGCGCTTACAGGCGCATTCTTGAGATTGCTTGTATCCGCCTATGCATCCTCACTGCGCGCACGGGCGGCGTGGGTGACTTCACGCTTTACGGACTACACAGACGAGATGCTCGAAAGTTACATGACCGAAAACATCGGACGCTGGGGTGCGGAATTTGATCACCTGACCGCAATCAAGGAGCTCGAATTATAATGCTCCAGATCAGGGAAATCCGCCTCAGTGGTCCAAGTGTTGAAGACGCCTCGGTCAAATTTGGCCCCGGCCCGAACGTCATCGCCGGAGAATCTGACACCGGCAAAAGCTATCTTCTTCATTGCCTCGATTACATTTTCGGAGCCGAGGCGCTGAAAAAGCGCATCCCGCAAGCCGAACCGTATGACGAACTGAAAGTCGAGTTTCAGAGCACATCAGGCGACTATCTCACCTTGGTTCGCAGCCTTTCGGGAGGCGATCTTAAAGCGCATCGTTCCGAAATCGACGCGATCGAAGGAGATGGCGAGGCGATCGCATACAGACGGCATGGTAAAAGTAAGGCTGATGACGTAACATCGGTTCTGTTTCCTTTCGCGGGCATCAAGGAAGCCGTGCTCCGCAAAGACAACGATGGGAAAGTGCAGCGGCTCACCATCCGTACATTCTTGCCGACGATAATCGTCGATGAAGTCTCTGTGATCGAAGAGCAGTCACCCGTTCTTGGGCGGGGAGGATTTGATGAGACGGCGCGGAAGCGCATGTTCGCCTACATGCTCTCTGGGAAGGACGACTCCAGTGTCGTCGCCAGTGAAAAGAAGGCGATCGTCACAGCCCGTTTGAATGCCCAAGTTGCGCTGATTGATGACCTTTTGGCACCGTTAGAGCAACAACTCCAAGCCACGCCGACCGATCAGACAGAGGATTCCATTGAGAAAATCGACGAGACAATCGCAAGGGTATCCGACGAGCTTGCCACGATAGAAACGGAGCGCGCAGCCTTGCTGAATGAGCGCGACACCGCGAATGACGTAAGAACCAAGGCCGAAACTCAACTCTTGGCGATCGATCAGTTGCTTACGCGATATCAGCTCCTCAGCGAGCATTATACGTCTGACTTGAGCCGTTTAGACTTTGTCGCAGAAGGCGCACATTATTTCGATAGCTTGCAAACCGTCACCTGTCCGCTCTGCAGTCAGAATATGGACGACGAGCATGCCCATAAGGCAGCGCAGGCCAGTGCAGATGTCTATGCGGCCGCCAGAGCGGAAGCCGCGAAAATACTTGCTCAGCGTGCTGACCTTGATGACGCCATTGGCAGCTTAGAACTGCGGCGCGAAGCGCGCGAAGCGGAAAGGGCGGATGCACTGGCCATGTATCAGCGCGCCGAACGCAGACTGGCCAGCATTCTGCAACCTGCTGCCGCGAACAGTACCGCGCAGCTTCGTCGCCTCAATGCGCGGCGACTGGAGCTGGAAACTGCCCGTTCCACGAGCGAGCAGGTCGAGACTTTGCGCGCGCTCAAGGCGGAAATCGAGCAGAGCAACGCCGGTAAGGTCAAGACCAAGAAGCAGTGGGAAAGCTTGCCTGGAACCTCATTGCTGGCATTCTCCAAGGAGGTCGAAGCAGTTCTCAAAGAATGGAAATGGGAAGGCGAAGGTCGCGTCGAATTTGACGAGAAGAATTTCGACATCAAGGTCGATGGGCAAACTCGACAGTCACACGGGAAGGGATTCCGAGCTGTCTTGTACTCAGCTTTCGTGATCGCGTTGGTTCGCTACTGTCAGAAGAAGAATCTGCCACATCCGGGGGTCGTAGTCATCGACTCGCCATTGACCAGTTATAAACGGCGCAGTGCGAAGGATGTGAGGGGCTCTGACAGTACAGTAAGCTCCGGCGTCGAGGCAGCTTTCTGGGAGTCACTCGCCAAAACTCCCAAGAACGTTCAAATCATCATCGTGGAAAACAAAGTGCCTCCTGCCAATGTGGCCGCCGCTGTCCACTATGAATGGTTTGCGGGAAATGAGGCCGGCCTTGGCGATCGAGTTGGCTTCATTCCGAATGCACCGGGCAACTAAGCCCCTTCTCGAACGCCATCGGTGCCCTTTGGCAACTCGCCCCATTGATCGGGGATCGGCTTTTTCCAAACCTCGTAAAACGGAGCGAAGGCGAAGTGGGCGCCGTTTGTATGCTCGATCGTGTCTGCGAGCGTAATTTTTTTGCCATCCCGCAAAATCTCGGCGCTCAGATGGATTGGATCACCGTCCTTTGAGACGGCGGTGGCCGTCAAAAGCTCTTTTTTTCCCGGGGCGTCGACGGCACGCATATATGGGTTGGTCGGGTCCGCTGGTGCGCTCCATGTTTCGCTGATCATGATGGCGGCGTCTGCGCCGATCTTTTGAGCCTGTCGCGCCAAGGTCCGCATCATCATGAATTTGTGACCATGCTCCATCGGCCGCAGTTCACGAAAGTCGATCGGCTTTCCCTTCCGAAGGAGAATTACAATCGTGATATGGTAGCCGTCCTTCTCGAACATTCTGCGCGCAGCTCCGAAAAGCGATCGCGCATGGTCGTGAACCTCGCCACTGTCGGCGTACATCTTGGAAGGGTTGAGACCATATCGCTTTTCGAGCTTTGGCCCTTCTGCCATCATTTCTTCTCTACCGAGCTTCTTCTCAATCACCTCAAATTCTAGTGGCTTGCCGGTAGCAAGCCACACATCGAGAGTCCGGGCGTCTTCATGCCCGATCATGCACGGAAGACGCCCCTCTTGATCTCCCTCCGCAAATTGCTCTCCCGTGCTCATGTTCGTGGAGACAGGTGCGACCAGTCCCATCTGTTCGTGCGCCGATCGAACCAGTTGAGATAAATGTCCATAGGCAGTCGCCACCGCTTCTAGAAGTTCCGTGTCGGGCAGCGAATTTTCGATCCAGCGACGGCGTATGCGCAGCACGCCGTCCTTCTTGATGTATTGGCCGGCCAAAGAGTCGGGAATGCTTTTGACTAAGGCCAATGGCGCGTCCGAAAGTTTGGCAGGCACTTGGATTTTGGGGCCTTCGTCCAGGTGAGAGGCGACAATCTCCGCGCTCACAAAGCTGTGCGCTTCGAGATCTCCCTGCTTTTCGATCTGATTGCGAGCTTCAACCATCCAGCGCATTAGCGGAATAGCGGCCAATTTCACTTGCCAGCCCTTATACCACTCGTCGAAATCCGGAATGAGCGCTTTGTTCTTTTGTAGAACGAATGAGACCTGCCGCGCCGTTTGAATGGCGGCTTGGATGGCAAGCCGGAACTCGTCAGGTTCGAAATACGCTTGTTCAGCCTGATGCCAGAAGCGATGGACATCATTCAAGCGCCGATCAACCGCCGCCAACGGACATTGGTTTTCGTCGTGATCCCAAGCCATATCCCGTCGAAGCCCTATCGTCCTTCAAAAGTGAAAAAGCGGGAAGCGCTAGGCGAGAAAACATCGTCGGGCACCCCATAAGAACTAAATCAGTAATTTAGTCACAAGTCACTAGTTCGCTTTAATAAATGATTTCAATCACTTAATTTCGCCTCCCCTTGGTCGAAGCGCGGTAGCTACAGATTGAATGATACTGGCATCTTCCATTAACCATATCTGAGGACATAGCCAACGACACGTGCATCTACCTTAGCGGCGACTGCTGGGGCGCACGCATGTCGCCTCAAATGACTGATCAGGGCGCGAAGAGGACGTTGCTCAGAACGAAGTCGAATGTCTTCTTCGGGCCGGGTTTACCTTCACTCCGCGAAGTCGTTCCCAAAATCTGCTTTCATAGTGGCTGCGCGATTGATAGCACGTTTAGCTTTCTCGCTCGGCCCATACTTCTCTATGTACTCGAGCAAGGCCGCTTGCAACTCTTCGATGCAACGCAGGGTGTCTAACTGTTTCTCATCCATCTCGCTTCTCCATCGGTTCGATGCCAACCTAGCGTCATGAGCGTTAACAAAGTGCTAACGTTGCAAGCTCTAGAGGGACAAGGATGAACTACGCATTTGATCGCCAAAGCGAACGAACAGAACTTCTGAACGAACTTTCGAGACTCCCGGATGATAAACGATCGAAGCTCATTGAAGAGTATCGGCAGCGCTCAGAGGCGGCCTTTGCTCCGGCGACACTAAGGAATTACCGCATGATACTCAGGTTGTTCTCTGAGTGGTGTGCGCAGCGCGGGTATAGTGCGGCGCCACCTATCTCGCCCTCTACAGTCGCGGAATGGGTCGATGATATGGGAGGAAAGCTAGCGACGACCACAATCGAAACGAGGCTCTGGGGGATTGCCGAGCTTCATCGTTCTCACTTCCTACCTACACCAACGACGCACCGCTTAGTTGAGCTGGCCGTCAAGAGTGTCAAACGAAAATACGGATCTGCAGCCAAACAAGCTTCGCCACTCGGAAAGAAAGACGTCTTGACCGCTATTGGAAGCCTTGGAAACTCACGGATTGAGATGCGAGACAAGGCACTTCTTTGGATAGCGACAGACAGTTGGTGCCGCGCTTCTGAAATCTGCAGTTTCCGCGTGAAAGACCTACAGCGACAGGATGATGGGAGCAGCTTGCTTTTCGTGTCTCGATCCAAAACTGACCAAAATGGCGAGGGTGCCTATGCATTCCTATCGAGTCGAGGCACGAATGCAGTAGTTGCTTGGATTGATGAAGCTGGCTTAAAGGCTGATCATCCAATTCTCACCAAGTCGCAAAGGGGAGGCTTAAGAACTCCTCTAGATCCAGCAACACTATCCCGGATCATCCGACGACGTACTGGCCGAAACGATGTATCCGCACAAAGCACACGAGTTGGAGGTGTGCAGGATGCTTTTCGTCTGGGCTGTGATTTGTCGTCGATCATGGTAGCCGGGCGCTGGACTTCACCTGAAATGCCTGCCCGCTACGCACGACGCCTGCTCGCCTCACAGTCCGCAGCAGCTAAGGTATCGGAAGCTTTTCTGGCGGAATAGGGGCGAACATCAAGTAGTAGGTTGTCTCAACGCCTGTCTTGGTGACACCGCGCTCAGGTGACCGGAACTTCGGTCAATGCCGTGTTTGGGCCATCGTTGCCTGATTGGTGGCAAGCGGTTCGACCTCATCCTCTTCTATTCTTCGTAATAGCGCTTCAAATCACGCCGCCCATTCAGTTGCACCGGCCGATATGGTTTGACTTCGCCGCACTGAGCAACGGCCTTGGCTCGCATGCGCACCTCAACCGAGGGGTGAAGAGGAAAATCGTCGCCAACCTCTCGAATGCCCTTCTTCCAGCCAATGCGAAACGGTCCAAATGCCACCATCGCGTCTTCTCGGTGCTGCAGACCGAAAGGATCCGGCGCGCGATTGAGGACATTTTCGTTGATCCGGACAGACTGCACACATTCTTTTAACTCGTCTACCATCCAGTCTAGAGCGATGTCGCTGAGGCGGGACTCTGCCTCGTGATAGCTTCCGCCGATATCGCTGTGGCAGCCTGGAAACCAGACTTGCTTGAGCCACTTCGGTTCACGGTCTTTGGTCTCGATGGCCGCCGCTCTGGACGCCCATCCAACTCTAGGAAAGTCGGCACGGTCTTCGTCGATTGCCATGGCGTGGCGGGCGTGTTGAACGTCGGGATCCAGCCACATGTCGTAGTTGCGCTTGTTCCAGGCGGCGAAATGTCCCGTCTTGAAAATCTGCGGCCAATCCGTTGGGCGCCACAGCTTCAGTTTGCGATCCGGGTCGTCCGAGAAATATTTGAAGTTGTCGAGCAGCAGTGAGCCGAGTTGCCAGACAAGTGCGACGAGCAGTGCGCCAAGTGGGAAAGCCAAGAGCCACGACCACCCAAGCGCTACGCTGGCGACAAACGCAGTGCCAACTGTAAAAGTGCCGCCCCACACCAGCGTGCGGACGACGGCGGTCCTCAGCGACGCTACCGTGTCGAAGACCCCGATGAAAGTCGGCTGGACGTTGCCTTGATTGTCTTTGCCCTCAAGTGGAAAGCTCGAATATTTCTTGCGAAATCGCCGGCCGAGCTCCTCGCGGTTCATATAGAACGGATTCTGTGTCCGCGGTTTCCCGGCGCCGTGGTTGTAAACGAACTTCACGGCATCTTTCGCGATCTTGCGCAGGCCGGGACCGTAACGCGGAACCGGCGAGCCGTCGGGCATCTGTGTTGGGACACCGCACAGGTTCATGACATTGGCAAGTGCTCTGACCGTATAGGCCCCGCGCGAGAACCCAAACAGAAGGATGCGGTCGCCGGGCTCGTAGTGGGCAATGATCTGCTCATAGCAATCGATAATGTTGTGATCGATACCGGTGCCGACCGCGCTTCCCAAGATCGGCTTGATGCGGCCGAAGAGGCCGCCGCTTTCGCCCGTTCCCAGGCCAGGGTCGTAGTACGCAACTTGATCCTTTGGGCTAATCGGGGAATCTGGGCCAGGTCGCATGGCCCGATACATCTTGTAGACATTCGAAAGCCGCTGGTCCGGCCTGACGCCGCCCATCTGGCCGGTTCCATCCGAGAAGATACAGATATTCTTGACCATGTGTCGCCCTCTCGATGAATACCCAGTATCGGTTGCAATCCTTAAAGCTCGGCGAACCGCCAAGAATAGGAGAATGCAACGGATGAATTTCGCGTCAATCGGGAAGAATTAGAACATATAGGAAACACATGTGTCCACCTGATACTGTGTTCAACAGGGGGTAGGTGTTCCATATCTGCCTTTCGATACAGGAAATGTAGCCATTTCAGACGGCGGTTGTTCTCAAACGAAGCGATCCGTCTTTCCTGAACTGCCGCCGAGTACCGCGCGGATATGCAGCGCATCAGAGGGAAGAGCTGTGTCGGGGAAGCCGTGCCGAAAAAACGACGCGGGTGACGAGTGGGAGATCTGGGCTGGGTTACCACTACTCCGCGAAGTCTCCTCCGAAGGCTACCCTCTTAGTCGCCGTGCGATTGTTCGCGAGTCTCGTTTCCTCGGTTGGTTCATACTTCTCAATCTATTCGAGCAAGACCGCTTCCAACTCGCCTATGTTGATGGGCATTGTCCCGAAGCGCGTTTCTCTCAATGATCCAGCGCTCTCAGAATCGCTTGCCAGTCTTGCGCTGCGCCGAGAACACGCAGGATCACCAGAAGATCTTGCTCAATTCGATAAATGACAAGGTGTTCAGCACTCGGATGGATGCGGATGGGAGGATCGAACTCTGGTCGCTCCCGCGCCATCTCCGGCATGAAGAGCAAGCGCTCAAAAATATCTTCCAGTATGTCAACGTATCGGTCGGCCTGAGTGACGGACCACTGTTGAGACGAGTAGAGCCAGATATCTTCCAAGTCTGCTTGGGCGGCAGGTGTCAATCGGTAGGCTGAGAGGTTACTTTCGGACATGCCGCTCCCGCATCCGTGCCTTGAAGGTCTTGAAGTCAAATGGCTCGGGTTCGCCGCTATTGACGCCTTCATCAATGGCGCTCTGCAGAGCGCTGATAGCTTGTGCTCTTTCTTGATCTTGTCGAATAAGATGGCGGACGTAATCGCTGGTGTTACTAAAACTGCCGTCTTCCAGCCGACCTTCAACCCAAGTTTTCATGGGGCCAGGAAGGGAAACATTCATCGTTGCCATTGGAGATACTCCTTCGTTTAGCGATAGTAACCAATACAACATAACTATGACAAGATGTGTGGCAAAGTTTGCCATTCTTTTTTCCAAGTCCTGGCAGGAAAGCGCGATTGATACTTCGCGAGCTCACGAGGCCCGTTGTTCTCGCCAGGTCTTCCCACAAGTCTCCTCACGTCTCTTCGCTTTATGGGTGCCGTTCCGTTCGTCGCCTGCAAGGCCCTGACGGGCTGGAAAGACCTGGCGATTGGGTCGGGGAAGATCTCCGCTCGAGTGCGTCGATCCCCTGCGCAGGGGGATTCGGACGAGCCGAACGCCCCTGACACCTTTGGGCCGCGCTGCTAGCGCGTCCAACTAGGGAACCGCCGGTTCCCCCACGCAACCCCGAAACACTGCACCCAAAGCGGTCTCCCCAACCACGGTCTCGGCTTCGCCTGAGCTGCGTGGCCGGGTGATCCCCCTCCGCTGTGGGCTGGGTTTGCGGCATTGCGCGGGCCCCCCTCCTGCCCTCGCCGGGAGGCAGGGTTTCAGGAGAGGGGCGCGCTTCGCGCTTCCTCACCAGAAACCCCGCCCTGATTTTCGGCATCAAGACCGAGAGGGCAACGCATAGGAGGCCACAAATGGCGAAAGAACCTACTCAGATCACCGTAGACGACGAGGTCGCAGCGGCGCGGATTGCCTTGATCGCAGAGCAGAACGACCAGTTTCGCACCACATGGGGCGCTGACTTCACAGTTCCGGGCCGGATCGTCATGACGCGCGGCGTTGCGGCCTTGTCGCATCAGGCACAGGTGGCGATCATGGTTGCGGTGATGCAGTTCAGTGAGTTCACCGAGGACAACGACCCGCACGGGACGCATGACTTTGGCATCTTCACCGTGAGCGAAGGCGAGCGCGAGGTGCGGCTCTACTGGAAAATCGACCTCTACGACACGCGCTATGAGTTCGGTTCCGACGATTGCGCGGACCTGAGCAAGACCCGCCGCGTCCTGACGATCCTCCTGCCCGAAGACTATTGAATACGGCCCGCCCTGAAAGGGGCGGCGCTCGACAGGCGCGACCCGCGCCGGAAAGGAGGTGAGTGCATGAGCAATGATTGGAAACTGGCGCGTATAGCAGAAGCGTGGGCGCTGGTTAGGAAAGGCGGCCTTTCAGCCAAGATCGGAACCGCCTTCCTGAAACAACATGGGGCCATCTAAGCCCCCTCGCTCCAGCCCCAAAAAGGGCTGGGGCAGCAATACCACAAACCCAAACAAGACGACAAGGAAAAGACCCATGACCATGCAAGAGACGATTATCGCCCCGATCGAACAGATTCCCTTTGGCGATCTCTATGTGTCCGATCTGAACCCGCGCACCGTGTTCAGCCCCGAGGGCATCAAGGCGCTGGCCGAGAACATTCGCCAGCTTGGCCTGATTCAGAACCTCGCGGGGCTTCGCGACGAAACCGGCAAGGTTGGGATCGTGGCCGGAGGGCGTCGGCTTCGCGCCCTCGAGACGCTGCAGGATGATCCACGCTTCGCGACGGTTTCCGTGAAGATCGCACCGGATCAGGCGACAGCCGAGGTTTGGGCTACGAGCGAGAACCACCAACGCGAACAACCCCACCCCGCCGACGAAATCCGCGAATATGGCGCTATGGCAGAGCGCGGCGTTCCCGTCCCTTCCATCGCACTCGCCTTTGGCGTCAACGAACAGCATGTCTATCGTCGCCTCAAGCTGGCAAGCTTGCCTGTATCGGTGCTGGATGCGTTGAAGGCCGGAGACATCACCCTGTCCAATGCCGCCGCGTTCACGATCAGCGAAGACGAGGCCAACACCTTGAGCGTTCTCGAGCATGTGCGCGGTGAAGGCTATAGCGATCATCGGATCAAGCAGATGCTCAAGCCTGACTCTGTCGGGCAGACGGACCGCCGCGCGGTCTATGTCGGGCTGGAGGCTTATCAGGCAGAAGGTGGGCGGGTGACAGGCGATCTTTTTGCCGAGCAGACCTACCTTGATGATGTGGCGCTCCTGAATGAACTATTCGCCAAGAAGCTTGAGGCCGATGCAGACGCCATGAAGGCCGAAGGCTGGAAATGGGCGGAGGCTCTGAGCGAGACCTATGTCGGGTATTTCGAGTTGGAAGAACGCAAGGCCAGCCGCATCTACCGAGAGGAAGGGGTGCTGTCTGAGGAAGACAGCGCGCGCTATGACGAACTGGCGGAACTGGCAGAGAGCGAGGTACTGGACGATGCAGGAGCCGAGGAACTCGCCGCGTTGGAGGCCGCTCTCGCCGGGCATTGGTCCGACAAGCAGAAATCCGTCGCAGGTGTCTTGATCTATGTGGATCAGAGCGGTGTGTTGAAGACCTATGAGGGTCTTGTCCTCAAAGAAGACAAGGCCGCTGCCATCGAGGCGGGTGTTTTGAGCAAATCAGACCACGCCAACACCAGTGCGCCGAAATCACCTATCAGCCAGAAACTCCGTGACGATTTGGGCCGCATCGCGCGTGGCGCGCGCCAACATGCAGCGCTGCGCGATCCCGATCTTCTGATCGACCTTCTGGCCTATCAGTTGAGCCATGCCTTGCGTTGGAACAACCCGCTTGGCATCGCCACAACCGAAGTGCCGAACTGGCCTTCGACCGAGGGAGAGGGCTATGCGCTTGACGAGCGCCTGACCGCCAATCCTCCGCGCAACATGTGGGATGCGAAAGACCTTGGTGCGTCGTTCCGCGCGTTCCGCAAGAAAGGCCCCGAGCAAGTGCGCGGCGAATTGGCCCGGTTCCTTGCGGCTCAGTATGGCGGAGGCTGTGAGACACTGGTCGCGATGATCGACAAGGAGACGCAGCCGAATATCCGCGAGGTGTGGACCCCGAATGCGGCGAACTTCTTTTCTCGCGTGGCCGGTCCCTATCTCAACGACCTGTGGCGCGATCTTCTGGACCTTAAGGAGGACCACCCCACGGCCACGACATTCGCCAAACTAAAGAAGGCTGAGAAGGTGGCAAAGCTGGAAGCGCTTTTTGCCGGGGATACGGACCTGCGCCAAGCCCATGGGGTCACCGAGGCACAGGTCGCAAAGATCGATGCATGGCTCCCCGAAGGCATGGAGTGATGCCAACGGCGGGGCGCGAAAGCGCCCCGGTTCATGAGTTGAAAGCCCAGTAAAACATGGTGTTTGAAGCCAGTTTCTGCGTTCTCAGCCTTGTTTTTGTTCTCATATTGTTCTAGTGTGATCCCACAGTGGATCAACGACAGGAGCTGCCCCATGTCCCACGCACGACAAAAGACATTTGTCTCACCGGCGACGCTGCCCACCCCCAAGCAGATGGCCTATGCCCGCGCATTGGCTCAGCAGAGCGGGAGCGTTCTGCCTTGGGAGGCCACCACATCGCGTCAGAGTCTCAGCCAGTGGATCGATGCCCAACTTGTTCGGGCCAGAGCCAGCGATGCCAATCTGAGGCCCACCTCGAGGCAGGTCGCTTTCGCCGAGCGCATCGCGCGTATGAAGCGTTCAGCCGTCCCCGATGAGTGTTTTCGCAGCCGAGAACTTTTGAGCCGTTGGATTGACAGCAACAAGCATTGACTCCAAGCTATCCCTGTAGAGAACAGTTTTCCTATCCTTCCGACCAACCACAACTGGCCCCGTTGCTCTGAACTGCACGGGGCCATTTTTGTCGTGAAGGGGTATTGCTGTCCGGCCGGAACCGCTGCGCGGGCTGGGGGCTTGTTATTGGCACCAGCTCTGCCGTCGGCCGCCGTTGTAGGGCCGCGCGAGGCGCTCCTCGATCAGATGCCGCCCAAGGTCTTTTCCCCGGATCAAGATCCGCGCAAGGCCCCGACCATATTTGTCGCGTCCCGGCAGCGCGATGAACTCCACCATCCCGGCATTGTAGACCAGCTCGCGTGCACGCTTCGTGGCGGCCTCTCCGAGCGCTTTCTCATAGGAGCAGCGCGGCCGATAGGTTTCCGGCGTGTCATAGCCCACAAGACGATATCGCAACTCACCGATCGTCGCGGTGTCGCCATCGATCATATAGAGCGTAGACGCGCGGATCATCTCTGCAGGGCTTTGGGTCGGAGCCAACCCAAGAAGGTTTCCCAACATGAGGATCAGCAGATGGGCGGTAGGGCGGGGCGTCTCCCGCTGTCTCTTGTCCCTGTTTATTCGGTTCAGTTTCTTTTCAACGCGTCTACCAACATACCAACTCGACATAGAAACAGTTCCCTTGTTCCAGGCGCGCGAGGGATGCGCCATCGTTCTGGTTGATGATCCGACCGATCAGTCGCAGGCGTCAACCCGGTCTTGCCATCCTATCGCTTCGATCCTGGCGGAGCTCCTGTTACGGCCCCTCTGGTCTCCTTTGCATGCGGCGTTTCGGAGAGATGAAACCTACAGGGTCGCGCGGCAGCCGGCCTACGGCCTTCAATGACTCATTTCCCCTGGCCCTGCGGGCCATTCCTCGCGAGACCAAATGAGCCTTTGACTGCCCCGACTTGCACCCTGTTTGGCAGGTTCATCGAAACGCCAGCTTGAAAGGATAAACCAATGGCCGCTCAAAACATGAAACTCAGCGTCAAAACCGGCGAGAAGGATGGCAAGAACTTCTGGGACACCTGCGGGGTCGTCTTCATCAACCAGAACGATGCCGGCGAGATCACCTCGATCCAGATCCGTCACAACATGTTCCCCAATGTCGAGATGGTCGCCTTCCCCAAACGCGATGAGGATCCTGTCACCGAATAAACAGGGACAAGGGGCGGCTTTGCGCCGCCCCTACCGCCTTGGGCTGATCCAAAGGAACCCTTCTCAGAACGGCCCCGAAGCCCTATATTACAGAGGACACCACGCTATGAGCGATATAGACATGACAGAAGCCGAAGCACAAAAAATGGACGCTGAGATCGCAAATCTCAATGCGCTCACCACAAAGCTTCAAGCAGAAACAATGAAGCTCCAGACGGAGACGCGTTGGTATCTGCTTGTCGTCGGGTCCGGTGCGACACTGGCCATCGTCGCTGTCACCAAACTCTTCCTCTAAACCCACTCACGGTTGGAGTATGAAGCGGCCCCTTACGGGGCCGCTTTCTTGTTGCCGGTGCCGCTTCTCAGGACGGATCGAGCGGACTCGAGGGGCGGGCATAGGGGGTTTCTCGGTGGGCCAGTCGGGTTTCTGGTTCAATTGGCGACAGGTGTTCAGTCTGGTGTGCTTGATTGGGAAGGGCTGATGGTCCTCTGCCAAGAAATGGACGGAAGACTGAAAGGTAAATGAGAGCTGTTTCAGGGCGCCTCCTCGCTCCACGAGGATTGCGCGCTAGGCCCGCCAAGGCGGCCCCCAAGCCGATCGGCGCGATGGTCCCGGCTGCGACCGGGGCGGCCTGTCTCTCACGAGCCAGCCCTTCCCCGGTTCGGTCCTGGTCCCCCTGCACCGCCTGTCTCGGCCCATACGGGTGACGCTCGCGGGCGCGCTCACCAGGTCTTCCCACAAGTCTCCTCACGTCTCTTCGCTATATGGGAGCCGTTCCGCTCATCGCCTGCAAGGCCCTGACGGGCTGGAAAGACCTGGTGGGAGGGTCGGGGAAGATCTCCGCTTGAGTGCGTCGATCCCCTGCGCAGGGGGATTCGGACGAGCCGAACGCCCTCTGCACATTTGTCCCACATTGGGACTGTTGGGCCGCGCTGCTAGCGCGTCCATGTAGGGAACCGCCGGTTCCCCCACGCAACCCCGAAACACTGCACCCAAAGCGGTCTCCCCAACCACGGTCTCGGCTTTGCCGAGCTGCGTGGCCGGGTGATCCCCCTCCGCTTTGGGCTGGGTTTGCGGCATTGCGTGGGCCCCCCTCCTGCCCTCGCCGGGAGGCAGGGTTTCAGGAGAGGGACGCGCTTCGCGCTTCCTCGCCAGAAACCCCGCCCCGATTTTCGGCACCAAGTCCGAGAGGGCAACGCATAGGAGGCCACAAATGGCGAAAGCAAAGTTCGATGTGTACAGCCACGTCACGGACATGATCATTGCAGAGATCGAGGGGGGCACCCCGCCTTGGCGCAAGCCTTGGACTGGAAGTGCGGGCGGTATCGCCTTGCCGGAGCGTCACAATGGTGAGGCATATCGCGGTATCAATGTGCTGATGCTTTGGATTGTGGCTGCAAAACAGGGGTTCGTGTCGAGCCGCTGGATGACCTACAAACAAGCCCAAGACCTTGGTGGGCAGGTCAAGAAGGGGGAAAAGTCCTCTACAGTTGTCAAATATGGCACCTTCACTCGCAAGAACGACGATGGCGAAGAGGAAGACGTCCCCTATGCACGCGCCTATCGGGTTTTTAATGCGGACCAGATCGAGGGGTTGCCGGAGACTTTCTATATTCGTCCCGAGGCCCCGCGCGACCTTGGCACCGAGAGCGATCCCGAACTAGAGGCGTTCTTTGCCCGCACTGGGGCAGAGATTGTCACCAGCGACGAGCCGCAAGCCTATTACAGCCCGGCAAAAGACCACATTCATATGCCCCCGGTCATTACTTTCCACAGCACGCAAGACTATTTTGCGACCCTTGCCCATGAGGCAATTCACTGGACCGGCTCTGAAAAGCGGTTGGCTCGGATCAAGACCTTTACCACACGCGAGGACTACGCGACCGAGGAACTGATTGCGGAGATTGGAAACGCTATGATTTGCGCCCAACTCGGCCTCGAGCCGGATTTCGGCCAGAGTGCAGCCTATGTTGAAAGCTGGCTCAAAGCGCTGAAGGAAGACAAGAAAGCAATCTTCCGCGCAGCATCCCAAGCCCAAAGGGCGGCGGATTTCTTGTTGGAGGCCGCAGGCGAAGGCACAAAGGCGGCTGCAGCATGAGCGCGGCGGCAAACTCCCCCGCCATTCAGGCCGAGCGCATCCTTGAGGCACTCAATACGCTCTATCCTGACGCCTCCGGCCATGTGGCTGATCTGATGGCGTATGCGCTTTGCGATCTGCGCCACTTGGCCGACCAACAAGTGATCTGTTTCGGGAGCATCGATCAGAAGGGGTATCGCACCTATCTCGAGGAAAAGAAGGGGAGATAGGAAACAGCGGCGTGCGCGTCGGCCCTTCTGAAGGCCGGTCGCACGCGCCATACCGCCAACTGAAATGCCGCCATGGACGGCCGGGCTGTCTTGCGCACATACTACCTTTGCTCAGCACTGAAGGGAGCATGTCCCTCTGGACGGCCCAGAACGAGAAAGCCCCACCTTGGTCCCGTGAAGCAAAGGTGGGGTCTTTTTGTTTCTAGCCCCTAATCCAGATTTCGGGGCATCCCTCTCGACACCGATGCGTTTTAGCGCTGAATTGGAGGTCTACTGACGGAACGTGCGAAGGCTTAGGTTGAGCGTTCTTCTTCCTTGCCCTCGCTGACAACTCCCAAAGGTTCATTCGTTTTCGGTGCCACTCCCATGATGAAAACCTGCTTTCTTCTGTTCTGCTTTGTCTTGGCCGGCTACGGCATCACTTATTTTGAGGCAAAGGGGTTGGCGGTGCTGCATCCCCAATTCTGGTCCGCGTGTGAGGCTGGCCACATGCTTCTGATGATCGTTCTCGCTTATAGGCTTGTCACACTGACCGTTCAGGTCGAGTCATCACACTGAGAATTTGTTCAAGTTCTTCGAAGCGCAGGAAGGTCTCGGTATCCCCATGCATCCGGAAACCAACACCCTCACTCCAAACAGAGATCTCGAGCATGGTTGCGCTTTCATGATCTAGAACGCAGATCATTGGGCGTCCGTGCAAAGAGTTTGTATTGGGCACAGAGAGGCGCCCCTCCTTGGGGAGAAACAGCCGCGCCTTGTCTTTCTTCGATCCATCGCGGTTTTTGAGAAGGCCGCAGAAGAGTTGAACGAAACGGGCAGTCATTCGAAACCTCCAGATCGGGCGTTGTATGTCCGTGCGCGGGGTAGGGGCTGCGAAACGAAGTCCGTGCGAGAGGTGGAAGCCGCGGTGTTCGCAAAGATGCGGGCCATCTGAGCTTCGAAGAAGGCGCGCGAGATCGTGGCGCGGTTTCCGGCATGATCGTGATAGGCGGAGAGACCGGAGGCGAGAGGAAGCCCGGCCCAGACTTTGGCAAGGCGATCCATGAAGGCGGCTTGGGTGATACGCCCCGCCCGGAATGCCCCAAAGCCAGCATCCATCAGAAGCATGTCGGCCATGCGGTCTTGGGTCGTGGCTGAGAAGCGCGTGGAGCCGGGCATGGAGAGGCGGTCCTGAAGCCGGGCGAGGGTGGAGGGGATGATCTGGTAGCGACCAATGGCGTGGTGCTGACCGGGGGTGGCGGCGATCCAGTCGACGATCTCATCAAGGGAGAGATCGGAGGGCGCTTTGGGTGGCTGGATCTTTGCCGCGTGATGGACCGCATCGTAGCCCGCACCGGGAGACTCGGCGAAGGCAATGAGCGCTAGGAGCTTGTCTCTCGCGGACCCCGAGGGCAGGAGGAACGCGTGTTCCTTCGGGCGGGCCTTGCCGGGCAGGGAACGTTCGAAGGCATCAAGGGCCACCCAGTCTGAGAGGCGGGCCGAGCTGTGGGTGGTCATCGACCAGCCCTTGCGAGCGGCGCGCTCGGCATGCGCCTTGCGCATCTCGTCAGCTTCCCCGGCATCGAAGCTGCCGGAGGTTGCCCAGCCCTCCGAGGCGGCGGGGCAGGGCAGGCTCAAAGCGGCGAGCACGAGGGTCAGGAATGCCCCGTTCGTTGCCGCTCTGAGGGGAGTTGAGGCGCACTGCGCCATCAGGTTTGCGGGCTTCTTGCGCCCGCTCCTTTGGGGGGAGCGGGCCACAAGCGCCCATTCGGCTGTGCCAGCCTCATATTTTCTCCACACATAACGCAGCAAGCTGCAAACGCGGGCAAAGCCCTTGTTTTTAAGGCCGAAATGCCCGTGGCACGAAATTTTACTGTCGGCAACCTGTAAGTCATTGATTTTATTGACAGTGGCACGGGCGTGCCATCGTCGTGCCACGCGTATGGCAGGCCCGTGCCACGCCGTGCCACGCGCATGCCACGACGATGGCACGCTTAAACGGGGGTGTCCTGACCAATCTTTGGCAGCCTTCATCGTTCCAGATCCTCGCCTTCACGCGTGAGGAGTTCCTCTGGTTCCCGCCCCATTTGGTCCTGAAGGAGTATGGCGAACTCGCGCTCTTTCTCGCGCAGGTGGACGAAGTCGAGCTCCTTCAAATGCGAGGTGCGTTTCTGCAAAGTCTCGAGCATGAGGTCGGTCATCTCGCGCAGCATGCCGACACCAACATCTGCGTCTGACACAAAGGATTGGATGAACATGCGCGTCGCCAGCATCTCGGAGAGGACGATCTCCTGAAGGCCCTTGAACGCGGCGCGTTGCGCTTCGAGGGAAGACAGGATGGATGCGAGCTCCTCCGTTCCGGAGGCGGGTGCTGCACGGAGGCCCTCGCGGGCCTCGTCTCGCTGGTCGATGAGGTTGGAGACCGCTTCATCGAGCGCCTGCTGGCGGTTCTCTTCCGCGCCCTGGATCAGAGTACGGGCGACGGGTCCGAGTACGATCCGAACGTTGGATTGGGTATCGGTCATAGTGTGAGTTCCTTGTTCTTGAGGGAAAGGTCCTTGGCGAGCTTTTCGAGCTCTTCGGCACGTTGCTGAAGCTCAGGATCGGAGAGGCGGGCATCGCCCGGTGTCGTCAGTTTCTCTCGCATCTCTTGCTTGGTCATGGTCGCTTCGGTCTTGTCTTTATCCTGTGCCTTCTCGTCCTGTCGTTCGAGACGGGAGAGGCGTTCTTCCGTCCAGAGATCGAGTGCGGCTGGTCGGGTGCCGGTTTCCTTCTCGACTCGATCGGCAAGGGTCGAAGGGTCGTTGGTAATCAGCCGGGCTTCATCGCGCGCGCGGCTGATCTCCACATAGAAGCTCTTCTGGTTCACCAGCCGTTCCGTGGCGGACATGGCGACGATCACGCGGTCCACTGTCTCACCCTGTACAGCATGGGTGGTGGCCGTGTAGTCGTGCTCAGCACCGCGGGCCGCGAGCGTGTCGGCCGCAAAGCTGATCCGCGTGCCTTCGCGTGTTTCGACCTCAACCCGATCCGCCTCGAGCGCGGTGATCTGCGCGCGCATCCCATTGGTGATTCCGACCGCCTTATCGGCGATCCTGAAGCGCAGTTGATCGCCAAGAGCGAGAGGACGGTCCTCGTTCTGGTAAGCGATGAGAGCCTTGCCAATCTCCTTACGGTTGTGGGTCTCGGAAAGCGCAACTTCGCGCAGCGTGCCGTCACCTTCGTGTTGAAGAGTGATGCTGTTGCGGGTCTCGTTCACATCGTGGACGCGATAGGTCTGTTGCTTTTGCAGATCTTGCGACCGGCTCGAGACCAGAGATTGCACCACATCGCCGGGTTGGAAGCTGCGCGCATCGACGCGCTCGGCCTCGCTCAGTTGACGGCTGCGCAGGCCAGAGACGGAAAGCGCATCGGCACCGATCTGCCCTTCGCTGCGCAGGCCCTGGCGAATGGCGTCATTGATCTCTGCGCGTGCCGCGTTGGTCAGGGTCAGGACGCGGGTCTCGTTCCGCTCGCTGGGGGAGAGGGCGAGGAAAGCTGAGGCGGCCTCTCGGTTTGGCTCTTCGCTTTGCTGTACGTGACCCTCGAGGCGAGAGAAGGCGTCGCCGATCTCGCCCTTGATGGTGTGCAACACGGCCTGCTTCAGGTCCGTGTCCCGCTGTCTGCGGATCTCATCCATGATGGCGGTGGGCATGCCGGCTTTCTGCAACTGAGCGAAGGGTTGGCCCGCGCTGACGGCATCGAGCTGTTGCGTATCACCGACCAGGACAACGCGGGCCGCACCGGTGCGTTCGGCATAGTCCATGAAGCTCCTGAGATCTTTCGCGCCGAGCATGGCGGCCTCATCGACCATAAGGATGGCTTTGCTGTTATCGACGTCTTGCGGGTGGTTGCGCTCTGCGGTGACCACCTTGGCAACGGTCTCGGCCGCGCCAAGCACCGCTGTCATCTCCTGCACGGCCTGGTGGCTGGGGGCGAAGCCTTTGATCTCATAGCCGCTCTGAGCGGCGTAATGAGCCACACGCTCCATCATGAATGTCTTGCCGGTACCGGCATAGCCTTGCACCCCGACATAGCGGCCCGGGCCCGTCAGGGAGGTCATGACGGCGCCTTTCTGGCCTTCGGTAAGGGTGCGGCTATCATTGAGCTTCTTCGCGAGAACACCTTCGCCGCTGCGTTCGCCCACAGAGGCTAGCTGCACGCCTTCTGTCTTCGCACTGGCGCGCAGGGTTGTGATGAGGCTGCGATCGAGCGCTACCGCGGCCTTGTCGGTCAACCTGTCGGGATCTTCCTTGTCGGCGATGAGTTGACCCTTGTCGATCCGGCGTTCGATTTCCCGATCGACGGCGGCAAAGCTGGCACCGTGACCAAGGCGCAAGGCCTGGGTGGTAAGCTCGGCCCTCTCATAGACGGCGCTGCGCTCACTGACATGGGCAACGGCCTGTGAGACGGCGTGCGCGGCCGGGTCGCTGTGCGAGGGGGATTGGAGCTTCTGCTCCTGAGGCGTCGTCCCCCCCATCAAGGCGCGGGCCTTGTCGAGGAGCCCCGCCCGGGGTGCTTCGAGCGGCCGCTGTTGATCCTTGGGGATTTCGGGGGAGGGGATGCGCTGCCCAAGGGAGCGGGTTTCCAACAGGTTCTTGTCGAGCCCGGCCGCAAGCGCTTCTTTGCGCCAGTCGGCATGCAGCTCTGCACGGTCAACGTCCTTATGCTTGGCCGCGCGGGTTGCCAGCGTGGCCTTGGCGGCGTTCTCGGGGCTGAGCTCCATCCCTTTTTGATCGAGCGCCGAGACGATTTCCTGACGTCGCTTGGAGAAGGCCTCGACGACCTCGCGGGAGATGCCCCGCACATTGACCTCGCCATACTGCCCCCGATCCGTCGCGATCCCGAGCGCGGAGAGGCGGGATTCAAACTCGGAGCGGTAGATTTCCGTGATGAGTGTCCGGTTCTTGAACATCGCCTCATTGGTCAGGGCGGTGTAGGTGCCATTGTCATTCTTGACCATGTTGGCGATGACAGCGTGGCTGTGCAGGTTGGGATCGAGGGCACGGGATGTGTCATGGCGATAGATGCCTGCGATCAGCCCCTTGGCCTCGCCGGTGATGATCTTGCCGTCCACCTGGTAGCGCGTCTTTGCAAAACGTTCCTCGACCACGGTCATCGCGGCCTTCACGGCCTCATCATGGGCCTTGGTGATCCGGTCGTCTCCGATGACCAAGGCGGCGATCGAGGCCGACTTGGAGGCGGAGAAGGTCAGATCAAGGCCGGGGCGGTGCTGGCGTTCGCCATCGACCCAGCGGCCCATAAGCTTGCCATCGGGGGCCTGGCCCTCAAGGAAGGCGGCGAACTGCTGATCTGCGACCGGGCCCGTCAGCCCGATCTCTTCTGCTGCCTTGCCAAACCATTGTGTCGAGCCTTCGGCCTCGGGGCTGCCAGACTTGTAGTAGCCCTCTTCCTTGTAATAACCGCTCGCCGCCGCTCCGGCGGAGACGTTGGAGATCGACATCATCGTTTGTGCTCTCCGGAGAGGCCAGTTTGTAGGCGCAACAGCTTGTGGTTCGCGGAATCTGGAACAGCCTGCGTGTATGCGTCTTGCGTGCCGTCTATTCTGGTTTGCGCCTCGTCGCCCGTACCGTTGCCCCCTGTGCGGTAGTCAGTGTCAGGCGACTGAGCAGCTCCGGGAGGAGAACCGGGGGTGGTCTCTAGGGAGGCCACCCCCATTTTTTCAGAAGGGTAGGGAAGTTCGATCCTCTCGCGCTCTTTCTTGCGCTGTCCTGGCCGCGCGAGCGTCATGCTCTCGTAAGGGTCCGGCCGGAATATCTCATCATCCGACAGACCACGCACACGCTCGGACGCATAGTGCTTCCAGTAGGAGAGACGTTCCCAGAGGTTGCCCTCGCTCTCAAAGCCTTCAAGCGCATCAGGGCGCACCCGCTTGACCCATCGCATGAAGGCACGCCGCTGCGCGTCCGGCTCTTCGGCCGCAAAGCCTTCGGTGGGGGCTTCGCCCTCGGAGAGATCGGTCTTCAGCGCATCGAGGCGCATCCCGCCATGATCGAAGCCACCGCCATGGTAGGGCACCATCTTATTGGTCTTCTGCTCTGTCTTGACTGGTTTGAACTCGACCTTGGCCGTCGGCGCATCATAGGCCGGGCGGAAGAATGCGGTGAACTGGGGGAGAGACTGGATCTCCGCAGGGGTGACGATGGGACGTTGTGTGCGTCGACCCATGATGCCGACGCCGTCGCGCGTGTCATGGGCGCCGAGGGTGAGGTTCTCATTGACCTCAACCACGTCTTCCTCGCCCAAAGAGCGAGAGGAGCGCTGTGCGGTGTTGAAGTCAGGCGTGTTGAAGACAATCCGGTTGTTGAGCACGCCTGAGATGGTTTCGGCCGCCTTGTCGCCATAGATGTCTTCGAGCTGTGAGAAGACCTGATAGCCGACGACGAAGGCACCGCCGAACTGGCGGATCTCCGCGAGGCTCTTGGGCAAGAAGGGCATCTTGTTGAGAGTGGGTACCTCATCGAGGAAGAACCAGACCTTTGGGTCACGGCTTTCTTCCGTGGTCATGAGCGCGTTGGCCGCAACCTCGAACAAGGTCGAGATGATATTGCGGGTGGCGGCCGATTGTTCGGCATTGCCGGTCAGGAACACGAAGCCCGGCCGATCGTTGACGATCCAGTCTCGGATCGAGAAGGCCGGCGCATCGTCGCGCAAGTATTCCAGAAAGCGCAGCTCGGTGATCATGTTGGCGCGGATCGAGGCGGAGGTGCGGGCCACGTCCTCCCCGAAGAAGTGCCGCCCCGGCGTGGCCTCGATGATCCGGGCCAGATCTTCTGCAGGGATCGTCATGATGGCATTGCGCAGATCAGCATTCGTGGTCTTGCCAGATTTTGCCAGTTCGCGCGCCGCATACTGGAAGACGAGACGAGCGGATTGGGTCCAGAATTGATCCCCTCCGCTCGGACGATCGGGGATCATGACTTCGGCAATCTGTGCGAAGCCCTCAGGCGAGTTGACTTCATTGAAGGGAGACCAGCCGACCGAGCGTTGATCAAATGGGTTCAGGATCACGTCTTGATCAGGGTCGAAGTGATCGCGCAGCAGACCGCCCATGCGATCATAGATCACCGCTCGGCCGCCGGCTTCTCGGATGGTGTTCAGCAGCTCGTGCATGGCATTGGTCTTGCCGACGCCCACCGTGCCGGTGATGCCGATCTGCGCCTCGACGGCGTTGGGTGGGAACTCGATTCCGGCGAGCGTGTAGCGCGGACCCTTCTTCACGCCTTTGCCGACGGCCTTCTCATAGGCTTTCCATTTGCGCTTGGACCAGGCTTGCAACTCGCGCGGCGTGACCAGGCGGGCACCCCGGATGTGTTCCTCATCCTTCAGGGAACGCCCGACCAGGACAAAGAGCAAGAAGACGACCGCAAAAGCGCCTGCAGCAGGAATGCCCGCATACCAGATGAAGCGTCTGGCGTTGGCGGAATAGAGTGCGTAGAGCTCGCGGATTTCGGGATCGGCGTAGATGTCGCCCGCGCTGCGCGTCACGCGCCGTTGGGTGGCCGGGTCGACATAGGTCAGCTGTCGGTCTTCTGTACCGCGCCGCATGACGTTGAACTCGGCGATCCAGTAGGTGCCGGTCAGCTTGACCTTGTTGGGCTCATAGTTCTGGGCGACGAGCCATATATAGACGATCGCAAAGACCCCGGCGGCGACGGAGATCGAGTATTTGATGACCTGAGCGGCCATCCGGGTCCAATGTTGAGTGGTCTGCCCACCTCTGACGATCTGTGTAGGCCCTTTATTGCGCATGGTCGGCTCTCCGTGGGGTGTCGTGGAAAGCCCGCGAAGGGCCTCTCACGAGCAGGGAATGATTGCAGGCAGGACCCCATGCGTTGCATCGATGGGGGCCTGCCTCGCCTCTCGTCTATGCGGGTCGATCACCCGTGAGGTTGGCTGATGCAGTATTGGTCATAGGCCCCATCGCCGGGGTTCTTGAGGAGCGAGAGGCGCCACCCTTCGGCCTGGTCATAGACGCGCATGGTGTAGAGCACGTTGCGTGGGGGCATGTATGTGCCGTAGCGGTTCTTGGCCGTGAACCTCGCACAGGCGAAGTAATCGTAAGGGTAGGGGATCAGGATAGCGGCGTATCGCACCGGACCGACAGAGACATCCTTGGCGCTTGTGCCATCAGGCACGCTGGCGACGAGCCAGTTGCGCAGGGCCGCTTCGGCCTGTGCCTGCGTAGGACCACCTGCGGGTTTGGGCTTCTCGAAGGTGATCGGGTGCTTATCGGCAACGTTACCTTCATTCATGCAGCCGGCGAGGGTGAGCGCGACTGCGCATGCGGCCAGACAGAGCGCAGCGGGGCGGGGGAGAAGACGATGGGACATATCAGCAACCTTTTGCGAGTTTGGCGCGTTCCAGAACGGCACTGCGTTCCTGGATAGCGGTGGCTTTGTTGAGGGTTTGAGCGTTGGGTCCACCGGCGCCTTGGGACGCGGAGGCCGCGGTGCTGGCGACGCTGGTGGCGGTTCCGATGTTTTGCATGGCTTGCACGGATCCGGCATTGCCGAGGGCGGAGATGCCCGCAAACGAGATGCCGGCGCTGAGAAGGCCGGACGTGAGGCCAGCTTTGCGCTCACGCGCACGCTCGGCCTTGTTGATCTCCTCGAACTGGGCGTAGAGCCCGGTCAGTTCTGCATCGATCGCCTTGCAGCTCATGGCCATGTCCTTCTCGGACGGCTGGGTTTGTCCCGCCCGCATCACGGCGGACATGGCGCTCTGGCTGGTGGCAAGGCTTGCGGTCTGGCTCGAGCCGCCCATGCAGGCCGAGAGGGTCGCAAGGGCCAGAGCCCAGCCGGTGATTTTGAGGATGGTTGATGGCATGGCTATTTCCTTTCTGAAGAGGTCTGGAATTCACGCGTTTCTCGGGGCAGGGGGTCCGTGCGAAACCGCTCTTTGATGAAGCTTCTGCGGTCTTCCTTCGGCATGGCGATCAGCTTGCGGCACCAGTGCCAGATGGGATCAGGCTCTAACCCGGCGTAGCGCGCGACGGTTTGGAACTCTTGGGACATGTACGCGCCAACCCAGCGTTCCGCCTCCTCACGCTCTCGCTCGGCGCTGGCGGCCAGATCACGGATGGCGATGATCAGGACGGAGACCCAAAGGTCGCGGGCGGGCTCAATGGTCTTGCGCGGCTCATGCATGTGACAAAATCGACGCAGAAATGTTCTGTTTTTGTACTGGGATCCGCTCAATTTGTGATTGAATCCGACCCGTGATAAAATGGCCCCCCATGAAAGGATCCAGACAATGCGCCTGTTTTGGAAAACTCTTGCTGTCTTTTTTGCCAGTGCCGCGGCCTTTTGGGGCGCTGCGGCTTTGCTTGGGCGAGAGTTCGATCTCCCGGCCAAGGCTTTGCTTGCGCTTTGGCTTGTGATCCTGTTCTCGGGCGCCCTCGCTCGCGCCATGCGCGACGGGAATCGCTCCCGCCGCGCCCTGTACGAAGGCGTGGCTTATGAGGAGGCCTTCGGTCTGGAGTCCCCTGTGACGGGCCAAGCAGGCACTTCGACCGTTGGTGCGTTCCTGAGGATCCTTCGCTACTTCGCACTCACGATCCTGGTCTTGGCTGCGATTGGCGCGCAGGAGTCGTATCCCGGCAATCTCTTTGCGATGGTGGTGAGTGTCTTTGGCCAAGCCGTTGCGCTTAGCGCGATCGCCGCAGTGCTCCTGCATGTCGCTCGCTACGGTGTGGCGGGGCAGGGGGACACCAGCCTGTCTGATATTGAGACTGATACGCGACCGGTCGGTAATCCCTTCTATGGCTACACGACTTATGAGCGGAATTACCCGTTCTCTAGCCACTAGAGCCTCGTTCTGATCGACAACCCGCATCACTCGTCTCTCCGACGACCGGTGAAGACATGTCCGCCGATCTGCACATTCTCGCCACCCCGCGCATTGGACTGGGTCGCAAGCCATGTCGGCACGCTGTGGCTTTGCTCACCGCGGGCCACATGCGCATCCATGCCGGCAGGGGAGTAGTAATGCGTTGCGCCCCCTGTCGGGTCAGCGATCTGCCCGGAATGCACCTGGTCCACGATGGCGCCGCTCCGCTTGTAGTCCGCGCTGCCTTCCTTGAGGTCCGTGGGAAGAGAATTGCCACCAACACCGGAGTTCCAGGCTGAGAACTGCTTGAGCTGAAGGCTTACCTCTGCCGGGTTGTCGCCCCAACGCGGATCGGCAACCCGGTTCATGATCACATGCGCTACGGCAGCCTGACCGGCCTCGCTTTCCCGTGCCGCCTCGCCATAGATGGTCCGGATCATCATGTCCCGGTCATAGGTCGTCAGCGGCTGTGCGCTGGGGGTCTGGCTGGATTGAGCCCCGCTCGTTCCTGAGCCAGATGAGAACCAACCCCCAACTGAATCGACAATATCCGCCCCAGTGGAGGCGACCTTGCCGAGCATTTGCGGTACGACACCTGAGTCTTGTTCGGACTGGATCGCTGCCTGTGTCTTGTCTGTCTCCTGTCGGATCTCGCCTTGCCGTTGGCTGGTCTCCGCCTTCATCTCCTTGCGTTGCTCGCCGCTCGTGCGGCTGAACACCTCGTGACGCTTCTGATGATCCGCGCCGGTATCGGGCAGGCGTTGTTCTATGATCGGTTGTTCTGGCTTCTTCAGTTGATAGGCATCGGCCATCTCATGCGCCGGGCGATTGAGGCCGAGTTCCGAGAGCAGCCCCGGCAAGACGCTTTCGACGGCGCGTTCCTGCGCCCGCACACCCGCCGTTGTCTTCGGGTTCAGGAAGCCTGAGATCTGGGAGTCATCGTATCCGGCTTCGCGCCATTCATTGACAATCGCATCGGTCAACTGCCCGTCATAGCTGAGACCTTGCGAATAAAGCTTGGATTCTGCCTGAGACAGGGTCTCGGCCTCTTCGACCGCTTCGGCATAGGTCTCTGCCTTGCGCTGCACCTCATCGGTGCTCCAGCGCTCTCCGGAATCCTGTGACGCGCCCTGGCTCGTTTGCGACGACGCCCGGATGGAGCGCACCGCTTCGCCATAGCTCGATACGGTCTCCGTCAGGCCCGATTCACGCGCCGCAGTGATGAGTTCGCCAAAGCGATCGCTATCCACGCCCTTCAGACCAATATCCGCACCGGCACTGGCACTGAGCGGCGACAGTTTGCCAATCCCTTTGCTGGACTCAGCCTTGCCAGCAATCGCCAGAGCATAGGCCGCATCCGCGGAAATGTTATGCTCCTTCGCGAAGGTCTCAACCTTCTGATGCGCAGCACGGGCCTCTTGAGCCTTGCGCGATCCGGCCGCGGTGGAGTTGTCGATCGCCGTGCTTGTGCCGGAGCTGAGGCTTTGCCCGAAGTTCGCATAGTTCGACGCGACATCGCTGACCGAACTGGCCCATTCATCGCGCGATGATTTGGCCGTCCGAATGGCCGCATCCTTGCGGTCGGAAACCTCCTCGCGAATGGTCTGACCGACGCGCGCACTCATGCCCCCGGTGGTTTGCGCCGTGCCCGTCGCGAAGGTTGACGAGCCATCGGCATTGACCGTGCGCATCGCACCATTGGCCATGCGCTCCGTCGCCGCCCCGATGTCGCGCAGGGAAGAGGTGTTTGTTTTGTTGGCGGTGAAGTTGTTCATGCTGGCGTTTGCGAGCGAGAGGTTGCCTGTCGCCGCTTCACGTCCTGATTCCACGGCCGCACCCTGACCCACGTTCAGCATAGACGTGGCAAGACCCGCGACCCGGCCGGCCCCGAAGAGGATCACTGTCGCCACAAAGGGTACGGACATCATGAGGTAGCCGGCGATCGTGCCGACATCCTGCTCGACGGCGCGCACGCCGAGATGATTGGCAAAGCTCATGCTGTAGCTCATGGCCCCGTCCGAATAGGACCCCATGGCCTCGCGGTAATATCCGCTCGAGGCTTTCATGACGATTGAATGGAGAATGGCCGAGAGCGGATCCCACGCGGCCAGCCAGACAAACCCCCCGAAGTAGCCCTTCATCACACCCCAGACCATCGGCGTCAGCATCATCAGCATCGCGAGCGGGAAGGCGGCGTAGTAGAGCGATTCAAAAACGATCTTCAGGAGGGGCACCCATTTGAGGGCAGAGATCCCGACGGCGCTATAGCTTGCCGAGGTCTGCGCTTCGGTGCGCGCCGCCTGATAGGCGGTCATTGCTGCATTGTTGCCAGAAGAGGCGATGAGCCGCTGGATCGCGTCGTCCATCGAGATGATGAGCATGGTTTGACGGATTGTTTCTGTTGCCGAGGACGAGGCCATGCCAACAAAGTTCTGAAACTCCCCGAGCGTGCCGGTCATCTTGTTGACGGAATTGGTGAGCGTGGCTGTGCCGGAATTTGCGAACTGCGCGGCCGCTTTCTGGTTCAGGACGGTTTGAACCTCGGCCGTCATCCGATCCTGGATCAGCGGCCAGCCTTCGACACAGGTCTTAGTCTCCTCGAGCACCGGATCATAATAGGCGAGCGAGTTGGGCACGTTGGAGGAGATGAAGGATTCAAGATCGCCCGTGTAGCCCATACCCTTGGTATCGACGATCCCGATATTGGAGCCATCGACCATGCAGTTTTCCATGAAGTTGACGAGGTTCTCCTGAATGATCGGCGTCACCGCGCGCCAGCGCGCCGCCTGGCTCATGATCGTGGAGCCGAACATCATGCCTGAGCGCTGGTAGGTGAGATCGTCCGGCGCTGCGAGCAGGGTCTCCATCTGCCTTGTGATGCTGAAGCCGGCACGCGAAGAGAGCGATCCCACGAAGGCGACCGACCAGGGTACATTGTCCACGATGCCGTAGATGCCGGTGGGTTCGGTTGAATCCATCACGATCACCTTGGCTTTCGGGCCGATGCCGATCGCGACGACGATCAGCGCCCCGATGAAATACGTGAACGCCTGTCGCACCGAGCCGAAGATCACCATCTGAAGGGAGGCAATCATCACGCCCGCAGTGATCGCGGTATAGATCAGCGTCTCGAAGTTGCCCGATCCCGTGAAGGCGGCGAGGTAGTTGAAGATATCGTAGAGGTAGTAGCCGCCCCCGGTCGTGTGGATTTCCAGTTCGGGCATCAGCGCTGACCTCCGAAGTTGGAGACGATGTTGGAGAAGATCGCGTTGGAGGAGGCCGCGAGGGCGCCCTTGGCGATCGCGAGACGCTCGAGGTTGCGCAGGGCTTCGGCGTATTTGCGTTGCGCTGAGGCTCTGAAGGTCTGAAGCGTGTCACGGGTCTGGCGGGCTGTTTCCTGGAACTCCCGGTTGATGTCGCCGGAGATATCGACATTGGCGGCGGAGTTCAGGATCTCGCTGACAGCCTCATCGATATAGGCCATGGCGAGATCCACTGAGACCAATTCGGCCATCGAGTTGATGTCATCCTGCACGAAGCGGTATTTGTAGCCCTTCGCCGTCACCAGGTGGTCATAGATCGGGATCGACGTCAGGTTGATCAGCGCGATCGCCTCCTCGGGCGGCGGCGTGTCGTCGGAGATCGCGTCGGAGAGATCCTCGATGGTCTGTGCGGTCACGGCAAAGAGCGCGTCTGAGGCGGAGATTGTCCGGTCTTCCAGAGTGGGGTTCAGACACTCCCCCGACTCGTCGCATTGCAGGCTCTTGAAGCTGCCACCTTCCACAAGCGCTTTGGCTGAGTCCGGCGAGAGCGCACGCGGCGGAATGGTGCGGTGCGTCATGGAGGCATCGTCATCTTCCGGCGCAAGCGTGATGATCGTGCCCGAAAGGGTCATGAAGAATTCTGCGATCACCGGGTTGGAGGAGAGGAAGTTGTTCTTCTTGATGGCTCTCCAGGCGTAGTTCACGTCCGTGGGCACCTGATCTTTGAGTGCGCCTTCAGCTCCGGCCATCGTGGAGTTGTTCTGACCGCCTGTGCCGCAGCCGTGTTTGGCCGCGACCCTGTCGGCAAACCCGCCCGTGTAGCTGCCGATCGATTGGCAGACATGCTGGCTGGCACCATCCATCTTTGGCCAGAGCGCCCCGACGAGGAGCTGGCCGGTCTCGCAGGAGTTGATGTTCATCGAGTTCACCTGCTGAATCAGGTCGCGAAGCTTCGCGACCAGTTCTTGAGTGCTCGGCGAAAGGCTCTGCAGCGCCAGTTCAAAGGCAAACCCGGCCGCGTTTTGCATGATGCCCTCCATCAGGGCGATCAGCTCTTCCTCGGTGATGAAGGAGAACGCGCCTCCGAAGATGTCGATGCCGCCACAACCGGCACGGACAGACGGGAGCTGGATCGAGGCGAGTTGGCTGTTGCGGGGACGGGTGCGCAGATAGAGGGAGCCAAGCGTTGCATAGCCTGCTTGCTGGCCCTGATATGCCGTTGGCTTGGTGACATTGACCCCACCGCCGGAGCGCTCCCAGAAGTCGCGTAGATCCGAGCCGACGTCGCTGTGGCCGGGGCTTGCGAGGTTCAGCGCAAGGGCCATGCCAAAGAGGGAGATCCGAAAGAGGTTCTTAATGGGCCGTTTCATTCTTGGTCCCTTTCTGAGAGGAAAGCGGGCGTGGGCGGTGAGATCTCATCGAAAGCGCTATCAGTGGCTTCGCTCGGCAGAGCCGGCGCAGGGCGGTCCGCGAGAGCGGCGCTTTCAAGGATGGGATTGAGCGCGGTGGCTATGTCACGCGCCTTGGCGTCGTGGGGCAGTTCGATGAGCGGTAGACCTGCTTCGGTGAGTGCCTGACGCTTGATCTTGTCGCTCTGCTTCACTTGGGCGCGTTTTTTGCTGCCGCGCCCGAAATGCCCTTTACCGTGATATTCGACAGCGGCCTGGACGTTCAGAGCCGCATCGAGAAGGATGAAATCCGCGCGTTTGGAAAGCACGCTCAGGAAGCGTTGATAGCTCTTGTTCTGCAGGAAGGCGCCGTAGGAAACCTGCGCCATGACGCTCCAGTCAGACGGTAGGGCGCTTCTGAGATGCTTGTAGATGCGTGTCTCGGACGCGTTCATCAGGGCGCGCGTCTTGAACTTCGGTCGCGAGAGCGCACGGGCTGGAAAGAACAATAGCATGACCAGCGCTGAGAGGATCAGGACGATGAGGATGAGCTGGGGCTGATCAAGTTTCAATTTGAAAACCTTTCTCCCATGGGGATCTCGCGGACCACGTAGACGCGATCGAGGATTTGATCTTCGGTCAGCAGACCGCCGCCGATCAGTTCCACGGCGCCGGTTTGGGTATCGACAATTGCGATGAAGGGGCGTGGCAGATCGGCGATGCCGAGCGCGCTCAACTGCCCGTCATCGGCCACGGCGTCCGGGAACCCTTCGATCGCGCTGCCGTCGGTCGAAACGGCAAGAATGCTGATGCCAAATTTCTTACGCACACCCTCGAGGACCTGGGCTTGCGCGAGGCAAATCCTGCAATCGACGGGATTGTCGTAGACGAATAGAAACCCGGCCTCCGCTGCGGCGCGCTTCAGGGCGGCGCGCTCGGCTTCGTTCTTCTGGTCCTGGTAGATGTTGATACCCATCTGGGTGCGCGGCCGCTTGACGTTTGCATCGAGGTCCGGCGTTGCGAATAGAACGCGCTGCCACACCGCCGCAAACCGGCTCGCCATCTGGGCCATTTCCTTGTTCACCTGCATATAGGCTTCGAGGTTTTCCGGGGTGGGGTCGAGGATCGCCCGGTTCTTCAACTCCTCGGCCCGTTTGCGATAGGCCTCGATCTCTTCTGTTGCCGTTGGTGGCGGAGCTTGAGGGGCCTGCTCGGGCTGAGGCGCGGGCAGGGGCTCCTCAACCGCTTCCGGATCGCAGTAGAAGTGCCAGCCTTCTACCGCCTCGTCACCACATTCGAGGGTGCGCGCCCCTGTCTCGGAGGCGAGAAGCGTGCACGCTATTGCCAGAGCCATTGCGCGTCTCATGAGCGGCCCTCCAAGGCGGCCGCCTTGATTGCGACAGAGACCGATTGCGCATAGTGGCGCGCGTTCTTGTAGCCCACGATCTGCGCAATGATCGTGTCGCGCTCTTTTGAATAGATCAGGGTTGTCGGCAAAGCATCGACCCCGGCAGAAAGAGGGTGGTTTGCGGCATCGACCATCGTCGGGAAAGGCGCGATCGGGCGGCCGTCATGCGAGGCGACCAGCACCGGAATGCCAGCAGGTTCCGTAAGGGCGGCCAGAACGGGCGCGGCGGACTTACAGACCGGGCACCAGGATGCTCCGATCAGAATGACGCCAACGCTTCCATAGGGGTTTCTGGCGGCGAAGGACGGGCAGGGGCTGAGGCTCGCGATGGCGGCAAGTATGAAGGATCTGCGCCGCATCAGTTCTCTCCCTCATAGACGGTTTCCGCATCCTCTTCGACATTGGGAAAGCGATCGTCGAAGAAGTCCTCGATGCCCTCGGCGACGGGCAGTGTGATGCTGTTCATGATGTCGCCAAAGACGGGTGAGAAATCCATCTCATCGACATCGACGGTCCCGATGTCTTCGATCGTGACCCCGTCACAGTCGGGAACGTTCGGGGCTTGGCCCCACCCCATGTCTTGCTGGTCACGGAACTCCTCGATGAAGACGCGGCCGAACTTGGAGTTGAAGGCGCAGTAGTGGTAGCGCCGCTTCACACAGGCACCGAAGACTTTCTCCTGACAGGTTGACCCGAGGAAATGCGTTGCGCCCGCGTTGCGTCTGTCGGCCAGCTCAACGGCGGAATCAGGGCACATGCCAAGGGAGCCGACGAAGACGCCGCTGAGCGAGCAGCAGTTGCGGCCGGGCGCTTTCGAACAGGTCAGATAGTTGCCGTTGAAGAAGGTCACCTCATTGGGGTCTTCGGTATTCTGATCGCGGAAGTCGCGCTGCATCTCGGCCAGAATGTTCAACCACGCGGCCGAGTTCCCAAAATCATCCGACGTCTCTTGCTCGATATCGAGGCAGGTATCTCCGACGCAGACATTGATCGGTTCACAGCTTGTTTGCAGATCGCCGGTCTCGCCGCCGCAAATATAGTGATACTCACGATTGGAGCAGACGCCGTTCTCGTCTTCCACAAGGCAGGTGTCGCCCTTTAAGACACAGCTCGGATCGCTCTCGAGGGGGCCGCAATTGTTGTCGCCCTCGCCGGGCACAATACACATGAAGGTGCGCTCACGTTTCCACCAGTCGCGGAAGAAGTCGCGCGCGTTGATCTTGCGGGTCTCTGCACCTTCGACCGTCTCGGTATTGGCAAGCTCACATTCTGGATCGGCCTCGAGGCCGTCGCAGGTGGAGACGATCTCTTCCTGCACTTCGCCGTAGACGCGCTCCAAAAGCGTCGCTGGTGCCATGTCTGCCGGGGCGTTGAAGCAGGAATAGCGTTTCCTGGTCTGGCGGCATTCGCCGTGCTTGTACTCGATGCATTCCTTAGAGATCTCGGTGCAGTTGAGGCTCACCTCGACCGCCGAGCATTCGTTGAGCGGCGCATCGTCCTCGCAGGCCTGCGTTCCAACTTCTTGCACGCAGTAAGGGTCAAGCGTCAGACCGCCTGTCTCATTGGTGCCCGTGCTTTGCTCAGTGCACAGATCATAGACCGGTGTATCGCAGCTGATCTCTGCGGCAGCGACCACAGGGCTTGTGAGAAAAACACACACTAGAACGCGCCCGATCAGTCGCATATCTCGTCTCCAACATTCTCGAACGTGTCACAGCAGGGGCCCTCGAAATCGATCGCGACAGAGGCGGCGCCACCTTCGGCGCTACCGGTCAGATAAACGACACGCAGCTCGAACTCGGTCTCGATCCATCGCGCAGGAGCATCCGGAACCGTGGTCTCGAAGCGTTCCACATCGAGAAACCGGAACGTGTCCTTCACGGTGTCGAGAGTGCCGCCGGAGAGGGTGGCGAGATCGTCGCAATTCCAGAAGAACTCGTAATACTCGTGATAGTAGTCGGAATCGTACTGGACGCGCGCGGTCACGTTCATGAAACGCCGTCGCCAACCCGAGGCGGTCGGGTGGTAGCTCACGAAGCTCAGATCGAGATCACCGAAGGAGCCGTTCGCGAAATCGAATTGCCCATCGAGGATGCGTGGTGCGGCGGGGATCGCTGGGGTGAACCAGCTTGCAGGGACCTCGCCTTGTGTCGCGCCGCCTCCCGTGAAGCGCATTTGGCCATCGACCATGACGCGCTCAAACTCGACGGCGCGCACCATCGGGACAGGTGTGGTGCCGGAAATCGAGTTCGACGGTACGATCAGCGCCTCATCGGGATCCCCGAAACAGGCTTGTGCCTTTGGCTGATCAAGCCTCTGTGGTGTCGCCGCGCGATAGTCGGTCTCCAAGGTATCAACATAGGTATCAAGCACATCTCGACCCGCCCCGTCCTTGACGAGAAGTTGGGCGACTCCTTTTGCTGTCACATCCTGAAGCAGAACCGAGCTTGGCTTTACGCGATCAGAGATCCTGATCTTGAATTCATGCTTTACCAGAGCAGCCCACCCATCGGCCGGACCCGCGCCAAATCCCGGTGCCGCAGGAGGCCCAACGGGATGTTCAGGCGCTGCAAAGGTGATTGTCAGCGTGTTTCCGGCCCAACTGGACGTCACCCCTTCTCCCTCAACCTCGATCTGGTTGGCGAGGCAGGAGATGGGGCCATCGGGATTTGCGCATTCAAGCTGGATGTTCTTCGTGCAGATTTTGGTGAATTGGGCGGCGCGCTTGTCGCAGCGCCAAGTGTCCGTCCTGTCCACCCAGATTTCACGGGTCAGGTCACAAGATCGCGGCGCTCTTGCTGGCATCGATTCACAGAACATGTCGATGGTCTGCGAGACAGGGATATGGGGCTCTTCGCAATTTCCAAGCTCATCTGAGAAATACTGGCCCGCCACGGCCTCGGCATTCTCATGCGCCCAGTTCGCATCATCAAAGAGCGGCCCTTGCCCGTCGATGTCCACATCGGGGCGCACGACCGCACTGTCTTCCGTCGCCCGCAAAACGCGCCCCTGATTGGTCTCTGCGTTGCGGGTCTCGGCAATTTTGTCTTCGAACTCTGTATGACTGTAGCCTGTCTCAGGGGGGGCGTCCGTCTCGAAAGGGGTCACGATCTCCTGAACCGTCTCGTCGGTGAAGGTCGATGTGGCATTGTCTTGCGAGATCGATTGCTCCGCCCGGCTTCGGTAGTCCTCTGCGAGCGCGGGCTTTTCGGCAATCAGGAGACAGATAGCGAGGGTCGCGCAGGTCGCCAGGGGACGGTGTTTTTGCGTCGCGAACCCCATCTCACTCGACCTCCAGAAGACGTTTGGCCTTTGCTGCCGCTACATCGCCCGCATCGGCGATGAGCTTCAGTGCGAACTCGAGCGGCACATTGCCTCCGACACGATCATGCGGCGGCACCGGGTCTGCTTCGCAGCCGGGGGTTTCGCAGACATCGATCTCATCGACAGTCGCCACCAGAACCGGCACGGCTTCGACCTTGAAGCGCGTGAAGAGCGTCGGATCGATGCTGAAGCCGATCGCCGCGTCGAGCGAGCCGAAGGTCTCCCGTAGCGCTTCTTCTGTGTCATAGACCGAGTTGTTCACGAAGCCGCGAAACACCACCGGGACACCGTAGCGGTCGGCCTCTTCCATGATCTGACGGAGCGAAGGTTTGGGCATCGAGAAGGAGGCGAGCAGGAAGACCGTCGAGCCGTCATAGCGCGCTTCGGATTGCCTATGTGCATTCGGGTCAAGCGACGGATCGATCCCCATCAGGTCTCGCACGCGGGGATCTGTGAGGGCACGGTCTCGGAGCGTGTCGAAATCGATCCCGGAAAAGGCACCTTCCTGCGGGCCTTGCGGCTCCAGTGTTGTCTCGAGCCTGCGGCCGAGTTCCTCCGCCTCCCGGTCGATGGTCGCGAGAGGGGCTGTGATCGGCCCCGTCGAGCCTGGTGCGTACTCGACGACAGGGTCTTTCTCTTCGCGGGCGACGTCGTCCTGCGCGGAAGCCATCGTTGCCGAAAGGGTGAGTGCGGCTGTCAAGGTTACAAGGCGCAGCAATTTCGTTTCCTCCACATAAGCCAGCCGAAGGACTCCCCCCGGAAAGGGAACTCCCGAAACCGTTCCACAAATTGAGGTGAGAACCCGACCGGTCCGCAGCCATAGCGTCCGCTGGTCTTTGGGCGTGGCCGCGTGATCTGCATCCGGTACTGGCTCTTGTTGATGATCGGCTGTGACGTTGGCTGGCACAGGGCAGACGAGGACGCCGTGCGCCGTGCCAAAAGCAGGCGGTGCATGCGGGCCACCATTTTGGTGGCAACGACCTGGCTCGCCATGACGCCGCCGACATGGGCGCCGACATCGCCTTGGATCGGATAGATCGAGCCTCCGCAGCCTGCACACCAGAAGAGCGAGTCCATCGGCAGGCCGCCGGCAGAGGCTTTAACGCAATCGGCCGCGCAGGCCGCTTGGGCAATGGGGTTTGCGAAGAGTGCAGCTTCGGGGTTGATGAGGTTGTTCAACTCCGCATCCTGCCAAAGCGGATCGATCTCCGAGATATAGGCGACATCGAACTGTGCGCTCTGCATACAGAGGCCATCGACGATAACGCCGAGCCAGGAAATCAACGGGTAGAAATAGTAGTGAGATTGCCACTTCGATCCCGTCGCACCGCCGTTCTGGGTGACATCGGAACTCTTGCCGAGGGACAGCAACCCGAGATCGATGTCGAACCCCATGTTCACAAAGCAACCGGGCTCATTGGCGACATCCACCAACCGTGCCGGTTCCCAAAGCCCGATTGCAAGGCCGGGCCGGGGCGGGATGCCGGGGCATAGACACACCGGCAGCGTTTGATTGGGTGTGTCTGGCCGGTCGCCCCCGATGCTCAACCCACCGATCGAAATCGGGAAGATGCAATCCCAGCAGACTTCGGTGATGGGGTTCAAAAACCGTTTGTTGCAGATTGCCGCCGCTTCGCTGGCAAAGAGCGAGAACATCATCGCGAGCACCAATGCGCGGGACACCCCGAAGAACGTGGCTCGATCATCGATCTGGGTCATCGGAGGCCTCCACCGGTACTTCTTCGACAATCATCACGGGATCGGCTCTACGAACGACTGCGGGGACGTTCTGAACGCCGAAACGGTCCACGAGCACGGCATTCTGATCGAAATAGAACCGCCGCCCATGCTTGCGCATGAGGTCCAGAGGATCGCCATTGGTCAGAACGAGGAGCGTGTTGAGCTCATCGCCTCCCGAGAGCGCAAATCTGACTTGCGCCGGATCATCCCCATCGAAGATCACGATCCGCTTGTTGAAACGGGAAAACCCCAGAGGGTTCACCACGGTGCCAGCACGTGCGAAGACCACGCCATTATGGTCCGCCAGATCGCGTTCGAGGGTAATCGAAAGATCAACCTCCCAGCTCGCGGCCACCTCTGCCTTGCCAAGACCGAGCACCGGACGCGGCCGGTTGACATAGGCGCGTGTGGTGTCCTGCATCTCCTGGCGCATCTCATCCATGGCGCCGCTGCGTTCCATCTCGCGCAGGCGGGTGTTGATCGTCTCGAGGATCGAGGGTTCTGCGATCTCAAAGAGCGGGCCGTGCACGCCCAAGTCTTTTGCAAGGAGCGGTTGGCTTGCCAGAAACAGGGCCACACAGGCCGCGCTCAGACTGTGAAACCTTCGTGCGTAGGGATTGGCCGGACCGTAGCGAACACCCTGTTCGCAGAAGCACCCAAAGTGACCGCACAGCCAGGCACGGTGCAGCGCTGTGCGCGCCAAGCCCTTGCGCAAGGCGCGCGGCAAATGCCAGCCAGAGTAGCCCAGAAGATAGATCTGAAGGAGGAGCCAGCGTTTCATTGCAGCCATTCCTTCAATCGCGTCCAATGGGGAAACGGAATCGCGAAACCCGCCGCGACCACATCGTCGCGAGAGATTCCTCCGATCACTTCATATCGGCTATCGAGACTGTCCGGACTGTCTCCGAAGATCGCGATCTCGTTTTCCTGGACCCGGTCAGCGCCCCAAAGCGGAGAGACGAGCTTTCCAGCTTTGATATGACCTTCGACGCATGAGGCGTTGATACACAACCTGGTCCCATCGCGCGTGACGGGATCGCCGGCCACACCAACGACACGCTTGGTGAGGTAGAGTTCGCCGCCGTCGAAGGCCGGTCGAAGCACATCCGGCATCTTCACCGCAACGATCCGGCCCGGCTTGATGTGCTTGGGCCAGGTCACCATCGCAAAAGCATTGCCCTGAAGGCTATCAGTGGCATTCACGGCGAGCCGGCCAAACGCCAACCCGTAATATCCCAGAAGCACAACACAGAGCGCAGGGAGGATGAAGATCGCTTTAGAACGCCTCGTCATCGAGCACCTCCCGCATGATCTCTTCGGTAATGTCCGTGAGCGGGGTTTCCACTTCGCTCAGAACGGCGTCCCTTCGCACAACCATGGCGCCGGTCGTCGCACTGTAATTGGAGAGCGCAGAGCGGGTGCGGCGCTCAAACACCACCACCGCCTCTTCAAACGCGCCCTCCTGCACCCTGTCTGAAGACCAAATGACGAAGAGCGTCAGGCTGCGCTCGGGGTCAAAGGCGACGATCTCGGGCAGTTGCGGGCGCAGTTGTCCCAAGGCAAAGCCGCCAAGGAGAGCGAGTTGAACGCCCACCACCGCGGCCCCGACGAAGAGGATTGGTTTCAGCCTCATGAGACCTCTCCCCGCTCGACAAGCGTCTTGATCGCCTCAACGGTCGACATGCCCTCGGCGCGATACTTGTTGCGCTTCTGAACGGTGGCGCCTTTCGAGGAGAAGACGGCCAGCGAGAAGGGGTCGAGGAGAAGGCGGCCATAAACGAACCCTTCCGGCATTTGGATCGCCAGTTCGGAGAACTTGCCGGGGACAGAGGTCAGGGATTTGAGGAGGCTCTTGACGCCTTCGTTGACCGACCCGAGCGCATCGACGCTTTCCGGCTTTTGAGCCATGAACACCCGGAAATCGGAGTTCTCGAGACAGACTTGGGCGGCAGGGTTGGCTCTATAGTCCGCCATCGACTGCGTGCCCGTGATCAGCGCACCGGTGTATTTCCGGGCCCGACGCACAACGCCTTCGATAAAGCTCGCGGTCCCTTCACCGCGTAGCAGATCCCATGCTTCGTCGATGATGATAGCAACCGGAGTCGATCGATCCGTCTTGAACATCAACTCGGTGCCCAGAAACATGATAATCTGCAGGATCGTCGCCTCGAGCGCCGGCTGTCCCTTGATGTCACTCAGCTCAACCACCGTGAACGGCGCATCGAGCGCGATATTGGCCTCACCCTCGAAATAGGAGGCATAGGCACCCCCCTTCGAGTAGACATCGAGCTTCCTGACAACGTCGGGAAGGCGCGGCTCATCCTTGGCGGCTTGGCTCAACAGATCACGCACATCGGTGATTTCGCCGTGAGAGCCTTTTTCATCCCAGACCCGCGCGATCGCGGAGCGGATATAGTCCTCCTCGACGCCTTCGACCCTGCTGGATTTATGCGCGCCAAGATCTGCCATCGAGGCGACAACGCGGGTGACGAGCTCGACCGCGTCTGAGCGATACTCTTCGCTGCACATCGCATCCGCATCGAGTAGGGAGAAAGGATTGAGACGGTTCTTTGTGGCGCCGTCGAAGGCGATATGCTTGCCTTCAAGAATGTCTGCAGTGGCCTTGAACGAATAGCCATCGTCGATCACGAGAACACGACCACCGGCCGCATAGATTGAGCTGGCAAGCTCCTGCATCAACACCGACTTGCCTGCGCCGGACTTGCCGACCACCGCGACATTGTAGTTGCCCGATGAGGAGAAGTTGTCCCATTGGAAGACCTGGCCCTGCCGGCCTTGCAGCAACATACCGCGGCCTCTGTTGTTGCCGCTCCATTCGCCATGCACCGGCAAGAATGCCATGGCGGCTGTGCCTTTGAGCAACCGCATCCGCATCTGACGTCCAAAATCCGCCAGCATGCGATCCGAACTTCCAAACGGCAGGCTTGCGAGGAACAATGGCAGCTGGAGATAGGTATCGGTGTTCAAGCGCACACGCTGACGGCGGTAGATCGCTTCCACCTCTCTCGCCGCCATTCTGGCTTCGCTGGCGCCGCCCTTGCTGTAGGCTGTCACGGTATAGAGCGTCTGGAACAGGCGCTCTCCGGCTGTCACTTCTGCGGCCAGTGAATCGAACTCTTCCTTTTTCTGCGCAAACTGCGGAATGAACTTGCCAAAGGACGTATTGGCCGCGTGTTCATTCTTCCCGCGCTTGCTCAGAAGAAAGGAGCCTGCCTTCTGCGCGCTCATTGGGCGCAACACGAAAGATGTCAGAACCGGTCCGTGCGGGCGGTCCATCAGCCGCGCCGGGTCTCCGTTCAGCACATATCCGGCTCGAAAGAGCCACTCTGACGGGTAGGCATTCACCGAGGCAACGGTTGCCGCCATGTTTGGGGATCCCGAAAACAACAGCGCATCATGGCTGACGCGCAGCGTCGATCCCGGCACCTGATAGTTCAGGGGCATCGCCTCGTCATAGGCATCGCCGAGATCGCGATCTGTCTCCGCGCTTGGACGTGCGGCGTGAAACAACTCCCGCAACAGGCCCAGAAGGCGCGCAGGCTCCACATTCACGGCCCAGCTTGCTGTCTCATAGACGTTGCGCAAGCCCGTTCGAAGCGCGCTGATCCGGTGCTCGTCGTCCAGCCCGGCGTTTTCCGTATTGATCCAACCGGCCAGAAACAGACGGCGATCAAAGGGGATTGCGCGTGCGCCACCATCATCCTGACCATAGGAGAGGGACTTCAGACAGGTCGCACGCTGAGATGTCATCTCGTCCACCAGTGGCGAGACATCGCGCCGGGCAACGCGCCAGGCATTGGTGATTGGCTCGATTGTCGGGGAGGTCCAGTTCAGGACTTGCAGAGTGGCATCACTGGGCAGGCTCGAGGATACGACCCCGCCGATATTGTCGGCCAGCTCGTGATCACCGATCGTCGCGCCGACCTCGAGGAAGAAGCCGACACCGTGATCGAAGTAATAGAGCGCTTTCTCCGGATCGTAAGTCCGCCAAGGCAGGATGTCCGAGAGGACGTCACCGCCCATCAGTTCCGGTTCCTCTTCGCTCCAGGGGACCTCGCCGAATAGCCCCGCAAAGGCATCCTTCAGAAAACTCATTTCTTCCCCTTCCCATACTTCCCTCGACGGCGCGGCGAGCGGTGCGGAAAGCTGCGCCCCGCCGCGTCAACCAGCGTCCATGCAAAGCCGCGCAACTTCTCGACCTTGTTTCGCGGCACCCACACGTTCACTTCCGCAAAACCCGCTTGCCTGCGGGCTTCGCGGATCTCCTTCATCCGTGCGGTCATGTCTTCGCGTGTCCGATTGGCCATCAGCTCTTCCACGCGCCTTTTTGGATCACGAAATGGACAAACCGCGCTTCATGCAGGATGCCGCCCTCATCGAGGAGCGGAGCAATCCAGAGCGTCCCGACGATTTCGGGGCTTCGATAGGCGCTCGCGTTATAAGGATTGCCGCCATCAGGCAGGCCGAGCGTGCCGCCTTTTCCAGCCCAAAGAGGGTTCTGGGACAAAGATTTGACGGCGGAGTCCTCAGGCCGCTCAGCGAGAGAGACGACGCCGTTCGACCCTGTGCCATCGCTGGCGGAGATGGTTGTGCAAGGCTTGCCCGATTGCGCGCTGCACAGGAAGTCTTTCTCGGTATTGCTGCCGAGACCACATCCAGAAAGAAGCGCAAGAGCCAGCAGTTTGCTGATCACACGCGGTTCAAGCATAACGTTCTTGATCATTGGCCAAGCTCCACACCTTCAAGAAAAACAAGCTCGACCTCGGTCCCGCCATAGAGCGAGACTACGGGCTGATACTGCTCCGCGCGGTCGATGTAATATTCCGAAAGGGCGGAAGCGGCGCTCTCAAGCCCGCTGCCAAGGCTGCCAACTGCCGCGCCCTTCAGGATCTGTTGCGTGTTCGCGGTTTCCACACCCAACTGTGCATTCGCAGCACCGTTGAACCCCGAGCCCAACCCTGAGACGAGACCAGCCATCATGGCGCTGCGCGTCAGGCCGCCTTCGCGGCTGGTCACATGGCCGCGCACACCTTCTTTCCCCGACCCAACCATGTAGCCGGAGACTTTGGTCTCTAGTACGTCTCCGCGCTTGTTGATGCAGGTCATCGTGATCAGGCGCACCTTCACGCGCTCGGCCGAGAGATCCCCGGTCGCTGAGCCTTGCACGGTGCATCCTTTCAGGTTCACGCGAGCAGGTGCTCGGCCACCAACGGCAGCGGTGATCGCCGGGCCAGTGAGCCGGAACAGAACCGGAATCGGGTTCTCACGGTTGGACACATTGGTGGCAGCATCCGCCCCGGAGAGCACAATCGCGGGCGCATAGCTCCCGGCGGGCAGGTAGTTCGTGAGCTTACGCACATCGCGCTTTCCGTCGCGGTCGCCTTCGGCGCTCACAAGCGTGAAGGTCTGTCCAAAATTGCCTGCCGCGACCGCTTGGCTCGCCGCCGCAGTCCCGTTCGAGTTCGATACTCGAGTCCGCGTGCCCGCCGGGCGCTTGCTTATGAAGTCCGTCCCGGCCTTGTTCGTCGTGATCGTTTCCAGCTGCTCTCTTCCGCTCGGAAGAGGCTGGCCGGGGCTTTGCGGCGCGCTGCGCGCTTCTGAGAGCGCTTGCTCCAGTTCTTCGATCTTCTGGGCCTGTTGAAGCAGGAGATCATCGTATTCCGTCTGGATGTCGTTTGCCCGGCGCTCTGCGACGCGACGGGTTTCCTCCAGGAGCTTGCGTTGCTCTTCAAGCTCCTTGGACAGGCGCTCCATTTGGACGCGCCCCTGCGTCACCCATGTCATCTCTGGCGAAGAGCCGGAGTTTCTGTCGCGAATAACGGTCTCATCGACCGTCGCCTGCTTTGTTCCGGGCAATTGCGGTGTGGCAGGTGGCCCCATGAACATCACCATGAACACGAAGAGGAGCACGACCACGCCCCCTAGAACACCGAGCGCGATGAATTGGGATTTCTTGCGATCTGATTGCGCCATCACTTCTTCCTCACAACCACGATCCAGGAGCGCTCACCGGAAGCGAGACTTGCCTTCTGGACCCAGACAGCCAAAACGTTCGCCTGGTAGAACTCTTGCTCGCGGACCTGCCGGGCGTCCTTGCCCGCCGCGGCCACGCGAACCTCTCCGATCAGATCCCCAACGCGATGGCGCGAGATCAGCGCGCCATTCTTGCCCCGCGTGGGAAATGGCTTGTGAATGCCTTTCTGGATTGTGCTACGCGTTGCCTCGGTCAGCTGAGCGATCAGACCATCGCCGGCTCCCAGCCGGCTCTCTGCGAACCCGCCGTCTCGGGAGACGGTATTACTGGCCGGATCGACGCCCTCGAGCGTGATCAGAACGGTTTGTGTGCTCGCCTTGATCGGAAGGATCTCGAAGGCCAGCGTCCGATTGCCTTCGGTCACCAGATAGCCGCCTTCTTTTGCTGGCATCTCGTCAGGCCCGACATAGCGCAGGAAGATGTCGCCGGTGTTCTTGTCGTTCTTCACTTGGTAGAGCGAGGCTTGATCGTCATTCACGATCGAGGCAATCCGATCTCCCAAAACGCTCACACGCGTAATACCGGAGACAGAGGCCTTGAAGCGCACCAACCCGTTCTCGCGGACCCTATGGTGTTCTTCGCCGGCGCTGACATTGGAGGCGGCGAGAGCGATCGCAAGGGCGATCACCCCTGTAAACAGGCGCGTCATTGGACTTCCTCATTGATGATACCCAAGAACGACAGGCGCACAGAGCCTGCTTGAGGTTTGAACCGAACCAAAAGTCGGCGATCCTCACGGGAGATCTGGGTGGTTTCGAGATAGGTCGCGAGAACGCCGTCTACGACGACCTCATAGGCGGCGAAGTTGTGCTCGATGACCCTTGGAAAGAAGATCGTGGAGATTTTGCGCGCGGCGATATCGCTCGAGATCCGATCATAGGTTTGCAGGATCTTTGGACGTTCCGCTGGCCCGCTCAAACGTTCCAGAACGCTGCGGCCGAAACGGATCGTGTTGGGCGTGGTATTATACATCGCGTAGACAGCATCGAGCGCAAGCGCTTCGATGTAGCCCTTATCGACCGCGCCGCGTGCGACCATCCCGTCTTTCACGGTGGTCGGGACAAGCACGACTTGGTTCGATTGGGAAAACACCCGAATAGAGAGCGCGGTGGTGCTTACCAGAAGCATGATGGCGACAACGCCAAGGACGGCAGAACCACGCCGCGTCCGTTTCAAAGCCCGGCTAAGATTTTGCGGTGTCATCATGCCCTCCAGGTGCTGACAGCACTGTCGGGAAAGGACCGGTAAGGGGTCACTTCTCTGGGCAGAATCCAGTATATGGCTGCGACCAGGCCGGGCAGGCCACGCTCACCTTTCACCCGTTTCCAGATGAAATATGAGATCACAGCAAGCCCAACTCCGAGGAATAGCTTCTTCGCAAGTATCCCGATCAGGAAAGGGGCGATCGCTGCGACCGCTTCATCCGCAGGCAGCACGAAAAACTGTGGAGCGTCTTGTAGACGCTGCTCCACTTTCACAACATCGGTCATAGAACCAAAAACACTTTCTGCAAGCCTCCCTGCGCACGGGGGCGCAGGGAGATACTGATGCTCAAAGGTCGGAAACGTCCGAGCTCGTCTCGATCACCTCAAGCACATCCGTGCTTGCTGTCACCGAGCCGAGGCTCGTGAGGGTCTGAACGCCGTATCCGAGGAAGACGGCAACTCCGACAGCAACGCCGACTTGGGCCCAGCGACCGGTGACAGCGAGAACGATTGCCCCGATGATCACAGAGAGGATCATGATCACGTAGCCGCCAGCGCCGCCAATGATCGTGTTGAGATCTTGGCCGAGCGAATAGAAGCCCGCTTCAACGCCTGTGTCTGACCCGGCAGCCAAGCTCGCTGTGGCGGACAAACCGGCAATAGCGAGCCCTAGCGTCATACCTTTGGCCGTATTCGAAATGTGCATTTCCCTCGTTCCTTCTGTTGAGTGCACGGATAGGTCCGCTGCATAGCGCAGCGGGCATCACCCCGACGGAGTGATTGGGTGGATTGGGAAGCAAGCGTTCAGTCTGAGCTGCTCACGAAATGATGCGCGATCAGTGCGTGGGCAGGTTTGAGAATGCACGAACGGGAACGAACTGATACGAACCAGTACGAACTAGAATCACGTAACTTCTTGTTTTTGCTGAAAACAAAGTTTGGAGAAATTTAACGGTTTTGCGAGAAGAACGTCATGAACTCGCCTAAGATATCCCCGCACAGGTCATCACGTTCGGAAAGCAGGTCGTGCTTGGCGCCCGCAACGACTCGTAGCTGCCCTTTGAGCCAATCTGCCATGCGGGTTTGGATTGCCATGTTGTCGACAACGACGTCCTCGGTTCCGCTGATCGTACAGGCTGGGCAATCTGGTGAGGGCAGCCGTGATAAACGGCGGCATTCATTCATAGCCTCAAAAACCCACCCCGCGCTCGGGGCGCCAGTTTGATGGCTGGGGAGTGTATACGCCTCGCGGACCAGCGCCTGAAACCGATCGCGGTCTTGGGTAAGTCTGTTGTCCTCGAAACGGACGCTGTGCACATAGCACTGGCCCTTCTGTGGAGCGTTGCCAGGCGCATATACTTGTGAAAATCCGAGCGCCCGCGCGGCACCCATCAGCGGCCAGGCGGCGATGCGTTCGAGGGGGGACATTTCAATGCCCCACATGGGGGCAGTGAAAGCGCAAGCCTTGACTGGCAGGCCCTGCTCTAGGGCGCGGAGCCCAATGGTGCCACCCATCGAGTGCGCCAATAGATACCAGGGTCTTGGTAGATCCAGCCGCTTCGCCGCCGCGATCATCGCCGCGACATCCATTTGGTAATCAGAGAACCGGTTCACATGGCTAACCATGCTGTCTTTCGTGAGCCTGTCCGAAAGGCCCTGTCCTCGCCAGTCAATGACCAGACAGGAAAACCCCCCGGATATCAGTCTCGTGACCGTGTGATGATACTTTTCCGCATACTCTGTGCGCCCTGGAAACACGAGTATAGTGCCCTGCTCAGCTGTCGGTGCCTTCCAGGCAGCTATGCGTAGGCGAACATCATCTTGGGTGTGAATCCAGTATGCCGCGCAACTGGCCGCGGCCCTTTCCGGCTCATGGTGATAGGGTGCTTCGTTCATGCAACTTTGGTCTCATGGGCTCAAAGGCGGGATCATAAAGGCTCATCGTTGCCACGAGGGTACTGAGCCCAACAAGGCAGGAAAAGCCGTTGACGAGCCCGATCGAGACCAGTGCCAAAGACATGAGCACTATCACGGCGATCATGGCACCCCAAGGGATGTTCGGGCCGTCGGGAAGATGGATTTGGCGCAGTTTCCTATACCAAGGACTCGCCACTGCCGGTGAGGCAGTCCCTTGAAGCGAAAGGGTGACATGTCGCGAGCAGACGAAAAAGACTGCGCAGCTCACGAGCAATAGCAAGGCCGTTGTGAACTGTGGAATGCCACGCGTGTCCAGGCGGAAGGGGGCCTGCTCACTGAGTCCGAGGAAAAAGGCGGCATCGTTGGCGAGCCAGTGGTAAATCGTTTCGCCACTCGACATCAGGTAGGTCGATTGCAGCTTGATAAGGGTTGCAAAAAAGATCGACAGCACGACACAACGATAGACCGCTTTGATCAATTCAACAGCCGAGGCGTTCGCCGCATCTCGTCCTGCCGCACTGGCAGTCAATTTTTTGGATGCACAGATGTCATGGAATGCGCTGGTCACAACGATGAGGAAAACAAGCCCCCCGAACAAGAGCCACATCAAGGTAGAAAAGAAGGCATAGGCGAGTAGCGAAACAAAGATCTCTGCAGCATTCGACACGACATCGGGGCGCATGAGCGAGATAATGTTCCAATCAATCATGTAACCTGAAGCGTCACCGCTCAGGAGGGCGCGAAGATGGATCCCTGTCCACTGCAATAAGAACAGAAGGCCGTAGCTCAGAACGAAGATGCTCCAGAATGTGTGCTTGAATGCTAGAAGTTTGCGCGGCCATTGCTGGTCGGGATGATCGACGTCTGCGACTTGGGCAAGCCTTGGCTGGAGCCTTTGATGCCAAGCATTCACCACACCAGTGACTAGGTATAAGAACAGTGGCAAGATCACGATTGGCAAGATGGTCCAGCTTGGCGCCCATAAGAAACCAACTTGCTTGTGCAATCCTTCGCGCGCTTCGTAGGTTACGCTATCGACGCCAAAAATGAAGGTTAAGATGGCAAGAGCCGCACACCCTGTCCAAACAACGACGGGGAGCGTCAGGGGATGCTGGCGAGCAAACAGCGAATCCATCAAGTTAGGCATAAGGAGTTTGCACTGCGGCGCGCTTTCCTGCCTTTCCTTGGTCGTTGAAGTGGTCCGGCAGCCCGCGCGACGTTTTGTTTTGAGCCGGTGTTGCGCTGCTAGTAGCGCGCGACGCACGTCTACTGTTAGGACTGGGTCGTCACATCCGAATATTCGTGAGAGAAGATGAATATTGGCTGTGCTGATGCTGCGATCATTGTCGTGAAACCAATGTTGTACAGTCCTGAGCTCTGGACTCTCCGCGTCCGCAGAGAAAGCTGACATTGCTTCAAGTAGAAGGTCTGGTGTCCAGGCGCTTTCGGCCGAGCCGCTAGCGTTCGCAGGGCGCCCGGTTCCCGTGTCACAGAAATGCCTGAACAGCTCTTTGAGGCCCATATTGCGCTCTGGCAATGGGTGAAAATACTTTCCATTCTTGATCATAGAACGAAACCTGATGATCGCGGGCGTGATGAGGACGGACTGGAATCTGATCTGATCTGCTGTGGCATCGATATCTTCATCGTCACGTCGAGGGCTGAGGGGAGACCGTGCTGCGCCATACCGACGTTGTCGCCGACGAGGAGAGGCTGAGTTGTGAGGCGGCTTGGATCATGTCATTCCTTCGGAGACAGGCTTACGAGGGGACACCCGATCGGCATCTTTCTGTAGGCGCAGCACTATGTTTCTGCACATTTAGGTGTGAATAGGCACATATCTGTGCGCAGTGGATTGCCGGTTCAGAAGTCTAGTGCGATATCTAGGACCTGCGCCGAATGGGTCAGCGCACCCGAGGAGATATAGTCGACACCTGTGGCAGCGACTTCGGCTATGCGGTCCAGCTTCATGTTGCCCGAAGCCTCCAACACCACGCGCCCTGCGGACATTTCCACAGCTTTCACGAGAGTATGCGTGTCCATGTTGTCCAGCAGCACAACATCCGCCCCACCTTCGTCCAGAACCTCGGAGAGTTGGTCCAGGCGATCAACCTCAATCTCGCAGCGGACCATGTGCGAAGCCTGCGCTTTGACCGATTGCAGCACCGGACGGATACCTCCGGCGGCGGCGATGTGGTTGTCCTTGATCAGGATGGCGTCGGACAGGCTGAAGCGGTGGTTGAACCCGCCGCCGTGTAGCACGGCCTGTTTTTCGACGATCCGCAGCCCCGGCGTGGTCTTGCGGGTGCAGGTCACGCGGGTGTCGGTGTCGCGTGTCTCGGCCACGAAGGCGGCGGTCAGCGTGGCGATCCCGGACATGCGCCCAGCAAAGTTCAGCGCAACCCGTTCGCCCGACAGGATCGAGGCCGCGTCGCCCGTGATCTCCATCAGCAGGTCGCCCGGCGCGATCACGTCGCCGTCGGCCTTATGTGCGGTGATCTTCAGCGCCGGATCTACCAGCCGGAACGCCATCGCGGCGATCTGAAGGCCCGACACGATGCCCAACTCGCGCGCATTCAGCCGCGCAGAATAGGTGGTGCCGGCGGGAATGACCGTGCTGGTGGTTATGTCGCCATAGGTGCCTAGATCCTCCATCAGCGCCGCGCGGACGAGCGGTTCAAGGATCAGGTCGGGCAGTGGTGTATGGCTCATGCCGGTTCCTTTCGGGTCGTGGTCGCGCGGATCGCCAGCGCGTCGTTCAGGGTCATCAGCGACCGTATGCCGGTTGCGCCGTCCGCTTCGGGAAAGTCCGACCGGAAATGCGCGCCACGGCTTTCGCGGCGCATCAGTGCGGCGGCGGCGATAAAGGTAGCGGTGGCGGTCATGTTCTTCAGCGTCTCGCAACCGGGTTGCGCGGCTTCGATCCGGGCGATTTCGGCCAGAGTGCGGGTCAGCCCCTCTGCCGTGCGGATCACCCCTGCGCCATCGGTCATGACCTGCCGCAGCCGGGTGACAAGCGCAGGATTGGGTGTCTCCGCCGGGGGAAGATCGGGTAAGGTGACTGTCGCGGCATCCTTGGGAGCGGGCAGGGCGGCGCCTATTGCCAGCGCGCAGCGGCGGCCATAGACCAACGATTCGAGTAGCCCGTTCGAAGCGAGACGGTTTGCGCCATGCAACCCGGTTGAGGCGACCTCGCCACAGGCCCAGAGGCCGCGCAGCGTGCTGGCGCCGTCGGCATCCGTCGCCACGCCGCCCATGAGGTAATGCGCGGCGGCGGCCACGGGGATCACCTGTCTCAACGGGTCCAGCCCCGCCTGCTGGCAGGCGGCAGCGACGGCGGGGAAATCACTCAGGATCTTCGCGCCCAATGCCGCGCGGGTGTCCAGCGCCGGGGCCAGCCCTGCCTGCGTCTGGGCATAGACGGCGCGGGCCACGATGTCGCGCGGGGCTAGGTCGGCATCCGGGTGCGCGTCCAGCATGAAGCGGTCGCCCTGGCGGTTGACCAGCACGGCCCCTTCGCCGCGCAGCGCCTCGGTCGCCAGGGGGGCGGGGTCGATGCCGCAGGCAATGGCCGTCGGGTGGAATTGCACGAATTCGGCGTCGGCGATCTGCGCGCCGGCGCGGGCGGCCATGCCGATCACCTGACCCCGGATGCGCGGCGGGTTGGTCGTTAGCGCATAAAGCCCGCCCGATCCGCCCCCGGCCAGAAGAACGGCGGTGCCGCGCAGTGTGATGCTGGCACTTTGCCCCTGATCGCAGTGGGCAACGGCCACGCCCGTGACATGGCCGCCCGAGACCTGAAGCTCCGTGGCCATCACGCCTTCGAGCACCTGGATATGGTCTGCCTCGCGCACCTGCGCCGTCAGGGCGCGCATGATCTCTGCCCCGGCCTGATCGCCTTGCACCCTGGCGACGCGGGCAAAGCTGTGCGCCGCCTCACGCGACAGCAAATAAGATCCGTCAGTACGACGATCGAAGGGCGTTCCTAGCCTGGTCAGGTCAAGGATATGCTCGCGCGCCTCGGCGGTGACAGATATGGCCACGTCCAGATCTACGGTGCCAGCCCCGGCGGTGACGGTATCGCGGGCATGGGCATTGGCGCTGTCCGCCGGGTCCATCGCTGCCGCCACACCACCCTGGGCCCAGGCGGAGGATGCACCGGTCCCTAGTGCTTCGGGCGAGATCATCAGCACCGGACGCGGGGCCAGTTTCAGCGCGGCATATTGCGCCGCCAGCCCTGCGCCCACGATAATCACGCGGTCCGTGTCGATTGTCGTCATTGCCCTAGCCGGCCATCTTGGCAGAAAGGTCAATCATGCGCTGAACGGCGACGCGAGCCTTGTCGGCGACTTGGGGGTCGACCTCCACCGCGCCTTCCATCGTGTGGAGCGACCACAGTACCTTTTCCAGCGTAATCTTCTTCATATAGGGGCACATGTTGCACGGCCCGACGAAATCCACTTCCGGCAGCGCGTCCGAAATGTTGGAGGCCATCGAGCATTCTGTCACCAGCATCGCCTTATCCGGGCGCTGCCGCGTGACATAATCGATAATCGCGCTGGTCGAGCCGGAAAAATCAGCTTCGGCCACCACGTCGGGTGGACATTCGGGATGCGCGATGATTCTTGTGCTGGGGTTCCATTCACGGAAGTCCCGCAGGTCCTGCGCGCTGTATTGTTCGTGCACGATGCAAGCACCGTCCCACCACACGATGTTTTTCTCCGGCACCAGATTGGCGATGTTCTGCGCCAAATACTTGTCCGGTGTCATAATGACTGTGTCGCTATCCAGCCCGCGTACGATCTGCGCAGCGTTGGACGATGTGCAGCAGATGTCGGACACCGCCTTCACCTCTGCTGTGGTGTTCACATAGGAAACGACGGGCGCGCCGGGATACTTGGCGCGCATCTCAGCTATGCCTTCGGCGGTGATACTCTCAGCCAGCGAGCAGCCTGCCGCCATATCGGGCATCAGCACTGTCTTGGATGGGTTCAGGATTTTCGAGGTCTCGGCCATGAAATGCACGCCACACTGTACAATGACGTTCGCCTCGACCTTGGTCGCCTCGATGGCGAGCTGGAGACTGTCGCCGACTACGTCGGCGATGCCGTGATAAATCTCGGGCGTCATGTAGTTGTGCGCCAGGATTACCGCATTGCGTTCTTTCTTGAGCTTGTTGATTGCCGCCACGTAGGGCGCATAGATAGCCCAGTCGGGTGGCGCCACAACACGATCCATCCGGGCGAAAATGTCAACATTTGCTTCGGCAATTTCGGTGGAAGGACAGAGATCGTAGTGATCGGCGAGTTCGGCGCGCAGCGCAATCTGGTCGAGCAAGGGGAGAAATCCTCGAGTCTATTGGGGCCGCTGCAAAGGGTGCGACCGCACTTGGATCGTGTCGATTGAGACGTTTCTACGGGCTGAGTGACGTAAGGGCAAGTTTGAGAGAACGGAATATTTTGATGTCACTCGCCAACATGTATCGAAATCCGCCGGAACATGGTTCCGGACTCGGGCGTCAGTGCGCGGAAAAAACTTCAGGCCGAAGCGGGCCTTCAGTAGGAATTCTCGCGTTTTGAGAGGACATCGGAATCGAACATGATGCATGCCGACTTCTGCGTCGAAGCATTGAAGGAGGCTGTGGCCAAACTCGGCTCGCCCGAGATCATGAATACGGATAGTCATATGATAGGAACTAGTTCTCGGATGGTTTGACTCAAACACTGATCGACCGTTCGATGAGGTGGTGCCGCATGGCTTTCCGGCTTGGTTTGACCCAAACAACGACCGACCTGACACGTGTCTTTTCCATGGACCTCTCGATCATCCGGGAACGCCTTGCGGCGAGCTTGTCTCAGAGATGCTGCCGTGACCCGAGAAGGGCCTGACCATCCGGTCTCATGACTGTCCTGTCCCTGCATTCATCGAGGCGACGCTCGTTCACTTGCCGCAGGAAAGAATCGTCAATTGGCTAAACAACCAGACACATCTCACGTCGTCGGAGGCGTCGATACCCACAAAGATTTACATGTTGCTGCCGTCGTCGACCAATACGACCGTGTGCTCGGCACCGAGAACTTCACAACCACACGGCATGGACATCGCATGATGTTGGAGTGGATTCGTTCATTCTGTGATCTGCAACGCGTCGGCATCGAATGTTCGTGCAGTTATGGTGCAGGGTTGTTGCGCTATCTACAAACTGCGGACGTCAAAGTGCTGGAAGTGGTCACATCCCCTGACCAACATGCCCGCCGCCGTCGCGGTAAGAACGACAACTTCGATGCGGAAAGTGCAGCCCATGCTGCTTCTTCCGGACAGCACACGGTCACACCAATGAGCCGCGACGGTATGGTCGAAAGTCTTCGCGTTTTAAAGGTTTGTCGAAAGACAGCCGTTCAGGCGCGCCGCATTGCTTTACAGATGATCCAGACCACGATTGTCTGGGCACCTGACAGATTGAACGAGCCTCTGCGCCAGATGACAAGAATGCAGCTGATCCGCACGCTGGCGGCCTGGCGGCCCGATCTCCGGCGTATCGGTAGGTAGAAGAGGCCTATCGCATAGCCCTAAAATCCCTGGCGCGGCGTTATCTTGAGCTGCATGACGAGATTGCCGATCTGGACGATATGATCGAAGCGATCGTCAAAGATCTTGCCCCCGAGCTTCTGGAGCAAACTGCGATTGGCCTGAACAGTGCGGCACAGCTGTTGTTGACAGCCGGAGACAATCCCGAGCGATTGAAGTCCGAGGCAAGCTTTGCGGCTCTGTGCGGCGTTAGTCCCGTTCCTGCTTCATCAGGGAAAACGGTTCGACATAGGCTGAACAGAGGCGGTGATCGCGCCGCCAACAGCGCGATCCACATCATCGCGATAGGACGTTTACGGCTGGACCCTCGGACCCAAGACTATGTTGCCAAGCGCATTGCGGCCGGAAACTCGAAAATGGAAGCCATTCGCAGCCTGAAACGCTATATCGCGCGAGAAGTCTTCGGCATCATCATGCGGCGGCATAAAGAAATTAATCAGACACAAATCGCCGCTTGTCTCTTGGAAGGGCGTCGAAGGGTTCTGTCGCAAGGTCTGTAGTTCCGTTGCGGAGTGATGGTCGTTATGCGATTGCACAAAAAAGCGGGCAGGTAGAATGGCGATGAGTTTCAAAGGGGCGCGCTACCCCAAGAGCGCGATCCTTTACGCGGTGTACTTCTATGTCAGATACGCGGTTTCTCATCGAGATTTGGAGGAGATCATGGCAGAGCGTGGTGTCGACGTCGACCATGCGACACTGAACAGGTGGGTGGTGAAGTTTTCGACAGCTCTCGCGGCCAAGGCACAAAAGCAAAAGCGCCAGACAGCCAGCGCGTGGCGGATGGATGAAACCTATGTCCAGGTTAAAGGTCAGTGGGCTTATCTTTATCGCGCCGTTGATCGGGATGGCCAAACCCTTGATTTCATGCACTCAGCGCAGCGGGACAAGGCTGCCGCTCGCCGTTTTTTTAAACGTGCGATTTCAGCGAATGGCACGCCTGATCGCTTTGCTATCGACAAGAGCAGCGCCAATCTGGCGGGGCTTCATGCCGTGAACGTGATCCAGAAATTTACAGGCAGCGGGCGGTTGATTCGGATCACTCAGAGCAAATATCTGAACAATATGGTCGAGCAGGATCACAGATTTATCAAGCGGATTACCCGCCCGACACTTGGCTTCAAAGCGTTCCACTCAGCAGCCGCAACGCTGGCTGGGATCGAAACCGCGCACATGATCCGCAAGGGTCAAATTGCCGTCTCCGAAGGAACTGGCTTCGAGCAATTCGCCGCCCTCGCAGCATAGGTGTGCCCAGCGGATAGCTGATCTCTAACCTCTATTATACTTTGCGACAGAACCCGATAAGGCGCGCAGCCTGGCAGGCCGCGTGGAGCCCGCCCGGACCGTGGATATCGCCTTTCAGGTTTCGGGTCAGCTTTCCGACCTCACGGTAGATGCCGGGACTCGGGTTGAGAAAGGCGATCTAATTGCCGCGCTCGACCCAGTCGATTTCGAATTGGCCGTGGAGCGGGCACAGGCCTCTTTCGACCTCGCAAAATCCGAATACGATCGTGCGTTGAGTCTGACCGAGAGGGGGGTGGCGACCGACGCTCGACTTGAAACGAACCGCGCGCAGCTTGCACAGGCAGAAGTCGCCCTGCGTGAAGCGGAGCGACGCTTGGCTCAAAGCCACGGTCACCGCGCCCTTCGACGCCATTGTCGCGCGCATCTTTCTGGAGGAGTTTTCGAACGTCACCCCTGCGGCTCCGATTGCAGGTTGCAGGACATCAGTGAAATGCGGGTGCGGATTTCGCTGCCCGAGGAACTCACCGCGATGGCACGGGCCCAGCCCGATGCATTCAGGGTAGCCGCCACTTTCCCCGCGGTGCCGAAATATGAGGCAACCCTTTATCCGCGGACATTCGTGACCGATGCGGACACCACGGCCCAAACCTACGACGTCGAGTTCGTGGTAGAGGGCGCCATCGACCCGAGATTGCTGCCCGAAATGACGGCGAATGTGCGCGTAGCCGCCGCCGCGGAGGGTGCGCAATCGCGGTTGGTAGTCGTCCCGGTCTCGGTGATCGACACGACGAGCCGGAGCGAGCCGTCCATCTGGCTGTATGACGAGGGGACCGGCCGGGTGTCCCGTAAGACCATCCGCCTGGGGCTGCCGAACGACGACGAAATCGTCGTGCTTGAGGGGCTCTCCGGAGACGAACTGGTTGTGTCCGGCGGGTGGTGGCGCCCGAAGGAAAACGAAACAGTCGCGGTTCGCGGCCTCTGAACGATCCTGGACCGGAAAACCGAAACCATGACATTGAGTATTTCCCGCGCAAGCATCAGACGTCCGGTCGCCGTTTGGCTGGCAATTATCTTTTGCCTTCTCGGCGGTTTGTGGGGGCTGAACACGGTCGGTCGCCTCGAAGACCCGAGTTTCACGCTCAAGACGGCGCTCGTTTTCGTGCCCTATCCGGGCGCGACGGCGATGGAGGTGGAAGAGGAAGTCACCGATGTCGTGGAAAGCGCACTCCAACAGATGAAGCAGCTCGACCGGGTGGAATCGAAATCCATGCCGGGCATGGCCCAGATCACGGTCGAGATCGAGATGACCTATGGGCCCGACGAGATCCCGCAGGTCTGGGACGAAATGCGCCGCCGCATCCGCGACATCGAAAGAGTGCTCCCCTCCGGTGCGCAGTCTCCGATCATCAATGACGATTTCGGCGACGTCTACGGCATGTTCTACGCTGTGACGGCCGATGGGTTGAACGCCTTTGAACAGCGAGACCTCGCGACTAAACTGCGGCGCGGCCTGGTCATCGTCGACGGGGTGGCCAAGTTCGAGGTTCAGGGGCTGGCTGAAGAAGAGATCATCATTTCGGTCCCTTCGGCGCGCCTGACCGAACTGGGGCTGCCACCGGACCAGATCCTCGGTATCATCGCCGACGAAAACCAGATTTTCTCCAACGGCGAGATCAGCGAACGGCTGTCTCGGCTGGGCGTGTCCGTTCCGCCGGGTTATGTCAGCGTCCAGGGCATTGAGGCGCTGCGGCTCGGCGCCCCCGGAGAGGTCGGGCAGATTGCGCTCTACGACATCGCTCGCGTGGTCCGCGAGGAGCCAGTGCGGCCGAGCCAGATCGTGCGTCACAATGGCACGCGGGCCTTCACCCTCGGGGTCTCTGCGCTCGTGGACCGCAACGTTGTCGAGGTCGGCAGATCGGTCGAGGCACGGCTGGACCAGCTGAAGACCGAATTGCCGGACGGCGTCGAGATCGTACCGATCTATAAACAGCATAAGGTCGTCGACGAAGCGGTCTCGAGCTTTCTCGTCGGCCTCGGTCATCCGTGGCCATCGTCATCGGGGCGCAGATGCTGACCATGGGTTGGCGCGCGGGTTTGGTTGTGGGTGCCACGCTGGGCCTCACGGTGTTTTCCACGCTGTTTTTCATGTCTGTCTTCGGCATCGAGATGGAACGGATCAGTCTCGGGGCACTGATCATCGCTATGGGTATGCTGGTCGACAACGCCATCGTGATCGCCGAAGGCATGCTGATTGGCATGGCGCGGGGCAAGTCCGCCGAAGACGCCGCCGCCGATACCGAGACCGCGACATCGCTTCCTCTGTTTGGGGCCACCGTGATCGGGATCATGGCGTTCTCTGGAATTGGACTGTCGCCAGATGCCACCGGCGAATTTCTGTTTTCGCTCTTCGCGGTTATCGCGATTTCTTTGCTGATGAGCTGGATTCTCGCCGTAACCGTTACACCCTATCTTGGGAAGCTCCTTCTGAAGGCACCAAAAGACACCTCCAAAGACCCCTATCGTGGCTTCGTCTATTTGGCCTACCGCGGTTTCCTCAGGCTGGCGCTGCGCGCCCGCGTGCTCGTCGTCCTGACGATCGTCGGAATCACGGTCTGGTCGGTCATGGCCTTTGGTCAGGTCAAGCAGGCTTTTTTCCGGCGTCGAACACCCCGATATTCTACGTCGAATTCCAGATGCCGCAAGGCACGGACATTCGAGTCACGAATGAAGAAATCGCTCGGCTGGAGGCGATCATCTTAGGCGAGGAGATCGTGACGGACGTGACGACGCTTGTCGGACGAGGGGCCAGCCGCTTCATGCTGACCTACAACCCTGAGCAGGCCGATGCGAGCTACGGTCAGCTGATCGTGCGTGCGACCGATGCCACACTCATCCCCGATGTTGCGGCGCGTCTCAATCGCAAACTGCCGGCGTAATTCCCCAATGCTCTTATCCGCGTCGAGGAGATCGTCTTCGGTCCGCCTGCCGGGGCCGATGTCGCCATCCGGTTTTCCGGACCCGATTCAGTTGTCCTTCGGCAGCTATCGGATAACGCGCTTGCGATCTTCGACGAGGCCGGCACGATCACAAACCCGCGCACAGACTGGCGGCAGCGCGAAATTCTCGTCGAACCCATCGTCGACGAGGCTCGCATGCGGTTGGCCGGTGCGACTCGCGCTTCGATCGCCGACACCGTGCAATACGGCACCTCGGGCCTGCGGGTCGGCACCCTGCGCGAAGGCGATGCCGAAATCCCGATGTATCTGCGGCGTCCCGAGGTCGAGCGCGACGGGCTGGATCGTTTGCGCGATCTCTCCGTCTGGTCGCCGGGTGCAAATGCCTTATTTTCTGAAAAACTCTTCCTTGATCGAGAGCTGCACTGCTGATTCAATTCTTCCCATCGGGAGGGATTGAACGATGTTGGGACCAAGGCAGGAGGCGCAAGCGGCGCTGTTTTATGAGTTCTCTCTGGAAGATCACGTTCCCCAGGATCACCTGCTACGGTCGATTGATCGGTTCGTCGATCTGAGCAGTATTCGAACGCATCTGGCAGACTTCTACAGCCACACCGGGCGTCCTTCGGTCGACCCGGAGCTTCTGATCCGCATGCTTCTGGTGGGCTATTGTTTCGGGATCCGTTCGGAGCGGCGGCTCTGCGAAGAGGTGCATTTGAACCTCGCGTATCGCTGGTTCTGCCGTCTCGATCTGAGCGACCGCGTCCCCGACCATTCCACCTTTTCCAAGAACCGGCATGGCCGGTTTCGCGACGGCGAACTGCTACGCCACCTGTTCGAGACGACTGTCGCGCGTTGCATCGAAGAAGGATTTGCTAGCGGCCAGCGTATGGCAGTGGACGCCAGCCTGATCGAGGCCGATGCCAACAAACAGAACTCCACGCCGAAGGAAGACTGGGATGCGACGCACATCGATCCGGCTGATGCGCCCCGCGCCGTGCGCGAATATCTCGACACGCTGGATGAGGCCGCCTTCGGTGCGGCCAGCGAGGTGCAGCCCAAGTTTACCTCGCATTCCGATCCCGCCAGTCAGTGGACAGCAGCCCGCAAAGGTCCCGCTTTCTTTAGTTATTCCGACAATTACCTCATCGACACGGATCACGGTGTCATCTTGGATGTGGAACCCACCCGATCCATCCGGCAAGTCGAGGTTGGATCGACAAAAACCATGCTGACACGGGTGAAGGACAAGTTCGGCCTGGTCCCTGACTGGATGATTGCCGACACCGCATATGGCTCAGGCCCGATGCTCGGCTGGCTCGTGGATCGCAAGATCGATCCTTACATCCCGGTGATCGACAAATCTGGTCGCAACGATGGCACCTGGACACGGGTCGACTTCGATTGGGATGCGCAGAACGACCAATACATCTGCCCCGAAGGTCACGCGCTCAAGCAGTTCCGCCGGAATTATTCCGATCCGAACCGGGGCCCGACAGGCAAGGCTACCGCGAAGTATCGTGCGATGAAGCTGAACTGTCAGGTTTGCCCATCCAAGCCGAAGTGCTGTCCCAATGCCGATGCCAGATCGATCACCCGTGAAGAACACGAAGATGCCCGTCAAGTTGCCAGGGATCTGGCTAGAACGGTTGAATACGCGATTGCGATGAAGCTCAGGAAGAAGGTCGAAATGCTCTTCGCCTACCTTAAACGCATTCTCGGCCTCGGTCGGCTCCGACTACGTGGTCCATGCGGTGCAAATGACGAATTTCTGCTCGCCGCCACCGCCCAAAACCTCCGCAAACTGGCCAAAAAATTTTTCCTGCACCGCAGCAAATGCGAAAAGCCTGATCAGAAAGGCGCTCGCGCCGGATTGGAAAGTGCCATTTCTGCACTCGCAAACAATATTTTTTCAACTGAATCGGCTATGTGCCGATGGCCAACCTCGTCTCCGGCTTTGAGCCCCGCCTCGTCGAGGCCCTTATCCACCGCCGCGACCGTGAGCGTACGATAACGGTCCTCGGCGGTGCAGGCGGCGACCTGACAGCAGATGAGGCCTTTCGCAGTGTCCGCTCTGATATCGAAGCCATTCGGCTTCCCGAAGGCTACACGATGGAATGGGGTGGCGAGTTCGAAAGCGCGGGAGAAGCGCAGGCAAGTCTCGGCAAACAGCTTCCCTTGGGTTTTCTGGTAATGCTGACAATTTCGATCCTGATGTTCAACAAAGTGCGCCAGCCACTGATCCTGTGGCTCGTGGTTCCGATGTCGGTCGGTTCTCGATCTGCTGTTCACTGGGCTACCGTTCACGGCCCTTCTCGGCTTCTTGTCCCTTTCCGGGATGCTGATGAAGAATGCCATTGTGCTGGTGGAAGAAATCGATCAGCAACGCGCCGAAGGTGTCGAGGACTATCAGGCGGTAATCGATGGCTCGGTCAGCCGTTTGAGGCCCGTCGTGCTGGCTGCGGGCACAACGATTTTCGGTATGACTCCGCTCATATCAGACGCCTTCTTCGCATCGATGGCTGTCACAATCATGGGTGGCCTCGCGTTCGCCTCGATCCTGACACTGGTCGCGGTGCCGGTATTGTATGCGCTGTTCTTCTTGATCAAGCCGCCTAAACAAGAAAACGCTCCTTCAGGTTCCCCAGCGACAGCCTGAACGTAGATGCAGTTATAAGCGTTTCTCTGAGCGCCCTCGACCCGTCTTAAGGACGGTGTAGGCATGTTCCGTCGCCTCAAGCGCGCCTTCGAGAAAACCGCCGAATGTCGGAGCCACTTCGGTGCCGCCAAAGACGAGCGCTTCGTCCCACAGGCCTGAAAGAACGCACGGCAGGCCATAGTTCGGGTGGGCAAGAAAGACAGCGAAACTGCGGCTGGCAGCACGCCAGGCGCACTCCCGCTCCATGGTCTAGGCCTTCAAGGCATGGACCGAGGCCCAACTGCTACGCATTCCCGGCAAGGACGATCTCGCGAAGGCCTTCCGCTATGGTCTCAGCTGCTGGCCGTCATTCGAGCTCTTCCTTGGAGATGGCCGCGTCGGCATCGACGACACCACCGCCGAGCGCGTCATGCGCCCGATCAGCATCGGGCGAAAAAACTGACTTTCTGCAGGCTCCGACAGCTGTGGCGAAACGCTGTCCCGGGCGATGTCCCTTGTCGAGACAGCCAAGATGAACGGCCACGATCGGCAAGCCTGGCTGGCCGAAATCCTCGACCGCATCCACAATCACATGACCAACCCGCTCAACGAACTGCTTTCATGGAACTGGACGCCGATGAACTGATCCGCGGTAACAACCGGGCGGTTACGTTTTTGGGGAAGTGATTACCTTTGAATCTTGAGGTCCGACTTCGCCTTTGCTAGGAATCGAACAACCATTAGAAAATTAGCAAAGTCGAAAGTGCAGATGTCTGGACCCCTTGATCAACTGAAGATTATAGAACTTGGTCACGTAATTGCCGGACCACTTGCGGCAGCTTTACTCTCGGATTTTGGTGCAGATGTCATCAAGATCGAAGCCCCCAACCGGACGGATATGATGCGCGACCTTGGACCCAAGGCAGAGGATGGGGTGGGCGTCTGGTGGAAGACTTTGGGCCGTAACAAGAAAACACTAGGCCTGGACTGGAAGTCCGACGAGGGCCGGGACATCCTGCGAAAGTTGGTCGAAGATGCCGACGTGCTGATCGAAAATTTCCGTCCGGGTGTGCTAGAACGTGCTGGTGTTGGACCAGACGTCTTGCACGATTGGAACCCGGACTTGGTTGTTTTGCGGGTTTCAGGTTACGGACAGGACGGTCCGATGCGCGACGTGCCAGCGTTTGGACGTGCTGCAGAGGCCATGAGTGGTTTGGCACATCTGACCGGTTTTCCCGAAGGGCCGCCGATGCACCCCGGCTTTCCGGCGGCCGACAGCACGACAGGGCTAGTGGGCGCTTTGGGAATCATGATCGCGCTATTTGCTCGCGAAAAGGGGATAGCACGCGGTCAGGTCGTCGATCTTGCAGTGTTCGAGGCCCTGCTTCGGTTAATGGATTATCCGGTTCCCGCATTGACGGGCGCGAACCTCTCGCCGCGGCGCAATGGGCTTCGCCAGCCGATGGACTTTGCTCCGGGGGGGATGTTCCGAACGTCCGATGGGGTGTGGCTGACCGTTTCAGCAGGGAGCGCGGAAACCGCGCAACGACTGTTGCGGGCAGTCGGCGGGGACGCCCTTGCCGATGATCCGCGGTTTGCGACACTCGGCGAGATGTCGCAGCACATGGCTGTGGTCTTCGATGCGATCAATGATTTTGTCATGCAGCACACGGCTAAGGAAGTGGAGGCGGTATTCGCCCGCCATGATGCCGTTGCCTCGCGTGTGTTGAGTGTCGAGGAAATCGCGACGAACGAGCAGATACGCCATCGCGGGGATATCGTGTCGGTCGCTGGCGAACAGACTCAGGTCATTGGTCCGGTCCCTCATCTCAGCGCGACGCCCGGTCAGCTTCGTTGGCTGGGACGACCGCCTGGCGCAGACAGCCAAAGCATTCTGCGTGATCTTGGTTTTGACGATGAGCGGATCGCTGCCCTATGTGAGGCTGGGCTCGTAAGATTGGAAAGAGGGCGCGCGCTATGACATTTCGATTGACCGCCGACCAACAAGAGATTCGCGACCAGGTTCTGCGGATTTGCGCAAGGTTCGACGACGACTACTGGCTGGATCGGGATCGCAACGGTGGTTTTCCCCATGAACTGCACAGGGCAATGGCCGATGGCGGCTGGCTAGGTATCGCCATGCCAGAAGCTGTCGGCGGCGCGGGTCTGGGGATCACCGAGGCGACCATAATGATGCAGGCAATCGCCGAGTCGGGGGCCGGCGCAAGCGGAGCCTCGGCCATCCACATGAACATTTTCGGGCTCAACCCGGTGGTGAAGTTTGGGACCGATGAGCAGCGCGCGCGTATGCTTGGCCCTCTAATAGCAGGCGATGAAAAGGCCTGTTTCGCCGTGACCGAACCGACGACGGGGCTGGATACCACAAAGCTGAAGACCATGGCGGTGCGGCGGGGGGACAGATATGTCGTGCACGGACAAAAAGTCTGGATTTCTACCGCGCAGGTGGCAGACAAGATGTTGCTTCTGGCCAGAACAACGCGGCTTGAGGATGTGAGCAGCCCGACCGAAGGGCTGAGCCTGTTCTATACAGATCTCGACCGAAATTTCGTTGACGTGCGAGAGATCGAAAAGATGGGTCGAAAGGCTGTCGATTCGAACGAAGTCTTCATCGATGGATTGCCGATTCCGGCTGAGGACCTGATCGGGGAGGAGGGCAAAGGCTTTAGGCAAATTTTGCACGGGTTGAATCCCGAACGCATCCTGGTGGCCGGTGAATGCATCGGTATTGCGCGCAACGCACTGGCGCGAGCGGCGCATTATGCAAACGAACGTGTGATTTTTGACCGCCCGATCGGCCAAAATCAGGGTGTTCAGCATCCACTCGCCAAAGCCTGGGCGCGAGTGGAATCTGCCAATCTCATGGTGATGCACGCCGCCACCCTTTACGATGCGGGAGAGCCCTGCGGCGTCGAAGCGAACGCCGCCAAACTTTTGGCCGCCGACGCCGCGGTTGAGGCGACCGAAGCCGCACAAATTACATTTGGCGGATTCGGATATGCCAAGGAATATCACGTGGAGCGGTTAGTGCGGGAGGCTCTGCTTTTCCGCATCGTACCGGTGACACCGCAGATGCTTTTGTCGTTCATAGCAGAAAAAGCCCTTGGGCTTCCAAAGTCTTACTGATCGGAGATGACAGGCGGGGCTGGTGGGAAAAGGTGACTTGACCAGTTTTCTAACATACGTTAGATTAATGGCAGATACCCCTAGTGGGGAATGGGAGGAGGCGTCATGAATAAGACGCAGTTTGGGTCTTCGAGGGGGGACCTGTCAAAACGTGCAACCGTTTACACAAGCGGTTTATTCACCGGCAAGATCGTTGTGGTGACTGGGGCCGGAGGCGGATTGGGGCTGGCAATTGCGACCCTGTTCGCAAGGCTTGGGGCCAATCTGGCGATCAATGGACGCAACGAAGAGAAACTGGCTTTGGCCAAGGAGTTCCTTGAAAGTTTCGGGGGCGAAGTTTTTGCTGTGCCTATGACCATCCGGGAGCCTGAGCAGGTCGAGGATTTTGTCGCCAAGACGAACCAGGAGTTCGGGGCGATTGACGTATTGGTGAACAATGCTGGGGGTCAGTTTCCGCAAGCAGCGTTGGAGTTTAGTCCAAAGGGCTGGAATGCGGTCATAGACACCAACCTGAACGGCACGTGGTGGATGATGCAATCCACGGCGCGCCACTGGGTGGCCAACAAGCAATCGGGCTCCATCGTCAACATCGTGGCCGATATCTGGCGCGGCATGCCCGGCATCGCGCATACCTGTGCGGCCCGGGCAGGGGTAGTTTACCTGTCCAAGTCGGTTGCGGTGGAGTGGGCCCCGCACGGTATCCGAGTGAACTGCGTGGCGCCGGGTTGCTGCGAAAGCAACGGTTTCGGGAACTACCCTCCGGAGGGTTCTGCGACCTTTCAGGACTCCAACCCGATGCGGCACGCCGGGGACGAATGGGATGTCGCTGAAGGGGTTGTCTATATGGCAGCGAATTCAGGGAAATTCGTAACCGGTGAAGTTCTGAACATCGACGGTGGGCAGCAATTGTGGGGGGATCCATGGCCAACGGGGCGGCCGGACTACTTCCGGATTACCTGATGTTGGCCGTGAACCTTAGGGGGACAATGATATCTAGATGACGACAAAGATTAAAACAGCAATCGGAGCCGATGATGGGGCGATACTGGAGTGCAGCGGGGTTGAACGACGGTTCGGCGGCATCGTTGCTGTCACCGGTGTTGACCTCGTTATTCGACAAGGGGAAATCTTTGGACTTGTCGGTCCGAATGGCAGCGGCAAGACAACGCTAACAAACGCAGTTACCGGATTTTATCCGCCAAACGAGGGCAAAGTCCGGCTGGCAGGAAAAGACATCACGGGCACAGCGCCTCACAAGGTTGCCAAGCTTGGGGTTGCCAGGACGTTCCAAAATCTTGCCCTGTTCAACGGGATGAGTGTTCTGGACAACATCCTGCTCGGGCGGCACATCCACATGAGCCCAGGCGTTTTGCGCACGGCGCTATATTGGTGGGCAGCACAGCGTGAAGAAATCGAGAACCGTAAAATCGTCGAGGAGGTGATCGAGTTTCTACAACTCGAGAGCATCCGGCATGAGTTGGTCGATGGTCTTCCGATCGGGTTGAAAAAGCGGGTCGAGCTGGCGCGGGCATTGGTGGCCGAGCCACAGATGCTGATTCTCGATGAACCGATGGCTGGCATGAACCAGGAAGAGAAAGGGTATATGTCCCGTTTCATTCTGGATGCCCGTGCCGAACGCGGCGTCAGCGTTCTGCTGATCGAACACCATATGGATGTCATCACCGGCATTTGTGATCGGATGCTGGCCCTGAATTACGGTGAAATGATCGCCAGTGGCATCCCCAAGGAGGTTGTGAAGGACCCGCGGGTCATCGAGGCATATATCGGAGGGTCGCATGACTGATTTTACGAAGAACCGGTCTTCAGGCGGCGAAACGATTGGTGCACTTCTGGCGAAGAACGCGTCGCTCCACGGAAAAGATATCGCCCGTCGCGAAAAAGAGCGTGGGATATGGAAAGAAACCACCTGGGCGGAATACGCCCAAGAGGTGGTGGCCTGTGCGGCTGGGCTTGAAAAATTCGGCGTGAAGCCTGGCAAAGCAGTGCTTGTTCTGGGCGATAACCGTGCGCGGCTCTATGGCGGCATGCTGGCTGTTTCGTTGCTGGGTGCCTACGCCATGCCCGCTTATCCGGGCGCAACTCTTGAGGAACTACGGCACTTTCTTGGCGAAGTCGAGATCGTCGCGGCTATTGCGGAAGATCAGGAACAGGTTGACAAGATCCTGGAACTGAAGGACGCGGGCGCCGAGGGCATCGACCACATCATTTATGATGAAGCGCGCGGTCTTGGCTTCTACGAGGTTGAAGGGCTGATGTCCTGGGATCACCTGATCGAAGTTGGTCAGCACGATCTGAACGAAACCCCGGGTCTGCGTGAGGAACTGCTTAGTCGTGCGAAGCCGGAAGATCCGGCCATTTTTCTGCACTCCTCCGGAACGACGGGCGCGCCGAAGGGCATCGTACTGAGTCAGAAGAACGTTCTTGCTGCTGCTCGGAATGGACATGCGGCGGGTGCCTTCGACGAAAATGAGGAGGTCCTCGCGTACTTGCCGATGGCCTGGGTGGGAGACTTCGCCATAACCGTTGCCGCGGCACTCCTTTGGCGTTTCACCGTGAATGTGCCTGAGCGCCAGGAAACGGTCGTGCGCGACATGCGCGAGATCGCTCCGACCTTCTATCTGGCGGCGCCGAGAAGCTGGGACCAAATGCTGACGACAATCCAGGTGGGTATCGAGAATTCGACCCCTTTCAAGAAATGGCTGTACCATTTCTTCATGGATCGGGCCATCGCAGCTGAGACACGCAAGCTGAACGGAAAAAGCGGTGGTATATTGGAGCCTTTGGGCCGACTTTTGGGTGAGGCAATCATTTTCGGTCCGATCAAGGACCAGTTCGGAATGAACCGCCTCAAGAACGCGTTCACCGGCGGTGAAGCGATCGGCGAAGACACCTTTGTTTTCTACCGAGCCTTGGGAATCAAATTGCGCCAACTCTATGGCCAAACCGAAAACAGCGCGATCAATGCAATTCAGTCTCCGGGTGAAGTGCGCCTTCATACCGTTGGCAAACCCGCGCCCGGCGTCGAGGTGACCATCGCCGAGGACGGGGAGATCCTGGTACGCTCGGACAGCGTATTCGAAGGGTACTTCAACAAACCCGAAGCGACCGCCGAAGCCCTTGAGGGCGGGTGGCTGCATACAGGTGATGCCGGGTATTTGGAGGAAGATGGACACTTGGTTGTTCTGGGGCGCGTCTCCGAGGTCATGCATACGGCCGGAGGCGAGCGGTTTGTGCCAAACTACATCGAGAACCGGTTGAAATTCAGCCCGTATATTAAGGATGCTGCCGTAATCGGCGCCGGGCTGAAGGAACTGACGGCGATGGTCTGCGTGGATTTCGAGGCCGTGGGGCACTGGGCCGAAGTGAACGGCGTACCTTACGTGTCATATGCCGATCTTTCTCAGCGTGAAGAGGTCGCGACGTTGCTTCGCGAGGCCTTCCAACGGGTCAACAAGGCCGTCACCGAACCATTGCGCCTGCAACGCTTTGTCAGTCTGCCGAAAGAATTCGACCCGGACGATGGTGAAATCACACGGACACGAAAACTACGGCGCAAGATCGTTCAGGAACGCTATGCTGACGTGATCGCGGCGCTCTACGACGGTTCAAAAGAGGTCCATGTAAGCGCGCAGGTGACTTACGAGACCGGGGAAGTAGGGAAGGTCGAAAGAAGCCTTCCCATCAGGGAGGTATAAATGGACTGGGTCTTTCTATCAGAGCTTGCGATCAACGGAGCCTTGACGGGTCTGCTGTACTCGCTATTCGCCATCGGCCTTGTGCTGATTTACAAGGCATCTTCGGTGCCCAATCTGGCGCAGGGCGGGTTGACCATGGTCGGGGCCTATGTGGTCTTGGCGCTGGCACGCGACGTGGGTTTACCCTTGTGGCTGGCCATCCCTCTGGCTGCGGTTGTCATGTTCGGCCTTGGGTTCGGCATTGAGCGTGTTGCTTTGCGCCGTCTCGCAGGTCGGCCGGTTGTCATGATCTTGATGCTGACACTCGGCCTCGACATTTTCCTTCGGGGTACAACGCTTGCGATCTGGGGCGGGACGTCGCGTTCGATGGAACTGGGCGTCAGCTATGATCCGCTGTTCCTGGGCGACATCTTCATCAGCCGCATCCATCTGGTTGGTGCCGGTGTTGCGCTCGCCTTGTTTGTCGCATTCATGCTGTTTTTCCGAACCCGGACCGGGATCAAGTTGCGGGCGATCGCGGATGATTACATGGCTTCGTGGTCGGTAGGTATCTCGGTTGAGCGCGGCGTTGGGTTGTCCTGGGCATTGGCATCAGTTGTTGCCGTCGCCGCTGGCGTCATCTGGGGTGAGATTCAGGGTGTCGATCAGGCGCTGTCGCTGTTGCTTCTCAAAGGTCTGACGGTTGCCGTTCTCGGTGGTCTCGACAGTATCCTTGGCGCCGTGATCGCAGGCATCATCCTAGGTGTCGTCGAAAACGTTGGCGCTGATTTCCTCGATCCGCTTGTCGGAGGCGGAAGCCGTGAGCTTATCGTCGCTGCTGTGCTCATTCTTACCGTCATGATCCGTCCGCACGGGCTGTTCGGTCGTCACGACATCGAAAGGGTGTAAGGCATGTTTTACAGACTTTCTGGCGTCCATCACGCCAACTACGTTTCGGATAGCCGAATCTTCAAGGTGCCTGCTGACCGGAATCTGACAGCATTCATCTTCTTGATTGGCCTTGCCGCGCCATTCATCATCCCGTCGCTTTATCTGAACAGCTACATGCTTCCCTGGCTGATCTGGACGGCCGCCGCGCTTGGATTGAATCTGGTGACAGGTTGGGCAGGCCAACTTCACTTGGGTTATGCTGCGGTCATGGCCGTCGGCGCCTATTCGGCGATCCATGCCGCGCGTTTCGGGGTGCCGTGGGAATTCGCCCTTATCATCGGTGGATTGACGTCAGCCGTAATCGGCAGCCTATTTGCTTTTGCCGCTTTGCGGGTCAAGGGACTGTATCTCGCCCTTACCACTCTTGCGATGCAATTCGTGATGGACTGGGTTCTGACCCACTCTCCGGCGATCTCGGGGGGCTCACACGCGTCGCTCCAGTCACCGACATTGGCGCTGCTCGGGCAAGAGATTACCACTGATACTGGCTTCTACTATGTCGCCTTCGGCTGGTGTGTGTTGGTGACGATCTTCATGCTTAATCTCAAGCGTACTGGACTCGGTCGCGCCTTGGTCGCTGTCCGGGAAAAAGACTTTGCGGCCGCGATCCTGGGTGTGAACAGTTTCTACTACAAAATCCTCGCATTCGCGACTTCTTCGTTCATCGCAGGCGTCAGCGGTGCGTTGCTTGTTGCCACCTTTTTCTTTCTCGCCGCACCCGAGCAATTCTCGGTTGCCGTTTCGATCCAGGTTCTTGCGATGGTGATTGTTGGCGGCCTTGGCAGCATTATCGGTTCCTATTTCGGTGTTGCCCTGATCCTTCTTGTTCCGGGTATCGTGAACGGTCTCGTCGTCACGCTGAGTGACGGGCTTGGCATGCAGATCGATGTTGAAACACTCGCTCACATCCCGAACGCAGTCTATGGCGCACTGATCGTCATTATCCTTCTGATCGAACCACTCGGTTTGGGAAAACTCTACGGCAACATCAGAGACTATCTGATGGTCTGGCCCTTCGATCAGTTCAAGAAATAGGGGAATGCCGATGCAAGAAAAAGTTGAAGCCCAGAACATTCTATCCATGAACAGCGTCGAAGTACTGTACGACAATGTAATACTGGCGATCAAAGGTGTTTCGGTCCAAGTCCCAAAGGGCGAGATGATCGCACTCTTGGGATCGAACGGAGCTGGGAAAAGTACCACGTTGAAAGCGATCAGCGGTCTTTTGAAGGCCGAGCGCGGACGCATCAGCCGAGGTGAGATAACGTTCCAGGGAACGGACATTACCGAAGCGCTCGCGCAAAAACGCGTCGAGATGGGCATCTGTCATGTCATCGAAGGGCGGCGGGTCTTCGAACACCTGACCCCCGACGAGAACCTGACCGCCGCCGCGCCACGCGGAATGTCCCGATCAACGCTGAATGCGGAAAAGGAAAAGATCTACGGATATTTTCCGCGGCTTGCCGAACGCAAAAATTCGCAAGCAGGCTATTTGTCGGGTGGTGAGCAACAGATGCTTGCCATTGGGCGGGCCCTCGTGACCCAGCCGAAGCTGTTGATGCTTGATGAACCAAGTCTCGGGCTTGCTCCGTTCCTGGTCGAGGAAATCTTCGGCATCCTGCAAAAGATCAATAAGGATGAGGGCCTGTCCGTACTGCTGGTGGAACAGAACGCCCTGGCGGCTCTGGAGATCGTTTCGCAAGGGTATCTTATCGAGAACGGCCGCGTTGTTATGCACGGCACGGCCGAGGCGCTCAAATCTAACTCCGATATTCAGGAGTTCTATCTAGGCGGCGGAGAGACTGATTTTCACAACGTCAAGCACTACAGCCGACGCAAACGTTGGCTGAGCTAACGTACTATTCGGAAACTGTTCAGGGAGGAACAAATGAAGAAACTTACCAAAGCGTTGGCCGTATTATCAATGTTCGGCGGAGCAATGTTCGGCACCCAGACGCTGGCCGAGCCATTCAAGATCGGCATCTGCTACGATCTCAGCAAGGCCTATACCTTTGCCACGCCGCAGGTTTCGCAGGCCGCGATGGACCTTGCCAAGCTCATCAACATGAAGGGCGGCATCGGTGGGGAACCGGTCGAAGTCAACGTGCGTGACCACGGGAACGAACCGCAGCGCGGAATCGAGTGCTACTCCAAGCTCAGCCGCGAGGGTGTATTCGTCTTCGATACCCTGTCCACTCCGGTCTCTCTGGCTATCCTGCCGCGGGCCATGGAAGACGGGCGTATCCTGATGCAGTCGCTTGTCGGCCGAGGCGATGCCGTTGACGGCACCGTTTTCGAATGGGTCTATCCGGTCGGACCGACCTATTGGGGACAGGCGGCCAATGATGTTGCCTACATAAAGCAATTGCATGATGGCGACTTGTCGGACGTGAAGGTGGGGTTTGTGTATTTCGATTATCCTTTCGGACAGGAGCCGATCGAGATCCTGGAAACCTTGTCCGAAAAAGAGGGTTTCGAGCTTGAGCTGTACCCCGTGCCGCTTCCGGGCAGTGACCAGGCCGGTGTGTGGTCCAAGGTGCGCCGCGACAAGCCCGATCATGTAATCGTCTGGATGTTGGGCGGTGCGCATGTGGTTGCGTCGAAGGAGATGCAGCGCAATCGCATTCCGATGGACAAGTACATCTCGGTCAACTGGTTGAACGAAGTCGATATCGCCAACATCGGTGAAGAGGCCGCCAAGGGTATCAAGCGCGGTACCAATGTCGTGGGCGGTCAGGATATTGCCCTGTATCAGGAAATCATGTCCGAGCTTTATGACAAGGGCGAGGGGTCCGGCCCGATCGAGAAGACGCAGGACGTTTTCTACAACACCGGTCTGGCGATGTATTCAATCATGTTCGAAGCCGCGCGCAGGGCGGCAGAACAGGAAGGCCTTCCGATAACCGCGGAGTCCTACAAAGCCGGACTGGAATCTCTTGAGGGATACGACGCGAACGGGCTGATGGCCCCCATTACGGTGACGGCCGAAGATCATGGCGGCGGCGGTAAGACCCGGATCGAGATGTGGGACGGGGAGACTTGGGTGCCGCAAACCGACTGGATCTCTGAGTACACGGACGTCGTGTGGGACGTGGTGAAAGAAAGTTCCTCAAAATACGAGCAGTGAAAGACAGGTAGCAGGACGGGTGACGCTACGCAGGGCGGCAGCGGCGCTTACGAAACGGTATCATCGCCCTAAACCCTAGAAACGGGAGAGAGAAAACATGAAAGTCAAACAGCACATTAAGGCAGTGGTCCTTGCTACTGCGCTGGCAGCAAGCGCGACTGTGGCCTCAGCGCAGGACAAGGAGCCGATCCGCTTCGGACTCTGCTTCGACCTCAGTAAATCCTACACGTTCATTTCGCCGCAGGTGGCCCAGGCCGCGCAGGATCTCGCGATGTACACCAACGAAAACGGTGGTATTGAAGGGCATCCGGTTGAAGTCATCATTCGCGATCACGGCAACGAACCGCAGCGTGGCGTGGAATGCTATGAGCAGCTCAAGCGCGAAGGCGTTTTCCTTTTCAATTTTCTGTCCACGCCGGTCACGAACGCGGTTTTGCCGCGTGCCATGAAGGACGGTAACGTACTGATGCAGTCTTTCGTTGGCCGCGGTGACGCGGTGGACGGCGAAGTGTTCGAATGGGTTTTCCCGGTCGGTCCGACGTACTGGCAGCAGGCGGCAAATGACGTTGCCTTCATCAAGGGTCAGATGGGCGGTGACTTGAGCAAGGCGAAGATCGGGTTCATCTATCTGGATTATCCCTTTGGCCAGGAACCGATCGAGATCCTGAAAACGCTTTCCGAAAAGGAAGGGTTCGAGTTGGAGCTGTATCCCGTACCGCTTCCCGGGTCGGATCAAGCCGGCGCATGGAGCAAAATCCGCCGCGACAAGCCCGACTATGTGATCAGCTGGCTACTGGCGGGCGGACATGTGGTCGCCTCGAAGGAAATGCGCCGCAACCGTTTCCCGATCGACCGCTATCTGTCGGTGAACTGGCTGAACGAAGTCGATATCGCCAATATCGGCGCGGAAGAGGCGAAAGGCATCCTGCGCGGGACGAACGTGGCCGGTGGCCAGGAAGTTCCGATCGTCAAGACGATGCTGGACACCTACTATGCCAATGGCAAGGGCAGCGGACCCGAGAGCCTCGTGCGCGACGTGTACTACAATACGGGCATGGCGATCTACTCGGCCGGTTTCGAAGCTGCGCGTATTGCGATTACCGAAAACGGTTGGCCGATCACACCGGAAACCATGAAGAATGCCTTTGAATCGATCGAGAACTTCGATGGAAACGGCATCATGGCCCCGGTTACAGTGACCGACAAAGACCACGGAGGTGGTGGCAAGACCCGGGTCGAACAGTGGAATGGCGAAACCTGGGTTCCGCTGACCGACTGGAGCGCCGACTATCTCGACGTTGTTTGGGATGTCATCAAGCACAGCTCGGCGACTTTCACCGTCGAATAAGACTGGGCTTCCCCGCGGCAGACACGTCGCGGGGAAGCTTTCCGCAGTTAGATTGTCCCGAGAAAGCGAAGCAGGTATCATGAGCTCCATTGACGTGAAGATCGAAGACGGAATTGCAACCGTCTGTATTAACCGGCCCGAACGCAAAAACGCACTTTCCGTGGCGGCTACGAACGGGCTGACCGATGCTTGGGAAAAGATCGAGGCGGATGACAGCGTTCGTGTGGCCATTCTGACTTCGGCCGATTGTGGCGTGTTCAGCGCCGGACTGGATCTGAAGGAAGCCACAAAAATCGCACGCGACGAGGGCGTCGATATTCTGACCAAGATGCGCGACCCGTTTCACGAGACAATGCGCGCCTGCAAGAAACCGATCATCGCGGCGATGACGGGGTCGCTGATGGCGGGCGGAATGATGCTGACTTTGAATTGCGATCTGCGGGTCGGTCTCAAGGGGACCAAGGTCGGTATCACCGAAGTAAAGATCGGTCGTGGATCGCCTTGGGCATCGCCAGCATTGTCCATGCTGCCGCAGCCCATCCTTATGGAAATAGTTCTGACCGGCGACTTGATGCCGATCGAGCGCCTGCACGAATATGGGTTCACCAACTATATCGAAGACACTCCCGATGCTGTCCGCGCACGGGCCTTCGACCTTGCCAAACGCATTGCCAGCGCGGCCCCGCTGTCGGTTGTTGCCGCGAAAGGCAGTGTTCGCGCAACCATGGATCTTGGCTGTGCCGGTGGTCTGGAAGAGGGCAAGCGCCTGCACGAGGTGGTTTACGCCAGCAACGACGCGATTGAAGGCCCAAAGGCCTTTGCTGAAAAGCGAGCACCCGTCTGGACCGGGACCTGATGGAGGCTTGAATGACTGAGCTTATTCGCCTGGACAGGGATGGCCCTGTCGGAATCCTGCGGTTTCTTCAGCCGACAAAACGCAACCCTTACAGCATCGGGTTCGTCGAAGAACTAGTGGCGCTCCTGCGCGAAGCCGAACGGGACGCTACGATCCGTGTCGTTGTTATGACCGGTGGCGATCATTTCAGCAGCGGCGGCGATCTTGTCGGGTTTCAGTCTGAGATCGCGAAAGGCGCAAAGGCGACATCGGAAATGGTGGAGCTGGTTCACGATGGCGGACGCGCGGCCTATCTGTTTCGCAAACCTCTGATTTCCGCGGTATGCGGCGTGGCTTTTGGCGCGGGTTTAAGCCTGGCCTTGTCGGCGGACATTGTCGTTGCTGCCGAAGATGCCCGGCTGTGCGAAGTTTTTGCGCGCGTCGGCGGCTGTCCTGACACGGGATCAAGCTGGCTGCTTCAACAGCGTGCCGGTGCGGGGGTGGCGCGGATGCTGGTGCTCACGGGCCGCGAGATCGACGGACGCACCGCTAGGGACCTGCGCGTTGTCGAAGAATGCGTGCCGGCCAACCAGGTCGAGGTACGGGCGTTGGAAATTGCCCGCGAGATTGCAACGCACCCGATGTTTGGCGTTCAGACCGCCAAGCGTGTGATGCGCGCCGCAGCCGAGTGCAGCTATCTCGAGGCGCTGGATATCGAGCGCGATGCCCAAAGCGTTTTGCTGTGCGCGCATGACTTTCCCGAGGCGATGAAAGCGTTCTCGGAAAAAAGAACTCCAGAATTCAAAGACCGTTAGCTCGGTTGAAACCTTATCGCAAAACTCAAGGAGCCCACGCCAATGAAGGTACTCGTGCCTGTGAAACGCGTGATCGACTACAACGTGAAGGTCCGCGTCAAGGCGGATGGCAGCGGTGTCGATCTCGCCAACGTTAAGATGTCGATGAACCCGTTCGACGAAATCGCCGTTGAAGAGGCGATCCGCCTGAAAGAGGCGGGAAAAGCCGAAGAGGTCGTCGCGGTATCCATCGGCGTCAAACAGGCGCAGGAAACCCTGCGCACCGCACTGGCCATGGGCGCCGACCGCGCCATCCTGGTCGTCGCAGCGGATGACGTGCACCAGGATATCGAGCCGCTGGCAGTGGCCAAGATCCTTGCCAAGGTCGTGGAAGAGGAACAGCCCGGTCTGGTTCTCTGCGGCAAGCAGGCGATCGACAACGACATGAATGCCACCGGCCAGATGCTGTCGGCGATCCTCGGTTGGAGCCAGGCGACCTTTGCCTCGGAAGTGGGCATCGATGGCGACAGCGCCGTCGTCACCCGCGAGGTCGATGGCGGCCTGCAGACCATCAAGGTCAAGATGCCGACCGTCGTTTCCGTCGACCTGCGCCTGAACGAACCGCGCTATGCGTCGCTGCCCAACATCATGAAGGCCAAGAAAAAGCCGCTGGATGAAAAGACCGCCGCCGATTACGGCGTCGACGTCACCCCGCGCCTGACCGTGGTCAAGACGTCCGAGCCGGCCGAACGCGCCGCCGGTGAAATGGTTGGCTCGGTCGACGAGCTGGTTGCGAAACTCAAGGAAAAGGGGGCGGTGTGATGGCTGTTCTTCTTCTTGCCGAAGTCAACAATGGTGAACTGTCGATGGACGCGACCGCAAAGGCGGTCACCGCGTCCAAGGCCCTGGGCGACGTGACGGTTCTGTGCGCCGGCGCATCCGCCGCCGACGCCGCGAAAGAAGCCGCGACAATCGACGGCGTGGCCAAGGTGCTGGTCGCCGAAGACCCCGCGCTGGGTCATCGCCTGGCGGAATCGACCGCCGACCTGATCGTGTCGCTGGCAGGCGATTACGATCACATCGTGGCGCCCGCCACCACCGACGCCAAGAACGTGCTGCCCCGCGTGGCCGCGCTGCTGGACGTGATGATGCTGACCGACGTCTCGGGCGTGGTCGATGCCGACACGTTCGAGCGCCCGATCTATGCAGGTAACGCGATCCAGACGGTGAAATCGGGCGACGCGAAAAAGGTCGTGTCCTTCCGCGCCGCCAGCTTCGACGCGGCCGGCACCGGAGGCTCGGCCACTGTGGAAACCGTGGGCGGCGCATCCGCTTCGGGCCTGTCGGAATGGGTCGAAGACAAGGTCGCCGAAAGCGACCGTCCCGAGCTGACCTCGGCCGGCGTGGTCGTGTCGGGTGGCCGTGGCGTGGGCTCGGAAGACGATTTCGCGCTGATCGAGAAGCTGGCCGACAAGCTGGGCGCCGCCGTTGGTGCGTCGCGCGCCGCCGTCGACTCGGGCTTTGCCCCGAACGACTGGCAGGTGGGACAGACTGGCAAGGTGGTCGCCCCTGATCTCTACATCGCCGTTGGCATTTCGGGTGCGATCCAGCACCTGGCCGGCATGAAGGATTCCAAGATCATCGTCGCCATCAACAAGGACGAAGAGGCGCCGATCTTCCAGGTGGCCGATTACGGTCTGGTCGCCGACCTGTTCGAAGCTGTGCCTGAACTGACCGAAAAGCTGTAAGTCCATTGCAAAAATTACAAAAAGGCCCGCCTGTTTTGTCGGGCCTTTTTGTACGAGCCGAATGGGCGGCGCGTTGATTGGAAAAATCCGGATGCGCACGGTCCGAAGCCGTGTGACGCTCCGTCAGAACGGCTCGGGTTCATTGTCGAGAAAAAAACACTTGTTAGATTTCCTCAATGCAAGCATGACTCGATAGGAATAAAACATGTCTCTGATCAAGAACTCCCCGAGTTGGGCAGTGGATGAACACAAGATGTTCGCCGATAGTACACGCAGGCTTTTCGATGCAGAGATGGCTCCGAAGATTGAAAAATGGGCGGAGCAGGGAGTTGTTGACCGCGACTTCTGGAAAACAGTCGGTCAGCAGGGTGTCATGGGTGGCTCGATTGCCGAAGAATATGGTGGGTTCGGTGGCGGCATCGGGTTCGACGCGATTACCGTCTACGAGCAGGGGCGCACCGGTGATACGGGTTGGGGCTATGGGATTCAGTCCATCGTAATCCATTATCTCAACGCATATGGCAGTGAGGAACAGAAGAAAAAGTGGTTGCCGAAACTGGTCAGCGGCGACAGCGTTGCGGCGATTGCCATGACCGAGCCTGGAACGGGCTCTGACCTCCAGAACGTACAAACCTATGCGGAAAAGGATGGCAACCACTACAAGATCAACGGTTCGAAGATCTTTATCACAAACGGGCACACGGCGGATCTCGTTGTTATCGTGGCAAAGACCGATCGCAACGCCGGCGCCAAGGGCGTTTCGTTGATCGTTCTGGAAACCGAGGGCGCCGAAGGCTTTCGCCGGGGACGGAACCTGAAGAAACTGGGTATGAAAGGTTCGGATACTGCTGAGCTGTTCTTCGAGGATGTGCGCGTGCCCACGGCGAACCTGCTTGGTCCGGAAGAGGGGCAGGGGTTCTACCAGCTGATGAAGCAGCTGCCTTGGGAGCGGCTGATGATCGGCATTACCGCGCTCGGTTTTATTGATTTTGCGATCGATGAAACGGTGAAATATGTTCAGGACCGCAAGGCATTTGGAAGCCGGATCATGGACTTCCAGAATACACGCTTCAAACTGGCGGAATGCAAAACCAAGGCCGAATTGCTACGTTCTTTCGTAAATGACGGGCTCGCGCGTCTTGAAGCGGGCGAACTTGATGCGGCCACGGCTTCGATGGCGAAATGGTGGGGCAGCCAGACGCAGAACGAGGTCATGCATGAATGCCTGCAACTGCACGGCGGTTACGGTTTCATGATGGAATACCCCATCGCGCGACTTTATGCCGACAGCAGGGTCCAGATGATCTATGGCGGCACCAACGAGATCATGAAGGAACTGATCGCACGCTCGATGGATGTTTGATCCGTCCGGTGCCGGGTGGGGCTATTCCCTGCCCGGTCCCAGAATTTCGTCGCTGTGTTCCCCAAGTCGCGGGGCCGGGCGATGATCATGTCGCGCAGGGGTCGCCGAAAAGCGAACCGGCGGGCGTGTCGTCCAGATCGCACCTTCGGTCGGGTGATCAATCCGTTGAAAGAACCCGGTTGCGGCAAGATGGGGATCGTTCGGCAAATCTGACAGGTGGCGCACTGGCATGGCGGGTATGTCGGCCTGCTCCATGAGGTCAAGCCACTCATCTGTGGTCCGGGTCAGCGCAATGTGCGCCACTATATCGTATACTGCGCCGATGTTGCGGCTACGGGCGTCCATGTCCGTGACCCAGACATGGTCGATCATGTCATTGCGCCCAACCGTCTTGAAGAACCGCGCCCATTGTACGTTGGTGTAAGGCAGAATTGTGATGTAGCCATCAGCGGTCTGAACTGGACGCCGGTGCGGAACCAGCATGCGGGCATAGCCGAAATCCTGCGGAAGCTCTTCAAAGGTGGCACCATCCATATGTTCGGCCAACAGGAAGGCGGCCAGCGTCTCAAACATCGGAACCTCGACATGCTGGGCCTCTCCAGTACGTTCGCGGTGGAATAGTGCACCCATCACGGCATAGGCAGCGGTGACCCCGCCAAGCTTGTCGGCGAGAATTGTCGGGGCATAAGCGGGCGGTGCCTCGGGGTCGCGAAGGGTCGCCAGGCTGGCCAATCCCGACACCGACTGGACGGAATCGTCGAATGCAGGCTTGGCGGCATAGGGCCCGTCCTGCCCGAAACCGGTGGCGGATACCGTGATCAGGTTCGGGTTTTCCTGGCGTAGAGTTTCGGGATCCAAAGACAATCTGGCCAGCGCCGCAGGTCGAATGCTCGAAATCATCACATCGGCATCGATGAGCAGTTTGCGCAACTGATCGCGTCCGGTTTGCGTTTTTAGGTCCAGTACGACACTGCGCTTGTTACGGTTGGCCCCCAGAAAAGCGGCACCCATCAGCTTGTTGCGCGATGGCTGGACCTGGCGAAGAAGATCGCCCTCGGGGCCTTCCACCTTGATCACATCGGCCCCCAGATCGCCCAGCATCTGCGTCGCCAAAGGTCCGAAAACTACAGAAGTCAGATCGACGATCTTCACGTCTTGAAGGATCGCCGGATTGTTCTCATCGGTCATTTGATTGTCCACTTAGTTGCCTACCGTTTTTTATGAACAACGGCCGAACTCGGCGCGAAGGGCCTTGCCTTGCGCATCGAAGGCCGGGCAGGGGCCCAGTGCCGTTTCGCCGAGGCTGCGCCGGATCGGGGGGGTCGGGACGTTGATTTCACCGGAAGGCGTGCGAATTACGGACCGGTCAAGCTGGGGGTGACCGGACAGGGTCGCCACGTCGTTCACCGCGCCCGAGGCAATGCCCGCAGCGTCAAGCCGCTTCAGCATCTCGGCGCGGTCATGCGAGGCGAACACGGCCTTGATGAGAACTTCGAGCGCGGGTTTGTTTTCAATTCGCGACGTGTTGTCATGGAACCGAGGGTCGGTTGCCAAAGCCGCATCGCCCAGTATGTGTTCACAGAACCGTTGCCATTCGCCGTTGTGTTGCACGGTAATGACGACAAGCTGACCGTCCTTGCATTCATAGGCCCCGTACGGGCAAATGACCGTGTGGTTCAGTCCGACACGAGGTGTCGGCTTGCCAAGGTAATCGTGATACAGCAGTGGAACCGACATCCAGTCGGCCATCACATCAAACATTGCCACGGAAACGCCGCTGCCCTTGCCGGTGCGATCACGCCCGACAAGTGCTTCGCAGATTCCAGCATGGGCTGTCATACCGGTGGCGATATCGCAGACCGACACGCCCACCCGTCCTGGTCCGTCGGGTGTACCGGTCACTGATGCCAGACCGCTCTCGCATTGCACCAGAAGGTCATAGGCCTTGGCGTTGCGCATCGGGCCGTCTTCGCCATATCCGGTGATGTCGCAGGTCACTAGACGCGGGAAGCTCTCTCGCAGACTCGCGGAATCGAGCCCCAGCTTGGCCAGCGCGCCCGGCAGCAGGTTCTGAATAAACACATCTGCGTTTTCCAGCATCCTGAGCAGGATTTCACGGTCTTCGTCGGCTTTAATGTCCAAGGCGACCGATTCTTTGCCTCGGTTCAGCCATGTGAAATAGGCGCTTTCACCGTTGGCGGCGGTATCGTAGGCGCGGGCGAAATCGCCTGCGCCCTTGCGTTCGATCTTGATCACGCGCGCGCCGGCGTCGGCCAGCCGCGAGGAGCAAAAAGGCGCAGCGACTGCCTGTTCCAGCGCAACGACGAGTTTGCCGGAAAGGGGGGCTAAGTCTGAACTTGACATGAGTTTCTCTCAATTGATCCTGAAAGGTTGACTAAATCTAACAATTGTTAGAAAGATTATCAATACGCTTGAACAAAGACTGGGTCGCTTGAAGGAGAACGCCTATGCAGGATGCCAAAGGACCAGACCAGCTTTTCCAACGCGCGCTGGCAGAGGGAGAGATCCTGCTGCCCAAGTGCGACGACTGCGGGGCCTATCACTTTTTCCCGCGAGTCCTGTGTCCACATTGTCATGGCGCCGCGATTTCGTGGAAGCAGGCCACCGGCAAGGGACGGGTCTACACCACAACCGTCGTGCGCCGCAGCCAAAACCGCGGTGGCGACTACAACGTGTGCATGGTCGAGCTTCAAGAGGGCGTTCGAATGATGAGCCGGGTCGAAGACATTGCACCGGGTGAGGTCGCCATCGACATGGCTGTAACCGCTTTCGTGGGCGAGGCCGAGGGTGTTCCGGCCGTGCTCTTCAAGCCGTCGGAGGTATAAGTCATGACCACAGAACTTCGGGGGAAATCCGCCATCGTGGGAACCGGTCATGCCGGTTTCGGAGAAGCCCATGGCCTGACGGCCTATGATGTCATGGCGCAATCTGCGCTTGCGGCGCTTGGCGATGCCGGGCTGAAACTGTCCGACGTCGACGGGCTGTTCTGCACCATGATGGAAGACAGCATGCCGGCGCTTATGGCGGCGGAGTATCTGGGCATCCAGCCCCGTTTCATTGATGGCACGATGTCGGGCGGTTCGTCCTTCGTAAACTACCTGAAGTCCGCGACCATGGCGCTGGACGCCGGTCTGTGTGATGTCGCGCTGATTGTTTATGGCTCCAACCAGCGCACCGCATCGGGCAGACTCGTGACCGCTTCACGTCCGCCGGCCTACGAGGCGCCATATAATCCGCGCTATCCGATCTCGGCCTATGCGATGGCCGCAGCCCGGCACATGCATGAATATGGCACCACCCGAGAGCAGCTGGCCGACGTGGCCGTTGCTGCGCGGGCATGGGCACAACACAACCCCGAAGCGTTCGAGCGCGGCCCGCTGACCCGAGAAGACGTGTTGGGCGCGCGCATGGTGGGCGATCCATTGACCGTGCGCGACTGTTGTCTTGTCACCGACGGCGGTGGCGCGATCGTGATGGTCCGCGCGGACCGCGCACGGGATTTCCCCAAGGTGCCTGTCTATGTGCTGGGCAGTGCGACGGCAAGCTCGCACCGGCAGATTTCCCAGATGAAGGATTTCACCGTGACCGCGGCCCGCGACTCGGGCGCGCGCGCCTTTGCGGCGGCCGGAGTGACCCCTGCGGATATCCAGGCGGTCGAGCTCTATGATGCCTTCACCATCAACACGATTTTGTTTCTCGAAGATCTTGGGTTCTGCGCCAAGGGCGAGGGAGGGGCCTTTGTCGAGGGCGGACGCATCGCGCCTGGCGGCGTCTTGCCGGTGAACACGAATGGCGGCGGCCTGTCCTGTGTGCACCCCGGGATGTACGGCATCTTCACAGTGATCGAGGCTGCCCGTCAGATCCGTGGCGACGCGCCGGGCATTCAGTTGAAGGATATCGATCTGGCGCTGGCGCATGGCAACGGCGGTGTGCTGTCCAGTCAGGTCACGGCCATACTTGGATCGCAAAACACGCTTTGACGGCAACTAAGGGAGGAAAGTAAATGCCATTGGATTTCGATGCACTGTTGAACTGGGACTTTGAGGAAATCGAACAGACGCTGACCGAGCGGGATACCATCCTGTATGCACTCGGCCTTGGGTTCGGCGAGGATCCGACCGACAGAAAGGAGCTGGCCTATGTCTATGAGGACGGGCTCAAGGCAGTTCCCTCTATGGCAGTCATTTTGGGGTATCCCGGCTTCTGGCTGCGCGATCCCAAGACCGGCGTAAACTGGCAAAAAGTGCTGCACGGAGAACAGTGGCTCGACATCTACAAGCCGCTGCCGACACATGGCCGGATTGTCGGCCGCAGTAAGATCGACTTCATCGCCGACAAGGGCGAGGGCAAGGGAGCCGTCATTTACCAAAGCCGTGATATTATCGACGCGGACAGCGGTGAAAAACTGGCGCGCGTGGCGATGTCGGCTTTCTGTCGCGGTGATGGGGGGTTTGGCGGTGAAAACCAGGCGGGTCCGGCACCCGCAGTGCTGCCTGATCGGGCGCCTGATCATGTATGTGATATCGATACCCTGCCGCGCCAAGCCCTTATTTATCGTCTCAGCGGTGATTTCAATCCGCTTCATGCTGACCCGGATGTTGCCCGTTCTGTCGGGTTTGACCGCCCGATCCTGCATGGTCTGGCGACCTATGGGCTGGCGGCCCGGGCGATTCTCAAGACGTTGCTGGACTATGATTCTGCCCGGCTTGTCGGTCTGGATGTTCGGTTCTCGGCGCCGGTCTATCCCGGCGAAACCGTGCGGTTCGAAATCTGGGAAGAGGACGGCGAGGCCCGGTTTCGAGCGTCTATACCGGCACGCGACGTGGTTGTTCTGAACAACGGCGCGGCGCGCTTCGCCTGAGGCAGTGAAGATGGCTCAACCGCTCAAGGATATCCTGGTGCTGGATTTCAGCACACTTCTTCCCGGTCCGATGGCGACGCTCATGCTGTCCGAGGCCGGCGCCGAAGTGATCAAGTTCGAACGGCCCGGAGTCGGCGAGGACGCGCGCCAAACCGAGCCCAAGATCGACGGAGAGAGCATCGGATTTGCCGTGTTGAACCACGGCAAGCGATCGGTGGCCATCGACCTCAAGTCAAGGGGCGCAGTGGAACGTCTGCGCCCCTTGATCGAGAGGGCCGATGTTCTGGTAGAGCAGTTCCGTCCCGGCGTGATGGACCGGCTGGGGCTTGGTTATGACGCGGTGCGCAAGATCAATCCCGGTCTCATCTATTGTTCGATCACCGGCTATGGCCAGACCGGACCAAAGGCCAGCGCCGCCGGCCACGACCTCAACTACGTCGGTGATGCGGGTATCCTGTCGCTCAGTCGTGGACCGGATGACCAGCCAACGGCCCCGTTCGGGCTGGTCGCCGATATCGGCGGCGGAACCTATCCTGCGGTGATGAATATCCTGCTGGCCCTGATTGCGCGGCAGGCAAGCGGGCAGGGGACGCATCTGGATATCGCAATGGCCGAGGGGGCGTTCGCCTTTGCCTATTGGGCCCATGCCGAAGGTGTGATTGCCGGGCAGAACATCGAAAGCGGTGGCAGCCGTCTGACGGGTGGCCTTGCCCGGTATCGGCTTTATTCGGCTGCGGACGGGCGTCAGATCGCCGTCGGCGCATTGGAAGAAAAGTTCTGGCAGTCGTTCTGCGATGTCATTGGTTTGCCGGTGGCCCTTCGCGATGACTGGTCCGATCCAAATGCCTGTGCCGCGGAGGTTGCACGTCGTCTGAGGAAACATCCCTCGACCCATTGGGAGGCTTTGCTGGCAGCGGCAGGTTGCTGCTGTTCGGTCGTGAAAACGCCCGCCGAGGCGGCACATGACCCGCATTTCAAAGCGCGTGACGTGTTCGGGCGGACAGTAAAAATCTCCGGCCGGGACGCGCCTGCTTTGCCGCTGCCAATTGCGCCGGAGTTCCGTTCTTCGGGAAATTCGGTCGGAGTTGCAGCCACTCTGGGCGAAGACAATACGCGTTATGGCGTAGACCAACCGAAGACAGAGTAAATCCCGTTGACGGGCAGGTTTTGAATCGGTAATCTAACATTTGTTAGAAAAAGGGAGGGGCCAATGGACAAGTCTGACAATGACCTGCCGACTGAAGCTGAGCGTTATGTCATGCCATCGCGCTTTGTGGAAAGCGATAGCTTGGAAGTGCAGGGTTTCGTGACATCGGCTTTGCGTGATCTTCCTGTGGACGCAACCAATCGAGACAAGGCGATCCGCCTGTTCGAAGCGGTGCGCGACGATATTCGCTATGATCCCTATTGTTTTGCGCTGGATGAGGACTCTTACCGTGCCAGCCGTATCGCTGGGGCGGAAGCGGCGTTTTGCGTTCCCAAGGCAATTCTTCTGGCGGCTTGTTTGCGTGCTGTGGGTATCCCCGCCGCTCTGGGGTTCGCGGATGTGCGCAACCACCTGAATACACCCAAGTTGCAGGAGTTGATGGGGACCGATCTCTTTATCTACCACGGCTATGTTCAGCTGTGGTTGGGGAATGAGGCCTACAAAGTGACACCTGCATTCAACATGGAACTGTGTGAAAGATTCGGGGTCAAACCCCTGGTCTTCGACGGCTATAACGACGCGCTCTTTCACGAGTTCGACCAACAGAATCACCGGCACATGGAATATGTGAACGACCGTGGTCTCTATTTCGACGCGCCGATGGGTGAGTTCCTGGTGGCGTTCAAGCAAACCTATCCGAAGCTGGAAGAATTCAACCGCATCCGGATATCCAAGGATGCGAGCGGATACGATGACGGTTTCGCAAAGGAGGGTGCCTCTTGAGGTATCTGGAAGACTTCTCGCCGGGCCAAGTCTATCGCTTTCGCAGCGCTCCGATGAGCGCGGATTCAATAAAGGCCTTTGCCAAGGAATGGGATCCGCAGCGGCTGCACACCGATGAAGACTATGCAACCGCCATACATGGCAGCCTGATCGCCTCGGGCTTTCAGACCATGCTTGAGGTGTTCAAGCCGGTCATGACCGAGATGATGGTCGATGTTGCCAATATCGGCGGCATGGGCTTTGACAATTTGCGCTGGCTGCGGCCTGTGCACCCGAACGAACCCCTTGATGTCGAACTGACGGTCAACTCGGTCACACCGTCAAAAAGCAAGCCCGACAGAGGTGTTTTGCACTATACGCTCAGCGCCAGAAACCCCGAGGGCGAGGTCGTTTTTTCGACCGACACCCCCGTGATGATCCAGCGAAAACAAAATGACACAAACTGATATCCTTTCCAGCGAACAAGAAGACCTTCGCCTGTTGCGCGAGAGCGTGCGCACGTTGTTTGAACGGGCGGGCGGAAGTGACAGAGCCCGACAACTCCGTGATGCCGGGGGCGGTTTCGATCCGGAGATGGTCCGGGAACTGGCCGAGGCCGGTGTTTTCGGCGTGGCGGTGCCCGAAGATCAGGGCGGGCTTGGCATGGGCCTAGCCGCCGGGGGTGTCATCGCCGAGGAAGTCGGCCGTGTGATTGCCCCGGAACCGGTCGTGTCGACGATCGGTCTGAGCCTCGGCCTTCTGCGCCGCCTTTGTCCGGATCATCCGAAGATGGCACAGCTCATCGGCGGCGAAATTTCATTGGCGGTTGCCTGGCAGGAACGCGGCCCCGACGGGGCGCCTGCCGATGCGACCTGCCGATACGCGGACGGAAAGCTGACCGGTAGCAAGGCCTGGGTCGTCGGTGCGATCGGTTCGCACGGGTTCCTTGTCGTGGCCGAACAGGATGATGGTCCGGTTCTGGTTCTGGCTGAGGCAGACGCGCAGGGGCTTGTCATCGACAAGCGGATGCAGGCCGATGGCAGCTCTCTGGGCGAGCTTTCGTTTTCGGGAACTCCGGCCGCGGAATTGGCCAGCAGCGGTGCGGTTCTCACTGCACTGGCCGAGGCTGTCGCCGATGCAACGGCGCTTGCCGCGGCCGAGCTTGTCGGCCTGAGCGAGCGCGCCTTCGAGATCACGCTCGACTACATCAAGACGCGGGAGCAGTTCGACAAGCCGATCGGATCATTCCAGGTCATCCAGCACCGTGCCGTCGACCTCAACGTGATGTGCGAGGTCGCGCAGGCCGGAGTGCGGGAGGCGCTTGCGCAGATGGACAGCGAAACCGATCCAAAAGTCCGGGCGCGGCTTGCCAGCCGGGCCAAGGCTCGCGCGGTCACCGCCGCCAAGAAAATCACCCGCGACGCCATCCAGCTGCACGGGGCCGTCGGGTACACGGATGAGTTCGATATCGGGCTCTACCTGAACCGGGCGCTGGTGCTGTCGGCCTGGTTGGGCGACGATGCCTATCACAGGCGGATATGGTTCGAGGCACGCGAAGCAGAGGGGGCAGCACAATGACCGACTGGAACGCTATGACCGATGCAGAGTTCCGCAAAGAAGTGCGCCAGTTCTTCGAGGCGGAATATCCCGAGGAGCTGCGTCACCTGCCGCACCGACCGAAGTTCGCCGAGATCGAACATTGGCACCGCAAGCTTCACGCCAAGGGCTGGGTCGCGCCAGCCTGGCCCGCTGAATTCGGCGGTATGGGGCTGAACGCCGCCAAGTTGCTGATCTTTTACGAAGAGCAGCAGCGCTGGGGCGTCAATCGCGGCCGCGACATGGGCGTGCAGATGGTCGGGCCGCTGATCATCAAATTCGGCACCCAGGAACAAAAAGATTACTGGCTGCCGCGTATCCTGAGTTGCGAAGATATCTGGTGTCAGGGCTATTCGGAACCCGGCGCCGGGTCCGATCTGGCGAACCTGCGCACACGCGCAGAGATTGACGGCGACGACTTTGTCATCAACGGACAGAAGATCTGGACCACGATGGCGCATGACGCCACGCATATTTTCATGCTGGTGCGCACCGATCCCGATGCGCCGAAGAAACAGCAGGGCATCAGTTTCCTGCTCGCTCCGATGGATCAACCCGGAGTCGAGGTGCGCACCATCACGACCCTGTCGGGCGAGACCGAGTTTTGCGAGGTCTTCTTTGACAATGCACGGACGCCCCGCGAGAACCTCGTGGGCGAGCTGAACAAGGGTTGGACGATGGCCAAGGCTCTCTTGAGCTTCGAACGCATTTTCATCGGTTCGCCAAGTCTGGCCCAGAACGCTCTGGGACAGCTTGAAAGCTTTGCCCGTGGCCGTGGCGCGTTTGACGATCCGGTGTTCCGTGACCGCTTTGCCCAGGCGGCACTGGATGTGGAAGATCATGCCGCGCTTTATGCCCGTTTTGCAGATCAGCTCAAACGTGGCGAGACGCTCGGTGCGGATGTGTCCATGCTGAAGATTTGGGTGACTGAATGCTTCCAGCGCATCACCGAGCTGATGATCGAAGCAGCCGGTCCCGATGGCGGCTCCATCGGGCCGCTTCAGGTCGGCAACGTAAGTGTCGATGTTCTGGCGAGTTTCTACAAGGCCAGACCTACCACGATCTACGGTGGATCGAACGAAATCCAAAGAAACATCCTGTCCAAGGCCGTCCTGGGACTGCCTGGCTGACTCAATACCCCACGGAGGAAATAGAACCATGTCGGATCGTTATGCAAAATACGATAAACTGAAATTTGACTACCCGGCGGATCGCGTCCTGCGCATCACGTTCGACCGGCCCGAGACATTCAACTCGGTCGATGCCGAAACCCACACTCAGATGACGGACATGTGGATCGATATCGACCGTGACCCAGACATCAATTCGGTCATCGTGACCGGTGCGGGCAAGGCATTTTCCGCCGGGGGTGATTTCAGCCTGATCGAAAACATGATTGGCAATTCGCACGAGATCATGAAGACGTGGAAAGAAGCCAAGGATCTCGTCTATAACATCATCAACTGCAACAAGCCGATCATTTCCGCGATCAATGGCCCTGCGGCCGGCGCAGGCCTTGTGGTTGCCATCCTGGCCGACATCTCGATCGCCGGAAAGAAGGCCAAGATTGTCGATGGTCATCCCCGCCTTGGTGTTGCCGCCGGTGACGTCGCGGCGATTATCTGGCCGCTGCTGACCTCGATGGCCAAGGCGAAATACTATCTGATGACCTGCAAGCCGGTGTCGGGCGAAGAGGCCGAGCGTATCGGTCTGGTATCAATGTGCGTCGAGGATGACGAGCTGCAGCAGATCGCGCTGGATACAGCCGTCGAACTGGCCAACGGCTCGCAAAGCGCGATTCGCTGGACCAAGTATTCGCTGAACAACTGGCTGCGCCAGGCCGGGCCGATCTTTGATGCGTCGACCGCGCTGGAGATGCTTGGCTTCATGAGCGAGGACGTCAAGGAAGGTGTGTTGTCGCACCGCGAGAAGCGCGCGCCGAACTTCCGTAAGGACTGCCCGCTTTAACGCCCGATTGGACGAGGAGGCATGGAAATGTCTGATGATATCTACAAAGATATAGCTCAAGCCTATGCGGCTGCGGCCGAAAAAGCTCCTGGCCTGAAATCGCGATTTACGGCTGCCGGATTCGATCCGGCAGCTGTCACATCGGTGGCGGACCTCTCGCGTCTTCCAGTGATGAAAAAAGAAGAGCTTCTGAAGATCCAGCGCGAGAACCCGCCCTTTGGCGGGTTCCTGGCCTCGGATCTGAAGGATGTCGGGCGGATCTACGTGTCCCCCGGCCCGATTTTCGAACCGGCCCTTTCGGACGGTGGCGGCCACGGCCTTGACCGGCTGTTCAAGGCGGCAGGCGTGGGGCCGGGGGATATCATCCTGAACACCTGGATGTATCATCTGGTGCCCGCGGGGCTTTTGTTCGACGAAGCGGCACAGGCCGCAGGCGCCACGGTGATCCCCGGAGGCGTCGGCAATACGGAGCTTCAGGCACAGATCATCGCCGAAACCGGCGTGACTTCGATCTGCGCTTCGACTGCGTTTTTCCTGACGCTGGCGGACAAGGTGATCGAAACCTATGGCCGCGACGCATGGAAGGTGAAGACAGCCTTCCTCGGCGGTGAGATGGGCGACTGGATGGCCAAGCGCCGCCGGATCGAGGCCGAATACGGCGTGTCCACCTGGGCCGCCTATGCCACCGCCGATCTGGGCCTTGTCGCCTATGAGGATGGCGGCGAAGGCTACCTGGTTCATCCCGACCGCGTGGTGCAGATCTGCGATCCGGTCAGCGGCGAACAGGTCGCTCATGGCGAACCTGGCGAGGTTGTCGTGACCGCGCGCGATGCCACCTGGCCGATGATCCGGTTCGGCACCGGCGACAGCGCCTTTGCCCTGGAAAGCAACGCGGATGGCACCGTCAGCCGGATTTCAGCATTGCAGGGACGGGTCGGGGCAGCGGTCAAAGTGCGCGAGATTTTCGTTTATCCGCGCGTGGTTGAAGAAGTTGTCATCGGCACGCCGGGCGCAAAGGCCGCGCAGGCCGTGGTAACGCGCGAGAACGATCGCGACATGATCCGCCTCTCGCTTGTGCTGGAAGACGGTGCCGACGCTTCCGCCGCAGAAGCAGCCGCCGCTGATACCTTCAAACTGCATGCACGAATTCGTGCTGACGAGGTGAACATTGTTTCGGAACTACCCGAAAATGCAGAACTGATCGTCAACCAAAAAGACCGCTGAGATCGGGTTCTGTGCGCTTTGCCTGAATCCGACCTTTTAGCCGACACTGGCACGCGGGTTTTCGTGGACCCAAGACTTTCAACTTGGCGAAGGTCTTGGGGATCCCGGCCCCGCGCGCCCGTGGGGTGTCGCGGAAAGCGGCACAGGTCAAACGTGGTCGAAATCGACTGTCAGTTTTTTGGTTTTCGGACGGGCCTGGCAGGTCAGGACAAAGTTCTCCTTCAACTACCAAGGCTCCAAAGCATAGTTCAGCGTCATCTCTGCCTCGCCTTCGATAACTTTGGCGCGGCAGGTGGAACACATTGCGCCCTTGCAGCAATAGGGTAGTTCGATACCTGCTGCGGCGGCGGAGACCACGCTTTCCTGATCAGGTGTCATCACAAAGCTGCGGGCGGTGCCATCATGGATCGCCGTGACCTGAACTCCTTCTCCAGTGGCGGCTTCCGCCGTAAGCGGCGCAAGCGTGACGGTGGCGGTATTGTCAGCATCGGCAGGAGCGAACAGCTCGTCATGAAAACGGTTCTCTTCAACGCCTAGGTCGCGGAGCGCGGTCTTGAGTTCCTGAATCATCTCGGCGGGGCCGCAAAGAAAAGCATCTTCTATTTCTGCCGGAGCGAACAGGGCACCGGAGAACTTGCGCAGCTTTTCCGCATCAAGCCGGCCCGAGAATAGTGGGGAATCGGTGCCTTCGCGCGTCAGTGTATGAAAAAGAGAGAACCGTCCGGGATAGGTATCCTTGAGATCGTTCAATTCGTCGCGGAAGATGATGGAACTTAGCGTTCGACTGCCGTAAAAAAGGATGAAGTTGGCCCCGGCCTCGGTGGCAAGCACCGAGCGGATGATCGAAATGATTGGAGTAGTTCCACTGCCCGGGGCCAGGGCGAGATAGGTGCGTGGTCCGCCTTGTCGTATCTTTGATCCGAATGTGCCTTCGGGCGTCATGACATCAAGTTCGGTGCCCGGTGGCAGTTCGCTATGAACGAAAGAGGAAAACGCTCCGCCTTCCAGCAGCTTGACCAGAACGCGCAACTCGCCATCGTCTCGGCCGGAGCTGACCGAATAGCATCGCCGCACACCATCGATATCATCGGCACGGCGCAGCGTGACGTACTGGCCCGGGATGAATTGATAGTCGTCCGCCAGATCTTCGGGATTGGGCGAGCATTTCGCCGAACTGCTGGCGGGGCAGGATGTCGACGTCACATTGGCCGCCCGCCGCGTCGCCCGCTTGTCTGAGCTTTCCGCAAAGATAGCGGCGGAAGGGGGGCAGGCCGATGTGATAGAGATGGACGTGGCGGACCCGAAGTCGGTGGAAGCCGCGCTGAAGGGACGGGTCTTTGACACTGTCATCAACAATGCCGGAACGACGGCATCTCTTCCCGCATTGGAACACGGGCCGGCCGAAATCGACGCGATCATAGACACAAATCTCAAGGGCGCATTTCATGTCGCACGTATCGCCGCCAAAGCGATGATTGATGCCGGACGCGGGGGCTGTATCGTCAATGTCGCCTCGTTTCTGGGCACACGGGTGGCCAGCCATGTGTCCGCCTATGCCGCGTCCAAGGAAGGGCTGATTCAACTGACCCGGTCTCTGGCGCTTGAATGGGCGCGGCATGGCATCCGGGTGAATGCCATCTGCCCCGGTTATATCGAAACCGACCTGAACCGTGAGTTTTTTGCCACTGACGCGGGACAGGCATTGATCAAACGCGTCCCGCAGCGCCGGTTGGGGCATGATCCGTTGGCCGCCCCCCCCGGACCGGGGGCCTACGATAAGGCGACCGGGAATCCCCGGCCGCAATTCTTAGAGTCACGATTTCAGAACGCGTTAAGCCCGGTCAGGTTGCGCCCGATGACCAGTTTTTGGATTTCGGTGGTGCCATCGGGAATCGGCATGACCTTTGCATTGCGGAAGTGCCGTTCAACGTCGAACTCTTTGGTGATGCCGTTGCCGCCGTGGATCTGCACCGCTTTGCCGGCGATTTCGACGGCCATTTCGGTTGCATACCATTTCGCCATCGAGGTCTGGGTGTCACAGCGCACGCCCAGGTCCAGAAGTTGCAGCCCGCGCTGGCACAACAGGCGCGCGGCATCCAGGTGCGTGGCCATGTCGGCCAGGTAGCCTTGAATCAACTGGTGCCCGCCAATCGGCTTGCCATGCTGCTCGCGTTCCTGGGCATATTTGACCGCACATTCCAATGCCGCCTGACCAATGCCGATGCTGGTCAGGCCAACAAACACACGCGCGCTCTCAAACAGTTTCAACGTCTGGAACAGGCCGCCGCCTGCATTACCCAGAACATGCTCGGCGGTGGTTTCCGCCCGGTCGAAAAACAATTCACAGGTCGATGCACCGACAAGTCCCATCTTGCGCAATTCGCGGCTCTCATAGTTGCCGGTGTCGCGGTCGACGATGACCATGGAAATACCGTCGTCCAGATTGCAGACAACGATGGCGAAATCCGACTGGGCCCCATTGGAAATCCAGAGCTTCTGGCCAGTGACGAAAATCTTATCGCCCTCTCGGTCCGCACGTGTCTTGACCTCGCGTACGTTCGAACCGACCTCTGGTTCGGAAATACAGGTGGCACAGATCCGTTCGCTGCGCAGGAGCGGCTTCAGATAGGCCTCTTTCTGCGCCACATTTCCCAAGAGGTTGACCGCGAACACGGCATGACCCTGAATCAGCACCGCGATTGCCAGATCGGCCCATATCCGGGCCAGTTCCTCGTATAGGATGCCATAGGTCATGCGGTCGATTCCGGCACCGCCTTCCTCTTCGGGGATCAGGCCGCTGATCAGCCCGAATTCCTCGACCTTGGCGAACAGGGACTTCAGGGTTTTCGCATCGGGGGGGTGGCCGAGGTTCTCGTATTTCTCGGCCAGCGGCGCGAACTCTGCCTCGGCCATCTTGCGGAAGTTTTCCAGCAACATGCGTTGCTCATCTGTATAGATTGCCTGAGCGGCGGCGATCACGTTTTCCATGGTTCGTCTCCTTGTTTCAACGGCCCAGAATGATGACGCAGGCGGCCGCTTCTTCTACCCCGTGCAACCCCCCGCCGTTTTCGGCGATGGCATTCTTTGCCCCTTCGACCTGGCGCGCGCCAGCTTCGCCGCGCAGTTGCGTGACCAGTTCGAAAACCTGCCCTATCCCTGTGGCACCGACCGGGTGGCCCTTGGATTCCAACCCGCCCGAGGGGTTCACCGGAATGCGTCCGCCGATCTTTGTCTCGCCGCGCAGACTGGCGGGACCGCCCTCGCCGAATTCGACAAATCCGAGGTTCTCGATCTGGATCACTTCGCCCACGGCCGTGGCGTCATGCACTTCGGCCACCGATATATCCTCGGGGCCGATCCCGGCCTGTTCATAGGCCTCAAGCGCGGCAAGCCGGGTCAGGTGGTTCTTGTAATCTTCCGGCGGACGATCGGTGCCCGAGCGCAGGATCGCGGCCTTGACCTTGATCGCGCGCGCGGGATCTAGGCCCAGACGTTTTATCCCCTCGCCGGTGCATAAAACGGCCGCAGCGGCCCCGTCCGAGATCGGGGCGCACATCGGCAGGGTCAGCGGATAGGTGATCGGCGGCGCGGCCAATACCTGATCGACGCTCATGGCTTCTCGGTATTGCGCCAGTGGATTATGCACGGAATGCGCATGGTTCTTGGCGGCGACGGCGGCGAACTGTTCCTGAGTTGTGCCAAAGGTCTTCATGTGCAGCCGGGCGAAGCCTGCGTAGACATCCATGAACACGCTGTAGGGCTTGGGCGATTTCGATCCTTCGGGTTCCTCGACCCCTGCACCCAGATCGGCCAGCCGTTGCGCGACCTCTTCGCTGTTGCTGACGTCCCAGCCGCTGTCGAAGGCCGAAAACATCAACGCACGGTCGTCAGAATACATCTTTTCGGCGCCCACGGCGAGACAGCAGTCGCCATTGCCGGCCTTGAGGAAATCGACTGCCAGTTTGAACCCGGTCGAGGCGCTGGCGCAGGCGTTTTCGACATTCACCACCGGAATGCCCTGAATGCCCATTTCACGCAGCGCGATTTCGCCGCGGATCATGTGCTGGCCCTCCATGTGGCCCTGCACCGCGTTCGAGAAGAATGCGCCGTCGATGCGATCTGCCGTCACTCGGGCATCGGAAAGCGCGGCGGCGACGGCCTCGCCGGTCATGTCCTTGATGGTTTTGTCCCGGAACTTTCCGAACGGCGTCATCCCGACGCCAACGATGTAAATGTCCTGCATCGTTTGTCCTCCTGACCTAGTATCCGCGAAACTGCGGTTTTCGTTTTTCATTGAACGCCGACAGACCCTCGTGCATGTCCCAGGATCGCATGTGCGCGCGCAGGTTCAGCATCTCTTCGGAAAGCGCGGCGGTTTCGTCCACGTCCAGCGACCGATTGGCAACCGTCTTCATGCGGCGTAAGACCGCCGGGCTTTTTTCTGCCAGCCTGTCGGTAAAGGCCTGCACCGCTTGTCGCAGGTCTTCGTCCGCGACGACCTTGTTCACCAGTCCCCAGTCCATCATGTCCCGTGCCGAAACGTTCTCGCCCGAGAACAGCAGGTATTTCGCGCGGTTCAGGCCAATCCTACGCGGCAGGATCGCCGCACCGCCGGCCCCGGGAAAGACGCCAAAGTTGGAATGTGCGTCGCCCAGTTGCGCGCTTTCGGCGGCAAAGACCAGATCGCAGGCCATCACCATTTCCAAACCGCCCGCCATCGCCAGCCCGTTCACTGCGGCGATCACCGGTTTCGGGCCATGTCGCATCAGCCCAAACGTGTGATCGACAAGATCCAGAAGATCCGGCTCGCCTGGTGCATGTTTGGCGCCAGCAACTTCTTTCAGATCGGCACCGGCGCAGAATGCCCGGCCAGAGCCGGTCAGGACAATTGTACGCACCCCATCGTCGGCCAGCGCCGATTCCAGTGCTGCCGCCATCTCGCGCAGCATCTGCGTTGACATTGCGTTGAGCTGTTCGGTGCGCTGGAAGGTAATCCATTCAGTTTTTTCGACCCGCTCAACGAATAGCGTCTGCTTTGCTTCACTCATGCTAAGCTCCTGATAATTATACATATTATTGGTTTTTCGCCTTGTCTTTTGCGGCGATTTGCGCTGCACTCGGGCGGACCCGCACGTGGAAAACAAAAGAGCTGGAGATTGATATGAGCACTACACCCCTGGCCGGCCTGAAAATTCTCAGCCTTGCCGAACAGTTTCCCGGTCCCTATGCCACAATGCTGTTGTCCGACATGGGAGCCGAGGTGATCATGATCGAACGACCGGGTGTCGGCGATCCGGCCCGGCAATTTCCGCCCTTGTTCCGGGCACTGAACCGAGGCAAGCGCAGCGTTGCGTTGGATCTGAAATCGGCCGAGGGGCTGGCACGGTTTCGCGAACTGGCCAAGGAATCGGATGTCATCGTCGAAGGGTTCCGCCCTGGCAAGCTTGCGGCCTTGGGTGCCGGTTTCGAGGACATGCGTCGTGTCAACTCGCGGCTGGTTTATGTATCGATTTCGGGTTACGGGCAGGACGGCCCCTATCGTGACAGGGCTGGCCATGACCTGAGCTATGAAGGGGTTGGCGGTTTGCTGGCCGATCAGGCCGATGCAAAGCAGCCCGGCCCTGTGCCGCCGATCCCCCTTGCGGATGTTGGCGCGGCGTTGTTCGCGGCGATCGCAATCCTGTCGGCGGTGGTGTCGAGCCAGCGCACAGGGCAGGGGCGTTACGTGGACGTGTCCATGTCGGATGCGGTGGTTTCGATGTTGACCGCATTCCTCGTTCCCGCCGCCAATGGAACACCGCTGGGCGAATTTATCGCCGAGCCGGGCTATGGCGTGTTCACCTGCAAAGACGGCAAGCTCTTGACCTTGTCCATCGCGCATGAGGACTGGTTCTGGAAACCGTTCTGCGATGTGATCAACAGGGCGGATCTTGCGCCGTTGACAGGCCGCGACCGTGTCGCCCGCAAGGCCGCGCTGCGCGAAGAAATCGCGGCGATTTTGGTCAACAAGACGCGCGCCGAATGGGGCGACCTTCTGGATAAGGCGGGGGTGCCATGGGGTCCGGTCAATTCCCTGGTCGAAACGTTGGACGACCCCCATGTGCGTGCGCGCCAGCTGCTGCGCAAGATTACGCATGACGGCGGCAAGGCCGAGACTTTTATTGTCCAGCCGTTGAAATTCGATGGTTTCGAAACCGCGATACCGGATCTGCCCCCCGAGCTCGGGGCAGATAATGACAGCGTTTTTTCGGACAGCTCCAACTAGAGGCGGCAGCCGTCCGATGGCGGCTCTAGCAGGCAAAAGAATACCCGCCATTCACCGGATAGGTTTGACCGGTGATCCAGCTGGCAGCATCCGAGCAGAGGAACAGGATCATTCCGGCGGGGTCTTCCGGCTCGCCCAGACGGCGGATCACGTACTGCGACAATGCCCGCTTCTCGGTCTCTGCATCCGGGATCAGGTCGGCGACAGCCGGAGTTCTTGTGCCCCCCAAGGCGACGCAATTCGCGGTGATCCCGAACCGGCCGCCGGCCTTTGCAATTGCCCGCATGAAGCCGGCCGCACCGGCCTTGGCCCCGGAATAAACCGCCAGATGCGGTTCACCGACACGGCCGGCGTCGGAAATGACGGTCACAATGCGCCCATAGCCACTGTTAACCATCAACGGCATGGCGTGACGGGTGCAGTTCAGCACCCCATCGAAATTGGTGGCCATCCAGCGGCGCCATTCGTCGGGATCGGATTCCCAAAAAGGGACCAGATCGTCGAGCCGCGATGTCGGCCCGGCGTTGCCCGCATTGTTGACCAGAATATCCACGCCGCCAAATGTGGTCTGCGTTTCGGCAAACGCCGCGCCAACCGCGTCGAAATCCGAGACGTCGAAGGCGAGCGGCAGAGCCTTTGCACCCGCTGCCTCCACTTCCGCGGCAACGCTTTCGGCCCGTTCGGCGTGAAAATCGTTGACAACGATGGCACCGGCTCCGTGTTCCGCCAGATAAAGCGCGGCTTGCCGACCAACGCCTTGCCCCGCTCCGGTTACAAATGCGGTACGACCTTTGATGGAAAGCAGGTTACTCATCTTCGTTCCTTTCTATCCCAGCCATCTCTTCCGGCGGCGATAGTGTTTGATATCTCGATAGCTTTTGCGCTCGCCCGATGCGGTGACGCCGAGATAGAATTCCTTGATGTCCTCGTTGTCAGCAAGCTTGTCGGCAGGGCCGTCCATCACGATCCGGCCGTTCTCCATCACAAAGGCATAGTCGGCGATCGATAGCGCCGCGGCGCTGTTTTGTTCGACCAGGAAGAAGGTCGTGCCTTCTGACTTGAGCTGCTTGAGCACTTCATAAACATCCCGGATCATCATCGGGGCCAATCCCAACGACGGTTCGTCGATCGCGATGATCTTGGGGCTGGCCATCATGGCCCGGCCGATCAGCAGCAGTTGTTGTTCGCCACCAGACATGAAGCCAGAGGTGCGGTTGCGCAGGTCCGCAAGCCGGGGCATCAAGGTGTAAACATGGTCCAGGCGCTTTTTCAGCTCGGCGGAGTTGGGCACCATGTGCCCGCCGACGATCAGGTTTTGCTCTGACGTCAGATGCCGCAAAACGCGCCGCCCTTCCATCACATGGATGAGACCGTTCTTCACGACTTCCGAGGCTTCCATGTTCTGAATGGGAGTTCCGTCCAGAACGATGGACCCCGCCGAAACGGTTCCATCCTCGGATTTGAGCGTTCCCGAGATGGCTTTAAGCGTCGTGCTTTTTCCTGCGCCATTGCCACCGAGCAGAGCAACACATTGTCCCGCACGGACTGTCATGGACACGCCTTTGAGCGCCAGGATGACGTCGGAATATGTCACCTCTACGTTGTTGAGTTCCAGCATGGTCATATTGCCCGGGGCTAAGGATCAGAACGGGCGCCGCGACTGCGGCGCCCGGATTAATTCACCATTTCTCAACTTGCGGAACGTCGACACCCGTTGCCGCGATGGTGATTTTCCCATCTTTAACGGTGCCCACATTCACTTTGAGGCCTTCCAATGGGAACGGTGCTTCTGGCGTAAAGGACAAGGTCGGCAGGAACCCATGGGTTTCTTCGGTGGTGATCGGTTTGGCAAAAAGCGCCTCACGTACCATCTCTCCGGTCAGGCCCTCGGCGCCGTTCGCCTCGATCGCGTGATCGATCACGGTCACGGTATAGAGACCCTGAGATACGCCCATTGCGGTCACGACGTTCCAAGGTGCTTCGAGTCCGTAATCGGCAACCAATGTCTCGTAGAATTGTCGCGCGGGAGTGTCCTCATCGGCCGCAATCGCCATGCCGTAGGCTTCAAAGTCCCCCTCCATTTGCTCAAGCCCGCCAAGCGCGCCACCCGAGGCTGGAAGCCCGTTATGCGAACTCATCATGATCGGGATGTTCGCCCCGTTGGCCTGCAGCCCACGTTTCGCGGCAACCACGATAGAGGTGTTAGTTTGGATTACCAGCGCCTCGGCCCCGGCTCGTACAACGCGGCGCATTTGCCCCGTCAGATCGGTGGGTTGAACTTCGGTATAGATGACCTCGACGAGGTCGATCTCCTCGGGGTGCTCTTCGGCATAGAGTTCAAGGCCCTTTGCCATGTCGACATAGGCAGGCGATGCTTCGGAGGCGAGGATCGCAACCTTGAGCGGTTCGTCTCCTCCGCGCTGTTCACGCATCCAGTTCAGAAAGCCGACACTTTCGTGCGAATAGGTCGGGCGTGGGTTGAAAATCCAGGCATCCGGTTGCCAGGCAAAACCGTAGGCCGCTGTGGCCATGAACATCGGGATTTTGTCTTCCGGCAGGCGTTCGGAAAGGGCCGCGACGTCAGGCCCGCCGAGGCCGACAACCGCAATCGGGTCCAGTTCCGATTTGATCCCGGGCCAGAGACTTGCCACCTGTGCCGCGTCATAGCGGGTTTCGTAGTTTTTGTAGTTCAGCGTGACGCCAAGTTCCTTGCCGCGGGTTTCATTCCACCAGGTGAACACAGCTTCGCGTCCGCCTGCCAGGATGGGCATGATGTCAGCATAAGGGCCGGAAAAGTCCGACAGCAGGGCGAGATTATAGGTCTCTTCGGCCTGCGCCTTCAAAGGCATGGTCGCCGCGGCCGCCAAGGCAGCCGCTGCCAGTAAGCCGCGAAGACCTCGATTCGATTGGTAAGTCATATTCTTCCTCCCAGGTTTAGAGCCGCTCTATTTCTCAGTATGGAAACGGCCAGATACGGTATGACGACTTCAGGATGTTCCAGCGGCGCATCAGCCCCTTGGGTTCGAGGATCATAAACAATGCGATCACGCCGCCAAGAACGACATTCATGCCAGCGAACACGATGTCACCGCCAAGGAATGATACCGAGTCGGCGATATTGGGGCCGACCGTCGCGATAATTTCCTGGATGATGCGGATAATGAAGACGCCGATCAGGGCCCCCACGATTGAACCCATCCCGCCGACGATGATCATCGCGACGAAGAAGATCGAGTGAAACAGGGTGAACTGGTCTACCCCCACGAAGCGGATCAGATAGGCCCAAAGCGCCCCGCCGACGCCCGCATAGAAAGCGCCGATCAGGAAGGCATTTGCCTTTGTGGCCGCGACATTGATCCCCATTATACCCGCGGCCACGTCATCATCCCTGACCGCCACGAAGGCACGGCCGAAGCGTGACCGAACGATCCCGAACGCGCCCGCCACCATGATCGCGGTCACGGCGAAATTCAGATAGAACTGCGAAGATTCGCTGACAAATCGCAGCCCGAAAAGCTCGGCCGGGGGCACGGTGATACCGTTCGATCCACCCAGCCAGGTTGACGGCAGGTTCAATACGGCAAAGTGGAACAGGAACTGAGCTGCAATCGTGGTCAGTGCCAGATAGAACCCCTTGATCCGCGCCGCGGTCAAGCCAAAGAGAAAGCCGAACAGCGCAGCCGAGAGCCCGGCCAGAGGAATGGTCAGCAGAAACGTAAGGCCGGTCTTCGAGGCCAGTATCGAGGCCGTATAGGCGCCGACCCCCATGAACGCCGCCTGACCCAGGTTGATCTGGCCCGCATAGCCGGTGCAGATCTGAAGCCCGACGGCGATGACGGCGCTGATCATCATCATATTCAGGATAGCGATGATACGGCTGCTCACCAGGTAAGGCGCCAACAGCAGTAGAGCCATGAATACGACGAGGGCCAGAAACTGCCAGCGCGTTCGGATCAAACGTCTGTCACTGCGATAGCTTGTCGGGAATACGCCAGAAGGATCCATGGATTACACCCGTTCGATTGTGCGCCAGCCGAACAGGCCGGTCGGCCGGATCAGCAGAATGGCAAGCATTATGATATATGGAACGACACTGCCGAGCGAGCCACCGATCAACGGATCAAGGTAGTTGGTGGTCAAGCTCTGCGCGATGCCGATGATTATTCCTGCCAAGATAAGCCCGCCGATGGATTCCAGCCCGGCAAAGAGCGCCACCGGCAGGGCCGCGAACCCGATATCCGAGGCCAGGAAGGTCAGCGATTTGCCGCTGAGAAAGATCATCGCACCAATTGTGGACAGGATTGCCCCGAGAACCCAGGCAACGGCAATCGAGCCTTTCACCGAAATGCCCATCGAGGAAGCTACGACGTGGTCCTCCGCCACAGCGGTCATACGGAGGCCGGACCGGGTCCGGTTGAAGAACCACGACAGGCCGACGGCCGCGACAATGGTGATGATCCCACCTATCAGGAGGTTCATCGGGATCAACATATCGCCGAGGAACAAGGGTTTCAGCGGAAAAATGATCGGGAAGGGTCTTACCGCGGGACCGAACACAAGCAGCACCAAACCGCGCAGCAGGATCAAAAGGCCGACGGTGACCATGACCATCGAGAAAACCGATTCACCGATCAGCTTTGTCAGGAAAATCCGTTCGATTGCGTACCCGACCAGCCCGGCCAGAACCAGCGAAAGGGGTATCGACAACCAAAGGCTAAGCCCCGCTTGCATCGTTGTGAACCAGACGATGAACCCGCCGATGATCACAAGCTCGCCCTGCGCGAAGTTGAACACCTTGCTGGCGCGGTAAATCACAACAAAGCCCATGGCCACCAGCGAATACAGAAGGCCGATCAAAGCCCCGGTAATGATGTCATTGATGAAATAGACCATTGTCGCCGACCTCCTTTAAGATTTGGACTGCCGCTTGGCAGCCTTCGATGCGTTTTCAACATCCGACACGCGAACCGTGGTCTTGAGAACGCCTTGACGGCCGTCCTGATAGGTCACAGCGATTTCGAGATCTGTCTCGTCATCGCCAGCATAGATCGCCTCGACGAGCTTGGCATACCGTTCCTCCAGAAAGGCCCGGCGAAGCTTTCGGCTGCGGGTCAACTCGCCTTCATCCGGGTCGAGTTCCTTGGGAAAATTCGCAAAACGTGCCACGCGCGAGCCTTCGGGCAGGAGCGCATTGATGCGCGCCACTTCGCCTTTGATAAGGTCCAGAACTTCGGGTTTCTGCGAGAGATCGGTGTAGGTCGAAAAGCTGATCTTGTTCTCTTCCGCCCAACGCCCGAGAACTTCCATATCGATATTGATAAGCGCGCTGACGAAGCTCCGGGTTTCGTCGCCCAAGGTCATGAGATCCTTGATGAAGGGGCTATACCGCAACCGCGTTTCGATGAATTGCGGCGGATAGCTGTGCCCATTTGCCAGGCGGCGCATATCCTTGACACGGTCAAAGAACAAAAGCTCGCCGTCGTCGGTCATCGACACCGCGTCACCGGTCTTGTACCAACCGTCTTCGGTCAATTCCTCTGCGGTCTTTTCGGGCTTGCCGTGATAGCCACCGAAGCCCGATCCGCCACGCACCTGAAGCTCCCCTTCGTCCGAGACCCTGTATTCCAGCGGTTCGCCGTAGTTCGTGTTGCTTTGCATCCAGCTGCCGCTGGTTTCCAGCTGATAGCTTTCGCCGACATGCGCGGTCAGAAGGCCGATTTCGGTCGCGCCATACACGTTGCGCAGCTTAACCCCCATCGCGTGGAACATACGAAAGACGTCAGGTGCCATCAGGGCGCCGCCGCTCATTGCGTTTTTGGCCTTACCAAGGCCAAGATTGTCGCGCAGGTGATGCAGCACCAGAGCTTCGGCAAAGGGAAGCTGCAGGCGTGCGGCAAGGCTGGGGCTACGCCCCTCCAGCCGTTCCACATAAACGTCCTGGCCGACCTTCATGCCCCAGTTGTACATCGCATTGCGGATTTTGCCCGCCCCCAGCATCCGGGCCTGAACGATGGAGGCGAGATTTTCCCACTGGCGCGGGCTGAACACCAGTGCGTCGACCGCCAGTTCGCGAATGTTGGTCAGTACGTCTTCAGGGCCTTCGGGGAAATTGACGACCATGGGCGCGATCAAACCGATCGACAGGCCGAAAATCTGTTCCGTGACCCAGGCCGGCGAAATGTAGGTCAGGTATTCGGTGCCCGGCGCGATTTCGATTGCCCCCATCACCCGCGAGCAATTGTCGAACAGGTAGCGATGGCTGATGACAACGCCCTTGGGTTTTCCCGTGGTACCCGAGGTATAGGACAGCAAGGCGGTATCGTCCGCCCGTCCACGTTTTACGTGTTCTTCAAATCTGGCGGGTTCCTTGGCGTGGATCTGACGCCCTGCCGCGCTCACACTTTCAAACGAATGCAACAGGGGATGATCATAGCCCCACAGACCGGAATCGTCCCAGTAAACGACCGCCAGGGCGCCCGAGTACTTGCCCGCAATCTCGATGCATTTATCGACCTGCTCCTGATCCTGCGCCAGAAAAATCCGCGTTTGCGAGTCTTCGGCCAGATACTGAATCTCTTCAGCGTTTTGATCCGGATAGACAGACAGGACTTTGCCGCCTAACGACTGGACGGCGTATTCAGCCCAGAAATGTTCGGGTTCGTTTTCGCCAATCATCATGACGGATTCGCCAGCCGACAAGCCCAGGTTCTCCAACCCGAGAGCCAGGGCGCGAACCCTGTCAAGAACATCGGCCCAGGTGAATTCACGCCAGATGCCCAGGCGCTTGTGCCGTTCGGCGAGGTTGGTCGGTGTGGATGTCGCTCGCGCGAGCAAAACCTGCGGCAGGGTTTCGCTATGTGTCACTGCTGGGTCCGAAAAGACCATTGCTGTCCGTTGTTTGACCATGCCGCTACCCCAGATATGCCTTTATGACAGCCGGGTCCTTCTGGATTTCTTCCGGGGTGCCTTCGGCGATGACCCGCCCGAAATCCAGCACCACGATCCGGTCGGCAAGGTCCATCACGACGCCCATGTCGTGCTCCACCAGAACTACCGGAATCTTGCGCGCCTCGCGCACATCGAGAATGAAGCGCGCCAGGTCTTCTTTTTCCTCCGAGTTCATGCCGGCCATCGGTTCATCCATCAGCAGGATCGACGGTTCCTGCGCCAATGCACGGCCCAGATCGACACGCTTGCGCAACCCATACCCCAACGTGCCCACGGGCCGGTTGCGGATTGCCTCGATCTCGAGAAAATCGATGATCTCCTCTGCGGCTTCACGATGTTCCGATTCCTCGCGCATCACGGGACCGAACTGGAAAAAGGCCTGGACTACATTCGATTTCATCAGCATGTGGCGGCCGATCATAATGTTTTCCACCACCGTCTGCCCGGCAAAAAGATGGGTGCCCTGAAACGTCCGCGCCAGACCGCGCCGGGCGATCTGGTCAACACGCAGGCCGGTCACGTCCTGCCCGGACAATTCGACACGGCCCTTCTGCGGACGGTAGAAGCCCGCAGTCACGTTCAGAAGTGATGTTTTTCCGGCTCCGTTCGGTCCGATAATTGCAAGCAATTCATCGTCGGCCACAGAAATGCTCACATCGTCGAGCGCGGTCACACCGCCAAATTTCAAAGTTGCACCACGCACCGCAAGCGGTGAGGATACGTGCCCGTTATTCGTGGTCATGTTGCGGCCCGTGCTTTTGCCCCACACCTCATGGAGGCGCGCATAGCCTGACCGCACGGTTTTTCGTTGGTTACGAGTTTTCCTCGCATTGTTCCTCCTCCCACCTCTAAATTCAGAGGTTTGCCTGGTTTATTTACCAAGTTTCTCCGCCATTCCTAACAGATGTTAGAAAATTTGGTCAACAATTGAATTCGCTACCGAAGAAAAACGATCAGACAGCCGCGTACTCTGCGGAAAAGCTTCGAAGACCGTTTTGATCCTGACACCAGACTGTCCCGGAGGTGCCGGTCTCTTCATTGTGCAGTTGCAATTCGCAGGGCAGGGTGAGTGGCGCGAGTCCGCGAAAAGAAAACCGGTGAGGCGATGTTTTCAACGCATCCGCCGCCAGATTCAGAAGTAGCGTGGCTTGCAAGGGGCCATGGACAACAAGCCCGGAATAGGCTTCGGTTTCGGTGGCGTAGATGTGGTCATAGTGAATGCGATGGGCATTGAACGTCAGCGCCGAATAGCTAAACAGAAGAACAGGATCCGGTGTCAGGGTCGATCTGAGCGTGGTGGGGTCACCCGCGTCAGGTGCGCTCTCGCCCGTGCGGGGGGCGGAAATCTCACGATAAACGATCGTTTGCTGCTCCCGGATACAAAGCCGGTTGCCACTCAGATACTCATGTTCGACGGTCACAAAGACCAATGGTCCACTACGGCCCTGCTTGGCCACAATATCCCTGATCGAAGAGCGTCGGGTGATGGTTTCGCCGATTTTCAGCGGCGCGATATGCGTAACATCGCCGCCAGCCCACATGCGGGCGGGCAGCGGAACAGGGGGCAGAAATCCACCCCTCGCGGCATGGCCGTCTTCTGACAGGGCGGTCGCTGGCACGGTATCAAGGGCAAGGCACCAATGAATTCCCAGCGGGACATCGCCCGCTCCGTCCCAAAGATGCGGACCGAGCGTGGCGCGGAATTTGTCGATCAGCCCGTGCGTCAGAACATCTTCCTTAGTCTCGGTGCGTCCCAGCCAGGGCGCCAGCGCGTCAAGGTCGATCTCACCCATAATCCTAGCCTTCAGAACGATCTTGGCATGCCGAGGATATGTTCTCCGACATATGACAGGATCAGGTTGGTCGAGATCGGGGCGACCTGATAGAGGCGCGCCTCGCGGAACTTGCGCTCGACATCGTATTCCCGTGCGAAACCGAAGCCGCCGTGGGTCTGGATGCAGGCATTGGCCGCTTCCCAGCTGGCTTCCGAAGCCAGCAACTTGGCCATGTTCGCCTGTGCACCACAATCCAGTCCGGCATCGAACCGCCTGCAGGCTTCAAAGCGCATCAGATTGGCGGCCTCGATGTTCACATAGGACCTGGCGATAGGGAATTGCACACCTTGGTTCTGGCCGATGGGACGGTCAAAGACCACGCGGTCGCCGGCATAGGCGCGGGCCTTGTCAACGAACCAGTATCCATCACCGATGCATTCCGCCGCAATCAGGGTCCGTTCGGCGTTCAGCCCGTCAAGAATATGGTAAAACCCGCGCCCCTCGGTGCCGATCAGGTTCTCGGCGGGGATTTCCAGGTTGTCGAAAAACACTTCATTGGTTTCGTGGCCGGGCATGTTGGCGATGGGGCGGACCTCCATCCCGTTGCCGATTGCCTCTTTCAGATCGACCATAAAGATCGACAGGCCCTGCGACTTTTTCTTGACCTCGCTCAGCGGCGTAGTGCGGGCCAGCAAGATCATCAGGTCAGAATGCTGGATACGGCTGATCCAGACCTTCTGGCCATTGATCTCATACCGGTCACCCTTCTTGACTGCGATGGTCTTCAGTTTGGTGGTGTCGGTCCCGGTTGTCGGTTCGGTCACGGCCATGGATTGCAGGCGCAACGCGCCGCTGGCAATACCGGGCAGGTATGTCTGCTTTTGCTCATCCGAACCATGCCGCAGCAGCGTGCCCATGTTATACATCTGCCCGTGGCAATGGCCCGCGTTTCCGCCGCAGCGGTTCACCTCCTCCATGATGATCGAGGCTTCGGTCAACCCCAGACCCGAGCCACCGTATTCCTCTGGGATCATCGCGGCAAGCCAGCCCTCGCGGGTCAGCGCATCGACGAATTCCTCGGGGTAGGTTTCGTCTTCGCCGAACTTGCGATGATACTCTGGCGGAAACTGCGCGCAAAGTGCGCGCAAGGCGTCGCGCAGATCGGTGTGAGTGTCTGGGGCTGACGTCTGCATCGGTTACTTCGCTCCCGGACCCGACGTTTCAAGAATTTCCTGCTCGGCACGCTGCCAAAGCTCATAGGAAATCGGGTTTTCGCTCTCTTCGAGGATATGACCGACCAGACCGATGGCGCGTGCCATGACGCCAAAGCCCCGCACGATCTTCCAGGGGAAGCCAAATTCACAGCAGATCGCTCCGATCGCCCCGGTGGCGTTGATCGGCAGCATCTTACCCGATTCTTCTTCGGCAACGGCCTGAATTTTCTGGATCAACTCGATGTATTCACCGGACTTGCCGTTCTCGGCAGCGATCTGGAACAGGCGAGGTGTGCGCGGATCGACCGGCTTGTGCACCGGATGGCCCAGCCCCGGCACGATCATCTTGCGGGCGCGGAATTTTTCCACCGTCTCGACGGCCAGCGCATCCAGATCGACACCGGTGCCCAACTTGTCCTGTGGCAGTGCCTCGTAAAGCATCTTCGAGGCACCCTCCATAGAACCGACAAAGACGGTGCCCAGCCCGCACAAGCCAGCCGCCACAGCCGCCTGAAGCGATTCCGGCGCCCCCATATAGGTCATCCGCGCCGCCAGGGCCGAGGGCGTGATACCATGTTCGACCAAGGTAATGACGATGGCGTTAAAGACGCGGCTTTCCTCGGGCGTGGCCTTGCGACCCGTCAACTGCAGAAACGCCAGATCGCCGAGGTTCATGTGGCCCAGGATCTCGTTGGGCAGATCGAGCCCACGCACGCTGATCTTGTCAGAGGTGCTCCAGGCAATGTCGGAGCTGATTTTTTCTTTGCGTTTTCCCATCAAACCGGATCCCACGAAAAGACATCCGCCGAAACTTCGAGCGGCGTGAACTGTGATTTGAGCGCGGGAATGGCGCGCTCGGCGATTTCATCGGCGGTCCAGCCATCATCGGAATGAACCGACCGCACCGGGCGGGGCTGGTTGAACAGGAAGATCTCGTTCTTGCGAACCGCAAAGATTTGTCCTGACACGTCAGCCGCGCGGTCGCTCATCAGGAAACAGGCCATCGGTGCAACCTTGGCCGGTGTCATCTCCTTGATCTTTTCGACCCGTGCCACCTGTTCCGGGGTGTCTGTCTTGATCGACGAGATCATCCGGCTCCAGGCGAAGGGCGCGATGCAGTTTGACCGCACGTTCCAGCGTTTCAGGTCGAGCGCGACCGATTTCGAGAAGGCCGCAATGCCCAGCTTTGCCGCCGCGTAATTCGCCTGCGCCAGATTGCCGATCAGCCCCGAGGTCGAGGTCATGTGCACCAGAGAACCGCCCTCTTGTCCGCGGAAATAATCGGCCGCTGCACGGCTGGTGTTGAAGGCGCCATAGAGATGGACCTTCACAACCGCGTCGAAATCCTCGTAGGTCATTTTGTGGAAGAACCCGTCGCGCAGGATGCCGGCGTTGTTCACCACCGCGTCGATGCGGCCGAATTCCTTGACACCCGCCTCGATCATCGCGCGCGCGGCGTCCGGATCGGTGACGTTGCCGCCATCGGCGATCGCATCGCCGCCCGCCGCCTTGATCTCTTCGACGACTTTCTGCGCCGCAGTTTCTGTCTGACCGGTGCCTTTCAGGGATGCGCCCAGATCATTGACCACCACGGCGGCGCCTTCTGCGGCTGCCATCAAGGCGATATCACGCCCGATCCCACCGCCGGCCCCGGTGACCAGAACCACCTTTCCGTCAAGTGCTTTTGTCATCTTCTTGCTCCCTCAGCGTGACTTGCGGTATTTGTCCAACCCGCCGGTATGCATGACCCGGCCCATCAGCGGCACGCCGATGATTTCTTCGGCCTTGAGCGCCGCCGCGATCAGCTTGTCCAGATCAATGCCGGTTTCGATGCCCAGTTCGTGACACAGGAACACTGCATCCTCGGTGCAGACGTTGCCGGCGGCGCGGGCGTGGCCGTGGCCCGCGAAAGGACAGCCGCCAAGACCGGCGACCGAGCTTTCGAACATGTCCACGCCCATCGACAGGGCGGCATAAACGTTGGCGATCCCCAGCCCACGTGTGTCATGGATGTGCATACCGATGCGCGCCTCGGGCGCCAATTCGCGCAGGGCGCCGATCATGCGTTTGACCGCCTCGGGGTTTCCCCAGCCCATTGTGTCGGCGATCACAAGGATCGGCACGGGGATGTCCTCTTCCTCGCACAGCTGAAGAATGAAGCGGAAATCGTCCAAGATGCGTTCTTGGGGGATGGGGCCTTCGAGGTTGCAGCCGAAGGCAGTCATCACATAGGCCGCGTCGACCGTATATCCTTCTTCCTTGTAAAGACGGACCCAGTCACGTTGTTTTTCCCGCATCTCCGCCGAGGAACAATTGTTGTTCGATTGGGCGAATGCCTCGGAGGGATAGAACAGCAGACGCGGGTCGATATCGACCTCATGCGCGGTCAGGGCCTTGCGAAACCCTTTGTCGTTCAGCCACAGCGATGTGTAATTCACGCCCGGTTCGCGCTTGATACGCTGGAACAACTCGCCGGTGTCGGCCATTTGCGGCACGTATTTCGGGCTGACGAAACTGCCAACCTGAATGCGCTTCAGACCGGTTTCGCTGAGCATGTCGATCAGTTCGATCCGCTCTTCGATCGGATAAATCTTCTTTTCGATCTGAAAACCCTCACGCGGGCCTTCTTCGCGAAACTCGACGAATTTGGGAAAGTCGCTCATTTCATCACTCCTCGGATGGCAGAATCTCGGCGATGACTTGGCCACGATCGACCATGTCTCCATTCGAGACGGATATATTGCTGGCGATCCCGGCCGCGGCCGCCCGGATCGAGATTTCGAGTTTCATGGATTCCATGACCGCGACCACTTCGCCTTCGGCCACGCTCTGACCATCGGAGACCTTGATTTCGACAATCATTCCGGTCAGCGGAGAGGTCACGGCGCGATCCGCCGCGGCATCGCCGCCGGCAAAAGCAAGGGGCGCGGCGGGGCGGAAGACCAGGCGACCTTCGGGCGTGTCCAGTTCGATCACGCCCGCGTGCAGGCGCGCGTCGATCAGATGGACGGTGTCGCCTTCGCCGACACGCCAACGGCCCGGGGTCAGTTCACATGCCGACAGTGTCAGCGCCTCGCCGTTTTCCGAATGGACGGTGTACTTGGCGCCCGGTTTGACAGGGCCGATGCGCAGTTCTTCGGATACCTCGTCAGAATCGGTAAGCGTCACGCGCTGCCCCGCTTCAATCGCATCACCGCCCAAGCCAAGCCGCCAGCCGGTAAAGGCATCACGGTTGGTCCAGGGATTGGCGTTTGTGTCGCTGCGCGACTGGGTCACGAAGAGAATGGCAGCGGTCGCTTTCCACAGATCGGGGCGGGTCAGTCCGGGTGCTTGTGTCAGCTCATCCAGCCTGCCGTCGATCCAGCGGGTATGCACCTGCATCCGTTCGAATTCATGGTTTCGCGCCAGCGCCGTTAGAAAGGCGCGATTGGTCTCGACACCTTCGACCGCGACATGATCAAGCGCCGTGGCCAGACGTGCCAATGCGGTTTCCCGGTCGGGCGCGTGCACGATCAGCTTGGCGATCATCGGATCGTAATAGGGCGTGACGGCATCGCCTTCCTCGACGCCGCTGTCGATGCGCAGGCCCGATGGCAGGCTGAGCGTGGAGAGCGTGCCCGTCGACGGGGCGAATTGCATCGCCGGATCTTCGGCGTAAAGCCGCGCCTCGACCGCGTGGCCGTTGATCGTCAGATCGTCCTGCACCAGTCCAAGGCCCGCGCCTTCGGCAATCCGCAGGTGAAGCGCGACAAGGTCCAGCCCGGTGATCGCTTCGGTGACGGGATGTTCCACCTGAATGCGCGGGTTCACCTCAAGGAAGAAATACTCGTCCCCCGCGACCAGAAATTCGACCGTGCCCAGACCGCGATAGTCCAGCGTTTCACCAAGGCGCACCGCGTCGCGCGCGATGTCGTCCATAAGCGTCCGGGGCAGACCCCAGGCCGGGGCTTCCTCGATGACCTTCTGGTGGCGGCGCTGAAGCGTGCAATCGCGTTCGAACAGATGCACCACATGGCCCTTGCCGTCACCTGCGATCTGCACTTCAACATGGCGCGCCTCGGGCAGGAAACGCTCCAACAGCAGCCCTTCGGAGCCGAAGGTGGATTTTGCTTCGCGCAGCGCGCCTTCGATGTCCTCGACCAGCGTGGTTTCGTCGGTGACGAGCCGTTGCCCTCGCCCACCACCGCCGCCGACAGCCTTGAGCAGCACCGGCAGGCCCATTTGGCGCACCTCCTCGGCAATCTGCTCGGGATCGGACCGCGCACCTTCGGCGCCCGAAATCACCGGGACGCTGGCCGCCATGGCGGCCTCTTTGGCGCTGGCCTTGTCGCCGAAACGTTCAAGCGTTTCCGGCGTCGGCCCCATGAAGATCATGCCGGCGGCTTCGACCGCGCGGGCAAAATCGGGGTTTTCGGCCAGAAAGCCGTAACCGGGATGGATCGCATCCGCGCCCACCGATTGCGCAGCGGCAATCACCGCGTCGATTTTCAGATAGCTCTCGGATGCAGGCCCGGCACCGATACAGACAGATTTGCCGATCTCGCGGACATGCAGGGCATTGGCATCGGCCTGCGAATGCACGCCGACAGGGGTGATACCGCTGGCCCGCGCGGTGCGCGCGATCCGGCAGGCAATTTCGCCGCGGTTGGCGATCAGAAGCGTTTTGATTTTCACGGTTCGCTCCTCACATCCTGAACACGCCGAAGTTGGTATCGACCTTGGGTCTGCGCGATGTCACATCCAGCATCAGCGCCATGACGTCACGGGTCTCACAGGGCTCGATCACGCTGTCGATCCAAAGGTTGGAAGCAAAATTATAGGCTCCCTGAAAATCTTCGTATTCCTTGCGGATCGGTGCCTTGAAGGCTTCCTCCTCCTCGGGGGTCCAGCTTTTGCCTTCGCGTTCGTTGATCTGCGCGCGGACCTGAGCCAGCACGCTGGCGGCCTGTTCCGGCCCCATGATTGCCGACCGTCCCGTCGGCCAGGCGAACATTGCGTCCGGCTGGAACGGGCGGCCCAGCATCGCCAGGTATCCGGCCCCGTAAGAGCCACCGGTGATGATTGTGAATTTCGGCACCCGGGCCGAAGACATGGCCGTGATCATCTTGGCGCCAGCCTTGGCAATGCCCATCTGCTCGACCTCGCGGCCCACCATGAAGCCGTTCACATCGGCCAGGAACAGCAGCGGAATATCACGCTGGACGCAGAGATTGATGAAATGCGTCGCCTTCAGCGCGGCTTCGACGAAAAGCACGCCTGTATTGGCGATGATCCCGACCTCGTGGCCGTGGATGCGCCCCCAGCCGGTCATGATCGTGTCGCCATAAAGCGGCTTGAATTCGTGAAAATCGCTCTCATCGACCAACCGAGCCACGATTTCGCGGTTGTCGGTCGGCACCTTGGGGTCGCGGCTGATGAGCCCATAAATCTCTTCGACCGGGTAGGCGGGCGCACGGGGCGTTTCGGGCGTCTTGCGGGGTTGGGGTTTTTCGCCAAGATGGCTGACAATTTCGCGCGTGATGGCCAGAGCGTGGGCGTCATCTTCGGCCAAATGGTCGGTCACACCGGAAACGGACGAATGCATCTTGCCGCCACCCAGTTCTTCGGCTTCGACCTTTTCGCCGGTTGCGGCAAAGGTCAATTCTGGTCCGCCCAGATACATAAAGCCCTGACCGCGCACGATCACCACTTCGTCACAGAGCGCGGGGATATAGGCACCACCCGCGGTGCAGGGCCCCATGACCACGGCGATTTGCGGCACACCATCGCCAGACATGCCGATCTGTTGGTGAAAGATGGAGCCGAACTGGCCTTCGTCGGGGAAAAGGTTGGCCTGGTCGGGCAGGAAGGCACCGCCGGAGTCCACGAGGGTGATGACGGGCAGGCGGTTTTTCCAGGCAATTTTCTGTGCCCGGACGTGTTTGCGGCAGGTGATCCCGAAATAGGTGCCGCCCTTTACGGTGGCATCATTGGCGATGATCATGCACTGACGGCCTTCGATCACGCCAATACCGGTAATGATGCCGGCGCCGGGTGGAACTCCCTTGTGCATATTCAGTCCGGCCAACTCGCCGAGTTCCAGAAATGGTGTGCCCGGGTCGATCAGCCGTTCGATCCGTTCGCGCGGCAGGATTTTGCCTTTGTCCACATGACGTTTGCGCGCCATTTCGGGGCCGCCGACGCGCTGTGAGAGCCGGAGGGCATGTAGTTCATCGACCTTTTCGCGGTAAGACACGTCGTTGGCGCGGAAGTCGTCCGACCCGCTGTCGAGAAGGGATTTCATTCTAGTCATGGCAGGTCTGGATATTTCCTGAGAACGAAGGCGACCTTGGCGGCGCCAGGTTTTTCGAAAGTGTCGGCCGCAACCAGGTGAACGTCGGCCTTGAAGACCAAGGAGTCGCGAAGCCGCTGCTCAATTTTCTTTTTGAGGGTGACGTCATCGGCCGGATCGCGATCGGGGCCCCGTTCGACAATCACCGTCAGCGCGCCCTGCGTGGTATGGCCCTCGAAATCGGCCACGATGCGCATGACGCCGTTGGTGTCCGGCACCATTTCGGTAATGATGCTGTTGATCGCCGACGGGAAGACATTGGCCCCGCGCACGATCAGCATGTCGTCGGTGCGGCCGGTGCAGCGGATCTTCGGTCCGGTGCGGCCGCAGGAGCATTCGGTATCGATCACTTCGATATAATCGCCTGACCGGAACCGCACGAGCGGGCTCGCCTGGCGGCCGAGCGCGGTATAGACCATCTCGCCTTCTGCGCCTTTTTTCCAGGGAATGATCCTGCCGCTCTCCGGGTCGAGCAGCTCGGTCAGGACATAATCCATGTTGACCATGTGCATACCCGACTGGGCGTCGCACTCGGCCCAGTATGTCACGCCCAGATCGGTGCCGCCCAGCATCTCGGTGCATTTCGCACCCCAGGCCTTTTCGATCTTTGCCCGAATTGCGGGAATGCCGCCGCCGGGTTCGCCGCCGACGATCACGCGCTCGATACCCAGTTCGCTGGCCTTGCAGCCAAGTACCTCGGGCGCCTTTTCGGCCAGGTGCAGCACAAAGTTCGGGGCGCCGACCACGCAACGCGGGCGGGTGTCGGCGCAGGCGCGCAGCAGCCGTTCCGCACCGCCATCGGCGCCCACCGGCACATCGATCGTGCCCATGTACTGCAATCCCTGCATCACGGGGATGCCGCCGACAAAGCCCTTGGCGAGCGAAAACGCGTGCAGCACCATGTCGCCCGGCCGCACGCCATTGGCAAAGAAACAGCGTGCCGTCATCTCGTGCCACATTTCGGCGTCGGATTCGGTCAGGGCCACATATGAGGGGCTGCCGGTGGTGCCCGACGATGCCTGCATTTGGATGATCTCGTACATGGGCGCGGCGCGGTGTTTGCCGAAGGGCGGATCGGCGGCCAGGCTTTCGCGGATCTCGGTCTTGTAGGTATAGGGCAGTTTCTGCAGGTCTTCGATGGTGCGGATATCGTCGAATTCCACACCGGCTTTCGCGAACTTCTCCTGATAGAAAGTCGAGTTTGCCTTGAGATAGGCCATCTGATCGCGCAGTCGCTCTTCCTGAATACGGCGCACCTCGTCGAGCGGCGTGCCCTCGATCGCGTGCCAGAAGCGATCATTTACCTTGTCGGCGGCATCTTCCCGCCGGAAGCGCATTCCAAATTGCATGTCGTTCTCCGTTCCAAGCCGTGGCGATCAATAGGATCGTGGCAGGCCCATGACCTTTTCGCCGATAAAGCTCAGGCACAGTTCGCGGTTCACCGGCGCTGTGCGCAGCAGGCGGACCAGCGGGTACATTTCGTAAAGTCCCGTATCTTCGGTAAAGCCCGATCCACCATGCGCCTGAAGCGCCGCGTCTACCGCTTCGATCCCGGCTTCGGCGGCGGCATATTTCGCCATGTTCGACGACGCACCGGCAGGCAGCTTGTTGTCGAACTCCCATGCCGCGCGCCGGGTCATCAGACTGGCCATTTCGACTGCCGTATGCGCCTTGGCCATCGGATGCTGCACGCCCTGGTGCGCACCGATGGGTTGGCCGAACACATTGCGCTCGGAGGCATAGGCCACGCCCTTGTTCAGGGCGAACCGGCCGATGCCGCAGCACAAGGCGGCCAGGATGATACGCTCGGGGTTGAGGCTGTCGAACAGGATCGAGAACCCTTCGTCCACCTCGCCGACCACATCCTCGGGGCCGAGATCCACATCGTCGAAGAACAGTGTCCACTGCTCCTCGGGCAGGGGGATCGAGATCTTCACCCGCTGCTTGTCGACGCCTTTTTTCTTCAGATCCACGGCGAACAGGGTAAAGCCGTCGGTCTTGCGGCTGACCTCGGTATGCGGTTTGGTCCGCGCCACCACGAGGCAGTAGTCGGCCACTTCGGCCCCGGTGATGAAGGTCTTTTCGCCCGACAGGCTGAACCGGTTGCCTCGACGCTTGGCCAGCGTAGTGGCCTTCATCGTGTTCGACCCTGCCCCCGGTTCGGTGATCGCGAAACAGAACTGGATATCACCGCGGCAGGCGGCCGGCAGCAGTTCTTTCTTGTGGAACTCGCTCCCGTGGCTGGCGATATGGGCCAGCGACATGGTCGGCCCGACCACCATCATCAAAAGCGGAATGCCGTGATTGGCGGTGCCCTCCATGAACAGGGCCATTTCGGTCATACCAAGGCCCGCGCCGCCATATTCCTCGGGCACCATGATGCCGAGGAAGCCGTCATCGGCGATCTGGCGGAACATTTCGTGCGGAAACTCGTGCTTGCGTGCGTGTCTCAGCCAGTAATCGTTGTCGAACTTCTGCGCCAGCTGGCCGCCATAGTCGTAAATCTGGCGTTGTTCGTCGTTCAAAATGAAATCCATGTTTCGTCCTCAAGCCTTGAATTCGGGGGCGCGCCGGTTCTCGAATGCATCGAGGCCCTCCGCCACGTCATCGCTGGGCAGTGCGCGCACGGCGGCATCGCGCTCAAGCCGCATCTGCTGGTCGATACCAAGGTCCGCGCCTTCGCGCGCCAACCGCTTCATCTCGGCGATGCCGGGACGTGAACGGGTGGCGATTTTCTCGCAGTATTCCAGCGCAGACTTGTGCAGGTCCGCATCCGGCACGATGTAGTTGACCAATCCGGCCTCTTTGGCCTCGTCCGACTTGAGCCAGCGGGCCGAGAACATCAGGTCGAGCGCCCTGCGCTGCCCCATCAACCGTGTCAACCGCTGCGAGCCACCCCAACCGGGAATCAGCCCGAATTGCGCGTGCTGATCGCCAAACTGGGCGCTTTCGGCCGCGAAACACACATCGCATGCCAGCATCAGTTCGATCCCGCCGGCCAGACACAACCCCTGCACTGCCACCACGACAGGGAGGGAGGAGGTTTCGAGTGCACGCAGGTTGTTCATGCCAAAGGCGATGAAATGGTCCAGCGCGGCGGGATCGTTCAATTTACCTTTCACTTCCACCAGATCGGCACCGGTGCAAAAGTGCTTGCCCTGCGCCCGGATGAGGATCGCCCGAATAGCGGGGTTCGCCTCGAATTCCGCACGCGCGACAGAAATACGCTCATGCACCTTAAGTGATAGGCAATTGAATTTCTCGGGGCGGGCCAGTTCGATGATGCCGGTGTTGCCCTCGGAAGTGACGAGGATGGGGTCGCTCATTTCGAGGCTCCCTTCGCCTTCTTGTCATACTGCAGCGCCATGCGACCGACCTTCTCGCGGGCGATCACCAGCTTCTGGATCTGCGCGGTGCCGTCACCGATCTGCAAGCCGAGCACATCGTTGTAGCGCTGGTGGTGGGGCAGGTCGGTGGTGTAGCCGTAATGTCCGTGCAGGATCAGGCACTGGTGCAGGATCTCGCAGGCGGTTTTGGGCAGGTACCATTTGCACATGGCGGCCTGAGAGGTGTGGGGCAGGCCACGGTCGCGCAGGTCCAGCGTGTAATAGCAAAGCTGGCGCATCATGGTCAGTTGGGTCTCGGCCTCGGCCAAGGGAAAACTGACACCCTGATACTGCACGATCGGGGCCCCGAATGCCTCGCGTTCCTGAACGTAGGCCCAGGTTTCATCCACCGACGCTTGCGCGGCCCCCAGGCACTCCAGCCCGATCAGTGCGCGGGAATAGTCGAAGCCCGCCATGATCGTGCCAAAGGCACGGTCCTGTTCCGCCATCATGTTTTCAGCCGGCACGAAAACATCGTCAAAGAAAACCGAGCCGCGCCCGACAGGCTTGGTGCCGATGTCGTCAAAATGGGTGCGCTTGATGCCTTCCTGGTTCAGATCGACGAAAAAGGCGCTGACCCCGCGTGAGCCGCCGTTAGGATCGCCGGTACGGGCAAAGACGACCGCCGCATCCGCCTGACTGGCAAAACTCATGGATGTCTTTTCACCGTTTAGCCGCCAGCCTTTGCTGGATTTCTCGGCCCTCAGAATCAGGTTCGCCGCATCCGAACCGCCACGCGGCTCTGTCAGGCCCAGACCAATGACGGCATCACCCGAAACAACCTTGGGCACCCATTCCGACGCGATGTTCTTGGAGGCATGTTTGGCAACCATTCCGCCCATGAGAGAGCCCAGAAGCTGCACGTAACTTGCATTGAAATCGGCATAGGCGATCTCTTCGACGATCAGCCCTGACGTGACAGAGCTTTCGCCGAGTCCCCCGAATTCCTCGGGCAGATCGGCTCCGATCAGCCCCAGTGCGCCCATCTCCTTGATCAGCGCACGGTCGAATGTATGGCCGCTGGCGCGTTCTTGATATGTGGGCGCAAGCCTTTCAGTTGCGAAGCGCTTTGCGGTATCGCGAAACGCCTTCTGATCGTCTGTAGGCTGGAATTGCATCGGTGCTCCTCCCCATGAGCGAAAATCTTCTTTCCAAAAAAATCTAACAAATGTTAGAATGTAGATCAAGTGCAGTTTTGAGGAGGAGAACCAAAGTGAAAAATAGACCAGATGGAAGCTTTGAAACCATGCTCTCGCCCATCCGCGCAGGCCAGCATACATTGCGAAATCGTGTCATCATGGGGTCGATGCACACGCGGTTGGAAACCGAGCCTGACGGCATAGCCAAACAGATCGCGTTTTACGCTGAGCGTGCGCGGGGGGAGGCGGCGATTCTGGTCACCGGCGGGTTTTCGCCCAATGCCGAGGGCATATTCGATCCAGAAGGTCCGAGAATCGATGACCCGGAAGAAGCGCTTGACCTGCGCCCGATCTGCGAGGCGGTGCAGGCCGAAGGCAGCCTGATCTGCGCGCAACTCCTCCACGCCGGGCGCTATGCCAAGATCGAAGGGTGTGTGGCCCCGTCGCCGATCCGCGCCCCGATCAATCGTTTCATCCCGCGTGAAATGACCGAAGCCGACATTCTCCGTACCATCGAGGATTTTGCCGTGGCGGCCGCCAATGCGCTGGCCGCAGGCTTTGATGGCGTCGAGATCATGGGGTCCGAGGGATACCTGATCAACGAATTCACCGTCACCCACACCAACAAGCGCCAAGACGACTGGGGCGGCAGCGCCGCGAACCGCCACCGATTCCCGGTCGAGATCGTGCGAGCGGTGCGCGAACGTTGCGGCCCCGACTTTCTGGTCATCTACCGGATTTCGGCGGCCGATCTGGTCGAGGGCGGCGCGCCCGCCGATGAAATTGCCGCACTGGCGCGCAAGATCGAGGCCGCAGGTGCGGATATTCTGAACACCGGCATCGGCTGGCACGAGGCCCGCGTGCCGACGATCGCCTATCCGGTGCCGCGCGGTGCCTGGCGCAAGGCGGCAGCCAACGTGAAAGCGGCGGTGTCGATCCCGGTGGTCGCCTCGAACCGGATCAACACACCCCAGCTCTCCGAAGACATACTTGCCTCTGGCGATGCGGACATGATCTCGATGGCGCGCCCGTTTCTGGCCGATCCGCATTTCGTGAAAAAGGCGCGAGAGGGCCGCGCGGACGAGATCAACACCTGCATCGCCTGCAACCAGGCCTGTCTGGATTTCATCTTTTCGGACCGGCCGGTCGGATGTCTGGTCAATCCAAGGGCCGGGCGTGAAACGGAATTCCGGAATACGCCAGCCGACACGCCAAAGAAAGTGGCCGTCGTTGGCGGTGGTGCCGCGGGCATGGCCACAGCCGCCGAGGCGGCGCGGCTGGGCCATGCTGTCACGCTGTTCGAGGCGCAGGACAAGCTGGGCGGTCAACTGAATCTGGCCCGCGTCGCACCGGGCAAGGACGAATTCGACGAAACCCTTCGGTATTATGCCGGTCAGATGCAGAAACACGGGGTCACGCAGCGTCTGGGACAGCGGGCAGAGGCGAGCGATCTTGAGGGATTTGACCATGTGGTCATCGCCACCGGGGTCACGCCGCGCATTCCCGACCTGCCGGGTATCGACCATCCCAGCGTCGCGACCTACGCCGAAATTCTGTCCGGTGACCGCGAGGCGGGCGACCGTGTCGTGGTGATGGGGGCGGGGGGCATCGGTCATGATGTGGCCGAGTTCCTAGTGACCAAACCCGCCGAGACCGCGAATTCCGACGTCTTTTGCGAAACCTGGGGAGTGGACCCCGAATTTGTCTCATCGGGTGCCCTGGCGGGCGACCCTCTGGCACCGAAGCCGTCGCGCCGCAAGGTCGTCATGCTGCAGCGCAAGACCGCTAAACCGGGCGCGGGGCTTGGTGTTTCGACAGGGTGGATCCTGCGCAACGCGCTGCGCAAACATGGGGTCGAGGCAATGGGCGGCGTGACCTATGAACATATCGACGATGCGGGGCTGCATATCGTCGCGGACGGAATGCCAAAGGTCATCGCAGCCGATACTATTGTGCTGTGCACCGGTCAGGAACCGGAACGGGCTCTGGCCCAAGAGCTTGCCGCGCGCAGCGTCCCGGTTACGATGATCGGCGGGGCAAAGGAGGCCGCCGAACTGGATGCGCTGCGCGCCATTGATGAGGGCGTGCGCCTGGCGCAGGATCTCTGAACCGAGGCTCGGGCAAGGGGGAAACTATGCTGACCGACGTCATCCGCGCGGGGCGCGCTGATCTGTATTCGATCTTTCGAACCCGCGCACATGACTGCGCCCGCGCCCTCGCCATCGAGGACGGCAGCAGGAAACTGACCTATGCAGAACTGCTGGAGCGGGTCGATCGTCTGGCGGCTGTCTTTCTGGCACGAGGCGTGGCGCCCGGAGACAGGATCGCGATCCTGTCGCATAACCGCTCAGAATACCTGGAGGTCGAACTTGCAGCAGCGGGAATCGGCGCGATCGTCGCCTGTCTGAACTGGCGGCTTGCCACCGATGAACTGCGGCACTGCATCGATCTGGTCGAGCCGGTTCTCGCGGTTGTCGAACCGGAACTTTCAGAAGCTTACCGCGCCGTCGCGTCGACACCCTGTCTAACCGTCGGGCCAGACCTGGAAACGGCCATTGCCGGGGTCGAGCCGGACCCGCGCACCGGAACCATGGTTGACGACCCCGAGGCCGGTCTGACGATCCTCTATACCTCGGGGACCACGGGCCTGCCCAAGGGGGCGCATATCAGCCACCGCGCGCATATCGCCCGATCCATGGTTTTTGCGGCCCAGCTGGCGCTGGATCCCGGCGACGGGTTCATCGCCTGGGCGCCGATGTTCCACATGGCCTCCACCGATCATGCGCTGGCAACGATCCTGCGGGGTGGGACCGTGGTGATGGTGGACGGGCTGCAGCCCGCCGTCATCAACGAGGCGCTGTCACGCCACAGGATCGGCTGGTTCGTGATGATGCCCGGGGCACTGGAGGCTTTTATTAACGAACGGCACGCCAACCCTTTGCCGCTGAAGGGGATCAAGGTTTGCGGCGCAATGGCTGATCTGGTGCCGCCGCATCAGATCGCGGAACTGACCGGTCTTCTGGACACGCCCTATCTGAATTCCTTCGGGGCGACCGAAACCGGCCTGCCGCCGGGAACCGCCGATCTGATCGCGCCGGGTGTGACCCCGGACCGGCTGTCCAAGCGCATCAGCGCCTTTTGCGAGGTGCGGCTGGTCGATCCCGACGACCGCGAAGTCCCCGATGGAACGCCGGGCGAAATGGCGCTTCGGGGTCCGACGCTGTTTTCCGGGTACTGGAACGCCGACGACACCAATGCCCGTGACTTTCGCAACGGCTTTTTCCACATGGGCGATCTGTTCCGGCGCAATACGGACGGCACCGTCGACTTTGTGGATCGGGCGAAATACCTGATCAAGACCGGAGGTGAAAACGTCTATCCGGCGGAAATCGAACGTGTGCTTCTTTCTCATCCCGATGTGATCGATGCCGCCGTGGTAAGGGCCTTCGACGCGAAATGGGGGGAAAGCCCGGTGGCCTTTGTCGCCTGTGACGATGACGGGCCGGATGCCGAGGCGCTGCTGAACTTGTGCCGCGAAAGCCTCGCTGGCTATAAGCGACCACGCGAAATTCGCTTCATCGCGTTCGAGGATTTTCCCAGATCGACCAGCGGCAAGATCCAGCGGCATATCCTCGAAGCCCGGCTCGCAGATTAATTTTCGCTCTGACCCGATCGTCAGCCAGCCACGCCAGTTCGCCCCAATAGCGATAAAAGCGTTCTTATCCTCGTTGCCACGAGCTTCTTATCCCCGCCCTTTGGAGTAACCCCCTGAAAGTGATCCACCATCTGGGATAGATTGACCCGCGATTGAAGCGCAGCCCTCTGTCGGACTACACGGCTAGGGTTTTCCGGGTGTTTGAGCTCAGGAGGATTCGTAGATCCCTGAGCCATTCATCAATGCGATCGGTGGTTTGTTCCCGGTTTTGCTGTGGGGACAGCAGTAACCCTGCGCATCGCACGGACGGGCATGGACTGCCGGCAATTGCCGGTTGGGGCTGCTGCGGGCCTTCAAGGGAAAGTCGGCGACTATCCGATGTGCGGGACAAAGCGGACATTCGCCAAGCGACCTCAAACGTCCGGTTCTGTACTGCGGCCCGACAAAACGATATCAAGTGATCAGCGGTCAGCCGATCGCACCTGTGTAACTGTCTTCTTCGGCCCTCCTGTCTGCATGATCTGGGACAGGTAAGAATTGCGCCGTCTGATGAAGTCACGCAGAAGGGTCGGGTAATCTTCACTGACGGCATTCTTCACAGAAACCCGACGCTCCAGTTCATGTCGCCAGGCCCTTACACGGGCAAGCCCTGTGAAGACGCCAAACTCTCCGATGGTGTCAAAAACGTCGAAATAGCGGAAGACCGGCCGAATACGACATCGACGAGGCTGAACCGGTGGCCATCGAACCATGGTCCCTCCCCAAGCTCCGCGTCCAGCCGAAGGAACTTTGCGCGGAGCGCCGGCACTTTTTCTTCCAACGCTTTCTCGTTCGGCGCCGAGTAGAACCCCGCAATGCCGTTCAAGACAGCAGATCCAAATTCAATCCAGGCACGGTGGCGGGCGCGATCGAGAGCGTCGTGCGAATGAAGCGCGTGGGGTTGTGTATCCTCAAGATATTCGAGGATAACCGCAGATTCGAAAATCGGCGTCCCGTCCACAACCAGGACAGGCGTCTTGCCCAGCGGAGATATGGCAAGAAACCAGTCGGGCTTGTTCGAAAGATCGATGTCAGTTCTCTCGAACGTGACACCTTTCTCAGTGAGCGAGATCGCCGCGCGCTGCACATATGGGCAGAGCGCATGGCTAATGAGGTGGAGGCTCATGTTGTCTCTCCCGCCATCTGCACGTTACCGGGCGCGAAGGAAGGGCTGAGGGCGAAACGGCCGTCGCCCAGAAGCCCTTGCACGATGGCAAGCAGCGTCAGATAGGCCGGGTATTCCCACCCGCCGTTCTCGTATCCGAACATCCAGCCGTTTCCGGAGTGAGCCCAGGTTGCACCGGCTAGGATGGGCACGGTCGCCGACGCGACCCACCGAGCCTGTACGCCGAGGACCAAAAGGGCACCGGCAATCGCCTCGACTGCAAAGACCATATAAGCAAACCAGCCGGGCAGCCCGATCGAAATGAAGAACTGCGCCGTTCCGGTAAGTGTGAAAATGAAGAGCTTGAGAAACAGGCTGTGCGCCAGGAACATGATCCCGAGTGCTATACGGAGCAGGAATATCCCAAATTCTGTGAGGTGCGATTGTGACATGATATGATCCCATATGTCGATGCAGTTGCATCTATGTATAGCGCGTCACATGCGATGTCAAGGTTGATGCACTTACATGTACATGATAGGTGCTGGATATGAACGAGATTGACCATGCTACTGAGGCCGCCTGGACAGCCCTCATGACTAAAAGCCGCGTTTTGCTTGAGGCTGTCGAAACGTCTCTGAAATCGGCAGGATACCCGCCAATTGCATGGTATGACGCGCTTCTCGAACTCGAGAAGGCAGGCCCGGACGGACTCCGGCCATTCGAACTCAAAGACCGGATTTTGTTACCCCAATACGGTACCTCGCGGCTGCTGAACCGTATGGTGAAAGCAGGGCTGGTGAACCGACAGGACTGCTTGGAAGATGGGCGAGGTCAAAACATTTCTATCTCTGAAAAGGGTAAATCTGTCAGGAGGGCGATGTGGCCGATCTATGAACGGGTTCTGTCGGAAAGGATCGGCGCAAAGCTGAAACCCAAAGACGCCGCTCAATTGGCCTCGCTACTCTCAAAGCTCTGAAGTCTAGGTCGACTGACGCGAAACCTGTCTGTGACTTTCCACGCTAAGTGGCCCTGAATTTTTTCACGTTAGTTGGCCGACAGTTGCCTATGTCGGTGTGCGAAGGGTGTTTCGGGTTGTTTCGACGTCCTTTCGCATCCAACAGACTTCTGCGTGATCGTTGATAAATCCCATGGCCTGCATGAATGCATATACGGTGGTCGGTCCCACGAATTTGAAGCCAAGCTTTCGTAGGTCTTTGGACAGGGTCTCGGACGCTGGTGATTTGGACCGCATTTGTGGCAGTGCGTCGTCCTTGGCAGGTTCATATAGCCAGATGAATGCGGCGAAGGAGCCTTCCTCTTGGACGACCTCGAAAGTACGGCGAGCGTTGTTGATCACGGCTTCGAATTTGCCTCGATAGCGAACAATTCCTTCATCGGCAAGTAGGCGCTCAATGTCGTTGTCGTCAAAGTTCGCAACTCCCCGAAAGTCGAACCCGGCGAAGGCAGCACGAAAGTTCTCGCGCTTGGCCAGAATGGTGCGCCAGCTCAGCCCTGACTGGAAACTCCGGCGTGACGGCAGCCCATCGGCACCGTGGGCGTCCATCCGTTCCAATTACGGTTGCAGCATCAGGCCGCTGCCGCATAAACTTGAACAGAAACCGAACGAGATCCTCCGTTACGATACAGTCTCAGCTCTCCGAAAAACCCTGACGACGGACAATCGGCGACCGCACTGCTAAAGGCTAACATTACTGCTTGGCAGGCCTGAACCTGCTGGCGGCGATCTGGATACCGCGCGCGCCTACGGGAAACGGTTGGCCGAGGTCGCGAGCCGCTGGAACAGCTGATCCAGCTGTCTGAATAATCGGCCCGGCCGCCCGGATCGGATGTGCTGCGGCCGGGTTGCGCTCAGTCCGCGACCCCCGCCCGCCCGATCAGCGCCATGAGCGTTCCGGTCATCGTTGCGACGAGCTTTTCATCCTGGCCCTTCACGGCATAGGCACGCGCCTCGCATATGGTCAGCGTCCTGCCTGGTTTCACCACGTCAGCGACGAAGCGAAACCGTTCGCCGTCCGCCGGGTTGAGTAGGTTGATCTTGAATTCGGCCGTCAACACTGCCGCGTCCGCTGGCATCAGCGAAAAGGCCGCGTATCCGCAGGCGCTGTCCAGCGCTGTCGACACGATTCCGGCATGCAAAAACCCATGCTGCTGGGTCAGTGCAACCTGATGTGCCATTTCCAGAACGATGCGGCCGGGTAACAACTCGGCAATGCTGATCCCCAACGTGTTCATCACCTTCTGGCGATCGAAACTGTTGCGCACGCGTGCGTCATAGTCGGGGTTTTTCTGTTTGAATTGTGTCATGGCGGGTCTTCCTCTTCGATTTCATTCGTCAATGACCAATCTTAGGCGGTCTTTGAGGCGCGTATCTTGTAGCGAAAGGTCAAAACGACGCGGAATAGACAGAGCGCGCAACGCGCCGGGCGGTTTGCCGGCGAAGATCCGGCAAGCGGCGGACAAGTGAGATTGATCGTAATATCCGGCGTCCAGCGCCAGATCGCTCAGCGGCAGGGTCTTTGACGCAAGCTGCCCGAGAGCCCGGCGAAAGCGTCGCAAGGTCGCAAGCCGCCGCCGCGACACGCCGGTTTCCGCCCGCACCTTTCGACGTTTGGTCCGGTCGCTGTAAGCTCCGGGTGGTGCGGCAAAGCGCAGGTCTCTCGCAAGGCCGTCAAGCACCGCGATGAGCGCAGGCAGGTCATCGTCCCCGGTCTGAACCCGGGCCAGTTCTGAGGCCAGCATGTCCAGCCCTTTGGAGTCGGGAAATCGCTGCGGTCGTGACGACAGTCGCAGCCCGGCCACGACACCCTGGAATGGCCTTGGGCGGGGCGAAAAATAGGGGCGCGGTTCTGCCAGCGATACGCGCCCGCCGCCGCTGTCGTCGCGCGTTACCGAAAGGGTAAAGAGGTCGGTTGCGAACCGCCCGCGTCCACCACCGCTCAGCACACCGGTATCGCGGAACACGAACAAATGGTCGATCTGTTTGGCCGCTTCCTCAGGCGGCGCCAGTTCGAGATAAAGCGGCGGCGCCATCAGGTTACTTGACGAAAGCATCCCGGTTCTCGGCGACGAAATCGGCAAATCGGCGCGCCGGGCGTCCCATCACATCGCTGACCGTGGTCTCGATGCCGGCAAGGTAGCCCTTGGGCGCGATGGAAGCCAATTCGACCATGGCTCTGGCGACCTCGTCCTGCATTCCGCCAGCCACCATACCCGCCTTGGCATTTTCGGCCGACAGGGGTGCGCAGGTGACAGTGCGCCCGGTCACCCTGGACAGGAGGGCGGCGATATCTTCTCCGGTAAGAGCTTCGGGCCCGGTCAGACCAAGAGCCTTGCCTTCGTAACCCGGAGCGGTCAGCGCCTCGGCGGCGACATCCGCGATGTCGCGGGCGTCGATCCAGGCCACGGGGCCGCCCAGATCGTCATAGTACACGGCGTCCTTTGCAATGTTACCGGTCTGCCACAGCAGGTTCTGCATGAAATAGGTCGGCTGGACAAAGGTCCAGTCAAGGCCGCTTTGCTTCAGCAGCTCCTGGGTTTCGGAATGCCACTTTCCAAAGGTCAGCCCCGCCTTGGGCGACGCGCCAAGCCCCGTGGCCACAACGATATGGCGCACGCCCGCGGCCTTGGCCGCCTCGATCACGTTCGCCTTCCACTGGCGCATGTTCAGATGGGCAGGCGTGACCAGGTATATCTTTTCTGCCTCGTCACAGGCCCGCGCCAGCGCGGCAGGGTCCGTGAAATCCGCTGCGACCGCCTCGCATCCTTTGGCCCTTAGCGCATCTAACTTGGAGGGGGCGCTGGTGACAGCGCGCACGGACGCGCCTTTTGCCAGAAGCGTATCGACGAGGGGCGCGCCAGTCGTGCCCGTGGCTCCGAAAACAGTGATCATGACTTTTCCTTTTGCAGGTCTGCGATGGGCTGAATGGTTTCCGGGTTGCTGATCGACGACAGATCGCCCGGATCTTCACCGAGAAAGGCGGCACGCACGACACGGCGCATGGTTTTCATGCTGCGGGTCTTGGGCAGCGCTTCGACAAAGTGGATCTCGCGCGGGCGGAAGGGCTTCGAGACGATCTCTCCGACACGATCCTTGAGCCGGTTCACGAGCTCCGCGTCCGGCGACACATTTGGGGCCGCCACGCAGACGCAGACGACGGCCACGCCCTTGATGTCATCAGGTGCCGCGATGGCAGCGGCGTCCACCACCTCTCCGGTTTCGGTCAGGGCCGCCTCGATCTCGGGCGGGCCGATGCGTTTGCCGGCGATGTTCAGCGTGTCGTCCGACCGGCCCAGGATATACCATGTCCCGTCCGGATCGCAGCGCACCCAGTCGCCGTGCCGCCAGAGGCCGGGGAAGGTGGACCAGTAGGTTTCAAGGTAGCGATCGCGGTCCCCCCAGATGGCCGGGGTCAGACCCAGAGGCGGCTGGGTCACGACCAGTTCGCCGACCTCGCCCGGTGCGGCTTCGCTGCCGTCCTGGCGCAGAACCTTGGCCCCGACACCCAGGGCCTGGGCCGAAAATCCGCCGGGCTTGAGCTCGTGCAGCACGGTCGAGGTCAGGATCGCGCCAAAAAGCTCGGTCCCGCCCGAGATGTTCAGCGGTACGGCGCGGCGGCGACAGATGAGATCGAGCTGCCAGAGCCAGGCTTCGTCGGTCCAGGGTTCACCGGTCGAGGCGACAATGCGCAGGGGCGACAAGTCGTAGCCCGACAAAGGTTCAGTATCCCGCGTCATGAACTGCCGTACCAGAGTCGGGGCCACGCCGAGATGCGTGACCTCCATATCGGACGCAAGACGCAGCAGCCTGAAGGGATCGCCGGGCATTGATGGTGCGCCCTCGGCGAGCACCAGGGTCGAACCAGACAAGAGCACCGATAAAAGGGTGAGCGGTCCCATGACCCACCCCATGTCGGTCATCCAGAGGTGCCGGTCATCCCGTTTCATGTCGAGGCAAAGCAAGAAATCGGCCGTGGCCTTGGCCTGCACGCCCAAGTGGGTATGCACGACACCCTTGGGCCGCCCGGTGGTGCCCGATGTATAGGCGATGAGAAAGGTGTCATCGGGACTGACGGGAACGGCGGCAAACTCCGGACTGGCGCGGCCCACTGTTTCGGTCCAGTCCAGATCGCGGGCCGGATCGGCCATCGCACCGCCGAACCGTCGCAGGCTGATTACGGTATGAACCGATGGCAGGTCGGTCAAAGCCTGGGCAAGGGTCGCTTCCATCCAGACCGGCTTGCCTCGCCGGGGTGTGGCATCCGCCGTCAACACCGCCACGGCATCCGCGTCGTTCAGGCGCGATACGATGGCATGAGGCGCAAAACCGGAAAACAGCGGCACCGCAACCGCGCCCAGCCGGGCAATACCCAGAAGCGCGGCCTCGATTTCGGGGATCATCGGCATATAGATGCCCACCGCCTGACCGGGCCTTACACCGCGCGCGGCAAGGGCCGAGGCGACGCGGGAGGCTTCGGCGGTAAGGTCGGAATAGGTCCAGCGACGGCGGCTTCCGTCTTCGCCGACCCAGTCGATTGCGACCTTGTCGCCCAAGCCATCGGCAATTCGGGCGTCAAGACAGGTTTCCGTCAGATTCAAAGTACTCCCGACGGCCCACCGGATCGATTCGGGCCCTTCGGAGATATCTCGCAACCGGCTGTAGGGCCGCGCGAACCGTATCCCGGCATGGTCAATGATCTGGCCCCAGAACCAGTCTGGGTCTTCATTCGAACGGCGGACGAGTTCCTCGTAACTGTCAATGCCGCAGCCCCTCAGAAATGCGGTCAGCGTGCTTGTCCGCTGGATGTCAGAGCCTGGCTGAAACATTCGCAACCTTTCTAGAATGAAGAAGGGCCGCACATAAGGCGCGGCCAGTCGGGGAGGTAACTCTTTTGGCACGGTTTGGCAGCAACGCCTGGTGTCCGGCGCTGCTGTCATGGCTTCAACCGTGCATGGACAAGCCGCCCGAAACCGAAATCACCTGGCCGGTAATGAACCCTGCGTCGTCCGACGACAGGAAGCAGATGATGCCAGGGTAATCCGTCGGCTGCGCCAGGCGCTTCATCGGAATCGCCCGCTTGAGACCTTCGGCGATCTTTTGACCGGCCTCGCCCTCGGCAACCTGAGCGAACAGAGGTGTGTCGGTCGGTCCCGGGGCGACCGCATTCAATTGAATACCTTTACGCGCCAGTTCGCGCGCAACGGTTTTGGTGAACGAGATGATGCCACCCTTGCAGGCCGAATACACGGCTTCGCCGGATGATCCGACGCGTCCGGCGTCGGACGCGATGTTGACCACACGGCCGCCGCCGTTCTTGACCATGCCCGGAAGCACCGCGTGATGCATATTCAGCGGACCGTAAAGATTGATGTCGATGACCTTCTTCCAAAGGTCGGGATCGGTGTCGAGGAACGGTTTGATCACGTCCCAGCCCGCGTTGTTCACCAGCACATCAATCGGTCCGCCGGATTCGAACTCGGCAACGGCGCTGTCGACTTGGACACGATCGGTAATATCCGCCTGAAATGCCGCCGCTTTTCCGCCGGATTCAGTGATTAGTTTGGCGGTTTCATTCGCTCCGGCTTTGTTCAGATCGAAAACAGCGACTTCGGCACCCTCCGCGCCGAACCGTTCGCAAACCGCTCGGCCAATGCCGCTCCCACCGCCGGTCACAACGACCCGTTTTCCACTCAACCCTCGCATGTGGAGGCCCTCCTCTTCCGTTGCACCTTGAAAAGAGTTTGATTCGACACTCTCTCCGATGCATTCTAACAGGTGTTAGATTTATTGCAATGGACAGCCTCATCTCCGACAAGTATCGACAATGGATGGCACGACAGATTGAAGATACCAAGATAGTGAGTGACGATCTAAGCAAGTCGGAGAGGACCCGCGAAGCCATACTCGCTGCGGCCGCGCGACTTTTTCGGTATGAAGGCTATCACGCAACGACTATGCGCGACATCGCGCAGGAAGCTGGCATTGAGGCCGGCAGCATTTATTATCATTTTCAATCCAAGGACCAGATTCTGAGCGAAGTTCTCGATCTTGGCGTCCGTCAACTATATGAGGCGGTCAGTGAAATCGTTCGGTCGGCACCGACAAGTTCGGAGGATTTTCGCAAGACTTTCGGACTGCTGATTGAAACACATCTGAACTATCTCTTGACCGACAGCGACTTCACGTCAGCCAATATTCGGAACTATCCGATGTTGTCGGACGAAACACGCGCCCCGCATCGCGAATTGCGTGCATCATATGCAGGGGCCTGGGGCAAATTCCTGAATGACGCCAAACGCGCCGGCCACCTTCGAAGCGACATATCCACTGCTGTGATCCGCCAGTTCATCCTGAGTGCCATGAACTGGACCGTAGAATGGTACGATGTCGACAAGTATCCGGTGCGCATCCTCGCGGAACGAATGAGTAAGCTGATACTTGACGGAATGTGTCCACATCGCAAGGCGGGTACCGAAGGCTTGAAGCTGTGCCCCGCCACTCCCGCCAAAACCCCGGATCCCGACAGCAAGGCGGCTAAGACCCGTGCAGAAATTCTAAAGGCCGCAGCGCGCGTTCTGAGGGACAATGGCTACAAGGCGACCACGCTGAGAAAGATCGCGGAAGAAGCGGACATGAAAGCGGGCAGCGTCTATTACCATTTCAACTCCAAAGAAGCGATCGTTGACGAAGTTCTAAACGCCGGACTGAGGGACTTGCTATCAGGTGTCGAAGCCGCCGTTCGGAAATTCGATGCCCCGTACGATCATCACGCCAAGATAGCGACTGCAATCTGGGCGCACCTGGATTTCCTCTTTAAGGCAAGCGAATTCACCTCGGCGAATATCAGAAGCTATGGAATGCTCCCCAATCATTTCAGGGAGAGGCACAGGGGTATTCGCCATGAGTATGGAACACTCTGGGATCGGATACTCCGTGAAGCTCAGGACGACGGTGCCATACGGTCGGATATCAAGATCGTCCCCTTGCGCCAGGTGATGTTGGGTGCCTTAAACTGGACGGTGGAATGGTTCGACCCGAACAAGGCAGGAGTGGAAGGATATCTATCACTGCCTGAATTCTCCAGCATGCTCATCAATCTGTTACTGGAAGGCATTTGTAACCGGGAAGCGGCCCCGTCCACAGGACAAGGTAGCCCTGAAAGCGGTTGCCCCGGTCAGACCAGAAGGAAGTGATACAGCCCTTCGGCAACCGCCTTTTCCCGATCCGTCTGCCAGCTGAGCACGCTGACGCTTGCCATCCGCTTGCCTTTGCGCGTGACGTTAGCGCGCGCAAAAAGCGGTCCCTTCACACCGGGTCTGAGGTAATCGACGGTCAGGTTGATCGGTTTGGCCGGAACGTCGGCGAAATCTGGCTGTACCGCGATGGCGGCAGTGGCCTCCATAAAACTCGCGATTATTCCGCCATGGTAGTACTCCATGATCGGGTTACCGATATGGCGGTCATCAAAGGTCATTTCCGCCTCAGCATGGAGACTGTCTAGACTTCTGACCTCAAAGTTGAGAAATCGGAAGAACGGCACCCGGGATACATTGGCATTGACAGTTTGCACGTCCATCACGAGGTTTTTCCTTTTGTCATTGCGTCAAACAGGCTGGTTTCGCCGCGCGTCAATGCAAACGAGGCGGTTCCCCTGGCTATTTCAGCATCCTCATGGCCCGCGAACCAGACGCTGCCGGAATTGAAGGCGATGTGGCGGGTCTTGCGAAAACAATGCGCTTGAACGATGACATCCGCGCGCGAACGGGCCGGGCGCAGGTAATCAACTCTGAGGTCAAGAGTGGCCATGGTACTGACGCCTTCGATGGCAACAAAGTTCGCCAGTCCAAAGACACTGTCCAGAAGTGCCGTCAGGATACCACCGTGGAGCAGCGATTGTTCCGCATCGACGCAAAAGTCCGGATTGAACGGCATCCGAACCCGAACACCTTCGGTCGAGACCTCTTCGATCTCAAGCGCCATATGCGTTATCAGACCCTTGCCGCGCGCATTCCACATCTGCGCGATTTGCTCCATCTTCTTTTGGGTGATGTCTGACATGCGATCTTTCCTTTAACGCCCCGTGAAATTGGGTTCTCGTTTTTCGACGAACGCAGCAACCGCCTCGTGGTGGTCTTCGGTCTGATGCATGAGCGCCTGATAGGCCGCCGCGGAATTCAGGAAATCCGGCAGGTCCATCCGTTCGGCATTGCGCATCAGACGCTTGGCGACCCGCACCGCGCGCGGCGGTTTCGCGGCGATGACAGCGGCCCGTTCGCGGGCACGTTCCATCAATTTTTCATGAGGCACGAGTTCAAGCACCATACCAAGCTCCAGCGCTTCCTTGGCCTCGACCATGCGCCCTGAGAAGGTCAGATCGGCGGCCTTCTGGTGGCCCAGACGACGCAACAGGAACCAGCTGCCCGCATCGCCCGGAATGATTCCGAGATTCAGAAACACCTCGCCGAACCTTGCTTTTTCCGACGCGATGCGCATGTCGCACATCATGGTCAGGTCGCACCCCGCGCCCACCGCCGGGCCGTTGACTGCGGCGATGGTCGGAATATCCATGTTGTAGAGCGCAAGCGGCAGCCGCTGCACCCCATCAACATAGCTCTGCGCCGCCGCCAGCGGCTCCTTGCGGAACACGCTGTCGGGATCGTTCATTTCCTTGATGTCGCCGCCGGCACAAAAGGCCGGGTCGGCGCCGGTCAGGATCATCACGCTGACCTGAGGATCGGCCTGCACCTTGGCGAAGGTCTTCAGAAGGGCAGCGATCATGTCGTTTCCGGTGACCGGGTTGCGCCGCTCGGGATCGTTCAGCGTAACCGTGGCGATCCTGTCGGAAATCTCCAGAAGGACGGGCTGTTTATTCATTCTTGCCATCTCCCCGTTCGCGTTTTTCGAACATCGCGGGGTTGATCATGTCCCGCGCGTCATGACCCATATGCAAGGTCTCACCGCCGTCTACATAAATGTCTTCTCCGGTGATGAAACCGCCAAGTTTCGAGGCCAGGAAAATGATCGTGCCTGCGATGTCCTCGGCCGCCCCCATCCGGTTTAGCACCGAGCGGTTCAGCTTTTTCCACTGTTCCGGCGGAATCGGATAGCGGCCAAGCGCATCGGTCTTGATCGTGCCCGGCGCGACACAGTTCAGCCGGATGCCGTACTCGCCCCATTCGGCGGCCAGCGTTTTCATCATGCCCGTCACACCGGCGCGGGCGGCGACGGTGTGTGTAAAGCCGGTAAGCGCGGTGCGCGCCGAGATGGCGGTGACAAACACAACCGATCCACCATTGTCGTACATGAAGTGATCGGCAGCGGCGCGTGTCATTTGCCAAGACCCTATCAGGTTGTTGCGGATCACGGCTTCGAAGCCCTTGTTGGTGATATCGCGGGCGGCCGCGATATACTGGCCGCCGGCATTGTTCACCAAGACATCCAACTGCCCATAGTGGTCCTTGATCCGCCCCATCGCAGTTTCGATACTGTCTTCGTCGCGGGTGTCTCCGGGCACGACAAAGGCTTCGCCCCCCGCCGCGCGGATCATTTCGGCGGTCTCCTCCAGCGGCTCTTCCCGGCGCGCGAACAGCGCAAGCCTGGCCCCGCAAGCGGCCATTTCGATCGCCGTCGCCCGGCCCATTCCAGATCCAGACCCCGTGACCAGGGCAACCTGGCCCGCCATGAGATCCGACGCGTAACGCCTTGATTTCGCTTCGCTCATGTTCCGCCCCCTTAGTTCTTCAGCAATTCGCCGGAGATGATGAGTTTGCGAACCTCCTGGGTGCCCGCGCCGACCTCAAGCACGCGACCGGTTCGGTACAGCCGGTTCACTTCGGTATCACGCATGTAGCCTGAGCCGCCGTGAATCTGGACAGCTTTGTCCAGCACGAAGGATGTCGCCTCAGCGGCCTTGTAGATCGCCGCAGCGGTGAGCTTGTGGATTTCGCCGCGCCCGCCTGCGCCCTCTTCGAGGCCCTCACACATGGCTGCGGTGCGCAAGGACAGGCTGCGCGCGGCCTCGATCTGCGTATACATGTCGGCCAGCATCGCCTGAACCATCTGAAAACTGGCGATCGGTTTGCCGAATTGCTGGCGTGTCTTGGCGTAATCGATGGAAATATCCAGCGCCCGCTGCGCAATGCCCAGAGCGTTGAAACAGACGATGGCACGTTCCAGATCAAGTCCGGACATGGTAACGGCAACCCCGCCATCCAGCTTGCCGACCATGTTTCTGGCCGGAACACGGCAATCTTCGAATACCAGTTCGCCCGTCGGCGAGCCGCGGAATCCCATCTTGTTGAGCTTCTGCGCCACCTTGAAACCGGGCGTGTCGGTTTCCACGATAAAGGCGGAAATGCCCTTGGCCCCTTTTTCGGGCGATGTCTTGGCATAGACCAGCACCAGATCGGCAATCGGCCCATTGGTGATGTAGATCTTGGCGCCGTTCAGGATGTAGTCGTCGCCATCCTTTTTGGCCGTGGTCCGCATCGAGCCAAGCGCATCGGACCCCGCACCGGGTTCGGTCAGGCCCAGAGCACCCACCAGCGTGCCGTTGCACAGGCCCGGCAGGTATTTTCGGCGCAACTCGTCATTGGCGTTGCGATAGATGTTGTTGACGCACAAATTGTCATGGGCCACATGGGTCAGTCCGATGGCCGCCGAGGCCCTAGACATTTCCTCGGTGATGATACAGGCCGAGGTAAAGTCGAGCCCGGCCCCGCCGAATTCCGGCGGCACGTTCAGGCCGAGATATCCCATCTCGCCCAGCTTGGGGAAAACCGAAGACGGCAGGTCATCAGTATCGTCCATTTCCGCATTCAGATGGTGGAACTCGGACATGAAGAACTTGCCGGCCTGATCGGCCAGCGCCTGCTGTTCGTCCGTCATGAAATGGGTCGGCAGAGCGGTGTCGTTGCGAAGTTGCGTGTTCATGGTTTCGTCCCCCTCAGGCGCGCAGCAGTTCTTCGGCGATGATGATCTTGCGCACCTCGCTGGTGCCCGCGCCGATTTCCAACAACTTGTTGGCGCGGAACAGCCGGTTGATTTCGGTGTCCTGCATGTAACCCGAACCGCCATGGATATGGCAGGCTTCGGTCACCGCCTTGTTGAATGCCTCGCCTGCGTACAGGCAGGCCGCCGCTGTCAGTTTGTGGATTTCGCCGCGGCCACCGGCCCCTTTCGGCAACCCGGTACAGGCGGCCAGCGCCCGATAACTGAAGGCACGCGCGGTTTCGACCTCGGTGTAGATCTCGGCCAGTTTCGACTGCATCATCTGGAAACTTGCAATCGGCTTGCCGAACTGTTCGCGAATCTTGGCGTATTCCAGCCCCAGTTCCAGCGCGCGTTCGGCCATGCCAACGCAGACTGAGGCAACCATAGCACGCTCCAGGTCCAGCCCGCTCATTACCACCGAAACGCCGGTGTTTTCCGGTCCAACCATGGCGGACGCGGGTACGCGGCAATCCTCAAACACCAGTTCTCCGGTTGGCGAGCCGCGAAAGCCCATCTTGTCAAGCTTTTGCGCCACCTTGAAACCGGGATTGTCCGTCTCGATTATGAAAGCGGAAATGCCCTTGGCGCCCTTCGATTTGTCGGTTTTGGCATAAAGCAGGATCACATCGGCAATCGGCCCGTTGGTGATGTAGATCTTCGAGCCGTTGATGACGTAGTCATCGCCGTCGCGGCGGGCGGTGGTTGCCATGGACCCAAGCGCATCGGACCCCGCGCCCGGTTCGGTCAGGCCCAGAGCGCCAACCAGGTCGCCCGAGCAAAGACCCGGCACATATTTCTTTACCTGCTCTTGCGATCCATTGCGCAGCAGGTTGTTCAGGCACAGGTTGTCATGCGCCCCGTGTGAGAGGCCCACAGCCGGATTCCACTTCGAAATCACCTCGGACACCAGCGCCTGGGTGAACTCGTTCTGTCCCGATCCGCCCAGCTCTTCGGGTGCGGTAATCCCCAGCAGGCCCAGCTCGCCCATCTGCTTGAACAGATCATCGGGCCACCATTCCTCGTCATCCATACGCGCTTGCAGCGGGTGTAGCACCTCGCGCGACACCCGATCCACGTGATCGACAATCTGGCGTTGCTCATCAGTCAAAGAATAGTTCGCCCTGATGGCTTCCAGATCAGCCGAGATGGCCTCACTTTGAGTAGTCATATCGTCCTCCCGAAAAATGTTGTTTGCGTTGTTGACCAAAATCAAACACATGTTAGAAAATAGATCAAGCCAAGCTTTTAACGACCTGACGTAAGAAAGCATGGTGTTCTGAATACAGGGGGGGGACTTCGGAAATGACTGAGAGCATTGTTCAATCGCAGGCGTTCGGCAAAGAAGTGCGTATCACGATTCGACGTCCTGAGAATCGAAATGCCCTAAACCGTGAAGTCGCAGACGGGATCATGGCCGCCATATATGCTGCCGAGAAGAACAGCGATTGCCGTGTGATCGTTCTGACCGGCGAGGGCGATCGCGCCTTCTGCGCCGGAGGCGACATCAAGGCGGGTGCGGATGGCGGCCCGTTTGTTCAGGATCCCTCGGACCCGGATCATTTTGCCGGAAAGTTATTCGAAACGATACAGGCGTGTCGAAAGCCAACGATCGCGCGCATCAACGGCGTCGCGATGGGTGCGGGGGCGGGCATCATCTGTGCATGCGACCTTGCGGTGATGGCCGATCATGCGCGCATCGGAACGCCGGAAGTAAAAGTGGGCCTGTTTCCCATGACGATCGTGCCACCGATGATGCGTGTTTTGCCTCGGCGGAGGCTGATGGAGATGTTCATCACTGGCGTTCCTCTGACGGCCGAAGAAGCCCTGCAATTCAATCTGGTCAACTACGTGACCGATGCCGCGGGGTTGGACGACAAGGTTGGAGAACTGGTTGCCCAGATTGCCGCGCAGTCGCCGAGCGCGATCCGGCTGGGAAAATACGCCTGTCACGCGATGGAGGACATGACCTATCCGCAGCAAATGCGGTTTGCAGAAACACTTTTACCGCGAGTAGCACAGACCAAAGACGCGCGAGAAGGCTTTGATGCCTTCATTACGAAACGCAAACCTGAATGGACGGGCCGCTAAGCAAGCGGGGAGGAGAGGCACATGTCGGAACGAAAACTGCGCATCGGATGCGCATCGGGCTTCTGGGGCGATACGCCGGAAGCGATCGGTCAACTGGTCTCAAAGGGCGAGATCGACTATCTTGTTTTTGACTATCTGGCAGAGGTGACAATGTCGCTGATGGCGCGTGCCCGCGCCAAAACGCCCGAGTCGGGCTATGCGCCGGATTTCGTAAAGGCGCTTGTTCCGTGGCTGCCTGCAATCAAACGTCAGGGCATCAAGGTCGTTGCCAATGCCGGGGGCGTGAACCCACGTGGATGCCGCGACGCGCTTGCCAAAGCCGCTGCCGAGGCCGGGCTTGATCTCTCGGTCGGTGTCGTGCTTGGCGATGACCTGTTGCCTAGGGCTGATGAAATTCGCAAAAGCGGTCAGACGGAAATGTTCTCGGGTGTCGAATTTCCAGACGATATCTGGAGCATGAATGCCTATCTGGGTGCCCGGCCCATCGCGACCGCGCTGGATGCCGGGGCCGACATCGTGATCACGGGGCGCTGCGCCGACAGCGCGGTGGCGCTTGGCCCCTTGATGCACGAATTCGGCTGGGGCGATGACGACTGGGACAAGCTCAGTCAGGGATCGCTGGCCGGCCATCTGATCGAGTGCGGTCCCCAGGGAACGGGTGGTAATTTCACCGATTGGCGGGACGTGCCGGGCTGGGATGATATGGGAATGCCTATTGTCGAAGTGTCGGAAGACGGCAGTTTCGTCATGACCAAGACACCGGACACAGGCGGGCTGGTCGTACCCGGATCGGTTGGAGAGCAGATGCTCTATGAAATCGGCGATCCGCGCGCCTATCTGTTGCCTGACGTGATCTGCGACTGGTCCGGGGTCACGCTGGAACAGGTCGGGCGCGATCGAGTGCTGGTCAAGGGCGGCAGGGGTCTGGGGCGCACTAACAGCTACAAGGTGTCGGCCACCCATGCTGATGGCTGGCGCGCGGTCTCTACCCTGACACTGGCCGCGATTGATGCGCCTGCCAAGGCGGAACGCGTGGCCGAGGCGATTCTGACCCGCTGCCGCCGAATTTTCCGCGACCGCAACATGGGCGATTTCCGGCAGGTCAGCGTCGAGGTTTTGGGCGCCGAGTCCACTTATGGCGCAAATGCACGCGCCCAGACCCGCGAGGTGGTGCTCAAGATCGGCGCGGTCCACGATGATCGCGCTGCGCTGAACATCTTTGCCGGAGAAATCGCACCGATGGCGATTTCGACCGCGCAGGGCCTGACCGGGTTCTTCGCCGGACGGCCAAAGGTGCAACCGGTGGTCCGTCTGTTTTCCTTCTTGCATAGCAAGGCCGAGACCCCCGTCGCTGTCGAGGTCGACGGCAAGGATGTGCCCGTCACCGTGGCCACCACGACAGTCCAACTTGATCCGCCTGCCGCGCCGCCGGCAGATTGCCGCGCGCCCGGTTCGGACGCGGTCAAGGTGCGCCTCGTCGATCTGGCCTGGGGACGCTCAGGCGACAAGGGGGATATCGCCAATATCGGCATCCTCGCGCGCAAGCCGGACTACCTGCCATATATCCGCTCGGCTCTCAGCGAAGAGGTGGTGAAGGACTATTTCGCCCATGTCTGCGAAGGCAAGGTCGAACGGTTCGACCTGCCCGGAAGCCATTCGCTGAATTTCCTGCTGCATGACTCGCTGGGCGGGGGGGGCATCGCTTCGGTCCGCATAGACCCGCAGGGCAAAGGGTTCGCGCAGATGCTGCTTGATATCGAAATTCCCGTGCCAGCCGATCTGGCCGCACGTGACGGACTGAATGCCGCGGCCCGGAACTAAGAGGACGACACCATGACCATTTCGAAACTCCTGGTCGCCAATCGGGGCGAGATCGCGGCGCGCGTGTTGCGCACCGCCAAGGCCCGCGGGCTTGCGACGGCCGTGTTGCGTCATGTCGCCGAGCAAGAGGGGCCAGCGCATCTGATCGCAGATGAGGTCGTGATGATCGACGGCCCGACGCCCGTGGCCGCCTATCTCGATATTCCTCAGATCGTCGAAGCCGCCAAAGGGATCGGCGCGGACGCGGTTCATCCCGGCTATGGCTTTCTGTCAGAGAATGCCGGTTTTGTCGCGGCGCTGGAAAAAGCCGGAGTGACCTTTGTCGGCCCGACGTCCGAGGTCATCGACCTGATGGGGGACAAGGTCCGCGCCCGCGCCTTCGTCGAGGAACGCGGGTTTCCCGTCGCCCCCTCGGCCATCGAGGATGATGATCCGGCGAGCTTTGTCGAACGCGCCCGCGCCGTGGGCTATCCGCTGCTGATCAAACCCTCGGCCGGCGGTGGCGGCAAGGGCATGCGCGTTGTGCGCGAGGACAGCACGCTGGAAACCGAAATCGAAACCGCGCGCCGCGAAGGCGAACGATATTTCGGCGACGGGCGGCTTTTCGTCGAACGCTATATCGAACGCCCGCGCCATATCGAGGTGCAGGTGATGGGCGACGGACAGGGCAACGTGGTCCATTTCTGGGAACGTGAATGTTCGATCCAGCGCCGGTTCCAGAAGATTATCGAGGAAACGCCATCACCGGCGCTGACCCCAGAACAGCGGGACGAGATCTGTGAAACCGCTGCAGGGATTGCCCGCGCCGTCAAATACCGCGGAGCAGGGACCGTCGAATTCATTTATGCGCAGGACGGGGCCTTTTACTTCCTCGAAATGAACACCCGCCTTCAGGTCGAACATCCGGTGACCGAACTGGTGACCGGCTTCGATCTGGTTGCCGAGCAGCTGCGCATCGCGGCAGGTGAGGGGCTGAGCGCGACACAGGCGAATATTCCCCAGACTGGCCATTCGATCGAACTACGCATCTGTGCCGAGGACGCGACGGCCGATTTTCGCCCCTCGATTGGGGATATCCTGCTGCTGGATGAACCCTCCGGCCCCGGCGTGCGCGTGGACAGCGGCATTATGGACGGTGGCAAGGTGACCACCGATTTTGACCCGATGCTGTCTAAGCTGATCGTGCATGGCCGCGACCGCGTGGAGGCCATCGCCCGTGCCCGGAGCGCGGTGCAAAGCTATGTGATTCTCGGGGTAACGACCAACACTGGTTACCTGGATGCAATCCTTGCACATCCGGATTTCGCCTCTGGTGACGTTTCAACTGGCTTCCTGGCTGAACAATCCGAAACGCTGACCGCGCCGGGCGAAGATGTCTCTGACTTGCTGATAGCGGCGGCGGCCCTATCGGACGAGCGCCTGGTGAGTGACGTAATGCAGATACCGGAAATGTACCGCAAGATGGGCGGGTGGAGAAACTGATGCAACGGATTTTTCAGATCGACGGAGAAGAGACTGATTGCTGGCTGGGTCATGATGGCAGCCGGTTCGTGCTCAATACCCCCACTGGCGCTGTTGCCTGCCAATTGGACCCGACGGGTCTGCCGGGCGGTTACAAGCTGCGGGCCAAGGGTGTTGTGCGCGAATTGCGACTGGCCGTGGGGCCGGAAGCAACTTTTGTGCACATGGACGGGCGAACCTACGAAGTCGGGCGGGTTGATCCCGCCGAACGCCTGGCCGGAAGCGACGGTGGCGCGAGCGACGACCGATTGGTGGCGCCCATGCCGGGTGTCGTGGTGTCGGTTGCGGTTAAACCCGGCGATGCGGTTGAAGAAGGCCAGCCGCTTCTGGTGATCGAAAGCATGAAGTTGGAAACCACACTGACGGCGCCGCGCGGCGGGGTCGTTGCCGAAATGCCATTCGCCGAAGGCGACAGTTTTGGTCTGAAAGACATCCTGGCCCAATTGGCCCCGGAGGAGGAGTGACAATGCGCAGGATTGAAAGTCAGATCGACACCAATGCCGCCGACTACAAGGCAAATTTCGCCGCCATGTCTGAACGGCTGAAGGAATTCCACGCCCGCCAGCACGCGGCGCGTTTCGAACGTCCGCAACGCGATATCGACCGCCTTGCCCGCCAGAACAAACTGGGCGTGCGCGAGCGGTTGAAACTGCTGCTGGACCCCGGCACTCCGTTTTTGGAGTTTTCCACACTTGCCGCCTGTCGCGAATACGATGGCACCGTGCCTGGCGCCGCTGTGGTGACGGGCATCGGTATTGTGCAGGGTCGCGAGGTCGCCATCCACGCCAACGACGCTAGCGTCAAGGGCGGGGCTTGGTATCCACATACGGTCAAAAAGGTCGTGCGTCTTCTGGATGTCGCGCTGGAAAACCGCCTGCCGGTCATCCATATCTGCGACAGCGCGGGCGGTTTCCTGCCGCTGCAGCACGGGGTGTTTCCCGACCGGTATCTGGGCGGGCGGGTGTTCCGCAACCAGGTCAAGCTGAGCCAAGCCAATATCCCGCAGATTGCCGTGGTCGGCGGACACTGCACGGCTGGCGGTGCCTATGTGCCGACGCTGAGCGACTACAACATCATCATCGAAGGCACAGGCGCGATTTTCCTTGGCGGTCCCCCGCTGGTCAAGGCGGCCACCGGCGAAGAGGTTGGTGTTCAGGAACTTGGTGGGGCGGTTATGCATACCTCGGTTTCGGGAACCGGCGACTACCGAGCCGCCACTGAACAGCACGCCTTTTCACTGGCGCGCGAGATTGTCAGCCAATGGAAGCGCACCCCGAAAACGATCATCGAAACCGCCGCTTTTGAAGAGCCATACTACGACCCCAAGGAGCTTTATGGGATCATCCCCAAGGACCGGAAAACCCAGTTTGATATGCGCGAGGTTCTGGCGCGGATCGTCGATGGCTCGCGCTTTCACGAATACCAGCCCGACTATGGCACCACGATGGTTTGCGGCTTTGCCCATATCTGGGGTTACAAGGTCGGCATCCTTGCCAACAACGGGGTGCTGTTCAACGACAGTTCGCTCAAGGCAGCGCATTTCATGCAGTTGTGCAACCAGAACCGCACGCCTCTGGTCTTTTTCCAGAACATCACCGGCTATATGGTGGGCCGCGAATACGAAGAACGAGGCATCGCCAAGGATGGCGCCAAGATGCTAATGGCGCAGGGCGGCTCGGTCGTGCCGAAGTTTACCGTGATCGCCAATGCGTCTTACGGGGCCGGCAACTACGGGATGTGCGGACGGGCCTGGGACGCGCGCACGCTGTTCATGTGGCCCCAGGCCGAGATCGGCGTGATGGGGGCGGATCAGGCCGCAAATACCATGGCGGACGTCAAGATTCGGCAGCTTCAGCGCGAAGGCAAAGAGCTGACCGAAGAAGAAATCGCCGCGATCCGCGAACCGGTGCTGGAAAAATACAAGCGCGATGTCGAGGCTTATACCTCGACATCGGAATTGTGGGACGACGGCATCCTCGATCCGGCGGACACACGCAACGCGCTTGGCATGTCGATTTCTGCCTCGCTCAATGCACCGATCGACGATCCGCACTACGGGATCTTCCGTCTGTAAAGGCTTGAGGGACGGCACACCGGGTCTGGGAGTGCCGTTCCGCGTCAAAGCGCTTCCATCTGGCGCTTTCGGAATCTGAAGTAGTCCTGACCGGTCCGGTTCCCGGACAGGTCAGGACGATGTCCGCCGCGCCTCCTGAATGGAGACGACGTCAGAGGCCGCCATGCCGGGCCGGTTTGCCTCGACCGCCTTCAGCGGCTCGACCGGCGTCAATCCGGCCAGACAGTCGCGCGCAAGTTGCTGGTATTCCGCGGTGCCGCGCGTTTTCCACGCGATTTCTTTCTCGCTGACCTCGCGGATCACCTTTGCCGGCGATCCCACCACCATCGAACGCGGCGGAATCACGGTTTCGCCACGCACAAACGCCTGCGCGCCGACAATCGATTCCGCCCCAAGCTCTACACCATCCATAATGACGGAATTCATTCCGACCAGAGCGTTCCGGCCCACTGTGCAACCGTGCAGGATCGCGCCATGGCCGATGTGGCCGTCGCTTTCCACCACGGCGTCGCGGCCGGGAAAGGAATGGATGATGCAATTGTCCTGAACATTGGCTCCATCCCCGATCACGATCCTGCCGAAATCGCCCCGCAAGCTTGCTCCGGGGCCGATGTAGCATCCATGACCCAAGATGACATTTCCGATCAGAACGGCCTGGGGGTGGACATATGTATCCTCGGGCACGACGGGTATAAAACCCTTGAACTCATAACAGTATGCCATTCCGACCACCTTTCGTAAGCTGAGTGCTAAACGCTTGTCAGCGGTTGCGCCGGGACCAGAATCCCTCAATTGTGCCGCCAATCAGGGCGTGTGGCCCGAAAACAAACACAAGTTAGAAAATAGCGCAAGCTCCCTACGTCACAGCTTGGCGATATTGACACTTCCCAAGGTTGGAATTTAAAATCTAACAAATGGTAGAAAATAGGCTGGCGGACCGATTAGGGTGGCCTGACCGAACTTGGGAGAGAGAGAAATGACAGACAAAGCCTATGTTGCAGGCGTTGGGATGGTCCCGTTCCAGAAGCCGGGAAAATCCGAAAGCTACGATGTGATGGCGACCGCTGCGACCCGGTCCGCTCTGGCAGACGCGGGGTTGGATTATGATAAAGTCCAACAGGCCTATGTGGGCTATGTCTATGGCGACAGCACCTGCGGTCAGCGCGCCTTGTACCATGTCGGAATGACAGGCATCCCGGTTCTGAATGTGAACAACAACTGCTCGACCGGATCGTCCGCCCTGTTCCTGGCCAGGCAGGCAGTTGAAAGCGGCGCGGTCGAATGTGCTCTGGCACTTGGGTTCGAACAGATGCAGCCTGGCGCAATCGGTGCGATGTTCCATGACCGGGTCAGCCCGTTTGCGGCATTCGACAATGAAACCGACGAACTGGTTGGCAGTGCCGAGATCCCGCTGGCGCTGCGGTACTTCGGCGGTGCGGGCAAGGCGCATATGGACGAGTTCGGCACCCCCCTGGAAACCTTCGCAAAAATCCGCGCCAAGGCCAGCCGACATGCTGCGAAGAATCCGGTTGCGCTGTTCCGGCAGGAGGTGACGGCGGAAGACGTCATGGCCGCCCAGGTCGTCTGGCCCGGCGTCATGACCAAGCTCATGGCCTGTCCGCCAACCTGTGGCGCGGCCGCCGCGATCATTTGTTCCAAGGAATTCGCCGACAAGCACGGACTGGACAGTTCGGTTCGGATCGCGGCGCAGGCCATGACGACGGACGGCCCGGAAACTTTCGAAGCCCATGACATGCGCGAAGTGGTCGGCTTTTCGATGGCCAAGCGCGCCGCCGATCAGGTTTACGAGGACGCGGGCATCGGGCCCGAGGACGTGGATGTGGTCGAACTGCACGACTGTTTCGCCCACAACGAGCTTATCACCTATGAGGCGCTTGGCCTTTGCGGTCGCGGCGAAGCGGCGAAATTCGTTGATGATGGCGACAACACCTACGGCGGAAAATACGTGACCAACCCGTCGGGCGGTCTTTTGTCCAAAGGCCATCCGCTTGGGGCGACCGGCCTAGCGCAATGTACCGAGCTCGTTCAGCAGCTTCGCGGCCAGGCAGATGCGCGCCAGGTTGATGGCGCACGTCTGGCGCTTCAGCACAATCTGGGCCTCGGCGGGGCCTGCGTCACCACGCTTTATGAAAAAGCCTGATAGCGCCTTTCGGGAGGAATCAATATGACTGGAAAACTCGACGGGCGCGTGGCGCTGGTCTCGGGCTCGGGCCGGGGCATTGGCCGCGAAATCGCTCTCAAACTGGCCTCGGAAGGGGCCCGGCTGGTGATCAACGATCTGGACGCCGGTCCGGCCAATGAAACCGCCGAGGCGGTGCGCGCAATGGGAGCTGAGGCCGTGGTCTGTGCCGGCAGCGTTACCGAAGACGGTTTTGCCGAACGGTTCATCAAGACCGGCGTGGACAGTTTTGGCGGGTTAGACATCATCGTGAACAACGCAGGCTACACTTGGGATAGCGTCGTTCAGAAGATGTCCGACGAACAGTGGCAGGCGATCATCGACGTCCACCTGACGGCACCTTTCAAGATCCTGCGCGCTGCCCAGCCGGTGATCAGCGCCAAGGCCAAGGAAGAGGCCGCCGCCGGGCAAGAGGTGTTCCGCAAGGTAGTCAACATCTCGTCCATCGCAGGGACCGGCGGCAATGCTGGCCAGATCAACTATTCCGCCGCTAAGGCCGGTATCCTAGGGGTCACCCGGACGATGGCCAAGGAATGGGGCCGCTATAAGGTCAACGTCAACGCCGTCGCCTTCGGCCCGATTCGCACCCGCTTGACCGAAGGCAGCGCGGATGGCGACAGCACGATCAAGGTCGAAGAAAAAGAGATCAAGGTCGGCGTGAATCCCGATCTCCTGTCCCAGATGGAGCGCATGATCCCGCTGGGCCGGGTCGGCACTCCGGAAGAAGCTGCCGGTGCCGTCTATCTGTTCTGTGCGCCGGAATCGAACTTCATTTCAGGCCAGCACGTCATCTGCGGTGGCGGTTTCGTGATCTAAGGCAGTTGCCCGGACCCGATGACGTGGTCCGGGCAAGCACATTAATGTCTGGGCGGCCTCTTGGCGGTCGCCAATGCGGAATTTTCCGCAAACTCTAGTCTGGCACGATCACGACGATTGACTCACTTGAGTTATTAACCTAACAGTCGTTAGTTAGGTGTTGGGGGATACGAAAGTCTATGGCACAAAACACGGCAATCAAAGTCAACGAGACATCGCGCAGCGCGGTTGGACGGGACGGGGTGCTGGACATTGCCGCGCGGCTTTTCCGCGAACAAGGCTACGGGTCCGTTTCGCTCCGAAAAATTGCCGAGGCCGCCGGGATCAAGGCGGGTAGCATATACTATCATTTCGGTTCCAAGGACGAGATCGTCGCGGCCGTTCTTGATGCAGGGATTCGAGTCGTTCACGCGAGCATGAGAGACGCCATCACCGACCTGCGGGCCGATACCGACGGCGAAACGGTACTGCGCGCCGCGATCCGGGCGCATCTGCGCGCGCTTCTTGATGTGAGCGATTATACATCGGCGAATGTGCGTATTTTCGGGCAGGTGCCGCAATCCGTCCGGGATGCCAACTTGCCTACGCGAAGGGCCTATGAGGCAGAGTGGGACAGTCTTCTGTCCCAGCTTAAGAAAGACGGCACGCTGAAGCAAGACGTCGATATCCGTCGCCTGCGCCTGATGCTGATCGGTACATTGAACGCCACGCTCGATTGGTTCGACCCGGACCGCGGTAGCGCCGATGCGTTGTCACGCACCTATGCCGATGTGTTCCTCAACGGGATACTCCAAAGACAGGATACCTGACTTCATGGCACGTCTTGAAACAGCGGTGCTGACCGCATCAGAGACCTACACCCGCAACCACGCCGCACAAAGCGAGCGCGTCGAAACGCTGCGCGCGCGGATCGCCGAAGCAACGGCTGGCGGCCGCCCCGATATGGTCGCGCGGCATCGCAAGCGCAGCAAGCTGTTGGTCCGCGAACGGATCGAACTGCTGGTGGATCCGGGCACTGCGTTTCTTGAGCTGTCGTCGCTTGCCGCCTACGGTCAATACGGGGGCGAGGTGCCCGGTGCGGGGATCGTGACCGGTATCGGGATCGTCCACGGGCTGCCCTGCGTTGTGATCGCCAACGATGCGACAGTGAAGGGTGGGTCTTTCTATCACGAAACCGTGCAGAAACACATCCGCGCCCAGGAAATCGCAGCCGAGAACCGGCTGCCCTGCCTCTATCTGGTGGATTGCGGCGGTGCCTATCTGCCAGAGCAGGACCGGGTTTTCCCCGATGCCCGCCATTTCGGCAATTCCTTTTATCGTCAAACCAACATGTCCGCGAGCGGCCTGCCGCAGATCTCGGCGGTCTTTGGAGGCTGCACGGCCGGTGGGGCCTATATCCCGGCCCTGTCGGACGAAGTCATCATGGTACGCGGCAACGCACGCATCCATCTGGGCGGCCCCTCGATCGTCAAGGTGGCGATCAACGAAGAGGTTGATGGAGAAACATTGGGGGGGGCCGAGATGCATTCGCGCTTCTCCGGTGTGTCTGACCATCTGGCCGAGGACGAGTATCATGCGCTTGCTCTGATGCGCGACATCGTATCCGAACTGGGCCTGTCGCGCCCGATGGGTCCCGATGCAACCTGCGCGCCGCCGGCGCGCAACCCAGAGGAACTGCTTGGCGTCATCAGCGCCGATCGCAAACAGCCCTATGACATGCGCGAGGTTCTGCTGCGCATGATCGACGCCGGCGAATTCCGCGAATTCAAGCCCGGATGGGGTGAGACGCTGGTCTGCGGCACCGCGCGGATTCACGGCTATCGAGTGGGCATTCTCGCAAATAATGGGGCGCTTGTGTCCGACAGTTCGCTCAAGGGCGCGCAATTCGTGTCGATGTGCGATCAACGCAACATCCCGCTTTTGTTCCTCCACAACATCTCGGGCTTCATGGTCGGCACCGAAGCCGAGCGCGGCGGCATTGCCAAAGACAGCGCCAAGCTGGTCTATGCCATGTCGGTTGCCAAGGTGCCGCGCCTGTCGGTCCTCTTGGGCGGCTCATACGGGGCAGGCAACTACGGCATGTGCGGACGTGGTTTCGCCCCGAATTTTCTCTTTGCCTGGCCCACGGCGGAACTGGCCACCATGTCTGCCGACATCGCCACAAATGTGATGCTGGAACTGCGCCGCCAGAAAGGGGGCGACCCGGGCAAGATGGAGGCCGACATGAAGCTGATCGAGGAGCAGGTTCGGGCCCAGTACGGTGAACAGTCCGATCCCTATTATGCCACCTCGCGGCTTTGGGATGACGGGCTGATCGAACCCGCGCAAACCCGCGATATCCTTGGCCTGTGTCTGGCCATCGTGACATCGGTGCCCGAAGCCGGTCGCCATACGCCTGTATTCAGAATGTGAGGCTTCAAGTTGACCAATACCTACAACACGATCCTTATCGAAACCGATGCGCGTGGCGTCGCCACGCTGACGCTCAACCGCCCCGACAAACACAATGCGCTGAATGGCGAATTGATCGCAGAGCTATACGATGCCGCCGAAAAGCTGGCTGCAGATGACGATGTGCGTATTGTGGTCCTGACCGGCGCGGGCAAGAGCTTCTGCGCGGGCGGCGATTTCAACTGGTTCGCCTCTAATGTCGAGAAAACCCGTAGTGAAAGGGTCGCACAAAGCGCCACGCTGGCGCGGCTGTTGCGCCGTCTTGACACACTGCCCAAACCCTTGATCGGGCGGATCAACGGCCCGGCTTACGGTGGCGGTGTCGGCATGATCTCCGTCTGCGACTACACCATCGGCGCCGAAGGCGCGCGCTTCGGTCTGACCGAGGTAAAACTGGGCCTTCTGCCCGCGAATATATCGCCTTATGTGGTGGCCCGCATCGGCAAGGTGCATTCGCGTGAAACCATGCTGTCGGGGGCGTTGTTCGACACGGCCCGCGCCGAGCGGATCGGTCTGTTGACCGAGGTTGTCGCGCCGGGCGACCTGGACGCCACGGTGAACCGGGTGGTGCATGATCACCTTCAGGCCGCGCCGGGTGCCGTGGCCGATACCAAGGCGCTGATCGCCTATGTCGCGTCCCACGATCTGGAGACCAACATGATCTACACCGCCGACCGGCTGGCCGATGCGTGGGAGACTGAGGAAGGTATCGAAGGCATCAACAGTTTCATCAACAAGGGCGTTCCGTCATGGCGGGTGAAATGAGCTTCACCCGCGTTCTGATCGCCAACCGGGGCGAGATTGCCCGGCGCATCCAGCGCGGGTGCCGCAAACTGGGGCTGGAAAACGTAGCGGTGTTTTCGGACGCGGACCGCGACGCGCCCTTCGTGGCCGAGGCCGATCATGCCGTCTGCATCGGTGGGGCCGCCCCGTCGGACAGTTATTTGAACGTCGAGGCCATCCTTGAGGCCGCGCGGGCGACGGGCGCGTGTGCGGTGCACCCGGGCTATGGTTTTCTGTCTGAGAATGCCGGTTTCGCGGCGGCGGTCGAGGCGGCGGGCCTTGTGTTCATCGGGCCGGAACCCGACGCTATCGCGCGGATGGGCTCCAAGATCGAGGCCAAGGCTGCCGCCGAAGCCGCAGGCGTGCCCGTCCTGCCCGGCTATCGAGGCGAGGATCAGTCCGACGCGCGCCTGCTGCAAGAGGCCGAGGCGCTAGGCACCCCCTTTCTGGTCAAGGCCAGCGCCGGCGGCGGCGGACGCGGGATGCGGCTGGTCTCCGATCTGGGCGACGCACCCGAAGCGATTGCATCTGCCCGGGCCGAAGCGCAGAGCGCCTTCGACGATCCGGCGGTGTTCCTCGAACGCTATGCACCCCGTGCCCGCCACGTCGAAGTGCAGGTTCTGGGCGACACTCACGGCACCGTGCTGCATCTGGGCGACCGCGATTGTTCGCTGCAACGCAACCACCAAAAGCTGATCGAAGAAGCCCCCGCCGCCGATCTTCCCGAGGCTGTGCGCGACCGCATGCGGGCGGCAGCGGTGCGGTTGGCGCAGGCGATCGGCTATCGCTCCGCCGGGACGGTGGAATACCTCTATGACCCCGGGCGCGGTGAATACTACTTTCTGGAAATGAATACCCGGTTGCAGGTGGAACACCCCGTGACCGAGGCGATCACCGGCATCGATCTGGTCGAATGGCAGTTGCGCATCGCGCGGGGCGAGCCGCTGGCGCTGACGCAAGGCGATGTGCAGTTTGACGGGCACGCCATTGAAATCCGCATCGCCGCCGAAAACCCGGCCGAGAATTTCCGCCCCGAAACGGGCGAGATCAGCCTTTGGGCTCCGCCCGCCGGCGTGCGGCTCGATACCGGGGTCGAGGCAGGCTCGGTCGTCAGCCACCATTACGATTCGATGATTGCCAAGCTGATCGTCCACGCGCCGGATCGGGCCGGTGCGATCCGCCGGGCGGTTGTCGCAATGGATGCCTTTGCAGTCGGTGGCGTCGGTCTGAACCTGGCCTATCAGCGCGCGTTGCTGACACACCCGGATTTTGAGGCGTTCCGGCACCATACCTCAGGCCTGCCCGAGATGTTTCCAGGCGGCTGGACTGAACCGTCCGCTGATCCCCGGGACATGGCCCTTGCCGCGATGGCGCTGCATCTGCATCTCGCCCCGGCGGGCGCGTCGCCCTGGGAAAGCCTGGGGTCATGGCGGCTCACGGCCCCTGCGGGGTGGCCCGGTGCAGCATCCTATTGGGAGACGACAAAAGACGACCCGATCCGCGTAAACGGCTCCGGGTCGGTGTTGACAGCCGTACAGCCGGACGGCCAGACCATCACGGTCGAGAGTGCCGCCTTAACAGGATGCCGTCTGAGCGGACGCATCGACGGGGTTCCGTTTTCGCGCACCGCCTATGTCGCGCGCGCGCCGGGTCACTGGCGGGTGCACCTGCAAACCCCTGCCGGAATGACCGCGACAGACCTGCGCACGCTGGAAGACCAGCATCTGCAACGTGCCACCGGCGGGTCTGGCGTCGCTGACCTGTTGTCCGCACCCATGCCCGGCGCCGTTGCCGAGGTGCGTGTCGCACGCGGCGACCGCGTTAAAGCCGGTGACACGCTTGTGGTGCTTGAGGCCATGAAGCTGTTGCAAAGCCTGCCCGCGCCGGTCGCGGGCGTAGTGACGGAAATCTATTGTGCACCGGGCGACACGGTTGCCGGGCACGCCCCACTTATCAAACTCGATCCAGAGGAAAACACATGACCAGACAAGACAACATCACCGCGGCCTCCGGCCCGTTCAACGAAGACCTCAACTTGATCCGCGACCAGCTGCGCCGGTTCATCGAAACCGAGGTGACCGCCAAGGCCGAGCCCTGGGAGGAGGAGGGCATGGTGCCCCGCGACGTGCTGCGCCGGATGGGTGATCTCGGCGTTCTGGGGATGCGCTATGACGAACAGTATGGCGGCGCGGGGCTGGACGTGATGTCCAGCGTGGTTTTGGCCGAAGAGGTCGGGCGATCCACCTTCGGCGGATTCTCGGCCACGGTTCTGGTCCACACCGACATGGCCTCGCCGCATCTGGAAAACGCCGGCACGCCCGAACAGAAGGCGCGGTGGATGCCGTCGATCACCTCTGGCGAAATGATCACCGCCGTCGCCGTGACCGAGCCGGGCGCGGGCTCGGACGTGGCCGGCATGCGCACCCGCGCGGTGCGGGACGGGTCGGATTGGGTGCTGAACGGCACCAAGATGTTCATCACCAACGGCGTGCATGGCGATCTCTACTTTGTCGGCGCCAAGACCGATCCCGATGCCAAGGGGTCGCGCGGGATCACCATGTTTGCGGTCGAAAAAGGCACGCCGGGCTTTTCGGTCGGACGGGCGTTGAACAAGACCGGCTGGCTGTGCTCGGACACTGCCGAATTGATCTTCGAAGATGTCCGCATCCCGGCCGAAAACGTTCTGGGCGAGGTCAACCGCGGCTTCTATTCGGTGATGAAGAACTTCCAGAACGAACGCATCGTCCTGGGTGCGATGGCCTGTGCCGAAGCGCAAACCGCGCTGGACATGACCGTGGATTACGTCAAGCAGCGCAGGGCCTTTGGCGGCGTTCTGTGGGACAAGCAGGCCGTGCGCCAACGGCTGGCCGACTGTCAGACGCGGATCGCGGCAGGACGTCAGCTGGTCTATCACGCCGCCGGTCTGGATGCCGCGGGCGGTGACTGCGTGAAAGAGGTCTCGATGGTCAAAGCCTATTGCGGCGAACTGGTGAACAGCGTGCTTTATGACTGCGTCCAGTTTCACGGCGGCATGGGTTATATGCGCGAAACACCGGTGGAACGCATGTCACGCGATGCCCGTGTGCAGGCCATCGGCGGCGGGGCGAGCGAAGTCATGTTGGAAGAAGTCGCCAAGCGCATGTGAGCTTACTATCCAAATAATTAACAATCTACAGAAGCAAGGACGAAAAAGATGAATCTGGAAACCACTCAAAGCCAATCAGTCGCAAGTGATGGCTCAAGGGTCGTTGCGACGTTTTCCTCTATCTCAGCTTCATGATCTCTTCTCTGAAGGCCTCGGTCGGTGTGCGCCACCCAAGGCACTTTCTGGGAGTTCCGTTCAGGCGGTCACAAATCGTCTTCATTTAGCGATTTGAGAGCGCCGCGAGCTGGGTATCTCGAGGCAGGTATCGGCGGGCACGCTTGTTCAGGTTCTCGACCGATCCTTTCTGCCAGGGAGCTTGAGGATTGCAAAACCAACTTTCTGTACGGATGCCGGATTGAAGCCTGCGCCATTCCCGGAACTCGAAGCCTCGGTCGAAGGTGTTCGAACGCCGTGCCGACTGGGGCAGGGGCTCCATCACATCCATCAGCTTATTCATCAGATGCGTTGAGCTGCGATCATTGTTGCGGAACAGCACAGCAAAGCGGGTTTTTCGCTCGCCCAGAGAAGCGACGTTCATCTTTCCCTGGGCGCGTTCAAAGATCATCAGATCGCCTTCCCATTAACCGAAGGTCTCACGGGTCTTCACATGCTCCAGGCGTTGATGGATGGACCTATCTGTTGGGAAAACCTGGCCTCTGGGCCGTCTGGCATAGCGCGGCTATCGTTTCTTCCGGCGACTGGGTAGGTGGCGCGCCAGCCGCTCGGATTGGCCTTCGCGACTGTAGACATAGGCGTAGATCGTTTCGTGGCTCACTCGAACCGGCTGTTCATCATAGGCAAGGCGGCCAGCAATCTGTTCTGAGGTCCAGCCAACCTTCAACTGTTTTATGACATGGGCGCGCAAACCTTCCAGCCGGATCAATTTGCGGCGCCGAGCGCGCCGAGCATCAGCCGCTCTATGCGCATTCACACGGTAGTAGCCATTCAAATACGGCAGTTCGTCATCTTCGAATTGGTTGCGTTTGATCTCACGATAGACGGTCGAGCGATGCCTGCCGATCTCAGCCGCGATCTTGCTTACAGGCATCTTTGCGTTCAACATGTCTTCGATTGGGCGTCTCTCACGCAAATCCAGCTCTGTGTGGGCCATGTTCTTTCTCCTTGCTTTTCAGCAGGATAAGGGATTTGTCGCAACCCAGTTTAGAATGTGCCCCTGCAAATATAAATCTCGTAAGGTTTATTATGTTAATATAAGTGCTTCCGACCGACAGCGGCCTTCCATTCCTCTGAGATATGCTGCACGGCGAAACACGATAGCAGACATTGCCCGCAGTCAAAATAAGCCGCAATTTCACAAAGGTGAGCTTGTACGCTCGCGCATCAAATCCATGAGGCAAGGGATGAAACTTGAAGAATACTATCGGCCTAGACTGGCTGAAGTGGGATACGATCTTTTGGCCGTATTTAGCCGGTTCGAGTATGCAATGAAGAAAGGCGGATTTCGCCGGGGGGATTACCCGGATGCCGCTTGGCACACTTTCGCTCAGCGCCTACCGCAAGAGTTCTTTCAAAAAATGGCGGTGTCCGACCAGGCGAAAATATACTTCGAGGCACCTCCTGATCACCTCGTCACAACCAACGATGGTGGCGTGGACTGGTCAGGAAATCCGGTTGTACCACACGATACCGCAAGCCTCTTCCAAAGCATCAAAACCGCTCGAAATAACTTGTTTCACGGTGACAAGAAGCACAACAATCACCGTGACACCCAGTTGATGAAAGCTGCGCTCTTCGTGCTGAATGAAGCCTACAAGGAAGCGGAGCGTTCTGATGGGTTTGAAGGGTTCCTTGGCGCGATGGAGTTTGGACTTTAGCCATCGGTTCAAAGCTGCCTTTGTGCTTGGCATCCAATTGCTGCGGGTTCAGTCCATAAGGCGGGCATTCACGTTTGAGACTTCAGGGGCTCGACTTTACAGAAGTCAGCCTTGAGCAATGAGCCACTATATGCTGCAATAACCCGGCGTTCCCAATCTGATTCATGCGATCTAAGAGAAGTCTGTATGCTGACGCCCACCACGCGACAACGGAAAGCTTTACAATGCCTTGACTACCAGGAATGGGAGTATGCAGCTCAGATCTATGGAGCTGGTGCAAAAACGATTGCGTCTCTTCTAGAGAATGGATGGATAGAACCATTCGTCAGTGAGAAATTCGTAGATGGTGTTCATGAGCGCTATAGCATCACAGAATTAGGACGCAGAGCTTTGTCTGCTCCGCGTCCCAAGAGATCAAAAGCAAAGCCTTCGCTTCGCACGCTGCCATCTAGGTTGAAAACCCTTCCGCCGCGATTTTAGCATCCTGGGCATCCAAGACAGTCACGAGTGCCCACTCAGAGCAGCACTTGCATAGTAGCAAGCACACCTATGGTGGCGAGATAGAATTCTCTAGAGTCTTTAGATTCGAGCGAACTGTGCTAAGTGCTTCTTTGGTTTCGCAATTCCAGATCTGAGCTAATTTGAAAAATGCATCTCCCACTTCGCCAGGCAGCAAAGCACGATCTTGAACCATCGCAAAAGGTCCGTCTGTCTCCGTCAGCACACGTGCCTTGGGCATTCTCGCAGCAAGATCACGGCCTCGTTTGCTGCGAAGCATAGAGGGGCCAACACTGAACCAGGCGCCGAGTTCAACGGCCTTTTCAAGTTCTCGTGGAGACCCCGAAAACCAATGAAAGATTGGCGTTCCGCTACCTGGTTCTTCTTCAAGTAAGGAAAGAACGTCAGAGGCAGCTCGTCGACTGTGTATCGAGATAACTCGACCGCCAGCGGCTTCACAACTCCGCAGGATATGTCGGAACACCTTTATTTGGGCATCCCAAGTTTTTCGGTGTTCTGGTGCGCCATCTAGTCCAACCTCTCCCACATAAGCCGTCTCGGATAGCAGCATGTCGAACGTTTCGAGTTCGGACATTCTTTGCGCGGCAAGGTGGGGATGAAAGCCTAGTGCCGTGCGAATTGTCGGGCAGCCCTGCGCCATTCGTCGGGTGCCCCGGAACGCTGACGGAGTTGTACCGACCGATAGCACGTCCATTTTCTTCGCAGCGCAACGCTTGGCTTCAGCAAGCGGGTCCTTGTAAAGCTCCAGATGACAATGAAAATCTATCACTTCACCCCCAGAGTTTTATGAAGCTCCCCTAGCTCTTCTAGTCCTCGACCTATCATGTCCCTCAATGGTCCGCGTTCACCCACCATTGGGTAACTCAACGAGGCACCAATCCACGAGTCCAAGCCATCCGCGTTCTTGACCGCAATAGCAGTCGAAGCCGAGCGAACGTCGTCGAACCTAGCGTGGTCATCGTCGACCTTTCCCAGATTTTCGAATAGATAGTTAGTACTGTCCTTTTCTCCCCAGCGAAGGAATGCAGCGTAAGCGGTGGCGGCGCCCCACCTGTTTATGCGTTTGACGTTTTGAAGTTCCACGGAAGGAGCTCTGCGAGCCCGTCTTGTGGATGGCCGCGGGCGATACGTTCGAGGGTGGTTTTCAGATAGGCAAGAGGATCGACGCTGTTGACCTTTGCAGTTTCGATTAGGGACGCAATGCGGCCCCAGGCCTTGCCGCCTTCGTCATGGCCAGCAAAGAGCGCGTTTTTGCGATTGAGGGCAATGGGGCGGATCAGGTTCTCGACCGGATTGCTATCGATCTCGACACGGCCATCTGTGAGGAATATCTGCAGCCCTGCCCAGTGGTTGGCGATGTAAGAGAGCTTCTCGCCGAGGCGGGATTTTCGAGAGAGGCGAGCACGCTGTGCGGCCAGCCAATCGCCGAAGGCCGCGACCAAGGGGGCGCTACGCTTTGCGCGTACTGCCAGCCGACTACCGGGGCACATGCCCTTTATCTCGGCTTCAATGGCATAGACATCAGCGATCTGCCGCAAACCTTCGGCAGCGATCTCGGAACCGTCGCGGTCATAGACTTCGCGGAGTTTGCGGCGTGCGTGGGCCCAGCATTGCGCCACGGTGATAGGGTCGCCGCCCTCGCGGCTGGCGCGGGTCAACCGATTGTATCCCGCATATCCATCCACTTGCAGGATGCCGTTGAAGCCGGTGAGGAAGGTCTCCGCGTGTTGCCCGCTGCGACCAGCCGCATAGTTGAACACAACGCCGGGCGGGTCGCCGCCGCCCCATCTTCGGTCATCGCGGGCAAGTGCCCAGAGGTAACCGGTTTTGGTCTTGCCCCTCCCTGAGTCTAGCACCGGCGCGGTCGTCTCATCCATAAAGAGCTTGGTTGAGCGCTTCAAATCCGCCGCCAGGCAATCGACAACCGGGGCCAGATGGAAGGACGCCTTGCCAACCCAATCCGCCAGGGTGGACCGGTGCAAATCAATGCCAGATCGACCCAGGATTTGGGATTGCCGATATAACGGCAGGTGGTCCGCATACTTGCTGACCAGAACATGAGCGATGAGCGCCTCGGTCGGCAGCGCGCCTTCGATCAGGTGGGCTGGGGCTGGCATCTGGGTCACGCCATCCGTGCATCTCCGGCAGGCATATTTTGGTCGCACGGTGACGATCACACGCAGTTGTGCGGGGATGATATCCAACCGTTCGCTGCGATCTTCTCCGATCATGTGCATTTCACCGCACCCACAGGGACAATCGAGGGTCTCGGGTTCGATGACTTCTTCGATCCGGGGCAGATGATCCGGCAGATTGCCGATGTTGCGCTTCACCGCCGCCGGTTTCCCTTGGGCCGTCTGCTGCATCATCGGGGTGGCATCACGGGTGGCCTCAGTCTCGGATATGGCCACCTCAAGGTCTTCAAAGACAAGTTGACGCGCATCCTCTGACAGCTTCTCGGATTTCTTGCCGTGGAGCGCCTGGCGCAACTCTTGGATCAACGCCTCCTGCCGTTTTGCGATCTCCACCAGCCCTTCGATGGCGCTCGCGACATCTGGCGGCAAGGCGCTCAAATCAATGTCATTTGTGGGCAAATCCATGGTCTGAAAGATACCAGAGACAGGGTGCGAATTGGCATGTTTTTATGGCCCGAGTCACTCTGCCGCAGAGGGCCTGCGCACCCGGCGCGCATGCACACGCCGCCAATCCAGTCCTTCAAACAAAGCCTCGAACTGCGCCCGTGACAGACGCATCACGCCGTCCTGGATCGCAGGCCATGCGAACTTGCTGTCTTCGAGCCGCTTGTAGGTCAGCACAATCCCTGACCCATCCCAGTAGAGAACCTTGATCCGGTCGCCGCGTTTGGACCGGAACACGACGGCAACGCCCGAATGTGGGTCAAGTCCGAGCTCTTTCTGAACGACTGCAGCCAGACCATCATGGCCTTTACGGAAGTCGACAGGCTTGGTCGCAACCACCACTTTCACCGATTGCCCCGGTATCATTGCGCCTGCAGTGCTCGGGCAAGATCGGCCACGCGTGCGGCGTCCGTGTCCACAGGAACGCGGACAATTACACGACCAGCTTCAATCTCGATCATGCCGTTTGCCGGGCGCGCTTCAGACGGCAGAGCGGCATCCGGCAGTACCTCAATCGGGGCGAAAAGGGCTGTTCCATCATCTGGCATCGGCAAAACCAGTTTGCCCTGCTTCGCCAAGCCGCGCCAGGTAGACAAATGCTGCGGAGCCATCCCGTGCCGCCGCGCAACATCGCAAACCTTGGACCCAGGCTCATAGCTTTCCAAAACAATCCGAGCCTTCACGTCATCCGGCCACGTCCGACGACCTGAAGGGCCTTCCAGAACCTCAAGCCGATCTATTCGCCCAGGCTCATCAAACAAATGGTGTGGTTTTGTTGGAAAACGTTGCATCTCACGATCCTGCTCTACACAGATCGTTAAATCGTAATCATCCCAACAGGCGCAACGTGGGGCTCACGCACCGCTTACAATGCAGCACGCCGAATTTGGCAAGGAATGCAACGTCCACAGTGTTTGTAGTTGTAGCGTTGAAATCGACCACAACTTGTGGATTGTGGTGCATAGATCCGAAGTCGGTCCTGATCTGCACATTGCCTCATCATCTCCCCTTTTGTCATGAGCCCATAAGGGTTTGTTATCTGCACCCTCAAATCTGCCGCATCTAGAATACCTTGCAGTCGGTTCAAGAACTCTGGATGGGCTGTCCGAGTGCTCAAACTACCGATGCGGGCACCTGTAAGTGGAGAATTGATTGCGATGAAGCCGTTTTCGCAGACATAGAGACTGACTTCTTCGCCTTCGTGGTATTTCTTCAACGACGTTGCAGCAATCACGCCAAAGGCC